>OJPV01000009.1_pt1 | contig 180906 bp, 157 predicted proteins | sample 1598581 | NCBI WGS metagenome assembly OJPV01 (sample SAMN03922501, study PRJEB24848) | human gut metagenome | isolation source: stool sample | host: Homo sapiens | place: Germany | collected 2011-11
GCGGCGTTACCTCAGCTGGATAGAGGGTCTGACTACGAATCAGAACGTCATAGGTTCGAATCCTATACGCCGCACCATTTGAGATTAAAGCTCCCGGCAACGGGGGCTTTTCTTTTACGTAGGCACCGCATGGATTCGAACCTCGGTCAACGGGGACTATTTCTCATCGACTCGTGTAAGATTTCGAGTATGCGCCTCGGTGAGCCCCTGGCGCGCTCTTTCTTTAGGCGACCGATCAGGGTGATATTTCGTGGCAGAGCGTCCGACATACAAGCTTAGGTTTCTCGATCCCAAAAAGCGCTTTCCGGCCATGCCCGAGCAGCCTGCGGGACGCTCGTATGGCGTGGTTTGGAAGCTCTTTGGCGAGGACCCGCATGAATCATGCTATGTCGTTGAATTCGTCGGCAAAAGCCATGTGTCGCTTTTGGGCTACGTGAGCGTTTCGGGTGAGGTCTATAAGGTGGACCGTCCCGTTAACGAGGTATCGCTGCCCGACGATCCCGACATGCAACTGATTCTTGACGAGTCCGATTCCAACATCGGTGAGATTGCGGTCAGGGGTACCGATGGGACGATGCGCTCCCGGGCGCGAGTCATCGGCTCTCCCGAAGGCACCATGCGCGAACAATCCAATCGCGAGACGTGGAATTCGACGCGCAGCCTTCGCTACGGCGAGTTCATGGCCTCGATGTTCTTGCGTTACGTAATATTTGCCGATTTCGAAAACGCCGTCGCAACCAAGGCAGACGGTGACGGCCTCGACGAGGGCATGAAAAATGCCGTCGACAAGATCAAGCTTGTAAAACTCCCCGAGCCGGTTGAGGTGCTGCTGGGTTTTGATTCCACACCGCTGCCCGATGCAATCGAAACGTTGCTCTACCGCATTGACCATACAGATAATCCAAGTGGCATTGAGCGCTATGCCGCCGCGTTGATGGGCGAAGTTAATCTGTCTCGCCTGCGCACCATCGCGGCCAAAACCGAAATGAGCCTGGCGCGCATCGATCGCTCGAGGCTCTTCTATCTCAATTTTGACCGTAGCCTGCTGGACCAGGACGAGAACGATACCCTGCTTGCCGTCGAGTGCCGCCTGAACCGCCTATCGGGCATCCTTGAGCGTATTGGGGCAGGGTTGGGCCCCGTTGCCTCGTCGCCAAGCTTTGAGGGCTGCTCGCTCTTTGACCTATGGCATATCAGCAAGACGACAAACGACGTTACTCGCTTGCTCGAAACGCTGTCGAATGACAACCCGTGGGCCAAGCCGGGGACGGTTGCGTGCCAGCCGGGTGGCGAGTGGGACGTTCGCACCCGCTTTGCGCGTATCGTAGAAGCGCTCAACGTGGTCACGCGTCTCGACTACACCTATCGAGCGAACGTCGCCGAAGGCATCATGCTGGTGCGATTTGGCCGCACGGTTGTCGATGCTATGCCGCAGCGCGAATACGATGCTCAAGATGACGCCTGGCGCGAGGTGGATGAGCCTAAGCGCGCAACGTGGGCCGCTGAGCACGATGCGCGTATTGCGCTTACACTCGCGGCGGCTTGCTTTGCTTCGGGCACTCGCATCACGCGCTGCTACGTGCAGATTGCGGTTCCCGACGGCGAGCAGGGCGAGCGCGTTGTCGAAACGTATTCCTTTGGCCGTGCGGCCTATCTGGCTGATTGCGTTTCTGTCGCCAAGGATCTTGAGAGCATGGATATGGACGACATGCCCTGCAAGCATTTGCTCGAGGCATATGAGGCAGATGCTCCGGACATGATTGAGCCTGCAGAGGTTCACGCCCGACCACGCGATGACCATCGTCCATTGCCGCCTGCACTTCGCGATTTACTGCTCGCTGACACGGCTGACGAGCTTGAGGTCATGGAGGAGGACAACGATCCGTATGTCGCCCGTGTCGTCGAGCTGCGCGAGCAATCCAAAGTTGACCGAGCTGGTGCTTTCGAGGGCTTTTCTCGCCTTGTCGAGGAGCTGGAAGCCAAGTGTACGGTTGCCGAGCTTTTGGCGACGGGCCCGGTACAGACCCAGTTCTGCGACAACCAGCTGGTGCGCATGGTGCTGCCGGTGATGGAGGAGGACCGTTCCGTGCGTATCCTTCGCGCTCCCGATGCGCTGTATTTTGCCCAGCACGAGATTTGCAGCTTTTACGTCGAACAAGAGGACTTTGAGCGTGCGCTGCCCGAGGTGCGTCGTCTCTACGATTTGGCGCGCTCGTCCATGCAGTCTCACTTTGCCCTGATCAACGTGCTAGCACGCCTGGAGCGCTATGACGAGATTATCGAGGTAGCGCGCCACGGTCTGCGCATTGCCAGCGACCGGCCCTCGATCGGTTACCTGTTCTATCGCCTGGCATTCGCCTACTGGAACTGCGACCAGCTCGAGCTGGCGCTGGCATGTTATCGCCTGGTGCCGCGCGGCGAGGAGTCGGGCGGCAGTGCGCAGGAGGAAATGCAGGGCCTTATGAACGAGATGGGCGTCATCAAACCGCCCACGTTTGAGGAGGCTGTCGAGACCATCCGCAAGGCAGGTCTTGAGCTGCCGCCGGTGCCCGCCGTGACCAATCAACTCGCGGATGCCGCCGTGCAACTCGTCGATAACGGCTTCTTTTTCTTGGCGCGCGGCTGCATCTATCAAATGTGGCGCACCATGGGCAACGATGAGCTCGGCTCCCTCAACCGCTCGCTGGGGTAGGGGCGAAAACTGCAAGGAGAAAAGGCCGCTAGGCAATTAGAAAATTCCCTCTTGCTCAACTTCGACTGTTTGGTTACTATAGAACGGCTGTTACGGAGAGCTGACCGAGAGGCCGAAGGTGCTCGCCTGCTAAGCGAGTATGCCCCAAAAGGGCATCTGGGGTTCGAATCCCCAGCTCTCCGCCAGTTTAACTTTAAAGAAGGGTCCCATCGGGGGCCCTTTTTTATTATCGAGAAAGGGCGCTGGGGATTCGAACCCGAGAGGGCACGGGCGTTAAGCAAACGCGAAAGCGTTTGTAGCCCGTGGGCGAAAAGCCGCCAGGCTTTGAAGCCGGAGGGCATGCGTAGCATGCCCGGACATCCCCAGCTCTCCGCCAGTATGAATTGAAAGAAGGGTCCCATTCAGGGCCCTTTTTTGATTAGGAGAATGTTAACTGGGGATTCGAACCCTCAAAAAATGAGGCGCCCCGTTGGACGCCTCCTTTCAGCGAGTGTATTGTTCTTCGACCTTACACCTCGGGTGCCTTGGCTACGGTCTCGCTCTCGGCTGTGAGCGGGCGGTTGTCGATGCGGCGGCCCAAGCGATCGAGCTTCACGAGCAGCCATTCAATGGGATTCGGCCCTGCACCTTCCTCGTCGGCAACCAGGTCCATAACGGCGATTTTGGTGCCGTCCTGCTTGAGAGTAACGCTGCCCACCTTGTCGCCCACATGCACCGTGCCCGAAAGATCGTCGTAGCTAACCTTTTCGGTCACCTCGCCGGCAAGGGAAAACACGGTCGCTTGCGCCGTAGGATCGGCGAGTGTGGCGTCGATTGTCTTATCCGTCCAGTCGGTTTGGCCAATGCGCGCCATAAGCGGGTTGCCGTTGGCGGTCTTTTCCTGCGTGTTGGCGATTGCGACCGTCACCTTGTGGCCGTAGTACCAGTTGGCAAGGGTGGCGGTATCGGTAAAGCGCTGATCGGTGGTGGTGGAGTTCAAAATAACGGTGTAGATCTCGTCGCCGTCGCGGTTGTAGGCGCTCGTAAAGCAATAGCCCGCGTCGTCGGTGGTGCCGGTCTTGCCACCGATGTTGCCATCTTGGCCCAGCAAATAGTTATGCGTGTCCATGGAATGCGAATGGTCGGTGCCGTCGGCGCCCGTGACTTCGATCCAGGAATCCTCGCTCGCTACGACCTCGCGGATCGTGTCGTTTTTCATGGCCTCCTGCATCATCAGCGCTACGTCGTGTGCGGTTGAGTGCATATCGCCAGCCCACTCATCAAAGTCCAGACCATGCGGGTTTTCAAAAAGCGTACCGGTGCAGCCGAGCTTCTTAGCGCGCTCGTTCATGGCCTTCACAAATGTGGCCTCGGCGTCTTTGGTCTTAGGGTCGATTTTCTTGCCCACATATTCGGCGAGCACGATGGCGGCGTCGTTGCCCGAGGGAATCATCAGGCCGCGCAGTGCCTGCTCCACGGTAAGCTCGTCGCCTTCGAGCAAGCCGGCGGTCGAATTACCCACGGTGGCTGCGGCGTTGCTCACCGTGACCTTCTCGTCCATCTTGCAATTCTCGACGGTTAGGATTGCGGTCATGACCTTGGTGATCGAGGCAATCTTGACCTGCTCATCGGCGCCGCGCCCATAGTAGACGGTGCCGTCTTTGCCCATGACGAGGGCATTGGTCGCATCGATATCGGGCAGGTTTTCGGCCGTGATGCCGCGCGCATCGGCGGTTTTGCCGCAAACATTGTCGGTCGTGAGCACTTGGGCGCCGGCGACGGTGGGCGCGCCAGCGGCAAGGGCGATAGCGCAGACAAAGCCGGCGGCAAGCTGGGCTGAGCGCTTTGCAAAAGAGGTGAGGGACTTCACAGATTTCGCTTTCGACGGGATGGTCTCTTCTGAAACTAGAGTATATCGTTTGCCGGCGTCGGCGATCATCGCGTGCGCGCTTGGCCCACATCCGCACCCGAACGGGCACAAGGGTGCTTAAGGCCGACTTAATCACCCACGCTTGTTGTGTGTGGCGTGCGTCGCCTCGGGCATAATGGAGCGCGAGAGGAGCACGCATGAACGAGCGCATTTTGGTAGTTGATGACGAAAAGGCCATCGCCGACTTGGTTGGCATCTACCTTACAAAAGAGGGCTTTGATGTCCAGATTGCCTATAGCGGGGCCGATGCTGCCAAGGCGATTTTGGAGCAGGAGTTCGATCTGGCGCTGCTTGATGTCATGCTGCCCGATATCGATGGGTTTGAGCTGCTGCGTACGATCCGTTCCAGCCATACCTATCCTGTGATCATGCTGACGGCGCGCGATGCCCAGCAAGACAAGATCGAGGGCCTTTCGCTTGGCGCGGACGATTACGTGGTTAAGCCGTTTCGTCCGCTGGAGCTCGTCGCGCGCGTGCACGCTCAGCTTCGCCGCTACACCAGCTACGGTAGCCGTGCACAGGCGGCCGAGTCGCCGACCATTCAGCTCGACGGCTTGGAGATCAACCGCGACGCTCGTTCCGTGACGGTGGACGGTGCACCGGTACGCCTCACACCCACCGAGTATTCAATCTTGCTGTATCTGGTCGAGCATCGCGGCAGCGTGGTGGCCGTGGAGGACCTGTTCCGTGCGGTGTGGAACGAGGATTTTATGCCCGGCTCCAACAATACGGTGATGGTGCACATTCGCCACTTGCGCGAAAAGATTGGCGACGACGCACAAAAGCCGCGCTTTATCAAAAACGTCTGGGGCGTCGGCTACATCATCGAATAACGCTTTTCGCTTGTGAGGATCTTGATATGACAAAAGACGATAGGCAAGCGTTCGAGGTGCCCGATCGGCTCTTTGAATACGTGAGGTCGGTCGTCGACAACCGCGCGCTTGCAACGGTGCTGCTCTTTTTGCTGAGCCTGCTGCTGATTGGCATCGACAACATCGTCGGAATCTTGGCGGTGCTGCTTGTCGGCTTTTTGCTGATCGATCGATTTGAGATCGTGTGCCGCTGCGTGGTGATTGGCGGCGCCGCGTGGGCCATGACGTTGGCGATTGGCGCCATGGCGCTCGGCGGCATCGAAGGGCCGGTGCTGTTCGATGCCGGCTTTGTATTCAACATGCTTGGCTTTGTGCTGGCGCTTGCCGCGTGCGTGCTGTTCTTGTGTGGCCGCGCCCTGTACTACCAGGGCTACGAGCAGGGCGAGCAGCATGCCGATTGTGTGCTGGCCGCTCGTATTCAAGATCGCCTGATCGATCACCCCGACACCTGGGATAACATCGACGGCGACTTCTTGGAGGTCGAGGGCGCCCTTAACCGCGTGCGTGACCGTGAGCGCAAGGTGCAGCAAGCTCTGCGTGACGAGTCGCATCGCAAGGACGATTTGGTCACGTACTTGGCACATGACCTACGCACCCCGCTTGCGAGCGTAGTGGGCTATCTTTCGCTGCTGCAAGAGGCTCCCGAGCTGCCGGTTGAGCAACGTGCGCACTTTACGGGCGTGGCGCTCGACAAGGCGCACCGGCTCGATACGCTCATCGAAGAGTTCTTCGATATCACGCGCTTTGACTTCCACGATATCGTGCTCACGCGCGGCTATGTTGATCTGGGGTTGCTGCTGGCTCAGGTGACTGACGAGTTCTATCCCATCCTCAACGAGCAGCATAAGGAAGTCCAAGTTGATATTCGCGAGGACCTGACGGTGCTCGTGGATGGCGACAAAATGGCTCGCGTGTTCAACAACATCATGAAAAACGCTATTGCCTATAGCTATGAGGGCTCGACCATCACGATCGAGGCCAGACGCCGGGACGGCGGTGGCGTGCGCGTGCGCTTTATCAATCAGGGCGATCCCATCCCTGAGGCAAAGCTCAAGGTGATCTTTGAGAAGTTCTATCGCCTGGATGCGGCGCGTGCGACCAATCGCGGCGGCGCTGGACTGGGGCTTGCCATCGCCAAGGAGATCGTATGCGCGCACGGCGGTACCGTTGCATGTGAATCGACGCCCGAACACACGATATTCACCATCGAGCTGCCCGCCGCATAGCCAGTGTGCCCTTACAAACACTTGACAATGCGCTCACGTGCATATGAGCCGCGATTCCTACTATCGATACTGCTGAATTGATATCGATGTGGAGGTATGCGGTATGACGGCTGCTGCGGCTGTGGAGCCCACGGAGCTTGAAGAACTCATGAAAGCGCAGGCCGAGGCCGCGCACGAGCGCGAGGTTGGGGATGCGACTCGCCCCACGGCAGAAGATCTTGCCGCCTCGCCGACGCGAATCGATGTTGAGGGCCTCGACCTGTTCTATGGCGACCACCATGCGCTCAAGGACGTGAATATCAAGATCCACGACAAGCAGATTACCTCGTTCATCGGGCCTTCGGGCTGCGGAAAGTCCACGTTGCTGCGCTGCTTTAACCGCATGAACGACGGCATCAAGGACTGCCGAATCGAGGGCAAGATTGCGCTCGATGGTCAAGATATCCTGGGCGACTACGACATCTGCCGCCTTCGCCAGCGCGTGGGCATGGTGTTCCAGCGCCCCAACCCGTTTCCCATGAGCATCTACGACAACGTCGCCTATGGGCCGCGCGGTATGGGTGTGCGCGATCGCGTCGTGCTCGACGAGCTGGTCGAAGACTCCCTGCGACGCGCCGCCCTGTGGGACGAGGCCAAGGACAAGCTCAAAGAGTCGGGTCTGGGTCTTTCGGGCGGCCAGCAGCAGCGTCTGTGCATCGCCCGCGCACTTGCCGTGCAGCCCGACATTCTGCTGATGGACGAGCCGACCTCGGCACTCGACCCTGTGTCGACGCTGGTGGTGGAGCAGCTGGCCTGCGAGCTCAAAGAGACCTGCACGCTCGTGGTCGTTACGCACAATATGCAGCAGGCGGCGCGTATCTCCGATTCGGTCGCATTCTTTTTGCTGGGTGAGCTGGTGGAGCACGCGCCCACCGCGCAACTCTTCAAGAATCCGACCGATCCGCGCACGGCGGATTATTTGACGGGGCGTTTTGGCTGATACCATCTAGTAAAGGTACCTTTAGGGTTAAGATGCGGTCATGCCGGCCGCAAAGGGGTTCAACATGATCTATTACGTCGAGGACGATGACAACATCAGGGATTTGACGGTCTATGCGCTGCGCAAGCAGGGGATTGAGGCCGAAGGCTTTTCGTGCGACGGTGAGTTTAAGGCTGCCGTGGCGCGACGGGTACCCGATGCCGTCCTGCTCGACATCATGCTGCCCGATACCGATGGCTTGGCGATTATGCGTCGACTGCGTGCCGATCGCCTGACGGCGACGGTGCCCATCATGATGCTTACCGCCAAGGATACCGAGCTCGACAAGGTGATGGCGCTCGATGGCGGTGCCGACGATTACCTGACTAAGCCGTTTTCGCTCATGGAGCTCGCCAGCCGCTGCCGCGCACTGCTGCGTCGCGGCGGCATGGTCAAACAGGCAAGCGATGTGCTCAGCGTGGGCGACATCGTGCTCTCGCCCAGCCATCGTGAGGTGACTGTTGCCGGCGAGTCGCTTAAGCTCACCCTGCGCGAGTTCGACCTGCTCGAGTACCTCATGCGCAAGCCCGGCGTGGTCTTTACCCGCGAGTCGTTGCTGCAGAGCGTGTGGGGCTGGGACTTCGACGGCGGTTCGCGCACTGTTGACGTGCACGTGCAGACGCTTCGCCAAAAACTGGGCGAGCATGCCAGCGCCATCGAGACCGTGCGCGGCGTGGGCTACCGCTTGGCCGAGCCTTCTGCCGGTGATGGTGCCGAAGGTGACGACACCGCGGCCACCGCATCGGAGGAGTAACCCGTGGTCTTCGCCCCCCAGGGAAAACATACGCTGTCGCACCGCGTTTTTGTGACGATCTTTGTCTGCGCCATGGCGGTTATCGTGGCGTTTACGGTGCTGGGTGCGTTCTTTGTGCAAAACACCTTGGCGGATGCCACGAGTGCCAACCTGGCGCAAGAAACCGAGCTCATTGCTGCCGCCCTCGACGAGCAGCAGGAGCCCATCCCGTTCTTGCGTAGCCTCGATCGAGAGGACTTGCGCATCACGCTGATTAACAGGGATGGATCGGTTGCCTACGACAACGAGGCGTCGCCTTCCACACTGCCCAACCATGGCGATCGCCCCGAGGTCATCGAGGCCTTTGAGAGTGGTTCGGGTTCCGCGGAGCGCGCAAGCTCTACGCTCGACGAGATTATGCTGTATCGCGCCGTCGCCCTTGATAACGGCCAGGTTGTCCGCTTGGCGCAGGCCCAGCCTGGCGTTGCGGCGATTTTGCTGTCGATGGTGGCGCCGATGCTGCTTATCGCAGCAGCGGGTGCGGTACTCTCGTTTTTTATGGCGCGCCGCGAGTCCCGTGCCATCATCGCGCCTTTGCAAGAGGTGGATTTGGACCACCCACGCCGTAGCTATGAGCACGCCTATGCCGAGATGGTCCCCATGCTTGAGCGTATTGAGTCGCAGCGCCAGGAGCTCAAGCGCCAAATGGCGGTGCTGGCGGACAACGACCGTATGCGCCGCGAGTTCACGGCGAATATCACCCATGAGCTCAAGACGCCGCTTACGGCGATTTCGGGCTATGCCGAGCTCATCGCAAACGGCATGGTCGAGGGCGAGGGCGACCTGCGCAACTTTGGCGGTCGCATCTATCGTGAGGCGGGCCGCTTGGCAGCGCTTGTCAACGATATCCTTACGCTGTCTAACTTGGACGAGGCCGAGCGTGCAGCTGAGGGCGAGGCGGTGCCCATTGGGTCCACGGAGCCTATTGAGCTCTCGCGTGCCATCTACGCGGTCGAGCAGCGCCTTGAACAGGTCGCCCGTCAGGCGAATGTGACGATAAGTCATGAGACCAAGCCTGTGGTCATCGAGGGCGTGTCGCGCTTGATTGACGAGCTCATCTATAATCTGGCAAGCAACGCCATCCGCTACAATCGACCCGGCGGTACGGTTACGCTGCAGTGCGGCACCAACGACGAAGGCCATCCGTTCCTTGCGGTCGCCGACACGGGAATCGGTATCGCGCCTGAAGAACAGGGCAAGGTATTTGAGCGGTTCTATCGCGTGGACAAGAGTAGGTCCAAGGCACGCGGCGGAACCGGTCTGGGGCTTGCCATTGTCAAGCATGCGGCCCTGTATCATCACGCCACGCTCGATCTGTCGAGCGAGTTGGGCGTGGGAACTACCATTACGGTGACGTTTCCCATACAGCAGGACGAGCCATTCGCATAGCGATATAACATAGATATTGATGCAGACGCCGCATTTGACTTTCGGGTGCGGCGTTGTTGTGCAATTTTACGATTGCTTCCGACATTTTTACAGGAGAGCCTGTTTCTTATGTATAGAGTTTGGTCTCGGTAAAAAGATGCGATAACATACGGACAGTTTTGTCAATCCGAACTGGGGAAATGAAAGGCAAGCTGCATGACCCTTCTCGAACTGTTCCAGCTGCTGAAGAAGCACCTTCAGCTGGTCATCACCCTTCCGGTGGTCTGCGCGATCGCCATGGGCATCGTGTCCTTCGTTGCGATGGACAACACCTATACCGCGACGACGAGCATGTACATTCTCGCCAAGACCGACGATAGCGGTCAGATGAGCTACAACGATCTCTCGGCGAGTCAGATGCTTTCCAACGATATCGCCACGCTGCTGGATAGCGATAGCGTTAAGAGCGGCGCAGCCAATGAACTGGGCCTCACCGATCTGGATGACTACAAGGTGTCTGTTTCCTCCGAGACCACCACGCGTGTCATTACGCTTTCGGTTACCGGCACCGATGCCAAGGAGACGGCTAAGGTCGCAAAGGCCATGGCCAGCTCGGTGAGTACGGTCGCTCAGAACGTCGGCGCTGCCCAGAGCATCAACGTTATCGACGAGGCTAAGACCCCCGAAGCCCCCAGCGGTCCCAAGCGTATGCTGTACGTTGCTGTCGCGTTCCTCGCCGGTATCTTTATCGCAGTTGCCTATGTCGTTTTGGCAGACATGCTCAATACCCGCATCCGCGGTGCCGAAGAGGCAGAAGAGCTCCTGGGCATTCCCGTTGTTGGCCGAATTCCGGCTATGAAAGGTGGTAAATAGGCATGGCTAAGGCAAAGAACACCGATAAGCTCGTTGTACAGAATGCCGCCAAGACCCTTCTGGCCAACATCCGCTTTGCGAGCGTGGACGACCCCATTCGCACCATTACCGTCACGTCCTCGATTCCCAACGAGGGCAAGTCTACGGTTTCCATCAACCTTGCCCAGGCTATCGCCACGAGCGGCAAGTCCGTGCTCCTGGTCGAGGCCGATATGCGCCGCAGGTCCCTTTCCGATATGCTCGGCGTTCGTTCGCGCGGCGGACTCTATGCGGTCCTTTCCGAGCAGATCTCCATTGACCAGGCAATTGTCGAGACGGGTCAGAAGAACTTCTACTTCCTCGATGCCGAGCCGCACATTCCCAATCCTGCCGACATCATCGTTTCTCACCGCTTTGCCAAGCTGGTCAAGGCGCTGTCTGCCAAGTTCCAGTACGTCATCTTCGACGCTCCTCCGGTCGGCACCTTCATCGATGCTGCCGAGATTGCCAGCCTGACCGACGGCACGCTGTTCGTGGTGCGCGAGGACTTCACCAAGCGCGAGGAGGCACTCAACGCCATCGGCCAGCTTAAGAAGTCCGAAAAGGTCAAGCTCATCGGTACCGTCATGAATTACTGTGAGACCGAGACCAGCGAGTACTACTATTCTTACTACACCAAGGACGGTAAGAAGGTTAAGAAGGGCTCCGACGATCAGGGGACTTCCAAAAAGGGCATCTTCACCAACCGAGCAAACGTTTAGTTGATAAGGCTGACCTATGCGTGACATTCATTGCCATATCTTGCCGGGTGTAGACGACGGCGCCGCCGATCTCGATGAGAGCTTGGCGATGCTCGAGGCTGCCAAGCGGGCCGGTGTAACCAGAATCGTTTGCACTCCTCACTGTCGTGATCCCTATTTTGATTACGACAAGATGTGGGATGCCTTTGAGCTGCTGCGTGATAACGCTGACGGTTTTCCGCTCCAGATGGGCTTCGAGGTCAACCATCGAAAGCTCGTTGAGCTTGGTATCGATGCTGCGGAGCACTTGCATTTCGATGGGACCAACGAGTTTCTGCTCGAGCTTTCGACGCATGCCGATGCGTATGCGTTTAGAGAGTACGAGAACACGATTTACGATTTGCAGTGCCGTGGCTACCAGGTGATCATCGCTCATCCTGAGCGCTATCGTGCGGTTCAAAAGGATGTAAGCGTGGCGGAGCGCCTGGTCGATATGGGCTGCAAGCTGCAGGCTTCGGCGGACTTTATTGCCGGCGGTCGCTTTGGTCGCGAGAAAAAGCCGGCACAGCGCCTGTTCGATCAGAACCTGTACAGCTTCATCGCGAGCGATGCCCATAACGTGGGTCATTACGACTGCCTGGCGAAGGCTCGCGCGAAGTTTAGCGTGCGCGGAGCTCATTTTCGCTAATATCTGTCCCTAACGTTCGCATTGAATGAAAGGGCAGCCATGGATATCCAACTTAAGACGGGATGCTTTGATGACGCGGCGTTGGTGCGCCGCGTCGTTTTTATGGACGAGCAGGGCTACGAGAATGAGTTCGACGCTATCGACGAGGATCCGAACTGCATTCATGTGACGCTCTATGTAGACGACGAGCTTGCCGGTTGCTCGCGCGTGTTTCCCGAAGAGCTTGAGCGCGCGGCTGACGCAGAGGCTCCGGTGTCGCCGGCGTGCGACTTGGACGAAGGTGTCGCGGCGGGGGAGACCTACATTATGGGGCGCGTCGCCGTGCTGCCGGCTAGGCGTCGTCGCGGACTGGCGAGTGCGATCGTCGAGACCAGTGCTTCGTGTGCACGCGATGCCGGCGCTAAGCTTATTAAGCTGCATGCGCAGGAATACGTGCTGCCGCTCTATGCAAAGGCGGGCTACACGCAAATTGCCCCGGTAGATTACGAAGACGAGGGCCAACCCCATGTCTGGATGGCCAAGCGCGTAGATGGCAGATAGGGACGTTCCTTTTCTGCCGGCAGTTGGGGACACTCCTTGGCAATTGACGCATTGGAGCGCTCGGACATACAGTTTTTCGATTCCGTATGTATATATGCGCGTTAATGGGTTATAAAATCTAAGTCTGAACATAGCAGGTCTGCGATGCGGCTCGGGCGACCGGGCCGTTTTTGCGGACAGGGGTAGCGCGAAAGGACTGCACATGCGTCAATTTAAGACCGAGAGCAAAAAACTGCTCGACCTCATGATCAACTCCATCTACACCAATAAGGAAATCTTCCTGCGCGAGCTTATCTCTAACGCGAGCGACGCCGTCGACAAGCTCAACTTTAAGAGCCTGCAGGACCCGAGCGTCAAGATCGACCAGGGCGACCTGGCCATTCGCGTCTCCTTTGATAAAGACGCCCGCACCATTACCATCTCGGATAACGGCATTGGCATGACCGCCGAGGAGCTGGAGCGCAATCTGGGCACCATCGCCCATTCCGGCTCCGAGGAGTTTAAGACCGAGAACGCCGAGCAGCAGGGCTCCGATGTCGACATCATCGGTCAGTTTGGCGTGGGCTTCTACTCGGCTTTTATGGTCGCCAGCCATGTGAAGGTCGTCAGCCGCGCCTATGGCGAGGATGTCGCCCATGTGTGGGAATCCGACGGTCTTGAGGGCTACACCATCGAGGACGGCGAGCGCGCCGAGCACGGTACCGATGTCATCCTGACGCTGCGCGAGAACGAGAAGCTCGATGCCGACGGCGAGGCCGAGACCTACGATCGCTTCCTGACCGAGTGGGGTCTCAAGAGCCTGATTCAGCAGTACAGTAACTATGTACGCTACCCGATCCAGATGATGGTGTCCAAGAGCCGCCAGAAACCCAAGCCCGAGGACGCCGGCGACGATTACAAGCCCGAGTACGAGGACTACCAGGAGCTCGAGACCGTCAATTCCATGACACCGATCTGGAAGAAGCGCAGCTCCGATGTCGAGCAGAAGGACTACGACGAGTTCTACAAGTCCACGTTCCACGACTTTGACGATCCTGCGCGCACCATCAGCTTCCACGCCGAGGGCACGCTCGAGTATGACGCCCTGCTGTTTGTGCCGGGACGCGCGCCGTTCGATCTGTACAGCAAGGACTACGAGAAGGGTCTGGCGCTCTACAGCTCCAACGTCCTGATCATGGAGAAGTGCGACGACCTGCTGCCCGACTACTACAACTTTGTCCGCGGCGTCGTGGATTCCGCCGACGTGTCGCTCAACATCTCGCGCGAGACGCTGCAGCAGAACCGTCAGCTCAAGGCCATCGCCAAGCGTGTGGAAAAGAAGATTACCGCCGACCTTGAGGATATGCGTGACAACGACCGCGAGGCCTACGAGAAGTTCTTTGAGAACTTTGGCCGCGGTCTTAAGTACGGCATCTACTCGAGCTATGGCATGAAGGCCGATGAGCTCGCCGACCTGTTGCTGTTCTGGTCTGCCAAGGAACAGAAGATGATTACCCTGGCCGAGTATGCCAAGGGCATGCCTGAGGATCAGAAGGCCATCTACTACGCCGCCGGCGACTCGCGTGAGCGCTTGGCCAAGATGCCCGTGGTAAAGGGCGTGCTCGACCGCGGCTATGACGTGCTGCTGCTGACGCAGGATGTGGATGAGTTCACGTTCCAGGCTATGCGTGAGTACGTTGCCGCCGATATGCCCAAGATCTACGAGGACGATGCCGCCCGCGAGGCTGCCGAGAAGGCCGTGGCCGATGGTGCCGAGCCCGAGGTTGAGGATCGTCACCTGGAGCTCAAGAACGTCGCAACCGGTGATCTTGACCTGGCGACCGAGGACGAGAAAAAGGAGGCCGAGGACGCCACCAAGGAGAACGAGGACCTCTTTAACGCCATGAAGGAGGCACTCGGCGACAAGGTCGAGAAGGTTGCCGTCTCTGCGCGCCTGACCGATGCTCCCGCGTGCATCACCACCGAGGGCCCGCTTTCGCTCGAGATGGAGAAGGTGCTCCAGAAGGGTCCCGAGGGCGCGCCCGACGGTATGCCCAAGAGCCAGCGCGTGCTCGAGCTCAACGCCAAGCACCCGGTCTTTTCCAAGCTCGTCGCCGCTCAGAAGGCGGGCGACGCCGACAAGATCAAGCAGTACTCCGGTTTGCTCTATGACCAGGCCCTGCTGGTCGAGGGCATCCTCCCCGAGGATCCCGTAGCCTTCGCGGCGGCTGTTTGCAACTTGATGTAGTTCGGGGATACGGCACCGTAACTAGATTAGAACGAGAGTGGATAATCTCCCACTTTTGGCTCGAATGCGGGCTTGAAGTGAGAGATTTTCCACTCTCGTTTCCTTTTGAATGATCCCTCCGTCCCCAAGGGATCATTTATTTGTGCGGGTTGTGGTTTTGTGACCTGCTGAAATTTAGGATACTGTACATCTGTACGTTAACTCATCTTCGTAGTATATTGCTACCCGCAAAACTCAACACCATTGTGCTTTGAGACGTTAAAGCGCCTACTACAATGGTTGTCGATAGTACGATTCGATTTAACGACAGGATGGATGGTCCAAGCGTGAGTCTCGGCAGCAAACTATCCAATGCAAAGGTGTCCTTTGCGATATTTAAGCGCGACATTAAGCGACTGCTTGTGAACCCCGTCGCCCTGGTGGTTACCCTAGGCGTGTGCGTTATTCCCTCGCTGTATGCCTGGTATAACATCGTGGCAAACTGGGATCCGTATGGAAACACCCAAGGCATCAAGATTGCTATCGCCAACAACGATCGAGGCACCCAAAACGACTTGGTGGGTGAGCTCAACGCTGGCGACAAAGTGGTCGACCAGCTCAAGGAGAATCATCAGTTGGGCTGGACGTTCGTCGACTCGACGGCCGATGCCAAGGAGGGCGTCGAGAGCGGCGAGTACTATGCCGCTATCGTGATTCCCAAGAACTTCTCGGATAACCTGGTTTCGATGCTCGACGGCAACTACCATCAGCCCAAGCTCACGTACTACGTCAATGAGAAGAAGAGCGCCATTGCGCCCAAGGTTACCGATACCGGTGCAAACACCATCGAGGAGCAGATCAACTCGGAATTTGTCTCTACGGTAGGCAAGACTGTTGCCGGTATCGCCAAGGATGCCGGTGTCGATTTAAAGGACAAGGCAACCCAGACTCAGGACTCGCTGGCAAGTTCGGTGTCCGAGGCGTCCGACACCTTGGGCGAGGTGCGCGATTCGATTGGCGATATGAATGCCGCCATCGATAAGACGAGTGGCGCTATCGCCTCGGCTGATGCGGCACTTGCCGGCTTGCAAGGCCAGGCACCGTCGCTGACGCAGGCGATCTCCCAGGGCAACGATCTGCTGAGCGAAGCTCGCACCACGGCGGGCAACTCCATCACCTCGCTCTCCAAGGCGCTCTCGGAAGGCAGCCTTGCGCTCACCAAGACGTCGGCCTCTGCGAACGCTGCCATCGGCAAGCTGACGGGCGCGGTCACATCTACGACCACCCGTATCGACAACTCGCTCGAGTCTCTTCAAGCGACGATCGACCACAATAAGGCCGTTATCGGGCACTTGGAGATTCTCGCCAATGACACGTCGACAGGTTCCGAGGAAATTGACGCGCGCATTGTATCGACCATCGATTTGCTTCGAGAGCAGAATGAAAAGCTTCAGAGCATCAAGGACGGTCTGTCCGCGCAGTCGAGCGCCATGGCGAATGACGCAGCGGCTGTTTCGGGTGCCAGTGACGCTATCAATAACGCAATTCATACCGGTGCGACCAACCTTGGCCAAGCCCAGACGGACTTGGGCCAAAACGCGCTGCCGAAGGCCTCGAGCGCGCTCGACTCTTTTGCTGCCGTTTCGGGCGACCTGACCGGTATCGTCTCGGGTATGACACCTACACTTGCAAATGCGCGCGGCACGTTGGCGCAGCTTAGCGCTACGCTCGGTCAGGCCAAGACCACGCTGTCCCAGACCGATTCCTCGCTTGCCAAGGTCCAGGACAAGCTTGCAACCGCCGCCAATGACATCGCGGCGCTGCAGACCTCCGAGTCCATGGGCGAGCTGGCCGATCTGATGGGCGTCGATGTCAATGACGTGGCAGATTTCATGGCGTCCCCGGTTGAGTTGACGTCCAAGTCAATCTATCCGGTCAAGAGCTTTGGCTCGGGCATCGCTCCCTTCTACACCAATCTGGCGCTTTGGGTGGGTGGCTATGTGCTCATCGCAATTTACAAGCTCGAGGTCGACCGTGAAGGTGTTGGCAGCTTTACGGCGCGCCAAGGCTACTTTGGCCGCTGGTTGCTCATGGTGATCCTGGGCGCATTGCAGGCCATCATCGTTACGGTGGGTGATCTGGTTATTGGCGTACAGTGCGTCAACCCGTTGCTGTTCGTGCTGGGCGGCATCGCCATCTCGTTCACCTACGTCAATATCATCTATGCGCTGTCCACCACGTTTAAGCATATCGGCAAGGCTATCGGAGTCATTCTCGTCATCGTGCAGATCCCGGGTTCGTCGGGCATGTACCCCATCGAGATGATGCCCGGCTTCTTCCAGTGGCTGCACCCGCTGCTGCCCTTTACCTACGGCATCAATCTGCTGCGCGAGACAGTCGGCGGCATGTATTCGTTCAACTACCTGTTTAACCTGTGCATTCTGGGCGTATTCTTGATCGTGGCGCTCTTTATCGGCCTGCAGCTGCGTCCGCTGCTGCTCAACCTTAACCTGCTCTTTGATAAACAGCTCTCCACGACCGGTATGATGATTTGCGAGTCCAACGACCTGCCGCGCCAGCGCTACTCGCTGCGTACGGCCATGCGTGTCATGCTCGATTCCGATTCGTACCGTCGCGAACTGCTCGATCATGCGGTCGCCTTTGAACATCGCTACCCGTACTACATCAAGGGCGGATTTGCCGCCGTGGTGGGCGTTCAGGTCCTGCTCTTTGTCCTGTCGACGGTTCTCGATATCGACAATAACGGCAAGATCATCCTGCTTGTCATTTGGATCATCTCGGTTATTGCCATCTGCGGCTGGCTTATCAATATCGAATATATCCGCGCGAGCCTCAATACCCAGATGCGCATCTCGGCGCTTTCGGATGAGGACCTGCGTCGCGAGATGCGCGAACACACGGCCGCCATTCCTGCCGCCCGCCACATGTTTGGCCTCAACGCCAGCGAGCGTGGTGCCAAGGGCGGCGATCAGTCCACGGGCCGCTTGCCGCATATCGGCTCGCACCATAAATCTCAGGGCAGCGACAGCACAGCCACAAATGATGGAGATACCACCGCGCTTGGCAAGCACTCCAAAGGAGGTGAGGCATAAATGAAGAACATCCTGCATCTGTTTAAGCGCGATGTCCAAAACGTGTCTCGCTCCGTGATCGGCTTGGTTGTCGTGATGGGCCTCATTATCGTACCGTGTCTGTACGCGTGGTTTAACATCGCCGGCAGCTGGGATCCGTACGGCAACACCGGCAATCTTAAGATCGCCGTGGTCAACACCGACGAGGGCTACGAGAGCGATTTGATTCCCGTCGAGGTCAATGTGGGCGAAAACGTAACCGCCACCCTGCGCGGCAACGAGAGCTTCGATTGGGTTGTGCTCAACAATCGCGAAAAGGCTATCGAGGGCGTTAAGTCGGGCGCGTACTATGCTGCCGTCGTTATCCCCAAAACGTTTAGCGCTGACATGATGACGCTTTTCTCGACCGACGTGAAGCATGCCGATATCGAGTTCTACGAGAATCAGAAGGCCAACGCCATTGCGCAGATCGTGACCGAGAAGGGTTCGAGCGCCGTCCAGAGCCAGGTTAACAAAACTTTTACCGAGACCATTACGACGATCGGTCTTAAGACGGTGTCCAGCCTGCTCGATTACATGAGCACCGACCAGGTGGGTAACTTTATCGCCAACCTGTCCTCGACGCTCGGCGATTCGATTGAGGACCTGCGAGACGTTCGGGCAAATGCTTCGTCGCTGGCGGGCATTTTGAGCTCCACGTCCGATTCGCTGACGTCGGCGAGCGGCATGCTCAAGCAGACGGGCACGGTCGATGAGTCAACGAAGCAGCTGATGGAGCATGTCAAGAGCGGTATTAGCGATTCCAAGGAAGCGCTGAAGGACGCCAACGACGCCATCAATGCCGCGATTGACGGAAGCGCGGGCTCGTTTGACAACGTGTCCGCCGAGCTTGCGAAGGCATTTGATGCCGCGAATCAACATGTCGACCTTACAGTGTCCCAGCTCAACGATGCCGCGGCGGCGCTCAACACGCGTGCCGACGATATCGACGCCACGGCCGACCAGCTCCGCAGCTTTGCCGATCAGGTGACTGACGAAAAACTCCAGGACAGCCTCAAGTCTGTGGCAACATCGCTGAGCAGGATTGCTGTGGAGTATCGCAACAACGCCAAGGACTTGACGGCCACCGCGAAGTCTCTCTCTGACAGCATGGCAGAGGTTAATAAGTCGCGTGCCGAGGTCGATCAGGCAATCGCGGATGCCAAGGCTGGTATCTCGGGCGCCAAGACTGACTACGACTCTGCGTTTTCGGCCAAGGCAAAGGAGCTCAAGAAGACCATCTCGGGCGTTTTGGATTCGCTGAACGGTATTTCGAACGATCTGGATAGTGCTGTTGCTGGCCTGACCGACGCATCCGGTTCGCTGGCAAAGGGCCTCTCCAAGGCTGCAAAGCTGGTCAACAAGGCTTCTGATCAGCTGGGCGAGGCGTCGGACAAGATCAGTGCGTTTAAGGACGAGCTCGACGGCGCCTTGATGTCGGATGACCTCGCTACGATCAAGACGATGATCGGCAATGATCCCGAGGGTCTGGCCGTGTCGCTTTCCGGCCCCGTCGCGCTCGATCGCAAGCCGGTCTATCCGATCCGCAACTACGGTTCGGCCATGGCACCGTTCTACACGATTCTGTCGCTCTGGGTGGGCTCGATTGTGCTGGCGGCCATGATGAAGGTCTCGGTTGACGATGAGCTTATCAACGAGCTCATCCCCGTGCGCCTGCACGAGATCTACCTGGGCCGCTACCTGTTCTTTGGCGGTCTGGCCCTGCTGCAGGCAACGCTCGTGTGTGCGGGCGACATCCTGTTCTTTGGCATCCAGTGCGACGACCCGCTGCAGTTTGTGCTGGCGGGCTGGGTCGCGAGTCTCGTGTTCTCCAATATCGTCTACACGCTTACGGTTTCGTTTGGCGATATCGGCAAGGCGCTCGCCGTCGTGCTGCTGGTCATGCAGGTCGGCGGTTCGGGCGGCACGTTCCCCATCGAGATGACCGGCCCCGTGTTCCAGGCGATCTATCCGTTCCTGCCGTTCACCCACGGCATCAACGCCATGCATGCCGCCATGGCCGGTGCGTACCACATGGAGTACTGGATTGAGCTAGGCATTCTGGCGAGCTATCTGATTCCGTCGCTGGCACTGGGCGTCGTCTTCCGCCGCCCGGTCATCAAAGCCAACGACTGGATCATCGAAAAACTGGAGTCAACCAAATTGATTTAGTTCAGCAACGTAAACGCCGTCGGAACATCGAGATCTTCCAACCCGATGCTTTAGCGTAGTGAATTGCACGGGCTGCTTGGTTGTTGCTACAGTAGCGGGGCGTGCCGGGGGTCCGGTGCGCCCTGCTTTTATTTGACCATGAGGCGGCACGCAGCCATGCGCGTGCGGACACCACGCCCAGATTGAGCGCGAGGATGCCCTATGGCCCAGCATGCCACTGACAATATCGAAATGATGCCCGATAGCCCTGTTGCTCGCGAGGACCTGGGCGCGGGCGGCACCTCCCGCGGCGCCGGCGCTCGCTCGCCGCTGTTCTGGAAAGTCCTGCTGCTTTCGGTGGCAGTCGTCTGGGGCTACTCCTTTACGACCATGAAGGACGCGCTCGACACCATTCCGGTGTTCGAACTGCTCTACGTGCGCTTTCTGCCTGCGGCGTTGGTCATGTTTTTCATCTTCCACAAGCGCATCATCGCGCACCTCAACGCCCGCAACCTTATCGTCGGACTTGGCATGGGCGCACTTATGTGGGCCGCCTACGCCCTGCAGACAGTCGGTCTGGCGCACACCACGGCGGGCAAGAATGCTTTTTTGACGGGCACGTATTGCATCGTTGTGCCGTTCGCGAGCTATTTTCTGAGCGGCGAAAAACTCACCCGCTATAACCTGGGCGCGGCGCTGCTGTGCTTTGCGGGCATTGGCTTGGTGGCGCTCGATAGCGTTGAATTCAACATCGGTGATGTCATTACGCTGGCGGGTGCGGTCTTTTTCGCCATCCAGATGGCGGTGACTGCCAAGTACGGTCGCAAAATGGACATCAACGTCATCACGTTTTGGATGTTTGTGGGCAACGGCGTGCTGAGCCTGGCAACGTCGCTGCTATTCGAGACCCAAGCGCCTCTGTCCGTGTGGACGCCGAGCTTTATCAGCGCGATGGCGTTTCTCTCGGTTGGTTGCACATGCGCGGCTCTGCTCATCCAAAACGTCGGCCTGGCGCATGTCTCGGCCTCGACGGGCTCACTGCTCCTTTCGATGGAGTCGCCTTCGGGCGTGCTGTTCTCGGTGCTGCTGATGGGGGAGGCGCTCACCTCGCGCCTGCTCGCCGGCTTCGCGCTCATCTTTCTTTCGATTATCTTGAGCGAGACGCATTTCGATTTCTTGCGCCGAAAATCACACCCGCAATTGTAAACAACTTGTTGCGCCGCCCTCCCAGGGCGGCATTTTTTATGCGTCGCCCTTAAAGTAGTACCTTGCACTTTACGCTATCAAAGTGCTTGCTGCAAAAACGTTACTGGAGGGCATCTATGGCACCAGCACTGTCCGATCTTCAACCGCAATCAGCGCCCAAGGCCACCGCGGCGGCGCAGACCGCTATCGGTGACGGTCTTGTTGCAGAAGCTCAGGCTTTTGCAGACGAGCTCGCTGCGTGGCGACACGATTTACATCAGATGCCCGAGCTCGGTAATAGCCTCCCGCAGACCTCTACGTATATCCAAGCGCGCCTGACCGAGATGGACATCCCATTTGCTACGCTCGTCGATGGTTCCTGCGTTGTGGGCCTTGTCGGCGCCGGTGCCGCCGCGGCCCAAGGCAATGGCATCTGCACGAATGAGCAGGCCGGTACGGTCATCATGCTGCGTGGCGACATGGACGCCCTGCCCGTTGCCGAGGAATCCGGCGAGCCCTTTGCATCCACCAACGGCTGCATGCACGCTTGCGGTCACGATATGCACGCGACGGCGCTGCTTGGTGCGGCTCGTATGCTCAAAGCGCGCGAGGCAGAGCTTGTTGATGCCAACGCTACGGTCAAGTTGCTGTTCCAGCCGGGCGAGGAAACCTTTGAGGGTGCCCGCGCCGCCATCGCCGACGGTCTGCTGCAGAACCCGCGTCCTCAGGTCGCCTTTGCCATGCATGTCAATAGCCAGTCGCCGCTCGGCCTGGTGCTCTACGGCAGCCCGGCGCTCTCGGGCGTGTACGGTTTTCGTATCACGCTTCAGGGCAAGGGCGGCCATGGCTCGAGCCCCGAGATTTGCATCGACCCCATCACGGCCGGCGTGCATGTGCATCTGGCGCTCCAGGAGCTTATCGCTCGCGAAGTGCCGGCGGCCAAGGAGGTCGCACTGACCGTGGGTAAGTTTGCCGGTGGCCAAGCGGCCAACGTCATCCCAGATACCTGCGTGCTCGAAGGCACGCTGCGCGGCTTTGACGTCGAGCTCATGGAGCACCTCAAGACCCGCATCGCGGAGGTCGTAAACGGCGTTGCCACAACATATCGTACGTCGGCGACCATCGAGACGCTTTCGGATGTTCCGCCGCTTGTACTCGACAGCGATATGACTCAGGTGTCGCTTGGCTACGTGGGCGCAGTGCTGCCCAAGGCGGCTTTCTTGCCGCTTTTCCATGCCATGGCGAGTGAGGACTTCGCGCTTATCTCGAGCGAGATTCCGAGTGCGTACTTTACCGTGGGCGCGGCCGTAACCGACACGGACGAACACTTTGCCCAGCACCATCCCAAGGCACGTTTTAACGATGCCGAGCTGCCGCTCGGTGCTGCGGCTTATACCGCCGTCGCTTTGGGCTATATCGCCGACCACCGGTAGCACCCAACCTTGCCTTTCAAGCCTGCGGGCATGGCCGTAAGGCCTATGCCCTTGTCTTTCAAGGCAATCTTGGGCACTACCGGCGCCCGGCGCCGGCTATTCGTTTGTTAAATAAGGAGCAGTATGCCCCAGCAGCGTAAGTTCTTCCCCGGCTGGCTCGTGGTGGCCTCCGGCTTCGTGATCATGGCCACGTGCTACACGATTTTCGTCAACTGCATGAGCCTGTTCCAGCCGCTCATCGTCAGCGACTTGGGAATATCTCTTGCGCAGTACAACATCTCCAATGCGATCTCTACCGTGGTGAGCGTTATCGGATCGCTTGTCATTGGCCATGTTGCCGATAAGGTGAGTGGCCGCGTATTGGGCTCGCTCACCGTTATCGCTACCTCTGCCGTTCTTGCCAGCATGAGCTTTGTCGGTGAGCTGTGGCAGGTCTACGTGCTCTTTGCCGTTTCGGGCTGCTTCGCTGTGGCCTCGACCCGCCTGCTCATCAGCCTAGTGACCGCCAACTGGTTTACCGCCAAGCGAGGCCTTGCCATTTCCATCGCACTTTCGGGCTCGGGCTTTGGCGGCGCTATTCTGTCTCCCATCGTGAGCTCGCTTATCGTGGGCGTTGGCTGGCGTTCCGCCTTCCTGGTGCTCGCGGCTATCTGCATGGTGGCGGCGCTGCCCATCCGCGTCCAAGCAGTTTGGCATGGCCGACCTCGGCAAGGTCACGGGTACCATCACCTCGCTCGAGATGGTCGGCGGCACCGTGGGCGCCATTGTCTCGGGCGTGCTGTTCGACGCCACGGGCTCCTTTGCGAGCACCTGGATCGTGTGCTTGGCGTGCTCCGTGGTCATGCTCGTGTTCCTGCTGGTATCCGAGCCCATCGCCGCCAAGCTGCGCGCGAGCGTGGCGGGGGAGTAAGCACGCTGCCGCGTTTGCCGGCTCACCCAACTCTGCCCGCGGCGGTCTTGGGAGCCGAATGGATGCTCGTACCATCATTCGGTTTCCAAGGTCGCCGCAGGCCAAAGGACGATCCCTATTCCTCCGTCCCCAAGGAATCACGTGATCCGAAGGGGACGGAGGAAAAGGGATCACAAACAGCGGCGGCGCGTCTGGCCGAACGAGTCCCCATACCCTCGTTCGGTCAGACGCGCCACCGCTGTTTGTGTTTGTGCCGTATAATGACCGTTACCTATGACGCGATACAAAAGAAAGGTGTTTGCCCATGCAGGCACAGAAGGCGGAGGGAACCCGCGACCTTATCGGCGCCGAGATGCGCGCCTGGCAAAAGATGCAGCAGATTGCGGCCGGCGTGTTCGAGCCGTTTGGTTTTAAACCCATCGAGACGCCCGCGATCGAGCAGGTGGACGTGTTTGTCCACGGTATCGGCCAGTCGACCGACGTTGTGCGCAAGGAAATGTTCCGCGTGTTCAGCGGTGCCAACCTGGAGCGCGTCTTTACCGAGGGCACCGACACCAAACTCAAGCCCAAGCAGCGCCTGGCGCTTCGCCCCGAGGGCACGGCCGGCGTGGTGCGCGCCGTCGTGGAGAACAACCTGGTGCCCCAGGGCTCCACGCCGTTTAAGGCGTACTACGCCGAGGCCATGTTCCGCGGCGAGCGTCCCCAGAAGGGCCGCCTGCGCCAGTTCCACCAGGTGGGCATCGAGTGGCTCGGCGCTCCCGATCCGGCGGCAGACGCCGAGTGCATCATCATGCTCATGGAGTTCTACAAGCGCCTGGGCTTCGATCTTTCCAAGCTTCGTCTGCTCATCAACTCGATGGGTGACGCCCAGTGCCGTCCGGCTTATCGCGAGCAGGTTAAGCAGTTCATCCTCGATCACGCCGACGAGATGTGCGATGAGTGCCGCGAGCGCGCCGAGCTCAACCCGCTGCGTGCCTTTGACTGCAAGAACGACCACTGCCGCGAGATCATGGCCGAGGCTCCGCTGATGGGTGACAACCTGTGCGATGAGTGCCGCGAGCACTACGAGCAGGTCAAGCGCTATCTGGATGCCGCCGGTATCGAGTATGTCGAGGATCCCACCTTGGTGCGCGGCCTGGACTACTACACCCGTACTGTCTTTGAGGTCGAGGCCCCTGGCGCCGGCGTCGGCTCCATCGGCGGCGGCGGCCGCTACGATGGCCTGGTCGAGCTCGAGGGTGGCAAGCCCACGGCGGGCGTCGGCTTTGCTGTCGGTTTTGAGCGCGCCCTGCTGGCCCTGCAGGCCTTTGGCAGCGATTTGGGTGCCGATGAGGCCCCGTGCGTCTATGTCGCCAACGCCGGCAAGGAGCTGCGTCAGAACGTCTTTGCCATTACGCAGGAGCTTCGCGCCGCAGGTATCGTGACCGAGGCCGACTATCAGGGTCGTTCGCTCAAGGCCCAGTTTAAGCAAGCCGATAAGGTAGGCGCCAAGCTCATCTTGGTCCTGGGTGGCGACGAGCTTGCCGCCGGCAAGGTCAAAGTGCGCGACATGCAGAGCCATGACGAGGTGCTCGCCGATCTGGACAACGTCGTCGAGGCGGTTCGCGAGCGCCTGTAGCGCATCTTTTTGAGCTTCGGGCCTGCTAACGTGCCCTGCTCATGGAGAGCGATTGTTACGGGGGTGTTTCGCTTTTATGCGGAATGCCCCCGTTTACGTATGCCGCCCACCGAGAAATACGACCATTTAGGGCAAAAACCTTTGCAATGCAGAAAATACTTTTGTGTGGTAAAGCGCAATCAGTGTCGAAAGTATTTCTCAAGCGCCTATAATGAATACCGCATGTTACGTGCATAGAAGGAGGAATGGGAGGAAACGTGGCTGAGAACCTAAGCAACCAGTCTGTACCCGAAGCCGCGGCGCGCGTCGCTGCCGTGGTCAACCGCCTCGTTAACCGAATCGGCTCGAATGCCGAGTCCAGGGAGCGTCTCGCCGAGATCGAGATCCCCGAGGAGCTGCGCGACAATCTGGCGCTGTTCTTGCGCCTGGAGCGCCGTGTGCTTAGCGAGTATGATCCCGAGATCGCGGACCTGTTCGACAAGATTTTGACAGCCGAGATTGTGGTCAATGCCGGCAACCCCGGTACCTGCGCTGCCGACGAAGCCGTCGACGAGCAGGGCGTGCCCACCGCCGACGAGCCCACTGCCGTGGCATTTCGTGAGGTCGTCGATTTGATCGACAGCCTGCCGCTCGATAAGCAGCAGGTCATCGTTCGCGCCTTTACGAGCTTTTTCCATCTGGCAAACCTGTCGGAGGAGAACTACCGTGTGGCGCAGCTGCGCGAGCGCGAGGCCGGTGCGTCGACCGATACCGAGGTCGATCCTGCCAACGAGCTTACCGTTGCCTATCACCAGCTGGTGAATGAGCTGGGTGTCGAGGGTGCCAACGAGCTGCTCGACAAGCTCGAGTTCCACCCTGTCTTTACCGCACATCCCACCGAGGCCCGTCGTAAGGCCGTCGAGGGCAAGATCCGCCGTATCTCCAACCTGCTGGAGGAGCGTCCGCGTCTGGGCGGCTCCGACCTGGTGGAGAACGAGCGCCATATGCTGCAGGAGATCGACGCCCTGGTGCGTACGAGTCCCATCGCGCTCAAGAAGCCCACGCCGGTCGAGGAAGCCGATACCATCATCGACATCTTCGATAACACGCTGTTCGACGTTATCCCCGTTATCTATCGTCGTTTTGACGATTGGGTGCTGGGCGACAAGGCCGGTACTGTGCCGCCGCTGTGCCCGGCGTTCTTCCATCCCGGCAGCTGGATCGGTTCCGACCGCGACGGTAACCCCAACGTCACCGCCAAGGTGAGCCGTGAGGTCGCCGCCAAGTACTTTACGCACATGGTGCTCAAGCTCGAGGACAAGTGCCGCCACATCGGCCGCAACCTCACGCTCGAGGCTACCTACAGCAAGCCGTCGGCCGAGCTCATTAACCTGTGGAACCATCAGGTCGAGATGAGCCCTCGTTACACGGCCCGCGCCGAGCTGATCTCCGAGCACGAGCCGCATCGCGCCGTCATGCTCGTCATGGCCGACCGCCTGAACGCCACCGTCCGTCGTATCACCGACACCATGTACCACAGCGCCGACGAGTTCCTGGATGACCTGCGCGTCGTCCAGCGTTCGCTGGCCGCCTGCGGTGCCGTCCGTGCTGCCTACGGCCCGGTCCAAACCATCATCTGGCAGGTCGAGTCCTTCGGCTTCCATATGGTCGAGATGGAGTTCCGTCAGCACTCCGTGGTGCATGCCCGCGCCCTTAAGGATATCCACGAGAACGGTATCCATGGCGACCTGCAGCCCATGACGCGCGAGGTCATCGATACCTTCCGCGCTATCGGCTCCATCCAAAAGCGCTACGGCAAGAAGATGGCGCACCGCTACATCATCTCGTTTACCAAGAGCGCTCAGCATGTGGCCGACGTCTTTGAGCTGGCGCACCTGTCCTTTGCACACGAGGAGGATGTCCCCGAGCTCGACGTGATCCCGTTGTTCGAGCAGCTCGAGGACCTCGAGGGCTGCGTCGACGTGCTCGATCAGATGCTTACGCTGCCCGTGGTGCAAAAGCGCCTTGCCCAGACCAACCGCCGCATGGAGGTCATGCTGGGCTATTCCGACTCTTCCAAGGATGCCGGTCCTACCACGGCCATGCTCGCGCTGCACTCCGCGCAGGAGCGCATCGCCAAGTGGGCAGAGAAGAACGATATCGACCTGGTGCTCATGCACGGTCGCGGCGGTGCCGTGGGCCGTGGCGGCGGCCCGGCCAACAAGGCCGTGCTGGCGCAGCCCAAGGGTTCGGTCAACTGCTTCTTTAAGCTTACCGAGCAGGGCGAAGTCATCTTTGCCCGTTACGGCAACCGCACGCTGGCTCAGCGCCATGTTGAGTCCGTTGCCGCCGCAACGCTTTTGCAGTCGGCCCCGAGTGTCGAGAAGACCAACACCGAGACCACGCAGAAGTTCTGGGATATGGCCGAGAAGCTCAACACTGCAAGCCACGAACGCTATCTGGACCTGCTGAACACCGAGGACTTTACACCGTGGTTCTCGACCGTGACGCCGCTGACCGAGGTCGGTCTGCTGCCGATCGGCTCGCGTCCCGCCAAGCGCGGTCTGGGCGCCAAGTCGCTCGATGACCTGCGTACCATCCCGTGGATCTTCAGCTGGAGCCAGGCGCGCATTAACCTGGCCGCTTGGTACGGTCTGGGCACCGCCTGCGAGCAGCTTGGCGATCTTGACCAGCTCAAGGCTGCCTACCAGGAGTGGCCGTTCTTCCGCACCTTTATCGACAACATCGAGATGTCGATTGCTAAGACCGATCAGCGCATCGCCAAGATGTATCTGCATCTGGGCGACCGCGATGATCTGTCCAAGAAGGTCTTTACCGAGATGCAGCTCACCCGTAAGTGGGTCCTTGCCATCGTCGGTGATGAATGGCCGCTGCAGCGTCGTCGCGTGCTCGGCTGCGCCGTTCGCGTGCGTAACCCCTACGTCGACGCCCTGTCCATCGCCCAGGTCCGCGCCCTTCGCGAGGTGCGTATGAACCAGGACGAGATGGCCGAGGAGAAGAAGGCCGAGTACATGAGCCTGATTCTTTCGACTGTGACCGGCGTCTCGGCAGGACTGCAGAACACGGGGTAATCGATAGCCCTGTAGTCGTCCGGGCCCGCCATTAGTTTACTTTTAGGCACGTCCTCGGACATGCAAGAAGCCCTCGCTGCGCACTTCGTGCGGCGAGGGCTTCTTGCGTCCTGCGGAGTGTGCCTAAAAGTAAACTAATGGCGGGCCCTGCGATGTCCGGTCTTCAGTGGATTACTGCTGGGGGAATTAATGGCGCGCTTCGCGCGTTTTGGATGGGGTCTGTCCCGGCGGCGCGTTTGGCGCTTCGCGCCGCGCGCCTTATCGATCGGGATTGAGATGCATGTGGTGCTTCTCGCCTTACGACTGTAGCGGCCGCGGTCCCGTTTGGGGTCGCGGCCGTTTTGTTGTGGGTCAAATATGAACGTTGTGTTAATGAGTCGGTGGACGGTGGTGTTTTTCGGTGAGCGGCGTATCCTTCCAACGGTTTATCTAGTGTGTCAGTTGAAAAGGAAGAGGGCGCTCGTCATTGTTTGAATGTGAACTGCCGTTTGACCACAAGACGTTGCATCTGGAGCTCGAGGATAAGAACTTCGCGGGTGTGATGGAAGGTCATCAAAACGAGTATAAGACTACAAAATCACAGGAAGAGCTGGTAGAGGAGTCACTTGCCAACCCTTATGGCTCGCCTTCGCTCGAGGAGCTTTGTGCTGGCAAGAAGGATATTGTCATCATTAGCTCCGATCATACGCGCCCCGTTCCCTCGCGTGTGACGATGCCTATTCTGCTGCATCACATCCATTCCGCTGCGCCCGAGGCGCGCGTTCGCATTCTGGTTGCTACGGGTATGCACCGTCCGTCGACGCACGAGGAGCTCGTCAACAAGTACGGCGAGGAGATCGTTGCCAACGAGGAAATCGTTATGCACGTCGCGACTGACGACAGCATGATGAAAAAGATCGGCACCCTGCCCTCCGGTGGCGAGTGCATCATCAACAAGATTGCCGCCGATTGCGATCTGCTGCTTGCCGAGGGCTTTATTGAGCCGCACTTCTTTGCCGGTTTCTCTGGTAGCCGCAAGTCCGTCCTGCCTGGCATCGCCAGCTACAAGACCATCATGTACAACCACAACGGTCAGTTTGTGAACGATTCCCATTCGCGTGCCGGCAACCTGTGCCACAACCACGTGAGCGAGGACATGTTTGCCGCTGCCGAGATGGCTCACCTTGCCTTTGTGCTTAACGTGGTGCTCAACGGCAAGCACGAGGTCATCGGCTCCTTTGCCGGCGATATCCACAAGGCGCATGAGGCTGGCTGCGAGTTCGTGAAGAGCCTTGCCGGCGTTGAGCCCGTTGAGTGCGAGATTGCCATCACCACCAACGGTGGCTACCCGCTCGACCAGAACATCTACCAGGCCGTGAAGGGCATGTGCTCTGCCGAGGCTACGCTTCCCGAGGGCGGTGTGATCATCGACGTCGCCGGCTGTGCCGACGGTCACGGTGGCGAGGGCTTCTATCACAACATCGCCGATAATGATCCGGCAGAGTTTGAGCGTGCCTGCATCGACCGTCCTAAGGACGAGACCCTGCCCGACCAGTGGACGAGCCAGATCTTTGCCCGCATCCTGGCACATCACCCTGTGATCATGGTCACCGATCTGTGCGATCACCAGATGATCAAGGATATGCACATGACGCCGGTCAACACCCTCGAGGAGGCGCTCAAGCTCGCCTTTGAGATGAAGGGTGCCGATGCCAAGGTGGCCGTCATTCCCGATGGCCTGGGCGTTGTCGTCGCGCAGCACTAGTACGCGGCCTAAACGAATCGTTTATAACCGACAAGAAAGATAAGGTTTTATGCTTACCAAACTCCTCTGCGAATTCGGCGCAACGGCCCTCATGATCATCTTTGGCGTGGGCGTGCACTGCGATACTGTGCTCAAGGGCACCAAGTATCAGGGCTCCGGCCACATGTTTGCCATCACCACCTGGTCTTTTGGCATCTCGGTCTGCCTGTTTGTCTTTGGCGGCGCCGTGTGCATGAACCCCGCCATGGTGCTTGCCCAGTGCATCGTCGGCCTGGTGCCGTGGAGCAGCTGCATCCCCTTCATGCTTGCCGATATGCTCGGTGGCTTTGTGGGCGCCGTGATCGCGTGGTTGATGTATGCCGATGAGTTCAAGGCTTCCGAGGGTGTCGTCGACCCCATTGCTCAGCGCAACATCTTCTCGACCAACCCCACCACCGAGGGCACGAACTATGCCCGCAACTTCTTCTGTGAGGCTATCTGCACCTTCGTGTTCATCAGCGCCATCCTTGCTGCCGCTAACCGCGCAGGTGAGAACGTTCTGATGCTCGCTATCTGCGTGGGTCTGATCGTTTGGGCCGTTGGCATGGGCATGGGCGGCATCACCGGCTTCGCCATGAACCAGGCTCGTGACCTTGGTCCTCGTATGGCCTATCAGGTGCTGCCGATTAAGAACAAGGCTGACAACAACTGGAAGTACGGCCTGCTTGTTCCTGGCATCGCTCCGTTTGTCGGTGCCGCTCTGGCCGCGCTGTTTGTGCATGGTTTCTTGGGCATGTTCTAGGCCAAGACAATTGATATAACGCCCGGGTCCGGCATAGGTTAACTTTCCGCCGCGTCCTCGGACATGCAAGAAGCTCCCGCTGCGCACTTCGTGCGGCGGGAGCTTCTTGCGTCCTGCGGAATGCGGCGGAAAGTTAACCTATGCCGGACCCTGCGGGAATCCAGTTGCCTTCGAACAAGCAGCCCAACATATATATCTGAATATAGATGGGAGGGGCTTGTTGCTGTTGGGGGCGTTGAAGTGTGAATGACACTTTGGGATGCGTGGCGGCCTGGGTTGGGTCGATGATTTGGGATGAGCTTCTTACTTAGGTGAAGAGGGGCTTTATGGCTGAGAGGTAGTCTTTGGCTACGTCGGCTTTGTTTGCTTGGAAGTTGTGCCAGGCCCACCATTGGACCATTCCTACGAAGCTTGAGGCTATGTGGTGTAGCAGGAAGCTTCGGTCCATGGTGGCGGCGGGACCGTTTGGGTCAGTAGGGACGGTTTCGGCTGCTCGTGACATGATGGTCTTGCGTAAACAGTCGGCGAAGACGCGTGAGCCGGCGCCGGCTACGAGGGCTCGTACGCCTTGACGGCGTTCCCAGAGGTTGTTGAGGATATGCTCGACTTGTACGAGCGGATCATCGAGCGGTGTGCCATCGTCGTCGAGGGCGTGGGCGCAGATGTCGCTCACGAGCTCGGACAGTAGGTCGTCTTTGCTCTTAAAGAGGCCGTAGAATGTCGCGCGGCCTACGTGAGCGCGCGCGATGATGTCGCCGACGGTAATCTTGCCGTAGTCCTCTTCGCGTAGCAGCTCGGAGAACGCCGCAACGATGGCAGCGCGGCTTTTTTCTTTGCGGGCATCCATGGCTATGCATCCACGTGAACGAGCAGACAACGGAGCGTGCCGGAGCAACCCTCGTAGGGGCGCTTACCGGCGCCGTAGCCGACGGCTTCGATGTGGTAGCGTGAGGGCAGTTGGTCGGACGCGCGCAGCGCGGTGACGATGGCGGCGCCCGTGGGCGTCACGAGTTCGCCGGCGACCGGTGCGGGCGTGAGGGCGATATTGCCCGCCTGGCATAGGTTGACGACAGCGGGGACGGGAATGGGCATGAGGCCGTGGGCGCAGCGGATGGTGCCGTGGCCCTCGGAAAGCGACTCGACCACGATATCCTCGATGCCCAGGTCATCGAGGCAGATGGCGACAGAGCAGACGTCGACGATGGAGTCAACGGCGCCCACCTCGTGGAACATGACGGTCTCGGGCGTTTTGCCGTGAGCCTTGGCCTCGGCGGCGGCGAGTACGGAAAAAATGGCGAGCGCACGACGCTTGGCGCCATCGCTTAGCTGCGAGCCGTCGATGATGGCGGTGACGTCCGCCAAAGAACGATGGTGATGGTGGTGGGCGTGATGATGGCCCTCGTGGCCATGGCCGTGGGTCTCATGATCATGCTCATGGCAGTGCTCGTGCTCGCCATGAGCATGATGGTGGTGCTCATGCTCGTGCGTGTGCTCGGCAGCTGCTTCGTTGCCGTAGAGCCAGGCCATATCGTGATCGTGGTTCTCGAGCTCCTCTGCAAGCTGGACGTCGAAATCGCAGGCGTCGATGCCATGCTTGTTTACGCGCGTCACGGCAATCGAAAAGCCGTCGACCGGCAGCGTGGCGAGCTGTTCGCGCAGGTGCTCCTCGCTGGCGCCCAGGTCGAGCAGGGCCGCGACGGTCATATCGCCGCTGATGCCCGAGGTGCCGTCGATGATAAGCGTGTGCTGATGATTGGACATGGAATGCTCCTTAACGGGCGCAGGACGTGCCGGCGCTCAGATGATTGATAAGACTTGCCTGATAGGCGGCGCCGAAGCCGTTGTCGATGTTGACGACCGAAACGCCGCTGGCGCAGGAGTTGAGCATGGCGAGCAGTGCGGCCACGCCGCCAAAGCTCGCGCCGTAACCCACGCTGGTGGGAACGGCGATGACCGGACAGCTCACCAGGCCGCCGACAACGCTCGCCAGTGCGCCTTCCATGCCGGCGATGGCGATGACCACCTGCGCCTGGGCAAGTTCCTCGGCATGTGCGAGCAGACGGTGCAGGCCGGCGACGCCCACGTCGTAGAGGCGGTCGACCTCGTTGGCATAGAACTCGGCCGTCAATGCGGCTTCCTCGGCGACGGGCAAGTCGCTCGTGCCGGCGCAGGCGACGACGATGCGTCCGTTGCCGGTAGGGGAGGGCTTACCGCCTACGAGGGCGAGCTGTGCGTCCGGGACATATCCCAGGTCGATGCCGTTGTCGAGGAGCTCCGAGGTACGGGCTTCCTTTTCGGCGTCCAGGCGCGTGACCAGGATGCGCTCCTGGCCGGCATCGCGCAGCGCCTCGATAATGGCGGCAATTTGCTCGGCGGTTTTACCGGCACCGTAGACAACCTCGCCGGCTCCCTGGCGTACCCCGCGTGAAAGATCGAGCTGCGCAAAACCCAGATCGGCGGTTGGCGCCGTCTGGATGCGCGTGAGGGCGACTGCCGGAGTGACTGCTCCGCCGGCAACATCGCTCAGCAATTGCTCAAGATCTCGCTTATCCATATATGTTCCCTTCGACGGCGCAAAGTCTAGCACTCAAAGGGTATGTTTCCGAACACTAAGATAAAATTGTTCGGAAACTATAGGACAGACTGATTCAATTGTTAAACGGATCGGCTAGTCACGCAGGATGATGTCCATGGCGAGCATCAGGTTGCGCTCGTCGATGGCAAATGGGGCGGCTTCGCGCGTCTTGGGCTTGGCGCAAAATGCGATGCCGATACCTGCGGCCTGAATCATGGGGATGTCGTTGGCGCCGTCACCAATCGCGACGGTGTGGGCCATATCGACTCCGCACTCAACCGCCCAGTCCAGCAGCTGGATAAGCTTGGACTCCTTGGTCACGATGTCTGCCGCCAGCTTACCGGTGAGCTTGCCGTCCACGACCTCCAGGCGGTTAGCGAGGCAAAAGTCGATGCCCGCGGCGGCTACGATCTTGTCGGCGACCTCGTAAAAGCCGCCGCTTACCACGCCGACTTTCCAGCCCTTGCTGTGCGCAGAGCGCACAAGCTCCAGCGCGCCGGGGGTAAACGTCACGCGCTCAAACGTGCGCTCGAACACGCTCTCATCCAAGCCGGCAAGCAGCCCCACGCGCTCCTCGAGCGCCTGCTTAAAGTCGAGCTCGCCGCGCATGGCGCGCTCAGTGATCTTCGCCACTTGCTCGCCTACGCCGGCCTCAGCGCCCAACAGGTCGATGACCTCCTGGTTGATGAGCGTGGAGTCGATATCCATAACGATGAGGCGTGCAGTCATGGCGGGCCTTTCCGAGTGCAGTTGTATTGGGGCACATTGTCGCACGCCGCACGCCTGGGCGACGGCCACGGTGCGTCAATTGTTTCGTCTCCGTCAAGTCTTTGGGCAAGAGCTACTTTTTCGCGGCACATCGACGCGGGTGAGATAAGATAGAACGCCATGTCCGGCTGCGCGGTTTACGCAGGCTGGGCAAATCTGTACGACGCCGCCCGGAACGACACGGGGCGGCACAGATCCATAAAGGAGGATCACTGGTATGAGCCAGACCCGTCCCATTGACGAGCATTCCATGCACACCCGTACTTGTGGCGAGCTTCGCTTCGAGAACGTGGGCGAAGAGGTCACCCTCACCGGTTGGGTGAGCCGTCGCCGCGACCACGGCGGCCTTATCTTCTGCGACCTTCGCGACCGCGAGGGCATCACGCAGCTCACCTTCGACCCCGAGCACTCCGACGGCGATGCCTTTAAGATCGCCGAGACCATGCGTCCCGAGTGGCCCATCAAGATCCACGGCGTCGTGCGCGCTCGTGGCGAGGAGACCACCAACACCAAGCTCGCGACCGGCGAGATCGAGGTCCTGACCGACCACGCCGAGGTGCTCAACACGTCCGTCACCCCGCCGTTCCAGATCGAGGACGGCATCGAGACCAGCGAGGACACCCGCCTGCGCTATCGCTATCTGGACCTTCGCCGTCCCGAGATGATGGCCAACCTCAAGCTGCGCTCCGACTTCACCTTTGCCATTCGCGAGGCACTGCACAACCGTGAGTTCATGGAGGTCGAGACGCCCTCCCTGTTTAAGTCCACGCCCGAGGGCGCCCGCGACTTCATTGTTCCCAGCCGCATCCAGCCGGGCAACTTTTACGCCCTGCCGCAGTCCCCGCAGCTCCTGAAGCAGCTGCTTATGGTCGGTGGCGTCGAGCGCTACTACCAGGTTGCCAAGTGCTTCCGCGACGAGGACCTGCGTGCCGACCGTCAGCCCGAGTTCACCCAGGTCGATATCGAGATGTCCTTCGTGGACCAGAACGACGTTATGAGCGCGCTCGAAGAGGTCCTGGCCGATGCCTTCGGCCGCATGGGTGTCGAGATGCCCACGCCGCTGCGCCGCATGGACTACTGGGAGGCCATGGACACCTATGGCTCCGACAAGCCCGATACCCGCTATGGCATGCATCTGGTCGACCTGACCGACATCTTTGCCAACTCCAAGTTTAAGGTCTTCGCGACTGCCGCAAACGAGGAGGGCTCTGTCGTCAAGGCCATCAACGCCAAGGGCGCCGGTGCCTGGGCACGTGCCAAGATCGATAAGCTCGCCGGCGTGGCTTCCACGTTTGGCGCCAAGGGTCTGGCCTGGATCGCTTTCCGCGAGGACGGCTCCATCAACAGCCCCATCGTCAAGTTCTTCTCGGACGAGGAGATGGCGGCTCTGCGCGAGCGCATGGACGTCGAGCCCGGCGACCTTGTGATGTTCGCCGCCGGCCCGCGCCTGCTCTCTGACGAGATCCTGGGCGGCATGCGCTCGCACATGGCCAATGCGCTTGAGATCAAGCGCGAGGGCCACGACTTCCTGTGGGTCGTCAACTTCCCGCTGTTCCACTGGGATGAGGACCGCAAGGCTTACGCTGCCGAGCACCAGCCCTTCACTCTGCCGACCGAGACCGACATCGCCAAGATCGAGGCCGACCCGTTGGCAGCCGGCTCCTGCACCTACGACTTTGTCATGGACGGCTTTGAGGCCGGTGGCGGCGGTATGCGTATCCACAACGCCGAGATGCAGATGTCCATGCTCAAGCTCCTGGGCTTTACCGAGGAGCGTGCCGAGTCCCAGTTCGGCTTCCTCATGGAGGCGCTCAAGTTTGGTGCGCCCCCGATGGGCGGTTTCGCTCTGGGCCTGGACCGCGTGTGCATGCTGCTCACCGGTTCCGACTCTATCCGCGACGTCATGGCGTTCCCCAAGACGGCCAGCGGCTCCGACCTTATGTCGGGCGCCCCGAGTGCCGTTAGTGGCGCCCAGCTCAAGGACGTCAGCCTGCGCCTGATGTAGGCGAGCGACTACATATTGCCCGCAACGAGGGAAGGACGTGTGCCTTCCCTCGTTTTTTATGGGACGGGGGTGCGCCGGTAACGTACAATAACTACCACGTGGCTGGGTTTGCCGGCCGAATGTGCGATGTCGTGGGAGGGGACATGGTCGAGTTTACAAAGACGATTAAAGATCCGTTGGGATTACATGCCCGCCCGGTTGCGCTGCTCTATGACATCATTGCCAAGCATCGTAGCGACGTGTCAGTCAGTATCGGCGATCGCCACACGGATGGCCGCGACGTTATAGGGCTCATGGCACTCTGCGGCGAATGTGGCGAAGACGTCGTGTTCCGTGTTTCGGGCGTGGATGAGGCCTCCTGCGTCACGTCGATCAGAAACCTCTCGCTTTAACCTCAACAATGTGACAAAGGGGCAGTCCCCTCTGTTGCATAAATTGGTATCAATAGGCACTGCAAAGAGACGGTCTTTGCGGTGCCTTTGTTTCGTATAGGAAACTTTTCCGAAATCTGAATGGGGACCCTTTCCAAAAAGTTAACCACGTGTTAGTTTACTAAAGCGAACATAGGCGTGGTTAACTTTTACCGCGTCGATGTTGAGGACGAACTGACGTTAGGAGCCACTCATGTCTTGCGGACCGCAGATGCCGGCAATGCCGCTTTCGATGGTAAAAGCGGGCGAAACCGTGCGCGTGTCTCGTGTAAAGGGCAATGAGGACATGAAGCACCACCTCAAGGACCTCGGCTTTGTCGAGGGCAACGAAATCCACGTGGTGAGCTCGAGTGGCGCCAATATCATCGTCACGGTGCTGGGCGCACGCTTTGGTATCGATTCCAAAGTAGCCATGCACATCATGACCGTCGGTTAGTCGACGGTATTTCTGTACGCACTGAAAGGGGGACAAGAGAATGAAGACGTTGGGTGACGTTAAGGTGGGCGAGAGCTCCACGATCGTCAAGCTTCACGGCGAGGGCGCACTCCGTCGCCACCTTATGGACTTGGGGCTCATCAAGGGCACTTCGTTCAAGGTCGTGAAGGTTGCACCGCTCGGTGATCCGGTCGAGATCAACGTGCGCGGCTACGAGCTTTCCATCCGCAAGGAGGAGGCCGCCGTCGTCGAGGTTCAGTAAGGACTCGCGGCGCATATTTCTGCAGATGAAGTTAGGTTTTTCTAACTTAATGCAGCATCTTTGAAGCACATTATCCAGCCTGCGCGGAGAAAGCAGCGCGGGCATACAAGGAAGAAGGATTGAATGGCGGATTCTCAGATCCATGTCGCGCTGGCGGGTAACCCCAACTGCGGCAAGACCACGCTTTTCAACCTGATTACCGGCGCCAACGGCTACGTTGGCAACTGGCCCGGCGTCACGGTTGAGAAAAAGGAAGCCAAGCTCCTAAGCGACAAGAACGTTACCATCACGGACCTCCCTGGCATCTACTCGCTTTCCCCCTACAGCCCCGAGGAGCAATGCTCGCGCGATTACCTCATGAGCGGCGAGCCCGATGTTGTCGTCCAAGTCGTCGATGCCACCAACCTCGAGCGCAACCTGTACCTGGCGCTTCAGGTTATCGAGACCGGCCTGCCCGTGGTCGTTGCCCTCAACATGGCCGACTTGGTCGAGAAGAACGGTGACAAGATCGACACCGACAAGCTGTCCAAGAAGCTCGGCTGCCCGGTCATGATGATCTCGGCTCTTAAGAACAAGGGTATCAAGGAGCTGTTCGAGCAGGTTAAGAAGTCCGCCGCTTCCAAGGGCCAGGTGCCGGAGCACAAGTTCGACTCCTCCATCGAGGACGTTCTGGACCACATCGAGAACAACCTTCCGGCGAGCGTTCCCGCCAACAAGCGCCGCTACTACGCTGTCAAGCTGTTTGAGCGCGACGCGGACGCCTGCAAGCTCATCAACCTCAATAAGGAGAAGGCTGCTCGCGTAGAGCAGCTGGTCGCCCAGTGCGAGCAGGATTGCGATGACGACGCCGAGTCCATCATCACCGGTGAGCGCTACGGCGTAATCGCGCACATCATCGACGAGTGCCTCACCAAGGCCCCGGCCAAGATGAGCACCTCCGAGAAGATCGACCGCGTGGTTACCAACCGTATTCTGGGCCTGCCGATCTTTGTCGTCATCATGTTCTGCGTGTACTACATCGCCGTTTCTACCTTGGGCGGCACGGTGACCGACTTCACCAACGACCAGCTCTTTGGTACCGACGGTTGGTATGTGCTCGGCCAGGGCCGCGACGCCTACGATGAGGCTGTCGAGGCCGCGGGTGACGACGCTGACTCGGTCGACCCGGCGCAGTATGGCCCGTATGTTCCGGGTATTACCACCATGGTCCACGACGCGCTTGTGGCGGGTGGCACCGAGGACGGTGGCCTGGTCGATTCGCTCGTCTGTGACGGTATCGTCGGCGGCCTGGGCGCCATCTTCGGCTTTGTGCCGCAGATGTTCCTGCTTTTTGTGATGCTGTCCTTCCTGGAGGACTGCGGCTACATGGCCCGCGTTGCCTTCATCATGGACCGCGTGTTCCGCCGCTTTGGCCTGTCCGGTAAGTCGTTCATCCCCATGCTCGTGTCTTCGGGCTGCGGCGTCCCCGGCGTCATGGCTACTAAGACCATCGAGAACGAGAAGGACCGCCGCATGACGGTCATGACTACCACGTTCATCCCCTGCGGCGCTAAGCTGCCGATCATCGCCCTGCTCATGGGTTCCATCATCGGCGACTCTTCCACCACCGCGGCGTGGATCAGCCCGCTCTTCTACTTCCTGGGCGTCTTTGCCGTCATCGCCTCGGGCCTTATGCTCAAGAAGACCAAGCTCTTCGCCGGCCGTCCGACCCCGTTTGTCATGGAGCTTCCTGCCTACCACTTCCCGGCGATCCGTTCCTGGGCGCTGCACGTGTGGGAGCGCTGCTGGGCCTTTATCAAGAAGGCCGGCACGGTCATCTTCGCGTCCACTGTCGTGGTTTGGTTCCTGTCCAACTTTGGTAGCTACAACGGTTCCTTTGGCTTCCTGCCTGCGATGGACGGCATCCCCGAGGAGTTCATGGACTACTCCGTGCTCGCCATGCTCGGCAACCTGGTCGCTTGGATCTTCGCCCCGCTCGGCTTTAGCACCTGGCAGGCAACCGCACTGACCGTCTCTGGCCTCGTCGCCAAGGAGAACGTCGTCGCCACCGCCGGCTCGCTGCTGTCCGTCGCCGACGCGGGCGAGACCGACCCGAGCCTGTGGACCGCGTTTGCCGGCATGTTCCCCACCATGGGCGCTTGCGTGGCCTTCGGCGCCTTCAACCTGCTGTGCGCTCCGTGCTTTGCCGCCATTGGCACCATCCGCAACCAGATGGACTCTGGCAAGTGGACCGCGATTGCCATCGGCTACGAGTGCGCCTTCGCTTGGGTGATCGGCCTGTTCATCAACCAGTTCTACAACCTGCTTGTCCTTGGGCAGTTTGGTATCTGGACGGTTGTGGCCATTGTGCTGCTGGTTGCGATGCTCTTCCAGATTTTCCGTCCCATGCCCAAGCATGCATGGACCGATGAGGACGAGACCAACACTGCTTCCGCCGCAGTTTCCGCTTAAGTCCGAATAAGGATTAACCCCTTTCCACGAGCCCGGGTGTCCCAGCGACACTCGGGCTTTTTGGTGGGAGAGATGTGGCGTTTCCGCAGATAAAACCGACCAAAACAAACCTGTCCCTTTTTGGTAGGTGGAGAATGGGGTAAAGTAAGTGGTGGTTAACTAGAGGAGGCTTGCTATGGCACCTATCGATATTGTTGTACTGGCTGTTATCGGTATTGCGTTTGTCGCGGTATGCTTGCGCATCTACCGCAAGGGCACCTGCGCCGACTGCGCTCAGGGTGGCGTTTGCACGGGGCATTGCTCCAACAAAAAGACGTGTGCCGCGCTTAAGGGCGTAGACAAAATCGCCGAAGACTTGGGCCGCGGTATCAAATAAGGTCCGGACATTCAAGCGCTCCGCGGGCATCCGTTCGCGGGGCGCTTTGTGCATTTGAGGGAGAGCACGGCGAGTCGAAGAGTATTTTTGGGGTATCGTTAACTGGACTATTAATTGGCAACTTATCTATAACGGAGTAACCGCATGAGCGCTCGCGTAACCATGAAGGACATAGCCGCCGAGCTTGGCGTTTCCATCAATACCGTGCACAAGGCTCTGACGGGAAAGGCCGGCGTGAGCGAATCCGTGCGCGCCAAGGTGAACGCTAAGGCCGAGGCCATGGGCTATCACCGCAACACAAGTGCCTCAAGCCTGCGCCGCAAGGATATCAATCTGGTGTTTTGCCTGCCCCGCGCATCGCGCGAGGGAGCGTACTTTTTCCGTTACCTGTGGGAAGGCTGCAATCGCTTTGAACAGGAGGTCATCGACCGGGGCATTACGGTTGAGCGCGTTGAATTTGGCGTGGGCGGCTACGCTGATGCACTCGAGCAAATCGACGAGCGTCTGCAGGTGGGCGAGAAGATTGATGGCTTGCTCGCCTATGCGCCGGGCGACGATCGTGCGACTGAGCTTTTGGGGCAGATCGCCGAGGCGGGCGTGACGATTGAGCTTGTCGACGGCGACCGTCCGCATTTGAATCGTTTGGGTGCGAGCTTGGCCGATTATTCGACGGCAGGCAGCCTTATGGCCGAGCAGGCGGCAAACCTGGTCCATGCTTCTGGGGCCGACGCCCGCGTGCTCCTTTTGACAGGCGACCCATATACCGATTCGCACTATCTAACCGCCCGCGCCTTCCACAATTACCTGCGCGAATGTGATATTTCATGGCAGGTTGAGGATCTTGCAGGTGCCCATGCGCAAGTCAAACAACTCGAGCATGAGCTCGAAAAGCGCTTGAGTGCGCCGGACGCCCCCGAACTTATCTGTAGCGTTTTTGCCGTTGGTTCCGAAGTGGTTGCCGACGCGCTCGTCTCGACCGGCAAGGCCGGTCAGGTCATGGTGATCGGCAACGACCTGTTTCCCGAAAGTGCTCTGGCCTTGCGCCGCGGTATCTTTACCAATATTGTCTATAAGGACCCGACGAGCCTGGCGTATCGCGGCGCTAAGACGCTGGGCGATTATCTGCTGTGGGGAAGGACCCCGACGGTGCCCGTCCAGAAGGGTGCCGTCGAGATGGTATTTGCCAGCAATGTCGATCGCTACTGCGAACTTGCGGGAATTTAGTCGATCGGGCAGGTACCCCCTCTTGCGACGTGCATTTTTGGGAGTATTCAGCATTGGCATGCCCTGAATGAGGCGCAGAACGACTGTTCTAAGTGCCGCTGGTGGCGTATTTCGCCATCGGCGGCACTTTTTATGCTGATCGAACGCAATATGCGCACCAAACGGGGCGCTGAGGACGGCGCGCGGCGCGCTTCGATGCTGAATACTCCCAAAAATGCACGTCGGAACATGACCCACCTGAGCAAAAGCGCTCAAGTTCGGTGTTCGGGGACGCCAACCGGTCCGCAATACATGCAAGTCACAGCTCCGGCAACCGTTGAACGGGCAAAACCTACCGTTCACCCCATGGTGGTTAGGTGAACGTTCACCTTTTGAGTTGCAATGGATTAGTATAGTGAACGTTCACCTAAAGGATAACGAGCGCGCCGTGCGCCCGCCTTGCCAGCAAAGGGGCTGTTTGATGAAAAACTTTATGGACGATCAGGATTTCCTGCTGAGCACCAAGACCGGCGAGGAGCTGTTCCACAACTTTGCCAAGGGCATGCCCATCGTCGACTACCACTGCCACATTTCCCCCAAGGAGATCTGGGAGGACAAGCGTTTCGAGAACATCACCGAGGTTTGGCTGGGCGGGGACCACTACAAGTGGCGCCTGATGCGCGCCAACGGCGTCGACGAGCGTTTTATCACTGGCGACGCTCCTGCTCGCGAGAAGTTTCAAAAGTGGGCCGAGACCCTGGGTCGCTGCGTTGGCAACCCCGTCTTTGAGTGGAGCCACCTGGAGCTTAAGCGCTACTTTGGCTACGAGGGCGTCCTCAACGGCAAGACTGCCCAGGAGGTTTGGGACCTTGCCAACGCCAAGCTCGCCGAGACCAGCTTCACCTGCCGCAACCTGATCAAGCAGTCCAACGTTCGCATGATCTGCACTACTGACGACCCCGCCGACAGCTTTGAGTGGCACAAGAAGATTGCAGCCGACGACAGCTTTGACGTTCAGGTCGTTCCCGCCATGCGCCCCGATACCGCTTTGCGCATCGAGCGCGGCCAGGAGTTTGCCGACTACTGCAAGCACCTTTCCGAGGTTGCCGGCGTTGAGGTCAGCGACTTCGAGGGCATGAAGGCTGCCATTTCCAAGCGCTACGACATTGCTCACGAGCTGGGCTGCCGCGCCTCCGACCACGCACTCGATTACGTCATGTACGTCCCGGCTACCGCCGACGAGATCGAGGCCATCTTTGCCAAGGGCCTGGCTGCTGAGCCGCTCACCGAGGAAGAAGTCCTCAAGTACAAGACTGCCTTTATGCAGTTCGTTGCCGGTGAGTATGTCCGTCTGGGCTGGGCCATGCAGCTGCACTTTGGCTGCAAGCGCGACAACAACCGCGCCATGTTCGCCAAGCTCGGTCCCGACACCGGCTACGACTGCATCTCCAACTACACGCCGTCCGACCAGCTCGCCGATTTCCTCAACTCCATCCAGGAGACCTGCGGCCTGCCCAAGACCATCCTGTACAGCCTGAACCCCATCGATAACACCATGATCGATACCGTCATGGGTTGCTTCCAGGAGGCTCCGACCGCCGGTAAGATCCAGAACGGCTCCGCCTGGTGGTTCAACGACAACGAGGTCGGCATGCGCGAGCAACTCACGGCTCTGGCTAACGAGGGCGTGCTGGGCAACTTTGTGGGCATGCTTACCGACTCCCGCTCTTTCCTGTCCTATCCGCGCCACGAGTACTTCCGTCGCGTGCTGTGCAGCGTGATCGGCGAGTGGGTCGAGCAGGGCAAGTACCCGGCCGACATGGAGCTGCTGGGCAGTATCGTGCGCGACATCAGCTACAACAATGCGGTCCGCTACTTTGGCTTTGACCTGGACACCGTCGAGGCCTAAGCCCGCATCGAATCACATCGAACACGGGAGCGCCGTTGCCACACACGGCGCCCCCGTTTTGCTTGCACGCTAACAGCTATCTAAGGAGAGACACAGATGGAGAACATCAGCTACGATGCGCTCGAGAAGATCGGCTACAAGGGCTACCTGCTGCCCAAGGACGCTCCCGAGAAGGTTCTACAGTTTGGCGAGGGCAATTTCCTGCGCGCCTTCGTCGACCGTTTCTTTGACATGGGCAACGAGGCCACCGGCTGGAACGGCAAGGTTGTCATGGTGCAGCCCATCAGCGGCGCCTTTGGCTTTGCCGATGGCATCAATGCTCAGGACGACCTGTACACCGTGCTGGTGCGCGGCAAGGAGAACGGCAATACGGTTGACGAGTCCCGCGTGATCAGCGTCTGCAGCCGCTGCCTCAACCCGTATCGCGAGGACGACTATCGCGCCATGATGGAGGTCGCCGTCTCCGACAGCCTGGAGATCATCGTCTCCAACACCACCGAGGCCGGTATCGCCTACGACCCATCCTGTAAGGCCGACGACATGCCGCCCGCGAGCTTCCCTGCCAAGCTTGCCCAGGTCCTTCACGCCCGCTGGGCCGCCGGCAAGCCGGGCGTCATCGTGCTCGCCTGCGAGCTCATCGATCACAACGGTGAGGAGCTGCTGCGCATCATGAACCAGTACGTGAGCGACTGGGGCTGGGAGGACGAGTTTGCGCAGTGGATGGCCAACGACTGCACCATCTGCACCACGCTCGTCGACACCATCGTTCCGGGTCGCATCCGCGATCCCAAGGAGGCCGCCGCGGTGGCTGAGCGTCTGGGCTACGAGGATCCCTTCCTGGCCGTGCGCGAGCCCTTCCAGATGTGGGGCATCCAGGGCGACGAGTCGCTTGCCGAGAAGCTTCCCTTTGTGAAGGCTGGTCTTCCGGGTGTCTTTGTGACTCCCGACGTCACCCCGTACAAAAAGCGCAAGGTCCGCATCCTCAATGGTGCCCACACCGCCTTCGTTCCGGGTTCCTGGGTTGCCGGCTTTGATATCGTGCGCGACTGCATGCATGACGAGACCATTCGCGGCTTCATGAACACCATGCTCTACGACGAGGTCATTCCGACGCTTGCCGCCGACTTGGATGTCGAGGACTGCAAGGCCTTTGCCGCCGCCGTCGAAAACCGCTTCGACAACCCGTTTATTGATCATGCGCTGCTCTCCATCTGCCTCAACTCCACGGCTAAGTGGCGCGCTCGCGACCTGCCCACGCTCAAGGACTACGTTGCCGAGACCGGCAACCTGCCCAAGTGCCTGGCGACGAGCCTCGCTACGCTCATCTCCTTCTACACACAGGAGCTCGTGTCCCGCGAGGGCGACGGCCTGCACCTGCGTCGCTCCGACGGCACCGAGTACACCGCTCAGGACGACGCCTTCGTGCTCGACTTCTACGCCGCCCATGCCGGCGCCGACGATGCCCAACTGGTGCACGACGTGCTTACCAACGAGCAGATGTGGGGCGAGGACCTTACGCAGATCGCAGGTCTTGAGGAGTTTGTCGTCAGCGCGCTCGCCGTCGTGCGTGCCGAGGGTGCCAAGCAGGCCTTCGCCAACGCTCAGGCGTAAATTTCCGGCGCAGACGCGGGCGCGGGACGGCGTGCCCGCGTCTCGACTTCTGCTCAACCTGTAGGGTTAGGACCATTTGCAATGAACACTATCCAGATCAATCCGGCCGACAACGTGATCGTCGCGCTGTCGCCGCTTGCCAAGGGCACCGCCGTCGCGGTTCCCGGGGTGGGCGAGGTCGTGGCCGCGGAGGATATTCCGCAGGGTCATAAGATGGCCGTGCGCTCGATTGCCGCGGGGGAGGACGTCATCAAGTACGGCCTTCCTATCGGCCATGTGACGGGCGATGTCCAGCCCGGTCAGTGGCTCCACACGCACAATGTGAAGACCAACCTTTCGGGCGAGGTCGAGTACGCCTACAACCCCACGCATCCGGTTGTGGATCCCGTTGAGCCTGAGACCTTTATGGGCTTCCGCCGCGCCGACGGTCGTGCCGCGACGCGCAACGAGCTGTGGATCATCCCCACGGTCGGCTGCGTCAACGAGGTTGCGCGTGCTATGTGCGAGCAGGCTCAGGATCTGGTCGAGGGCTCGCTCGAGGGCGTCTACTACTTCCCGCATCCCTTTGGCTGCTCGCAGACCGGCGCCGACCATGCCCAGACGCGTCGTCTGCTGGTGGCGCTCTCGCGTCATCCTAATGCGGCCGGTGTGCTATTCCTGTCGCTCGGTTGCGAGAACTGCACGCACCAGCAGGTGCTTGACGAGCTCGGTGACTTCGACCACGAGCGCGTCCGCTTCCTCACCTGCCAGGATGTAGCCGACGAGCAGATCGAGGGCCACAAGATTCTGGCCGAGCTGGCAGACCTCGCCAAGCAGGCCAAGCGCGAGCCCATTCCGGCCTCCGAGCTGGTTATTGGACTTAAGTGCGGTGGCTCTGACGGTCTTTCGGGCATTACCGCCAACCCCACGATCGGTCGCGTGAGCGATATGGTTGTCGCCCGCGGCGGCACATCGGTGCTCACCGAGGTGCCCGAGATGTTTGGCGCGGAGAGCATTCTGCTTGATCGTTGCGAGAGCCAGGACGTCTTTGACGCCGCCTCCGACATGCTCAACGGCTTTAAGGACTACTTCATTAGCCACGGCGAGGTCGTCTATGAGAACCCGAGCCCCGGCAACAAGGATGGCGGCATCACAACGCTCGAGGACAAGAGCTGCGGCTGCGTGCAAAAGGGCGGATCTGCCCCCATCGTTGACGTGCTGCCGTACGCCGGGCAGGCTACCAAGCATGGTCTGAACATGCTGTGCGGTCCGGGCAACGACATGGTATCCACCACGGCACTCACCGCTGCCGGCTGCCACGTGATCCTGTTCTCGACCGGCCGCGGCACGCCGTTTGGTGCGCCAGCGCCTACGCTCAAGGTGTTCACCAACCAGCGTCTGTGCGACCACAAGGCCAACTGGATGGACTTTAACGCCGGTGTGGTCGCCACCGGCGAGCGCACGCTCGACGAGGCTGCCCACGACCTGTACCAGCTGGTGCTGGACACGGCGAGCGGCAAGCTTACCAGCGCCGAGCGCCGCGGCTGTCACGAGATCAGCATCTGGAAGGACGGCGTCTGCCTGTAGCGATGACACGTTGAGCGCGTGATCGGGCAAGCTGTTGCAAAGACCGGACGACCCCGCTGAGGACATTCTCGGCGGGGTCGTTTTTCGTTTCTCGTTGCGTTGTCGTGCACGGCTTTTTTGGGGAAGGGTGCCCGGCACCCCCCCTCATCTCCAGAGAACATTGAACGTTCACCTAGTGGTTGCGTGGTGCTGAATCGACTTGATAATCAAAAATGCAGGGATTTTTTCATTTTCAGGTCCGTTCAACGGCAAAAAACGACCGTTCAAGGATAATATACAAGTGAACGTTCACCTATATATAAGCAATCGCGCATAATCTAGCTAAACGTTCACCCTGAACGGCATGCAGACAGACGTCGGTATGGACTCCAATGTCTTGTTCCAAGACAATCGAGAAAAGAGAGGGAGCTCGATGACTAACAAGATCGGTAAAAAGCGCAAGATCACATTCTGGACGCGCTTGGGCTTTGGTATGGGCGGCATGCTCAACTCTGGTGCCCTGACCTTTACGCACAGCTACATGGTGCTGTTCCTGTCCACGGAGTGCGGTCTGTCCGCAGGCGAGGCTGCGCTGATCAGCTCGTTCGCCATCTATCTCAACGCCATTCTGTGCCCGCTCATGGGCTTTGTGGCCGATAACTTCTACGCTACCAAGATCGGCCGTATCTTTGGCCGCCGCCGTTTCTGGATCTTGCTGGCAATCCCGATGATGGTCGCCGAGCCGCTCATCTTTGTGGCTACGCCGTTTGGCTTCCCGTACTACTTCGCGCTGTACCTGATCTACAACGTCGCGTATACGTTCTGCACCGCCAACCTGTCGCCGCTTACCATCGAGATGACCGACGACTTCAAGGAGCGTACGTACCTCACCGGCTACAAGCACCTCTTTGGTAACGCCGCCGGCTTCCTGATGGCAGCACTCGTCGGCTTTGGCTTTGGCACCTTCGGCGAGACCAACCCGTTCAGCTACTTCATCATCGCTACGGTCAACGCTTCGGTCATGGCAATCTCGCTGCTGTGCGTGTACCTGTCCACGTGGGAGCACACCCCCGAGGAGGTGGCTCAGGAGAAGATCGAGAGCGTCGGCGAGGGCATTAAGAAGTTCTTCATCGACGTAATCTCCACCTTCCGCAACAAGTCCTTCCGCAAGGTCCTGTACGCACAGGTCTCCACGAAGCTCGCTGCTGCCTGCTGGTCTGCCTGCCTGTCCTTCTTCATCGTCTACTGCCTGCAGATTCCTAAGTCCTACGAGTCCGTGATGGAGATGCCTGGCAAGGTCGTCGCTATCGTCTGCACCGCCATCTGGGTCGCTCTCATGGCCAAGAAGGGCTTCCACAAGTCTTGGTACCTGGCCAACGTCGGTTGCGCTGCGTGCATCATCGCCTACAACTACTTCGCCTTTGGTCAGATCAATGGCACCTCTACGGTCGCCATCGCCATGATCGCCTACCCCATCATCTTCGCCATCTGGAAGTTCTTCTACGTCGGCTTCCAGTACCTGCCCGATGTTCTGCTCAACTACATCCCCGATGTCGATGAGCTCATCACCCTGCGTCGTCGCGAGGGCATCTACAGCTCCGCTCAGCAGCTCTGCCAGCAGATCGCCCAGGCTATCGCCGTTAACGCATGGGCCATCGTCCTTGCTGCCTCCGGCTTCATTCAGACCGCCGGCAACAGCGACGCCGTGACCCAGCCCGCCACCGTGCCTCTGTACATCTGCGGCTACATGCTCATCGGCTGCGCCGGCTTCTTCCTGCTCGCGGCTGTCCTTGCCCGCGGCATCAAGATTGACAAGGAGCAGTGCGACGTCCTTTGCGACGAGATCCGCCGCGTCAAGGAGGGCGGCAAGATGGCCGACGTCAAGCCCGAGGTCAAGGCGCTTTGCGAGGAGCTCTCCGGCTTTAAGTACGAGGACTGCTTTGCCCACAACAACGTTGGCTTCCAGGACGGTAGCGTAACCCCCGCCGAGTAAGGCCGACATATCGTCCAAATCACAGGGCCGTGCCACCGGAATTCCGCCGGCAGGCACGGCCCTTTTTCAACAGCGTACAATTTGCCTTTAGAGCATCTTTTTGAGGGAGAAACCCATGGAGACGAACGTTATCTGGCGCAACGCGCGCGCGGCGGTTATCGAGCTTGACGACGGCGGTTACTTTACCTGCGCCGATACGTGGGAGATCTTTGTCAACGACGAGCCCGCCGGTACCACGAATACGGTCGAGACCTATGTCGACGGCCTGATCCCCGGCAAGCGCAACCTGGTTCGTTTTGTTTGTGGCGACCGCGAGCTGAGCGTAGGTGTCACCACGCCGGCTGAGCCCTTTACCATCAACGTTTGCGACTGTGGCGCCAAGGGCGATGCCGAGCACGACGACACCACCAACATCCAGGCTGCCATCATGGCCTGCCCCAAGGGCGGGCGCGTGCTGATCCCCGCCGGTAGTTATCGCATCAAGTCCCTCTTCCTTAAGAGCAATATCAACATCGAGCTCGCCGAGGGGGCGGTGCTGCTGGCCCGCCACGATCGTGCCGCGCTTGCCTACATTCCGGGCACGGTCACGGGCAACGAGGGTGCCGGTTATGCCGGTACCGATATGCTGCCCCTGGGCCGCTGGGAGGGCGAGAGCTTCTCGACCTACTGTTCTACCTTTACGGGTCTGGGCGTGCACGACGTGTGCATCTATGGTCGTGGTGCCATCGACGGCCAGACCGATTTTGCCGAGGATAACTGGTGGAACAAGGACTTTAAGAACATCTTCCGTCCCGAGGAGGGCCGCGAGGTCGCCCGTCCGCGCATGATCTTCCTGTCCGAGTGCCAAAACGTGAGCCTTGCCGGCTTTACCGTGCGCAACAGCCCAGCGTGGAACATCCACCCCATCCTGTGCGAGCATGTCGACGCGCTCTGCCTGTCGATCGAGGGTCCCAAGAACTCCCACAACACCGACGGTTTCGATCCCGAGAGCTGCGGCTTTGTCCGCATCCTTGGCTGTCAGTTCTCGGTGGGCGACGACTGCATCGCCATCAAGAGCGGCAAGCTGGGCATTGAGCCCGAGCTTCGTCCCGCCACGCACGACGTGCTGATCTCTCACTGTTACATGCACGATGGTCACGGCGCCGTGGTCCTGGGTTCAGAGGCTGCCGGCGGCATCAAGGACCTTACCGTGAGCAAGTGCCTCTTTGAGCGCACCGACCGCGGCCTGCGCGTCAAGACCCGCCGCGGGCGCGGCAAGGATGCCGTCAACGAGGGCATTACCTTTGAGCACATTCGCATGGACGAGGTGCTCACGCCCTTCGTGGTCAACTCCTTCTACTTCTGCGACAAGGACGGCAAGACCGACTACGTGCAGTCTCGCGAGGCACTGCCCGTCGACGACCGCACGCCCGGCTTTGGTGCCACGACGTTTTGCGATATCGAAGCCACTAACTGCCACGCGGCCGCTGCCTACATCACGGGCCTGCCCGAGAGCAAAGTAACGCGCCTGACGTTCCAGGATGTCCACGTGACCTTTGCCGACGATGCTGAGCCCTTTGTTCCGGCCATGGCCTGCGGCGTTGAGCCCATGGTGCGTCAGGGCATCATTGCGCAAAACGTCAAGGTGCTCGACCTGCAAAATGTGGTGATCGAGGGCCAGGACGGCGAGGAGCTGCAGCTCCAGAACGTCGACAAGGTTGTTCGTTCCTAACTCGGGTTGATGACCAGGGCTGTATTGTCGGATAAATCGGCAATGCAGCCCTTGTGCGATACGGCCGTGTGCGCTGCGCTACGCATCATGGTGAAAGGGAATACATGCTCAATAAAACGATTCCTGTCGGGGTCGATGGCTCGTCTGCCACGATTACGTCTTATGTTTTTGCCCCGACCGAAGATGCTTATGCTTTAAAACCGCTGCCTGCAGTTGTGGTCGTGCCAGGAGGCGGCTACGATCACGTTTCGCCGCGCGAAGGCGAGCCGGTAGCGCTCCGTTTGTTGGCGATGGGCTACCAAGCGTTTGTACTGAACTATTCGGTTGCTCCGGCTGTCTATCCGCTGGCATTGCAAGAACTCGCGCGGGCGGTCGATACCGTCCGAAGCCATGCGGCAGAGTACTGTGTCGATCCTGATCGGATTACGGTCATGGGTTTTTCGGCCGGTGGGCATCTAGTTGGCTTGCTCGGGGCGCTTTGGGACCAACCCTGGCTTGCAGAGTCGATTTCGGCATCGCCTGAGTCGATTCGGCCTGACACACTTTGCTTGGGCTATCCGGTCGTAAGCTCGGGGGCCTATGCTCATCGTGGTTCGTTTGAACACCTAACGGGTGCCGATGGCGCTTTGGCTCAAAATTTGTCGATCGAGAATATGGTGGGCGATGGCTTCCCCCGTACGTTCTTGTGGGATACCGCCGAGGATGCATCGGTACCAGTTCAAAATAGCCTCCTTCTTGCGCAGGCTCTTGCCGACCACGGGATTGGCTTTAGCCTACATGTCTTTCCGCATGGAAAGCATGGGGCATCGCTCGCCACGGCCCAAACGGCATTTAAGGGCTGCGCCGAGCATATTCAGCCACAGGTTCAGGGCTGGCCTGAACAGTTCGTTGCATGGGAGCGTGATGGACGATGAGCGAAAGTATCTATACGCTGCGCGTTTCGAGGGCTGCGGCAGGAGCGTATCCAACGATTTCCGATGCCTTGGCGGCAGCCGATCAGCTCTATCCGGATGCCGAGCAACCGGTGATGATTCGCGTCGATCCGGGCGAGTATTGCGAGCGGGTCGAGATTCATCGCTCGCATGTGACGATTGAGGGAGAGACGGCCGACAGCGTGCGTATCGTGGGCAGCCTGGGTGCCAAGATGCCTTCGGAGGACGGCTCGGGCGTCGACGGCACGCTCGGCACGTTTAGGACCTATACCGTTTTGGTCGATGCCGACGACGTACGGCTCGAGAACCTCACGATCGAAAACGATGCGGGCGATGGGCGCGAGGTCGGTCAAGCGATTGCCCTGTATGCTGATGGCGACCGTCTGGTTGTCGATGCCTGCTGCATTAAGGGACACCAAGACACGCTGTTTTTGGGTCCGCTGCCGCCGCATGAGGCCAAACCGGGCGGGTTTATAGGACCCAAACAGTATGCGCCGCGCCGGGTGGGGCGCCAGTATTTTCGACGTTGCCGGATCGAGGGCGATGTCGACTTTATCTTTGGCGGCGCGCGTGCCTACTTTGAGGGGTGCGAGATTCGCTCGCTCAACCGCGATATGGACGTGAACGGCTACGTGACGGCGGCGTCGACGCCCGAAGGCGAGTCGCACGGCTTTGTGTTCCACGGCTGTTCGTTTACAGCTCCGGATGGCGTGGCGCCGGATTCGGTCTACCTGGGTCGTCCTTGGCGCGAATGGGCGCAAACTGTGCTGATCGATTGCTGGCTGGGGCGACATATCAAGCGCGAAGGCTGGTGGGATTGGAATAAGCCGGCGGCACACAACTGCGTGCAGTATGCTGGCGCGATTCTGCATGGGCCGGCGGGTGATACTACCGGCTGGGTGCCGTGGGCGAATGAACTCGATGTGATGGCTGCCGCCGGGTACGCTCGCGAGCAGGTGCTTGCCGGTGGGGATGGCTGGGATCCCGAGGGCGGCGACGGTGATGCGGTTGAGACGGCTGAACTGTCTGCCAACGGTCGCACCGTGCACATCGAGACGTACTGCGAAGACGAACCTGCGCTGCGTGCCCGGCTGAAGCGCGAGGGGCGTTCGGCTGCTTTTACGGGCAAGACTCCTGCAGATTTTGAGGCATGGAAGATTGCGACCAGGACTCGTCTGTACGATGTTTTGGGCCTTTCGCTTATGGACCGCGTCCCGATTGAGATTCGTGAGCTCAGCCGCGTGCGGGTTGCCGGCGGCATCGTGCGCACCCATGCGATGTTGCAGGTCGAGCGCGATGTTTGGATGCCGTTCTACCTGTTGGAACCGTCTCATCCTAAGCTTGATGAGCGGGGACTCAAACGCTGTTATATCTGCCCGCATGGCCATCAGGGAGCGGGTGCTGCAAGCGTAGCCGGTGTTGCGGGCGTGCCGGCGGTCGATGATGCCGTGCGTAAGTTCAATTACGACTACGGTCTGCGTTTGGCACGCATGGGTTACGTGACCGTCTGCCCCGACGCACGCGGTTGGGGATACCGTCGTGACTGGAAGGGCCAGGGCGATGACGAGAACAGCTTTCTGCGCGGCACGTGCCTAAACCAGGCGCGCATGGCCGAGCCGCTGGGACTTACCGTTGCGGGTCTCAACGCCTGGGATAACATGCGTCTGATCGATTACCTAGAGGCGCGCGGCGACATTGCCATGGACGACCTGGGCTGTTTTGGCTTTTCGGGCGGCGGATACATGACGCTGTATCTGGCGGCGCTCGACCCACGCGTATGCAAGACGTTTGTCTCGGGCTACCTGTACGGTGTCGATGATTCGCTGCTGCACCTCAACGGCAATTGCAGCTGCAACTACACACCCGGACTTTGGCGCTTGCTCGACATGGGCGATATTGCCTCGCTTATTGCGCCACGCCCGCTGTTGGTGCAGAGCTGCGAAGAGGATCATCTGAACGGTTCGCGCGGGCTGAAAAATGTTGACGAGCAGCTCGAGATCGTGCGCGATGCCTACAAGTTACTGGGTCGCAGAGATGGCCTGCGGCACGAGGTGTGTCCGGGTGAACACCATCTGGGCGTGACACATCTTGCCGAGGATATCGAATGGCTCGATTCGCACGTTGCGGAATGCGCCCGTGCATAGCCCCTCGGCATGCTGCGAATAAACGGTACGTTCCTGTATGACCGCCGATGGGCGGATGAGGAGAAGATTATGGAAACGAAGAGTTTGAGTGAATCGACCATTTGCTGCTTTGGCGACTCAACGACCTGGGGCGACAACGGCTGCGGTGGGGGAGGCAACGACATCTCGTGGACCTCGCATTTGGGCGCGTTGCTGGGAGGCGCGGTCGTCGAGAACTTTGGCATCAAGGGTTCGCGTATCGCCATCAAGGCCGACCGTACCGATTCGTTTGTCGAGCGCCTTGACGGTATCGACGATGCGGCCGATATCTACATCGTCTTTGGCGGCGTCAACGACTTTAGCCGCAACGTGCCGCTTGGAGAGCTCGGCAGCACGGACGTGCATGAGTTCTATGGTGCACTCGATTACCTGATCCGTACCATCACGGCGCGCTCGCCTCGGGCAAAGCTCGTGTTTATGACGCCGTGCAAGACGAGCGGCAAGCACGAGAAGGATATCCCGGCAAGCGACGAGCTCAACCACCTGGGGTTGACGCAGGTCGCCTACGTGCGAGCGATGCTCGAGGTCTGCGACCGCTACTCCGTGCCGGTGATTGACCTGTATGCGCAAAGCGGTATCAGCCCGTTTTTGCCGGAGCACCGCGAGCTCTATATGCCGGACGGTCTGCATTACAGTCCTGCCGGCTATGAGCGCCTGGCGCATCGCATCGCCGCGGGTCTCACCGCCGTTTGCCGCTAAAAGTCTGCCGTTCGCGAGGAATATAGGGTTAACGTTCACCCTATATTCCTCGTTCGCGTTACACTAGGGGTAACGTTCACCTATCGTTTATGTCAGAGGGGACAGCAATGGGTTGCAATCAAATCCTGGACCGTTATATCGAGCAGTTGATCGAAACCTCTACGCCGCAGGCGCCGGCTTGGAATATCGAAAAGATTCGCGCCGGCAAGGAGAACACCTGGAACTATATTGACGGCTGCATGATCAAGGCGCTCATCGAACTGTACGAGATCACGGGTGAGCAGCGCTACCTGACTTTCGCCGATGACTACATCGATTTCTTTGTCCAGGACGACGGTACCATAAAGCATTACAACCCCGAGGAGTACAACCTCGATAACGTCAATGCGGGCAAGACCCTCTACAAGCTCTATGACCTGGTGGGCAAGCCCAAGTACCGTGCCGCCATGGACACCATCTACCGCCAGCTCGAGACCCAGCCGCGCACCAAAGAAGGCGTGTTCTGGCACAAGGCCGTCTATCCCAACCAGATTTGGCTCGATGGCATGTACATGGCGCAGCCGTTCTACATGCAGTACGAGCTGAGCTTCCACAACCGTCGTGCCTGCTCGGACAGCTTCCATATGTTCCAGGTCGTGCATGACCTGATGCGCAACCCCCTCAACGGTCTGTACTATCACGCTTACGACGCGAGCCGCAAACAGTTCTGGTGCGACCCGGTCACCGGCCTTTCGGCTAACTTCTGGCTGCGCGCCGAGGGCTGGTTTGCCATGGCGCTCATCGACACCTGGGAGCTTATGCCGCCTTCGATGTCGGCCGAGAAGGACGAGATCCGCAAGATGTTCCACGATCTGATCGACGCCATGCTGCCGTATCAGGACGAGAAGACCGGCATGTGGCACCAGGTTATCAACCTGCCCAATATCGCCCCCAACTACCTGGAGGAGTCGGGCAGCGCCATCTTTGCCAACGCCATCATGAAGGGCGTGCGTCTGGGCGTGCTGGGCGAGCGTTACTACCAGTACGGCCGTCGCGCCTTCGACGGCATCTGCGAGACCTGCCTGTCCGAGTATGACGGGCAGCTGGCGCTCGACAACATCTGCCTGGTTGCGGGCTTGGGAAACACCGCGCACCGCGAGGGCACGTTTGATTACTACATGAGCGAGCCCGTGGTCAAAAATGATGCAAAGGGTGTGGCGCCGCTGGTGCTTGCCTATATCGAGACCATGCATCACGACAAGCTGGCCGGTAAGCGCGATCCGCTCGCCCCCTCGGGCGTGTGCTCCATCGAGGACCCGTTTGGCGGATACACCCCGGGCATCAACGCTCATAAGGGATGTGAATAACGTGGGGGCTATTACTCCGGGCGTACGTTTGCACGACCTTCCGCAGGGGACCGTCGAGGAACGCATTCGCATGGCGGGAGAGCTGGGCTTTTCGTGCATTCAACTGCCGAGCAAGGTGCTCTACGCATCGATGGGGATCGATCGAGGCGGCCTGACCCACGAGCTTGCCGACCATTTGCGTGCGGTGCTCGACGAGGCGGGCGTTTCGGTCACCGTGCTCGGCTGTTATAAGAATCTGGCGACGCCCGATCGCCAACAGCTCATGGATAACTTTGCCGAGTACGAGGCATGCTTGAACTTTGCCCAGATGCTCGGCGGATGCCCGGTTGGCACCGAGACCGGTCGCCCCAATGCACAGAACCGCGTTGCTGACGACCGCATGACCGATGAGGCACTCGATGCGTTTGCAGACGGGCTTGCACACGTCTGCGATCGGGCCGAGGCCGTGGGTGGGCAAATTTTGATCGAGCCTGGTTGGAACGAAACGGTCAACACGCCGGATCGCTGCCGTGAGGTGCTAGAGCGCGTCTCGAGTCCGTCGCTCGGCGTGATCTATGACCCGGTATCACTGCTGCACCCCAGTGTTGTTGACGAAGCGCAGGAAATCACCGCGCGCATGCTCTACTTATGCGGCAGTAAGATCCGCGCGCTGCACGCCAAGGATTTTGAGGTCGTTGATAACGAGGACGAAGCCGGTTGGTGCGACGGTACGGGTTCGCGCCTGGTGTGTCATGGCGTGGGCGAGACGGGACGATATGACTTTGAGCCCGTGGTGGCCTGGGCGGCTGCCGCCTGCCCTGGGATTCCCTGCGTGGTCGAGAACAGCGTGCCGGCGACGGCGGCTGACTGCCTGGCGACACTCGAGCACATGTCCGCTCGCTGCGGGGCTTCGCATCGCGAGTTATAGCATTGGCTTTTGCCGTGTCGGCAGATTGAGATTACCTGTATGGGGGCGGCGGTGAAGGGTCTTTATCGTCGCCCCATTGGATTGCATTAAAAAGGGGAGTTGCGTGGCTATCCACATTGTCGAAGAGGCGAATCGTTGCCTGGGTTGTAAAAGGGCGTTCTGCCAGATTAAGGGCTGCCCGGTTCAGACGCCTATTCCACAGGTCATTGACCTGTTCAAACAGCGTCGTCTAGAAGAGGCGGGCGAGCTACTGTTCCAGAACAATCCCATGAGCGCGGTCTGCTCCATGGTTTGCAACCATTCGGGCCAGTGCGAGGGCGCGTGCATCCAGGGCCGCAAGGGCGCGCCGGTGCATTTCTCGAGCATCGAGAACTATATCTCCACGGCATATTTGGATCGTAAGGAGTGGAAGCCCGTACCGTCGTGCGGTAAACAGATTGCTGTGGTCGGTTCCGGTCCCGCTGGTATTACCGTGGCCATTAAGATGGCCCAGCTGGGCTGTGCCGTCACGGTATTTGAGCAGCGGCCCGAGATCGGCGGTGTGCTGGAGTACGGTATCCCCGAGTTCCGCCTGCCCCGTGCGCTCGTGCAAAAGTATCGCCACGTGATGTGCTCGCTTGGCGTGCGCGTGCGCCCCTCGACCACCATCGGTGGCGCGCTGCATATCGACGACCTGCTGCGCGACGGCTACGATGCGGTCTTTGTCGGTACTGGTACCTGGCGAGCTCGAAAGCTGGGTATTCCCGGCGAGTCGCGCGGCAACGTGCTGTTTGGTATCGATTATCTGGTCGATCCCACGAGCGTGGCAATCGGGCAGAACGTGGCGGTTATCGGCGCCGGCAATGTGGCCATGGATGTTGCCCGCACGGCGCTGCGTTCGGGTGCTCGCAAGGTCACTGTGTATGCACGCTCGCGCCATATCTCGGCCATCGACGACGAGGTCGAGCTGACCGAGCTTGACGGTGCCGAGATTGTGCGCGGCAAGGCGATCTGCGCCATCGATGATAACGGTCCGGTGTTCGAGACGGCTATCTTTGACGAGGACAACAATGTGGTGGGCTACGAGGAAGAGCTCGACCATGCGTCTGCCGACACAGTTGTGATTGCGGCTTCGCAGGTGCCCAAGGACAAGCTTGTGCTTACGACGGGCGGTCTGGAGACCGACCATCGCGGCCTTCTTTCGGTCGATGAATGCGGTATGACCACCGTGCCTGGCGTCTTTGCCGCCGGCGACGTGGTTAACGGCCCGCTCACCGTGGTTCATGCCGTGGCAGGCGCCAAGCTCGCCGTCGAAGGCATGACTGCCTATTTGGGTCTCTAACATATCCCATCCATTAGTTGCGGTGAAATACGGACTGTTTTGGCTGTCAAAAGCCTCGATTGCTCCGTATTTCACCGCAACTTTTTGGGGTTGAGCAGAGGCTGGAGGAACGCGCACGGTCGGGTGCTGCGCGGTTGCTGGTACGATAGGTACGTCAGCAACTGCCGCCGAGCGGCTCAAATGAAAGGAACCCTGTATGGAGTCCTCCGCCTACCCGATGCTCTTTAGCCCGATCAAGGTCGGTACGACCGAGGTCAAGAACCGCGTCTTTATGCCGCCGGTGTCCACGAACCTGGCCGATCATGGCTATGTGACCGACGACTTGGTCGATCATTACCGTGCCCGTGCCAAGGGCGGCGTCGGCCTGATCATCACCGAGGTCGTGACGGTCGAGCCTACCTATACCTATCTGCCGGGTGACATGTGCTGCTACGACGACACGTTTATCCCTGGCTGGGAAAAGCTCGCCGCGGCCGTCCACGAGTATGGCTGCAAGATCATGCCGCAGCTCTTTCACCCCGCCTACATGGCCTTTAACATTCCGGGCACGCCGCGCCTGATCGCTCCGTCCTTCGTGGGACCGTCCTATGCCCGTGAGGCACCGCGTCCTATCACGGTCGACGAGATTCACGAGCTCACGCATCAGTTTGGCGACGCTGCCGTGCGTATGCAGAAGGCCGGTGTCGATGGCGTCGAGGTCCATGCGGCGCACGCCCACGGCATGCTCGGCGGTTTCTTGACCCCGCTCTATAACAAGCGTACCGATGAGTACGGCGGCTCGCTCGACGCCCGCATGCGTTTCCTGCTCGAAGTCATCGCCGAGATTCGCGAGCGCTGCGGCAAGGACTTTATCATCGACGTCCGCATCTCGGGCGATGAGTACACCGATGGCGGCCTGACCCTCAACGACATGATCTACGTCTCGCGTCGCCTGGAGAAGGCCGGCGTCGACATGATTCATGTGTCGGGCGGCACCACCATCAAGCGCGGTTCCGCGATTCCCGCCGCCGGTACCCAGCAGGCCTCGCATGCCGCCTGCTCGCGCGAGATCAAAAAGCACGTCAACATTCCCGTTGCCACCGTCGGACGCATTAACGAGGCTTGGATCGCCGAGGAGCTGATCGAGGACGGTGCCGCCGACATCTGCATGATGGGCCGCGCCAATCTGTGTGATGCCGAGTTCTGCAACAAGGCCGCTGCCGGCAACGCCGACGACATCCGCCCCTGCATTGGCTGCCTGCGCTGCCTGAACGGCATTATGTTTGGCAAACGCATCTCCTGCACCGTTAATCCGGACGTGGAGCGCGACGAGGCCGGCTACGAGCCTGCCGCCGAGGCTAAGAACGTGCTGGTTGTGGGCGCTGGTCCTGCGGGCATGGAGGCAGCCTACATTGCTGCCAAGCGCGGCCACAACGTAGTGCTCGTGGATAAGCAGGACGAGCCGGGTGGCGAGATGCGCATCGCGGCCGTTCCGCCGGCAAAGCAGGAACTCACCCGCGTGATCAAGTATCAGTACCGTCGCCTGGCCGAGGTCGGCGTGAAGTGCGTATTTGGCACCGAGCTTACTGCCGAGGACATTCAGCGTGACTACGCCGGCTACGAGGTCGTCCTGGCCTATGGCGCCGAGCCCATCGCCCCGGCCTTCATGCAGGGATTTAAGCAGGTCATGACGGCTGACGACCTGTTGGGCGGCAAGGCTTTCCCGGGCAAGAAGATTGTCATCGTGGGCGGCGGCACCGTCGGTTGCGAGACGGCCGACTACCTGGCCCCGTTGGTCAACGATCTGTCGCCGGCCAATCGCGACGTCACCGTCATCGAGATGACCAAGACGCTCGCCGCCAACGAGGGCGGCGCCGGTCGCGCGGTGCTCATCACGCGCATGCTTTCCAAGGGCGTTCACGTGCTGACCGAGGCCAAGGTAACCGAGATTACCGAGGACACCATCAGCTACGAAAAAGATGGCGAGATCCACACTATCGCCGATGCCGATACGCTGGTGCTTGCCATGGGCTATCGTCCCAATACCAAGCTGGCCGACGACCTTGCTGCAGCCGGCGTTACCACCCACGTGTTGGGCGATGCCAACAAGTGCGGCAACATCCGCGACGCCATCGGCGATGGCTACAAGGTTGCTTGCGAGCTCTAGTCAACCCCTTGGTGCATGTGAGGCCTATCCCCGCGGCGTCAGTCGGTAGATAGCAAAAAGCGGCGGTCGTCCCGTACATGGGACGACCGCCGCTTGCGTTAGCTGCAATGAGTCGTGCGATTAGAGGCCCAGGATCTCCTTGACCTTGGCGATGATGGCCTCGTCGGTTGCGTTGGCAAAGAAGTACTCCTGGAAGTGCTCGCCGGCAAGTGCGCCCTTCACCAGGTCCTGATCGATCTCGCCCAGAACGTCGACGAGCGGACGCATAGTCACAGCGCGGACGCCGTCGAGGATCTTCTTGTTGCGCTGCTCGGGCTCAACACGCTCGGCAGGATAGCCGTTGCCCGAACCAAAGCCAAAGAGCTTCTCAAAGGTGTACTCGAGGTTGAGCTCCTGGCCCCAGCCGTTCTTAAGGGCGAAGGGCATGGCGACAGCGTTACCGTCGTTGACCTGGGCAAAGGTGTAGGCATCGAGCGGGTCGGCAACATGGCCGCACAGCACGCCGGGGAAGGAGTTGCAGGCGAGCATGGCGCCCTCGCCGGTGCCACAGCCGGTTACGACGTAGTCGGCAGCGCCGGAGTTCAGCAGCACGGCGGCAAGGATGCCGTTCTGCACGTAGGTGAGGGGCTTGGAGTCGGCGTCGGCATACATGCCATAATTAAAGACGGTGTGGCCCATGGGCTCGACAACCTTCTTAAGGGCAGCCTCGATCATAGGGTTCTTGGAGTTCTGAGAGTTCTCATTGATCAGAGCGATCTTCATTGCGAATTACCTTTCTATTTCTAACTTGCGGTGAAATACGGACTGTTTTGCCTGATAGAAGCCAAAACCAATCCTTATCTCACCGCAACTCAAATGAAAAACGAGTGGATGAAACCTGATATGGGCAGTTGCGGCGACGCTTATTGAGGCTGCTTTCCAATGTATGCGAGGATTCCACCGTCGACGTAGAGGATGTGGCCGTTGACGAAGTTCGATGCATCGGAAGCCAAGAACACGGCGGGGCCCTTCAGATCCTCGGGCGTGCCCCAACGGGCGGCCGGCGTCTTGGCAATGATGAACTGGTCAAACGGGTGACGGCTGCCGTCGGGCTGCGTCTCGCGCAGCGGCGCGGTCTGCGGCGTGGCGATGTAGCCGGGCCCAATGCCGTTGCACTGGATGTTGGCCTCGCCAAACTCGGAGCAGATGTTCTTGGTGAGCATCTTCAGGCCGCCCTTGGCCGCGGCATAGCCGGCGATGGTCTCGCGGCCCAGCTCACTCATCATCGAGCAGATGTTGATGATCTTGCCGTGGCCCTTGGCGATCATGCCGGGCAGGCAGGCCTTGGACACGATAAACGGTGCGTTGAGGTCAATATCGACGACGCGGCGGAAGTCCTCGGCGCTCATGTCGAGCATCGGGGTACGCTGGATGACGCCGGCGTTGTTGACCAGGATGTCGGGTGTGGTGCCAAAGTCGGCCTCGATCTTGGCGATGAGCTCGGCAACGACGGCCTCGTCGGTGACGTCGGCAACATAGCCGTGAGCGTCAAAACCCAGCTCACGGTAGTGCTTCTCGGCCTCGGCTACTTTGTCGGCGTGACGGGCGTTAAAGGCGATTTTGGCGCCGGCCTCTCCGAGCGCCTCGGCAATGGCCATGCCAATGCCGTAGGTGGCGCCGGTCACGAGCGCGACCTTGCCATCCAGGCGGAAGCTGTCCATAAGATCAGACATAGCGATCCTTTCAAAAGAAACGTTCATCTATAAAAGTCATGCTTCTCATACAAGGTCAGTATAGGTGAAGCGGCGTAATAGCCACCCCTTATTTCCTAAAATCAGGTGAACGTTCACTTTTAAAAGGCGAACGGCAGTCTTGTCCTTGCCGCACGGACGTTTATTCGCCCTGTTCCTGCGTGCCCTCTGCGATCATGTTGCGGTTATACACCAGGTGCAGATACATCGCGTCGTGCGCGGCGGTGGGATTGCGCGAGGCGATGGCGTCGGCCACATCGCGGTGCGTGCGGATAGTTTCCTCGACGAGCTTTTTGCCGGTCACGTCGATAAAGAGGGGGACGGATGCCTTGAGCACGCCCATCAGGCGGGGAACGACGAGGTTTCCGGAGCTCTCGGCAATGGCATTGTGGAACGCGGTGTCGGCGGCGGAGTAATCCTCACCGGCCTCGGCCAGGCGCTCGGATTCGTCGCAGAGCTCTTTGATACAGACGACCTGGTCGTTGGTTGCGTGCTCGGCTGCCATGCGTGCCATCTGCGGCTCGACCATAAAGCGCACCTCGAGTAGGTCCCGCGCCAGACGCTGCTTGTCGTCGATAAAGGTAAAGCCCAGCGGGTCGTCGGCAACGCCGGGGTTTGACGCCACATAGGTGCCCGAACCCTGCTTAATGCGCACGATATTGCGCGACTGCAGCAACTTCATGGCCTCGCGCACGGTGCTCCTGCCGGCGCCCAAGCGCTCGACCAGCACGGTTTCCTTAGGCAGGCGATCGCCTTGCTCAAGGTGTTCATCCAGAATCAATTGAATGATTTTCTCCGATATTTGCTCGGGGAGTCCCGATTCGGCGCGGGCCATAGCTATACCTTTCATTACAAAATTCATCTGAGCTATTTTAGCGCACCACGGATGCGATATTGGCCGCTGGATTTGAGTCGGGCGGCTTAGATATACCGTTCGCAGCGCAAATACGACCGTTTACCAAATACATCAGATGTATTTCGAACAAATTTCAAAATGAAACATCAGACCTTTCCAAAACACGCTATAGTCATCAGACGAATTCAAAAGGTCTGATGAATTGGAGGAAAGATGTCAGACCCAACGTTTATGGCTGACCCCACCAGGTTGGTCATCGCCGCCATCGTGGGCATCGCGCTGCTGCTTGCGCTCATCATCAAGTTCAAGCTGCACCCCGTGCTGTCGATGATGGTCTCGGCGCTCGTGATCGGTATCGGAGCCGGCATGCCGCTCGACATGGTGGCAGACACCGTCACCAAGGGCGTGGGCACCACGCTGCAAAACATCGCCCTGCTCATTGGCCTGGGATCGATGTTTGGCCAGATTTTGGAGGAGAGCGGCGGCGCCAAGAAGATCGCCCAGACCTTCATTAACACCTTTGGCCAGGGCCACTCCAGCTGGGCGCTGGGCATCACCGGTCTGGTCATCGGCACCACGGTGTTCTTTGAGGCCGGCGTGGTCGTTTTGATTCCGCTTGCGTTTAGCGTGGCATCGCAGACCAAAAAGTCGACGCTCTACTACGGCATCGCGCTGCTCGCGGGACTTGCCGCTGGCTATGCGTTTGTGCCGCCATCGGCCGGGTCGGTTTTGGTCGCCGGCACGCTCAGTGTCGACCTGGGCACCATGATTCTCGTCGGTATCCCCACTGCCTTCATCGCCATGGCGATTGCCGGCGTCATCTGGGGCCGCAATGTGGGCGGTCGCATCTTTACCGATGTTCCGGAACACTTTACCTCTGCCGAGGGCGCGAGCGACGAAAAGGAGCTTCCCTCCTTTGGCATGGTGCTTGCCATCGTGCTCACGCCGCTTTGTCTGATTTTGCTGGGCACGTTGTCCTCTTATATCCCCATGCCCGCCGAGCTCGCCTCGATTTTTGCCTTCCTGGGTAAGCCGTTCGTCGCTTTGACGCTCGCCACGCTCGTCGCGATGTATCTGCTGGGCGCGCGCCGCGGCTACTCCGGCGCCGAGCTCAAGGCCTTGCTCGACCGCTCTCTTAAGCCCGTCGGCATGATCTTGCTGGTTATCGCTTGCGGCGGCGTCATTCGCTGGATGCTGCAGGACTGCGGCTTGGGCCAGGTTATTGGGCCCATGCTCGAGGCTTCACCGCTGCCCTTGGTGGTCGTTGCCTTTTTGATCGCCGTCATGGTGCGTGCCTCTGTCGGCAGCTCCATCGTCGCTATGACCATGGCATCGGGCATTATGGCCGCCATGCCCGCGGTTGCCGGAGCCTCAGTGCTCATGCGTGCCGCTATCTGTCTTGCCATCTGCGGCGGTGCCACGGCCCTCTCGCACGTCAACGATGCCGGTTTTTGGATGTGCTCCTCGTTCCTGGAGATTGACGAGAAGACCACCCTCAAGTCCTGGACCATTATGGAGACGCTCATCGGCCTTTCGGGTCTTGCCTGCGCCCTGGTGATTTCGTTCTTCGCCTAGTTCGCGTAGCTAAGCATCTTTTGCCGAGGGCATCGCTCGGTACCCATTTACACCTGATTCATTAACCAACGATTGGTACAACCGTTCAAATCAAAAGAGGAGAGCATCATGGACGAGAAGATCAAGGCACAGATTCAGCAGGAGGCAGCCGACTTGGTTGCCAAGCTGCAGCCGCGTTCCGGCAAGTTTCGCACCATCAGCCCCGAGATGGACCCGCTGCGTCTGGGCTCTGGCTGGTCCATCGAAGATCTGGACAAGCCGCAGGTCATTATCGAGTCGACGTTCGGCGACTCGCACCCGGGTTCTGCCGGTCTGTTTGAGTTGGTCGAGGAGGTCCGTGCCGGCGTTGCCGAGGCTGGCGGTCACGGTGCCCGTTACTTCTGCACCGATATCTGCGACGGCGAGGCCCAGGGCCACGACGGCATTAACTACTCGCTGCCCAGCCGCGACATGATCGCCAACATGATCGAGATTCATGCCAAGGCCACCCCGTTCGACGCCGGCGTCTTTGTCGCCAGCTGCGATAAGGGCCTGCCTGCGAACCTCATGGCCATGGGCCGCATCAACATCCCCTCCATCGTCGTTACCGGCGGCGTCATGGATGCCGGCCCCGACCTGCTGACCCTGGAGCAGCTCGGCGCCATCTCGGCCCGCTATGAGCGCGGCGAGATCTCCCGCGAGGAGCTCGAGTTCGCCAAGCATAACGCCTGCCCCAGCTGCGGCGCCTGCTCCTTTATGGGTACCGCCTCGACCATGCAGGTCACGGCCGAGGCCCTGGGCCTTATGCTTCCCGGTACCGCCCTGCTGCCCGCTACCAGCTCCGACCTGCGCGAGTTTGCCCGCGAGGCCGGCCGCCAGTCCGTGTGGCTCTCCGAGCACAACCTGTGTCCGCGTGACATCGTGACCAAGGAGTCCTTCGAGAACCTCATCATGGTCCACGGCGCCATCTCCGGTTCCACCAACTCGCTGCTGCACATCCCCGCGATTGCCCGCGAGTTTGGCATCGAGATGTCCGCCGACGACTTCGATCGCCTGCACCGTGGTGCCCACTACCTGCTCAACGTCCGTCCCGCAGGTGAGTGGCCGGCGCAGTTCTTCTACTATGCGGGCGGCGTGCCGCGCATCATGGAGGAGATCAAGTCGATGCTCCACCTCGACGTCATGACCGTCACCGGCAAGACTCTCGGCGAGAACCTCGAGGACCTCAAGAACAACGGTTACTACGAGAAGTGCGGTCGTTACCTTGAGAAGTGGAATCTCAAGCGCGAGGACATCATCCGTCCGTTTGACCAGGCCTTCGGCACCGACGGTTCCATCGCCATCCTCCACGGCAATCTTGCTCCCGAGGGCGCGGTCGTCAAGCACACCGTCGTTCCGCGCGAGATGTTCCAGGCTACGCTCAAGGCCCGTCCGTTCGACTGCGAGGAGGACGCCATTCACGCCGTCCTGACGCACGAGGTCAAGCCCGGCGATGCCGTTATCATTCGCTATGAGGGACCCAAGGGTTCCGGTATGCCCGAGATGTTCTACACCACCGAAGCTATCGCCAGCGACCCCGAGCTGGGCGCGAGCATTGCCCTGATCACTGACGGCCGCTTCTCCGGCGCCTCCAAGGGTCCGGCTATCGGTCACGTTTCGCCCGAGGCTGCCGTGGGCGGCCCGATTGCCCTGATCGAGGAAGGCGACCTTATCCGAATCAACATCCCCGAGCGCTCGCTGTCCATCGTGGGCATCGCCGGTAAGGAGATGGAGCCGGCCGAGGTCGACGCCGTCCTGGCCGAGCGTCGAGCCGCTTGGAAGCCCAAGGCTAATCGCTATACCTCCGGCACGCTCAAGTTCTTTACTGAGCATGCAGTTTCCGCCATTCAGGGTGGCTACATGGAGTAGCGCCCATGCGCATCAAATATCTCCTCTCATAGATGCGCGGCACAAAGAGCCCCGAGCCACGTCACCGGGGCGCGTTGTTCAGCGCCGCCGGGGCGCTCCACTCAAACGACAAGAGACGTCTTACGCAAGCGCCCGCGTCCGTGGATAAAACCACGGGCGTGGGCGCTTCACTTTATTCCCAGCCCTTCCACACGTCAGGCTCGTAGCCAACGGTTGCCTGGCGGCCGTTGCGAACGATGGGCTCACGAAGAATCTGCTGGTTATCGAGCACCTTTTCGAACTTCTGGTCGGCAGCAAGATACTGTACGAGCGCAACCGTGTCGGCATCTTTCGCCTTTGGATCGATCACAGCGTCGATCCCGCCGACGGCGCGCGCCACGCTTTCGAGCTCGCCTTTGCTCATCCCCTTTTCCTTCAAGTCGATGAACTGGAACTTCACACGACGTTCCTTGAAATAGCGCTGCGCTTCTTAGTATCGAAGCTTTTCTTCGTGCCGAATATCTGGATGTTCATACGTACCGCCTTCGCTCAATTCTCGTCCGTCCATGATACGACAAGGGAGCCGAGCAAAAACAGAGCAGGCGGAGATGGAGGAGGACGGCGACCGACCGTCAGCAAGAGTCGGCCGGATCGGACTGGCGCCCAGCGCGCGCCGGCGACACGCTCGCAGCTGCACACATAGCCGATGTACAAGCTCGCCGCGGCGTTCCCTCGCCCCGCGGTGTGGCGATAGAGAAGCACGCCACCCGTCAACGATGGCGCCTCGGTAAAGAAAATCAACGTCTGGGTTACATCCCTTGAAAGGGGCGAAGACGGCTGCTAGAATACCTCCCCGCTATGAAGGATTTGACCAAAGCATACATCGCAATTCGGCGGCCCCTGGTATACGGGGCCTCTCCTGTTGTTCCCCAAGTGCGCTCTGAGCAGCCGCTTTCTTCCTGTCGTATCTGATGCACGCATAGCACGTGCATGTTATTTCGCCCGTGGGCCGGCGCGCCTTCGGCGAAGAATCGAATAGATACGAAGGAAGCTTATGTCTGATAATTGTACGGTCGCGCCCGCCAATGGGCGCATTACCGGTACCCAGATCCGCATCGTCGCGGTCGTCGTCCTGGGTGCCTTCTTGGCGCTACTGAACCAAACGGTGATGTCGCCTGCGCTGCCGGTCATCATGTCCGATTTCGCCATCGATGCCTCGACTGCCCAGTGGATCATGTCCATATACCCGCTGGTGAGCGGCATCATGGTCCCCGTTTCGGCGTTCCTTATCGACAAGTTCAGCACCCGCGCGCTATTCTTCGGGGCGACGCTGGTGTTCGCGCTGGGCACGCTGCTGTGCGCCGCAGCCCCTGATTTCCTGTTCCTCATCATCGGTCGCGTGTTGCAAGCGGCGGGCTCAGGCGTGCTCATGCCGCTTGTCTCGGTGGTTCCCATGCTGGTGTTCCCCGTCGAGAAACGAGGAACGGCTATGGGCATGGCGGGCATCGTCATGTCGGCGGGTCCCGCGGTCGGCCCCGTCGTAGGCGGTGCGGTGATCGACACGTACGGCTGGCGCACCATGATCGGCGCCATCGTCCCCCTCGCAATTCTCGTGCTGGTGCTGGGCGTGTTCATGCTGAAAAACGTGGGCGAGCTGAAGAACCCCAAGCTCGACCTGCCCTCGGTCGTCCTCTCCACCATCGCCTTCGGCGGACTTCTCTACGGGTTCTCGAGCGCCTCGTCGATGGGTTGGGGCAACCCCGTGGTGCTCGGCTCGATCGTCGCGGGTGTCGTGTGCTTGGTGCTGTTCGTCGTACGCCAGGGCAAAATCGAGGACCCGCTGCTTCAACTGGGCACGCTCAAGACGCGCGAGTTCCGCGTGGCCGCCATCATCGTCACGCTCATCAACGCCGCATGCCTGGTCACCAACACGCTGTTGCCGTTGCTGCTGCAAACCTCGCTTGGCGCTTCGGCCTTCGAAACCGGCATGGCCATGCTTCCCGCCGCGGCGGTGGGCATCATCATCAGCCCTATCTCCGGCGTGGTGTTCGACAAGTTCGGTCCGCGTGCCATCTCGATCGTCGGCCTGGCCCTCATGACCGGCGCCCTGTTCCTGCTCTCGCTTTCGACGGTAAACACGCCCATCTTGGTGGTTGCGCTGTTCTGCATGCTGCAGTCCGCCGGCCAGTCGCTCGCGAACATGCCGGTGAACACATGGGGTGTCAATGCCTTGAAAAATGACATGATCGCCCACGGCAACGCCATCGCGAACACCGGCCGCCAGGTCGCCGGCGGTTTGTGCACGGCGCTCATCATCACGGTCATGACAAGCGTCACCGCGTCGGCCGGCGTCGATGCGAGCATCCAAGTAGCCACCGCCGTGGGCGCGGGCGTCGCTTACAAGGTGTGCGCGGCAATCGGCCTCGTTTCCCTTATCTGCGCCATATTCAGCGTGCGCACCAAGAAAACCGCACCGAAAACGAAGGAGGCATAAGCGATGTCCGAGATTCTGTCCGAGCGCATCCCGCTCGAGCTCGAGGGGACGCCCGTTTCGAGCATCATGATTGAAGAGCCGTTCACCTGCACGCAGGATTGCACGATTTCCGACGTGGTGCGCATGCTCGCCGAAAACGAGGTGAGCAGCATGCCCGTAATCGATGAGCGCAACCAGGTGGTCGGGTTCATCTCCGACGGCGATGTCATGGGAGCCATCGCGCAGCATCGCGCTCACACCATCTTCACGGGCGGCGACGCGTCCATGCTGTACTTCGACGATCAGAGCCTTGAGCAGCGCATCGAAGCCCTGAAGGATCGCTGCGTCATGGATTTCGCGACGCGCCAGGTAGTGTGTGCCCGTCCCGAGCAGAGCATCGCCCGCGTCGCCGCGCTGCTGGCGAAGAAGAAGTTCAAGAAGCTTCCTGTGGTTGATGACGAGGGCAAACTCGTGGGGGTCATCCGCCGCTCCGCCATCACCAAATACATCTTCGGCATCCTTTTCCAATAGGGGCAGGTCGCACTTGAGGCGAACATCTCGAGGCATCGAGCCAGCAACTGGACCAGACAACCTTGACACGCACGCGCTTTCCCTCGATGCTTCGGTAAGGGGAGCTGCGAAAATCGCAGCACGGGTGATCGGCGCCGCGCCCCCGAAGGCAAAAGCGAACACGGGAGCGATACGATGGGAAAAGTCCTGGACGAAGATTTGGTTTATGAGATTCTCTCCGTCGTGGCAGAGATTCCGGCGGGATGCGTCGCCTCGTACGGTCAGATAGCGCGCCTCATCGGCAGGGAGAAAAACTCTCGCCTGGTCGGAGCGGTGCTGAGCGAGGCGGATCGCTACGGCGATTATCCCTGCCACCGCGTCGTCAACCACGCGGGACGCCTCGCGCCAAACTTCCCCGACCAGCGAGCACTACTGACGGAGGAAGGAGTCGCCTTCCGAGACAACGGCTGCGTCGACATGAAAAAGCACCAGTGGAACGAGTAGCCAGGCAGCGTAGCGTCGAAAGGAGCGACGCCACGGGGAACGACCTGCGCCCCGCCGCCGGACAACCTATGGCAAAGTGACACGTCCCACAAAGAGCGGCGCACCAGTACGAGACACGACCGCGACGTAAAAAGACCCTATGATACTCGTAAGCATCTATCTGATTGCCCGCCTCGAGGTACCCAAAGAACGAGAGATGCCGAAACCCCTAGACAAAGAAAAAGGTCGGGAGCTTTTATGCTTCCGACCTGAAGTTTCATGGTCGCGGGGGGGGGCGGATTTGAACCACCGACCTTCGGGTTATGAGGTCGCTACGACGTTGTTTCATTCAGACATTTCGACCCAAATTCGACCCACAACGAGCTTGAAAGCGGTCAGGCGGAGCATTACCCTTGGGGTGTGACCCCACGCAGGGCCCACCACCAAGGGTAATGCCCACCCGCCCCAGCCCTTTGCGCCATTCCGCGCAACCGAGCGCGATTCTCAGGCACTTCAGGCAAGGAACACGGTGAACGACCGACCTCTCGTCATAGGCAAAGGAACGAAGCAACGCCGCGACAAATACAGGTGGCGCTACCGTCACAGCCTCGGCAAGGATCCGGTCACGGGCAAATACCGCTATTCGCCGTGGCAGACCATACATACCACCAAAAGCCGAGAGGTCGACGCCGCACTCGAAGCCTACAAGGCAGAACTCAACAGCGGCACCTACGTCCAAAAATCGAGGGACACCGTCGGCTCGTACGCAAAAAAGTTCCACGACAACCGCGAAGGAACCATCACGCCGCTCGCCTACTCGACATCCTACTCAATCGAGAACCGGACGCGCACATCACATGCGTGATGCTCATGCTCGACACCGACATGAGAAGGGCAGAAGCCCTCGGGATGACGTGGTCCGATGTCTCCGTCGAGAACAGAAGCATCCTCATTGAGCAGCAGTTCGCGGCCGATCGAAGCGTTCGCTCGCCCAAAAGCAAGAAAAGCGTGCGGAGGATCTCGATAAGCGAGACGCTGACGTCGTATCTCGAATTCTGGAAAAAGGAGCAGGCCCGCGAAATGGAAGCCTTCGGCCTGGAACAAGTCAAAGGCACTCCGCTCGTCCACTCATTCGAACGAACGAAAGACAGGCATCCCCAAGTCAACTTCATGGACCTGAATGGGTTTTCGCGCTGGTTCAGAAACTTCAGCGTCGAGAACGGGTTCGGCAAGTTCGAAGGCGTTCGAACATACCATTATGTGAAGGAAACTGTCGACGGGGAAACGATTTCGAAGCGTTATGAGCATAAAGAGTGGCTCGAATTGAGGGATTACCTCAGGAAGCATCCCAAGGTTCGCGAGGCGAGGCATATCAGCACATATGAGAGCGAGCACCTTCCTTACGGATATTCGGGCCTATCGAGCCACACCGCTACTGCCGCTACTGCCCGCTACTGCCCGCTACTGCCCGCCAGCTTCCGAACCAGCGGGCGGTAGCAGCACCCCGAACATCTCGCCGACAGCGCAGAGAGTCGTCGACCTGGCGGCCAAGGCCGACATCGAGGACGTGATGCTGTGCGACCTGCCCGGCGTCCTGTCCTTCCTAGGGCTGCCACCTGAGACGGAGATGCCGCCGGGCAACAAGGGGAAGACGAAGCTCAAGAAGCTCTACAGGAAGGTGGCGCCGAACAAGGCATACCACTCCGGCGAGCGCGCCAAGGATTTGATCTCGCACCTCGACATGGCAGAGATCAGGGCATCGGCGCCCGTCCCGCTCGGAGAGATAGACAGAGCGGTCGTAAGCGGCTGATGTAACTTCTGACACCCTAGAACTTACATCGAGCCCCGATTCGAGCTCGGGGCTCTTTTCGTCTAGATTGGGGACGCATGGCCGGACGAAAACAATTTGCGTCTGGTAATAAGCGTACGAAAGCGCAATTTACGTCTTAATTCCGTACGCAAATCAAGACGAAAATCGTTTACGTCTGCTTTAATCCGTACGAAAACGGTTTTCGTCTTGCAGGGCAGTTGCCGTTTCTACAGTTCAACTTCCAGTTCGGCTTTGTGCTCGTAGAGGTAGTCGCGCATGTAGGGGATGGCAAATGAGACCTTGCCGTACGAGGGAGCCTCGATAATCGATTCTCTTAACAGGCGGCTGCGGACGGAACTCACCTGTTGAGGCGTTTTGTTTAGGGCATCGGCAACCATGCTGGTCGAGCTCGTCTGCCCCAAAGACGCCATGCTCAGCAGATAAGCGATGCACGTGGGCGGAATGCGCTGCAGCGCGGGCTCAATCACCATGGCGCAGAAGCGTTCGCGTGCCGTTGCAATGCCACGCTCGGCTTCTTCTTCTCCAATAATCGTTGTATGTGCGCGTCTTGCCAACTGCCATGCGTAGTATCCAACGAGTTGGATCATGAAAGGATAGCCCTGCGTTGCCTCGGCAAGTTGGCCGGCAATACCTGGCTGCAACTCCATGCCAGACGCTTCAATGGTTTCCTCGAGGGAGTACGACACTTCGGTTACTGCCACAGCCTTCAGGTCAAAGGGGAGGGCGCGGCGCAAAAACGCAAGTGTCTTTCCGTTGATGATGCTTTCAATCATCGAAGGCAGCCCAGCAAAAACAAAGGCTATATCAAGGTCTTCGCCGATAACCTGCTGAATCGCAATGGAGAGCGTTCGGACCTCATCGAGCTCTGCGTCTTGAACCTCGTCGAGAGTGATGAGCAGGCCATTTCCATTCTTGGATATTGTCTGTCTCATGGCGTCGCGTAGCGATGGACCGATTCGCTCAATGTCTATGCTGCCGATGGATATGCCAGCTACGGTGGGCTCAAATCTGGCGTGTTTGGCCTGGAATTTGGGCTGCAGCTGTTCGAGAATGCGTTGGCAAAGTCCCTCGGTTGCGACCTCTTTTATGACCGTCCAGCCACGGCTTTGCGCCAAACGTGAGCACTCGTCAAGGAGGACCGTCTTGCCCGTTCCACGGACGCCGGCTATGCGCATTAGGCGCCCCGGGGCACCAGGCCCGTTGACGAGGCCCTCATTGAATTCTTCGAGCACATCTTCGCGGCCGATAATCGTGGGAGGTGTTTTACCTGCTGTGGGCTTAAAAGGGTTTGTTTGCATGTGAGCCACCTTTGCTCAAGATATAGCAAGATATAGCAAAGTATAGCAAGATATAGCAAAGTATAGTGAGATATAGCAAAGTAAGCGCTACTCGCGGGTTTTGCGGTGGTGCTATTTTCCAAATGCCGCGCGGATAAAGCGCTGGTCGAACAGCTTGTTGGCAACTCACGAGGGCTCGGGGTGCCAATTTGGGATGGAGTGGTGCTGTGCCACGAATAGGGCCTATCTACTACGTTTAAGCCGCAGAGGTCAACCATAGCCGGCTTTTTCGAAAATCGACAAGCTGCCTACCTGCGGTTTTGTTTTCACGGTTTTCGGTATGGCCGAGGCTGTCCGTGTTAACGTAGTAGATGGGCCACTTTTGTGGCAAGGGGGCCGATCTGCGGGCCAGGGTAGCTAAAAGAGCCCCGTCCCAAAAAGACTGATTGGGAGCTGGGGCGTGTCGATGCGATAGTATTGCATGGTGGTATTCGACTAACCGAGGGTTTATCCGAGGGCTTTATGGAACAGCACCAGCATTATCAGAGCCTGCAAGATCAGGCATACAACGCATTACGCTCCAAGATTATCTATGCCGAGCTCAAGCCCGGCACGCGCCTTTCGGCGATTGGTCTGGAAAAGGAGACGGGAATCGGGCGCACGCCCATTCGCGAGTCCTTTGTGCGCCTGCGTGAGCAGGAGCTGGTGGAAACGCGTCCCAAAAGCGGCACCTATGTCTCAAAAATCAGCATGGAGCGCGCCGAGAACGCCTGTTTCTTGCGCGAAAAGCTCGAGAGAAGCGTGCTTATTAAATGCTGTTCGGCTGCTACGCCCGAGCAAAAGCAGCGGCTCGAGCAGATTCTTGCCGAGTCCGAGTCGCTCGACCATAGCGAAACGCGTCGCTTTTTCGATCTGGACAACCTGTTCCATGAGACGTGTTTTGAGATTGCCGGCCGTCACATGTTGTGGGATTGGATGAAGAGCGTCAACACACATTTTGAGCGATACAACTGGTTGCGTATGGTGTCGCAGGACCTGGATTGGGAGCCGATTCGTCGGCAGCATCGCCGGATTCTCGAGGCAATTAAGAGGGGCGATACCGATGCGGCGAGCTATCTGGCAGAGACGCACTTGCACCTGATGCCCGAGGAGCAGGGCCCGGTTATCGCCTTGCATCCCGACTATTTTGAGCTGTCCAAAGACTCGGCCATCTAATCAATCCCCATATAAGTTGCGGTGAAATAGGGACTGTTTTGCGGCCTAGGTGGCGCAAACAGTCCCTATTTCACCGCAACTGCGTTGGGGCGTAACCGGGGCACAAAGCTGCGGCGCCGCTTGGAGGAAAAGACCGGAAGCAAGGGTCCATTCCTCCAGACGGCGCCGCAGCTGTTTTGGTGGCTCGGCTTTTGTCGAGGTGGCTTAGTTGAGCGCGACGGCCAGCCGAGTAGGCAAAGCGGCTTGGAGGCGTGTCGCTTCCGTCACGTTCTATCAGCATACAAGACGGTTTTGGTTCTTGTTCGTGACGGAAACGGCGCGCTTCCGAGCCGCTTTAAAAGAAAGGGGGCGAGGTCTAGGGCACGCCCCCCTTCACGATAGAGAGCTAAACCTAGCCGCGGACCTTCTTGACGACGTCCATGGCCTCGTGGGCGATCTGCTCGACCTTGGAGAAGTCGCCGTCGGCAAACAGGGCCGGCTTGACCATCCAGGTGCCACCGCAGGCGATGATGGCGGAGGAGCTCAGGTACTCCTCGACGTTGGCGGTGCTCACGCCGCCGGTAGGCATAAAGCGGTGACCGACAAACGGAGCGGCGAGGGCCTTGATGGTGTTCAGGCCGCCATACTGGGACGCGGGGAAGAACTTGGTGACCTTGAGGCCCAGGTTCTCGGCTGCGGTGACCTCGGAGGGGGTCACGGTGCCGGGAAGGACGGGCAGGTTGATGTCGATGCAGTGCTTCACGACGTCCTCGTTGTAACCCGGGGAGACGATGAACTTGGCACCGGCTGCGCGGGCCTGCTCAACCTGCTCGACGGTCAGGACAGTGCCGGCGCCAACGCACATCTCGGGCTCGGCCTCGGCCATAGCGGCGATGCACTCGGCGGCGCAGGCGGTGCGGAAGGTGACCTCGGCGGACTTCATGCCAGCTGCCATAAGGGCGTGGGCGAGCGGAGTGGCGTCCTCGACCTTGTCGAGCACAACGACCGGCACGATGCCCAGGGACTCAAGCGTGGTGTAGAACTGATCGAACATGATGTTCCTTTCGATGTGTGGCGCGCATGGGCGCGTGATTGCCAAATGTGCTGGTCAGGAGCCGATTTTGGATTGGTTATCGGAGGCACTGCTTGGGGTTCAAGCAATTCCAAAACCGGCTGCTCGACCAGTCATGTAGGGAATGCCAGGCAAAACCGGAATGGGACTGGTGGTTTTGCCCGGCCGGAGGAATCGGGGAACGGGCCGCAGGGGTATGGGATTGGAAAGCTGCGGCCCGCGGAATGGGGAACGAATTAACGGGCGACGCGGGTGCCACCGTCGGCGGCGGATGCCGCGGCTGCGATCTCGTCTGCGGTCACCAAGTTGGAATCGCCCTTGATAGTGAGCTTGAGGATCGAGGCTGCAATCGCGTAGTTGACAGCGTCCTGCGGGTCAAAGTCGTTGATGAGGGCATGGACGAGGCCGGCGTTGAAAGCGTCGCCGGCGGCAACGCCCTCGAGTACGTGCACGTCGTGAGCAGGGGAGAACCAGTGCTCGCCGCTCTCGGCCTCAAAGAGCATTCCCATCCAGATGGAGCGCTCGACGCAGGAGATGTTGCGGACGACCGAGGCGACCTTCTTGCAGCCGTACTCGGCGCAGATCTGACGGGCCATCTCGACATAGGTGTCGCGCTCCTCTATGCCGTGGGCAAGGGAGCCAGAGACGCAGGTCATACCGAGGCCAGCAGGCGCATCCTCGTCGTTGGCGATGCAGATGTCGACGAGCGGCAGGAGTTCCCTCATGGTGGCCTGCGACTTCTCGGGCGACCACATCTTGCCGCGATAGTTCACGTCACACACGGTGGTGATGCCCTTGGCGCGGCAGGCGGCGAGCGCATCCTTGCAGGCGGCGGCCATCTCATCGGAGACGGCGGGGGTCACGCCGGAGAAATAGAAGACATCGATGCCCTTGAGGATCTCGTCCCAGTCAAAGACGTCGCGCTTGGCCATGTTGATGGCAGAGTACTTGCGGTCGTAGACGCAACCGTTGCCGCGCTGCGAGGCACCGACCTCAAACACATAGGAGCCAAGGCGGTCGCCCTGACGCACGACGCGCGTGGTGTCGACGCCGTAGGCCTTCAGCGAACGCAGGGCGCACTCGCCCAGACGGTTGGCCGGGACAACGGAGACGTAAGCGGCCTTGTCGCCCTGGTAGGCCAGGGAAAGCGCAGTGTTGGCCTCGGCGCCGCCGTAGCGGACGTCAAACTCGGTTGCCTGCTCAATACGCAGGTGGTCTTTGGGTGAGAGTCTCATCATGATCTCGCCGAAGGTAAGAACCGTTTTACCCATGGTCGCGCAGCTCCTTTTACTCGTGCGTACACCTTTGATATGGCGTTGGCACGCAGGTGCCAAGACGGTAGGGTGCGTCTTTGCACCTGTGTGCCAACGCTCACCGAAATCGGTTTACGAAATCGGTTTCGTTTCGAGTTGTAGTATACTCACCTACAGCGTTTTGCAACCGAGATTTTTAAAAAATGCCTAAAATGGCTCAGACTGCCGACATTGGGAAACGGGGTGCGCTATGGCGCAGATGAGAATCAAGGACATTGCCGCCGAGGCGGGCGTGAGCCCGGCCACGGTCTCGCGCTATCTCAACAACCGCCCCGGGCAAATGACCGAGGAGACCCGTGCTCGCATCGCGGCAGTTATCGAGCGCACTGGCTATCGCCCACGTGCCGCCGCGCGCAATCTGCGCAGCTCGCGTACGAACCTCATCGGTGTGATTCTGGCTGACATCGCCAACCCGTTCTCGAGCGCCATGCTCGAGGGCCTTTCCGCCAGCGCCGCGGCGCGCGGCTGCTCGCTCATGACGGCCATTAGCGGCAACGACCCCGCTAAGGAAGCGGAGTCGCTCACCAGACTTATCGATGCCGGCGTGGACGGCCTGGTCGTCAACACCTGCGGAGGCAACGACAAGGCGATCGCCGCGGCAGCGGGACGTCTGCCCGTCGTGCTGCTCGACCGCGACGTTGCCGACGGCGGTGCTGACCTGGTGACATCTAACAACCGTGAGCTGGTCGCCGGCTTGGTAGACGCCTTGGCAGCTGCGGGCAGCGAGCGTCTGTGCCTGCTCACCGAGGCAAGCGACGACAGTCCCGTGCGTCGAGAGCGCGCCGAGGCCTTTGCCGACGAGCTTTCGCGACGCGGCCTTGCGGGCGAGGTCGTCACCCTGGCCGACGGTGGCGCCGCGGGCGTTGGCCGTTTGGACGAGACCATCCGCGGCTATGCGGGCAAAAAACTCGGCCTCATTGCCGTCAACGGCCTGGTTTTCCTGCGTCTGACCGAGGCGCTGGCGCAGCTTGGTCCCTCGCTGCCGGCGGGGCTCAAGATCGCGACGTTTGACGACTACCCCTGGAACCATGTGCTCTTTGGCGGCGTCACCACGGCAGCGCAAGACACCCTCACCATTGCCGAGCGCGTGGTCGAGCGTCTCTCCGAGCGTATCGACGTTGTTACCACCACCGTGGGCGAGGCCGCGAAGCTGGCGCCTAAACGCATCGAGATCCCCGGTCACATCGAACATCGCGCATCAACTTCGCGCTAGCCGCTCGTTCGTAACTGCCTGTTCGCACACGTTTTTTGAGCGCTTGATACGCTTTAACCCTGCGGAAACATTTTTCTGCGATAGTATCTGCGATATAGACCAGTCGAAACCCGCCCGAAAGAAAGGGGAGCGACATGAACCAGCAGAACATCGATTACGTACTCCGCTCCGTAGAGCAGCGTGACATCCGCTTTGTGCGTCTGTGGTTTGTCGACATTCTCGGCCGCCTCAAGAACTTTGCCATTAGCCCCGAGGACCTCGAGGTCGCTTTTGAGGAGGGTATTGGCTTTGACGGCTCCGCCATCGAGGGCTTTGCCACGCCCGAGGAAGCCGACATGCTGGCGTTTCCCGATGCTTCGACCTTCCAGATTCTGCCGTGGCGCCCGAGCCACAACGGCGTCGCCCGCGTGTTCTGCGACGTGTGCACTCCCGATCGCAAGCCGTTTGCCGGCGACCCGCGCGACGCCCTGCGCCGCATGTTCTATAAGGCCGAGAAGGCCGGCTACCTGCTCAACGTGGGCGCCGAGCTGGAGTATTACTACTTCCCCGACGAGCATACCCCCGAGCCGCTCGACAACGTGGGCTACTTCGATCTTTCGGTAAGCGATGCCGCTCGCGACCTGCGCCGCAACACGGTCCTCACGCTCGAGAAGATGTCCGTGCCCGTGGAGTACACCTTCCACGCCGCCGGCCGCTCGCAGCACGGTATGAGCCTGCGCCACGCCGAGGCCCTGAGCATGTCCGACGCCATCACCACGGCCAAACTCATCATTAAGCAGCAGGCCTACGAGAGCGGCTGCCACGCCTCCTTTATGCCCAAGCCGTTGGCGGGCGAGGACGGCAGCGCTATGTTCCTGTGCCAGTCGCTATTCGACCACGACGGCAACAACGTCTTTTGGGGCGAGGACGACGAGAAGTACCACCTCTCCGATATCGCCAAGCACTACATGGCCGGCATCTTGGCGCACGCGCGCGAGATCAGCGCCATCACTAACCCCACGGTCAACTCGTACAAGCGCATCACCACGGGCGGCGACTCCGTGCCGCAGTACGCCACGTGGGGCCTGCGCAACCGCGCGAGTATGGTCCGCATTCCGGTCTACAAGCCCGGCAAGCAGCTGTCCACGCGCATCGAGCTTCGCAGCCCCGACCCCATGGCCAACCCGTACCTGGTCAACGCCGTCACGCTGGCGGCTGGTCTGGACGGCATCGAGCGCAAGCTGGAACTCCCGCCCGAGGCCACGGCCGAGACGCTCAAGCTCACCGACCGCCAGATGCTCGAGGCCGGCTACACGCCGCTGCCGCGTTCGCTCAAAGAGGCGCTCGACGTGTTTGAGGACTCGCAGTTTATGAAGGATGCCCTCGGCGAGCACATCCACAGTTTCTTCCTCAAAAAGAAGCGCGACGAGTGGCATAAGTTTGAGTCTACGATCACCGAGTGGGAGATCAAGCACTACCTGGCGAACTCCTAATCGCGCTGGCTTGTTCCAGTACGATTGAGCTCATTTCTTTGGAGGTCGATATGTCCGAAAAGAGTGCCCTGTTCATGGCGCGCACGACGCGCTTCCACGAGTTTGCCCGCAGCTTGACGACCACCCTGGGTGTCGAGGTGAGCCTGGCAACCCCCGATTCGCCGACTGCGGCGCACGACTTTGACCTGCTGATTCTCGATTCCGACGGCATCCGCAGCGACCGTATCGATCAGATTGCCAAGTGGCTTGACGATCGTGGCGGCGTCCCCATGTTGGTGATCGTCGACGACGAGGCGCTCGGTACCTTGCGCCTGCCCAATCACGCGCATGCCGACTTTGTATGCCCCACGGCGACACCCAACGAGCTCAAGGCTCGTGCGCAGCGCCTGATGGGCGAGGAGGAGACCGTCACCGCCGACGATGTGCTCAACATCGATAACCTCGAGATTAACCTGGCTACCTACCAGGTGACGCTCGATGATGAGCCCATCGACCTGACGCTGATGGAGTACTCGCTGCTGAGCTTTTTGGCGACGCACCCCAACCGCGCCTACAGCCGCGAGGTGCTGCTGCACCGCGTGTGGGGCTTTGAGTACTGCGGTGGCACGCGCACCGTCGATGTGCACATTCGACGCATCCGCTCCAAGGTAGGCCCGCAGATCGCGGCACACATCACCACCGTCCGCGGCGTGGGCTATCTGTTTAAGGACTAGATTTCCACCACAAAGGGGACAGGCACCTTTGTGGTGGTTTTGCCGTAGGCCGGGTCCTTTCGGGTCTGCAGCAGAACTTAAGCCTTCCTAAAAGATTGCGTTCTCATACACGTACGCCCGCATATTGGGGTACAACTCAACGTGAACAATGATGGCCCGCCACATGTTTGGCGGGCCTTTGGTTATTTGACGAAAGGATCGCAGCCATGAGCGAGAACAATTCCCAGCGTCCCCAGGATGCGGGCAACGCCGGCGAGACCCAGCAGCAGCCGCGTGTGCAGGTGGAGTCGACGCCTGCCGGCAGTAACATTCCCTACGTGCAGGCCTACGACACGCAGACCGGCAAGCCGCTGGGTGGCCAGCAGGTCGTGAACAAGCACACGGTGGTCAAGACCAAGACCAAAAAGCTGCCGATCTTTATTACGGCGCTTGCCGGCTGTGCCTGCGGAGCCCTGCTGGTCATTGCGCTCATTATGAGCGGCACGCTCGATATCGGCGGCGGCAAGAATGCCGTGACGGCGGGTGCTTCGGGTTCGTCGACGCAAAAGATCACGATCGACTCCGAGGACACCACGCTGGCCGAGGCCGTTTCTGCCAAGGCCCTGCCCTCCGTGGTTTCCATTACCGCCACTTCGAGCGGCAGCCAGAATGGCTCGCTTTCGCAGTCTGCCGACGAGTCGGATAACTCAGGCAGCGTCGGTTCGGGCGTGGTGCTCGATACCGAGGGCCATATTCTCACCAACAACCACGTGGTCGATGGCTATGACCAGTACGTGGTTACCATGGACGACGGCACCACCTACGAGGCCGAGTTCGTGGGCAACGATGCCTCGAGCGACCTGGCCGTCATCAAGCTCAAGGATGCTGACGCCTCCAAGCTCACCCCGATCGAGATGGGTGATTCCTCCAAGCTCAACGTGGGCGAGTGGGTCATGGCGATCGGCTCGCCGTTCGGTAACGAACAGTCTGTCTCTACGGGCATTGTGTCGGCGCTGTATCGCTCCACGGCCATGAGCTCTACCAGCGGTAACACCATCTATGCCAACATGATTCAGACCGATGCCGCCATCAACCCAGGCAACTCCGGCGGCGCGCTCGTCAACGACAACGGTGAGCTGGTGGGCATCAACTCGCTCATCGAGAGCTACTCGGGCTCCAGCTCGGGCGTGGGCTTTGCTATTCCCGTTAACTACGCCAAGAACATTGCCGACCAGATCATCGGCGGCAAGACGCCGGTGCATCCGTACATGGGCGCTACGCTTTCGAGCGTCAACGCGCTCAACGCCCGCACCAACAAGCTGAGCACCGATAGCGGCGCGTATGTGGCGAGCGTCGTTGAGGACGGTCCTGCCGCCAAGGCCGGCATTCAGGAGGGCGACGTCATCACCAAGTTGGGCGACGACGAGATCACGAGCGCCGATGGCCTTATCATCGCGCTGCGCAGCCACGAGGTGGGCGAGAAGGTCGAGATCACGCTCGTGCGCGGCAAGGAAGAGAAAAAGGTCACCGTCGAGCTGGGCTCCGACGAGGAGCTGCAGAACCAGCAGCAGGACGACAGTTCGACCGACACCGGCAACGGCGGTATTACCGACGAGCAGCTGCGCCAGTACCTGGAGGAGCTGTTAGGCCAACGGGGCCAGGGTCAGGGCTACGGCCAGGGCTACTAGCGAGCCGTTTCGCTCATACCGATGCCAGAGGGGCTGTCCCACCAACGCGGGACAGCCCCTCTTTTCTTATTGATCCGTTGGGGGCGGAGGAAAACGGATCACTTGGGGCTGACAAGAGGCCTGGTTCGTAATGGTCTGGACAGTTAGTTCAGATACGTATAAATCTGGGGCAGCTTGGGATGCGTTTTGAGCAATTTTTGATTGGGATGGGGCTCGAATGGGTGTTTGGAAGGGAGAGCGGGACGTTTACATGGTCTCGAGGAGCCCAAATTAGTTGAAACAGGGGTGTTCGTGCCTGATTCAGCTCTAGGATTTATACGTATCTGAACTAACTGTCCACCCCAGTCTGGCGGCTGCCGATTCGGTGCGGTTTGAGACCGCTATTCGGCCCCGTTACGACCGGTGGTACTCTTGTATCCGTTTGAAATCGAGCGAAGGAGTGCCGCTATGGAGCAATCGAGCCTGTTTGGTGACGGCGTGGACATCGATACCGAAACGCCCGCGAGCGCGGATGCCGCCGCACCGGCCGATGCCCGTGCCCAGGCGGCAGCGCGCGCGGCCGAGCTGCGCCACGAGCTCGATTACCACGCCTATCGCTACTACATGCTCGACGCGCCCGAGATCACGGACGCCGCCTTTGACAAAATGCTCGTTGAGCTGCAGAAAATCGAGGCCACCTACCCCGACCTGGTGACGCCCGACAGCTATACCCAGCGCGTGGGCGGCTACGTGAGCGAGCAGTTTACGCCGGTCACGCATATGGCGCGCATGTATTCCATGGACGATGCCATGGACCTGGACGAACTCGACGCGTGGCTCCAGCGCACTGAGGATGCCCTCGGTGCCGGTAGCGTCACCTATACCTGCGAGCTTAAGATCGACGGTCTGGGCGTGGCCCTTACTTACCAAAACGGCACCTTCGTACGCGCAGCCACACGTGGCGATGGCACCACGGGCGAGGACGTGTCGCTCAACGTCCGTACTATCAAGGATGTGCCCATGCACCTGTCCGAGCCGGCGCTCGCCCACATGGGCGCCGACCGCGAGCGCACCATTGAGGTACGCGGCGAGGTCTACATGCCCAAGGGCAGCTTTGTTCGTCTGAACGACGAGGCCGATGCCGAGGGCCGCGATCCCTTCGCCAACCCGCGCAACGCCGCCGCCGGCAGCCTGCGTCAGAAGGATCCCAAGGTCACGGCGCGCCGCGACCTGGCCACCTTTATCTATGCCATCGCCGATACCGACCCGCTGCACGTCCACAGCCAGCGTGAGTTCCTCGATTGGCTGCGCAGCGCCGGCTTTAGCGTCAACCCCAACGTGGCCCGTTGTGCCACGCCCACCGAGGTCCACGAGTTCTGTGCCCAGGCGCTCGAGCACCGCGGCGACCTGGACTACGACATCGATGGCGTGGTCGTAAAGGTCGATAGCTTCCAGCAGCAGCTCGACCTGGGCTTTACCGCCCGCGCGCCGCGCTGGGCCATTGCCTTTAAGTTCCCGCCCGAGGAAAAGCAGACCGTCCTGCGCGAAATTCGCATCCAGGTGGGCCGCACCGGTGTGCTCACGCCGGTCGCCGAGTTCGACCCGGTGACGGTTGCCGGCTCCACCATCGCGCGCGCCACGCTGCACAATATCGACGAGATCCGTCGCAAAAACGTGCGCGAGGGCGACACCATCATCGTGCACAAGGCAGGCGACGTAATCCCCGAGGTCGTGGGCCCGGTACTCGATAAGCGCCCGGCCGATTCGGTCGACTGGCACATGCCCGAGGTCTGCCCCGTGTGCGGCAGCCCCGTGGTCCACGAGGACGGCGAGGTTGCCTACCGCTGCGTCTCCATCGACTGCCCCGCGCAGCTCAAGGAGCGCCTGCTCCACTGGGTGAGCCGCGGCTGCATGGACGTCGACGGCCTAGGCGACGAGATTGTCGACAAGATGATCGCCGCCGGCCTGATTCACGACGTCGCAGACTTCTACCAGCTCACGGTCGACGACATCGCCGGCCTGGACACGGGGCGCACCTATGCCAGCTCCAACAGCAAAAAGGGCGTCAAGAAGGGCGACCCCATTCCGGTGGGCCTCAAGACGGCCGAGAAAATCATCGCCGAGCTCAACAAGTCCAAGAGCCAGCCGCTCGGTCGCGTGCTGTTTGCCCTGGGTATCCGCCACGTGGGCAAGAGCGTGGGCGAGGTTATCGCCGAGCGATTCCTGTCGATTGACAAGCTCATCTTGGCGAGCGAAGAGGACATCGCCGAGTGCGAGGGCATCGGTCCCAAGATTGCGGCGAGCGTCAAGCAGTTCCTGGCCGTGCCCGAAAACCTTGCCGTGCTGGAACGTCTGCGCCAAGCGGGCCTTTCGCTCGAGGTCGACCTGGGCGCCGCGCATGCGCAAGCCGCAGCCGACGCTGGCGTGGCGGGCGAGCTCGCCGACGCACAGCCGCTCGCGGGTCTGACCTTCGTGCTCACCGGCACGCTCGTCAACCGCACCCGCGACGAGGCAGGTGCGGCGCTCAAGGTACTCGGTGCCAAGGTTTCGGGCAGTGTTTCAAAGAAGACGAGCTACCTGGTCGCCGGCCCCAAAGCGGGCTCCAAGCTCACCAAGGCCGAGCAGCTGGGTGTGCCCGTGTTGGATGAGGCGGCACTTGAACAGATTTTGGCGACGGGTAGGGTCCCGGAGGCATAATGATTTGTTGAGGAGCTGCGCAGAGGCTCAGTTCCTCAACATCTCCTTATAGTGTTTGCCTGTTCAATTTCGATATCGTTTCCCTCGTATGATCCAGATGCGTCTACCGACTCAAAGCGTGAGTAGGAAACTCTTGTCCCAACTTTGATTTGGGAAAGCTTGTCTTTGATTCGGCCAGATGAGGGGAATGTAATCCGGGTTTGCTTTCCAGCGTCGGTGTAGCGGGGACTGTTGTCTGTTTGGATTACGAGTTCCGTTCCCTCAATAGAATGAACGCTGCCGGCTCCAAAGACAAGGTAATCATCTCCTCCGCTATAGCGGGCTCTATCTGTGCATGAAGAAACGGATGCAAACATAGCGAAAATCACCAATATCGTAACCAGGGCAAAGGCCGTGGTGCCATAGCATTTTGATGGTGCCATCCGGTCTACCAAAAGACTGTTCCGTTCAATTTGACCATATTGGGCGTTGCATAGTTAATCGCTCGGGGATAAGTGTTCCATCCGTCGAATACTTCGAGCCACTGCAGTTCGATGCCAGAGCTTCCATTATGCCCAGTAAAATAGCCAGTTACCGTGACTGTATGACCTGATAGCTCGACGGATCCTTCACTGTTTCGGCTGTTGATCCACATATGATACAAGCCGATATTCCCTTGATCGATAGTTGCTCTGTACTGAGCGAATTGAGGCTGATAACCGAAAAATTGAGTATTAAGTGCTCTACCCTTTTGAGCGGCAAGACTTTTAAACGGAACAATTCCATCTGGGATGATCGTGCTTCCGTACTCGACGCCCTGATCATTGGTCTTATACGTTGTTGTGCCAGTGACGTTCCATATTTCTTTATAATAATCGGGATTAAATTGATTAGCGTTTGAACTGGTGAGACCGTAATGCATTGATACAGCGTACAAGGCAGAAACGACGCATGCATACTTATTAGTGCGGGCTTCAACTAATGATTCCGAGACTCCTCGGAACGGTATTCCGTTTAAATCGTCTATTTGGAAATGCAACATCAAGTCATCTTCATTGATAATGACTGCATTCCATGAAGTTGGGTTATTGCTTTGAGGTGCTATACCCTTTTCGGTGACAATCGGGACAGACCGTATATTGTTATAGTTGGTTACACAGTCTCTAGTTCCTGGCACCAAAGTTCCATATTCAATATCGTTGTACGAAATTAGTACGGTTGGGTTTGTGGCCTGTTGGCCGGAATAAGTTGAAATGGCGTTTGATAGAGAAGCTGAAATCGGAAGAATGGTATCGCCGAGGGTTATCTCCTTCAGAAGCCCAGGATATGATGCGTCAAGTATTAAATAACCGTAAGGGCTTCCTTCCCTTGTGACACTGATTTCATAGCCACAGATAAGGCCGATTTGTTGGCATACGGGAACGATTTGCTCGATCTCTAAGTTCGCGGATCCGTCGACGATGGGCAACAGGGAAAGCGCGTAGTCTTGTGCTAGGTCTGATGTAAAAGCGACGGATGAGTTTGAGTCGGCAGCGAATACTCTTGTTGGGCGTGACGCGGATAAGCCGATGATCGAGGCTAGGCCGAGAAGAAACGAGCGACGTGATTGAACTCTGGGCATAATGTCTCCTGCCTATGGGGGGCAATATGCTGTCATTTTATTTGCTACATAATACAATCTAATTCGGATTAAGGTAAATGGATGGAATTGCTCGATAAATGGTAGTGATTAGCGGACCGGTATCGCGATCCTCGTCACATACGCCCCTGGGTCGTCGCTGATGATGTCGTCGATGAGGGCGATTTCGCGCGAGGGACCGGCGGGGGACAGGTCGCGCTCGTGCATGTAATCGAGTAAGCGCTCATAGCGCGGGGCCGCCTGACCGTGCGTGCCGCGGAAGCTGACCGTCAGACACCGCGCGGCGGGACGTACTTCGACATCGCCCAGGTAATCGTCCGTGTCATCGAGCAGCATAAAGACCTCGTCGTAGCCGTCAAAGTCGCCGGCGGCGAGGCGCACGGCGCTAATCCCGACGCCTAAGTTGCCCAGAAAGACAAAGGTCTCGTGCTGGCCCTTCTGCAGCTGACGAATCTGCCACTCCAGCGCATAGGCGTCGGTAGGCTTGACGCGTTCGCGCAATACGGCGCAGCGAAGCTCGGGCGCATCGATTGTGCAAATGGTATCGAGCTCGGTGTTCAGGGCATCGTGAAGCAGGGCAAGCCGGTTGTCGATCTTGCGCGACACGCGCTCCAGCTCGCGGCGCTTGCGCTCGATGAGCTCCTGCTGCTGCGCCAGCTGCCGCTGCATGAGGTCCACATCGCGCGTGGTCACAAACTCACGGATTTGTGTGAGCGGCAAGTCGAGAACACGCAGATGACTGATGGTGTTGAGGGTGGAGAGCTGCCGCGATCCGTAGTAGCGGTATCCACTTGCCGGATCGATGTGCGCCGGATCCAGCAAGCCCATCTGCTCGTAATGACGTAGCGTGCCCACGCTCAGGTTAAACAGGCGCGCAATCTCGCCAATGCGGAGCAGGCCCTCAGTATGTTCACTTGGCGTGTCGGTCACAGGATCGCTCCTTTCGGTAAAAAGCAGGGGAGAGGTGCCAGCCTGTGTCGCCCCGCTACGCCACCAACTTGTCAAAAGCCCCGCGCCGGTTGAGCACGGTAAACGCGACAACACAGATGACCGCCGACAAAATCGATCCGCACGGCGAGGCGATGCCCATGGGAAACAACGTATCGGAATAGGCGTTCGACAGCAGCCACGCGCCTGGCACGCGAATGAGCGCCACGGCCAGCACGTTGTGCGCAAAGCCGATATAGCTCTTGCCGTATGCAGCGAAAAAGCCGCTAAAGCAAATGTGGATGCCGGCAAAAATCGCGTCGAAAATATAACTGCGCATATAGCCGGTGCCGGCGGCGACCACCGCGGCGTCCTTGGCAAAAAAGCCAATAAACGCCGGTGCCACCAGCCACATCAGCGCCGTGATCAGGCAGCCGTACACCACCGAGATCGTCATGGCATCTTTGAGTACCTGACGCGCGCGGTCACCCTTGCCCGCGCCGACGTTTTGCGCCGTGAGTGCGCTGACGGTGGCGCCCATGGAGCTCGGCACAATGAACAAGAAGCTGATCATCTTCTCGACCAGGCCCACGGCGGCGGCGTCGACCAAGCCGCGGTGGTTGGCGATGACGGTGATAAACATAAACGCCACCTGGATGCAGCCGTCCTGCACGGCCACGGGCACGCCGATCTTAAGAATACTGCCGAGCACCTCGGGCTGGGGGCGCAGGTCGCTGCGCTTAACGTGGATGTTCGTGCGGCGGCTCTTAAGCCACACGAGCGCGAGGGCAACGCTGGCCGTCTGCGCGGTCACCGTGCCGAGTGCCGCGCCCACGGGGCCGAGCCCCATGTGCCCGATAAACAGAAAATCGAGCGCGATGTTGATGATGCATGCCACGCCGATCACGTACATAGGCGAGCGCGAATCGCCCAGCCCGCGAAAGATGGCCGAGAGGATGTTGTATGCGGCGATAAACGGAATGCCGACAAAGCAGATGCGCAGGTAGGCGGCGGTTCCTTCGACCGCCTCGGCCGGCGTGCCAATGAGTGCGACGATTTGCGGGCACAGCGCGAGCAGGACAGCGGCCAGCACCACCGAGACGCCCATAAAGAGCGTGATGGTATTGCCGATGGCGGTCTCGGCGCGGTCGAAGCGGCGCGAGCCCACGGCGAGACCGACGATCACCGTCGTTCCCATGGCCAGGCCCACGAGTGCCACGGTAATCATATAGAGCGTCTGAGCGCCATTTGCCACGGCGGTGATGCCGGCGGCGCCGCTAAACTGCCCCATCATGTACAGGTCGGCCATGCCGTAGAGCATCTGCAAAAAGTACGAGAGCATATAGGGCAGGGCAAAGACCGCGATGGTCTTAAGGACATTGCCGCGTGTGAGGTCGTGTTCCATGGGCGGGGCTTTCTGGCTGGGTTCGTTTACGTACCAGTGTAGTGAAAACCCTACAACGATTGTAGAGTCAAGGTTTGTGTTGACGCCGAAGCGAAAAAGTCTCGCGCACCATTATTCCGAGTGAATATGGACACACATCACGAGAACTCGCCGCCGGCGCTAACCTTGCAGAAAACGATTTCGGAATACTTGACACCATTATTCGGCGCGCAATAATACGTGCATTTGCGAACAACGTTTGATGGGGGTTGAACCTGCGTGCGCAATCTCAAAATACTGTTTTCCTATCTAGGGGCATACCGTCGCGATGCCATCCTCGGCGTGTTCTTTGTGTCGGTCGAGACAATGCTCGAGCTGTTTATCCCGGTCATCATGGCCAACATCATCGATGTGGGCGTGCCTGCGGGTGATATCAACTACATGCTGCTACAGGGTGCGTACATGTTGGTGTGCGCTGCGCTTTCGCTGGTACTGGGCTTGGGTTATGCCCGCACGTCCGCCCGCGTTGCCTCGGGCCTAGGCGCTAACCTGCGCGAGGCCGAGTACAAAAAGATTCAAACGCTCGCCTTTGGCAACCTGGACAACTACGACGCCAGCTCGCTCGTCACCCGCATGACCACGGACATCACCGTTATCTAAAATGCTGTGGGCAACGGCTTTCGCCCTATGGTGCGCGGCCCGGTGACGCTTATCGTCGGCCTTATCTACGCGCTGATGCTGTCGCGCCCGCTCGCCACCGTCTTTGCGATCATCTTGCCCGTGCTGGCAATCGTGCTGGGCGTCATCACCTATCGCGTGAGCCCGCTCTACCGCCAACTCCAGACCTCGATGGACCACCTCAACGGCGTGGTACAGGAAGACCTCACCGCCGTGCGTGCCGTCAAGGCCTACGTTCGTACCGAGCACGAGGAGGCCAAGTTCGACACCGTCAATACCGAGCTCGCGCGCACTGCGACAAAGACCTTTGGCAGCGCGGTGCTCAACCTGCCGGTGTTTCAGCTGTCGATGTACGTGGCTGCGCTCTCCATCCTGTGGATTGGCGGCCGCATGATTCTCGCCGGCAAGCTGGGCGTGGGCTCGCTCACGGGCTTTATGAGCTACGTGCTGCTGATCATGAATTCGCTCATGATGATTTCCAACGTGTTTTTGCTGCTCACGCGCGCTCTTACGAGTGTGGGCCGTATCGCCGAGGTGCTCGATGAGGAGCCCTTTATCGCCAACCCCGCGGGAGACCTCGCGATTGCGGCGCCAGCGGACGGCAGTATCGAGTTTCGCGACGTTTCCTTTAAATACCGCACGGATGCAGCCGAGGATGTGCTCGAGCATATCGACCTTCGCATCGAGAGCGGCTCGACGGTGGGCATCCTCGGCGGCACGGGCTCGGGCAAGAGCTCACTTGTGCAGCTGATTGCGCGCCTGTACGACGCTACCGAGGGCGCCGTGCTTGTGGGCGGACGTGACGTGCGTGACTACGACCTCGCGACCCTACGCGACGCCGTGGGCATTGTGCTGCAAAAGAACGTGCTGTTTACGGGCACCGTGCGCGAGAATCTGCAGTGGGGCAATCCGCAGGCGTCGGACGATGAGCTCCTCGCGGCTTGCCGCGCGGCGTGCGTGGACGAGTTCCTTGATCGCATCGGCGGGCTGGACGGCGAGTTGGGCCAAGGCGGCGCCGGTGTCTCGGGTGGCCAGAAGCAACGCCTGTGCATCGCGCGCACGCTGCTCAAGCATCCGCGCGTGCTCATTTTTGATGACTCCACCAGCGCGGTCGATATGGCGACCGACGCAAAGATTCGCGAGCACATCGCTCGGATTCCCGATGCGACCGTGCTCATCATCGCCCAGCGCATCGCGAGTGTCATGGATGCCGATCGCATTGTGGTATTGGACGACGGTCGTGTCCACGGCGTGGGCACGCACGAGGAACTGCTAGCGGGCGACAACATATACCAGGAGATTTATGCCTCGCAGATGGAGTTTGCGAGGAACGCGGACGCCGGCGACGGCAGCGACGATGGTTGCGCGAATGATCCGTTTTCCTCCGTCGTATGCGGATCACCCTTGGAAGGGGGTGAGCGCCATGCCTAAGACCGCAGCCCAAGCACGCCCGGCCGACCTCAAGCGCACTGTACGCCGCTTGCTCTCCTACATGGGGCATGCCAAGTTCTCGTTGCTCGCGGTGGGCGTGCTCGCCTCCGTTGCCGCCATCGCGAGCCTCGCCGGCACCTACATGGTGCGCCCCATCGTTAACGGTTTGGCCACGGGCGGGGAGGAACTGCTCGCCAAGCAGGTCATCCTGACGGCGATCATCTACGCTGCGGGCGTGCTCTCGGCCCTGGGCTACTCGCAGATTATGGTGCGCGCGGCCCAACACGTGGTGTCCGATATTCGCCGCGACCTGTTCGCGCACATCCAGACGCTGCCGCTCAGTTATTTTGACAGCACGCGCTCGGGCGACATCATGAGTTTTTTCACCAACGACGTCGACACCGTCTCCGAGGCGCTCAACAACAGCTTTGCCAACGTGATTCAGGCCGCCATTCAGGTTGTGGGCACCACGGCTATGCTCATCATCCTTAACTGGCAGCTCACGATTATCACACTCGTGTGCGATGCGGCCATTGTGCTGTATGCGCGCTACTCGGGCGCGCGCTCTAAGCGTTTCTTTGCCGCCCAGCAGGCATCGCTTGGCGACCTGGACGGATATATCGAAGAAATGGTCTCGGGCCAAAAGGTCATCAAGGTCTTTAACCGTGAGGCAGCGAATGTCGTCGGCTTCACCTGCCGCAACGACGAGCTTCGCCGCACCGGCACCGCCGCCGTGAGCTATGCCAACTCCATGGTGCCCATGACCGTCGTGATTGGCTACGTCAACTATGCCATCGTCGCCGTGGCGGGCGGCATGCTCTGCATCAAGGGGCTCGCCGATGTGGGCGCACTTGCAAGCTACCTGGTCTTTGTGCGCCAGGCCGCCATGCCCATCAACCAGTTTACGCAGCTCGGCAACTTCTTGCTCAACGCGTTGGCCGGTGCCGAGCGCCTGTTTGCGGCTATGGACCTTGAGCCCGAGGTGGACGAGGGCTGCGTGGAGCTGGTGCAGACGGGCGACGCCGCGTGGGCGTGGAAGATTCCCGAGGGCCAGGGCGTGGGCGCGTACGGGCACTTGCATGACGTGGCAGCCGTTGATGAGTCGGGCCGCGCGGTGGCCGCCGACGGCACCGAGCTCACGTGCGGCTTGGTCCCGCTTGCCGGCGACGTGCGCTTCCATGCCGTGGACTTTTCCTACGTGCCGGGCGCCCGCGTGCTCACGGACCTCAACCTGTTTGCCAAGCCGGGGCAAAAGATTGCGTTTGTGGGCTCCACGGGCGCCGGCAAGACGACCATCACCAACCTCATCAACCGCTTCTACGAGGTCGATGACGGCGAGATCACGTACGACGGCATCGACGTCAAGCACATTGCCAAGGCCAGCCTGCGCGGGTCGCTCGGCATTGTGCTGCAGGACACGCACCTGTTTAGCGGCACCATTGCGCAGAACATCCGCTTTGGCAAGCTCGACGCGACCGACGAGGAGGTGCGCGCCGCTGCCGAGGCCGCCTGCGCCGACTCGTTTATCCGCCGCCTGCCGCGGGGCTACGACACACCGGTCACGGCCGACGGCGCCAACCTGTCGCAGGGTCAGCGTCAGCTGCTCGCCATCGCGCGCGTGGCCGTCGCCGATCCGCCGGTGCTCATCCTGGACGAGGCCACGAGCTCCATTGACACGCGTACCGAAAAGCTCATCGAGCGCGGTATGGACCGCATCATGCGCGGTCGCACCACGTTTATGATCGCGCACCTCCTGTCCACTGTCCGCGACGCCGACGCCATCATGGTCCTCGAACACGGCCGCATCATCGAGCGCGGCACGCACGAAGAGCTGCTCGCCCAGCACGGCGAGTACTGGCAGCTGGCGCATGGCTTAAAAGAGTTGGATTAACCCGTTCGAGCACGATGCTTTGACCCCTCCGTGCCTCTCACCTCGCCTCAAACCATCACAACATTCGACGTTTTTTGCCAAAATCGGGAAAAGCGTCGAATGTTGTGATGGTTTTTCTGCCACTCGACCGGGCGGAATCGCTTTCTTGCGCGCGAAGGTGTGCGGACCCGTGGGCAGGGGAATAAGGTTGGTTATCCGACTCCATTGGAGGGCTCATGGACCTGCCGATCGTCCTGTCCCATAAGACTGCCTGGCTGTACCACAACGTGGAGCGTCCGTTTGAGCCGCTCTCGCGAGCAAGCAGCCTATACGATGAGGACTCGCTTGCTAACGAGGCGGAGCCGACCGCGGGCCTGCCCAAATTGGGACTCGATGCCAAGGGGCTGAGGGCTTCAACGGCAGTTGGGATCGTTACCGACTATCTGGTCTCACTTGGTATTCCACGAGAAGAGCTCGATCATATCGACACGCTCGTCAACTTCGATTTTGAGCGCTCGACGCCGGCTGGATTTAGGTGCCACGTGTTTGGGGCGCCGGTACCTCCAGGCCATCTTATCGAGGTGGCAGAGGGCCTTCTGGTGGTTGATGAGGCCATGTGCTTTGTCCAAGCGGGTTCGTGGATGAGCGAGCCCGAGCAGCTGGAATATGGCTACGAAATCTGCGCCCGATACCATTTGAATCATCTGTCGACAGGCGATTATGTCGAGATGGGGCAGAGGTACACCGTTGCCGACTTGATTGCCTATTGCAATGAGAACCGATCTCGTCAGGGGGCTATACGCGCGGCCGCCGTGCTCAAGCGCGTGCACGATGGCGCGCGTTCGCCCATGGAGACGGCCACCGCAATCATGGTCGTAGCAAAACGTTCCCAGGGCGGGCTGGGATACGCCAAGATCGAGCTCAACCATCGGGTCGATGTTCCCAACGAGTTCAAGTATCTCGCAAAGGCCGGGTATTTCGAGATCGACGTATACGCGCCTGCGAGCGGTACGGGGATTGAATACAACGGCTCGGACCATCTTGATAAACAGCGCAGCGCGTCGGACGCGGAGCGTATGACCGTGCTGAGCGCGCTGGGCTTTAGGATGATCGTCCTCACCGGGACTCAGTTTGCCCACCAGCTGCAATTGCATCGGGCGATGAACGCCATCGCGCTCGCTATGGGCCTCAAGTGCGACCGAAGCGAGGTGTTCCAGAAACGGCAGAACGACCTGCGAGAATTCGTGATTCGACACTGGGATGGCGGCCTTTAGGGGCGCTTTGGTCCTTCTACGGGGTGCCGTGGGCAGGCAGACCATCACAACATTCGACGTTTTTTGCCAAAAACGAGAAAAGCATCGAATGTTGTGATGGTATGCGTGTTGAGGATGGGCTTGGAAAGTCCGTTTTGCTCGAAGCGACCTGTCCTGTCGTACGGGTGTCGGCATGATTCTCGCATGGGGTATTATGTTTTCCGAAGAATAAAACGCCGCGTGAGGGGAGGGTTGCGTGGACGGGCACGTGCAACATGACGGCTTTGGCCGCGATATCAACTACCTGCGCATTGCCGTTACCGACAAGTGCAATTTCCGCTGCATTTACTGCATGCCGGCCGATGGCGTGGCGCCCCGTGCACACGACGAGCTGCTCAGCGCCGAGGAAATCGCCCGCTTTGTGCGCATGGTGGCGGGGGAGGGCATTCGCCGCGTACGCCTGACGGGTGGCGAGCCGCTGGTCAGCCGCCGTATTATTCCGCTCATTCGTGATATCCGCGCGATTCCGCAGATCGAGGACATTTCGCTCACCACCAATGGCGCCCTGCTGCCCAAGCTGGCGCCGCAGCTCAAAGACGCCGGTCTTAACCGCGTCAACATTTCGCTCGACACGCTCGACCCTACGCTCTTTGGAAAGATCACGCGCCTGGGCCGGCTCGAGCAGACCATGGCGGGCATCGACGCGGCACTGGCTTGGGGCTTTGAGCCGGTTAAGGTGAACTGCGTTGTTGTGCGACGGCTCAACCAGGATGTGGCGGCCCTCGCACGGCTGACCGTCGACCGCCCCATTCACCTGCGCTTTATCGAATACATGCCCATCGGCGACGAACACACAAGTTCGCATTGCGCCGTGGACCCTCACGCACCCACGCTCAATCCCGATCTGTGGGATGCGAGCGACACCGTGCCGAGCGACGAGCTGCGAGCGCGCATCAATGCCGGGGCCGCCGCGGCGGGTCTGGGCGAGCTCGAGCCGCTCGACATCAACGACGCTCCTGCCGGCGCGGGCCCTGCGCGCTACTGGCACTTTCCGGGCGCGGCGGGAACGGTTGGTTTCATCAGCGCCATGTCCAACCATTTTTGCGCGAACTGCAACCGTCTGCGCCTGACGGCCGATGGCAACGTGCGTCCGTGCCTGTTCAGCGATGCCGAGTATTCGGTGCGCGACGCCCTGCGCCGTGGTGATGATATGCAGGTGCTTTCGATTTGGCGCGATGCCGTGGCCCACAAACCGCAGGAACACGCGATAATTGAGGGCACGCAACGATTTATGTCCCAAATCGGAGGATGATCATATGGCCAAGAGCAGGTACGCCGATGCCACCAAGGCCGCTCGCAGGGCCGCGATGTCTGCCCACAAAGACGCGGCCGCGGCAAGCGATGCCGACACGTCCGTGCAGCCGTCTGTCAGCGCTGTCGTCGAGCCCGCCCGTGACGCCCGTCGCGATGAGCTGACGCATGTGGACGCCAAGGGTGAGGTGCGCATGGTCGACGTGTCCGACAAGGCCGAGACGCATCGCATCGCCATTGCTGAGGGCACCATCCTCATGCACCCCGAGACGCAGGCCATGGTGCTGCAGGACCGCGCCAAAAAGGGCGACGTGCTTGCCTGCGCGCGCGTGGCGGGCATTATGGCCATCAAACGCACGAGCGACATCATCCCCATGTGCCATCCGTTGCTCATTACCAAGAGTAAGTGCGACATTGCGCCCATTGCTTCGGCGGGGACGCCGGCCGAGGACGTGCCCGAGGGCTGGGCGCCGGCGCGCGCGGACGGGCAGGTTGGCTTTTACGTTCTGGTTACGGCGGGCGTGACGGGCAAGACGGGTATCGAGATGGAGGCTCTGACCGGCGCGAGTGCCGCGTGTCTGACCATCTATGACATGTGCAAGGCAGTTGATCGCGGCATGGAGATCGTCGACGTGCGCCTGCTGCACAAGGAGGGCGGCCGCTCGGGCGTGTGGGATCGCGCAGAGCGTCAGGCCGCTGCTGCTGAGGCCGTGGGAGCCGCAGGCGACGCACCCGCGAGCGCACCCGTCGCCGTCGCGCCCGCAGCTCCCACTCCGGCCGTCCCCGCGATCGCGTTTATCGGCTACCAAAACTCGGGCAAGACCACGCTCGTCGAGAAGGTTATCGCCGAGCTTACTCGCCGCGGCCTGCGCGTGGGTTCGCTCAAGCATCACGGGCACCACGGCTTTGATATCGATGTGCCCGCTAAGGACACCTGGCGCCATCACCAGGCTGGATCCAAGCACGTGGGCCTCATCTGCGCCACGCGCTGGGCGGAGTACGCCGACACGCGCGAGGAGGACGAGATGCCCGCGCGCGAGTTGCTGTCACGCTACAACGATGTCGACGTGGTGATCATCGAGGGTTACAAGACCGAGGGCTTCGACAACATCGTGGTCGCGCGCTCCGGTGTCGACCGTCTGCGCGGCAAGAGCTCGCTCGACCTGGTCGACGGTCACACGCTGGCCCTTGCCTGCAACGAGGCCCTGGCGCGTCAGGCCTTCGACGCCGGCTTTGCGACCCGAGCCATCAACATCAACGATGCCCGAGCCATCTGCGATCTCATCCAAGACCACCTTCAGGCTTGACGCTGCGCCGGCCCCAAGCACCCCTTCTCGCCCCTCAAGCCGTCGCTCGCGTACCAAAGTACGCGTCGCTCCTCTTTCGGGGCGACCTGGGGCACTTGGAACCGGCTCGCTGCGCTGCCATAACATGCCAAAAAGGGACAGGTTTGTTTTGGCAGGTTTTATCTGGGCAAACGTCATTTCCACCACAAAGGGGCCAGGCACCTTTGTGGTGGTTTTTGCTTTGGTAGATGTGTGGGGCATGCCTTACAATCTACCAAGTAGTTCATGACGGGCGAAAAACGGAGAGAAGGGGCTTGATGCGTCCTTAGTGTTTCTTGCGAATAGATTGATTTGACAGACGGTGGTGAATGCCCACCGCCCGTATTCGTATGAAACAAGGAGTCTCCATGCTCGCCTCTCTTTTCTCAAAGCCTCAATCATCGCTGTCCGCGCAGGCTAAGCACCTGGTGGCAATGCGCTTCCTCATATATACCGGCTTTCAGACCAGCTACTTCATCGGTGTCATCGGAACGCTCACCTATGCAGACGATGCCTCGGTTGTGGCGACATCGCTGGCCGTCCTTTTTATGAACGTATTCGTGATCTTGGGATCCTTTGCGGGTGGCGCGACGCTCGACGCCTGGGGCCCGCGCCGTCATTTCTTGCTGAGCATCGTGGGCACGCTGGCAACCGGCGCGGCAATCCTCGTTTTTGGTAGCGCGACCGGCATCGTCCTGCTCGGCGCGGCGCTCTTGGGCTTTGTGATGGGGTTTGCCCAGCCCATCGCCACATCCTATCCGGCTTACCTCACTGACGATCCTGTCGAGCTCAAAGACATCAACTCCGCCATCGCCATGCTCTCAAACGTTAGCATCATCGTTGGCCCCACACTGGGCGGCTTTGTCGCGGCGGCCGCGTCGTCGCGCGCGGTGTTCGTGCTCATGATGATCTTTACCGTACTGGCGCTCGTCGCCGGTTGGGGCTTTAGGCCGCAAGCGGGTCACGTCGCCACGCGCGAAAGCAGTCCCGCGGACAGCAGCGCAACGGCAAGTACCGCCAGTCAAAGCTCCGACTCCAGTAAATCCACCCGCGTCACCTTCGCGACCAGCATCAAGACAGTCTTCACCAACAGCGTCCTCGCCCTGCTGTTCTGCATTATTTTCCTTTCAAACTTTGGCTACGGTGCCTTTGACCCGCTGGAGTCGTTCTTCTACCGCGATGTCCTGCACGTCGGTGTTGAGTGGATGGGCTGGCTCTCGTCGGCCAGCGGTGTGGGCGCGGTGCTGGGCGCCGTCCTCGCGCTCCGCTTGCCGCCGCGCTTTGTCAGTCTCAAAACGCTGCTCGTGGCACTCATATCCGTGGGCCTGGGAAGCCTGCTCTACGTGGGAACAACGTACGTGGGCGTGGCGCTCATTGGCCAGATTGCCCTGGGCGTGGCCTGGGGCGTCGTCAACCCGCTCCACAACACGATCGTGCAAACGACGGCCCCGCTCGAGCAGCTCGGTCGCGTGAACTCGGTCATGGGTTTTGGCAACATGTTCGCCGGCGTGGCCCCGCTGGCGATTGCCCCGTGGCTGGCGGCGACGTTTGGCGTGCAGCAGACGCTCGTTGGTGCGGGCATGGTCGTGACGGCGGTTCCCGCGGCGTTGCTGCTGTTTGGACGCCGACATTTTGATCGTGCCGCAAGGCAGTAAAAACCATCACAACATTAGATGAAAATCGCGATTTTGCCGAAAAACGTCGAATGTTGTGATGGTTTGCGCTCCGGCCAGGCCACCCTTCGGGTTCGGCCACCACAAAAGGGGCCAGGCACCTTTGTGGTGGTTTTGCTCCAAAGCGCTCCGTGCGCGCCTTGGTATACCATGTACACCATTTCCAGCCACATTCAGCACCGTCGCACAACCCAGAAAGGCCCCCCATGGACACCACCTTCAGCCACATCAAAGCCGTGTTCTGCGATATCGACGGCACGCTGCTCACGAGCCAGCACGCGGTGTCCCCGCGCACCGTGGCGGCGATTCGCGCTCTGCGCGAGCGCGGCGTGCTCTTTGGCCTGTGCACCGGGCGCGACGCCCAGGCGACCGAGGCCATGTTTGGGCTCTGGGGTATCGAAGGCCTGGTAGACGTGATGGTGGGCTGCGGTGGCGCCGAGGTCATCGACCGCGCGCATGACATCAACGAGCTGAGTTATCCGCTGCCGGGCGAGACCATCGCGCGCATTTGCAAGCACATGGCGGACCTTCCAGCAACGCCCGTCTGCCCCCGAGACGGCGTGTTCTACGTGCCCGAGAGCAACGCGTGCGTCGAGCACCTGTCGCGCGTCGACGGCGTGCCCTACCAGGTGGTCGATTTTGCCGAGTTTTTGCGCGAGCCGCAGCCCAAGGTGATGTTTACCATGGCGCCCGAGGTAATGCCGCGGGTGATTGAGCGGGCGTCGACGTTTGCCGATAACACTGTTAAGGCGGCGGCTCTGCAAACCACGCAGCGGCTCTACGAGTTCATGGATCCGCGCGTGTCCAAGACGCGCGGCCTTGTGCGCGTGGCGGAGCTCAACGACATGGAGCTCGAGAACATTTGCGTGTTTGGCGATGCCGATAACGACACCTGCATGGTGGCCGACGCCGGCGTGGGCGTGGCCATGGCAAACGGCAGCGACGCCACCCGCGCCGCAGCTGATTTTGTAACCGCGAGCAACGACAAAGACGGCATCGCGATCTTTATCGAGGAACATCTGCTGTAGCGCCGGGGCAGAATCAACACAAAGGGGACGGGCACCTTCGTGGTGGCCTCAGGCGATTTGGGCGAGTTGATGCCTACAATCTGCGCGCAAATACCAATATGGTTGTCTGAACATTACGCTTCTGACTACCGATGAGTTAAAGATATTCTCATCAGTTTGGTAGGGTATTTCTCCCGGTAAATGACCTACAGCTCATGGTCAATTTTCGACTGTTTACAGGATGTTTACTCTTGAGCAAAATGTTGTGCAAATAAATCTAATGCCATTAAAAAATGATGGGCAACTAAATTACCAGTAGAAACAAAAAATAGATAGCGAATAAACGAAGGTAAATCTGAGCAATTGTCAAGAGAATTGACAATTCGCTACAAAACTATCGGTTTATTTGCCCAGATGTTCAAACAATCGTTAGAATAGTCATTACTAAGCGTGCGCAATTTCAGGTTGCGCAGATACGTTTGATAGTGAAAGAGCACGATCGCGGTCTCTTGGGGAGGAGACATCGATGAAAGCGAATTCAGAAAAAACTAAGCAGAGTAAAAAAGCGACGCGCCGTGTACTGGCAGGCGTTTTGTGCGGAGCCTCCGTTTTGAGCCTGGTACTGTCGCTCGTCATGCCCCCGATCTCGCAGGCCATTGCCAACGATGCCCAGACCGAAGAAACTGTGACGGGTGATTCCTCAACTGAGCCTACTGATGTAGAAAACACCAACAATGGGGATACCGAAAAGCTGAATAGTGATGATGCCGAGAATGGCGCGAGCGAAGACGCCGCTGCCGCGGGACTGCCGTCCGACGACGCGGAGGCCAAGGGCGCCGCGCAGCCTTCCGATGATGAAACTAACGATGAAAACGCTATCGCTCCCGCTGCCGTCAGTGCCGATGGCTATAACGAGGTGAAAGGTAATATTGCTGAGACATTTACCAATGGCGGCAAGTTCCGACTGACGGATTATGCCTATTCGGATAAGCAGATCACTATCAGCAAAAACACTGCTATCGATCTTGCGGGACACATGCTCTACCGTGGTTCCGGCAACAAAGACTCCTTCTTTGTGGTCGAAAACGGAGCCACACTCACTATCGAGGATTTAGGTAAAACAAAAGACGAACAGACCCTGGTCGAAACGACGGCGGGTCATCTTGCGTCTATGGAATGGGAAGCAGGAAACGGCTCTAATAGTGGCACTCCTAAGAGTCTTACTTACTTTGAGACCAAGAGCACGCCCAATCAAGATGGACTCGGCACAACCGAGACTACGATCAGGCATGTCGTTACGGGCTTTGGCGCTATCGATGCGGCATCGGACAGCGGTTCCGTAAAGCATGTGGTCACCGTTAAAGAGGGCGGCACGCTCGATCTCAAGGGCGGCATGATTACCACGGCCGCCAATCTGAGCGATGACGGCCATGTGATTTTTTCTGAGGGTAAAGTCAAAATCGAAGGCGGTTACGTCACCAATGGCAACGGCGGTGGCTGGGGCGGTGGCCTGTGCATAACGGGCGAGAAGGCGGGCGCGAATGCCAGTCTCGAAATGACAGGCGGCGTGGTCGCGGGAAACAAGTCGGGTTCTGGCGGCGGCATCTATGCTGACAAGGGAGCCACCCTGAAGCTTACGGGCGGAATTATCTCTGGCAACGCTACGTATGAAAACACTTGCAACAGCGGCGGCAGTCCCGAAAATGGTTATGGCGGCGGCGTCTTTACCAAAAATGCTTGCGTTAGTATCAGCGATTCGGCAAGCATTACTAACAATCGTGTCGATTCCAATATCTCTGAATCGTTTAACAATGGCCTGCTCGGTGGCGGTGGCATTGCATGTGTAAATGGTGGCAAGCTCAGTATAACGGGTGGCTCAGTTACTGCTAACTACTCCCATGAGGCTGGCGGTGGCGTTTACGCTGGTTTTTATAACCAGACCATCGAGTTTGAAATGAGTGGCGGCACGATTGCCGGCAACGTGGCGGAGAACGCTGAGGGCGGCGGTTTGCGTATCGCTGGCGGTGACAACACTGGTACGATGGCAACAATTAGCGCTGGTGAGAACAGCAGGATTTACATTACGAATAACAAAACGATGACGGGCAGCACTAAAGACCGCGGTGGCGACTGGGGCGGCGGTGGCGTCTTTATCCAGCAGGGCGGCAAGCTCAATATCGTAAAGACGCTGATCACTCAAAATGATGCTGGCGGCTGGGGTGGCGGCGTTGCTGCCTGCCCCACGGGCGAGACGATTGTCTCGCACTCAAATGGTGCCGCAATCTACAACAATACGGATCATGGTTTAAGTGATCACATGTCTGCCGGTGGTAATGGCAAGAACGAGGACAGCGATGCTGAGTACATTACCGATCCCTTCAAAAACGCCGGCCACAAGGATTTCTTCCTCGTGCGCAGGAAAGGCAGCGATAAGACGGTCGCAGTCGTTCTTGGAAAGATGCTTGGCAATCGCTCTGCTGGCTGGAAGGGCACCTGCGATGGCCAGGAGATCACTATCGATCCTAATGGCGGTGCCGAGGCCACGTACATGTTCGGCTTGGAGGCCCATCCGACTGAAGATGCCATAACAAAGGCACAAGCCGCAGCTACGACCATCATCAGCGGCAACTACTCATACACCCATGGCGGCGGCATCATGACCAACGGCGATCTCACCGTCGGTGAAGTCAGTGAACTGAGCGTTTATCCGAACATGAGACTCAACGCCACTAAGGTGCTTGTAGATGCAGACGGAAACTCGCAAAAGCTTGAGGGACACGGGTACAAGTTTAAGGTGCTCCGCGAGGATGGTGCCACTGAGCCTTCTTGGAAAGATGACGACACATTTGATATGGGCGATTGCAGTGTTGCGGGCGAGGCGACTGTTAATCAATCAAACGGCAATATCACCTTCGACTCTGGCAAGGACTATTCTTCGGGACAATACGTTTTCTATCTAGTTGAGGAACCCATCAGCGGTCAAAACGAATTGGACACCAGATTCGATAAGACCATTTACAAGATCGTAGCAACAGTTGATAGCAATCCGTACAAAACTAAAAAGCTCATGAGGATTGATATTAATTATTACAAGGTAAATGGAGTAATCGTCTATAAAAAGGGCGAGAAGGACATCGACTTTAAGCAACTAAATTCCGGTTACTCCGTTGATTACTTGAATGATCGCACGACAGCTGTGGTGACTATCGGTGACAGTAGCGACAACCCGACCTTTACCAACAAAATCGTGCCGTACACCTCTACCGGCTTTTGGACGCCTGCGGCGACTAAGGTCGTTAAGGGCGGCGAGATGAAAGAGTTTACACTTCAGCTTGCGACCGATGACAGTTTTCAGAAAATTATTCGTGAGACCAAAACTACTGGCGATAACAAGAAGCAGACGCTTTCGTTCTTAGATGGCTCTGATAAGGGGATTAAGTACTCGCTCTCTGATATCACGAAGAATCCCTTCACTGCCGGTGACCCTACGGGCCGTGGCGCTTCCAAGACCTTCACGTACTACGTGCGCGAGAAGAATGAGAGTTCGATTTTCTCGCATTACAAGTTCGATCAGTCGGTCTATAAGCTTGACGTCACGATGGCGGATCAGAAAAATGGCAAAATCGTTGCCACGAAGGTGACCTACACAAAGATTAAGGACGCTGACGGCAACCGCATCGACGAAGCCCCGGTGAATTACAACGACGGATCCGATACTTCTAAGCCAACCTCCATCCCCACCTTCACCAACACCTACTCCACCTCTTTGCCCCTTTCTGGTATGTCGGGCGTCACACTGACGTACCTTGCCGGCGCGGCGGTGCTTTGCGCTGCTGCGGCCTGGATGCACATTCGTCGCAAGGCGAATGCGAAGGGAGGTGAGCATCGTGAATAAGAAAGTTTGCTCCTTCCCGATCTTGTTTGCACTGCTTGCCCTCCTGATCGGCACCTGCGCGGTTGTGTTCCCCGCATCCGCGCAGGCCGTGCCGACCTCGACCGGTTCCATCACGGTGAGCGGCACCGTGGCGCGCAGCTACGACGCCTACCAGATCTTTAGCGCCAACGTCGTCGACGGCGACAGCGACGCCAAGATCGCCACCGACCTCGCCTGGGCAAGCGACGCCGTGCGCGACGCCGCGCTGCCTGTGCTGCACAGCGCCGGCATGCCCAACTCCCAGACCACCGCGCAGGAAGCTGCCGAATGGCTCAACGCCGATTCCCACCTTACGAGCGCGCTGAGCGCACAGCTCGCTCGTTCCCTCCAGAGCTCTGACGCCGTGCCCCTTAACGCGGGCACGGCGTCAGAGCTGCCCTGTGGCTACTGGCTCATCGTCGCCGACGACGACTCCATCGCCCAGGGCGAGGCCGGCACCGCGCCGGTCATGGCCCTGGTCGGCGGCAGCGCCGTCACCGTCAAGCCCAAGGCGGCGACGCCCAAGGTGGTCAAGCACGTGCTGGAGGACAGCACCGCCGCCTGGCAGAAGGCCGCCGACGCCACGGTCGCCGACGACCTGTACTGGCGCCTCTCTGCCACGGTCCCGGCGGGTCTTACCGCCTACGACACCTATACGGTGCAGTTCGTTGACACCATGAGCGCGGGGCTCGACCCCTCCAAGGTCGCTGCGAGCATGCATGTATACGTGGCGGCAGGCGCGGACGGCGACTTCGATGCCGTCTCGACTAGCAAAGACGGGCGCGTAGGCACCGACCCCGCGAAGGGCTGGACCGACATCACTGCCCAGTGCAGGGTCTCGGTCGACGGCAAGTCCTTCACCGTGCGCACCGGCGACCTCATCGCCGCGCTCGGCGGGGCAGACGCCTTCACCGCGGGCGCCCGCGTGGTCGCCGTGTACAATGCGCCGCTCAACAGCGCATGCAACCACGGCATCGCGAAGGGCAACCCCAACGAGGTCTACCTGCGCTACCCGCGCTCTCCCCTCGCCGACCAGTCCGGCGACGCCGGCTTCACCCGCACGCCGAGCGACGACGCGTGCGCCTACACCTGGGATCTCGCGCTTACCAAGCGCGGCAGCGACGGCGACAAACCGCTGCCCGGGGCGGTCCTGAGCATCGCCGACGACCGCGGCCGCACGCTAGCGGCCGACGGCACGTGGGATGCGGAGGGCAAGGCCACCGTCACCACGGGCGAGGACGGCCGCGTGACCGTCTCGGGCGTGGACTCGGGCAAGCTGGAGGTCCGCGAGCCCAAGGCGCCCAAGGGCTACACCGCCTTTGAGGGCACGCGCTCCGTGACGGTCAAGGCCGAGGGCCTGGACGTCGACCAGGTGGCCGCCGCCAAGCCCAGGCTCACCATCACGGCCGAGTCGCCCCTGCGAGCCGACAGCGCGGACGGGTCGACGGGCAGCCTGGAGGCGTCGCTCATCAACACGCCCACTGGCACACCCCCTAGCATTACCACCGGAGGCTTTATGCCCTCGACTGGCGATATGGCAATGTACGCCGCGGCCGCCGCAGCGGTCGCCGGAGCCGCGCTCATCGTGGTCGCGCTCCTGGTCAAGCGGGGAGGTGGCAGCCATAAAGAGTAGCTGGCAGCCCCACAGAGAGCGGGGCGAGACGTAGCGAAGTAGATGCTAAGACACAGACAGATGATGACCGATTGAATGAGAATCGAACGGAAAACGGAGGAAAAGAAGATGAGCATGAGCAAGAACATCGCACGCCTGGCAGTAACCGCCGGCCTCACAGCAGCGCTGAGCTTCGGCGGCGTCATGGCCCCGGTGACCATGGCGTTTGCTGATGGTACGCCGACGGTGGCCACGAACGGCAATGTGACGATTACGGAGGATATCTACAAGGATACGACCTTTAAGGGAATCAGAATTTTCTCGGCGAAGGTCACGCAAGACCAGAAGGATGATGGTACCTGGGACTCCACTGCGGAGAAGACGCTTTCCGATATCGATTGGGCAAGTGATCCCGTAAAGAGCGCAGTGACTACGGCATTTAATAACGATGACCCCAAGCCTGATGGCTTGCCGACTGGCGAAGATGCTGAATCTGCTCAGGCGTGGGCTCAGTTCATCAAAAAGCACGAGAACGAAGTTGTGAATAAAAACGTCAAGGCCGGAATCGTGCTCGACAAGATCGCTGCTGCTGTTGAGAAGGCGAACATTCCTGAAGGCAATAACGGCTGGCTAAATGCTGACAACACCGGTTCTTTTAGTAACTTGGCTACTGGTTACTGGCTCTTCGTGACTAAGAGTGTCGGCGAGAGTGCTAATGCTGAAAAGGGTAACACGGATACCTTCAGTTCGCCCATTTTCGCCGTTGTTGGCGGTTCCGCTGAGAACTTAACTCCCAAGAAGCAGGTCCCCACTGTGACCAAGGCCGTCAGGGACGACAAGGATGGCAGCACCTTCGGTACCGATGTGTTCAAAAATCCCAACATGGCTGCAGACTCCCGAATGGACCAGTTTATCGACTATCAGCTCGTTGGCACCGTTGCGGGGAACATCAACACTTACAGCACCTACAGGTACACCTTCACGGATATTCTTCCCAAATCTATGACGCCTCGTCTTGGGGCTGACGACAAGACGCCAGTTGTTACGGTCAAAATTGGCAATACCGAGGTTAAGACCGGCTACACTGCCAAGTACGATAACGACACGCTGACTGTCGACTTCCTTAATCTCAAGAATTGCATGGCTGAGGGTGAAACTCCTATCTCGCTGGATGGCAACTCTAAGGTGACCGTTGAGTACCAGGCCAAGCTCGACTCTAGCAAGGTTTGCAATGCTGACGGTTCGCTCAATTCAGAATTCAGCAGTTTGCTCGGTACCGCACAGACGAATACGGTTAAGCTTACCTACTCCAACAACCCGCACGGTGAAGGTGAAGGCACTACGGTTGACCATCCTGCCTATGACTACACCTATGGTATCGATGTTACCAAGGTCGGTAGCGACAAGGATGGAGACGGTAACCTCAAGACGCTCAAAGATGTTGAGTTCACCTTGCAGGAGGTTGTTGACGGCAACGCTGAGAATCAATTCATCGACGCCCGGGGTGTAAAGCACAGCGACGCCAAGGAAGCCACGCTCAAGACGACGAACGAAGGCAAGATCAACGTTGTCGGTCTCGACGAGGGCACCTACATCCTCAAAGAGGTTAAGCCTGCTCCTGGTTACAATAACTCCGCCAAGGACGGTGTCACCTTTACTATCAAACGTGACAGTAACGATCAGCTCTATCAGGCTGGTCAAAGTGTTACTCCGAGTACGGAGTCTGTAATCAGTGCAGCATCTGGCGTTGTGAAGGATGGCACGGCCGCCGCAGCTACCGGTAAGCTCAGCTTCACCATTGTCGACCAGAAGGGCTCCGGCCTCCCGCTGACCGGTCTCAACGGCGTGACGTTCACTTGGATCGCTGGTGGCGCGGTGCTGTGCATCGGCGTGGCTCACCTCATCCGCAGCCGTAAGCAGGCCGAGGAGTCCGAGCAGGAGTAACGCTCGCTCACCCATCCCTTTGGCAGGTGGGATGTGATGGCCATGAGACTTGCGGACACTTTTCTCGTCCATCCACGTTCTTGCTTTGCCATTCTCTTTTCGGGGCAGACTCCGCACTGGAGTTTGCCCCGTTCTTTTTGGACAACACAGGCAGCCTCCACCGTCCGATGCGGACTCATCCGTCATCGCGTTTCTTGACTCGTATGAGGTTCGGTTTAAGGTCCGTAGGCGCACGCGCGGTGCGGACGGTAGAAGGCATTTGCGCCGCAACAAGCGCAAATAAGAATGCCCGGGGGTCGGATCCCGGGCATTTAACAAAAGCTGAAAACTAGGCCGCCCGCGCTCCCAAACATTTACGCGGGGTGCGTCGTTTTCTATTGATATTGTATCCCGAATCGCCCCGCCGATCCGGGACATTTTGAAAACTCAAATGCGGGCCTATGCATGAGAGGAAGCTCGTTAATTCCGAAAATAATGTATAATTCCAATTTAAACTGGAATCAAACGAAAACGATGGAAATGAACGAAGCGCTAATCTACTTACAAGAAGCACTAGGCCTCTCCGCCAAGACCAAAACTTGGCCTGGATCCGCACACTTGCCGCTGCATCTGCGGGCGATTGAGGTCCGCGCTGTTGACGCAAACGGTTTTTCGTTTTTGCTTGCAAGTTTGCCTACTGGCGTCGGGCTTCCCGAGGCTAAGAGGGTCTATAGTCAGCTAGCCTTGCGCGCGGAGACTCCTGTTGTCGTTTCGTTTCCTGATGCCGATGCACGTCAGCGCAAAGCATTGGTCGCACAAGGGATTCCCTTTGTCTGCCCGGGTAGACAGGCTTTTCTTCCATTTATGGGCACGGCCTGCACGGAGAGGGGCGGTGCCTGGTTTCGCAATCATGCGACCAAGATGTCACCCAACGCGCAGGCTGCCGCAATCTGGGGAGCAACCCAGGAGCCATATCGTCCCTATGACCTTTGTCGTGCGCTTGGGATTTCGGCAAGCCGCGCGAGTGAGGCCATAACCGAGCTTGTTGACAGGGGGCTCGCGAGGCGCGAGCGTTGCGAGCGACGTGTCGTCGTGTTCCCTGTTGCCGTTGATCTTCTGCTTAGCGAGCACATGACAGAGCTCTCCTCGCCTGTCTCGAAGGTCTTTTTTGCAAGGAAGACACCGCAGATCGACTGTCTTGTTGACGCCGGGGAGACGGCGCTCGCTGCGCGTTCGATGCTCGCTGCGCCGGGTATGGAACAAAAGGCCGTCTTAAGAAGTGCATGGCGTCAACTGAGCGACCTCGAAGTCGCAGACGGGGAGTTGCCGGATAACGAGACGGCGATGATCCAAGTGTGGCGCTATGCGCCCGTGTTTGCCGACTCCTCCCGTGTTGACGACATTTCGCTTGCGCTATCTTTGGCGGCAATCGACGATGAGCGAATTCAGCTCGAAGTCAATCGCATGTTTGGAAAGGAATATCCATGGCAAGAAGCGCTGTAGAAGGTCTTCAAGAATTTCAGCAGCATATGCAAGAAGCTGCAGGATCGTATGCCCTTATCGGCGGCACGGCATGCGACATTTTGCTCGCGGAGGCGGGACTTCCGTTTAGGGCGACTCACGATTTTGATGTGGTAATTGTCGCCGATGACCGGTTGCCTCAGACGGCAGAAGCTATATGGACTTTGGTGCGTGATGGCGGTTACCGCTGCGGCTGGGGCGAAGGCAAAGGCTCATGTTTTTATCGGTTTACAGAGCCTAAGAGGCCGGGTTACCCCCATATGATTGAACTCTTCGCGAAGTGCCCCGACTTTCTAAAGGGTCGTGAGGGGATTGATGTGGCGCCAATTCACGTTGATGAAAACATAAGCAGTCTTTCGGCAATTTTGTTGGACGATGCTTACTACGGCTTGTTCCTTCAGGGAATTCGAACCGTAGGCGGCGTTTCGGTCCTGGGGACGGAATACATTGTCCCGTTCAAAGCGAAGGCGTATCTCGACCTAAAAGCTAGAAGGGAAGCGGGGGAGAACGTTGATTCGAGGAAGGTAAAAAAGCATAAACGCGATGCGCTGAGGCTTGCTCAATTGCTTGGCGAGTCGGAAGGTGTCGACCTAGGCGGAGAACTGAAGGACGATATGCTTGCGTTTGTTAAAGATTGTGAGGTGGGCGACGTCAATCTGAAACAGATTGGGGTTGCGGGCGTAACGATGGCGCAGTTGCTCGAGACGATGAAAGCAACATATGGCTTGATTGGTTGAGTGGAGTTACGTGGCCCGGACGGTGCAGTCTAGCGGCGTTGTCCGGCGCATGAGCTCGCTAATCGGCTATTATTTGTTTAGACAACTTGAGTTGAAGAGGAGTGACCGGCGATGGTGCAGGGCGCCAAACATATGAAGAGCAATAACGCTGCGGCCAACGGTGGCTCGAGCCCTCAGCCCAAGCCTCAGCCCAAGCCCAAGCGCCGCCGCAAGCGACTGCCGCGCTGGGCCGACCGGCTCATCACCATCGTCATCATCCTTATTGGCGTGGGCCTTATGACCTGGCCGTGGATCTTGGACCGGCTTGAGGCCTCGGGCGTGTTCAACCAGATCAGCACCGTGTCCAGCACCGTGGACGCGCTGTCTGCCGAGGAGCGTGAGCGCATCCTGCTCCAGGCGCGCTCCTTTAACGAGCAGCTGGCGGGCGAGGCCACCGAGCTTCCCGCCGACCAGATCGAGCCCTACGCTCAGCAACTTATCTTTGACCGTGACCCCATGATGAGCTGGGTCGAGATCCCCTCCATCGACGTGAGCATGCCCATCTACCACGGCACGAGCGAGGAAGTCCTTATGGCGGGCGTCGGCCACCTGGAGGGCACGAGCCTGCCGGTGGGCGGCACCTCGACGCATTGCGTACTCACCGCGCACTCGGGCATGCGCAACCTGAGTATGTTCGACGACATCCATTCGCTGGAGCCCGGCGACCTGGTGCTGCTGCACACCATGAACAAGACGCTCGCCTACAAGATGGTTGACTCCGAGGTGGTGCTGCCCGAGGAGATGGAGTCATTGACCATCGAGCCCGGCGCCGACAAGGTGACGCTCGTCACCTGCACGCCCTACGGCGTGAACGACCATCGCCTGCTGGTGCATTGCGTGCGCACCAAGTACAGCAAGAAGGACGTCGACAAGCAAAAGTCGCTGGCCGGCCGCCACTGGGGCAAGCGCGAGTTTGCCGTGCTCATCGTGGTCGTAGCCATTGTGTTGTTGCTGCTGGACATCGTGGTCCACGCGGTCCGCAAGCGCCGCAAGGCCAAGGCCTCGGCATAAGACATTCTTCAGAACCGCCACAAAGGGGACAGGTACCTTTGTGGTGGTCGGGACTTCCAAACCATCACAACATTCGATGAAAATCGCGATTTTGGCGAAAAGCGTCGAATGTTGTGATGCTTTTCGTTGTGGGCGCGACGGTCTTCGTTGTGGGCGGGACGGTCTTCGTTGCAGGTGGGACGGTTTTCGCTATGGACGGTGCGGTTTTGCTGCAGAACCGCCAGCCCGCGCCCTGCCAACCGCCGTCCTCGTTACGTTTTCGCTGTATTTGGGTAAAGCGCCTGCTCCAAGCCGGCGCTGCCCTGTATACTAGAGCGGTTTAACTGTTATGCGGAAGGGAGCGCCTATGGCACTCAGCGAGAAAGACGTGCGCGGCATCGCCGAGTACGCAAAAATCGCACTGACCGATGACGAGCTCACCCAGATGACGTCCTACCTGAACGATGCCGTCCAGATGCTCGAGCCCGTCCTGCAATATGACTTGCCCGACGTGGAGCCCACGTTCCATCCCATCGGAAGCCTGTCCAACGTGATGGGCGATGACCTGCGCGAGCCCGAGCGCGATCTGCCGCTCGACGTCGCGCTCCAGAACGCCGGCAGCGTGCGCGACCGCTACTTCCGCGTGCCGTCCATTTTGGGAGAGGGGGAGAGCGAGTAATGGCGCAGAGCTTCGATTCCCTTACCGCTGCCCAGATTGCCGCGGGCGTTGCCGTCGGCGACTTTACCGCTACCGAGGTGGCCCAGGCCTCCCTTGCTGCCATCGAGGCGCGCGAGGGCGGGGTCCAGGCATTCCTGCAGGTGGCGCCCGAGCTCGCGCTCGAGGCCGCCGCGCGCGTGGATGCCGACCGTGCCGCAGGCAAGCCGCTGCCCCCGCTCGCGGGCGTGCCGCTGGCCATTAAGGACAACATGAACCTCGTGGGCACGCGCACCACCTGCGCTTCCCGCATGCTCGGGGATTACCAGAGTGTCTACACCGCCACCTGCGTCCAACGCATGCTCGACGCCGGCTGCCTGCCCATGGGCAAGGCCAACATGGACGAGTTCGCCTTTGGCAGCTCTACCGAGAGCTCGGCGTTCCATCGCACCAACAACCCCTGGGATACCGAGCGCGTGCCCGGCGGCTCCTCGGGCGGCTCCGCTGCAGCCGTCGCCGCGGGCGAAGTCGCGCTCTCACTGGGCTCGGACACCGGCGGCTCCATCCGCCAGCCGGCGTCGCTGTGCGGCGTGGTGGGCTTTAAGCCCACGTATGGCGCCGTGAGCCGTTACGGCGTGGTCGCCTTTGGCTCGTCGCTCGACCAGGTGGGCCCCTTTGGCCGCACGGTCGAGGATGTCGCGCTGGCCATGAACGCGCTTACCGGCGCGGGCCACGATCCGTACGACTGCACCAGCCAGGATTGTGCCGTCGACTTTACCGAGCACCTCAACGACAGTATCGAGGGCAAGCGCGTGGGCATCATCCCCGCGTTTATGGAGGCCGAGGGCCTGACGCCTGAGGTCAAGGCCGCTGTTCAGCGTGCCGCCCAGGAGCTGCAGAACCAGGGCGCCGAGCTCGTGGAGGTCGACCTGCCGCACCTGGACGCCGCCATCGCCGCCTACTACGTCATCGGCCCGGCCGAGGCGTTCTCCAACCTGGCCCGCTTCGACGGCATTCGCTACGGCTATCAGGAGGAGGGCTGCGCCAACCTGTCCGACCAGAGCTCGCTTTCGCGCGCCCACGGCTTTGGCGCCGAGGCCAAGCGCCGTCAGATGCTCGGCGCCTACCTGCTGAGCTCGGGCGTGTACGACAAGTACTACTACGCTGCGCAGAAGGCCCGCACGCTCATCACGCAGGACTACGACGCCGCGTATGCCAAGGTGGACACCATCCTCATGCCCGCCTCGCCGCGCACGGCCTTTAAGTTTGGCGAGATCAGCGACCCCACGCAGATGTATCTCTCCGACCTGTACACCATCTCGCTCAACATCTGCGGCAACGGTGGTATCTCGGTGCCGCTGGGCCTGGGCGAGGACAGCAAACTGCCCGTATCTGCTCAGCTGGTGGGTCCGGCCTTTAAGGACCGTCAGCTGCTCACGTTTGCCCGCGCCCTGGAGCGCGGCTTTGCCGATGCCGCCACGGGTGCGCCCGCGCTTTCCGTCGCGCCCGATTTTGCCGGGAAGGGAGGCGAGCTGTAATGAAGGAGCTTTCCGAGGTCCTGCAGGATTGGGAGGCCGTGATCGGCCTGGAGATCCATACCGAGCTCACCGCACTCGATACCAAGATGTTCTGCAACTGCAAGCTCAGCCATGATGACGAGCCCAACGCCAACGTGTGCCCGGTGTGCCTGGGCCTGCCCGGTGCCCTGCCGGTGCCCAACAAGCGCGCCATCGAGAGCATCGTCAAGGCCGGTCTCGCCACCAACTGCGAGATCCAGCGCCACTCGATGTTCTACCGCAAGCACTACTTCTATCCCGATATGGCCAAGAACTTCCAGACCACGCAGGGTCCGGTCGCCTTTGCCATGTACGGCCACCTGGATCTGGACGTGACCGGTCGCGGTGCCGCCGAGCGCCCCGACTGCGCGTTTGGCGAGGCCGAGGCCCAGAGCCTGGCGAGCGCTTCGGCCAACGCCGAGGGCCTGTCCACGTCCATGACGTCGACCATGCGCGAAGGCAATCAGCGTGCCGGCCATCTGGCCAGCTACGACGCGTCCAACCTGCAGATGCCCGAGCGTCGCGAGGACGGTTCCTACACGGTGCCCATCCGCATCCTGCGCATCCACATGGAGGAGGACGCCGCCAAGATGGTGCACGTGGGCGGCGCCGAGGGCCGCATTACCGCTGCTGCCGAGTCGCTTGTCGACTACAATCGCTGCGGCACGCCTTTGATTGAGCTCGTCACCGAGCCCGACCTGCGCACGCCCGAGGAGGCTCGCCTGTTTATGGAGAAGCTCCGTCGCATCTTTGTGACGCTGGGCATTTCGGACTGCTCCATGGAGAAGGGCTCCATGCGCTGCGACGGCAACGTGTCGCTGCGCCGTCGCGGCGAGACTAAGCTGGGCACCAAGACCGAGCTCAAGAACCTCAACTCCTTTAAGAGCCTGCATGACGGCCTTGCCTACGAGATCTGCCGTCAGGCCGAGGTGCTCGAGGAGGGCGGCATCATCTATCAGGAGACCCGCCACTGGGAGCCCAGCCGTAAGCGCACCGTGGTTATGCGCGTCAAGGAGACGGCCGACGACTATCGTCTGTTCCCCGATCCCGACCTGGCGCCGTTCGACCTTGACGACGAGTTTATCGACCGTTGCCGTGGCGAGATCCCCGAGCTGCCCGATGCCAAGCGCGTCCGTTTTGAGGCCGACTTTGGCATTAAGACGGCCGACGCCGAGCAGATTGCCGGCGACCCCGAGTTTGCCGACTTCTTTGAGGCCGCTGCTGCCGATATGGCCGGCAAGGAGGCTCAGACGGTCGCAAACCTGCTGGTGAACGAGATGATCGCCTACCTTAAGGGCGCGGGCGTGTCTCTCACCGAGTCCGGCATCGCGCCGGCTCAGGTGACGGCACTCGCCAAGCTGCTGGCGACCGATGCCATCAGCTCCAACCAGGCGCACGAGGTCTTTGAGGTCATGGCCCAAACTGGCGACGACCCCAACAAAATCGTCGACGAGCGCGGCATGCGTCAGGTGAGCGATGCCGGCGCGCTGCAGCCGATCGTGGACGAGGTGCTGGCAAACTGTGCCGATCAGGCGCAGCAGTATCGTGACGGCAACCAGAAGGTTATCGGCTTTTTGGTGGGCCAGTGCATGAAGGCGAGCCGCGGCAAGGGCAATCCGAAGCTCTTCAACGAGTTGCTGAGAACGTCGCTCTCGTAAACGGGAACCCGGGAGCCCCGGCAGGGCGGGTGCTTCCTCAAAATTTCAAACAGTCCTGCGCAAGACGAAGGCCACATTAAGTGGCCTTCTTTGCGTGCGGAACTCATTTTGAGCAAGCACCCGCCCTGCCGGGGCTCCCGGGTTCTGTGACGACTCGGCCGTTCGGGTCAGGCGGGCTGAATGAAATAGAGTGAATGAGGGCGCCGTTGGCACCCTCATTCTTTATATATGTTGGGAACGCCAAGCGGTGGGGGTGGTGCCGGTGTGTTGTTTGAAGGCTTGGGCGAAGGCGGCCTGCTGAGGGTAGCCTAGACGTTCTGCCACCTGCGCTATCGTGAGCGCGCCATCGGCCAAAAGGTCCTGTGCTCGCTCCATACGGCGTCTGCGAATGTAGGCACCCAGGGACTCGCCAGTTTGGGCCTTAAAGGTGGCGCATAGCTTGGAGCGGCTTGTATAGAGCCTCTCGGCCACCTCGTTGATACCCACACGTCTGCCTTTGTCGAGCGCGCGCTCAATCATTGCCGTTGCTTCTTCGGCAATGGTTATGCTGACGCGTGTGCCTGCCGCCTGCCGCGCCTGCTTGTGGGCCGCGCGCGAACAGGCGAGCTCCGCGACCATGGTTTCCACGATGCCCTGCATATAGACGCGTCCGCCTACGGTGCGGGCGCGTTCCTCGTTAATCCGGCGCAGCGTGTGGCAGATGGCAGACGTCGCTTCCTCGTGCCATGGCTCGGCAAACGCCTCAAAGATTCCCGCGAACTCGGTGGGATAGCGGTGCTCCAGTTCGTCAAAATATCCAGGCAAAAAGAGCACCGAGCGCGAGTGATAAAGCTCCCCCGCAAACAGCGGGCTTAATTCTTCGCCACAGCTATCTTGGATAAAGCTGCAAACGGCATTGTTTGGCCACGGTCCATGCAATGGTTTAAGGTTCGCGGGCGTTATGCCAGCCTCGGGCATGCATGTAAGTGTGGGCGCGCTGACTTCGCTCACGCAGGCGTATGGCTCGGGTGTGTATTCGGCCAGGTTCATATCGTGCGTCGGGGTGATGAAATGCTCCATGACGATGCAGGCAGGGGAAAGGGGCATGATCCATGCGCGGCCGTGCGCCCGGTCGTTTGCCACCTCGCCGGTAAAGACGGCGCCCTTGCCGGTAAGCTCCAGGCCAAACTGCTCAAATTGCGGTGCGTAGAGCTCGGTTATGTCGGTCGCTGCCCGCCGTATTTGCAAAAGCGTCCCCTTCCTTTGCGGAAACGTCCACGCCTGGCTCGATTGTGTGCCTTGGCTAACATATCAATGATAAGTTGATTAAGGTTAACTCTCAAGCCGTTAGAAAGGAATCTCATGGCAAAGGGATCAAAAAGGGAAGGCGGCGGTATCGGCGAGTTGCTCGCGTATGCCGGTGACCGCAAATTCCTAACGTATTTGGGCATGGCGCTCTCGGCGCTCTCGCAGCTGCTGAGCTTTGGCCCGTTCGTGTGCATTTGGCTTGTCGCGCGCGATCTGATTGCCGTGGCACCTAACTGGAGCGAAGCCTACGACATCGCGATGTATGGCTGGTGGGCCGTGGGGTTTGCGCTGGCAAGCATCGTAGCTTATTTCGTGGGGCTCATGTGCACGCATCTATCCGCGTTTCGCTGCGCGTCTAACATCCGCAAGACTACAAGCGAGCACCTGCTTAAGCTGCCGCTTGGCTACTTTGACACGCACGCCACCGGTGAGCTGCGCCGTATCGTAGACGGATGCGCCGCCTCCACCGAGACCCTGCTCGCGCACATGCTGCCCGATATCGCCGGCGCCACCGCCATGGTCGTGGGCTTGCTCGTGCTGCTTTTCGCCCTCGATTGGCGTTTGGGGGTGGCATGCCTTATCTCGGTCGTCGTTTCGCTTGGCGCCATGGCCACCATGATGAGCGGCAAAGGCGCCGAGTTCATGAAGGCCTACATGGGAGCGCTGGTCAAGATGAACAAGACCGGCACCGAATACGTACGCGGCATCCCCGTGGTCAAGGTGTTTCAGCAGACGGTCTACTCCTTCAAGGCCTTCCACGATGCGATTGCCGAATACGCCGACATGGCACAAAACTATGCGGGCACGTTCTGCCGAGGTCCGCAGGTACTCAACCTTACGGCGCTCAACGGCCTCGTGGCATTCTTTTTGCCGGTGGCGTTGCTGCTAGCTCCGGGCGAGACGGATTTTGCGCACTTTTTGGCCAACTTCACCTTCTACGCGATTTTTTCGGCCGTGGTGCCCACGGCCATGACCAAGCTTATGTTTGTGGGCGAGGCGTCTCAAATGAGTGCCGATTCGCTGGCGCGTATCCGAAGCATCATGGAGTCCGAGCAGCTCTCCGTGCCCGCCCAACCCAAGCACCCTGCCGGCGGCGACGTGCGATTTGAGGACGTGAGCTTTACGTACGAGGGTGCCGAAGCACCTGCCGTTAGCCATGTAAGTTTCAGCGTTTCCGCTGGTAGTACCCTCGCCCTGGTGGGTCCCTCGGGTGGCGGTAAGTCAACCTGCGCAAGCCTGATCCCGCGTTTTTGGGATGTTTCCTCGGGTCGAGTGCTCGTAGGCGGTGTGGACGTTCGCAATATGGATCCGCACGAGCTTATGGACCAGGTCGCCTTCGTGTTCCAGACCAACCAGCTGTTCCGGCAAACACTTGCCGATAACGTGCGCGCCTCCAAGCCTATGGCCACTGACGACGAAGTGCGTGCGGCCCTCTCCGCAGCTCAGTGCGACGACATTGTGGCCAAGCTTCCACAGGGCATCAATACCATGCTCGGTGCTGGCGGAGCATATCTTTCGGGCGGCGAGGTCCAGCGCGTGGCACTCGCCCGCGCGATCCTTAAAGACGCGCCTATCGTGGTGCTCGATGAGGCCACGGCGTTTGCCGATCCCGAGAACGAGGCACTCATCCAGCGCGCCTTTAGCAAGCTGGCGGCGGGTCGCACGGTCATTATGATTGCGCACCGACTCTCGACTGTAGTGGGCGCAGACCAAATCGTGGTGCTCAACCAGGGCAGCGTGCAGGAGTCGGGTACCCATGCCGAGTTGCTGTCCCAAGAGGGTCTGTATGCCAAGATGTGGGCCGAATACGAACAGGCCGCGAGCTGGAAAATCACTGCAGCGACCGCGGATGCCGCCGTCACGAAGGGAGGCGAGGCCTAAATGTTCGCCTCATTCCAAAAGAAGTATTTCCTATCCGATAAAGGCGTCGCCGGCGTAAAACGCGGCATTTTCTGGACCACGCTCACCAATCTCATTACCATGGCCGGCATGGGCTTTTTATTCCTGGTTATGGCCGGCTTTGTCGAGCATCTCGCCAGCGGGGCTGACCTGCCGGATGCCCTGCCGATCGTGGGTGGCCTCCTGGTCTTTTTCGTGTTGCTCTTTGCCTCTAACTGGCAGCAGTATTACTACACCTACTGCATCTTTTACGAGGAGTGCGGCAAGCAGCGTATGGAGATTGCCGAGCGCTTGCGCAAACTGCCGCTGTCGTTTTTTGGTCGTCGTGATCTGGCCGATTTAACCGAGACCATCATGGGCGACGTCCAGGCCATGGAGCACGCCTACAGCCACGTGCTGGGAGAGCTTTGGGGTGCCATCATCGCAAGCGCCATTGTGTTCGTGGCGTCGCTGTTCTTTTGCTGGCAGCTGGCGATCGCGGCGTTTTGGAGCGTTCCCGTGGCCTTTGCCGTGCTGTATCTAACACGCGGCCCCATGGCTCCGGTGTTCGATCGCGTGCGTGCCGAGAAGGTCAAGGTTACCGAGGCGATTCAAGAGACGCTCGACTGCGTTCGCGAGATCCGCGCCACCAACCAGGAGGCCCATTATCTTGAGGGACTCAACGCCGTGATCGATGCCGAGGAGCGCGAGACCACCAAGAGCGAGCTCGCTAACGGGCTTTTGGTCAACTCCGCCTTTGTCATCCTGCGTCTGGGCATTGCCACCACGCTGGTTACGGGCGCCGCGGTGGTCGCCTCCGGGCAGGTCGACTTTTTGGTGATGTTTGCCTTCCTGCTTATGGTGAGCCGTATCTATGCGCCCTTTGACCAGGCGTTAATGTTAATGGCCGAGCTGTTTGCCGCCGAGTCGTCTGCCAAGCGCATGCGTTCCATCATGGAAGAGCCTGTGGCGCGGGGCAGCGAGAAATTTGAGCCCGCGGGCCACGATGTGGTGTTCGATCACGTGGCATTTGGCTATGGTGCGGGCGAGGACGGCCGCGCCGGCGAGAAAGTTCTTACCGATGTGAGCTTTACCGCCAAGGAAGGCGAGGTCACGGCGCTGGTCGGTCCTTCGGGTTCCGGTAAGTCTACGGTGAGCCGCCTGGCCGCGCGCTTTTGGGATGCCACCGCGGGCAGGGTTACCGTGGGTGGCGTGGATGTTGCGGGCGTCGATCCCGAGGTGCTCCTGCGCGACTACGCCATTGTGTTCCAAGACGTGCTGCTCTTTGACGACACAGTGATGGGAAACATCCGCCTCGGGCGTCGTGACGCCACCGATGAGGAAGTGCTTGCGGCCGCGCGTGCCGCCAACTGCGACGAGTTTGTGAGCCGCATGCCGCAGGGCTACGACACCATGATCGGTGAGAACGGCTCCAAACTCTCCGGCGGCGAGCGCCAGCGCATCTCCATCGCTCGCGCGCTGCTCAAAGATGCGCCCATCGTGCTGTTGGACGAGGCGACGGCGAGCTTGGACGTGGAGAACGAGACCGTGGTACAGCAGGCACTCTCCCGTCTGCTTACAGGTAAGACGGTTATCGTTATTGCCCACCGTATGCGTACGGTGGAAAATGCCGACAAAATCGTTGTGCTCAAGGATGGCGTGGTTGCCGAGCAGGGCGCTCCGGCGCAGCTCAAGGCGGCAGGTGGAGAGTTTGCCCGCATGGTTGCGTTGCAAAAGGAGGCGGCGGACTGGCAGCTGTAGGAAAGGGGACCAAGATTTCCAAAGGTTAACTTTGGTTGACCATAATAGTTCGACTAAACTAGTCTCAAAAGCGTGCTCGAGCAAACTAATGAACTCGGGTGCTAAGGCACCATGCCGCGCTTGTGCGGCAAAAGGGAGAAGCAACATGAAGAAGTCGACTTTTAACACCCTGCTTGTCGGTGGCGGTTTTCTGCTTGGTACGGCCGGCATCAAGCTGCTCACCAGCGCTCCGGTAAAGAACGCCTGCGTGCAGGGCATCGCGTGCGGTATGCGCGTCAAGAACTGCTACCAGGACATGGTCGAGCAGGCCAAGGCCAATGTCGATGACATGGTTGCCGAGGCCGCCTACATCACCCAGAGCGAGGCCGCTGCTGACGAGGCAGCCGAGTAACGCTCCCAGGCACAAACTATGAGATTCTCGATTATTAGCGAGATCCCCGGCAGGACCCGTCTTCAATTGGCGGGTCCTGTACCAGAGAGCGATCTCGATGCACTTCTTAAGCTTGGCGGCGAAATCGACGGCGTGCGCAAAGTGCGCGTATATGGCCGTATTGGCCAGATGGCGCTCGAATATGACGAGCAGTGTCGTGCGAGCGTGCTCGACGCCTTGGGCGCACTCGATGCTCAAGCCATCGCCGATGCCAAGTCGGGTTACGTGATGCAACTCGAGCCGCGCAAGCACAAACTCGTTATGGACCTGGCGACACTCATCGGCGCCCATTACGCACGTCGCTGGTTCTTGCCGACGCCTCTGCGTGCGGTGTTTGTCGTGGCTGGTTACATGGCATTTTTGCGCGCTGCCCTTCATGAGCTGGCGCAGCCGCGCCTGACCGTTCCTGTGCTCGACGCTTCGGCCATCGGCATTTCGTTCGTTAAACGTGATGTCGACACTGCGGGCCAGACGATGTTCCTACTCAACGTGGGCGAGTTGCTCGAGGACTACACGCGCGCCATGAGCGAAAACGAGCTCATCAACTCGCTGCTCGATGTGCCCGACAAGGCGCAAAAGGTCGTCGGCGACACCGAGGTGAGCGTTGCCGCCACCGAGCTTGAGCCCGGCGACTTGGTAGCCGTGCGCACCGGCATGTCCATCTGCATTGACGGTGTGGTTGAGCAGGGGAGCGCCATGGTTAACCAGGCGACCCTGACCGGCGAGCCGCTTGCCGTCGAGCGCAGCGCAGGCGACGATGTATTCGCCGGCACCGTCGTGGAAGACGGCAGCATCTTGGTGCGCGTGCGTGCCAACACGGCTCAGACCAAGCTCCGCTCGATCGTCTCGCTCGTGCAGGCGGCCGACTCGCTCAAGTCCGAGGGCCAGTCGCACATGGAAGACCTCGCCAACAAGATCGTCCCGTGGAACTTCCTGCTCGCGGGCCTGGTTGCGCTTACCACCCGCAGCCTCATCAAGACCTCGGCGGCGCTGATGGTCGACTACTCGTGCGCACTCAAGCTCACGGGTTCGGTCGCCGTCATGACCGCCATGAGCGATGCTGCCAAGATGGGCGTGATGGTCAAGGGCGCCAAGTACTTTGAGTCGTTTGCCAAGGCCGACACCATTGTCTTTGATAAGACCGGCACGCTCACCGAGGCGCAGCCGCGCCTGGCTTGCGTGCTGACGACCGATGGCTGGAGCGAGGACGAGGTTCTGCGCCTTTCCGCTTGCCTGGAGGAGCATTTTCCGCATCCGGTGGCACGCGCCGTGGTCAATGCGGCGCGCGAGCGCGAGCTCGAGCATCGCGAGCGCCATGCTGCCGTTGAGTATATCGTGGCGCACGGCATTGCCTCGTCTATCGAGGATCGTCGCGCAATCATCGGTTCCGCGCACTTTGTATTCGAGGATGAGGGCGCGCAGCTCGAGTCCGACGTCAAGGAGCGCATCGAGTCCCAGATGCAGGGCTTGTCGCCGCTGTACCTGGCGGTCGACGGCACGGTCGTGGGCGTGCTCGGCATCGAGGATCCGCTCAAGCCCGGGGTCCGCGAGGCCATCGCCGACTTGCATGCGCTGGGCGTCAAGCATGTCGTTATGCTCACGGGCGACTCCGAGCGCACGGCCGAGCGCATTGCGCGCGAGGCGGGAGTCGACGAGTTTAAGGCCGAGCTGCTGCCCGAGGACAAGTACGCTTATGTGGAGCGCATTAAGAGTGAGGGGCGCCATGTTGCCATGGTGGGCGACGGCGTCAACGATTCGCCGGCACTCGGTTTGGCCGACGTGGGCCTGGCGATGGGTGGCGGAAGCGACATTGCCAAGGAGGTCGCCGATATCATCCTGACCGATACGGATCTCGCCGCGATCGTGCGCCTGCGCCGCATGAGTCAGGGGCTTATCGACCGTCTGACGAGTTCGTATTCCAAGGTGATGCTCACCAACTCGGCGCTGTTGGCATTGGGTATTACCGGCATGATTACTCCGCAGGCGTCGTCGCTGCTGCACAACGGCTCAACGATCGCCTACAGCCTGGGCAACGCAAAGGCTTACCTGCGCTAGCGGACGTGTTCGCCCACGTTATCTGGCCTGCGCCCAGACGGCATCGGTGTCGTCCGGACGCAGGCCTTTTGCATTTGACCATTTGCTAGCTTCTCTATATAGTGTTGCTAGCGGTGCTAGCATTTGAAGGGAGCGGGATCAACGTGGGTGCTGTTAGCGGCATGGCGCAGGTGAACGTTCGCGTGGATCGCCAGGTCAAGAACCGTGCCGAGGAGGCACTGCGGCTTTCGGGCGGGTCACTGCCCGAGCTCATCAAAAAGGTGGTGGCCAAGGTCGCACAGGGTGGCAGGCAGTGCGAGGAAGTGCTGTCTGCCGTTGATGGCCGGCAACAGACCGTCGCGCACGATACTCCGTTCGCCGTATCATGGGCCGCGGCCGACCGGCTTTATGCAGATTTGGGCATCGCTACGTCGCCCGTGTCCGACGATCGCGATTGGGACACAGTCTATTCCGAAGCCATGGATGATCGCTATCGCCAAAAGGGGATGATCCTGTGAGCGGGGCTCCCCTCAAAATAATGGTGGATGCCAACGTATGGGTTGATTCGTTTTGCGTCGACCATGCCGAGTCGCTTGCCGCGCGTGCGTTTATTGGGCAGGCGACGGAGGCGGGGACATCGCTGTTCTTCCCGGTGCATATCGCCAAGGACGTGCTGTACGTTGTCCAACACGAACTGAAGCGTAGCGTTCTTGCCAGCGGGGGAGCGCTCGACGAGGCTTCTGCCCGCGCGATTGGCGATGCGGCGCTGACGTTTGTTCGGAATATGACCGAAAACGCTATGGCCGTGGGCGCTGATGCATCCGATCTGTGGGTAGCCGACAAATATCTGTCGCTCCATCGCGATTACGAGGACAACTTGGTACTCGCCGCGTGCAAGCGCGCGCAGGTCGATTACTTGGTGACCAACGATCGCAAACTGCTCGAACATGCCGATCTTGCAGCAAAGACCCCGCGCCAAATGATGCCGATACTGACTTTGGCCGAACGTGGTGGGCGGGTGTCCCGTTAACGTAAATCTATAAATGCGCCCCTGGAGCTCCGACACCCCAAGGGGTGCACGCTTTTTTGCCATGGACCGCCTTATTCTTTAAATGCGCCGCCCCCTCTAGAGGCCTTCTCAGTCCTGTCGACTCGATATTTTGGGTCAGATGGCCGGAAATCTGTTTCGGAGATGTGCTTTGTTGGGAGAGCCTCCGATGGATTGATGGGACCAAGTGCTTCTAACCAAAGCGTTTATCTCGGCAATTTCCAGGGACAGTTTACTTCTATCCTTTCGCCGGCTGGCTCCCAAATAACAAAGTTAAAGTGCTTGCGTATGGTCACATAAAGCGATACCATAAAAGAAACATATGGAGGTTCATGATGCTATCAAGATTCGGAACCATATTTGGCAATAAGCGTCTTAGACATGCCCAGTTGGTGGAGCAGATTTTACTAGGAGCGAGCATTATGAACAAGCGCCTATCTTTACCTGTTGCATTACTACTGTTAGTGGTTGCCCTATCGCTGTTTACGCCCTCAATAGGGTTTGCGGATGATTTCCTGACTAATGACAATGGCGAATATCCAGTGAGTGTTTCATTTCAACTGAAAGATCACGCAAGTCAGGAATATACCGTAATTTCTCCGGATGGAACTGAAGGCAAAATTGGAATTGAATATATACCGACTGTTGCGCCGTGTAACGCGTGGGATTCTTATTATCAAAACGCCTCTGGCACATGGAGGGTTTACTATAACTCGGTGATATTTCAGGAGTTCTACATTAAGATCGGCAATCATAAGATAACGGATGCATGGGGTTCGAATTATTCTGTTCCCCTGGGAACGGCATCTGATTCCTTTACCTGGAATAGCACGCGAGCGCTTCAGCGTGTGAATGTGTCTATAGCAGGTGGGTATACGGGAAATGTGTTCTTAGGCGCAGAGATGCAGGGGACGACCTTGCACACCTATGCATACTAGGGTGGTGGTTTTATGCGCGGTCCCGAAATCGTCATACTTGCGATTCTTATTGCGGTTATCGTGCTCGCATTTAGGCTGGTACGTTGTATCATGCGAAAAGCAAAGCGTTAATTAGCCTGGACAGATATCTTCTTAGTCGAAGAGCAAGCTGGATACTCTCAAATCTCTCATGTGACTATGTGCTGTATCTGGCTTGCTCTTCAATTATGGCTCGAAATGAGAACTAAGTCTTAAAGCCGCGTTTTTATGGCAGTGGCTTCGGCGAGTTTGTCTACTGCTGTGGCATCGGATTTATTGAGGGCAGCGAGGCTGCGGTAGAGCCATTCGTTGACCTGGGTGTTCTTGACGCCAGCGGTTTTGGTGAGGTTGGCTATAGCGCTGATTTCGGCAAAGAGCTCGGCCTTTGCACCTGTGAGCTCACCAAGCTCGATGTCGTGATGTGTTGTGACGCCGCGGTTTTCGCTTACGTGGTCGATGAAGCCGCGGACGGTTTCGACGTGCTCGGCGAGTGTGGCCTCATCGGCGCCGTCGGTGAGCGCGTTGAGGGCACTCGTGACCACGAGGGCGGGATGTCCGCAGGGGACAAAGCCCTCGATGACATCCATGGCTTCGGTAATGGTTGAACCCAGGCCTGCGAGGGCATTGACGAGTTGTTGCTTGGTATCCATAACGGTCCTTTCGAAGGGTCAATTGTGCTTGGCGAAAATATACGTGACGCGATCGGTAGCAAAAGTGCGAAGTGCAGCGCACATTGGGGTCTTCACAGCTCGTGCATAGAACAGCTGTCCGCTTTCAGAACGTGGTAAGATAACACTTCACAAGCGGGGCTCGCCCCGTATGTTCCTTGAAAAGTCGACGGGTGTTGGGTGCTCGTGCCCGATACCATCCAGACTTTCCCGACATTCGGGGGCGACTGGTTTCGACACGATAGCTCTGAGAGAGGAAGCAAGCCGAGGTCTCCTCGCCTCGTTAAACAGGGGTACCGTCAAATTGAATTGACAACAACTCTTCTTTTGAGCCTATGGCTCTCGCTGCTTAGTTTATAGCGGCGCGTCAACCCGGTGATTTCCCCGACACCGGCGCGACGTCATTTTAGGGGAATGCTCCTGCGCACGTAATCGGTATGGCGCAGGCTAAGACCGAACCGGTTAGGACGCCGCGAGCGTGTCGCTGCGCGCAAAGCGTCCGAGACAAAACCAGCGACTGAGCTTGGAGATGCCAATCAGGGGGCTTTCGTGGACCGGAGTTCGATTCTCCGCGCCTCCACCAACTGTTCAGTAGGCGAACATATGCAGGTGTTCGTCGTTAGGCGGGCGTTCGTATTGCTCGTCGAATAGAGGAAGCCGCTCCATACGGGGCGGCTTCTTTGCGTTCTAGGCCTGCGGCATGATCTCCTGCTCGCCGTCCTCGTCGAGGTACGGCATGAGGAACACGCCGCCCTGCTCGGTGGTCAGCAGCAGGTACTCGCGGTTGCGCTCGTCGCACACGATTTCCTGGCCGATGCCCTCGGGCAGGTCGTATATGGGGCCGTCCGTGCGGGCTTGCCTCACGGTCACGTCTTGCGCTCCCATGGCCTGCGACGCGCAGCTGGCGGCGGCCAGGACGATGAACAGCAGGACGACCGCCGCGAGGATGGGGCCGCACCCGCCGTTGCGCTCCTCGTCTGCGGGGCTCGGGTACGGCATGGCCTATCCCACCTTCACCAGATAGTCGTCGGCCTCTGGCTTGCCCGTGGCCTTGCCCACGGCGATGTAGCGCGTTGCGCCGCTGTAGCCCGTGTATCGGCCCCACACGTAGCCGTCGGCGATCTTGTACCAGTTATCCAGCGTCACGGTCTCGCCGCTGGAATAGTGCGCCACCTCGGTGCCGCCCAGGCCGGGGGCGTCGCGCACGCGCAGGTAGTCCACAGTGCAGCGGTAGGTGCCGCCGAAGTTCTCGGTCGTTTCCTGCTGCGCAGGCTGCGGCTGCGGGACGGCTGCGGGGGCGCTTCCAGCAGTGATGCCGAAGCATTCCAGGTAGATGCGCGCCAGCTCGTCCAGGTTGCCGTTGAACTTCTCGCGGTCGCCGTCGTTGTCGATGAAGCCGTTCTCGCACAGGCGGTAGTTGATGCCGCGCGCGGCGGCTCGGTTCGGGTTCGCGAGGTCGGAACGGCGCACCAGCTTCTCGGAGCGCCCGGGCATGAACGCCGCCAGCTTGTCGGCCAGCGCATTGTCGTACTCGTCAGGCTCAAAGCCCTCCTTGATGATGACGTGCGCGCCGTGGGCCGTGGCGATGCCGCTGGCGTCCATGTGCAGCTCCACCACTGGCGCGTCGGTGCTCAGGCGGTTAAGCCCGCCGTCGGCGTACCAGTTGCGGGACGTATCGCCCAGCTCGACCTCGGAACCGCCCAGTTCCTTGATTCGCTGGCCCAGGGCGCGAACGCGCTCGGCCTCGGTGCAGCCGCCTGCGCAGCAGCCGGGGTCGCCAGCGCCGTGGCCGCAGATGATGAACAGTTTAGCCATTGCCTACTCCTTCCCGCCTACGGTCACGCCCAACAGGGCGTCGAGCCACTTGGATGTGATGCCTACCGACTTGAACAGCGTGTAGGCCGCCTGCACGCCGCCTACCACGGCGAAGGCGCACGTGACCCATGCGCCCGGGTCTGCGGGCACGCCGCCCACGAAGCCGGTCACGACGCCCGCCAGGAGCGAGCAGCCCAGCGCCAGGATGCGCGCGGCCTTGCCGGTCATGGCCTCGGTCTTGATCAGCTGCACCGCGAACGGCACGGCGAAAGACAGCACGATGGCTGCGATTGCTTGCATTTCTGTCATTTCGGATTCCTTTCTATCGAGCCGATTCCTTGTAGAGCAGGTCGACGCGGTCGGCGATGTGGTCGACCTTCGCCGCCATGCCCTGGCTGCGCGCCTGGCTGTTCGCCAGGTCGTCGTGCAGCACCTCGTTGGAGGTCACGACGGACTCCATGAGCGCCTTCATAGCCTCCATCAGCGCGTTGCTGCGCTCCATCTGCGCGGCGATGCGGCCCTCCATCTGGCTTCGCTCGCGGTCGCGCTGCGCCCGCTCGTTCACCTCGTCCTGCTTTCGCTCCTCGCGCTTGAGGTCGATGTTCGCCTTGCGCTCGTTCTGGGCCTTGAACTCTTCGAGGAACTGCTTGCCGAAGTACAGGACCACTAGGACGAGCAGCGCGCCGAAAAGCGACCCGGGGCCGTACGGCGCGAAGATTTCCAGCACGTCGGTCATTCGTTTTCTCACCTCCTCGATTCGCTGCCGCGATTGTCCGCGAGGTGTCGCCGGGCAAAAGAAAAGCGCCCCCGAAGGGGCGCTCGCTACTCCTGCGGCGCTTCCGGCTGGTCGGGCTCCATGGCTTCCAGCTCGTTGATGCGGTCGCGCCACGTCTGGCGCTGCGAGATGATCTCGGCCACCTCCTTGGCAGCTGCGGCGATGGCCGAGAGCAGGTCGGTGATGGACGATGCGGAGAAGATGCGCTCCACCGCCTTCATGACCTTGTAGTCGCTCTGCTCAAGCTGCTGTTTGTAGCCGTTGATCTCCCCGGCGATTTCTTGTTCCGTCATGGGTCGCTCCTTCCGTTGCTAGGGTAGGGGCATGTTCCCATCCGTGTCGCCTCCAGGTTTGGATTGCATTGAGCAACCACCCCCCCCCGCGGGATTTCCGAACAGGCTGCGGTACAGCGCGTCCATGGCCCGCACGCTGCGGTGCGCGTCCAGCCGCTTCATGCCTCCGCGCCAGCTCTGGTAGCTCTGCTCCACCTGCTCGGGGGTCATGATGCCATCGGCGACCATGCGGGCCATCTTCTTGAGCTTGCGGCGCTCCCGCGTTATGGAGTCTCGGCACGGCTTCACGACTATGCGGCCCGTGTCCGTGTAGAAGATGCGTTTCTTCAGCCACGTGAACCCGCGCGTGAGCTTCACCACGCGGGTCTTGCGCGGGTTCAGCTCGATGCCCAGCTCGGCGCATTTGCGCTCTATGAGCAGCAGGCACACCTGCAGGTAGTCCTTGGACTCGTGTATCAGATAGAAGTCGTCCATATATCGACCGTAGGCCTCGGGGCGCAGCATCTCGATTACGTAGTGGTCGATGCGGTTGGGGTGCGCGACGGCGCATATCTGGTTCGGCTCGCTGCCCAGCCCCAGGCCCACATCGCCCTGCGCGTCTATCAGGCGGTGCTCCAAGGCGACCACGCGCGGATCTAGCAGCGCGGAGGCCACCTGGTCTTTGACGGGTTGGTGCGCTATGCGCGCGAAGTAGTCGGAGAAGTCGCCGAGCAGTATGTAGCCCTCGCGGCCGTGCCGCCTCCAGTGGTCGGCCAGGTGGCGCTTGAGCAGCTTCAGGGCGTAGTCGGTGCCGCGCCCCTTTATGTTCGCTGAGTTCGCGGCTATGAGGGTGGGCACGATCGCGGGCACGAGCGCGTTCTGCGACAGCGACTTCTGCACCACGCGCTCGGGGAAGTGCACGGCGCTGATGTGGCGCAGCTTGCCGCGCTCCCATAGGTCGAAGCGGATGAAGCCCCGGCATATGTCGCGGCCCTCCAAAAGGTCGCGGCGGGACAGGACGGCGTTGCGCAGGTAGTCCTTCATGTACCGCTGCGTGGACGCCTTCCACATCACGCCGCGTGCGGCCTGCTTAGAAGCCTTGCACAGGCTGTTGAGGTCGGCCACGGTCTCAAGCGTGCACGCCTTGACGCGCTCGGCCTTGGCCTTGGCCCGCTTCTCCTCGCGGCGCTTGCGGCGTGCGGCCCTTCTTTGCTCTGAGTTCATAGAGAGCACCCCGCACGGCTTGCAATGTGGCTCTGACAGCCGCTTGAGGTATGGCCATGAAACGCGGCGAAGCCACGGAGCGCCGCGCCATGCAAGCAGCGTCCGGCCACCCTCGCGGGGTGCGTATTTACGGGCGTGAGCCCGACGGTTGCGCCTTCCTTCCTCTCCGCGCTCTGCTTTCGGCCCTGGGGCCTACTCGGTCTGGCAATAAGGGAATCCGGGGCGGGGGCGAACCCAGACGTTCGTCGCCGAATTGTAGTTGGCATTGCCGTTGTTGTTGACGTAGCACACGTTGGACGAGGAGCCACCCATGACGGAACGCAACCACCAATTGTACCGATAAACAAGGCGCGACCGCCGCCCATTATAGCGAACGCAGGCGCTCTAGCTCGGCCTCGGCCTCGGCTATGCGCTCCTCGGTGGACTTCTTGCCCGTCACGCGCACGTTCTTGCGTGCGCCCTTCAGCAGCCTGATCTCCTCCTCGACCATGGCCGCCAGCTCCTCGAAGCGGTTGGCGTTCACGGGCAGGCCGATATCCATGAGGCACTGCATGTCCAGCATCAGCTGCTCGCAGTCAGCTATGGCCAGCGTCAGGTAGCGTTTCCTCTCCAGCGCGTTGAACGAGGTGTTGGGGTAGAAGCAGTCGGCGCGGTTGACGTTGTACACGATGCTGCGCGCCGTCTCCACCGTGGGCACCGCGTTCAGCAGCCTGTATGCCTTGGGCACTACCGAGGAGGACGCCATCAGCTTGTTGACCTCCACGCGGATGGCGATGGCCTGCGTGAAGAACTTGTACTCGGACACCTCGCGGTTGCGCTGGTAGACGCTGCTCACGTGCACCTCCTGGGAATAGCGGCAAAAAAACGGCCCGCTTCGCGGGCGAGAGGCGACCGCGCAAGGCGGTCGCCTAAAAGCAGAGTATAGAGCACTCGGCTGGCTAGCCGACGAGGAAGCCGGGGCGGGGGCGAACCCAGACGTTCGTCGCCGAATTGTAGTTGGCAGAGCCGTTGTTGCCGACGTAGCACACGCCGGACGAGGAGCCACCCATGACGGAACGCAACCACCAAGCGTACCGATTTCCGTTGACTCGGTGCGCCGTGTCCCTGAACAGGTCCCACTGGCAGTCGAAGCCCACGCTGTAGCCCTTCGTCCCCCACACGGGGCAGCCGTACACCTCCATCTCCGACAGCGAGAACACCTTGCCGATATCCTGCCAGCTCCACGAGTTGGAGTCGTTGAGCGCGCCGCTGGCGCTGTACCGCTCCTCAAGCAGCACGCGCTGGGTAAGCAGGTACTTGGTCAGCCCCTCGGGCAGGCACGCCTCGAACAGCTTCTCCCACGCCTTGAGGTTGCTGTTGGGGTAGGGGCATTTCTGGTCGGCGGTGCCCTGGTTCGTGTTGGTCGTGTTCCACATCAGGAAGCTGTCGTTGGCCACGCCGGTCACGGTTTTGGCCACGGACACGGGAGCGGACGCTACGAACGCGATGTGGTGCCCCTTGCTGTTGTCGCCGCAGTACAGGTACGGGTCGATGTGGGCCAAAAGGAAACGCACGGACTGCTGGGCGGCGACGGCGGATGCGCTCACGAGGGGCACGTCCAGGTAGTCGCCCACGCGCAGGCCCGCGAAGTTCGCGGCGGCGATGCGCTTGTGCAGCGCGTCGTACACGCTGCCGCCGCCGATCTCTCCCGCCAGGATGGTGGCGATGTTCTGCCCGCCGTACTTGCCGATTTGGCCCTGGCGGTTGTGCTCGGCGTTGTTGAGCGCCGTCTGCGCGTTTCTGCGCGCGGTATCGTCGATGACCTCGTAGCCGATGCCGCCCACCGACAGGGTTTTCGCTTGTGCCATTTCGTTGCCTTTCTACTTGAGGTTGAGGGTTGTGCCGGACGCCGTGCAGGTGCTCCCGAACGTGACGGTGCTGCCCGATGCGCTGGCCTTGGAGGCGGGGCAGTACACGGTGCCGTCGTCGTAGATGAACGCGTCCGTGGCGTCGGCAAGCTTGCCGTACAGGTCGGCTATCTGCTGCTTCTGCTTGGCCATGTCCGAGCTGCCCGCGCTGCCCTGCGCCACGCTGTTGGCTATCTGCAGGGCGGTGTTTGCCGCCGCGTCGGCGTTCGAGGCCGCGCCGTTTGCCGCAGCCGTGGCGGCTTGCGAGGCCGTCTTCAGCTGCGACGCCTCGGTCACGCGGTCGCTTTCCGCCGTGGCTCGCTTCTTCTCGGCCTCTGCGCGCTTGGTTTCGGCGGTCTGGCGTGCCTTCTCGTTCGTGGCGCGCTGGTTTTCCGCGCTCGCGCGGGAGGCCTCGGCCTTCTGCATCTGCGCGTTCAGCGCACTCACGTCGGCTAGCTGCCCTTCGAGGTTCGCGATGATCGCCTCCACCGCATCGACGTACGGGCCGGATATCTCGCCCGACGCGCTCGCCGAGGGCAGCACGTTCACCAGGACGTTCTCGGTGGTGGCGTCCAGCCCTGCCGCGTTCCGCACGCGCACGTAGCACACCTTGAGCAGCCCGGCCACGCCGAAGACGGCGGGGTCGACCGTCACGGTGGCCACGTTGTCGCTGATGCCAGTGAACTGCTGCTCCACGTAGGTGTGGTCGGGCTTCGCAGCCATGAGGTGCACCTTGCAGCCCGTCAGGGCCGCCTTCTTGTCGCCGTCGTAGATGGCGGCCTTCAGGACCTCGGCGCTGTCGCCCTGGTGCACGGTGATGACGGGCGGCGCTATGTTGGTCTTCTTGAGGTTGAGCGTAAGCTCGTGCGTTGCCATGCCTCACTCCTTCCCTTCGGGCGCAAGTGTCCGCGACATGTCGCCGGGCTGCGCTCTGTGGACCCCGCATATCTCCTCGTCGGTGAGCGCCGAGAAGTCCACGGCGTTGGCCTCGCCGCCTTCCGCGTCCATGACGGCCACGGGGCTGGACACGAGCGTGAAGCCGCCCTTGCCGTCGAACTCGAACACGTCTTCCGATTCCACGATGGCCCGCGCCGTGGCCGGGTCGCTGATGCACTCGAACACCGGAAGCGCCTCGGGCGGCTTCGGCGCGCCGTCGAGCGCCTGTGGCGCTTCGGGCTGCTGCACAAGGTGGTAGAACATTCCGTTTCCTCTCTCGCTGGTCTAGTTTCCCGTGATGCTGCTCATGCCGGTGATGATTCCGTTCACCACGTTGATGGTGCCCCACGTCCAGTTGTTGCCGTTGTTGGTGATGCACCCGATGAACTGCGTGGAGCCCGTGTACCCGTAGGTGCCGCCGCTGCTCGGGCTGGTTCCTATGGCGAACTTCGGGGCGAGTATCCTGGCGGTGCCCGACGACCTAATGTCTGCGCGGCTGCTATCCAGGTACACGTAGTTGTTGGAGTTCTCCTGCAGCTTCACGTACGCCGAGCCGCCCGCGTTGCTGTTGCCGCTCTTCATGTACAGCTGCTCGTCGGGATGGCTCATGTAGCCCGCGTAGTAGGGGGTTGTCAGCCACGTCTGGCGGTAGTAGCGGTTGACTGCCAGGAAGCCGTAGCCGCAGGTGGATATGCCCACGCCGTCGGTAGAGCTCGCCGTGGGGCTGTCCTTCGCGTGGACGGCCTCGATGGTGCAGTACTCGGTCGAGCCGTTCACGAACGACGCTCCCGGGTGGTTGTTCGTCGTCGTGCCGGTGGTGATGTAGTTGGTGGACGACGTGCCGACCATGTTGCAGCGGAACATGGAGGTGCTGCCCACCAGCACGGTGCCCGCGATGATGGAGCCGTTCTTGTCGTATATCTGGAAGCCGTTGGTGGCGTTGATGTACACCTTGTTGCCGTTGCCGTCCGTCATGAAGATGGAGCCGTCGCGCAGGTAGAAGGCCCCGCTGTCGAGGTCCCAGTACGAGTTGCCGCCCTTGATGCGGCCCGTGGTCAGCTCGTTGGCGGTCACGCCGTCGCCGGTGATGGCCGTGCGCCACTTCCACGCGCCGCTGGAGTACTTGGAGTTGGCCACGCCGATGACGCCGCCGCCTATCTTCACGCACTTGGTCGCGTTCTCCGGCTTCTTGTCGTACACGAGGATGCCCTGGCCGGGCTCCTCGTACACCCAGCCGCCCGTGGTGTTTATCTCGCTGTTGAGCATTTCCACGATCTTCTTGCGGATATCCGTCGGCAGCTGGTCGAGCTGGTTCTGCAAGCCCTCAACCTCGCCCTCGGCGCTCGTCAGGCGCTTGTCCAGCGAGCCGGTGATGCCTTCCAGGTACTCCTTGTTGGCCTCGTCTATCTTCTTGAGCACGCTCTCGCTCTGCTCCACCGTGGTGTCGGTGTAGAGCTTGAGCACCTCCTCAAGGGACAGGTTGCCGTCGTCGGAATACTTCTTGAGGGCTTCCTCTAGGGTGGTGTCCCCGTTGTCGGCGTACTCCTTGAGGGCCTTGTCAAGCGCATCCTTCACCTCGTCGGTGTAGTCCTTGGCCGCGTCGCCCTGCTCCCTGGCGAACGCCTCCTGGCGCTTCTCGGAGGCCGCCAGGCTCTCGCCCCATTTGCCGGTCGATGCCTTGTTGGACGCGTTTACCGCGTCGGCCACGGTGGCGCGGATGCTCGAAGCCGTTCTCTTTGCGCTGGACTTCTGGGCGGCCATCAGCTCGGCCACGGTCTGGTAGTTGCCGAACGTGTAGGTGACCTCGCCGGGGCGCAGCTGGTCCTCCACCACCTTGGTGATGCGGGTGCGCACGCGCAGCGGCGGGTCGTACACCTTGTCCACCACGGTCACCAGGTCGCCCTCGTCCGCGCCCTCGAAGCCCTCGCCGGCGCGCGCAAGCGCCGTGGCGTCCACGGTGTAGGACACGGTGGGCACGCACGACTGCGCCAGCTGCGCCTCGGTGAGCTTCTTCAGCTCGGCGGCGTCCTCGCAGTCGGAGAACTCCACGTCGCCGAACACGTGGGCCTTGCCGCCCTTGCCGTCGGGCCGTCCCCAGCGCGCCAGCGCGTCGGCGCTGCCCACCCAGTTCCGCCCGCCGTTCACGTCGCCGAAGGTCAGCTTGCGGTCGTAGCCGCCCGTCAGGTTGCCGTCCTTGTCGGCGGTCTGCAGGGACTTGCCGTAGCCGTACAGGGCCGTGCACACGTTGCCCTCGTCCACGCTGCGCTTGACGCTCACGAGGTCCTTGGCGTAGGTGAAACGCTTGCCGTTGTCCTCGCCGATCTGCTTGGCCATGCACACGCGGCGTGCGGTCACCTTGGTGCCGCTCACCTGGATTTCGAACGACAGCTCGCCGCCCCAAGTGTCTGCCACGTCGTGGATGGCCGCCCATGCGTTGGTGTGGTAGAAGTTCGTGCCGGCCTGCCCGAGGTCGGCCACGGTTCCGACCTGCCAGCGCGAGGAGGACAGCGCCGAGGCCAGCGCGGCGTAGGCGCTCACGTCGTAGGGGCGCTTGTCCTCCAGGTAGTCGCCCAGGAGCTCGATTTGCGCCGAGGTCGGGCAGTAGTACGTGTAGAGGATGCCCGCGCTCGCGCGCTCCTCCTCCACGCCGTCCACGATGTTCTCGTGCCAGCGGCCCTTGAGGTCGCGCCACACCAGGCGGTCGCCCTTGTCCAGGCGCGCCAGCGTTGTGATGCTCAGGGCGTTCTCGCCGTTGACCTCGCGCGTGTCCTTGCACTCGAACAGCGTCTTGATGGGCCCCTTGTACGCCTCCCAGCGGTCGCATGCCCACAGAATCATCAGCCCACGTACCTTTCCGTCCACTGTACCGTCGCGGTGCCGCTGGACAGCTTGAGGCTGTTGGCCCCCGGCTCCAGCGGGAAGAAGTCGCTCTCGAAGGTCACGGGCGCGGGGCTGCCGTCCACCGTGGCCTGCGGGGCGGCCATGTCGATGACCACCGCGCTCGATGCCGTCACCGCCTTGTCGATCTGCACGAACTCGCCCGTGCCCATGTTCGTCAGCCGCAGCGCCGACGTGCTGCCGCCGGGCCTGACGGTCACGGTGGGGTAGGTGCGGAACGTCCCGCCCACCTGCACGCCCGAGGTGCCCGACACGGTTGCGCGCCCCTCGGCCCCGTAGGCCACGGGGTCGTATGCCGTGAACGTCAGCGTGGCCTCGCCGGTGTGCCACAACGTGTCGAGCGCGCCCGGCGAGGTCAGCACGGCCATGTAGCGCAGGCCCAGGTGCCTCTCGTCGTCCAGCCACAGCTCGGCCTCCTTGAGGCACAGCAGGCGCGAGGCCATGAGGCGGCGAAGGGCCGCCATGTCGTCGGCGGGGCGCGCCCTCCAGGCCGCCGCCACGTCTATCGTCAGGGGTTTCAGCTCTGCGCGCATGAAGCGCGAGCCGGGCTGCCCGGGCACGTCGCGCGTGGCGATTTCGTACTCGGGCAGCAGCGAGCGGGTCACGAGCCGGGTGTCGAACCACGGCGCGAAGTCGAAGCCGTTGTATATCATGCGAAGCACTCCTGCCGTTTGATTTCCTTGGCTATCTGGCGGGAGATTTTCTCGATGTCGGCCTCCTCCCGCACGGTCGCGTACAGGTTGATTGTCACGTTCGTGTCGCCATGGGCCGCGCCGCCCTTGCCGTCGAGCAGCTTGGCGATGCCCTCGGCCAGCGGGCGCGCGCCGCGCTCGTTGAACGGCACCACGCCCTCGGGGCCCGCCTCGCCGACGCCGATGACGCTGGGGCCGTTGAACACGCCGCCCTTGGCGTACCAGTCGATGCCGAAATGCGGCACGCTCGGCGGGGCGATGCTGAAGCTGCCGGAGATGGACAGGTGCGGCAGCTTCAGGTGGGGCAGCGACCACGAGAAGTTGAAGAACCCCTTGATGGAGTCGATGACGTTGCGCACGGTGTCGCGGGCGTTCTGTATCGGCGTCTCGATGGCGCTCTTGATGGAGTTCCACACGCTGCTCACGGTGTCCTTGGCGGCGTTGAACACGCTGGAGATCGTGTCGCGGATGCCGTTCACGATGCTGGATATGGTGGAGCTGATGCCGCCCCACACGCTCGACGCCGTGCTGCTCACGGCACCCCATATGGAGTCCCACACCGCCTGAATTGCCGACAGCACCGCCGATATGGTGGAGCTGATGGCATTGATGGCCGCGCCTATCGCCGAGCTGATGGCATCCCATATGCTGGAGGCGGTGGAGCTCACCGCGCCCCACACCGTGTCCCACACGCCCTGGATGACCAAAAGGGCTGCGCCTATCACGTCGCTAACGTACTGGATGTATGCGCTCACCGCGCCGTAGATGGCCTCCCATATGGCGCTGGCGGTGCCGCTGATGCCTTCCCACGTCGCGCCCCACCATTCGGAGAGCGCCGTCACCACGTCGGTGATGACCTGGCTCACCGCGTCGATGTAGCTTCCCACCGCGCTGCAGATCGCGTCCCATGCCGCCGTCAGCTGCTCGCCGAAGTTCTCCCAGATGAAGTTCCAGGGTATGAGCAGCGTCTCGATGGCCAGGTTCAGAATCTCGCCCAGCAGCATCACGGCGACCTGCACCACGTTGCAGATGCCGTCCCAGATGGACGAGGCGGTGCCGGCCAGGCCTTGGAAGAACCCGGCTATGGCGTCGATGGCCACCTGCACCGTGGAGCAGATGCCGTCCCACACGCCGCCCAGCGTCTCGCCGAGCTGCGAGAAGAACTCGCCGACGTTTTGGGCCACGTCGCCCGCCACCTGGGTGGCCACCTCGAACGCGGCGCACACGGCATCCCACACGGCGGTCACCGCGTCGCGGAACTCCTCGCAGTTGTTCCACAGCAGCACCACGGCGGCGATGATGGCCGCTATGGCCGCTACCACGGGGTGCGCGGCTATGAGCCCCAGCGCGCCGGTGCCCAGCTTGCCGACCACCTGGAAGGCCGCTCCGATTTTCGGCACGGTGTCCACGACGGTGCCGACCGTCGACAGCACGGGACCTATGGCGGCCGCTATCGTGGCGATCGCCAGCACGGCGGTCTGGCCGCCCTCGCCGATGCCGGCGAACCACTCGGAGAACGACTTGACGACACCCGCCACGTTGGTGGCGATGTTGAGCAGTGGCTCGCCAAGCGGCTCGATGGAGCCCTGCAGCTCGCGCATGGCCTCCTGCGATTTCACGGCGAAGCTGTCGGAGGCGGCCTCCTGGGCCTGCTGCGCAGCGCCCGCCACGTCGCCGAAGCTGTCCTGCACGCCCGCCAGGGACTCGATCATGCCCATGGCATTGTCCTCGCCCAGCGAGGACCACAGGGTGGAGGCCAGCGCGGCCTTGTCGTACTCGTTTGGCATCTGCGTGAGGTCGCCCAGCACCGCCTGCAGCATGTCCTCGGCGGTGGCGCTGCCGTTCTTGAAGTTCTCGAAGACCTCCTGCGTGCCCTCGCTGAACGAGCCGATGGATTCCTCCATGCGGCCGTCGGACAGCGCCGTCAGGAACTCGTTGAGGTAGTCGCCCACCTTGTCCAGGTTGTACGCGCCGTTGGATGTGCCCGCTTCGAGCAGCGAGAAGTACTCGCTGGCGCTCATTCCCGCCTCGCCCCATCGCACGGAGTATTCGCTCAGGTTGTCGCCCAGCTCGTCGGTGTAGTTCAGGCCGCGCTGCATGCCCGCCGTCAGCAGGTCGCTGGCCTCGGTGGCGGACAGCCCGAAGCCCTCCATGAGGGCGTTGGTGCCGCGTATGGACTCGTTCACGTCTGCGCCGAAGGTGTCCGACAGCATGAGCGCGTTGGTGGTGACGGTCTGCAGGTCCTCGTCGGACACGTCGCGGAGGGTGGACTTGCACTGGATCAGCGCATCGTTGACCTCGTCCAGGGACTGGCCCCAGCCGCCCTCGTATATGCGCTTGCCTATGCCGCTGAAACGCTCGGCCTCCTCGCCGGACACGCCGAACGCGGCGGCTATGCGGGCGTTGGCCTGCTCGTAGTCGCTGGCCACGCCGAACACGGCCTTGCCGGCGGCCACCACGGGCGCGGTCAGCGTCACCGTGGCGGCCGTGCCGGCCTTCTTGAACGAGGACGACAGCTTCGCGGCCTTCTCGTCGCCCTCGGTTATGTTCTTCCAGGAGATGCCCTGGAGGTCGCGCTCCAGGGCCTTGATGTTCTTGGATACGTCAACGGTGTCGAGCACCGCTTTGATGATGACGTTGCCGTCCATGCTCACCTCGTCGCTCTCTTGAGCGCGGCGAACACATCGCGCATCGCCGCGTCGCTTCCTTCCTCAGAGCCGTGTGAGCTGCGGCCTTTGCCGAGTTCGAACGCCTTGTGGGCGGCGTTCCAGGCCTCGAGCTCCTGCCTGTTGTATTTGGTTGGCTTCGGCTTGGTCGCCGGGTTGCGGTAGTGGATGGCCGCGCCGAGCGGCGTGTCCTGCGGGCAGCCGCCCACGAGTGCCACGAACTCGGCAAAGCTGATGCGACCGCGCACCTCGTCCCACTCGATGCCGTAGGCCTGGCGGAAGCTGGTGCGTATGCGCGCCGCGTCCTCCTCCAAGTCCCACAGCGGGGTCTCGTGCGGGCGGTCGCCGGTCAGGTCGAGTCCGCACATGTCCCATACCGCCGCGTCGCGCATCCGCACGAACTCGGCGGCGTCGTAGTCGCATGCGCACCACGCGTCCGCCCAGTCCACGAAGAACAGCGCCAGGAACTCGTCCCGGCGCTGGTCGTCGGACTTGCCCTCGTCGGTCAGCACCTCGATGACGCGGATGATCGTGAGCGCGTCGTCGCGCACCAGCACCTCCTCGCCGTTCCACGGGTAGCGCGTGGCGCTCGTGCCGTCGGGCAGCCGCACCCGCTCGGCCGTGAGCGCGGCTGGCAGCATTACTTGCCGCCCTTCTTCTTGCGCTTGGCCTTGGCGCGGCGCTGGGCGCGGTTGAGCGCCTGGACCTGATCGGCGCGCTCGCTGTATGCAAGGCCGCACGCCATCAGCTGCTCGCTGGTCGCGTGGCGCGCCAGCATGTTGAGGAACGTGGCGAAGACCTCGCCCAGGATGCGGATGTTCTCCTCGGGCGCGATGGGGCCCTCGTCGCCGCCCATCCACGCGAGCAGCTGCTCCCAGCCCTCGGTGCCGATGAACGCCGAGATGGTGCGCTTCATGAGGCGGGCCTGCGCGGCGTTGGCCTCGGCCGCCTTCTCGGGGGTGTCGGCCTCGCGGGCCATCTGCTCGTTGGCCTGCGCGCGGTCGATGGCGTTGCCGACCTTGGCCAGGTACTCCTCGATGTGCTTGTCGTCGAACCACACGCGGAAGCGCGGCGTGTCGGGGTTCTCCTCGGGGTCCTCGAAGAACACGTCCTCGTACGCGCGGATGTTTTTCAGAAGTTCCATTTGTTGCCCCTTTCGTGAGCGGTGAGCGTCGGGCATAGAAAAGGGGCGCGGGCCGCTCACTAGCCCGCGCCCCCATGTCCAGGAGGTTATGTCTGGTGTCGCCTGCGGCTACTTCGCCGCCACGGTGACCTTCACCTGCGTGCAGATGCTCGGCTTGGACGCGCAGCGCACGGTGATGACCGCCTCGCCTGCGGCCACGCCCGTCACGTTGCCGTCGCTGTCGACGGTGGCCACGTCGGTGTTGCCCGATGCGAAGAAGCACTTGGCGTTCGCCTCGGCGGGCGTGACGGTCGGCGCGAGCTTCATGGACTTGCCCACGGCCGGGCCGGTCGGCGCGGTGCAGGTGACGCCCGCGGGCTGCTTGAGCTTGTTGGCGGGGATGTAGCGCATAGCGCCAGCGCCCGAGATTGTGCAGGAGAACGCGCCGGGGTCGGACGCCGCGCCCTGCTGCGAGCCGACGGTCAGGCCCAGGTAGGTGCAGTCGCCCTCCACCACGTCGCCGTTGGGGTCGGTGTGGCGGAAGTGGCCCGTGCGGCCCTCGCCGGTCTCAAGCGCCAGGCTGGCAACGAAGTCCTGCGCGGGGTCGCCGTAGCAGCGGTCGCCTGTGACCTCGTACTGCGGCTGCACGCTCTTCACCTTGTCGGTGGGAGTGCCGTAGCCGTCGTAGTAGTCCTTGGTCTCGGTGGTCTCGTTGGTGGTCGGCTTCACCTCGGTGATGCCGCGCGAGAAGATGGCCCACGTGGGGCTGGCCGCGTCTGGCGTGGTGTCGATCTCCAGCGCGCTCATGTAGTTGGGCGCGAAGCCCAGGTCTTGGTTCTTTGCCATCGTTATCCCTTCTCTATGGTTATGGTCGCTTTGATTCGGAACTCCCACAGGTACGGCCCGCCCTCCGGCGGCGTTATCTCCTGCGGCTCTGTGTACAGCGCCGCGCTGGTGAAGCCGTAGGAGCCGGTGGGCGAGGACAGGTCGGCCCCGTCCAACGCGTCGGCCAGGTCGTAGGCGTCGCCCATGGCCTTGGCCTCGGAGGTGTCCTTCACGATGACCTGCAGCACGTATCCGACACGGCGGGTGCCGTCCATGTGGCGCACCGCGTCGGCCGTGGGCATGGGCCTCAGCACCACCGCGTCGTCGTGGCCGCGCGATGCTGCCAGGCGGGTGAGGAGCACCGGGCCGTAGCCCAGGGCCTCTATGGCGGCCTTCGCCGCCTCCATCACGTCCGGGGCCATGTCACGCCCCCTCGGTCAGGAGGTCGACGGCCAGGCGCTCCCAGTCCTCGCCGTGCGCTTCCTTCGCGGCCTTCGGCCAGTCGGCCTTGGCCCTCGGGTTCTTGCCGTGCTTGATGGAGCTGTCGGGCAGGTCGCGCACGTAGGCGGCGTAGTCGGCGTCCCATATGACGAGGCCCTGCCTGAAGTCGGAGGCGGCCTGCATGGAGTTGTGCATGCGCTTGGTGTCCTCTGGCGTGAACGCGTTCATGTCCTCGGCCACGCTCATGGCGAACTTCACCTGCTTGGCCTCCAGCTCCTTCGCGCTGAAACGCTTCATGAGCTTGGTCAGGTCGACCGTAACTGCTGCGGGCATGGCTACCTCACCTCCAGTTCCCAGTGGTGGGGACGGGTGCCGAACGCGCGGCGGGGCGTGCACCTCGCCACGTTCATCCACTCGCCCCCGTCGATGCTCACGCGGCTGCCCACGGGCACGTCGAACATGCCGGGGCTGTCCGCGCCGTCTGCTATCACGAGGCCCTGCGCGCCGTCGCCCAGGGCGTACTCGCGCACGAGCCACGCCGAGACGGGCTCGAAGCGCACGCGGCGCACCTCGACGGGCTGCTCGAACTCGCCGCCGTAGCCGCCCTCCCTGGGCACCTTGACGGACATGGTGGAGGGCCGCGCCGAGCGCGGCACCCGCATCATCTGGTACCCCCGATGCCCGCGTAGAGCAGCGGCGTTCCAAGCAGCTCGCGGCGGACGGCGGCCTCCATGTCGCTGCGGTAGGTGCTGGCCCCTTCGGTACCGGGGTTCCACGAGAACGAGCCGACGGTAAAGCCGCCGCCCTCCATGATGCCGCCCGAGCACCCGTATGCGGCGTCGACCTCGCAGGCCGCCATGACCGCGCGCGCCCACTCCTCGGAGCCGTCCGGCTCGTTGGGGAAGATCAGGTCGCGCACGGCTGCCGTGGCGTGGGGGAGCGCCGCCTTGAACTCCTCGGCGGACAGCTCCCCGCGCCCGGCTGCCAGGTAGTCCTCGTGGGTCGGGGCTCTAGTTTCCATCGTCCTCGGCCGCCTCGGGCTTTTCCGCCTTGCCCCTGGCGGGCTGCTCGTCTGCGGCCTTCGCCTCGGGCTTTTCCGCCTTGCCCTTGGCGGGCTTGGCCTTCTTCGGGGCCTCCTTCTCGAAGGCCAGTCCAACGGTGCGCATGTCGCGCCTCCTTCCTACGCGGCCTTCATGCCTGCGGTGATGTAGTGCGCCAGGTTTTCGCGGACGCCGCACACGCCGTACTTGCGGTACTTGAACAGGTGGCCGAAGCCCTGCTGGTTGTCTTCGGCGTCGATGACCTTGCCGTGCGCGAAGTTCCAGCGCAGCACCACGGCGTCCTTGTGGACGATGAGGAAGTTCATGTCCACCGCGCCGGTGCCCTTCTTGTAGTGGCCGATCTCCTCGTCCTTGGTGGTGCCGTCCAAAAGGTCGATGGCGCTGTAGAAGCGGGACTGCGGCACCTTCACGATGGAGGAGAAGCCGTCCAGCGCCTCTCGGGACTTGGTGGTGTCCAGGTCCTTCACCATACCCAGCAGGGTGGGGGTGATGAACAGCACGCGGCCCTCTTCCGGCACCTCCTTCTCGTCCATGTCGCACATGGCGGCGTTCAGGCCCTTGAGCATGTCCGCGCCGTCGGCGTAGGTCTTCTGCTCCTTGGTGATGCCGGTGCCTGCGCACAGCGTGGAGAACACGAACGCGTCTCCCTCGGGCACCACCTTGGTGCGGTTGAAGTGCGCGGCGGCGTTGCCGAACGCCAGATTGAAGGACTGGGCGTCCACTTTCTGGTCGATTTCCAGGATGGTGCCGCGGTCGTAGTTGGCGCTGATGGGCTTCCAAGTCAGGGACGCGCCGCTGTTCTGCGGCAGTCGCCCGTTGGCCTGCACGTCGCCCAGGCCACCCATGGAGTAGACGGGATAGTAGAACTCGCCCAGCTGCTCCATCTGCGCGATGTTGCCCTGCGGCGCGGCGCTCTCAAGCACTGCGGTCAGGGATTCCTTGCGGTACGCCTCCATGAGCACGTTCTCGTAGCCCTTGGGCAGTTCGATGCTGTTTGGCATGATTTACTCCTTTGAAGATTCGCCGGTGAGTCCGAAAGCTGCGCGGAAGTCGGCCAGGCCGTCGGAGCCTGCGCCGCCCTTGGGGTCGCCGCCCGCGCTCTCGCGGGGCTGGTCGGTGAACATGTAGGCGTTATCCTTCTTCAGGGCCTCGAAGTCGATGCCCACGAGGTTGCCCTGCTCGTCCAGCTTCGCGTCAGCGATGTTCGGGATGATCGCGCGCGCCGCCTTGGCGTTGCGCACCCCCATCTGCGCCAGCTTGGTGTCGATGGCGAAGTCGCGGCGCATGTCGGCCTCGCGCTTCTCGGCGTCGGCCTTGTACGCCTCGTTGTCGGCCTTGGCCTTGTCGAGCGCGGCCTGCAGCTCCTCGGCGTTGCCCGCCTTGGAGGTGAACTCCTCGATCTGCTTGTCGCGCTGCTCCAGCTCGGCCTTGAGGGCCTTCACCTGCTCCTGGTACTCGTCGGTCTCGCGCTTGTACTTCGCGTAGGACACGACCTCCTTCGCCGGTTCGGTCTGCTGGCCGTTGTCGCCGCCCTCGTTGCCTTGGGGCTTGTTGTCGTCCGCCATCGCTTGCTCCTTCCGTGTTTGGTTTTCGCGCTTCCCTGCGCGCTTGGATGGCCCGCCGTTGTCGCCGCGGTCGCGTGCGGGGCCGTTGTCGCCGCCCCATCGCGTGACCGCATCTTCCCCGAGGTGTCGCCAGGCAAAAGAAAAGGCCGCCCGTGATGGGCGGCCTTGATGCCGTGCGTCTACTCGGTTGTCGCTTGGTCTACTTCATCAGCCCCGCGTCGCGCAGAACCTTGCGGGACTTGGCAAAAAGCTCCTCGCGCTCTTCTTTGGTCAGCTTTTCGGCGGCTTTCGACTCGGAGGCGCTGTCATCTATGACGAGCACCCAGTCCTCTGGCGTCACTTCTTTTTTGTCAGCCTGAACCATTTCGCTTCCTCGTTTCGCTCGTAGAGCATTTCGGTGGCAAGCTGGTCGATAACGTCGCCGCCCACGTTCGGGCACTCTCTTTTCGCCAGCTCTCGCAGCTCCTCGTACGCTTGCACGACGCTGCGGTCGTTCACCTTGATTTCGTAGATTGTACCATCGTGGCACGCCACCACCGAGCTGCGCACCCAGTCGTTTTCCGCCACCGTTCGAATGTCGGTCCACGACGGCGGCGAGCTCATGGGGTGGTTGTGGATCAGCACCACGCCGCCCTTGGTGCGCCTGCACGCCTCCACCTGCTTGGCGGTCAGGCCGCACGCCTGGCTCTTCAGGCCGTGCCCGAAGGTGTCGGTGACGCGCTCGCCCTTCTTCCACGACACGACGGACATGCGTTCGTAGCCCGTGCCGTCGCGGTCGCGCAGGATGCGGCGGCTCTCGGCGTACACGGCCTCGCTTGCGCGCTTCGGGATGGGAAGGGACGCCACCTTGTCGTGGTAGGCCCTGCCGTTCACGGCGCGGCGGCTCACGTCTGCGGCGGTGCCCGCGCCCTTGCCCGGCATGAACTTCTCGCGCACCCAGGTCTTGTCCGTGGCAAGCGGGTAGATGCGCTCCTTCGATTCCACGGCGGCCTCGCGCGTGCGCTCGCGGGACAGGTAGGGATGGGCGGCTATGTGCTCGCGCTGGCGCTTCTGCAGCTTGCCCAGGCGCAGGCGCTCCTTGGTGTTGTCGAGCCCGGCGGCCTCAAGGGCCGTTGCCTCGCGCTTGGCGGCGCGTATGCCGCGCTCAAGCTCGCGCTGCTTCTGCTCTGCCTGGTATCGCTCCTCGCGCTTCTCGTTGCCGCCATCTGGATCGCGCTCGTACCGCAGCCGCTGGCCCTCCACGTAGATGCCGAAGTCGTGCTTGCAGTTCGCGCCGCACAGGCCATCGACAGAGCCGTAGCCCGTCTCGCGGTAGAACGGCGGGTACTTCTTGGACTTGCCCGACAGACTGAACACGCGGCCCTGCCACTTGGCGTGGCTCTCGCGCGCCCCGCCGTGCGAGGAGGTCTGCACGAGGTCGTGCCCGGTCTCTTCAAGCAGCTCCAGCGTGTTGCGGCTGCCGGCCTGCACCGCCTGCGTGCGAATGTGGCGGCGCATGGCCACGTCCGCCTGCGCCCACGCCCCGCTCTTGTAGTCCACGACGGACACGCCGCGCCGCGCCAGCTTCAGCACGGCCTCGCGGGTAGCCTGCTCGTAGCCCGCCATGCCCGAGTTCACCCGAGCCACGGCCTGCGCCACGACTTCGAGGTAGGCGCGCTGCACGTTGGCGGGCATCTTCAGGTTGTCGCGGCTCACGACGTCCTGCACTCCCGCCGCCGTGGCCCGCGCTGAGTTGTGCAGCCTCCACTGCATCGTCTTGGACAGCGCGCCCATGGCCGTGCCCAGCGTGGCCAGGTCGGCCTCGGCGCTCTTGGCCACGGCCTCGGCCGCAGCCTTGGCAGCCTCGCGCGCGGCTCTGCGGCCCTCCTCGTTCATGGCCTTCTGCACGTCCTTGGCGGCAAGCGCCGCCTTGCGGGCGGCCTGCGAGTAGGCGCTGTCGCCCTCGAAGTCGATGGAGCCTATGAGCGCGGCGTAGATGCACACCAGGCGCAGGGTGTATTCGTCCATGGCCCCCTGCGCTGCGTCGGTGAAGTGCTCTATGTAGTCCGGCCCCAGCATCAGGCGAGCCCGTCGCCCAGCATGTCGAACGCGCCGGCCTGCTGCTCGGGCACGTTGGCCTTGGCCTCGTTGCTGGTCTCGCCGTAGAAGCGGCGGCGGTACTCCCACGGGGCCATGATGCCAGCGCCGACCTCGCTCATGGCCATCTCGCGCGCGCTCTGCGTGTCGCTGATGATGGAGTCGTCGAAGTCCACGGTGACGTCGCCGTAGGGCACGGCCTCGCCCTTGATGCTGCGGCACGCGTCGGCCATGCCGTTCACGAGGCGCACGATGGACTTGCGCAGGGCGTTCTCGTGCCGGTGGATGGATCGCATCAGCTGCGAGTTGTCGGCCGCCACCTCCTTGGCGGTCTTCAGGCCCGTGTGCGACTCCCAGGAGAAGTAGCCGTTGCCGAAGCCGCACGCCACCGACAGCAGGCGCAGGCCCGTGTTGATGGCGCTGGCGTTCTCGTCGGCCTTGAGGTCGCTCTGAACGGTCTGGATCTTGGCCGACCCCTCGTCGCCGGGGTTCATGCTGAAGATGGTGTCGTCGGCCTCGCCGAAGGCGTAGTAGGTCTTCGTGAGGCTGCCGTCCGGCCCCTTGTCGGTCTTGGACTCTATGAGGGTCTTGTCCACGAACGTGCGCGGGCGGCCCACGCGAATGTGGTCGAGCAGGGAGGTGGCGGCCTCGTCGACCACCTTCATGGCCCCCACGGCGTTGCAGTACACGCTCGCGCCCATCGCGCAGTAGTCGTAGAAGCGGTTCGACACGGCGGGGCGCACCAGCGCGAAAAGCGGGCGGGTGCAGTGCGTGTCCATGTCGGCGCTGATGCCCTCGACCGCCACCTGCTTGTGCGTCTTGGTGTCGAACAGCTGCGTGAGGATGTGGTAGGTGCCGCCCTTGAGCACGTGGGCCTGGCACTGGTCGTAGTCGCGCCCGGCGACCTCCACGCGGCCCACGAACGCGCACTGCGTGCAGTCGTCGGCGCTCCACGTGAGCGGGACTATCTGCGTGGCGTCGTAGCGCACGATGCGCAGCTCGGCGTCGGGCGTGTAGGCGCTGTCGGTCACGCCTCGCGGCTCGATGACCCACGCGCCCGTGCCCATGGCGAACGCGCGGGCTATGAAGTCGGCGTTGTCCATGGCGAACGATGTGGGCGCGTCGCCGTCCTCTGTCGGCTGCGGCGCGGCCTGGCCGTCCTCGTGCCCCTCGTCGCCGACGCCGCCCGTCGCCTTGGGGTTGGCGAAGTAGCGCGCCATCCAGGCGCGGCGCTCGTCGCTCGTGCTGGAGATGATCGTGCTCTCGTTCATGAGCAGACTGGCCCACTCGTCGGCCACGAGCGCCGCCGGGTGCAGGCTGGCGCGCTCGCGCTTGTACACGCGGAAGCCGCGCCGCTCGCTGTAGTGGTACCAGCCGTTGTTCGCCGCGAACCAGCCGAACCAGACGCCCACCATGCCCTGCATGCGGGTGTCCGGCTGGTATCCCATGCGGCGCAGCCACGCCTCGGCGTAGCCCGTGTTGCCTCGCTTCTCCATCAGAGGTTGCTCCTTATCCACAGTCCTGCGGCGTAGCCCGCCGCGTCTATCGCGTCGTCGTTCACCTTCGGCAGTGTCTCGGTTATGTCGCCCTGCCCGTTCGACACGTACTCGAACTCGGGGAACTCCTTGGCGGCGAGCGGGCAGCGGTCGGGGTCGATGACTATGCGCGTAAGGTTCTGCATCCACCTGATGCGGCTCTTGGGCGCGTTCAGGCCCTGCTTGAGCGACTTCTGCGCGCCGATGCCCTGCTCCTGGTAGTAGAGGATCATGCCGCGCGCCGCGCTGTCGCACCACACGTCGGCGGCGGGGTCCTCGGCCGCCTGCAGCTTGGCCGCCACCAGCTCGGCGGTCTTGACGTCGATGGCCTCGGTTCCCTGGCGGCTCTCCTCGTCCAGCAGGTAAAGCACGCGCTCGTTCTCGTCGTAGCCCGCCTCAATGAACACCCAGGGGTGCACGCTGCCCGCGTCCACGCCGAACGAGCGCAGGGCGATGGACGCGCGCTCCTCCGCGGTGATGGGGCGTATGTCCAGCAGCTCGTCGGGGAACACCTCGGAGCCCGTGCCTATGACCTCGCCGAGCCATTGCCAGCGGTAGGAGTCGGGGGTCTTGCGGCGGCTGCGCTCCGCCTCCGCCAGCGCGGTGGCGCTTATCCATTCGGGGTGCTCGTCTATGACGTCCAGGTACGTGGTGTGGCATATGAAGCGCCCGTCCTCGCCCGGGTGGGCCTCCAGGTCGCGCGCCTCCTTGTTCACCCAGTTGCGAGCCGAGCGGGGAGGGTTGTAGCTGTAGAACACCCAGAACATGTCGCCGCCGCGCAGGAACGTGGCCAGCACGCTGCGCACCTCGTCCATGCCGTCGAACTCGTCTACCTCCTCGAACCACACCACGGCGCAGTAGCCGGTGCGGAACTTCGCGGACTTCAGCTTCTTCGGCTTGTCGCATCCCACAAAGCGTATGACCTGCCCGGTGGGGCGGTACGTCACCTCCATGGGGGACAGGCCGAAGTCGAACAGGTGCGCCACGCCCAGCACGTCGCACGCCCAGCCTATCTGCTCGTACACGGACGTGCGCAGCGTGTTGCCGACCTTGCGCAGCACGACGGCGTTGGCCTCCGGGTTGAGCATGATCAGCAGCACGATGGCGATGGATATGAACGACGACTTGGTGGAGTTGCGCCCGCCCTTGAACCAGTAGTGCGTGAACTCGTGCGCCTTGATGAAGCGCCACACGCCGGCGAACACGGAGGCCACGACGTCCGAGAGCCTAACCGAGGTCGTCAACGATGGTCACCCCCGCCTCCGCCATGGCGGCCTTCGCGCCGTCCACGCCGAACATGTCGTTGAGCAGCTTCACGCTCTCGGTTATGGCCAGGCGCGCGTCGCCGTTGATGCTGCCCTCGGCCGCCTGGCGGCGGAAGATGGGCAGCGCGCCGTCCAGCACCTCGAACAGCGGGGCAGCCGCGTCCTGCAGCTCCCAGCGGCAGTCCTTGGCGGCCGCGTCGCGGATTTCCTGGATTCTGTGCGCGATTCGTGGGTCGCGCATCAGCTTGGAGGCGGCGCAGCTTATCGAGTTGTAGTTCATCCGCTTGCAGTCGTAGGCCGCGCGGTACGCGTCCTGCTGCTTGGCGCGGGGCTTGGCCATCTCGCGGGCGAACGCCTCCTGCTTCGCCGTGAGCGGCTTGTCCTTCTTGGGCACCTGCGGCCTCCTTCCTGATTAGTTTCGCGCTAGCCAAGCGACGCGATCACATCGCGCTCGCGCGGCGAAAGCGCGAAACGCTCTGCGGCTGCACGCTCTGCGGCTGCACGCTCTGCGGCTGCACGCTCTGCGGCTGCACGCTCTGATATGAGGTAGCCGCTGCCGTATATCGCCTTGCCCTGGCCGCGCTGCGCGTCGAGCGCCCTCGTGAGGCTGCACTCCTGCGGCCCCACGCGGAAGTCGATGCCGTACTTGGAGTAGCGCGCCAGCATGGGCGCGGTCAGCACCTCGTCCGGGTACTCGTACTTCGGCAGCGCCTTGGCCTTCTCGCGGCGCAGGCGCTCTATCGCGGCATCCAGCTCGGAGCGCAGGTCGGGCGCGCTGCGAGCCTGGGCGGGGTCGAGGTTGGTCACGAACGACGTGTTGACGCTCGCGCCGTTGGCGTACGTCACGCCGACGCCCGTCACGACCTTGCAGCAGTTGCGGATGCCCATGCACGTCAGGGTGGGGGCGAACAGGAAGAAGCCCACGCCGCGCTCCTGGTAGTGCTTGACGATCTTGCTCAGGATGGAGAACGGCGGGTTGTCCACCACCGTGCAGCCCTGCGGGTACTCCTCGCGCTCGTAGTCGCCGCCCGGATAGAACGGGCGCGCCACCTTCGCCAGGTCGAACCCGTACTCCCGGTGCGCCCACCGCAGCACGCAGTCGTACACCTCGGGCGGGGTGTAGCAGTCGTCCGTCGTCCTTTTCGGCTCGAACTTTGCCGTGAACTCCTCGTATGTCTCGCCTCTCGCCATGCGTCTCCTATCTCTCGGCCCATATGGTCGCAAGCGTGTCGCCGGGCACGGAAAAGGCCGCCCCGAAGGACGGCCCTCTGCCTGTTTCCGTATTCGGTTGCCCCTATCCGCACGCCGCCACGGCCATGGCCATGAGCCCGAGCGCCAGCGCCCTTATGGCGTAGATGGCCGCCGCGTCTATGGCGATTGCCGCCGCTATGAACAGCAGGCACCCCCAGTTGCATCCCGGGCGGTTCATCGCTCCTCCCACTCGACGGTGCCGTCGTCGTACTCGGCCTTGAGCCATTCCAGGTAGTCGGCCTCCTCGCAGAAGCTGGCCAGCAGCCGCTTGCTGGTAGTGCAGCTGCTCATGCGGCTCGTCTCATACACGGCGATGAAGAAGGGCCACGAGTGGAACTCCGTCTCCGTGTGGATGGCCCGCTCGGGCGTGCCGAAAAGGTGCTCCCAGTTCGTCATCGCGCCCCCTCCATCGCGCTCGGCCCGACCTTGCGGTAGGTGAAGTCCTCGAACAGGTGGCCGCACCAGCGGCAGCGGTCGCCGCCCTTGGGCAGGTGGTGCCAGATCTCGCGCATGCCGCACTTCGGGCAGCGCACCTCGATGCTGGGTCGGCGCTTCGGCTTCTCGGTCTGCTGCTCCATGGCTACTCCACCGCCATCCGCATGGCCGGCTTCATGGTATCGCGCAGGCTCTTGGCCGGCTCCTCGGCCATTACCTCCACGTTCACGTCGGGCATCGCGAAACCGTGCGCCTCTTCGGCCTTGAGGCAAGGCATGGCGGCGTCCTGGGCCGCGCCCTTGAGCGTCGGTGCTGCCGTCTCCTTGGGCTCGCAGCGCCCCAGCCACAACTCGCACTCGTCCAGCTTCGTGAGCGCCAGGGCGCGCTCGCGGCTCGCCTCGTAGGCCGTCTCGATGCCCTTGCGCAGGTTCTGCACGGCCGTCTCTTCGGTTCCGGCGTCCAGCTTTTCGCGCAGTAGGGCGTTCTCGAACCTCAGGTTGCGAGCCTCGCGACGCGGCACTGCCACCGTATGGCTTTGCTGCTCGCCCCAGCAGTCCTCGCACAGCGGCGCGTCTACGCCCATGTTGTCCTGCCCCAGGGCGTCGATATCGCGCCCGCAGGTATCGCAGATGATTCCCATGGCTACTCCCTTCCTTCCGGCTTCACCGCGCCTGCGAGGAACCACGCCCGCAGGCTCTCGGCGCACTCCGGGCACAAGGCCCTTGCCTTGCCGTCGATTCGCGCGCTGTTCCCCAGCACCATCTTGGCGTAACCCGCCAGGGTCGCCGGCACCTCCTTGCCGCAGCGTTCGCATGCGCACATGTACAGCCTCATGCCTGCTCGCCTCCCTTCGGCAGAGCGTCGGCGATTCGGTCCCAGTCGGTGGCCGACTTCTCGCTGGGGTACTCGTAGGCCCCCACGCACGGCACCGGCAGCACCGCCATGCCGTCGTGCTCGCCTGCGTACTCGTCTGCGTCCGATCTGCTCTCGAACGCCAGCACCACGTCGCTCTCCGTGGCCACCGCGTAGATCTTCTTCATCGTTTCGTCTCCTATTCGAACTCGAAGCACTCGCATGCCTCGCTTGTCTCGTCTACCGCCTCCACGTCGGGGCCGCCGCCCGTCATGGCGTCGCGGGCGCACATGGCCTCGCCGCCAGCGCCCTGCACGCGGCCGCAGAAGCGGCACTCCCGGCACGTGCGGCCCTCCCACGGGTCGGGCCGGTTCCACGGTGCCCTGGGGTCGGACTCGAAGCACCCGGGCGGGAGGTTCCACCCGCTTGAAGGCTCGTACCCGCTCACATGCACCGCCTGCCCCTCGGCAGCCGACCCCAGCCGTCCATGGCCAGGGCATCAGCGTACTTGGTCGGTTCCGGCAGCAGCAGGTACTCCCAGTGCCCCGAGCCCGGCGGGGCGGGGCGGTTGAACCTCTGCTCGGCCCTGACCCAGCGGAAGTGCAGCCGGTTGGCGTGCGCCAGCCCGTGACAGCCGCTGCCGTTGCCGCTGCCGCACAGCATCACCGTGGGCTTGGGAACCTCGCGCCCGTCGCGGAACAGCTTGCCCGCCCCGCGCCTCACGATGTGGTGGCGGTTGAGCGGCCACGGCGCGCCGCACACGGCGCACCTGGGCGTCTCGATGCTCGGCCCCTCCATGAGTGGGCGCAGGATCTCGGGCAGCGTGTCAACGTTTGCCATTCGATAGCCTCCTGTCCTTGCCTTGCAGCTCGTACTTGTCGCACATCTCCGACAGGCGGCTCACGATGGCCACCGCCGTCTCCTCGTCGCCGTTCTTGGCCAGGCGGCGTATGAGGTCGCCCTTGCCGTACTGCGTGGTCACGACCACGGGCCTCATGTTCTCGTACCTGTCGTTCACGACGCGGAACACCTGCCCCAGCGTCCAGTCGGTGGGGGACTCCTTGCCCAGGTCGTCCAGCACCAGGCACCCCACGCGGGAGAGCCTGGACAGCACGCCGTCCTCGGTGCCGTCGCCGCCGTAGGTGCCCTTGATGGCGGCCAGCACGCCCAGCATGTCGGTCACCCTCACGCTGGTGCCGCCGTCCACCAGGAGCCGCGCCACGGCGCTCGCCAGGTGGGTCTTGCCGGTTCCCACGGGGCCGCAGATGTACGCCCCGCGCCCTTGCTCAACCTTCGCGGCAATGCTCTCGGCCATGGGGGAGGCGGCTGTCATGAAGCGGGGCTTGATTCCGGCCCGCTCGTAGGCCCGGCGGCGTTTGGCTGCGGCCTCCTCGGCCTTGGCCCTGGCCTCAAGGCGCGAACGCTCGTCGCGCTCCGCCACGGCACCCGGGCAGCCGCACGGCTTCCAGCCGCAGAAGGTGCGGCGGCCAGCCAACACCACGTAGCGGACCTCCAGCTGCGCCCCGCAGTGGGGGCACTCAGTCGTACTCGGCATAGCCGTCGGCCTCCTTCCGGGTCCTCGGGCCGCGGTTCACGTAGTCCTCGAACTTCGGCGAGAACAGCGTGGAGGGCCGCAGGTACTTGGCCATCTTCGGGTCGCCCGCCCACTCGGCTGCCATCGTGTCGATGACGGCCAGGAAGTCGGGGAGGCGGTAGCCCTCGGCCCAGCGGGCGTGTATCAGCCTGCGGGTCTTGGCGCTGCTTGAGCGGTAGCGGGTGCCGGCTGCCTCGTTGAGCGCATGCACGATTTCGTCAAAGGGGATTAAGGGGTTATCTATATACTCAACCTCAACCTCAACCTCTGCATTGCCGCAACTCGATGCGCCTGCATGTGCATCCGCATGTGCATCCGCATCTGCTTGCGCATGTGCGACTGCATCTGTATCCGCATATGCTCCCGCATGTGCTTGCGCATCTGCTTGCGCCCGTGCCACCGCATCGTCCACCGCGTCTTCCTTCCCCGGCCTGTTGCCCCAGCGGGCGTTGGCCGCCTTCCTTGCGCGCTCGCTCTTCTCGTCGCCCATGTCGAGCCTGCCCTTGAGCACCAGGAAGGTAGGCAGCCACGCGGGGCTGCCCTGCGGCTCCTTGCCCGTGAACCGGTACTCGACGATGGCGTAGATGAACGGCGCGCGCTGCTTCTCGGGCATGGCCTGCGCGGCCGCCCAGAAGTCGTCGTGTATAACCATGCCCATAGTGTCGCCGTCGCCTTCCCTAAAACGGGATATCCTCGTCGTACAGATCGGGCATGGCCTGCTGCTGCGGCATGGCCTGCTGCTGCGGCGCGGGCTGCTGTGGCGCGTACGCCTGCTGAGTGGCCGGCTGCGGCGCGTAGGCGGGCTGCTGCGGCGCAGGTGCCGGGGCGGGGCGTCCCTGGCCGTACGTGCGGGCCTGCGGCGCTTGCGGGGCCGCCTGGGGCGCGTACTGCTGCGGCGCGTAGCCCTGCTGCTGTTGCTGGCTGCTCATGAACTCCAGCTCGTCCACCACGACCTCCAGCGCGCTGCGCTTCTGGCCGGTCTGCTGGTCGTTCCAGCTGCGGTAGCGCAGCTTGCCCTCGATGGCCACCTTGCTGCCTTTGGCGAGGTACTGCGCCAGCTTCTCGCCGCGGGTGCCGAACAGCGTGCAGTCCACGAAGTTCGGGTAGTCCTCCCACTGCCCGGTCTGCTGGTTCTTGCGGCGGTCGTTGACGGCCACGCCCATGGACAGCACGGACATGCCTCCAGACGTGGAGCGCAGCACGGGGTCGCGGGTCAGGTTGCCGGATATGCACACGCGGTTGATGCTCATAGATACCCTCCTTGGGTTACGTCCCCGCTGTTCCAGATGCGGGTGATCTGCGCGTCTACCATGCGGATACGCAGCTTGATTACGTTGATGGCCTCCTGCGAGGCCTTGTAGATGGCCTCGGAGCAGTCGCGGCGGCGCTTGGCCTCCGCTATCTGCTCCTGGCCCCGGCACACGTCGCCGATGATGGTGACGGGCGTGCCCTTCTGGCGCTCGTTCAGGATGGCGATGCGCAGGGCCTTGCGGTACTCGGCCTCGTTCTCGGCGTACTGGCAGCCCGACTCCTTGCAGGTCTTCAGCTCGGCCTCCAGCCTGTCGGTCAGCTCGTCCAGCTCCTCGGTGAGCGCCTGCATCTACTCCACCTGCCAGTCGGGGCGCGGGCAGCACGGGCTGTTGGCCACGAACTCCATGTACTGCGGCATGCTGGCGAACTGGTAGCGCGCCCCGCAGCTGCGGCAGTGGGCCGTGAAGGGGCCGTCTGCGGGCGGCTGCTTCTCCTCGGGCGCGGGCTGCTCCTCCATGGCGTCGGGATCGCTCTGCCCGTCGATGGCGAACGCGCCGCACAGCGCGTACTTGCGGGCGTAGCTCGACGCCATGCCGGTCACCTGGGCGTCGTCCGAGCCCTTCTTGTGCTCGTCCTCGCGGGCGTAGGCGCTCACCTGCAGCAGGCCCTCGCCGCCCTCGGCGGGGAACACGCACGCCGTGGACTTCACGTAGTAGCGGTCGCCTATCTGCACCAGCTCGTCGGTCATGAAGAACGCCAGGCCCTCCTTGGCGCACGGCTCCTTCAGCGCGGCCACTATGTCCTCGTAGCTGCGGTAGCTGAACTTGCCGAAAGCGTTGTACTTGGCCTTGGGCACCACCACGGCGCGCTGCACGCGGGCAACGGCCGCCATGAGGTCGATGGGCTGCTGTTCCTGGGTCATGCTAGTAGCCTCCGTTCATCCGCTCGTAAACCTGGCCCACCGTGCCGTGCATGATGGTGCCCACGACGCCCTGCGCCTTGAGGGCCGCCGCGACGCCCTGCATCTGCTCGCGCGTGGCGCACGGCACCACGACCGTCCACGGGTCGCCCGCCATGGCCACGGGTGCCGGTGCGGGCGGCGCTGGCGGCACCGGGGCGGGCATGGGCGCGGGCTGCGGCTCGGGCATCTGCTCAAGCGGCTGCGGGAACTCTGCGGGCTGGCATTCCGCGGGCTCGGGCACCGCTTCGGGTTCGGGTTCGGGCTCTTCCACGGGTTCCGGCTCCATGGCCGCCTTCAGCTCGGCGATGCGCCGGCGCTCCTCCTCGGCCTTGTGCGCCGCCGTTATGGCCGCGCCCAGGTCCAGGGTGGCGAACAGCTCGCGCTCGGCCTCGTCGTAGAACGGCTCGCCCTGGAACTGCGCCTTGAGGGTTTCCCAGTCCTGGGCCAGGCGCTCCACCTTGGCCTCCAGGGCCTTGAATGCCTTCACCTCGCCGAAGGTCTTGTTGGTCCACTGCTTCTCGTGGAAACGCTCATAGGGCACGACGGGGGCCAGCAGCCCGGCGAACTCCTCGTAGTGCTCCCGCAGCTTGGCGTACGCGCGCAGCTGGCGCTCCTCCTCGGCCTCGTCCAGCTGCGTCTTGATGCCGTCGGCTGCCTGCTTCGCGATGCCCGCCACGGCCTTGCACCTGTCCTCGAACGCGGCCAGGGGCTTCGTGTACTCGCGGCTCACGGCCTTGCGGCGCTCGTCTATCTCCTTGGCGATGCCGTTGAGGTAGGCGCGGTCGCGCTTGGCGGCCTTCACGTTCTCGTCCTTGCCCATGTCGTAGGTCGCGCCCTCGTAGTCGGCCACCAGCCTGCGCACGTGCGCCTCCAGGGCGTCGAAGTTGGCCTCGATCACGGCGGGGGAGTACGCCACGGTCAGCTCTGACGCCTCCTCGGGCTCGATGATCTCGGCCTCAACTGCTTCGCTCATTTACTCCTCGCTTCCCAGGCGCGCCATGCACGCCTCGTAGGTTTCCGTCTCGGCCGCGTTCGGCTCGTAGCCGTCGGCCTTCATGGCCTCGTAGATGATGGTCACGTTCTCGACCGTCGCTCGGTTGAGGTACACGGAGCTGCCGCCTTCCATGAGGCTCCAGGCCGTCCAGCCGCTCATGTTCCACGCTGCCCGCCAGCCCATGGCCGCGGCCAGCTCGGTGGGCGTGCGGTCGATGGGTCGGCCCAGCAGCTCCTCGAACGATTCCACGGCCTCGGACTCCATGGCGAACGCGGTCAGCGCCAGGGCCGTGCGGCGCATCGACTTGAGGTCGCCCGCGTGGGCGGCAAGCCACTCGCGGCGGGCCTTCGCGCCGTCCTCGTAGGCGGCCTGGAAGTCGGCCTTGCGCTGGGCTGCGGCCTGTGCGGCCTCGTCGGCCCCCTCGGCCACCGGCGCTAGCAGGGTCACGCCGAACGACGTCTCCTCGGCCAGAAGCCCCGCGCCCGCGTTGTCGGCCACGTAGGCGTCTAGCGCCGCCAGGTCGGGGCGGTAGTCGGAAAACGTGCGGCATGCGGCGAAGCCCTCGGGGCATTCGTCGACGAACTCGACGCCCGCGTCGGCAAGCACCGCCACCACCTCGGCGCGGTTGCGCCTCTGCTCGGCCTCGGCCTTCAGGCTCGCGTACACGCGCTGCCATTCGGACTGCTTGCAGTCGCGCAGCTCGGCCACGGCCTCGTCGTCGCCCTCGAACTCGGCGATGGCCGCCAGGCGGTCGAGCGTCATGTCGTAGGCGGCGTCCTGCACCCTGCGGGCGGCGCGGCGCGCCTTGGCCACGGTGCCCGCGTCGGTGCGGGCGGCCACGGCCACCTCCTCGTCGGGAATGTCGAGCGCCAGCATGGTCTGCACGCCGCGCGACTTCTCCTCGGCGGTCAGCCCCAGCTTGGCGTCGGTCTCCACCATGGCCTTGGCGGCCTCCACGCGCGCCAGCTCGGCGTCGTCCAGGTCGTCGTAGACCTCGGCGAGGAAACGCTCGGTGCCGATGGAGCGCATGGCGCGCACGCGGCACTCGCCGTCGATGATCCAGTAGATGCCGCCCTCCTTGTACAGGATGGGCTTCATGACGGGCTGGCCGGGGTTGAGGCGGTTGGCCTTGAACTGCGCGGCCAGGCCCGCGATGTGCTCGGCGCTCTCCCTGGTGGTGAAGTCGCGCGGGTTCATCGGCTCGCCGTCGGCGCGCTCGTAGGGGTACACGTCGCAGATCGCGACCTCCTCTAGCGATTGCATGCGCGGGCCTCCTCGTCTACGACCACGCGGCACTCCATGCCCACCAGGCGGGCGCGGCACGCCACGCGGGCCACCTCGCCCATGAGCGCGATGCGCTTGGTGGGCACGGGGCCGTTCTTGATTTGCGCGGCCATGCAGGCGGCCCCCATGTTGAACGCCTGGCGCATGGCGGCGTCGAAGCCGCCGTCGCCCGGCTCGGGCACGGGGACGGCGCGCTCGATGCGCCTCAGGATGCTGTCCACCGTCTTGTCCGCGACGGTCTTGCTGATGATTTCCGTGAGCATTTGGGTCTCCTAACTGGGAAAACTAAAAGTGATAAAAACTTTTCAGGATTTCGGAACTTTTTTCTCTATGCGCTCCTTGCGCTTCTGCGCCGCCTTGACCCTGCGGTACAGGTAACGGCACAGCCACCGCTCCATGGCCTCGTCGTGCGCCTCTGCTGCCTTGTCGGCGGCGTAGCGGCTCATGCCCGAGGTGTCCGGGGCCTGCGGCATGGGGTCGGCGCGGCTCTCTCGGCCGCACTCGGTGCGCTCGTAGGTGCGGCGCTCCTCTGCGGTCAGCCTCGGCAGCAGCTCGGCTATGCGGGCCTCTATGGCCTCAAGCTGCTGCTGGCGTCTGCACGGTTCGCAGATGCCGTCCTTGCCGAGGGTCGCCCTGCGGCACCCGCACGACGGGCACAGCTCCAGGCGGTGGCGGTAGCAGCGCAGGGACACGTGGCCGCCGCTGGCGTTGATCACGCGCCGCGCGTTATCCAACTGGTTCTTGGACAGCCGCAGCTCGCGGCGAATCTCGCGGGCGGGCACCTTTCCCGCCAGCTCGGCTATGCGGTCGAGGTCGGCCTTGCGCCACGCCCTGTGTGGCCTGCCCTTGTCTCGGCGGGTCACTCGTCGCTCACCTCCACGACCACGCGGGGGCGCGCCCTGTCGGTGAGCACCCTGTCGGGGCACTGCTCCACGTACTTGCGGGAGTCGTCCTTGATTACGCCCGCCGCCACCAGGCCGTCGAGCACGAACTTGCGCGCGAAGCCCACGTTGTCGGCGTCGCGGCGCATGTCGGGCTCGTAGAACGTGGTGCGCACGGTCACCCGGCGCTCGAAGCGCGGCGCGCGCTGCTGCATGGCCGCCGCCCTCACGCGCGCCGTCTCGCGCTTCTTCATGGCCGCCGCCTTGTAGCGGTTGGCGCGCTCGGCGCTGATGTAGTCGTTCAGGCTCGGCATTCGGCCCTCGACCGTGACGGTGCACCTCATTGCGCGCCCCTGTCGTAGATGCCCTGCGCCTCGGTTAGCGTGGAGGCGGCGAAAACGGCTGGGCCCACGATGGCCTCCCACGTGCCCACCAGGTCCACGGAGTCCACCGGCGTGCGGCGGAAGCTCACGGCGGCCAGCATGGAGGGGCGCTGCAGCACCATGTAGCGGGACAGCACGCTCCACAGGTTGTGGTCGCGCTTGAACTCGCTGGCCTCGCTCACGGTCATGCCGTTCTGGCACGCCAGGGTGTACACGTTGTCGCGCTGGATGACGTGGCCCTCCAGCATCAGGCGGTAGCAGATGCGGCGCAGCTTCGCCCATGTATCGGGGTTCGAGGCAACCCAGCCGCACGCCTTGGCCACGAGGGCCTGGGCCTTGGCGTCTACCTCGGCCATACTGTTGCCTCCAGCGCCCATGTGGCGGCGATGCACGCGCAGACGAACAGAGCGGCGAAAACGGCCTGCAGCCTCTCGCGGCGCTGCTCGGGTGTTACACTGGTCTCGGTTCGGAAGCGAACCGTTGCGGTGCGCGTCTTTCGCTTGCCGGCTGCGACGCGCACCCTCTTTCCCTTGATCTTTTCCATTCCTGGAACTTCCTCTCGTTCTTTGGGTCCTTGTAGAACTCGCGCATCATGGCGGCGCACTCGTCGCACATGGCGCGCTGTATCGGGGTCATTCGCCCGCGACGCCCGGCAGAAGCAGCGGGGCGTCCTCGTAGGCGACCTCACCGGTGTCCCTATCCACGAACATCACCTCCTGGTCGTCGTACACGTGGATGTTGAGCATCTGCCCCGTGAACTCCACCAGCTTGGGGATGGATTCCCTGTACTTCGGGTCCAGCTCAAACTGCAGCACGCATTTGCCGCTCTTCACGTTGAGGGCGGTGAACCCCCCCCGTACGGTCACCTCGTTCAGCATGGCCTACTCCTTCTCGTCGTACGCGGTGTCGCGCGCGATGGTCTTGAAGTCGGTGCTCCAGCCCTTGCCGTTCACGCTGAACTGCACGGAGCTGTAGACGTTGAACTGCATGCCGCCGAGCTCGAACCAGGTCATGCTCGCCTCCAGAAGCTCGATGCCGCTCGTCTGGAAGCCCCACATGGCCGCGATGCGGCGCTTGAGGCTGACGTGCGTCTCCTCCATGCAGCCGTTCTCGGCCAGCTCGAAGTTGACGGCCACGCGCTTGCGGTCGTCGATGAGGTGGTCGAGCGTCTTGCCGACGATCTCGGCGACGAACTCGGGCTGGTGGCTCTTGGTGGTCATGGTTTCTCTCCTATCTATAGGTTTAACTATCGTTGCTGCCGAAAAAAATATCAGCCACACGCACGCCGAAAAGTTTTGCCAGTTTTTTGGCGTCCTCGATAGTCACGCTATCGGGGTTGCTTTCCATCTTTGCGTACGTGGGCCGCGAGATGCCGAGAAGGCCAGCCACGGCCTCCTGTGAGTACCGTGCCTTCTTGCGCGCATCAACCAATTCCATCGAATCACCTCCTTGCTTGGTATGCCTAAGACTATAACCAAACATATAGTGACTGTAAAGAAGATTTGTCATATTCTGTAAAAAGATTTTAACGGTCGCAGCGGAAGGAGGACACGTGAGCATAGCCGAGAACATCCGAAGGATTAGGACGCAGCACGACATGACGCAGGAGGAGTTCGGCAAAGTTGCCGCCGTCTCCGCTATGGCCGTATCTCAGTGGGAAAACGGGCGAGCAGTGCCTCGCATGGGCGCAGTTCAGCGCATTGCGGATTATTTCAATATCAGTAAAGGCGAGGTTATTGACGAGGGAACAGATGGCGTTGTTTTGCCTTCCGGCGCCATGCCCGTGGTGGCCAGCAGCGCCACCGTGCCGCTGCTCACGCTCGGGCGCGTGCACGCCGGCGCGCTCGCCGACGAGGAGGAGATAGCGCACCGCGTTGAGGTGCCCGCCTCGGTGTGCGCCGGGCACCCGCGCGCGTTCGCCCTGGAGGTCGAGGGCGACTGCATGAACCGCGTCATACCCGAGGGCAGCCACGTGCTGGTCGACCCCGACCGCCAGCCCGCCAACGGGTCCATCGCCGTGGTGGAGACCGAGGACTACCGCGCGGTCATGCGCCGCTGGTACAAGGGCAGCACCAAGCTGATGCTGTCGGCGGACAGCTTCGAGGACTACGAGGACATGATTTTCGGCATGGACGACGGACCCGTGCGCGTGATCGGCACGGTGGTGTGGTTCCAGGCCGCCGACGAGATGGAGTAGCCGTGGGCGGGCGCGCGGCGATATACGCCCGCTTCTCGAGCCACAACCAGCGCGGCGAGTCCATAGAGATACAGGTGGAGAAGTCCCGCGCCTACTGCGCCGAGAACGACCTGCGCGTGGTGGCCACGTACTGCGACTTCGCGCAGACGGGCACCAACACCGACCGCGCCGAGTTCCAGCGCATGATGGCCGACGCCAAGCGAGGGCTGTTCGATTTCGTGGTCATATATAAAGTTACCCGAATCATGCGCAACCGCGACGAGATGGCCATGGCGCGCATCATGCTGCGCCGCTGCCGCGTCGAGATACTGTACGCGGGCGAGGACATTTCGGACGGCTCGGCGGGCGTGCTGCAGCTGGGCATGCTGGAGGTGCTGGCGGAGTACGAGAGCGCGCTCGACGGCGAGCGCATACGCGACGGCATACAGAAGAACGCCGAGCGGTGCATGGCCAACGGCTGCGTGCGCTACGGCTGGGACATAGTGGACGGGCGCTACGTGGTCAACGAGGAGGAGGCCGCCGCCATCCGCCTGGGCGTGCGCATGGTCTTGTCGGGCAAGTCGGTGGCCGACGTGGTGCGCGCCTGGGAGCCGTACCGCACCAAGCGCGGCGGCAAGTGGCGCTTCCAGACGGTGCGCCGCATACTGATGCGGCGGGAGAACGGCGGGGAGTACCGCTACGCGGGCGTGGTCGTGCCCGGCGGCATGCCCGCCATCGTTCCCATGGATGACGAGGAGAGGGTGATACGGATGCTTGAGGACTCGCACAGGCCCCGCGCCAAGACCGAAGCGTGGGACTTCCCGCTCACGGGCAAGCTCTACGACGGGCGCGACGGCGGGCTGATGACCGGCACCAGCGGCACGGGCAAGTCGGGCAGGCCCTATCACTACTACCGCTGCCGCAGCTGCGGGCGCACCGTGCGCCGCGATGTCGTGGAGAAGCGCGTGGCCGACGCCGTGCGCGAGGCCCTGGGCAGCGCCGACAGCCGCGAGCGCATCGCTCGCATGCTGGCCGACGCCGAGGAGGAGCGCGCCGACGAGAAGCCCTTGAGCGAGACCATAAAGGGCGAGCTGGCCAAGATCGAGACGGCGTTCTCCAACATATGGGCGGCCATCGAGTCGGGCATCGCGCCGCCGGGCGGCAAGGAGCGCATAGACGCGCTGAAGCAGCGGCAGGCGCTCCTCAAGGACGAGCTGCGCACGGCCGAGGCCCTTGAGGCCGCCCGCCTTGACTACGACCGCGCGCTGTTCTGGCTTGAGGGCATGGCCGCCGCCGAGGTGGACGACGCACAGCTTCTGCGCACGTTCGTGGCGCGCGTGGTGCTGGGCGGCCCCGACGATGACGACGGCCTGCGCGTGGCGTTCACGTTTGACGATTCTGCCGGCTTGGGCGATAATCCGTCGCTGCCTGGCGCTATAGGTCCAGGTGGCGAGGTGTTCGACCGAATGAACGCCAGCTCCACCATAAGTAACAGGCAGGTAGATACTTATATCTACCTGCCTTTTTATTTCTTGTCCGTACCGCGGAGAATCGAACTCTATGCAGGGCGCGGGCGTTAGGAAAACGCGTAAGCGTTTTTAGCCCGCGGGCGAGGACGCCGGCAGGCGGCCGAAGCCGGTGCGGATTTGCGAAGCAAATACGCGGATTCTCCGCGCAAAGCCTCAAACCTATATAGATGCGATGATATCGAATCTCAGCCTGCCATGCGCCGCAGCAACGCAGAGTGGGACGCGCTTTCCCGCCGACCACCCCGCCCCCTCAACTCCAAAACCTGCGCTCTCGCCATCCCAAAACTGGGTAGAAGAAGGCCAAAACGCAATCGCAGGAGGTCAATATGACTGCAGAAGATAAGGCAAAGAACGCCGGCAAGGTGGCGCTCGTTTTGGAGGGCGGCAGCTTCCGCGGGCAATTTACCGCAGGCGTGCTCGACGTTCTCATGGAGGCCGGCGTCGAGATTCCGGCGGTATATGGCGTATCGGCCGGCGCCCTCAACGGCGTGAACTACAAGTCGCACCAGATCGGCCGTGCCAACCGCATCAACCTGGCTTTCTGCAACGACAGCCGCTTCATGGGCGCCGCATCGTTTGCGTCCACGGGCTCTATTGTGGGTTACGACTTTATCTTCAACGATGTCCAGGACCGCCTGGATCCCTTTGACAACGAGACGTTCGACGCGAGCCCCATCGAGATGTACGCCGTCGCGACGGACATGCTCTTTGGAACTGCCACGTACCTGCCGGTCAAAAGCGCCGTACTTGACCTCGACGCCGTGCGCGCATCGACGTCGTTGCCGCTGGTGACGCCGCCGGTCGAGATCGATGGGCACAAATACGTCGACGGCGGCGTAGCCGATTCGGTCCCCATCGAGCACGTGCTGGAGGAGGCGGGCTTCGATCGCGCGGTCGTCATTGTCACGCAGGACCGCTCATACGAGAAAAAGCCCTACGAGTTTATGCCCGCCGCACGCGCTCGCTATGCCGACTACCCCTACCTGCTCGAGGCTATCGAGACGCGCCACGACCGCTATAACATCCAGCGCATGCATCTGTGGAAGTATGAGCGCGAGGGCCGCGCGCTGGTCGTTGCTCCGCAAAAACCGGTCGAGGTCGGCCACGTCGAGCGCGATTCGGCAAAGCTCCTCGATCTGTATATTCAGGGCCGCCAGGAGGCAAAGCGCTTGCTGGGAGATATCGAGGCGTTTGTCGAGCGCTAGCGTCGCGACGTCATGACCCATGGACGACATGTGCAGAAACTCTGGTCGGAGCCAAAATACCTGTTGACTCGGGCGGCGAGCGGGGTAATATGGACGGGTTACTTGCAGAGCCCCGTGAATCTCTGTAACAACACGTACTGTACATGGAGGAGTCTAAGTGATTTCGAAATCGACTCACTACGCCAAGCAGGGCGAGGTCCAGCGCAACTGGGTTCTCGTCGACGCCGATGGTGCTGTCCTGGGCCGTCTTGCCACCCAGATCGCAATGATCCTGCGCGGTAAGAACAAGCCCCAGTTCACGCCCAACAGCGACTGCGGCGACTTCGTTGTCGTCATCAACGCCGATAAGGTCCAGCTTACCGGTAACAAGGCCGACACGAAGACCTATTATCGCCACAGCGGCTACAACGGCGGCCTCAAGGCTGAGAGCTTCCGCCAGGCTATGGAGAAGCACCCGGAGAAGGTCATCGAGCGCGCCGTTCGCGGCATGCTGCCCAAGACCACCCTCGGCCGTGCCCAGATGACCAAGCTTAAGGTCTACGCTGGTGCCGAGCATCCGCATGCTGCCCAGAACCCCACGAAGATTGAGCTGGAGGCTTAAAGATGGCTGAGAACACCGTTGTCTACCAGGGTACCGGCCGTCGTAAGAACGCCGTCGCCCGCGTCCGTCTCGTCCCCGGCACCGGCAAGGTGACCATCAACAAGCGTGACGCCGAGCAGTATTTCGGCCGTCATCAGCTCGTTGAGAACGCCCTTGCTCCCTTCAAGGTGACCGACACCGCCGGTCAGTTCGACGTTATCGCTCTGTGCGATGGCGGCGGCATCTCCGGTCAGTCCGGCGCTCTGCGCCTGGGCATCGCTCGTGCTCTTCTGAACGCTGGCGATTACCGTGCTGACCTCAAGAAGGCCGGTTTCCTTACGCGCGATGCTCGCGTGGTCGAGCGCAAGAAGTACGGCCTCAAGAAGGCCCGCCGCGCTCCCCAGTTCTCCAAGCGCTAAGGTTTTATCTCCTTACGAGATACAATGTACAAGCGGGGCCTACCGATTGCTCGGTGGGTCCCGCTTTTCTTTTCGACTAGGGTGGGCGGCTGCGTTTTGCCCACTTGGGAAGGAGCGATCCTATGCCCCAGAACATCTTCGGTACCGACGGCGTCCGTGGCGTCGCCAACGCCGACCTCTCGTGCGACCTCGCGTTTCGCCTGGGTCGTGCGGCGACCAAGTTCCTTGGTCCGGACATTTGCATCGGTCGCGATACGCGTCTTTCGGGCACCATGCTCGAGAGCGCTCTGACTGCTGGCATTATGGCCGAGGGCGGCCGCCCGCACTGCTGCGGCGTTATCCCTACGCCGGCCGTGGCGCTGCTCACCGTTCAAAACGAGCTTGATGGCGGCATCGTCATCTCTGCTTCGCACAATCCGCCGGAGTTCAACGGCATCAAGTTCTTTAGCCGCAAGGGCATGAAGCTCCCCGACGCGGTTGAGGAAGAGATCAGCGCCTGGGTCATGTCCGAGGAGGCCATGGCTGCCGACACGCTGCCGACCGGCGCCGGTGTGGGTCACATCATCAAGATGAAGGACGCCCGTAAGGCATATGTCGATCATGCCATCAGCACGCTCGACGGCCTAAAGCTCGACGGCCTGGTTGTTGCCGTCGACTGCGGTCACGGTGCTTCCTGCCAGACCACGCCTGCCGCGCTGCAGCGCCTGGGCGCCACGGTGCATGCCATCAACACCGATTACTGCGGCACCGATATTAACGTCGAGTGCGGCTCCACGCACCTTGAGCCTCTGCGCGAGCTCGTGCTGCGCACCCATGCCGATATCGGTCTGGCCCACGACGGCGACGCCGATCGCGTGCTGTTCGTGGACAGTGAGGGCAACGAGATCGATGGCGACTACATCCTGGCTATCTGCGGCTCCGACCTTGCTGCTCGCGGCAAGCTCGCCAACTCCGAGATCGTCTCGACCGTCATGTGCAACCTGGGCTTCTCCATCGCCATGAAGGAACAGGGCTTCGAGATGGTCCAGACCGCCGTGGGCGACCGCTATGTTCTTGAGCGTATGCTCGAGGACGGTGCTGTCATCGGCGGCGAGCAGTCCGGCCACATCATCTTCCTGGAGCACAACACCACCGGCGACGGCTTGGTGACGGCCCTGCAGCTTTTGGCCGTGCTCAAGCGCACCGGCCGTACCCTCACCGACCTTGCCGGCATCATGAAGAAGTACCCGCAGGTGCTCGTCAACGTGCATTCGGACAACAAGGCCGGCCTGGACGATTGCCAGCCCATTTGGGACGCCGTCGCTGCCGCCGAGAAGGAGCTCAACGGTCGCGGCCGCATCTTGGTGCGCCCGAGCGGTACCGAGCCGCTGGTTCGCGTTATGGCCGAGGCGGAGACGCATGAGCTGACCCAGCGCGTTGTTGACGATATCGTCGAGGTTGTCAAGCGCGAACTTCCCTAATGGCCAAAAACGGGTGCCAAGTGGTAAACTGACAAGGTTATTTTGATTGATTGGTATGTCCGAGGGGGAGCATGTTCACTAAAGTCCTAAGGTCTTTTGGTATGCGTGGTCGAGTCCTTACGCTGGATGCTCCCATCTCGGGCGATGTCATTCCGTTGTCCGAGGTCAATGACCAGACGTTTGCCACCGGCCTTTTGGGCCAGGGCGTGGCGATTCAGCCCACGGGCACGCGCGTGATTGCGCCGGCAGACGCCAAGGTCGAGGCCATTTTTCCCACTGGACACGCCGTTGCGCTTAACACGGTCGATGGTCTGGACGTGCTCATCCACGTTGGTTTGGACACTGTTCAGCTCGAGGGCAAGCACTTTACCGTACATGCGCAAGTGGGCGACATCGTCCATAAGGGTGACGTGCTCATCGAGTTCGATCGCGAGGCAATTGCTGCTGAGGGCTACGATGTGACGGTTCCCATCTTGGTGTGCAACTCCGTTGAGTTCTCGAGCATCAAGGGTTCCGTTGGCGAGCATGTCGAGGAGATGGACCAACTCATCGTTGCTCGCGAGCGCTAGTGAGCGTCCTCAGCCTTTAGCCTACAATTCAAACACGTTTACGGAGGGCGCCCTTGAAAGAGGGCGCCCTCCGTGGCAATATGAGAAACGTCCGAAGCTAAACAGCTTTGGGTCACCGTGGACGGGCAGGGGCCTCGACGCGGCTAGACACGAGACACATACATTACGCGACCTCGCCCTGGTGGCCGCACACGTTGGTTGCGGCCGACGCGGGCCGCGGGCAAGTGCTTGTAAGGGAGCCTTGCCTCTCTTGTACGAGAAAGGACGCGTAATGAAGATCATTAAAGCTAAAGACTACGAGGATATGAGCCGCAAGGCCGCCAATATCATCTCGGCCCAGGTTATCCTCAAGCCCGATTGCGTGCTGGGTCTTGCCACCGGCTCCACCCCGATTGGCGCCTACAAGCAGCTCGCCGCTTGGTACGAGAAGGGTGACGTCGACTTTGCCGAGGTCAGCACCTACAACCTCGACGAGTATCGTGGCCTTTCGCACGACGATCCCCAGAGCTACCACTACTTTATGCGTGAGAACTTCTTCGATCACATCAACATCGACCTGAACAACACGCATGTGCCCGATGGCTCCAATCCCGACGCTGCCGCTGCCTGCTCCGAGTACGACAAGATCGTCGCTGCCGCCGGTTACCCTGATCTGCAGCTGCTCGGCATCGGTAACAACGGTCACATTGGCTTCAACGAGCCCGATGACCACTTCTCCAAGGGTACGCACTGCGTCGACCTCACCGAGAGCACCATTCAGGCCAACAGCCGCCTGTTCGACAGCATCGACGACGTGCCCCGTCAGGCCTACACCATGGGTACCCAGACCATCATGTATGCCCGCATGATCCTGGTTGTCGCCAACGGCGAGGCCAAGGCACAGGCCGTGCATGACATGTGCTATGGTCCGGTTACCCCCGAGTGCCCTGCCTCGATCCTGCAACTGCACACCAACTGCGTTGTCGTTGCCGACGAGGCCGCCCTTTCGCTCTGCGAGTAGCGCGAATCCTGCAGTTCGACATAGCCTTGCCTAAGGCCTCCGCTTTGCGGGGGCCTTTTTGCTATCCCTTTTTGCCCACTTGACCAAAAACTTGCCGCAAGCTTGACGAATGCCGGATGTCCAACAGCTTGATTCATTCTATACCAGATTCTATGCAAAAATGCCACTAGAAGGTCGTAGACGGTAGCGGGTGCTAGGCGAGTTGAATGACATGGCTTAACCTTGTTCATCTGCGTTACACTGCCGCTTAGATGGGACAAGCTGACAAGCTCATTTACCTGCTTAAAGACCGATTAGTCGGGGGATTAATAACAATCGGCCCTCGCTGTACAAAAACTTGCCGCTTGCGTACCAAAAGACAACCTAAAACACAAGGTCGCTCTATTCATAGCGCGGCTTGTATGGTCTTGCGGCTACAGTGTCCATACGGTCGAGTTGAGGAGCGGGCATGGTAAACGATTTGGGCAGTATAGACGAGCTCGAGCTGATGCCGCTGGGCGGAGGCTATATGGTGCGACGCGAACGCTTGATGAATGAGCTTATCGCCAAGGGCCGAAAGGCCGGCATCGTGGTTCTTTATGCGCCCGACGGGTTTGGGAAGACCTCGGTGCTGCTGCAGTACACCCATGAGGTTAAATGCGACCCGACGCGAGGCCCCGTGCGGATTATCGAGGCCGATCGCGCCACTGGGCGCGAGGTGTTTATGCAGCTCGAGGTGGTTACCGAAGAACTCAAAGACAAACCGCATTCCCTTATCGCGATTGATAATGTGCCAAACCTCGATCAGCACGATACCGAAGACCTCATCGACAGGATTCGCGGCCTGCGCGCTATGGGGGTAGGGGTCTTTATCTCCTGCCGTCCTTCAAATCGTCAGCTGATTCATGGGCTGGGCGATTCGGTTAAGATCAATGCGCAGATGCTCAAGGTGCATGCCTATGAGTATTCGGCGTGGGCATCGGCGTTTTCGATCAGCACATCGCTCGACTTTTATCAGCTCACGCAGGGCGTGCCCGAGCTCGTTTCGGCATTGCAGACAGGTCTGTATGGCCAAGGCGACGTAGCCGGCCTGCTCGAAAACGAGATTGTCAACGTGTATGGCGCGGCACTTGCCGATCTGGCTTCACTCGACAATAATGCGCTGTTTTGCGTGGCATGTCTCATGGTTTTGATGGGCGAGGGCAATATCGCAGAACTCGAGGCCTGTGGGGTGAGGCTGTCGATGGTCGACCAGTCCTACTTTGTACGCGACTACCCGATCTTTGGCTTGGATCCCGCCGAGCGGAGTTTTACGTGTCTGGGCACGGAGGATAACGGACGCTTGCGCTTGCGTAAGTTGGTGGCCGAGGTTCGCCCCGAACTTGTTCCGAGGGCGGCCCGGATTTTGCTTAAGGCGGGCCGATGCGATGCGGCGATGGGCCTGGCGGACGCCTTTCTGGACCGTGAAGCGGTCCTTGAACTTGCTGGGCAGTATGGGGTCGATCTGGCTCTGACGGGGCACGGGGCCGATATCTGCCGAGCGGCGCTGGGCACGATCGATGCCGACGATCCGGCTCCAGAGCCAACGCCTGCCGAAGCGCTTGGCGTATATCTGGCAGCGGTCAGCGTGTCCAATACAAAGCTCGCTCGCTATATGGCATCGGTCATCGAATGCGGGGGCGAACGGGCGGCCTGCGAAATAGACCCTGTTTCATGGAGGGTGGCCCAGACACTGACGGCTGTTTGCTATGGGGACAACGGGCTTGGGCTTCCTACGAACCTGGCCGTGCCAGAAATCGAGGCATCTCACACCGCACTCGATATGTTGTCTGCGCATATCGAGGTCAAGCGCTGCCTGACCGAACGGGGAGATGACAGCGGCGTTCTACAGCAGCTCAAAACGAGCAAGGCCTATGACTGCGAGCTCGACATCGCGGGGATTGTTATACGGGCCGATAGCATGCTGGTGGAGCTCTTTGATGGGTCGTTTGCGGGAACCGACGAGCGCGACGACGAGATGACGGTGGTGCGGGAGGCGCTCGACGTACGTGGACTTAAGGCGATGGCTATCTGGGTGCGCATGGTGTTGGCGGCACGGCGGCTCCTTTCCGGCTTGCCGGTAACCGACGATGCGGCGTTCAACGAGCTCGATCGTTTTGCCGTGCGCATGCGCGACAACCAGATTCAGCTGTTTGGGCTGTTGCTAGAAGGCTGGCAGTCGCTGGCAGAGGGACGGCCGGTCAATGCAAAGTTCCGTGCGGTCCAAGTGCTCAAACTTGCCGAGGAGTCGATTGCGTACATGCGCGATAACGCATTGCTGCTGGAGCGCGCGGCATATCTACGTAACACCTCGATGGTTTCGGTGCGCGAGGAAGCGGAGTTGCTCGATATAAGCCAGACGCAGGTTGGTGGAGCGGAGGCCTGGATGGTGGCGCTGCATTTGGCCTGTGCGGGCCGAGACAGCGACCTTGCGGCCTGGATGTCCATGAATCGTGCGGGGATTCTAGAGCCATCGTATCGGCTCTTTGCGCGCCTTGCCATGCATTGTCTGGGCGAGCCGGCGGGCAGGATACGCAAGAAGCTTCCCGTGCGCGAGCTGTCGCGGTACTCGCTGCGCGACGATTTGGAAGGGGAGGGCGAGCGTCTGTTCCAGGCCGGCGAGGCTGAAGCCGTTGATACCATCGACCATATCGAGATTCGCATGTTTGGTGCGTTTCGCGCCGAGCGCGACGGGTTTCCCATCACGGACAAAATGTGGCGCCGCAAGAAGGCGGCGACGCTTGCCGAGCGGCTTGCGCTGGGCATGGATGCGCTCGTCGATCGTGAGACGCTGGCCATGGAGCTGTGGCCCCATGCCGAGTTCAATAGCGCCCGCAACAATCTGTACTCGACGATATCGCGCTTGCGGTCGGCTTTGGGGCCGACGCCAGACGGCAAGTCGTGTGTGCTCATCCAAAATGAATGCATCGGACTCAACGGCGACTACGTCAAGACCGATGTACGGCTGTTTGACCAGATAAGCCGCGAGGTTTTGGGAAATCGCACGGGTGCGCGCGGGCCCCATCTGGTCGAGTTGTGCCTTAAGATTGAGCAACTTTATGCCGGACCGCTGTATGTCCCCAATGGCTGTAATCCCACCTACTTTTTGCGTATGCGACGCATTATGCAGTCAAAGTACATCGATTGCATGATTAAGGGAGCAAATGCCGCTCTAGAAGAAAACGATCTGCAGTCGGCGATTTGGCTGGCGGAGTCGGGGCTTCGGCAGGAAACGTCGCGTGAGGATATGGTGCGCTGCGCCATGCGCGTCTACAGCGCGGCGGGGCGGCGGCGCGATATCGTCGAGCTGTACAGCGGGCATATGCACCACCTGAGGGAGCAGGTCAATGGCGTGCCCGAGCCCGAGACGCGGCGTCTATACGAGCGCTTGGTGGAGGGTCGGCTCAACCGCGTGCTGGTCGAGCGATAAAAAACGGGCGCCCGAAGTACTTGGGCACCCGTAAGCTTGCTATATGTTGGCTCGCCGGATCATTGACTCTTAGACGAGCTTGATCTTCTCGATGTCCTTGCGCGAGGACTCGCGATACAGCGAGAACTTGCGGCCGATGACCTGGACGACCTCGGCGTGGCAACGCTCGGCGAGCTCCTCGGCGGCCTCGCGGGCAGAAAGGCTGGAGCCGTCCAGCACAGAGCACTTAACGAGCTCGTGCTTCTCCAGATAGGCGACTGTCTGCTCGACGGTGCCCTCGTTGACGTCGGACTTGCCGATGATGATGGCGGGGTTGAGGTGATGGGCCATGCTGCGAAGCTGCTTGACCTGTGCTCCTGTCAGTGCCATGGGTTCTCGCTTTCTATGTATGGGGCGCCCCACGACGGGGCCTTAATCTACGTGAGCTGTCCCACGATAGCGCAGGAACGGCGCGGTGTGGGGCGCGTTTGCCCAGTTCAAAAAGAATGCGGATGCCGAGTGAGTGGGCGGTGCGGGCTGCGAACAGGCTATGAGCTGGGCGCAGAGACCGGCTCCCATGCAATAAACGCCCAACGAACCTTGCGGACATGATCGAGCATATAGCGCCCCTGCGGCACGCCCTTGGAGCCCGGCTCACCGGCATGGGGGTTCCCAATCATGTGCTGGGCGATGTAGTCGCGCAGACGGTCGACCTTATCCTCGTTGCCATGCTCGAGCATACGGGAAAAATCTGCTACGCCCGCTTCAAGGTTATCGAAGGTATCGCGACGAGGCGATTCAAAGTACGTAACCTGCGGCAGGGCACCCATCTGAATGAGGATATTAAAAGCATACACAAAGCCATTACTGCAGGTAACCGAGGCACCGATGGCGTTCATCAGGTGCAGGTCATAGCGCGGGCTGGAGTTGGCGACCATCGTGACAGCACAATGCCGACGAGCCGTACGATCAAGCTTGGCAAGCGCGCCTTTTAGATTGGTCGTCGTAACCGACCGACTGGCAAAGGCAACATCCACCGCTTTCGCGACCGGTCCAACCAAATCCCAATCATCATCCCAAGCAAGCTCAAGCGGCGTTATGCGCCCCTCGAGCCCGTAATACTCAATGCCGGCATCAAGCGTGCCCAGCATAGCGGGGGAGAAGTCGGCAGCAATCACAGGATGCCCAGCCTGAGCAAGCGGAATAGCAATCGACCCAGCCCCACACCCCATATCCAGCACGGATTCACCAGGCTTTAACGCCAACAGCTTTATAAAATCTCGGGCATACGGAGCAGTCTCAAGCGGCCGAAAATGCCGAGCCCTTTTATCCCACTCAAAAGAATCATCAGCCCGCCGCCGATCAGCTTGCAGACGCATCCACTCCTGATTCCAATCAACAGAAAGAAGCTCAGAGCGAGCATCCCCATCAACCACGGGCCAACCTCCTAGCAACAAAAAAGCGACTCCTCCTAAAAGAAGAGCCGCAACCAGCATATATCAGAAAGAACCGTTCCAACGCCAAACCGCCCTTACAACCAAGGCGGGCAGGAGCGAAGCGACTGCCATACGGGATAGAACCCAACTGAGGTCCCGTTGTGCGGGAGCCCCGGGGAGGGCAAATATATAAGGTCGATCGCGAGTTCCGCACGAGCCGGAGAGCACTTAATGTGCTCTCCGTGCGAGTCAGGACTGTCCGAGCAGGCGACCTTATATATTTGCCCTCCCCGGGGCTCCTCGCCCGAACCCCTCAGCTAGTTCTTCAGCGAGTTCAGCGGCGCCGGGAAGCGTCCGCCACGGTGGGCAAGCACGGTGCCGGCGTTGGGGTTCACCGGCATGATGGGCGCACGGCCAAACAGGCCGCCGTACTCGACGCAGTCGCCCACGCCCTTGCCGATGGCAGGAATCACGCGGACGGCCGTGGTCTTGTTGTTGATGACGCCGATGGCCATCTCGTCGGCGATGATGCCGGCGATGGTCTCGACCGGGGTGTCGCCGGGGATGGCGATCATGTCCAGGCCAACGGAGCACACGCAGGTCATGGCTTCGAGCTTCTCGAGCGAAAGCGCGCCGGCCTCGACGGCGGCGATCATGCCGGCGTCCTCGGACACGGGGATGAAAGCGCCCGAGAGGCCGCCCACGCTGGAGCTGGCCATGACGCCGCCCTTCTTGACGGCATCGTTGAGCATGGCGAGCGCACAGGTCGTGCCCGGGCCACCGCAGGTGCCCACGCCGATGATCTCGAGGATGCGGGCAACGGAGTCGCCGATGGCAGGCGTGGGAGCCAGTGACAGGTCGACAATGCCTTTCTCGACACCCAGACGGCGGGCTGCCTCGCGGCTCATGAGCTCGCCGGCACGGGTGATCTTAAAGGCGGTCTGCTTGATCTTCTCGGCGACTTCCATCATCGATGCGGAGCCGGGGAGCGTCTCCAAGGCAGCAGCCATAACGCCGGGGCCCGAGACGCCCACGTTGATGACGGCGTCGGCCTCGCCACCGCCGTGGACGGCGCCCGCCATAAACGGGGAGTCCTCGACCATGTTGGCAAAGCAGACAAATTTGGAAGCGCCGACGGAGTCCTGGTCGGCCGTGAGCTTGGCGGCGTCGATGATGGTCTGGGCGGCCATGAGCACGGCGTCCATGTTGATGCCGGCACGCAGGCTAGCGACGTTGACGCTGGAGCAGACGCGGCTGGTGGTGGCGAGCGCCTGGGGGATGGACTGGATGACGCGGCGGTCGGCGTCGCCGATGCCCTTCTGGACGAGTGCGGAGAAGCCGCCCAGGTAATCGATGCCGAGCGTCTCGGCCGCGCGGTCGAGGGCATGCGCGATGAGGGTGAGGTCCTCATCCTTGCAGCACGCGGCGATCTGCGCCACCGGGGTGACGGAAACACGCTTGTTGACGATGGGGATACCGTACTCGCGCTCGAGGTTCTCGGCGGTCTCGACCAGGTGCTCAGCCGTGTGCGTCACGTGGTCGTAGATCTTCGTGCACATGCGGTCGAGGTTCTCGTCGCCGCAACCCATGAGCGAAACACCCATGGTGATGGTCCTGATGTCGAGGTTCTGCTCCTCAACCATGCCGCGGGTTTCCGCGATTTCTGCGGGCGTGATCGCCATCCTTGCGCTCCTATCTGCCAAAACGAGCATAATCTTATCTATTCTAACGTGCCGCACGTGCCAAGTGGCGCATGCGGCACGTTTTGGTGCTCGGTTGTTTCCGTTGTGTTACTGCCCAAAGACCTCTTCGGCGATACGGGCGCTTTCGGCGGCGTCCTTGGCGTAGTAGTCAGCGCCGATCTGCTTGGCGTATTCGGGGGTGAGCACGGCGCCGCCCACGATGATCTTGACGCCCGGCACCTCGGCATGAAGCAGCTTGATGGTCTCCTCCATGGCGACGACCGTGGTAGTCATAAGCGCCGAGAGGCCGACGAGTTTGATATCGCGCTCCTTGACGGTCTTGAGTACCTCCTGCGGATCGACGTCGCGGCCCAGGTCAAAGACGGTGTAGCCGTAGTTATCGAGCAGCATTTTGACGATGTTCTTGCCAATATCGTGGATGTCGCCTTTAACGGTGGCCACGCAGATCTTGCCCTTGTCGGCAATCTCGCCGGCGGGCATCAGGCGCTTGATGGTGTCGAAGCCCACGCGTGCGGCCTCGGCCGAGGCCATAAGCTGCGGCAAGAAGAACTTGCCCTGGTCAAAGAGGACGCCAACTTCGTCGAGGGCGGGGATAAAGTGATTGTTGATGAGGTCCATGGCATCGTGGTCTGCCAGCAGACGCTCGGTCTCGGCCGCGATCTCGCCCTTGCGGCCCGAGACGACCATGCGACGAATCGGGTCGTCGTTGCCGTCGGTGCCGGCGGTGCCCGCGGCAGGCGCGGCATCACTCGATGCGGCCTGAGCTGCTGCCGGGTTTGCGGCGATCTTATACGGATCGGTCCAGCCGGCGTAGCGCTCGATGTATCCGGTCGAGCCCTCGTCCTCAACGCTCAGGACGCGATAGCTGTATACGGTATCCATAAAGCGCTTAGAGCCCGGGTTCATGATGGGGGCGTCCAGACCCGCGCCAAAAGCGGCAGCCAAAAAGACCGAGCCCAGCAGCGGGCGGGCAGGCAGGCCAAAGCTGATGTTCGACACGCCGAGCGCGCATTTGACGCCCAGACGCTCCTTGCACAGGGACATGGCGCGCAGGATCTGTTCGGCCTGGCGTTGATTGGTCGAGGCGGTCATGACCAGGCAGTCGATGAGGATGCGGTCCGGGCCAATGCCGTAACGGGCAGCCTCGGCCACGATGTGCTCGGCGATGGCGAAGCGAGCCTCGGCGGTATCGGGGATGCCGCCTTCGTCGAGCGTAAGGCCGACAACGTTGGTGCCGTAGTGGGCGACCAGCGGAAAGATCTCATCCATGATCTGCTGCTTGCCATTGACCGAGTTGATGATGGGCTTGCCGGCGTAGCGGCGCACGGCGGCCTCGACAGCGGCGGGATCGGTGGAGTCGATCTGCAGCGGCAGCAGCGTGGAGCCCTGGAGCTGCTCGGTGGCCTGTTGGATGATCTTGACCTCGTCGATCTCGGGCAGGCCGACGTTGACGTCCAGGATGTCGGCGCCCTGTTCCTGCTGGCTGATGCCCTGGCTCACGACGTAGTCCAGGTCGCCGTCGCGCAGGGCCTGCTGCAGGCGCTTTTTGCCGGTGGGGTTGATGCGCTCGCCGATGACGGCGATCTTGTGGCCGTCGCAGGGAAGGTCCACGACCGTTTGGGCGCTCGTGACCGACATGCTGGGCTTGCGGCGGCGCGGGCTGGGCGTGTGGTTGTCGATAAGCGTGCGCAAGGCCGCCATGTGCGCCGGCGTGGTGCCGCAGCAACCGCCCACGACGCTCACACCGTCGGCGATCATGCCGGCGACGGCCTCGGCGTATTCGGGGGCTTGGATATCAAAGACGGTGTTGCCGTCGTCGTCTACATGGGGGAGTCCTGCATTAGCCTGCACCATAACGGGCTTGTCGGTAACGGTGAGCATACGTGCGGCGAGTCCTCGGAGCTCGGCCGGTCCTTGGCTGCAGTTGATGCCCAAAACGTCGGCACCGATGGCGTCGAGCGTGATGGCGGCGACCTCGGGGCTCGTTCCTAGGAAGGTACGGCCGTCTTCCTCAAAGGTCATGGTGGCAAAGACGGGCAGGTCGGAGTTCTCGCGGCAGGCGAGGACGGCCGCCTTGATCTCGGCCAGGTCGGTCATAGTCTCGATAATAAAGAGGTCCACACCCGCAGCGACGCCGGCGCGCACCTCCTCGGCAAAGAGGTCGTAGGCCTCGTCAAAGCTGAGGGTGCCCAGGGGGCGCAGCAGGGCGCCGATGGGGCCGATGTCGCCGGCGACGTAGCGGGCGCCGGCCTCACGGGCGCAGGCGACAGCGGCGGCAAAGACGTCTGTCACGGTGGCGGCTCCGTCGAGCTTGTGGGCGTTGGCGCCAAAGGTGTTGGCGGTGATCACGTCGCAGCCGGCCTCGACGTATTGGCGCTGAATGTCGGTAATGACCTGGGGCTCCTCAAAGTTGAGCAGCTCGGGCAGGGCGCCGGCCTTCATGCCGGCCGCCTGCAGCATGGTGCCCATGCCGCCGTCGAACAGCAAGTGTCCCGTGCCCTCGATAGCGGCGCGCAGGCGATTGTCCTTAATGCAAAGGTCGTCGATCGTGCGCGTTTTGTACGCGGCACCGTTGCAGCGCGCAGCATTGACAGGTGCCGCCAGCGCAGCACCGTCCAGATCATGAGTGATAAGCGGAGTAAACATCGGGGGCTCCTAATGGCTGGAATAGCAGGTGGTGTGGGAGGCGCGGAAGCGGCAGTGCTCACGCATACGGCAGATATTGCAGGTGGGGCGACTCTGGGCGTCGTGGACTTCGCCGTCAAACAGACCAATCACCGCGGTCACGCTCTTGGTGGGCATGAGCAGGCTGGTGGGGGTGACGGTAAGTCCAATGAGGCGCGTGGCATTGAGTGCATCCACGATCGAGCGCTGGGCCGAGAGCGGACAGTCGCCATAGCCGGGACTGAAGCGCCAGTTGCCGGCGAGCCCGTGTGCGGCGGCCGCAGCTTTGACCTGCTGGTCCATCTGCTCGACGGCGGCCTCCACATAGGCAGAGCACGCGGCGTCGAGCACGGCGCCTTCCAGGGGTTGCTGGGCTCCGGTGGTTCGCAGACGGCGTTCGGCAGACATCCCGAGGGTACAGGCCATGAGCGCCGCCAGGCGGGCGTCCTTAAGGTGGCGATAGATATCACGACCCCGCAGCTCAACATTGGTGCCAACCAAGCGGATGCAGGGCTCGCCCTGCTCGTCGACGCCTGCGGCATCGACGGCAAACACGCGTCGCACGCCGCGGGGCTCGATATCCAGCTCTAGGCGCTCGACTACAAGCTCAATTCGTCGTGACAGCTCGGGCTCAATCTGCTGGCCGCCGTAGCCCAGATACCGCAGCATCTCGGCACGGTCGACACGAGGGTGGTGGGCAGCGTCGATACGATAAAGCGCCGGCGACGCAAGGTCGGCCGGCACTTCGACAGCGGTTGTATCGATGTGCGGTTTTTCCATTACCCCAGGCGCTCCATAATGGTCGCGGCGATCGCAGGACGGTTCATAGTGTACAGGTGCAGGCCGTCGGCGCCGTGCTCCTTGAGGTCGCAAAGCTGGCGGGCTGCATAATCTACACCAGCTGCCTGCAGGCTCTCGGGGTCATTCTCGTACTTGGCGAGAATCTTGATGACGGGGGAGGGCAGCGACGCGCCGCACATAAAGACCATGCGGCTGATCTGTGACTTGCCCATAAACGGCATGATGCCCGCGGTAATGGGCACGGTGATGCCGGCCTTGTCGGCAAGCTCGCGAAAACGGTAGAAGCACTCGTTATCAAAGAAGAGCTGCGTCACAAAGAAGCTCGCGCCAGCGTCCTGTTTTTGCTTGAGGTGTTCGACCGAGAGGTTGAGATCCTCACAGGCAATGTGGCCCTCGGGGTAGGCTGCGGCGCCCACGCAAAAGCCGGCGTCGACGAGCTCGGGGATGAGGTCGCGGGCGTAGGCGTAGTCCGAGGCGGGCTTGTCGTCCTCGGTCGCGCCGGCAGGGAGATCGCCACGCAGGGCCAGGATGTTTTCCACGCCGGCGGTGCGATACTCGTCGATCTTGGCGGCGATATCGGCGTGCGACCGGCCCACGCAGGTAAGGTGTGCCACCGAGGGCGTGTCGAATTCGCTCGTAATCATATGCGCGATGGGGGCGGTGGCGGCACCGTTGCCCGAGCCGCCGGCCGAGCAGGTGACCGAGACAAAGCTCGGCGAAAGCTTGCACAGATTGCCTGCCACTTCGCGAGCCGTGTCGAGGGTGAGCTCGCCCTTGGGCGGGAACATCTCAAACGAAACGGGCGCGGTGCCCTGGGATGCTGCCTGCTTAAAAACCTCGTCGACGCGCATATCGTGCTCCTCTAGATACGTAATAGTGTGATGTGTTGTAAGGATTCTACAGCACCACTGTGTCACGGTGGAGTTTCACTCGTTATTCGGGGATACCAATCAAAGATGCCTTGCTATCGGCTTTCTCTATAACAGAGCGGCTAATCTAGGCACGGACTATAAAGACTGGTATCTGATGCAAAATACCAGTTAATAGAGCTCCATCCCAAATTGACTACCCTTAAACCATGGGGAGAGGTCTGCAATTTATGCAGTTGATTGGCTGTTGAGGGTGGCAACGCCGCCTCGATAGGGTAACCTCATTGATTGGTTTCGCGACAGCAACATAACGGTAATGTCGCGGAAACACGGCGAGTCTAAGCTATGACTCGTTCGTTAGTAATCAACACCGCTTCTCACGCGGTGCCGATACGAAGGGAGTTCCGTATGGCCGAACTTACTGACCGCTTCGGGACCATGGTGTTCTCTGAGGAAGTCATGAAGGACTACCTCCCCAAGGACATTTGGAAGCGCCTTGCTGCAACCCTCGAGGGCGGTGAGCCGCTCGACCTGGATGTGGCCAACGCCGTTGCCCATGCCATGAAGGTCTGGGCCATCTCCAAGGGTGCGACGCACTATGCGCACTGGTTCCAGCCGCTTTCGGGCATTACTTCCGAGAAGCACGACAGCTTCCTGGAGCCCAACCACGACGGCACCGCCATTACCAAGTTTACGGGCAAGAACCTCATCCAGGGCGAGCCCGATGCCTCCAGCTTCCCCAACGGCGGCCTGCGCGCCACCTTCGAGGCCCGTGGCTACACCGCTTGGGATCCCACTAGCCCCGCCTTTATCAAGGACGACGTCCTGTGCATCCCCACGGCTTTCTGCTCCTACACGGGCGAGGCCCTGGACAAGAAGACCCCGCTGCTGCGCTCCATGACCGCGCTCTCGCGTGAGTCCAAGCGCGTTTTGGCGCTGTTTGGCAAGACCCCCAAGAAGGTCGTTCCTTCCGTGGGCGATGAGCAGGAGTACTTCCTGATCAAGAAGGACGCCTACCGCAAGCGCAAGGACCTGGTCATTACCGGCCGCACCCTCTTTGGCGCCGCTCCCTGCAAGGGTCAGGAGCTCGAGGAGCACTACTTTGGCGCTATCCGCCCCACCGTCTCGGCCTATATGAAGGATCTGGACGATGAGCTGTGGGCGCTTGGCATTCCCGCCAAGACCAAGCACAACGAGGTTGCTCCCTGCCAGCATGAGCTTGCCCCCGTCTATGGCGAAGTCAACGAGGCCATCGACCAGAATCTGGTCATGATGGAGAAGATGAAGCTCATCGCCTCCCGCCATGACTTGGTCTGCCTGCTGCACGAGAAGCCCTTTGAGGGCATCAATGGTTCGGGCAAGCACAACAACTGGTCGCTTGGCACCGAGTCCGAGAATCTGCTCGATCCGGGCGACACCCCGCTCGACAACCTGCAGTTCATCGTCTTCCTCACCGCGGTGATCGAGGCCGTCGATAACTATCAGGAGCTCCTGCGTGCCTCCGTTGCCTCGGCCGGCAACGATCATCGTCTGGGCGCCAATGAGGCCCCTCCGGCGATTATGTCCATCTTCCTGGGCGACCAGCTTACCGAGGTCGTCGAGAAGATCATCGATGGCAAGGCTTCCGTCCATGCCACGCGCGGCGTGCTCGACCTGGGCGCCGATACCCTGCCCAAGCTGATGCAGGACAACACCGACCGCAACCGCACCTCCCCGTTCGCCTTCACCGGCAACAAGTTCGAGTTCCGTGCCTGCGGCTCCGAGCAGAACGTCTCCGACTCCAACCTGGTGCTCGATGCCGCCGTGGCCAAGTCGCTCAAGTCCTTCGCCGACGCGCTTGAGGGTACGCCCGAGGATGAGTTCCAGGACGCCGCGCTCGAGTACTGCAAGAAGGTCCTGACCGACCACCAGCGCATCCTCTTCTCCGGCGATGGCTACTCCGACGAGTGGCCCGTCGAGGCCGAGAAGCGCGGCCTTGCCAACAACAAGACCACGGCCGACGCCCTGCCCGCCTTTGTTTCCGATAAGGCCATTGCGCTCTTTGAGGAGACGGGTGTCCTGACCAAGGCCGAGGCCCAGTGCCGCTACGACTGCAAGCTCGAGAAGTACAACAAGCTCATGAACATCGAGGCTACCACGATGGTTCGCGAGGCGCGTCGTACCTATCGCCCGGTCATTACCGCCTATGCCACCAAGGTCGCTAAGGGCCTTGAGACTATTCGTGCCGCCGGTGCCGAGGCCGCCATGCAGTGCGAGCAGAACACGCTCAACAAGCTCTGCAACGGTATCACCACCATCAACGACTCCATCAAGGCGCTCGACGCCGTGCATCAGAAGGCTGAGGCCCTCGATGGCCAGGAGCAGGCCAACGTGTACGCGCACGAGGTCGTTCCCGCTATGGATGCGCTGCGTGCCGCCGTGGACGCCATGGAAGAGATCGTGGCAGCCGATTACTGGCCGGTCCCGACCTACGACGACATCCTGTTCTACGTGTAGAGCGTAACTGACATATCGTCACGGTATTGAGCCGGGGTCCGCATTACGCGGGCCCCGGTTTTTGTTTGCGAAGAGCGCTTAGGAGTCCGTTTTGCAACTGATTCGCCCACGTAATAAGGGGGCGAGGGCAAAAAACGTCAAATATGAGTACTGTCACAAGTCCTGTAGCATTATCTTTTTGCAAAATATGCAGTATTACGCAACATATGTCCAAGTACTTAGCTGATAAACGCCTGCAATTCTTTCGCCGTAGGACACCTGACGTCTAAATCGATTTCTGAAGGCATGAAATCGCTGTTACTAAATCGGTAACAGTACTCATATTTGCCATTTTTTGCCCATGGTCCATCGGAAGATGCCGGGATCCGCACCCTGCCGGGTCCGAATCCCGGCATATCGGTAGCAAAAAGCCCGCTACCGAATTGGTAACGGGCTTCTTAGATTCTGTGGTGCCCCCAGCGGGATGTCCGCGTGCGGCTGGCGCCGCCCGCCTTCGCTGCGTCGCTTCGCTCCTTGCGTGCTGCGCTGGAAAACGCTTCGCGTTTCCTCAGCTCCGCACCCTGTCGGGTTCGAATCCCGGCGTTGGGGAAGAAAAAAGCCCGTCACCGAATTGGTAACGGGCTTCAGATTTCAAATGGTGCCCCCAGCGGGATTCGAACCCGCGATATCCACCTTGAAAGGGTGGCGTCCTTGGCCGCTAGACGATGGGGACAGCGGGAAAGAGTATAGCAGACTTTTTTGCCGGCGCGTATATCGTTGGCAAACTGGAAAACCACCACAAAGGTGCTTGTCCCTTTGTGGTGGCGGGGCGTTAGGGGAGGAGCTTCATGGCGGCGTCGTGGGCGGCGTGCTCGTAGGTGCCGTCGAGGGGCTTGAGCGGCAGCAGGGCGGCGGCCTGTGCATCGCCACGGCGCTCGAGGGCATGGGCGATCAGCCAGTCGGCGAGCTCGGGGTTCTTGGGCAGTGCCGGTCCGTGCAGGTACGTGCCGATGACGCCCTTGTAGATCAGGCCCTCAAAGCCATCGTCGCCGTTGTTGCCGGTGCCCGCGACGACGGACGTTCCGAGCGGCGTGGCATCGGCGTCCAAAAGCGTGCGGCCGCCATGGTTCTCGAATCCCACAAAGGGCTCAGGTGCCAGATCGGTTTTGACGGCTACGTTGCCGATCAGGCGATCGGATCCACGTACGGTTTCGGCGGCAATGACGCCCAGGCCCTCAATGCGATCGTCGCCCATGTAGTACGAACGGCCGAGCAGCTGATAGCTGCCACAGATGGCAAGCAGCGAGCCGCTATCCTCAACATAGGCCGCGACCTTGTCTTTTTGAGCGAGCAACTCGTGTGCCACGGCCAGTTGGTCGCGGTCGGAGCCGCCACCCATCATGACGATGTCGGTGTCGGTGAGATCGAGCGACTCGCCCATGCGGACCTCGTCCACGCGCACGGGAATGCCGCGCCAGGCGCAGCGGCGCTCGAGCGCGATAACATTGCCGCCGTCGCCGTAGAGGTTAAGGGCATCGGGGTACAGGTAGACGATGCGCAGCGGGCGCGAAAGCTCGACTGGCGCGATGCCGACAGGAAGAGCGCTGCCGTCGGCACGGGCTACGGCGCGCCCGGCAACAGCGTCGGCGGTGGCGCCTTTCAGCCCGTCGAGCTCCTTGACCAGCGGCGGGAAGGCCGTGTAGTTGGCGACGGCGTAGAAGGTGTCATCGGCGGCCTCGTCTGCCACGGCGCCAATTGCCTGCGCGACGTCCGAGATAATCGCGGCATCGATGCCGGCGTACTTGAGGCGTACCTGCATGTCGTGCGCACGCGTGCCTCCGGCAAAGGCGACAAGACCCGGCGTGTCGGCGATGCGCTCGAAGTCGACGTCGTAGATCCACGAGACATCGTGGCCGTCGGCATCGTTGTCGTTAAGGAAGAAAGCACAGAGCCTGCCGCCCGCCGTCTTAATGGACTGGATCTGGCGATCGAAGCCCACGGGATTCTTAGCCAGGTTGGCCTCGACAGTGCGGCCGGCGATATCCCAGCGCCCCATACGACCACCGGCGGGCACATAGGCATCGAGCGTGGGCTGCAGGTGCGCCGTATCCACGCCTAACTCATGTGCGGCAAAGAATGCGGCGGCAACGTTGTAGACCATGTACAGACCGTTGTAGCGCGTGGCGATGTGTGCGGCTGGCGCGCTGGAATCAGATCCAAACACCAGGTCAAAACCATAGCCGTCGCAGCCGAGCTCCACGCCCGTCACGCGACGGACAAGCGCAGGGCGGGCCCAGCCGCACGAGGGGCAATGGTAGGCGCCGAGCTGGCCGTATTGCACGTAGTCATACTCCAGCGGCGCGTTGCACTGTGAGCAAAAGCGCGAGTCGCTAATACGGTCGGACTCGGTGTTGGTGGCGCCGTCGATGCCAAAGGCGATGCTTGCATTGGGAACGCGTGCGGCGATCGCGGCACACAGCGGGTCGTCTGCGTTGTAGATGAGCGTTGTTGCCGGAGAGAGCTCCAACGCATGGGCAATGACGTCTTGGGTATGGTCGATCTCGCCGTAGCGGTCCAGCTGGTCGCGGAACAGGTTGAGCAGCACGAAGTACGTCGGCTTGAGCTTGGGCAGGACGCGCACGGTGTAGAGCTCATCGCATTCAAAAACGCCCACGCGCTTGCCGCTGTCAGTGTGCTTAAGGCCGCCGCGGGCCTCGAGCAGAGCGCCCACCACGCCCGGCTCCATGTTGTTGCCGGCGCGGTTGCATACCACGCTGGCGCCGCTGGCGGCAACAGCGTCGGCGATGAGGTTGGAGGTGGTGGTCTTGCCGTTGGTGCCGGTGATCACCA
>OJPV01000022.1_pt1 | contig 114442 bp, 119 predicted proteins | sample 1598581 | NCBI WGS metagenome assembly OJPV01 (sample SAMN03922501, study PRJEB24848) | human gut metagenome | isolation source: stool sample | host: Homo sapiens | place: Germany | collected 2011-11
ACGAGATCATGCCTAGTCTCGTGGGCTCGGAGATGTGTATAAGAGACAGGCATCCGAAATGAGTTTGCATCATTACGAAAAACCATTGGTATGCGCATATAGTGGCGGAAAGGACAGTGATGTGCTGCTGGAGTTGTTTAAGCGTTCTGGGATTCCATTCGAAGTGCATAACAGCCATACAACTGCGGATGCCCCGCAGACTGTAAGACATATCAGAGAAGTGTTCCGAAAGCTGAAACTAGAAGGAATCAAGTGCGAAATTGAAATACCTACATATAAGGGCGAACCAACAAGTATGTGGAAGCTGATTCCAGAAAAGTTGATGCCACCAACAAGGTTAGTGAGATATTGCTGCTCTGTTTTGAAAGAAACCGGATGCGCCAATCGGTATATTGCAACTGGAGTAAGATGGGATGAAAGCACAGCTAGAATGCAAAGAGAAGAGTTTGAGAAAATAGCAAACAAAAAGAAAGACAAGGAAAAATTCACGATAACAATGTTGATGAACGACAACGATAAGCGAAGACGAATGAATGAGCTATGTATGCAACAGAATAAGATGGTCGTGAATCCTATTATCGATTGGACGCACAGAGATGTCTGGGAATATATAAGTTCCGAGAAAATAGAAACATGCGAACTATACCAATGCGGATATGATCGTGTTGGGTGCATAGGCTGTCCGATGGCAGGAAAGAAGAGGGAAAGAGAGTTTGAGGATTTCCCGCAATATAAAAAGCTATACATACATGCATTCGAGAGGATGTTGAAAGAGCGTGAAAGAAGAGGGAAAGAGAATACATGGAAGACAGGTGAAGATGTGTTTGCTTGGTGGATTGGAGATGAAAATGTTCCGGGACAAATGCATATTAAAGATTTTATTGCAGATGAATAGTGAGGTAGAAAATGGACGCGAAGAAAGTTAGAGAAGCGATAAAAAGAATACGCAAAATGCGAGATGCGAGCGATCGTGGGAGGAAAGGATGTAAAGAATGGAGGAACTAAAGAAATGCCCGTTTTGTGGTGGAGAAGCGATACTGAAAATCAATTACGGATTTGATGAAAAAGTTATTTCGGCTTTTGTGTACTGTGAGGAATGCGGAGTCGCAACGCGAAGTTTCGCTTTAGAATCTACGGCTAGAGGAACATGGAATAGGAGAGTGGAAGAATGAAAGAGGAGATGGTTGAAGTTTTAATTAAAATTGCAAGCAAATGCAAGACTAAAGACGGATGCCGTATTAAGATCACAACCCCAGCAGGACGTTATTTAGATACCTTAATCGTAGAAAAAGCGTATGATAACGGAACAATTACGGGATATAGTGAACACATGGATATTGATACAGCTTATTATATTACGGATGGGATTGGAATTGAATTTTTAAATTGATTTTATGAGGTGAAAAATAAAGATGAAAAGAGAAATCCTTTTTAAAGCAAAGAGAATAGATAATGGAGAATGGGTAGAAGGTTAGTATACATATATTACCAATCCGCTAACAGAAGATGGTAAACCGATAAAACATCTGATTTGTAATGGAACTAATATATTTAATGACTTGATTGACCCAGATACTCTCTGCCAATACACAGGACTTACCGACAAGAACGGTCGGAAGATTTGGGAGAATGATATTGTAAAATGTCTTAAGAGAACAGAAGGATACGAATTGTATCAAGTTGTATGGAGAAATGAGTTCGCAGATTTTGGGGTAGAGCCGATTAAACCTAAATACGGAGCGAAGTATCCAATTGGACTAAGTGATGGTGTAACATTGTGTGGACATGATTATAGGGCTTTTGGAAATATTTTTGATAATCCAGAGTTGTTGGAGGTAGAGTGATGAGAGTCATAAATGAACATGAATGCAAAAGTCTTTCATCGCAAAATTACAATGATGAAGAAATGGCTGTGCAAGAAATGGTGTTGGATACGAAACACGGAGTTGAGTACAAGGGATGGTATTTGGTCTTTTATGGTAAAGAGACAACTGTGGCATTTGGAATCAAATATTGTCCGTATTGCGGAGAACTATTGGAGGAATAGAGAATGAACGTACTAGAGAAGATTTTAGAAGAGATGAAGAAAATTAAAGATGGAAACAGAAAGGAAAAATTGTATGGAAAATATCCGCCACAAAACAAAAGGCAAGAGACTCTAAATGCCTATTCGCAAGGATATGAAGATGGTACGGATAATTTTTATAATGCGATTATTCCGATTATCCGTTCCCACATGGATGAAGCTTCAGATATGCACGGAAAGAGGTTGATTGATGCGAATGCACTAGATGAAGAAGTGAGAAATTTCTTCCTCACAATTATAGGTGATCCAAGCCAATCAACAGTAGTCAGAGAATACAAAGAATCATTTAGGAAAATGATTGATGAGCAGCCAACAGTGCATGTAATTAAGGAGTGAAAAGATGGACCATAGAAGAAACCGCAGGCAAATGAAGATGGATCAGGAGCAGCGCTATGACGAGATGGAAAGTCATAAAGCACCGGATAATGCCGTAAAAGCATTTAAACGTCCGGCATACCAAGAATATAGCGTTAAGCAGTGTTTGAGAAAATGGGGAGTTGATTTGAGTGGGAAGATGGAGAAAGGGGATTGATGCCGGTGGACAAGCAGATATTAATCGAGTACGCAGATATGAAAGAAGAGATTAAAGACCTTAGAAGACGGATACAAGAGGATAAGAAAGCACTGGATAAGCTAAACAAGACAGTTGTTACAGATTCTGTGACTTGTGGAAAGAAAGGGAAAAAGCCACTTCGGACAGTAAAGATACACGGTAAGCCTACTATGGCCATTATCCGGAAGCAGGCTGCTTATGAAAGAAAGATTGCACAGCTAGAGTTATTGGAAGCTGATCTGCTCGAAAAGCAAACGCAAGTAGAGGAATACATACAGCAGATAGAAAAGAGCAGGCTTAGGAGCATGTTTAGACTGTATTACATAGATAATCTGACGTGGGAAATGGTAGCTATGAGGATGAATTATATGTTTCCGAAGAAAAGAATTCCATTTACGAAAGACAGCTGTCGTAAGTTACATGACAGATTTTTAGAAAAAGTTTCGTAAATGTCCGCCACTGTCCGCTTTGAAAGTGGTAATATGGTATCATACCCGAAAAGGGAAAATGATTATAACACTGTTTCTCACTAAGGCGCCCCGCTTTTGCAGGGCGTTTTGCATGTCATGAATGGATGGGTAGGTTCGATTCCTACACATGGCTTAGTAGCATATCACGGTAAATATTAAAAATCCGGAATGCCGTGGAAGTGCTACGGTGTGATATCACGAAAGGCAGATATCCGCAGATCTGCCAAGTAAACAAGTAGACATGGTCTATATTTAGTGTTTTAGTCCCCGAGTGCGGATAGGGGAAAGGATGTCAATAAAAGGCATCCTATGGGTGCATAGCTCAGTTGGTAGAGCGATGGTCTCCAAAACCATATGTCATCGGTTCAATTCCGGTTGCGCCTGTTGTGGACTACTGCAACCTCCTTTCTTTTGGTTACGTTGCTTGGTTTTGCTTATTATGTTATGCAGTAGTCCTATAGATTAAAAGAATAAACTTGCATCTAATAGTTATATATGTTATATTTGGTGTATAACTAAGAACTGGAGGAGAGGGTTATGGATATTTTATGTAACATTTTGATAGGGTTGTTAACAGGAATTGTTAGCGGTGTGATTAGCGGTGTGATTAGTGGTGTATTAGTGACTAAACATTACCGGAAGAAAGACATTGAAAAAGAGAAAGAGAGATATTTCTTGACTGAAAAAAATCGTTTGCGGAGTATTTGTGAAGTTTTGGAAAAGATGAAAGAAGATAAAGATGTGTCTCAAGAAGAGCAATGTAATTATTTTCGGGAATTGAAAGATGTGAAGCGCAGAACAGTGAAGATGGATAGTGAATTTGAGCTGTCAAATGAAGAGTTGAAAAATAAAAAAGATATAAGTATATTGGATAATAACTTGGGTGAAGTGATCAATAAATTTGATCAAAGCGTTCACATAATGAAAATGGCTGATAAAATGCAAGGTGAAGAAATTAAAGAAGAAGCAAAAAAGAAAGTACATGACATACACAAGCTATATGAAGAAGCTTGTTATTTTCTTCCAATAGTAGAAGATATTATAGCAAAAATGGATGTTTAAGAGGCACTTCGGTGTCTCTTTTTTCTTAGAAAATTAATAGATTGGAAGGTGGTGAGCCCTATGACAGAGAAACAGAAAATATTTGCAGATGAATACCTGATTGATTTGAATGCCACACGGGCTTATCGCGTTGCATATCCGAGTGTAAAAAAAACTGAAACAGCAGCCTCTGCAGCGGCAAGAATGTTAAGAAATGTTAAGGTTGCAGAATATATTGCCGAAAGAATGGAAGAACGGCAGAAGCGAACGGAGATCACGCAGGATCGAGTTTTAAATGAACTGGCTGCAATCGCTTTCTCCAATGCTGCTGATTACGCAAAAGTAGTAGAAAAACAAGCAACAGCAGAAGTGGATGGGAATATCGTTCCGCTTGTAGGAGAAAACGGAGAACCGATTCTGTATCGGACCGTAGAACTGGAGCTTACAGAGAATCTTACAGAAGAACAGCAGCGAGCCCTCGGGACAATTAAAAAGGGGCGCGATGGATTAGAGCAAAAGCCCTGCGACAAGGTGAAGGCTCTGGAACTTCTCGGCAGACATTTAGGCATGTGGAATGACAAGCTGGATGTAGCAGGAGATATGGACATGAAGATTGTAGTAGATTACGGTGATGACGATGAAACAAGTTAATGTAGGATTTAACAGAAATTTTAAAGAGTTTAATGAGTGCAAGAAGCGATACCGGTTAGCGAAAGGCTCTGCTGGTTCCGGAAAGTCGGTAAACATTGCACAGAATTTTATCATCAAGCTGGGTGATCCAAAGTACAAAGGTGCAAATCTATTGTGCGTTCGGAAAGTAGACACAACAAACAAAGATAGTACCTATGCAGAGTTAAAGAGTGCGATCTACAAAATATATGGAGATAAAGCAGGATTGTTTTGGCAGATCAAAAGCAATCCAATGGAGTTAATCTCTAAAGTAACTGGAAATAAAGTGATTTTCCGAGGAATGAAAGACGATGGACAGCGAGAAAAAGTAAAGTCTATCACATTTGATGTTGGAAAATTAACATGGATATGGATTGAAGAGGCAACAGAGCTTTATGAAGCGGATGTCGATATTCTCGATGACCGACTCAGAGGTGATTTGTCATTCAATCCATTTTTGTATTATCAAATCACATTCAGTTTCAATCCAGTGTCGGCAACGCACTGGCTGAAAGCAAAGTATTTTGATATTAAGAGCGATGATATTTACACACACCAGTCAACATACTTACAAAACCGCTTTATTGATGAGGCGTACCATCGGCGCATGATGATGCGTAAAGAGCGAGATCCGGATGGATACCGAATTTATGGACTCGGAGAATGGGGAGAGACTGGGGGGCTTATCCTTACAAATTATGTAATCGAAGATTTTAACACATCCCCTGATCGATTTGATTACATGGTAAATTCGCAGGACTTTGGATTTAATCATGCGAATTGCATCGGAGAGGTAGGATTTAAAGACGAAGAGATCTATTTGTGCCGAGAGTTGTATGTATTTGAAAAAGATACATCCGAGATTATACAGCTGGCTGATGGAAAATTTCAGAAGCGAATTACTATGTATTGCGATTCTGCTGAGCCGGACAGAATTAGGATGTGGCAGAAAGCGGGATACAGAGCATGTCCGGTCAAGAAAGAGCCGAATAGTGTAAAAGCGCAGATTGACTACTTGAAGCAGCATACAATCCATATACATCCGTCCTGCGTAAATACGATTAAGGAGATCCAGCAATGGAAATGGCGGAAAGATGAGAAGACGAACACTTTTACAGACGAGCCAGTGAATTTCTTTGATGATGCGATGGCAATGCTGCGCTATTCGATTGAGCAGGAGAGAAAGGGAAAAGTGAAATTAAAGACCTTTAGAGGAGGAATATAAAATGAATGGGAAAAGACCATACAAATTGCCGGAACCTCTTTTATGTTCCGCTGACAAAGAAATCAATATGGTATTAGTGGATGAATACATTCGAAAACATGAAGAACGAATGCAGAGATATAGCTATCTCGAGAATTTGTATAAGGGATTTCACGATGTCTTCCGCTTACCGGAAAAAGAAAAATGGAAGCCGGATAACCGACTGGCAGTGAATTTCCCGCGTTATATCACTGAGACTTTTTTAGGATATGCTTATGGGATTCCGATTAAGAAATCACATCCGGATGCAAATATCAAGGACGCGATTCTTGAATTTGACCGGGATAATGACATATCGGACCAGGAGTACGAGCTTGCAAAGAAGTGCTGCATCTACGGACATGCTTTTGAGTATTTTTACCAGGATGAAGAAGCAAAGACAAAAACAGTGATCTGTAATCCAAAAGAACTATTTGTCGTCTACGATGATACTGTAAAGAATCGTGCGCTATTCGCTGTCAGATACGGAAAAAGAGACGATAATGTTACAAGGTATGGCGAGATACTTACAAGGACAGAAATCATCCCATTTGAGGGAGAGAAGATGCAGGAGAGTGCGCCGAATCCCTATGGTCGCATTAATTGCGTGGAATACCTGTTAAACGATGAGAGAATCGGTTTGTATGAGGAAGTCGCCGGCATGATAGAAGTGTACAACAGAGTGATCGGAGAAAAAGCGAATGACGTGGACTCTTTTGCTGAAGCATATCTCGCAGTGCTCGGCGCTGAACTGGATGAAGAGGGAGTTTATAAGATTCGGGACAATCGGATTATAAACTTATATGGCACGGATAACGCGAAAGATATTATCGTGCAGTTTCTTGGCAAGCCCACAGCAGATGGAACGCAGGAGAATCTTTTGAATCGGCTTGAGAATTTAATCTATCAAACAAGTATGGTAGCGAATATCTCAGATGAATCGTTTGGAAATGCCTCCGGAACCTCTCTTGCGTATAAATTGCAGTCTATGAGCAATCTTGCACTGACATTCGACCGTAAAGTTGAAAAGTCCATGAGAAAGCGATATAAGCTATTCTGCTCCCTTGCAACGAATGTTCCAGATCGGGACGCATGGAAAGATATCGACTTTACAATGAGTAGAAATATCCCGAAGAATCTCCTCGAAGAAGCGCAGACAGCACAGGCCCTTGAAAGCATCGTGTCCAAGGAAACGCAGCTGCAGGTCCTCTCGATTGTAAAGGACGTTACCGAGGAGATTGATCGAATGGAGAAAGAGGAAGAAAAGAAGCAGGAAACGATTGTAGAGAAGCGGATGTTCGGAGGTGCGGTAGATGGACAGCAGGACGTACTGGAAGAATAGAGAAGATGAACAGCGGAAGAAGAATATTAGGGATGAAGCTGAATACGCAAAAGAGATTGAGAAAATCTATGTGAACATGATGGATGAAATCCAGAAAGAGATTAATGGATTCTATACACGTTATGCAAAAGCAGAAGGAATCACAATCGCAGAGGCAAAAAAGCGGGTATCTAAAATGGATATTGATGCATACAGTCGGAAGGCGGCGCAGTATGTTAAGGACAAGAATTTCTCGAAAGAAGCCAATGAGGAAATGCGACTCTATAATGCAGCTATGAAGATTAACCGATTGGAAATGCTGAAAGCAAATATCGGCATACATCTTGTTGGGGGATTTGATGAGCTGCAAAAGTATTTTGAGCAAATTCTAACAGATAAAATACTGGAAGAATTTGAACGACAGGCAGGAATCCTCGGAAAGACTGTTCAGAACAACGCGAAGATGGCACATTCGATTGTGAATGCTTCTTTCCACAATGCAAAGTATTCGGACCGCATTTGGATGTATCAGGACATGATGAAAGCGGAACTGTCGAAGCTCTTGCAAACAGGTCTGATACAAGGCAAGAATCCAAGAGTATTGGCAAGACATCTTACCAAGCTGTTTGGAGTAAGCCGGGAAAATGCAGAGCGACTGATGGCAACAGAACTGTCAAGGGTGCAGGCAGAAGCGCAGAAGCAGTCCTATATCCGCAATGGATTTGATGAGTATGAGTTTATCGCAGAGCCTACCGCTTGCCCGATCTGTCGGGCTTTAGACGGAAAACATTTTAAGGTATCGAAAATGATGCCCGGAGAAAATGCACATCCAATGCATCCGCGCTGTCGGTGCAGTACAGCAGCATATATGGACGATAAAGAGTATCGAGAGTGGCTGGATGGGTATTCTAAGCATGGGATGAACTTTGAGGAATGGAAGAAAAATGGAAAATCTGTTGCAAATGATTCTGCCTCTGGTATAATGAAATTGCCAAGATACAAGAATGCTGTTATTCCTAAAGCTAAATTTACACAGTATGCACTGAATCCTGATAAAGATCCGAATAAAGCAAAGGCTTTTGAAAAAGCTCTCGGCTACACTATGGATAATGCGGATGATTTAATTGAGCAGATAAATAAGAATCTTCCGAATTATGAAGCTGTAGAAAAAGGAAATCGAGGATGGGGAATGACATATGAGGTCGTTATGAATATCGTAGGTCCTAACGGAAAGACGGCGAAAGTATTGACAGCTTGGATTGATGATAAAAATAGCGGAGAAATGAGATTAACAACAGTTCATGTCGATGATTAAGGAGAAGATTATGATTGAGCTTTACGAGAAATATAAGTTAAAAGATGGGCGAACTGGGACAGTAGTGGAAGTCTTGGGGAATGGAGAAGCTTGCATCTTTGAAATTGACAAAAAAGGAATTGAAGATCGGGTTGTAACTGTAACTCGGGAAGAAATAAGCGAAAAAGTATCATAGATACCACCAGTCAAAAAGGCCGGTGGTATTTTTATACCTATTTAGGAGGCTGATCTATTTGATTGTAGTAAATGTAAACGAAGAAAAAATAACATTGAATGGTCATGCAGGTTATGCGGAGCCGGGAAAAGATATTGTATGTGCAGCTGTTACAGCTCTTACACAAACAATGGTGCATAGTATCGAGGCACTTACCGAAGATAAGCCGGAATACACGGCATGTCCGGGAAAATTTGAATTAGAAATAAAGAATTTATCAGAGAAATCGAAAATTTTGGTAGATTCTTTTTTTATTGGAATTTGTAAGATAGTAGAAGAGTTTCCGGAGCATGTGAAAGTGAGGTGAGAAAATGAGCAAAGCAGAGAGTTTTATCAGAGTGGCGACAGTAAGTGAACAAGCATTAGTTCTTGAATTTGCGCATGAGGGAAGCGCATATCTTGTGAAGAATTTTACGGATGGCGATGTATATGTTGGTCTCAAGGATGGTGCGACAAAAGAGGAGAGTATGTTAATTCCCGCTAATACAGCGCAGTGTGTGATTCTAAGAGATAAATTGTATTTTGATAAGGATGGAAAGATTGTCCAAATCATCCCCACAGCAACCAGCGAAAAAGGAGTAGAAGTACAATGCTTAAAATGGTAGATGGAACAGGAATCATCGGTGTTGATATGGTATGCCCTCTAGGTGGTGCTGTATCCCCTCCACAGCCACCAAATTACGATAATGTAGAGATGGAAGGGGTAGGGAGCTTAGTGCTTCCAAACAGCTTAAAAGCGCCGTTGGAGAGGTTGGAATTGATTGGAAATAGTACGCAGGGCGAGAATCCAGCGCCGGACAATCCGCAGGAGATTAAATCAGCAGGACGGAAAAGTAAGAATCTGTTTAACATAGCAGATTTAAGAGTTGGACAAGTACAAAAGGATGGTACGATAAATGAAAAACAGATATATTATAGAACTGTTATTTTAGATGTTCCGCAAGATGGAAAATATCGTATTACATTTAATAGCAATGATGATTACACAATGTTATATTTTACAGAAGCATATGCTAATGGAGCATATTCAAATCCATATATAAGAGTGCACGCAGGCAACCCAAATTATTATATAACACTCGCAAAGGGTAAAAATATATTATCTTTTAGTACACATACTGCAAGTGGAAACATAGCATTTACGACTGACCACAATATTATGATTGCGGCAGAATCGGAAACATTAGATTATGAGCCTTACGGATATTTTTTTGACTTGAAGATTACTGGGAAAAATCTGTTTGACCGTGAAAAAGCAAGAGATATTACAAACTGGATAGTCAGAGATGGAAACGGTTATGCAAAATTTCCAATCCGTGTTGGAAAAGGGAATAAAGTTACATTTTATTACTCCGAAAAGCTAACGACAGGAAAAGGCTTTTATGTCGGAATTACACAGTCCGAGACAAGTGCCATCGTCTCATGGCTATACCACTCCGCAGAAACAAACTTGAATAATAAAAAATATACAGCCGTAGCGGCAGGAGATTATATATATTTATCGTGCACAATAAGCGGCATTCAAAAATTTGTGGACACTATCCAAACTTTACAAGTGGAGATAGGGAGTGAGCCTACCCCTTACGAACTTTACACTGAGCAAGCCCTCACACTCACTTCTGACCGTCCAGTTACCAAATGGGATAAACTTGTCGAGCAAGACGGACAGATTGGATGGTTGTATAAGCACAGAATAGTAAATGACTTATCTGCGCTCGTAAAAGATAGCGAACCAATATACGGCAAGGATGGAGAGAAGTATTTTTCGGTATCATTGCAAGGAGCATTGTTTAACTACGATTACAACAAAATATACTCAGTAGCGGGATTGTGCCCGAAAGACAGCAAAATACATTATGTTCCAAAACCGATGTTACAAAGTGTGGTTATATATGTGTCAGATACAGATACAATAATGACCGCCAAAGAACATATGCATTATAAGGTGATATACGAAACAACAGATTCACAATTCGCTCCGCTCTCAGAATCCGAACAAACACAACTTAGGAATCTGCACAGCTATAATGGCACAACGAATATCACGGTAGACAGCGGAGAAGTGCCATGTGGAATCAAACTCACATACAGAAAGGAGATTTAAAATGAACTATGCAAAAATCATGGAAAACGGAACTGTGAGAATCAGCTCCATCAAAAAAGAGGGCTACAAACCACTCAAGGAAGAGAAGCCGGAGGGATTTAGTAACCTTGTCTTTGTTGGATATACAGAGACAGAAGAAAATATAATCAAAGAATACGAAGCAGTGGATGACGGTATGAGCGCCTATGGAAAGTTACAAAAGGACTTAAAAGCAACACAAACGGCACAGGAAGTCACAGACCAAGCAGTGCAGGAACTGATTCTCGCAACAATGAAAATGGGGGTGTAAATTATGGCACAGTTTTTAGCAAACAGGATTAAAGGTGGACACTTGACGATTAATGATGTACCGGAGAGCTTGAAAGAGCAGGTACAGGCGTTACTTTAGGAGGAGAATATGCTTAAATGGCTGAAACAGAGATTTTGTAAACACAAGTACCGTAAGCATTATGACAAGGCTACAAAGGGGTATGTGCGGCGTTGTGTAAAGTGTGGGAAGATTGAATAAGTAAGACATTGGCACATAGAGATATGTGTTATTTTTATGCCTTTTTCCGGCAGGCGGTAAAGAACCGGAAAATATTTTAAAGCAATGGTCTGGACAATGGATGGACTGGGGCGGAAGGAGAAGAATCATGAAAAATAAATTATTTATGGCATTACAGTTATTTGCCGAAGACGAAGGAACTGGGGCAGAAAGCAATGGATCCGGCACAAACGGTGAAGAGACACAGGGCAATGAGGGAGATCAGGGAACTTCCGGTAATACGTTTGAGGACTTTTTAAAAGATGGGAAGAATCAAGCGGAGTTTGATAGACGTGTTAGTAAGGCAATCGAAACAGCGCTTGGAAATGCGAAGGTAAAATGGCAGGAAGATGCTGACCAAAAGGCGGAAGAAGCTGCTAAAGTTGCGAAGATGAATGCAGAGCAGAAGCAGCAGTATGAGATGGATAAGCTGAAAAAAGAAAATGAGAGATTGCAGGCAGAATCTGTAAGGAATCAGCTTTCCAGAAATGCGGCAGGAGTGCTTGTGGAGAAAGGTATCGAAGCAACGCAGGATGTTCTTGATTTTGTTGTTGGAGTTGATGAAGCAGATACCAATGCAAGAATTGACACTCTGATGAAAATCGTGGAATCCCAGCTTAAGAAAGCCGAGATCGCCAGAGCAACCGGATCTACACCAAAAACCATGACGAACTCAGGAAGTCCAATGTCTGAATTCGAAAAGAGACTTGCAAAGTATAAATAAAGGAGAATGTGAAGATGAAGAATAAAGAATTTATGATGTTACAGTTATTTGCGGCAGGAGACAACAATGATATGCCGGTAAGAAGCTACCAACTTGAGTTTAAAAGCCTTTTGGAGGTAGTATTTAAAAAGATGTCTTATTTCGCGGATTTTTTCGTCGGCGAACTTGAGGTACTGGATGGAGTCAGAGAAAATGAAACAGCCTTTTATGTAAAAACATCAGACATTCCGGTTGTGGTTGGAACTGGGTACGATAAAACAGCTACGAAAGCGTTTGGAACGGGAACAGGGAACTCTAGCCGTTTCGGGGAGAGAAAAGAGATTATCTACGCGAACACGCCGGTTAATTACTCTTGGGGATGGAATTACCACGAGGGAATTGACCGACACACGGTAAACAATGATTTTGACGTTGCGGTAGCAGATCGCTTGGAACTGCAGGCGAGGGCTAAGACAAAGCAGTTTAACAAGCAGCACGGAAAATTTATTTCCACATCTGCCGGAAAAACTTTAAGTGCTACTGATTATACAGAAGACAATGTATTAAAGCTGTTTAATGAGCTGTCTAAGTATTTTAACAACATCGAAGCAGTTGGAACGAAAAAAATTAAGGTTTGCTCCGATCTGTACAATGCCGTTGCGGATCATCCTTTGAATACGTCTGCTAAAAACTCTACTGTAAACATTGATGGCAATGAAGTTGTGAAGTTCAAGGGATTCCTTGTAGAGGAGATTCCGGATGAATTATTCCAGTCTGAAGAATGCGCCTATGCATATATTGCCGGAGTTGCAAAAGCATTTACTGGAATTAACACAGCAAGAACAATCGAATCCGAGGATTTTGACGGTGTAGCTTTGCAGGGAGCTGGTAAGGCTGGAGAATTTATTCCGAACGATAATAAAAAGGCGGTAGTAAAAGTAACTATTACGGGGTAAAGAGTATGCTGGATGATTTAAAAAAGCTTCTGGGAATCGAGGATGATTCTCTTGATTCGAAACTGGAACTGATTCTTAGATCTGTGCAGGGGCGGCTAAAGCTCCTGCTCGGAGGAATTGAAGTACCGCAAGAAATGAATCACATTGTCGTGGAAGTGGCAGTGATCCGGTTTAATCGTTTGGGATCAGAGGGAATGTCAGCTCATAGTGTCGAAGGAGAAAGCATGTCCTACAATGATAATGATTTTGATGGATTCATGGACGAAATTCAAGCATTTTTGGACTCGCAGAAAGAATCGAAACGAGGAAGGGTGCGGTTTATTTGAGATGTGATACAGAAGTCTTCTTCCAGTCAGTCTCGCCGGGGGAGTATGACGAATCTACTGGCGACTATAAAGAAGATACTGTACTGGAAGAAAAAAGACATGCCAGTGTTACAGATACCGGCACGGATACGATGAATCTTGTGTACGGTGCTATAAAGCAGGGAAGTAAGACGGTGCGATTACAGATGCACTATAAAAAAACGTTTGACCGTATCCGGATAGGTAACACCCTATACAGAGTGGATTTTGAGCGAAAACTGCGGGCGAAGCATGTGTTTGTAATATCGGAGGTGCAAAGTGGCAGAAATTAAATTTGAGGGAATTGCAAAGCTGAATAAAGGCTTGAAGAAGAGAATGGATATGAGCGCAGTGAAGACTGTTGTAAAAAAAGAATGGCTCTGAAATGCAAAAGAAAGCGCAGAGGAATGCTCCGGTAGATACTGGAAATCTTAAGAACAACATTGGCTTGGAGATTTCAGATGGTGGAATGACTGCCACAGTAGAGCCGACAGCCGAGTATGCACCTTATGTAGAGCTTGGAACCCGCTTTATGGAAGCTCAACCGTTTTTGAAGCCTGCATTTGAGGAACAGAAAAAGCAGTTTGAAAAAGATTTGAAAGAACTTGTGAGGTGATATATGGATCCGCAGCAAGAATTATTTACAAAATTACTTACAGAGATCAAAGCATTAGGATATGACGTATACGATGGCTTTTTGCCACCGGATGGTGCGCCGTATCCTTTTATTTATCTTGCAGACAGTCAGCAGACAGACGATGCCAATAAAACGGCTGTCTTTGGCAATGTGTATCAGACAATCCATGTTTGGCACAACGATCCGAGGCAGAGAGGAACAGTATCAAAAATGTTGTTGGCAATTAAAAATACATGCAGAAAATTGGATCACACCGATAATTTTGCATGGGATGTCCGGAATGTAAATCAAAGGATTTTGCCGGATAAGACCACAAAGCAGCCGCTTTTACATGGGCTGTTAGAAATAGAATTTAGTTTTAGTTAGAGAGGAGAAAAAGCATGTTTAAGACAGGTTTACAGTTATTTGCAGAGGCGGTATCCGGTAAGAAAATCGTTTATCTGTACCGTATTGCAGAAAAAGCAAAAACAGAAGCTGCAAAAAATCTTGCATTCACAACAGAAAATGGAAGAACAAAAAGTAAGGATGCGGAGTCTACGGCTACCAAAGACGGATCTATCCGTACACCGGGAGCTGCAGAGACAGAAATTACTGCAACAGCCGTATTATCCAAAGGAGATAAGCTGATTGCTGAGCTCGAAGATGCTATGGACAGTGATAAACTTATCGAAATTTGGGAAGTGAATTTAGAAGATTCGGCTGAACCGGGACCGAATAAATTCAAAGGGATGTACTTCCAGGGATACCTTACAGAGGTAGAAATCACATCTTCTGCGGAGGAAAATGTAGAAGTATCTCTTACTTTTGGTATTAATGGATCAGGTAAGAGAGGGGATGTCACAGTGACTACGCAGCAGCAGGAAGTAGCAGCCTATGTATTTAAGGATACTACGCAGGAATCGTAATTCCCTCTAGTGATACCGCCTTGATTGGTAGAGGGAAAAAGAGTAAGGCAAAAGTGGACAAGCAATAGAATGTGTACATAGAGGGCGGCAAGACCGCTCTCTTTTTAGTGGAGGAATAAAAGATGATGGAATTAACAATTAAAGGACAGGTATATCAGTTTAACTTTGGAATGGGATTTTTGAGAGAAATTAATAAACAGACCAATGTCCCGGTAGACGGTGCTCCGGGAGTCAAAAAAGATGTGGGATTTCGGTACGCGCTCATGAATTTAATGGATGGAGACACGGAAGCATTGGTAAACGTCCTTGATATTGCAAATAAAGGTCAAGAATTAAGAGTTACAAGAAACTTTTTGGATGAGTATATCGATGATGAAAACACTGACATCGATGGATTATTCGACACTGTAATGGGTTTCTTAAAGAGTGCAAATGCTGTGAAGAGAATCGTGAAAGAAGTTCTGGAAGCAGTGGAGAAAGAGAAGAAGAGACTGGATCAGGAGGCTTAAACTTTGAAGATACCTACAAGGAAGTAGCTTTAAGCTGCTTCCGATATCTCGGCTTCAAAAGTTTTGATGAGGTCGACAGACTGACAATCCCGGAATACAACTTGCTGATGGAGGCTGTGCAATTAAAAGAGGTAGATAAGGATTACCGTAATCACCTGCAAGCCTTTTTAAATTTCGCTGTAAAAGCAGAGAAAAAGGTTGGAAAAGGGAAGTCAAAACCGGTTTACCAAAGATTTAGGAAATTCTTCGACTACGAAAAAGAAGTGGATCGCGTAAAGAACCGCAAGAAGAAAAATGAAAGATTAGACATAATCGGCAGAATGATGAAAGGAGAGTGATGACATGGCAGAAAGCTATTCTGTAAAGGCGATATTATCTGCACAGGACAAAGGTTTTACATCGGCTTTTAAGTCGGCGATGTCCTCGGCAAACAGCCTTAAAAATACTTTGACAAGTGGTCTTGGTTTCGGCATTATGGCAGGAATCGGGCAAAAAGCGCTTGGAACGATTACATCCGGAATTGGCGGTATGGTGTCAGAACTCAATTCGTCAAGTGCTGCATGGAAGACTTTTAATGGTAATATGTCGATGCTCGGAAAAGGCGCGGATGAGATTTCCTCTGTAAAAAAAGAGTTGCAGGAGTTTGCAGAAGATACAATTTACAGCGCATCTGATATGGCAAGTACCTATGCGCAGTTGAGTGCGGTAGGTATTAAGAGCACAAACAAGCTTGTAAAAGGCTTTGGAGGATTAGCAGCTGCGGCAGAGAACCCAAAGCAGGCAATGAAAACCTTAAGTCAGCAAGCCACGCAGATGGCAGCAAAGCCGACAGTTGCATGGGCGGATTTTAAGCTCATGATTGAGCAGACTCCGGCTGGTATTGCAGCGGTGGCAAAAGAAATGGGAATGTCAACCACAGAGCTTGTGCAAAATGTGCAAGCCGGAACAATTGTGACAGAAGATTTCTTCGATGCGATTGCGAAAGTTGGTACAAATGATGCATTCACGAAGCTTGCGACAGAATACAAGACAGTAGATCAGGCGATGGATGGCCTGACCGAAACAGTAAGTAACAAACTGGCACCGTCATTTGATGTTTTGTCCGGTCGAGCAATCAAGTCTTTGGACGGAATTATTAATAAGTTCGGAGAAATGGATGGGGATGCAATCGCTGGGAAATTAACCTCATTTCTTGATAAAGCAAGCGGGTACTGGAATGTTTTGAAAACAGAAGCTTCTGAGGTGAAAGTTGCTTTCGGTGACGCGTTTTCGGCGATCGGAAAAGATCTCGGAAAGGTTACTGGTGCGTTTGGCTCTACAGAAAGTATCGGTTCTTTCGCCGGTGTAATGGATTCCGCAAGCGGTGCTTTGCAAACATTTGCCGGATTTTTAGAAGACCATTCTGAAACTATCGCGAAAGTAATTCCTCAGATTCCGAAGCTTGTTGTTGCATATAAGGGCTTTAAGATTGTAAAAAGTGTTGCTCCGTTTGTAGGAGTATTTACGAGTGCGATTGCAGGTCTTGCAGGGACAGGAATAAGTAAAATCGCAGGAAAATTGTTCGGAATCTCTAAGGGGCAAGAAGCAGTAGGTAAAAGCAGTTCGTCAAGTTCTAAAAAAATGATAGCATCTGCAAAGTCGTTCATGATGCTTGGTGCCGGAGTTGCTTTAATCAGTGGAGGATTCTTCTTGCTTGCTCAGAGTGCAAAGGCGGTAGCGGACTCAGGACCATTGGCGGTGGGTGTACTTGCGGGACTTGTGGCAGTCGTGGCGGGGCTTGGACTCGGAATGATGAAAATGTTATCTACAATGTCTGGTGGAACGAAAAAACTTGCAGCAATGTCAAAAGCGATGATTGCTTTCGGGGCGAGTTTATTGATGGTGAGCGCCGCTTTTTATGTCTTATCCAGTGCAGCGATCAATCTCGCCAGTGCGGGACCACTTGCAATTGGTGTGATGGTTGGTATGGTAGTGGCAATCGCAGGTCTTATGATTGTTGCAAAAATGGTAGGACCAGCATTGACTGCCGGGGCTGTGGGTTTGCTCGCTTTCGGTGCGGCAGTACTCGTGGCGGCAGCAGGAATGATGCTATTGACTACTGCATCTATATCTTTAGCAAATGCAGGACCTTTAGCTGTCGGAGTTATGTTTGGCCTGATTGTGGCAATCGGCGCCTTAATGGTAGTAGCGGCCGCAGTGGGACCAGCTCTTACAGCAGCTTCAATCGGACTGGTTGCATTTGGAGCTGCAGCACTACTGGTTGGAGTCGGAGCATTGCTGGCAGGAGCTGCGCTTGCAGTGGTAACTGCAGTACTTCCGATTGTGACAGCTTACGGCACAGCGGGTGCTACGGCAATTTTGCAATTATCCCTTGCGATGATGGCTTTTGCAGCAGGAGCAACGCTCGCAGGAGCGGGAAGTATTATCCTCGGTGCCGGACTTATGGTCGTAGGAGCGGGGCTTGCTTTGGTGGGGGCAGCGGTTATTGTAACAGCAGCAGGCATGATGTTGTTGGCAGCAGGAACACTGGTACTCGGGGCAGGACTTTCACTTGTTGCATCTAGTATCATGATCGTGGCAGTGGCACTTCCACTTGTGGCGGCAGGCGCTTTATTGGGTGTGGCAGGATTTACTGCTTTAATGGCGGTATCAGTAGCACTAGGTGCATCAATGTTATTGCTTACAACGTCCTTTGCATTGCTTGCTGCTTTATCATTAGCGGCAACAGTCGGAATCGCTGCATTTGGAGTAGCAATGCTCGCAGGAAGTGTAGGAACACTGACAATGGCGGCAGCTCTTTTATCCGTAAATTCAAGCATGAAATCCATTTCCAAAAACGCAAAGTCAGCGCAGAAATCTATCACGAGCATGAAAGATTCTGTCAGCATTGTAAATGATGGATTGGATGCGCTCGGAAACAAGGCAAAGAGCGCAGTAAACTCCCTTGTGAGCGCATTTAACGATGGTGCAGGAAGAGCAAGGAACGCTGGGCAAAAGATGGGAGACGGAGTAAAAGATGGAGTTACAAAAGGGCTTCAACCTCTTCCGAATATTGCAAATCAAACGATGAGTCGATTTAATTCTGCTTTATCTTCTGGCGCAAGCAGAGCAATCGCAACAGCTAATATGATGTCGGTGTCGATTGTAGCGGCATTAAGCAGCGCAGCTCCGGGTGCGTATAGTAGCGGATTAAGTATCGGTATTAATTTTGCGAATGGATTGGCAGCAAGTCTTGGCAGGATTCAATCAATCGCCGCACAGATGTCTGCAGCTGCAAGTTCTGCGGCGGCAGCTAGGGCAAGCATGCCAAAGACGAGAAGCATTATTCCGGCGGAAACGGTAATGGAACCGATGGCAGCGACTTACGGTCTTACTTATGCGGTGGACCGCAGTATAGACGTACCTACGATTGCAAGTGTAGACACAGTAAGAAATACGCATGTAAGCAGTTCGTCTGGAGGCAGGGAATTATCCGATGAATATAATTACCGTGGAAACATCACATACACTTTTGTGGTCACGTCCGAACTGGATGGAAAAGAAATTGCCAAAGCAACAGCGGTTTATACGCAGGACGAGCTTGAAAAGCTGGAAAAAAGAAAAATGAGAAAGCAGGGATACAGAAATGTATAGCTTTATAGATGTGAATGAGTATCAGAGGGGCAAAAATCTCCCCTCTGAGGCTATGAGTATTAATGGAAAGTATATCGAAAATGAAATTGAGGGATACCGCACTTTGCAGGTGGAAGGCAGAGAATTGCTCGAAACAGAGGTGAGTGATTTTCAAGTTGGTTTCCAAAGTGGAAGTAAATATCAGGACAAAAGAGATCCAGTCCGTGTTATTACGGTTCATTATTCCCTTACCGCCGATTCTCCGGCTTCTTTCCGTGAAAAGTTTAATAAACTTACCGCGATTCTCGATCAAGAGCAGGCAAAACTCATTTTTAATGATGAGCCGGATAAGTATTTTATCGGAACAAAGAGTGATGTAGATTCCGTGGAGCCCGGTCTTTTAAGCGTAAAAAGCAGCTTTTCTTTTTACTGTGCAGACCCTTATAAGTATTCTGATCAAGTCAAAACAGCAAAGAATAACGGCGGAAAGACGATAACTCTGGTCAACACAGGAAATAAGCCGGTACCGATTACAGTAAGAAGCAAGATGAGGTCAGAGAATGGATATCTTGGGTTGGTATTGGAAGATCGTTTTTATCAGGTAGGAAATCCCGGAGAAGTAGACGGAGAAACAAAGGAAAAATCTGTAAAACTTTTTGATGATCACTTTACTCAGGATAGAGGATGGATACTTAACAATGGCGTAACTCCACCAGTTACGCATGAGAGATTGCAAGTGGGTTCAGTTGGATATACAACAGAAAATCCATCGCAGAACGAAGGATTTGTAAAAGCCACAGCTTACGGTACCGGCAATAGTTGGCATGGTCCGTCTCTTACCAAGATGATTCCATCTACAAGCGGGGGGCTGCCCACAAATTGGCGTGCAGAATGGAGATTCGACTTGAATACGGATGGATCACCGAATAAGCCAGTCGAGGTAGGTCATAATTCAGTGACGTTCGCAGACGAGAATGACAATGTGATCTGCTCTATCGTGTTCGAGGACAATAACCCGATTGCAGAGCGGTCAGATATGGCAATCTATATTGATAACAAGCGAGTTTGGGATACAAGAGAAACGACTAATTTTTATGTCACTGGGCGAAATGATGGCGGTCCGTTTATGGTTGTGGAAAAAATCGGAAGTAAAATCACGGTAGCATTCAGCAAGGATGGACTGCAAAAGACATTTTTTACAAACAAACCGAATGCCAAACTGAAGAAAGTGACTTGGTATTGCGCAGCATATCAAGGCAGGAGAGCAATTACAAACAATAATATCCGAGCATTAAATGTTACGAAACATAATGTAAAGTATTATTATGACATTCCGAATTTTTTGCAAAGCGGCGATGTGGTGGAACTTGTTGGGGAAACTAACGAGTTGTTTATAAACGATATTAAAAACTGGGATCGTGTAGATATTGGTAGCGAAGTATTGCTCTTACCTCCGGGAGAGCATGCACTTGGCATAGCAGTGTCTGAGTTTGCGACAATGCCAGATGTAGAAGTGACATACAGAGAAAGGTGGGGATAACATGCAGTGGTTTATTATAGGAAGGGATATGAACGTGCTTGCGAATCCGTCGACAGATGCAGAAGGAAGCTTACCAATCGACGATAGCTCCGGAGGTCAGGAAATTAGTATTGCAAACAACGTAGCAACAGGTATTTACGATTTTGACACAATCTCCAACCACAAGGATTCCGAGCATGTTAAAGTTGGGAACTATATTGCTTTTATTGATAAATATGGAAAGCACCGATTGTACACGATTATGACAGTGGAGGGAGGCTCGGAGTTATCTGTCCATTGCGAGGATATCGGGCTTGACCTGATTAACGAGGATGCAGACGAATGGGATACAACTGGAAATCCGGAACCGGTTGCTGTAACAATGGAGAGAGTCTTAGGAGATACCGGTTGGACAATCGGAATCAATGAAATCGCAGATAGAAAGCGAGCAACAAAATACACCAGTCTGACTGACAGTCAACTGGCCAGAATTGGAATGATCATGAATACTTTCGAGGCAGAATGCGATTTTGAAATTATCATGGAAGGCTCAAAAGTGGTAAAGCAAGTTGTAAACATCTATCAGTCTCTCGGGCAAGATTTTACGAATCAAAGGTTTGTGGATGAGCAGAATCTAGTGTCTCTCAGTAGGAACGAATCAATCGAAGATTTATGCACTTGCATGCGGTGTTTCGGAAAAGAAAACGAAGAAACGCACCAAAGACTTACGATTGCAGACGTGGTCTATGATGATGGGAGATATTACAGCCCTAAAGGACATACAAAGATTTATGACAGAGAGGCACATGATAAATGGTCTAGGTTTAGAGCTTACGGGTATGAGGGGCAGACTGAATTTTTAGGATATATTAACGGTACGTTTGAATATGATACCGACAATGCGCAGGAACTCTTTAATCGGGGGCTGTCAGAGCTAAAGACGAAAAACGAGAAGAAAGTTGCTTATGAAGCGGAACTGTATGATTTGCAGGCAGACATCGGGGATACAATACAGATTGCAGACCATAGTTTTACAGAACCAACCTATATCTCCGCAAGAATCCAGTCTGTAAAGAATCACTATACCGTGAAAGGCGAAGACACCGGAGTTTTGGCAAATTACAAATTGCTTGTAAGTAACCCGACAAAGGACGTGTCTAAGCTACTGGAAGAGTTGAAAAATCAAGTTGTCAGCGTAGAAAAATCCACGGTGTCCTATCAAAAAGGAGAATCCGGCACAGAAGTGCCTACGGGTGAGTGGAGTGCGTACCCAGTGCCAGTAGAAGCTGGTAAATATCTCTGGACCCGCACAATTATCACTTATACAGACAGAAGCAGTACAACGTCTTATTCGGTGTCAAAGAATGGTGTTGACGGTGCTCCGGGAAAACCTGGCAAACCTGGAAAGCCGGGAGAGCCGGGGCAAAATGGTGTCGGCATCGAAAATATCACAAAATATTATCTTGCATCCGACAGAAATACTGGAATCACAACAGGCACTGATGGATGGACAATTGTTATGCAGCAGATCACACCTGAAAAGAAATATCTTTGGAGTTATGAAAACACAGCCTATACAAACGGCACATCGATAAATACAACCCCAGTTATTATCGGAGTGCACGGCGATAACGGAGCAGACGGAAATCCAACAGGAGTCACAGAAAGCGAGACAGAGCCTGTCGATCCATATGTGGGAATGCTTTGGAAGAATACCGGCACATCTGGTGGTAGGGTGCAAGGCGCTGTGTACCGGTGGGATGGCTCATTTTGGGGACTGTTTAAATTTACAGCATCCAATATAGAGGCGGAGACATTCAAAGGTTTTGATTTTATTGGAGCGAATTTTACAAGTGTCGATGAGTTTATTTCGCCGCACCACATCGATGATAATACCGTTGTGGAAGCAAAGCACAAAGTAAATCTTAAGATAAGTAAGGGCGCTATTGTAGCAACAGATGATTTGTACTTTAAGCAAGGTGACGGATGGACTTCTTCCCCACAGGAACATAGGCTAACACAGCTTCTGGCAGGAAACGGAATCTATTGTTATATAGAAGATTATCGGACCGGAGAAAGGAAAAGGACAAGTTTGGATGCAGATGGTTTTGATCCCCCTCAGTCTTTTTTTAATCTTATTTATCCAGTGGGGTCAATTTACATGTCTGTGAATCCAACAAACCCTTCGGAGCTTTTTCCGCAAACCGCATGGATGGAATGGGGGAAAGGACGTGTACCAGTAGGCGTGGATACATCTCAGACAGAATTTAACAAGGCAGAGAAGACAGGTGGATCTAAAACTGTAACACTTACAGTCGATCAGATGCCGAGACACACTCATAACGTCCCGAAACCGGAATGGTATGGGGTTACGTCAGAGTCAGATACTGGTTTCGGATTGCTCAGAACGAAAAATCCTAATAAAGACGGATCTGATGGATTTGTATCCGCTTCTGCCGGAGGAGGTAAGGCACATAGCAACTTACAGCCATATATAACCTGCTACATGTGGGTTAGAACGGCATAGGAGGAGAATAATGGAGATTAGAGCAAGACCGTAATGGTCTTATTTTTGTTGCATAAAATAAAGAAAGGATTAGGAAGAGAGTGGAATTTATACAGCAAATTTTGAGTATCTGTGGCGCCATCAGCATTGTAGGTGGAGCTGGAGCTATAATTGCAAAAGTAGTCCGACCGGCATTTAAGATATCCAAAAGAGTGGAGCAACTGGAAGCTTATAACGAAAAAGATTATAAGCGACTGCAGGTGTTGGAGGGAATGCAAAAAGCGCAGACCAAGTGTTTGGCAGCGATGCTTAATCATCAGATCACTGGAAACGGAATTGAAAGAATGAAAGAAATCAGAGATGAACTTATGGAAAGTATCATCGAAAAATAAAGGAGGATGAGTATGGAACAGATTATGAATTATGTCAAACCAGAGTTGATTGTAGTAGCAGTAGTGTTGTATTTTTGCGGTATGGGGTTAAAGCAGTCGCAGGCAGTGAAAGATAAGTACATTCCGGCGATTTTAGGGGCAGGAGGAATCTTCTTGGCAACAATCTATGTGATTGCTACTTGTCCATTAGGCACGATGCAGGAAATTGCGATGGCAGTATTTACAGCGATTGTGCAAGGCATTTTAGTGGCAGGTCTGAGTACATACATCAATCAGACAATTAAACAGCTTGGAAAAAATGAATAAAATAGCAAAAAGTAAAGGGAGTCTTCGGACTCTCTTTTGTTGTGTTCGAAGGAGGAAGAGATATGAGTATTTGTAATGGAGTAGCAGGAAATAGAGGGAGAAATCCAATCGGAATTTTTATCCATAACGATGCCGGCAGCCAAAATGCTAATGCAGCGTTTTATCGAAACTGGTTGCAAACACATCCATTAGAGAATGGATTTGCGCATTATTATGTGGCTCAGGACAGCATCTTGCAGGCGGAAGATGATTCAAATTGCGCATGGCATTGTGGAAACTTAGATGGAAATTTAAACTATTTAAGCGTAGAAGTATGTCAGAGCATGGGGGACTTAGGAGTTTTCAAACACAATGAAGAAAAAGCTTTTCAGCTGGTTGCAAGTAAATGTATCCAGTATGGAATCACACCTAACGAGAACACAATCAGATTGCATCAAGAAGTTTACGCGACAAGCTGCCCTCATAGATCAGTAGAGATTCACGGGGGTAGAGGTGCAACAAAAGCATATTTCATTGAGCGGATCAAGGCTCATATCAAACAACAGACAGCGAAGCCATCAGAGCCACCGAAGCCAAAAACACCTCTATGGTATCAGGCACATGTATCTGGCAAAGGCTGGATGGATGCGGTAAACGGAGGTATCGCCGGAACCGTGGGGCAGAATCGGGCACTGGAAGCAATCAAGATTGACATGCGTAAGTTGAATTTTAAGATCAAGGCTCGTGCCCATATCCAAAATATCGGGCTTAAGGATTTTGGCTATATTAAGCATGATACAGTCATCGGTACAACCGGGAAAGGTTTGCAGATGGAAGCAATCGAGTTAATCGCCGAGGGATTAAACGGTAAGAAGTTGCAGACTAGAGTACACATTCAGGACATTGGATGGACTCGCTGGACATCTGGCATGATCGGAACGGTCGGCATGAACAAGAAAATCGAAGCGATTGAGCTTAGATTGGTATAAAAATATCCTCCCTTCGCATTGAGGGGAGGACGAAAAAGAATATATTGTATCATCTTAATTTAAACGCGTTAGTAACACATTAGTAACAAAAATGCTTGAAAACCCACTAAAATCGTTATATACTTTTAATAAAATATTAAGGATGTTCCTATTGGATTCAAAAGAAGTTTATGTTATTCTTTATTTTGAAAGAAGATAAGAAACATCAGACAGTCCCCCGCCTGGTCTGCCTGGCGGGGGACTGTTTGTCATAAGGGACTGTGACTGCATGGAAGGCATTCTCTTCGGCATTTGTTGTGGGAGTGTCAAGTAGATACAGGAAATCTGGGGGAAATAGATGAATAGACATGAATTTTTAAAACAGTTGGAGCATGCTTTGGAAGCCGAGATGAATCCGGCAAAGGTCAGAGAGCATGTGGACTATTACCGAAGTTATATTGCAGAGGAAGTCAAAAATGGAAAGTCAGAGAAGGAAGTGATGGATCTTCTCGGGGATCCGTGGGTGATCGCAAGGTCTATCATTGACTCTCCTTTAAATGAAACGGAGGATCAATACACATATGCCGATTATGAAGAGGCAGAGCAGGAGGCACCATTTGGAACACCGGAGATAAAGATTAAGAAAATTACCGGATGGAAGATAGCGGCAGTTTGTGTCGGGATTGTGCTGATTTTGGTGCTTGTAATTTCGTTGCTCACTGGGTTGATCAGTATGTTGGCACCTGTGCTGGTTCCTCTTCTTGTGATTTGGATTGTGCTGCGAATCGTAGAAAATCACAGGCGGTGAGAAGAATCTGAAAATAGTAAAAATGGGGAAAAGTGGGGAGAATAAGCCTAAAATAGCAAAATAAAAGACCGTTGGGGGAGCCAACGGTCTTTTGAGGGGAGTATAAATAATTAATAAGGGGTTGTAAGAAGTTTCCTTCCTACAAGCAGTAGTATAATATAATACGTAATAAAAAGCAAGCTTAAATTAGAAAAAAAGCAAAATATTGGCAAAATTTACAAATGCAAAACCTCCGGAAGCTGCATAGTTTTTTACTGAACAGGGATAATAAGAATGTAACTATTCACGAGTGAGCAGCAAATTGCAGGAGGAAATTTAAAATGGCAAAGAATGCGAAAACAACAAACAAAGCCAAAAACAGTGAATCTTATTCATCTTATTCTGATGGATATTCCGGAAACAGCAGCAAAGCTTCAGATCGAATGACATCAAAAAATAGCAACAAGACATCGGATCGAATGACATCAAAAAACAGCAGCAAAGCATCTAACAAAAATAAGAATTCAGAGAGCAACGAAAATTCTTACGGAAATTGCGATTACTAATCAGCAGAAAAGAGCCAGCGCTGTAATACTTCAAATGTCTTAAATAGGAATACTTTTAAAAGAATCTGACAGAAAGCCTTTGGTAGTATGAAAATACCGCCGGAGGCTTTTTTATTGATGCGAAAATAGTTGTGCATCCAGACAAGTTGCGGTATCATAAAAATGAAATACAGAACATCGGGAGGAAGAAGATGGAGAAACTGGAACTGATTGCACCATGCCATTTTGGGCTGGAAGCAGTTTTAAAGAGAGAAATACAAGATTTAGGATATGAGATTATAAATGTAGAAGATGGAAGAGTGACTTTTGCCGGGGATGCAAGTGCGATTTGCCGGGCGAATGTGTTTTTGCGGACCGCGGAGAGAGTGCTGCTGAAGGTTGGAAGTTTCAAAGCAGTGACGTTTGATGAATTGTTCGAGCGGACCAAGGAGATCCCGTGGGAAAAATATATTCCGGAGGATGGAAAATTTTGGGTGGCCAAGGCCGCTTCTGTAAAGAGTAAATTGTTCAGTCCTTCAGATATTCAGTCTATCATGAAAAAGGCGATGGTTAACCGGATGAAGCAGCATTATCATATTGACTGGTTCGAAGAGAATGGGGCGTCTTATCCGGTGAGGGTATTTTTAATGAAAGATATCGTGACGGTAGGAATCGACACTTCGGGAGTTTCTCTTCATAAGAGAGGATATCGTCAGTTGTCCAGCAAAGCGCCGATTACAGAGACATTGGCAGCCGCTTTGATTTTGTTGACACCGTGGAAAAAAGACAGGATTTTTATAGATCCATTCTGTGGAAGTGGGACATTTCCAATTGAGGCGGCGATGATCGCTGCCAATATCGCACCGGGGATGAATCGCTCTTTCACGGCGGAGGAGTGGACAAACTTGATTCCGCGAAAACTCTGGTACGAGGCGGTGGATGAGGCGAATAGCCTGATTGACGATGATATTGAAGTGGATATTCAGGGATATGATATTGATGGGGAAGTTGTAAAAGCGGCCAGAGAGAATGCGAGAGAGGCAGGCGTAGAGCATTTGATTCATTTTCAGGAGCGGGCAGTAAAGGATTTAAGACATCCAAAGAAGTATGGATTTATCATCACCAACCCTCCATATGGAGAGAGACTTGAGGAAAAGTCTGCACTTCCGGCTCTGTATAGAGAATTCGGTGAGAGCTTTAAGAAGCTGGACAGCTGGTCGGCATATATGATTACGAGTTATGAGGAAACGGAACGGTATTTTGGAAGGAAAGCAGACAAGAACCGAAAGATTTACAATGGAATGCTAAAGACGTACTTTTATCAATTCCTCGGTCCAAAGCCGCCGAGAAGGAAGAAATATCCGGAAATTTAGACAGAACATAAATAGAAAGTGAATGACAATGCAGGATATGGATGTGCAAAGAAAAGGATCTGTATCCTGCTTGCAAAAAGGGACAGGGAGAAAGAACATGGAAAGAAAGATCATATTTGCGACAGGGAACCAAGATAAAATGAAAGAAATCCAGATGATTTTAGAGGATCTCGGAATTGTGGTATCCTCAATGAAAGAGGCTGGGATTGACGTGGATATCGTGGAAGATGGAACCACATTTGAAGAAAATGCGATGATCAAGGCAGAAGCGATTGCAAAATTGACAGATGCAATCGTGCTGGCAGATGATTCGGGATTGGAAATTGATTATTTGAATAAAGAACCGGGTATCTATTCGGCGAGATATGCAGGAACAGATACTTCTTATGAGATTAAAAATAATCTTTTGCTGCAGCGTTTGGAAGGAGTTCCAGATGAGAAGCGCACAGCAAGATTTGTCTGTGCAATCGCAGCAGTATTTCCAGATGGAAGCAAAGAGACTGTAAGAGGTACTATTGAGGGGCGGATTGGATATGAGATTGCCGGAGAACATGGATTTGGATATGATCCGATTTTTTATCTTCCAGAATACGGATGTACAACTGCAGAACTGGACCCGGAAAAGAAGAATGAACTTAGCCACAGGGGAAAGGCACTCCGTTTGATGAGAGGGATTATCGAACAAAAAATGCAGCAGGAAGATTAGGATCCAAAGAAATAAAAGGTTCGTGTTCCGAAAAAAGGAAACGCTAAAATAATATTCGAAGAAAATGACAGGTGAAAGAATGAAGATACTGATCGTGAGCGATACGCATGGGAGACACCGGAATCTGGAGGAGGTTCTGGACAGAGAGGGACCGATTGACATGCTGGTCCATCTTGGAGATGTAGAGGGGGGAGAAGACTACATCTGTGCACTGGCAGACTGTGAGACACATATTATTGCGGGAAATAATGATTTCTTTTCAGATCTGAGCAGGGAGCAGGAGTTTTTTATAGGAAAGTATAGAGTGTTTATCACACATGGGCACTCTTACTATGTCTCTATGGGAACGAAAGAACTGAAAAAAGAGGCAAGAAGACGAGGGGTAGATATTGTAATGTATGGACATACTCATGTGCCGCATCTGGAAGTAGATGGAAATCTTACTGTGCTCAATCCGGGAAGTCTTTCTTATCCAAGGCAGGCAGATCGCCGTGCAGGGTATATGATTATGGAAATAGATCACAATGGAAAAGCATATTTTGAGCAATGTTTTGTATAAAGTGCCAAATGAATAAAAAAATAAAAAAAATTAGAAAAAAGTGTTGACTTTTGTTTGTTGCTATAATATAATAACTCTTGTCTTAAGGACAGAGACAAAAACAAAAACACAAAATAGCAACTACGGGGTGTGGCTCAGCTTGGCTAGAGCGCCTGGTTTGGGACCAGGAGGTCGCAGGTTCGAATCCTGTCACCCCGACTCCGCGGGTGTAGTTCAATGGTAGAACACTAGCCTTCCAAGCTAGATACGTGGGTTCGATTCCCATCACCCGCTTTCCTAGAGCCTTAGCTGTTAGGAAGAAAAAAGAATGCGTGTTTGTAGCTCAGTTGGATAGAGCAACGGCCTTCTAAGCCGTGGGTCAGGGGTTCGAATCCCTTCAAGCACGCTTATGGTGGGTATGGTGCAGTTGGTTAGCGCGCCAGATTGTGGTTCTGGATATCGTGGGTTCGAGTCCCACTATCCACCCTTATTTTTTGCCTATTTTTAGGCGATGCATGATGGGCTATCGCCAAGCGGTAAGGCACAGGACTTTGACTCCTGCATTCGTTGGTTCGAATCCAACTAGCCCAGTTGAAGTTTTATATTATGGAGCATTAGCTCAGTCGGTAGAGCACTTGACTTTTAATCAAGTTGTCCGGGGTTCGAATCCCCGATGCTTCACTAGAACAAGCCTAGGCTTGTTCTTTATTTATGCGGATGTGGCGGAACTGGCAGACGCGCTAGACTTAGGATCTAGTGGGAGACCGTGCAGGTTCGATTCCTGTCATCCGCAGCCTAAAAGTGCCTAGAATAAGGCACTTTTTTTATTATGGACTTTAGTCTGTTTCGCCCATCTCCATTTTTCGTTGATCCGAAAAATGGAGATGGGCGAAACAATAAACCACCCGCTATGCGGGTGCGCGTCGATTGTTATACAAAAAATTACCTTTCCATGTACAATAAAGTTGTTCAGGCTATATTGTAGAAAGGAAAGGTAATTTATGGCGAAGAAAGAATATTCACTCGCACATACAAAATGGATGTGCAAATATCACATCGTCTTCACACCAAAGTATAGACGAAAAGTAATTTATAATCAATATAAAGCGGATATCAGAGATATTATAAAACAATTGTGCAGTTATAAAGGTGTTGAAATAATTGAAGGACATCTGATGCCGGATCATATTCATATGTTGGTAAGTATTCCACCGAAAATCAGTGTATCTTCATTTATGGGATATCTAAAAGGGAAAAGTGCGCTTATGATATTTGATAAACACGCAAATTTAAAGTATAAATTTGGAAATCGTCATTTCTGGGCGGAGGGATATTATGTTAGTACAGTCGGATTAAATGAGGCAACAATAAAAAAATATATCCAAGAACAGGAAAAGCATGATATTGCAATGGATAAATTAAGTGTAAAAGAATATGAAGACCCTTTTAAGGGGTAATGCCAAGTAGTAACAATACCCCTTAAGGGGTAGCGACGAGTCAAGAGCAATATGGCTTGAACGGAGCTGTGGGAAGGATGTGTAAACAGAATTCCCATAGCCGAAAGAGAAAGCCAGCGCCTTGAGACGCTGGCCTAGTAACAAGGGCTTATAGCCCTAGAGCAAACCACCCGTTGGACGGGTGGTCATGATTTGTGTTGCATTTCGTGTTGCATAGACTCAAAATAGTTATTGGCTTTATCATCCATTTCTGATACTTTATCTTTCAGAGCATGTCTATAAACTTCTTTTAATACTCGATCATTACCCCAGCCGCCACGCTGCATGATATAAGCATCCGGAATTCCGAGGGCGTGTTGCACGCTCGCGCAATAATGCCTTAAATCGTGGAAGCGAAAATGAGGTATTCCGGCTCTTTCCAAAATATCTTTAAATCGGTCTTTTATTTTTATTCAGTATCCTGAAAATAATTTGATGATCAGAGAAAAATGTTGATATACGTATACGTATATGATATTATATACTTGTAGGGAGGTGAGAGGTGCGCATGCAAAACAGTGAGGAAAAGAAAAACAGACCGCAAGATAAGTGGGATGAGAAAGCAGGGTTAGTTCCGAAGACATACAAAGTCGATAAGGAAGTAGCTGAAGAGTTCAAAGAAGTTTGTAAAGAAGTAGGTGTTGCGATGGGCACACAACTTACAAGGATGATGAAAGAATTTATTGAAGAAGTGAAAAAATAAATAGTAGTGAGGCAATTGAGAAAGGATAAGGAGAGCTCAGATGGAAAAATTATTAGAACAGATTTTGCAGGAACGCTATCAAAAAACAATCAAAGAAGCATCGAACAAAGAAATCTATACAGCACTTTTTATTCTCACGAAGGAGAAGATGAAAGGTGCAAAGCGAAATGAAGGAAAGAAGAAGCTTTATTATATTTCAGCAGAATTTCTGATTGGGAAATTGCTGTCAAATAACCTGATCAACCTCGGATTGTTTGAGGAGACAAAAGAAGTGTTAGAAAAGCATGGACATCAGATCACGGAGATCGAGGAGATCGAGCAGGAGCCTTCTCTCGGAAATGGGGGCTTGGGACGTCTTGCAGCATGTTTTTTAGATTCGATTGCCACACTCGGATTGAATGGAGACGGTGTTGGTCTGAACTACCACGACGGGCTGTTCCGTCAGACGTTTGCAGATCATAAGCAGAAGGAAGAGAAAAATCCATGGATCACAGATCTTAGCTGGCTCACAAAGACAGACGTGCAGTTTGAAGTGCCGTTTAAAGACTTTACGCTGACTTCCACGATGTACGATATCGACGTGCCGGGATATAGAAATGGATGCAATCGTCTCCACTTATTCGATGTAGATACGGTAGATGAATCCATTATCCGGGACGGAATCGATTTTGATAAGACAGATATCCCGAGAAACCTGACGTTGTTCCTCTATCCGGATGACAGCGATGAGGCAGGACAGTTACTCCGTATCTACCAGCAGTATTTTATGGTGAGCAATGCCGCGCAGCTGATCTTAAAAGAGGCAGAGGAACATGGATATGACCTTTACAGACTCCATGAGCATGTGGCAGTGCAGATCAACGATACCCATCCGACGATGGTGATCCCGGAATTGATCCGTCTTCTGATGCAGAGAGGATTTAATATGGATACCGCAATCGATGTTGTGAGAAAGACATGTGCATACACAAATCATACGATCCTTGCAGAGGCGTTGGAAAAATGGCCGGTGGCTTATCTCGAGAAAGTGGTGCCGCATCTGATGCCAATCATCCGGGAACTGGATGCGCGTGTCAGAAGAGATTACCATGACGAGCGTGTGTATATCATCGATGAGATGGACCGTGTACATATGGCACACATCGATATTCATTTTGGATATGCAGTCAATGGGGTTGCAGCGCTTCACACACAGATTTTGGAAGAATCGGAACTGAAACCGTTCTATGACATTTATCCGGAGAAATTCAATAATAAGACAAATGGGATTACCTTCCGAAGATGGCTCGTGCACTGTAATCCAGAACTGGCTGCCTATCTGAAAGAACTGATCGGATCGGAATATATGGAAGATGCCAAGCATCTGGAGAAATTGCTTGCATACAAAGATGACGAGCAGGTGCTGAAAACGTTAAGAGAGAGCAAAATGCACTCCAAACAGGAGCTTGCGGATTATCTGAAGCGGACACAGCATGTGGAGATTGACACCAATTCTGTATTTGACATTCAGATCAAACGTCTGCATGAGTACAAGAGACAGCAGATGAATGCACTCTATGCAATCTATAAATACAAAGAGATCAAAAAAGGGAATCTTCCGAAACGTCCGATCACAATGATCTTCGGAGCAAAGGCAGCGCCGGCTTACACAATCGCAAAAGATATTATCCATCTGATCCTCTGTCTGCAGCAGCTGATTGAAAATGATCCGATCGTGAGCAAACATATGAAGATTGTCATGGTAGAGAATTATAACGTGACAAAGGCAGAAAAATTGATTCCGGCATGTGATATTTCTGAGCAGATTTCCCTTGCATCCAAGGAAGCATCCGGAACCGGAAATATGAAGTTTATGTTAAATGGCGCAGTCACACTTGGAACGGAAGACGGGGCAAATGTGGAAATCCACGAGCTTGTCGGCGATGAGAATATCTATATTTTTGGAAAGAAATCGGAGGAAGTCATCAAACTTTATGAGGATGCTTCTTATTGCTCGAGAGAGATTTATGAGAGTGATACCACCGTAGAAGAGCTTGTGGACTTCATTATCAGCAAGGAGATGATTCAGATTGGAGATCCGGTGAACCTTGGAAGACTCTACAAAGAAATCGTGTCCAAAGACTGGTTCATGGCGCTTCTGGATATCAGAGAATATATTCAGAAGAAAGAAGAAATGCTCGCAGATTATGAGGATCAGACCGCGTGGGCAAAGAAAGCGCTTGTCAACATCGCAAAGGCAGGGTATTTCTCCGCAGATCGTACAATCGCTGAGTACAACAGAGATATCTGGCAATTATCATAAGAGGAAACGAACATGAGAGAAACAGGGATATTGATGCCCGTATCTTCGCTCCCGTCACACACGGGAGTCGGAGAACTGGGAAAAGAGACAGAAAAATTTATCGGATATCTGAGTGCATCCGGTGTGAAAATATGGCAAATTTTGCCGCTCAATCCGGTTGGCTACGGAAATTCTCCGTATCAGCCGTACTCTTCTTGCGCCGGGGATGAGATATACATCAGTCTCGAAAAATTGTGGGAACAGAAGCTTTTAAAAGAACTTCCGGTGTCAGAGCTTGCAGGAAGTACGAGGGTGCAGTATGAGCAGGTGCGGACGTGGAAAGAAACGTATCTGCGGGAGGCATTTCAGGCATTTATCGAAAAAGGATTGGACCAGACAGAGGAGTATCAGACGTTTGCTGCACAGAAATGGGTGCAGGAATACGGACTGTTCCGTGCATTTAAGAAAGCAAACGGAGGACTCTGCTGGAATGACTGGAAGCCGGAACATAAAAACTGGCCGGAACACAAAACGGAAGTTGCGAAAGCGGTCAGAGAAGAGGCAGACTATCAGATCTTCTTGCAGTATCTGTTTTACTGCCAGTGGATGGAAATGAAGAATGCTGCAAATGCAAATGGGATCCGCATTATGGGGGACGTGCCGTTCTATGTCGGGGTGGATTCTGTCGATGTGTGGGCGGGAAAGAAAAACTTTCTTCTCGACACAGATGGAAGACCGATCTTTATCGCGGGCGTGCCGCCGGATTATTTCAGCGCGACCGGACAGAGATGGGGGAATCCAATCTATGACTGGGAGTATCTGAAAAAGCAGAACTATCAGTTCTGGGTGGATCGGATCGGGTACAGCAGTCGCTTGTTTGACATTATTCGTATCGATCATTTCCGGGCATTTGATACATTTTGGAAAATTCCGGCATCTTGTCCGACAGCTGTTGAGGGAGAGTGGATCCTGGCGCCGGGATATGAAGTGATCGACACCCTTCTGGAGCAGATCCCGGGAGTGAACCTGGTGGCAGAAGATCTCGGAGATCTTCGACCGGAAGTGCTGGAATTAAAGGAACATTATCACTTAAAAGGTATGAAGGTTCTAATATTTTCCATCGACCCTACGGGAAAATATGCAAAAGATATTTTTGGCGATGTGGAAAATATGATTATTTACACGGGAACTCATGACAATGATACATTAATGGAATGGTATGAGGGTTTGTCTGTGGCAGAGAAACGAAAAGTGCGCCGTTTCCTATCAAGAGAAGGTATCCGGCAGGGATCCGTGAAAGAGCGTCTGCTCACCTACACGTTAAAGAGCAGGGCGGAGTATGCGATCATTCCGCTTGCAGATATTCTTGGAATGGGAAAAGAGGCACATCTGAACACGCCAGGAACGGTGGAGAGTCCAAACTGGGAGTGGAGAATGCCTAAACTGGAGAAAATTGAGAGTGGACTGAAAAAATATAGAAGGCAGTTTATTGACAGATAAGAAAGAATTATTTATATAGAAAAGAGATTAAATTGCACAAGGAGGAATTGGCTCGTTTGGGTCAATTCCTCCTTGTATTTTGGTGTAATTGTTAGAGGTTTTTTAAAGCAGTCTCTTCTGCATTCTTTATAACCTGGCGGATGATATCATCGCTTCCATATAATTTCTGAATGCGCTCTAATTCATGGGCCATCGTTGTGTTGCTGACGGTGCGGTTGTCGGTGTTGACACTGACTTTGACGCCTGCATGTAAGAAGGTATCGAGTGGGTAATTGTTCCAGCTGTCGATAGCATGTGTCTGGAGATTGCTTGTCGGGCACATTTCGATTCCGATTCCTCTTCGGGCAATCTCCTGCATCAGGTCCGGATCTTGAATCAGTGCAAGACCATGGCCGATGCGGGCTGCGCCGTACTCCATGGCTGTGCGGACATTTTCCACATTGCCAGTCTCACCAGAATGGATGACAAAAGGAATCTTTCGGTGTCTTGCCTCCTCAAAGAGCTCATGAAAAAGAGGATTTGGAAACTTTGACTCATCTCCGGCAAGGTCAAGCGCGCAGACACCGTGTCCGACATATTTTTCCATACTGTCAAGGAGCTGCATATTCTGTTCTGGCGCAAAATGGCGCATTGCACAGGTGATTACATTATAATCAATTCCTGTCTCAGATTTTCCTTTTTCCAGTCCCCGCAGGACACTCTCAATCACGTCTTCACAGGAGAGACCATCCTGCGTGGAGAGTGTAGGGGCAAACCGAACTTCGATGTATTTCATCTGGTCTGCAGCAAGTTCTTTTAAGAATGTGTATGCAGCCAGTTCTAAGTTCGCTTTTGTCTGAAGACAGTGCAGCGGGAGATCGAATTTCTTTAAATACTCCGTGAGGGAAGTGCAGGAATCATCTACCGAAAGTTCGGAAAAATCTGGTGTACGATGCAAAAAATGGGAAAGTGTAGTGGCGGAAAGGGATCCGTCCAGGTGACAATGTAAATCTGTTTTTTTCAATTCTTTTATATTCAACATAAGTCCTCCTCTATATTCAGTCTGTTAGTTGCTTTCAGTATAACTGATTGCGAAGGGGGATACAAACATTTTCGTGTTGACAACCTTTGAAAAATTGTGATAAAGTGTGGATAGATTCAGAAGAAATAGTTTCTCGGAATCAATAAGAAGAGGGTAGGAGCTGGAAAGATGAGCAGTATTTCTTGCAAATAGTAAAAACTAAACAGGCACAAGAAGGAAAAATAGTCTGCCAAGAATCGTTGGATGGGCAGATTGTATTTTGTATGTTTGTGCATTTGCAGGAAAATCTTTCGCAGTCTTATTATGTTGCGGCACAAGCTGTAGCGCAGAGATATAATAACAAGAGAACATAAGCAGTATGTCCATAACCGCAGATGAGCAGGAGTGGGATGTTTGAAGATGCAGAAAGTTTTTGAAGCGTTCTGTGTCTTTTTTATTACGCAGAAACTTTCTTCGGAATACTATGGGATGTGACAGAGAGGTTGTAAGGAAGGCAACGAACTTTGTTGGATTTATTAGGAGTAGATTTTCCATCAGATGCACAGCAAAAAGATGGAGGGGTAAAGATGTCGCAGATTTGTGTGAATGACTTAACATTTTATTATGAAGGAAGCTATGATAATATTTTTGAGCATGTTTCGTTTCGGATCGATACGGACTGGGAACTTGGTCTGATCGGAAGAAATGGAAGAGGCAAGACCACGCTTTTAAAATTATTGGAAGGGATTTATGAATACCGAGGCACAATCACAAGTGCAGTGACTTTTGAATATTTTCCATTTTCGGTAGAAAATCAGGAGAAGATGACGATTGATATTGTGGAGGAAGTGGATCCGTTGTATGAACTTTGGAGGATATGCAGAGAATTGTCTTTGATGGATACTGATGCAGAAGTGTTGTACCGTCCGTTTGAGACACTCAGCAACGGAGAGCAGACAAAGGTACTGCTGGCAGTATTGTTTGCAAAGGAGAATGCATTTCTGTTAATAGATGAGCCGACCAATCATCTGGATCTGGATACAAGGGAGATTGTAATGGCATATTTGAAAAAGAAGAAAGGATTTCTTTTAGTTTCCCATGATAGATATTTTCTAGATGGATGTGTGGATCACATACTGGCAATTAACAAAGAGGGAATTGAGATCTGCCAGGGGAATTTCACTGTGTGGTAGGAAAATAAAGAGCGAAAAGATGCTTATGAAGCTGATGAACAGGAGCGTTTAAAAAAAGAGATTGGAAAGCTGACAAAGGCTGCGGGGAGAACTGCCGGGTGGTCGGATCGGATTGAAAAAAGTAAAATTGGAAATCACGCAGGAGACCGCGGATATATCGGTCATCAGGCTGCGAAGATGATGAAACGTGCGCTTGTGATTGAACAGCGGGCACAGAAGGCTGTAGAGGATAAGAAAAAGCTCTTAAAAAATGTAGAGAAAGTAGATGATTTAAAACTGTTTCCGCTTAGACATCATAAGGAGGTATTGGTTAGAGCAGAAAATCTGGAACTATTTTATGGGGAGAAGAAAGTGGCAGGTCCGTTAAATTTTGAAGTGAAAAATGGAGAGCAGGTCATCTTGAAGGGGAAAAATGGATCTGGAAAATCAAGTATGATAAAGAGGATCTTGGGAGAAGATATTTCTTATCGGGGAAAATTAGAGGTTACCTCCGGCTTGAAAATATCTTATGTTTCTCAGGATGCAGAGCAGCTTTGTGGGATGATTGATGAATTTGCAATAAAAGAAGGAGTGGACCCAACACTTTTGAAAGCGTTGCTGCGAAAACTGGATTTTTCCCGAATACAGTTTGAAAAACCGATGGAATCCTACAGTGGAGGGCAGAAAAAGAAAGTGTTGCTTGCAAAAAGTCTCTGTGAGCAGGCACACCTCTATATCTGGGATGAACCGCTGAATTTTATTGATCTGTTTTCCAGAACACAGATCGAAGAGCTGATACAGACCTATCGTCCGACGATGCTTCTGGTGGAGCATGACAGATTTTTCGGGGAGAAGATCGGGGCGAGATATGTGGAAATCCAGTGTACGCAGGATTGATCAAACTGTGAGGATACCGTGCATCGGCATTGCTATTTTCACGGAAATGCGTTATGGTAGAAAAAAGATAAAGGAGGTATTTTTCACATGCGTTTAAAAGGAAAAGTTGTACTGATCACAGCTTCTACAAGAGGAATTGGACTGGCTTGTGCGGTTAGATGTGCAAAAGAAGGAGCGGTTGTCTATATGGCAGCGAGAAATATGGAGCGTGCAGAGGCGCGTGCACAAGAGTTAAATGAGCAGGGTTATACAGTGAAGACGGTATTTAACGATGCTTCCGACAAGGACAGCTATCGCACAATGGTAGAGGAAGTGATCCGCCAGGAAGGAAGGATCGATGTTCTCGTCAATAATTTCGGAACATCCAATCCGAAGAAAGATTTGGATATCAAAAGTACAGAATACGAGGAATTTATTGGAACATTGGATATGAATCTGGCGAGTGTATTTCTTCCGGTACAGGCAGTGATCCCACATATGGCAAAGCAGGGCGGTGGAAGTATTATCAATATTTCTTCCATCGGAGGACTTCGTCCGGATATCTCGCAGATTGCTTATGGAACGAGCAAAGCGGCAATTAATTATATGACAAAGTTGATCGCAGTGCAGGCGGCAAGAGATAACATCCGCTGTAATGCAGTGCTTCCGGGAATGACGGCAACAGATGCGGTCAAAGATAATCTGTCAGATGATTTCCGTGAGTTCTTTTTAAAACATACTCCGATCCGGAGGATGGGAGAACCAGAAGAAATTGCAGCAGCGGTTGTCTATTTTGCGAGTGATGATGCAGCCTATACAACAGGGCAGATCATGGATGTCTCCGGAGGATTTGGGATGCCTACACCGGTATACGGAGATATGATTGAGCGGACAGATAGAAGATAAAGCAAGGTGATTGCAGGAAGAACGGAAAATAGGTTTACAAATGTGCTTATAAAAGGAGACGAAAAGAGAAAAAATCTTTGTAATTTTTGATGCTTACTGCTAAAATAATATAAAGAAATTACAAAGAAATGGAGAGAACGAGTGGATAAAGAATACAAGATTAAGATTGGAAAGATTATTTTTCAAGCAGCGAAGATTGCAGTTGGAAGCTGTGGGGCGATTTCTATTGCAATGGCACTGAATCTGGAGTATGCAACGACGGCAGGGATCATTACACTGCTTTCAATTGTACCGACGAAATGGGATACACTGAAGCTTTCGATGTATCGGGTCATTACTTTTTTGTTGTCGGTGATTGTTGCGTGGACCTTTTTCCAGCATATGCACAGTGAGTGGCTGGCATACGGATTGTTTATATTTCTTCTGGTTGTGTTCTCAGAATGGACGGGATTGAAAGCGACGATCTCGGTCAATGCAGTAACGGGAACTCATTTTTTGATGACACACGATTTCAGTCTGGAATTTATTCTCAATGAATTTCTTCTTGTACTGATCGGGATTGGATTTGCAGCGGTGTTGAATCTGTTTCATTATAATAATGCACAGCAGAGAAGTCTTGTGGAAGATATGCGGTATGTAGAGAGAAAACTTCAGCAGATTATGGAAGAGTTGGAGAAATATCTCCGGAACATTCCGATGGATGAGAATGTGTGGGATGATATTATCGCGTTGGAGAAGAAATTGGAATACCATGTAGAAGCCGCATATGAATACCAGAACAATACATTTCAGTCTCATCCGGGATATTACATCGACTATTTTGAAATGCGTACAAAGCAATGTAATGTGTTGCACAACCTGCATTATGAGATGAAAAAGATTCGTTATATCCCGAAAGAAGCAGATATCGTTGCGGATTACATCTCCTATCTGCGACCATTTGTGACAGAGAAAAATGATCCTACTCCACAGATCGAGAAATTACATGAATTATTTGATGAAATTCATTACTATGAATTGCCAAAGACAACGGATGATTTTGAGAGTCGGGCAAAGTTATACCATATTTTGATGGATCTCGAAGAATTTCTCATTTTTAATCGAAGATTTGTGGAAGGCTTGGATGAGCGACAGAGAAGAATTTACTGGGAAGAATAGAGTAAGCACAAATGTAGGTCAAAAAGAGAACAGCATTTCTGTAAAATAAAATATGAAAAAACTTGGGGCACTTAAGATTTCTTCCCACAATCTTAAGTGCCTGTTTCTTTGCGCTAGAGAAATCCATGTATAAGGAAAGAAAACTGCTTGACTTTTGGAGAAGAGTTTCTCTTATAATAGAGAGGACATACTGGATTACGAAAGAGGGTGTGTCCTCTCTATCTGTGTACAATCGGAAATAAATAGAATTGGAGCGATAAACTATGGCGATCATACTTGATTATCAACTGAGAGAACAAATTCCCCATGATGTTGAAAAATTTCCTATTACATATTTTTGTGATGAACTTGCTGCGCTTCCCAACTGGGCAGGACCTTTACATTGGCATCCTGATTTTGAAATTGCCACTGCGGTAAGTGGTGTGCTGGACTTTCAAGTTGGGCAACATCATGTGATACTGAAAGCAGGTGACAGTATATTGGTTAATGGAAATATCCTACATGGAATCAAGCAGTTATCTGGCGATATTCCTGATCCGATGCCGAATATTGTCTTTTCGGGTGCTTTAATCGCATCTGAAACTAGTGATATTTATCAAAAATATATTCAACCTGTCGCGAACTGTGATGCTTTGCCTTTTATTGTGTTTAATCAAAAAAATAGTTGGCACAATGAAGTGAATCAGTTGGTTAAAAATGTTTACGGTCTGATGTCTGAACAAGGGCAATGTTACGAAATGGCTGTGCAACGCGAACTTAGCAGTATATTTCAATGCATCTTTTCGAATTTTGATGAATTACCTAAAACAGAAAATACACGCATCCAAATCAATACTCAAATACGCATCCAAAAGATGCTCTCATATATCCGGGAGCATTATGCAGAAGCCGTCACACTGGAAGAGATTGCCCGATCTGCCAATATCAGCCGCAGCGAAGCGGGACGTTGCTTTAACGCATATGTAGGATGTTCCCCAGTGGATGCGTTGATTCAGCATCGACTTCAAGTTGCACACAGACTTATAAAAGATACAACGCGGTCTCTTCAAGAAATCAGTTATTCATGTGGTTTTAATTCGGTACACTACTTTAGCCGTCAGTTTCGGAAAACCTATGGGTATACACCGGGACAATATCGTGCTTTGGGTAAATAGTGCTTGTATTTGGTTCTTTTGTGCCTTTGTTTTGATTGGCTATGATGATATAATGCAATCCGACTATAATATTACATTCATTTTAAAGGAGCAGTTATGACAAAACAAAAAAACTACAAAAAAACACTTATAGCTTGCTATCTCGGTTTTGTTACCCAAGCGATATCTGCCAATTTCACTCCGCTGTTATTTTTGACGTTTAAGAACACTTATGGAATTGGATTTGAAAAGATTGCGTTGATTCCGATGGTATTCTATCTCACACAATTACTGATTGATCTTGCTGCCACAAAATTTGTTGACAAAATAGGATACCGTACCTGTGTAGTTTCGTCTCAGGTGTTATCCGTAGCAGGGCTTGTTTCAATGGCTATTCTGCCGGAACTGCTTCCTGTTTCCTTTGCGGGTATTCTGATTGCAGTCATCCTTTATGCTATGGGCAGTGGTCTTATTGAAGTATTAGTAAGTCCGATTGTGGAAGCTTGTCCTTTTGAAAACAAAGATGGGATGATGAGTTTACTACACTCCTTTTATTGTTGGGGGGCTGTAGGCGTGATTTTAGGTTCCACCCTCTTTTTTACAGTATTTGGTGTAGAAAATTGGAAGATACTTACAATGATTTGGGCAGTGGTGCCGTTATATAATGCATTCAATTTCATCTCTTGTCCGATGGAACGTTTAGTGGAAGATGGAAAGAGTATGCGGATCAGCCAATTGCTTAGATTGCCGTTGTTCTGGTTGATGATATTGCTTATGGTATGTTCCGGTGCATCTGAAGCGTCTATGGCTCAATGGGCATCTTCGTTTACAGAATCTGCGATGGGTGTTTCTAAAACGGTGGGTGATTTGGCGGGGCCTTGCCTGTTTGCGGTATTTATGGGAATATCCCGAATAGTATATGGAAAAATGAGCGAGAAGCTGGACTTGACTAAAACAATGTTGGCATGTGGTGTGTTATGCGTAATATGCTATTTGATGGCATCTCTGTCTTCAACACCAATGATCGGATTGGCAGGCTGTGCCCTTTGCGGACTTTCGGTTGGAATTATGTGGCCGGGAACGATCAGTATTTCGTCACAGAAGTGTCCAAGGGGGGGCACGGCAATGTTTGCATTTTTAGCTCTGGCAGGAGATTTAGGCGCTACAATCAGTCCTGCAATGGTAGGAAATATTTCTAATATGTTTGGCGGGAATCTCAAAGTGGGATTGTTTGCTGCGACTGTATTTCCACTGATACTGATTGTCGGATTGGCTGTACAGCTGAAAGGAAAGAGGAAAGAAAAAACGGCATAGCCAAAAAGGCATGCCGTTTTAAAGTGAAAATTTGAGAGATAAAATCATTGGGGCACCTTCCGGAAGGAAAGTGCCCCAATGATTTTATCTCTGTTCAAATGTATGCGGAAAATGGGACTTGAACCCACACGTGGTAACCCACACTAGAACCTGAATCTAGCTCGTCTGCCATTCCGACATTTCCGCTAACAAAATGTATTCTATCATATGGAAAATGAAAAAGCAAGAGAAAAATAAAAAAATGTTGACAAAATTGATTATTGTGATATACTTTGAATATCAAAATATTTTAAAACAAAATAATAAGAAAGAAAAAGTAAAATAAAATGGTAGGAAGAGTGACAGGAACCGGCTCATATGTGCCGGACAACTATTATGACAATTATGATTTAGAGAAGTTTGTGGATACAAGTGATTCATGGATTCGGGAACGGACCGGGATCGCAAGACGACATATTATATCAGAAGAAGAGACAACGGTCACGATGGCATGGAAAGCTTCCGAGAGGGCGCTGGAAGATGCAAAGATCCATGCAGAGGAAATTGATCTGATCATTGTAGCGACGATTTCTTCGAATGTAGTCCTTCCGTGTACCGCATGTGAGGTGCAGAAGAAACTTGGCGCGAAACATGCAGTCTGTTTTGATCTAAATGCAGCATGTACAGGATTTCTATTTGCTTACAATACTGCGCAGACTTATATTGCAGCGGGACTTGCAAAATGCGCACTTGTTATAGGAACCGAGAGTTTGTCTAAGCTTGTGGACTGGACAGACAGGAGTACTTGTATTTTGTTCGGTGACGGAGCAGGAGCCGCTATACTTCAGGCAGAAGAGGGCGATTTTCCGTCGATGGTATTCCATTCAAACGGGGCACAGGGGGAGGCGCTCTCCTGTGGCAGTAGAGCAGACTATATTCATATGGATGGACAGGCGGTATTTAAATTTGCGGTCCGACAAGTGCCTCTATGTATCAGTGAATTGTTAGAGAAGGAGGGGCTTGCACCGGAAGATATCGATTATTTTATCCTGCATCAGGCGAATCAGAGAATTGTAGAGGCAGTTGCAAGGAGGCTTGGACTTACAGTAGAAAAATTCCCAATGAACCTTCAGGAGTATGGAAATACTTCCTCGGCAAGTATTCCAATCCTGCTTGCTGAGCTGAAGCAATCAGGTGTACTGAAACAAGGACAGAAGATTGTGCTGGCAGGGTTTGGAGCAGGACTTTCCTGGGGAGCCACATTGATTGAGTGGTAATAAAAAGGGTAATTCCCGGAGAAATGAAAGATGTTTCTGCCGGATTACAAATAAAATGAAAAAATGAAAAACGCATGCAGACCATCTGCATGTAAGAGAAAAAGGAGAATATTCACTATGTTAGAAAAGGTAAAAGAAATTGTAGCAGATTCATTAGGAGCAGATGTAAGTACATTGACTGCAGAGTCATCTTTTAAGGAAGATCTGGGAGCAGATTCCCTTGACTTATTTGAGATGGTTATGGCTTTTGAGGAAGAATTTGGAAGAGAGATTCCGACAGAGGATTTAGAACAGCTGACAACAATCGGAGCAGTTGTTGCATACTTAGAGAAATAAAAAAGACAGGAAAAGGAAAGGTGTCCGTATGAGAACAGATGTGACAAAACTACTTGAAATTGAATATCCGATTCTTCAGGGAGGAATGGCATGGGTTGCAGAGCATCATCTTGCAGCCGCTGTATCCGAAGCCGGAGGTCTGGGATTGATCGGAGCAGCGAGCGCGCCGGGAGAATGGGTGCGGGAGCAGATCCAGAAGGTGAAAGAGCGAACAGAGAAGCCGTTTGGAGTCAACATTATGCTGATGAGTCCATATGCCGATGAAGTAGCGAAAGTCGTGGCGGAAGAAGGTGTGAAGGTTGTGACGACCGGCGCAGGAAATCCGGAAAAATATATGAAACTGTGGAAGGATGCGGGCATCAAAGTTATTCCAGTTGTGGCATCCGTCGCGTTGGCAAAGAGAATGGAACGGTGCGGCGCAGATGCGGTTGTGGCAGAAGGTTCTGAGGCGGGGGGACATATCGGAGAAAACACGACGATGGTTCTCGTTCCTCAGATTGCCGATGCAGTATCCATCCCAGTCATTGCAGCGGGAGGAATTGCAGATGGGCGCGGGGTTGCAGCATCCTTGATGCTGGGGGCATCCGCAGTGCAGGTTGGCACACACTTTGTCGTGACAAAGGAGTCGGTGGTGCACGAGAATTATAAGAAATGTATTATCAAAGCGAAAGATATTGATTCAAAAGTAACAGGAAGAAGTACCGGACATCCAATCCGTGTACTGAGAAATCAGATGACAAAAGAATACCTTCAGCTGGAAAAAGAAGGAGCTTCTTTTGAAGAATTGGAAAAGCTTACGCTTGGAGCGCTGAGAAAGGCAGTCGTGGAAGGTGATGTAGTCAATGGCAGTCTGATGGCAGGATTAAGTGCAGGTCTTGTCAAAGAGGAATTCAGCTGTCGGGAATTGATTCAAAAACTGATGAGCGAGGCGGAAGCGTGTCTGAAAGGGGCGAAGCTTTATGAGTAAAATAGCATTTATTTTCCCGGGACAGGGTGCACAGAAGACTGGTATGGGAAAAGATTTTTATGAACAAAGCCAGAGGGCAGCAGAAATTTATGCTGCTGCATCTAAGAGGCTAAAAGAAGAAATGGAAATAGACATCAGAACTCTTTGTTTTGATGAGAATGATAAATTAGACCAGACAGCTTACACACAGGCAGCACTTGTGACCACTTGTCTTGCGATGGCAAGGACCTTGGAAGAAAAGGGTGTTCGTGCAGATGTAACGGCGGGTTTAAGTCTAGGGGAATACTGTGCTATTGCAGTAGCAGGCGGAATGTCTGATCTGGACGCAGTCTGGGCAGTACGAAAAAGAGGAGTACTTATGGAAGAGGCAGTGCCGACGGGAGTTGGTGCAATGGCAGCAGTTCTAGGACTTTCTGCAGAGCAGATCGAGAAAGTAACAGAGGAGATCAAGGGAGTGACGGTCGCAAACTATAATTGCCCGGGACAAGTGGTGATCACCGGGGAAACGGACAGTGTGGATGCGGCAAAAGAAAAGCTATTGGAGTGTGGTGCCAAGAGAGTACTTCCGCTAAATGTGAGTGGTCCATTTCATTCGCCGATGTTAAAAGAGACAGGAGAAAAACTGTCCGAGGTGCTTGACCAGATCCACTTCCATGAGCTGGAACTTCCATATGTGACAAATGTGACAGCAGAACCGATCACAGATATTTGTAAGACAAAAGAACTGCTGAAGGAGCAAGTGGCGGCCTCTGTCAGATGGCAGCAGAGTATGGAGCGGATGATCGAAGATGGTGTAGATACATTTATAGAGATTGGTCCGGGAAAGACACTGGCAGGCTTTTTAAAGAAGATCAATCGAACGGTCACGGTTATGAACATTAGTTGTATTGAAGATGTGGATAAAGTAGCTTCGGCAGTAAATCTATGTGGAGAACTTTAATGGGAAGGAAAGCGCCTGGCAGAATCTGACAGAAAGGAAGCAGAGAGGATAGCATTCTCTGGTACGAAAAAAGATGGATAGAAAAGAAGAACAAAATCAGGAAAGAAATAGACAGAAAGAAATTTTTGCGGGAAAAGTTGCGGTTGTGACTGGAGCTTCTCGTGGGATTGGACGTGCAATCGCTCTGGAACTTGCCCGAAAAGGAGCAATGGTTGTGATCAACTATAACGGATCGGAAGAGCGAGCGCAGGAAGTACAGAAGTGTATCGAAGAAGAAGGAAATGAAGCAGCCATCATGCAGTGCGATGTATCTGACTTTCAGGCATGCGAAGCATTTTTCAAAAAGGTGATCGAACAGTTTGGAAGGCTGGATATTCTTGTAAATAATGCGGGAATTACGAAAGATGGATTGTTGATGAAGCTGTCTGAGGATGATTTTGACAGTGTGGTGGATACAAATCTGAAAGGAAGCTTTCACTGTATGAGATTTGCGGCAAGACAGATGATCCGGCAGAGAAGTGGAAGGATTATCAATCTGTCCTCTGTTTCCGGTGTAATGGGAAATGCAGGGCAGACAAATTATTCTGCGTCAAAAGCAGGCGTGATTGGGCTGACAAAAGCGGCAGCGCGGGAGCTGGCGGCAAAAAATATTACAGTGAATGCAATTGCACCTGGATTTATTGCAACAGATATGACAGAAAAACTTTCCGATCGCGTAAGAGAAACGGTGGTGACACAGATTCCGATGGGGCATTTCGGGACAGTGGAAGATATTGCACATGCGGCAGTATTTCTTGCTACAGAAGAAGCGGCATATATTACCGGGCAGGTACTCTGTGTGGACGGCGGAATGGCAATGTAGAAAATGAGGGAGAACGACATGAAAAGAAGAGTAGTTGTGACAGGATTAGGAGCAGTGACTCCGATCGGCAATAATGTGGAAACATTCTGGAATGGAATCAAAGAGGGGAAAGTCGGGATCGGGCCGATCACAAAGTTTGATACAGCTGAGTATAAAGTAAAGATTGCGGCGGAAGTGAAAGGGTTTTCCGCAAAAGAACATATGGATTTTAAAGCAGCAAAACGAATGGAATTATTTTCCCAGTATGCAGTGGCGGCGGCAAAAGAGGCCTGTGCCGATGCCGGACTTGAGATGGAAAAAGAGGATCCGTATCGGGTAGGAGTTATCGTAGGATCTGGGATCGGAAGTCTTGCCACAGTCGAGAAAGAGTATGAAAAGATACTGGAAAAAGGGCCGGCAAGAGTCAATCCGCTCATGGTGCCATTGATGATCTCTAATATGGCAGCAGGAAACGTGTCGATTCACACTGGAGCCAAGGGAAAATGTACAAGTGTTGTTACAGCCTGTGCATCTGGAACCAATTCGATTGGAGATGCGTTCCGGGCAATCCAGTATGGCGATGCAGATGTGATGTTTGCAGGTGGAAGTGAGAGCTGCATCTGTCCGACCGGAGTTGCAGGGTTTACGGCCTTGACTGCATTGACAACAACAGAAGATCCACTTCGTGCCTCCATCCCGTTTGACAAGGAACGGAGCGGATTTGTGCTCGGAGAAGGGGCGGGCATTGTTGTGCTTGAAGAATTAGAACACGCAAAGGCAAGAGGAGCGAGAATCTACGCAGAGGTCATCGGATATGGCTGTACTGCCGATGCATTTCATATCACTTCTCCGGCGGAAGATGGAAGCGGCGCCCAAAAGGCAATGCAGCTTGCGATGGAGGAGGCAGGAATTGCGCCGGAAGAGGTGGATTATATCAATGCACATGGAACAAGCACCCACCACAATGACTTGTTTGAAACAAGGGCAGTGATCGCTGCATTTGGAGAGGCAGCACATAAACTTAAGATCAATTCTACAAAATCGATGATCGGTCATCTGCTCGGAGCAGCAGGCGCTGTGGAATTTATTACTTGTGTCAAATCCATAGAAGAAGGGTTTATCCATCAGACTGTGGGAACTACGGAGGCAGATCAAGAGTGCACACTTGATTATGTGCTCGGTGCGCCTGTCAGACAGGAAGTGTGCTGTGCGATGAGTAACTCACTTGGATTTGGCGGACATAATGCAACACTTCTGATCAGAAAGTATCATTAGTACGATTGGATTCGCTTTCAGAAAGTCATTGGGAAAAGAGGTACAAGAAATGGAAACAGAACAGTTAATACAGCTGATTCAGGCGGTGTCTGCATCCGAACTGACACAGTTTAAGTATGAAGAAAAGGGAGTGAAGATCTCTCTTAGAAAAGGAGAAAGAAGGACTGGATGCCATACCGGTATAACTGCAGAAGGAGATATGGAAAGTCAGATCAGTTTCTCTGGAAATGCAACTTCCGGGAAGAAAATGGTAGAGGAAGAGGCAAGCAGATTGGCTTCGCAGAAAGAAAAGAAGCAAGAAAATCTGGCACAGAACTGCGAGGGAGTTCAGGAGGAACCAGAAGGAACGATTGTGACCTCACCGCTTGTCGGAACATTTTATGAAGCTCCGGCAGAGGGAGAAGCGCCTTATGTGAAAGTGGGCGATATTGTTCAGAAAGGGCAGATGCTTGCAATCGTGGAGGCGATGAAGCTGATGAATGACATTGAAAGCGATTTTGCAGGTACTGTGGCAGAAATCTATGTGGCAAATGGAGAGGTGGTTTCTTACGGACAACCGTTGTTTCGAATTGTAGAAGGGAAGTAGAGAGATGAAACGATTGAATGTAAAGGAAATAGAAGCGATTATTCCACATCGCCATCCATTTCTTCTGATTGATTATATAGAAGATTATGAGCCGGGGAAATATGCGGTCGGATATAAATGTGTGAGTTATCGGGAGGAATTTTTTAAAGGACATTTCCCGCAAGAACCGGTGATGCCAGGAGTATTGATCGTGGAGGCACTGGCGCAGGTCGGAGCTGTAGCCATTTTGAGCATGGAGGAAAATCAAGGCAAAACAGCTTATTTCGGAGGAATCCAGAAATGTCGCTTTCGTGAGAAAGTGATTCCGGGAGATCAATTGAAGCTGAAAACAAAAATCATCAGACAGAAAGGACCGCTTGGAATTGGTGAGGCAGTCGCAAGTGTGAATGGGAAAATCGCAGCGACTGCAGAGCTGACGTTTATGGTAGGATAGGAAAAAGGGTGGAACTATGATAAAGAAAGTATTAGTCGCGAACCGCGGAGAAATCGCGGTGCGTATTATAAGGGCATGTAGGGAGATGGGAATTGAGACAGTTGCAGTGTATTCGCAGGCAGATGAGGAGGCGCTTCATACACAGCTTGCAGATGAAGCAATCTGTATCGGACCGGCGCCATCTTCGGAAAGCTATCTGAATATGGAGCAGATCATCAGTGCCACCTTAGTATCCGGGGCAGATGCCATTCATCCAGGATTTGGATTTTTATCGGAGAACAGTAAATTTGTGGAACTGTGTGAGAAATGCAACATTACGTTTATCGGTCCTTCCTCTGAAGTGATTCAAAAGATGGGGAATAAAGCACAGGCTCGGAGAACAATGATAGAAGCGGGTGTTCCGGTCATTCCGGGAAGTAAGGAAGCAGTAAGAGACGTTTCACATGGCGCTGAAATTGCAGAGGAGATCGGTTATCCGGTAATGATCAAGGCGGCGCTTGGAGGCGGCGGCAAGGGAATGCGTGTGGCAGAAACCCGCGAGACATTTGCGGCAAGCTTTCAGATGGCTCAGAAAGAAGCACAGATGGCATTCGGAGATGGAACGATGTATCTTGAGCGATTTGTGAGAAATCCACGTCATATTGAATTTCAGATTCTGGCAGATTGTTACGGGAACGCAATCCATTTGGGAGAGCGTGACTGTTCGATTCAGAGAAATCATCAGAAGATGATTGAGGAGTCACCGTCTGCGGTGATTGATGAGGAACTTCGCAGTAGAATGGGACAGGCGGCAGTGCAGGCGGCAAAGGCGGCAGGCTATACCAATGCAGGAACCATTGAATTTCTTCTGGAAAGAGATGGTCAGTTCTATTTTATGGAGATGAATACGCGGATTCAGGTGGAGCACCCAGTGACAGAGTGGGTGACCGGAATCGATCTGATCCAGGAACAGATACGGATTGCATCCGGACTGCCTCTATCTTACCGGCAGGAGGACATCAAGCTTTCCGGGCATGCGATTGAGTGCAGGATCAATGCGGAAAATCCGGACAAAAATTTCCGCCCATCTCCGGGTACGATCACAGATCTTTATCTGCCGGGCGGAAAGGGCGTGCGGATTGACACGGCGATTTACAGCGGATATACAGTTCCGGCATATTATGATTCTATGCTGGCGAAGCTGATCGTACATGCAGATACAAGAGAACAGGCGATCAGCAAAATGCGTACTGCGCTTGGCGAAGTGATCATCGAAGGAATTGACACGAATATTGATTATCAGTATGAAATTATGAATCATCCGGATTATCAATCCGGAAAGATTGATATTGAATTTATCTCTAAATGGCAGAGGTAGGAGTGAAAAGACATGAAGCTGAAAAATATGTTTAAGAAAACCGGTGGAAAGAATTATATTTCCCTGACGGAAGGAAGAAAGCCGGAAGTACCGGAAGGGCTTTTGCGAAAATGTAATAACTGTAAAGCTGCAATCATCGCGGAGGATGTCAGAAGAGAATATTATATCTGTCCAAAGTGTCATGCGTACTTTCGTATGGATGCATGGAGAAGAATTGAGACAATCGTAGATCCGGATAGTTTTGAAGTGTGGGAGGAAGTAATTTTAGATGGAAATCCCATGGGATATCCGGGGTATGAAGAAAAATTACAGAATGTGCGGGAGAAGACCGGACTTGATGAGGCAGTTGTGATCGGAAAGGCAGAGATTGAAGGAAGGAAAGTTGTACTTGGAGTCTGTGACGGAAGATTTCTCATGGCAAGTATGGGGGAGGCTGTCGGCGAAAAGATCGCGGGGGCAGTAGAGCGTGCGACAAAAGAGAAACTTCCGGTTATTCTCTTTGCCTGCTCCGGTGGGGCGAGAATGCAGGAAGGGATTTTTTCTTTAATGCAGATGGCAAAGACGGCAGCGGCATTAAAACGTCACAGTGATGCGGGACATCTGTATATCTCGGTGCTTACCGATCCGACGACCGGAGGCGTAACCGCAAGCTTTGCGATGCTTGGGGATTTGATTTTAGCAGAGCCAAATGCGCTGATCGGTTTTGCGGGTCCTCGTGTCATTGAACAGACGATCGGACAGAAACTTCCGAAGGGCTTTCAGCGGGCCGAGTTTCTTTTAGAGCATGGCTTCATTGATCAGATTGTAGAGCGGGAAAAGCTGCGGGAAACCTTGGGAAAAATCTTGAAATTACATCCGGGCCAACCAGATCGTACTGCGCAGACTAAAGAAGAGGAGATGCAGAACAAAAAGCAAAGCGAGAAAGAAGAGGAGAAACTGTGTCAGATACGGGAAATGACACCGTGGGAGCGTGTACAGGTTTCCAGAAAAAAAGATCGCCCGGTTGGATCTGACTACATCAGGGAGTTGTTTGATGATTTTGTGGAACTGCATGGAGACCGTCTTTTTGGAGACGACAAGGCGGTTGTCGGCGGGATTGCACAGTTCTGTGGGGAACCAGTCACGGTCATCGCACAGGAAAAAGGGACAACGACAAAAGAAAATATTGCGAGGAATTTTGGAATGCCGTCACCGGAGGGGTATCGAAAGGCATTGCGCCTGATGAAGCAGGCGGAAAAATTTCATCGTCCGGTTCTCTGTTTTGTCGATACACCGGGGGCATTTTGCGGTCTGGAGGCAGAAGAGCGAGGACAGGGAGAGGCAATTGCAAGAAATATTTATGAGATGTCTGCGCTCAAAGTTCCAATCCTCTCTGTGATCATCGGGGAGGGTGGAAGCGGCGGTGCACTTGCACTGGCGACAGCAGATGAGGTGTGGATGCTGGAAAATTCAATCTACTCGATCTTATCACCGGAAGGGTTTGCATCAATTTTGTGGAAAGACAGTAAGCGGGCAAAAGAAGCCGCGGAAGTTATGAGACTGACTGCAAAAGATTTGTATGAGGCAGGAATTGTAGAACAGGTTTTTGCAGAACCGGAAGCATTCACAAGTGAGACATTTGCCCCGGTGACAGAGAAACTTCGAGAGCATATCAGAAGATTTTTGAAAACGTATCAGGGAATGGAAGAGTCAGAGCGCACAGAAAGAAGATATCAGAGATTCCGGAGACTGTAAGAGAAATACACATCGAAAATGAGTAAGCAAAGAGATAGGTATCAGGTATGAAGTTAGAAGAAAAAGGATTACGAGTTGGGGAAAAGCAGTTAAAAGTCCCGATCATCCAGGGAGGAATGGGAGTCGGGATCAGTCTTGGAAGACTGGCCGGGAGCGTGGCAAAAGAAGGTGCGGTTGGTATCATTTCAGCAGCGCAGATAGGGTATCAGGAGCCCGATTTTGACACAGATGCAAGAAAGGCAAATTTGCGTGCAATTGGAAAAGAGATGGAGAAAGCAAGGGCAATCTCGCCGGATGGGATTATTGGATTTAACATCATGGTAGCGATGCGCCATTATGAAGACTATGTCCGGGAGGCTGTCTGCGCCGGAACAGATCTGATCATTTCGGGTGCAGGCCTTCCGACAGAACTTCCGAAATATGTGGCAGGGAGCAGCGTACAGATTGCACCGATTGTCTCTACGGAAAAATCAGCGAAAGTCATTCTGAAATATTGGGATAAGAAATATCAGCGAACGGCAGATGTGCTTGTGATCGAAGGACCGTCTGCCGGAGGGCATCTCGGATTTACAAAGGAACAGATTGCATATTATGATGTAGAAACTTATGCCGGGGAAATCAAAAAGATCAAGAATGTTGTCCGAGAATACGAAGAGCGCTATGGAAAGAAGATTCCTCTGTTTTTGGCAGGTGGAATTGAGAATCACAGTGATGTAAATCGGGCACTTTCACTTGGTATGGATGGTGTACAGGTGGCGACAAGATTTGTGACAACAAAAGAATGTGATGCCGATCAACGATATAAAGAAGCATATTTAAATGCAACAGAAGAGGATATCGTTATTGTGAAAAGTCCGGTGGGAATGCCGGGACGTGCGATTTTAAACTCGTTTATGAAGAAAGTGATAGCGGGGGAGCAGATCCCTCACAGTCCGTGTCATGGATGTATTAAAAATTGCAGACCGCAGGAGATTCCTTATTGTATTACGGATGCGCTGATCGCGGCGGCAAAGGGCGATATTGAACATGCGCTGCTGTTTTGTGGAGCATATGCTTACCGGGCACAAAAAATAGAAACCGTGAAAGAAGTCATTGCTTCTTTGATGAATCCGTGTGTATAATATCAACATAAGAATGTCGGCAGCAGACAAAAACAAGATGTTGGTAAAGGAGCCGGAGACAGTGAATACATATGAAACAATCAATCATGTTCTCGTTCATTTGTTTAATGAAATATGGGAGCTGGAAGAAAAGGCGATCATCACAGAAGAATACAAAGATATCAGTAACAATGACATGCATATCATCGAAGCAATCGGGCTGGGGGAAGGAAGTACGATGTCTGTGATTGCAAAAAAACTGAATATTACCGCAGGATCACTTACGACATCGATGAACAGTCTTGTGAATAAGAAATATGCGGTCAGAGAGCGGAGTGAGCAGGATAGGCGTGTCGTTCATATCCGTCTGACCAAAAAGGGAGAGCGGGCATTTTATCACCATCAGGAATTCCACCGGAAGATGACAGAGGCAGTGATCAATTGTCTCGGGGAAGAGGAACTGCCGGTGCTTTTAAAGACACTGGATAAATTGTCGGAATTTTTTAGAGAATATCCGATTGAGCAGGGAGAGAAAAAGGAATAGGAGGAATGCTCGTGGAAGAGGAAAGCAGACGCGAGATAGAGCGGTTACAGCAGATGATCGATGAAAGTCAAAAAATTGTATTTTTCGGCGGCGCAGGGGTATCTACGGAGAGTGGGATTCCTGATTTCCGAAGTGCAGACGGGCTGTATCAGCAAAATTATAAGTATACCCCGGAGCAGGTTGTGAGCCATAGTTTCTTTGTGCGCAATCCGGAGGCATTTTATGAATTTTATAAGGAGAAAATGATGTTTCTGGAGGCGAAGCCGAATCCAGCCCACGAAAAGCTGGCACAGTTGGAGCATGTGGGGAAACTGACTGCGGTGATCACGCAGAATATCGATGGTTTGCACCAGAAAGCGGGGAGTGAACAGGTGCTGGAACTGCATGGAAGCATTCATAGAAATTACTGTCAGAAATGTGGAAAGTTCTATGACGCAGCCACCGTGAAGGAAGCAGAAGGAATTCCGAGATGTATCTGTGGAGGAATCATTAAGCCGGATGTTGTTCTGTATGAGGAGGGCTTGGACAGCAGTGTGATCCGGCGTGCGATCCGGGCGATCAGCGAGGCAGATATGCTGATCATCGGGGGAACATCCCTTGTTGTTTATCCGGCAGCTGGATTTATTGATTATTTCCGTGGAAAATATCTTGTGGTCATTAATAAAAGTGAGACAGCGAGAACTGTGGAGGCAGATCTTTGTATCCGCAGGCCAATCGGGGAAGTATTTGCACAGATTCAGCTGTAAATTGAGATGATTCATCTGGCGGGGAATATCTCCATTCTTTTTCATATAAGAATGTAACATAAGAAGGATTTGGAATTTTGCCAAATCCTTCTTATAATTTTGTGTCATATTTTTCTAGAGTGCAAAGATTATTGTGGTTCGGTCATCGTAAATGGATTAAGCAGCACATCTGCTTCACTTGGGCATAGAAGCCCTTTTTCGATGACGAGTTTGCGAACCGGAATTCCAGTCTTTAAAGATTCTTTCGCAATCTCAGCAGAAGGTTTGTAACCGATCGTTGGGCATAATGCAGTGGAGATTCCAACACTTGCATCGACTAATTCTTCGCAGTGCTTCTCATTTGCGGTAATTCCAAGGATACAGTTATCTGTCAGAGTCTGTACTGCTGATGTCAAGGTTTCAATCGATTCAAATAAATTATAGAAGACGACCGGTTCGAAGGCATTTAATTCTAACTGTCCCGCTTCCGCAGCCATCGTGATCGTGCAGTCATTACCGATAATGTTAAATGCGACCTGAGATACGACTTCCGGAATGACTGGATTGATCTTTCCAGGCATAATCGAGGAACCGTTCTGTTTTGGCGGGAGCGTGATTTCGGCAAAACCAGTGCGTGGACCACTGCTCAGAAGGCGAAGGTCATTACAAAGTTTGGATAAGTTGACGGCACAAGTTTTTAAAGAGGAAGAGACCGTCACAAATCCGTCCAGATTCTGTGTCGCATCAAACAAGTCATCTGCGGATGCGAACGGAAGTCCAGTCAGTTCTGCAATTTTCGGGCAGATATGCTGTAAATAGGAGTGGCTGACGTTGATTGCAGTTCCAATGGCAGTTCCCCCCATATTCAGGCGGTACATTTCTTTCTGAGCGTTTTCCAGACGATGGATATCTCTTTGGATCACGGAAGCATAAGCATGGAAAGACTGACCGAGTCGCATCGGCACAGCATCCTGAAGCTGTGTACGTCCCATTTTTAAAATGTGGTCAAATTGTTTTGATTTCTCTAACAGTGCATTCAAAAGCCGTTCCAGTTCTCTGAAAAGAGGAACAAGCAGTTTTAATACGGTTAGTTTTCCGGCGCTTGGAATGATATCATTTGTAGACTGAGCCATATTGACGTGGTCATTAGGATGTACATGCTGATAGGAACCTTTTGTTCCGCCAAGTAATTCGTCAGCACGATTAGCAATAACTTCGTTAGCATTCATATTTGCAGAAGTTCCGGCACCACCCTGAATGGCATCTACGATGAACTGATCAAAAAGTTTCCCCTCTAAAATTTCGTTGCAGGCAGTGCAGATCGCTTCGGACACTTCGCTGGAAAGTTCGCCCGCATTTTCATTTGTAAGTGCGGCAGCCTTCTTTAAAATGACGATGTTTTTGATAAACTCCGGATGGAGTGGTCTGCTTGTAATGGGAAAATTGTGCTTGGCGCGAAGGGACTGTACTCCATAATACGCATCAGCAGGGACTTCTAAAATACCTATAGAATCAGCTTCTAATCTTGTTTTCATAGTTTCTTTCCTCCGTAATCTCTTTCAAAATGCTGTCTGCTGGTAACATATACTTACAGACAAATTTCTTCTGACTTATATATAACACGGGCAGAGAAAGGAGAAAAGGAGAAGAGAAAAAGTGTGAAAAGAAAGAAAAAATAAAGTATAAGTAGTTAGAAATGTTAATATGAAACGATAAAAACTTTATTTTTTTAAGAAAGATTTAGGGGAAAGTTTTTGGCAAAATTAGTAGAAAGGATTGTAATTCTTTGAGAAGTTCTCTATAATGGCAGGAAGGAGGAAGGATGATGGATCAGATAGACAGAGAGATCATGAATATGCTGCAGAAGAATGCGAGAATACCACTGAAGGCAATCGCACAGGAAGTACACTTGTCTATTCCTGCAGTTTCAGCGCGGGTAGAGCGATTGGAGCGGGAGAATGTCATCTGTGGATATACAATGATCGCAGATCCGGTGAAGATGGGATACCATATTACTGCATTTATCAATATGGAGTTAAAACCGGAACAAAAGGATGGATTTTGCAAATTTATCCGGGGGGTTCGGAATGTGGCAGAGTGCAATCATATTACAGGAGCCTACTCTATGTTGATCAAAGTACTGTTCCCAAGTACCATGGAATTAGATCGGTTTGTTGGAACGCTTCAGAAATATGGAAAGACACAGACACAGATCGTATTTTCTTCGATTGTAAGTGCAAGGAGTATAGGTCCGCTTGAGCAGGAGGAGTCGAAGAAAAAAGGATAGTCTTCAGAAGGAATAGAAAAAGATAAGAATATATAAGGCGTCTGTAATAGAAGAGGCAGTTACAAAATGGAAAAAATCATTTTGTAACTGCCTTTTTCAGAAAATCTAGTTCTATTTTCCGCAAATACTGCATCCAAGCGCACATCCGGTTGGAGTTCCGGCGCATCCGCCCATAGCTGTTTCCCGCAGTTCGAATGGAAGGCTTTGCCCGACACGGTGCATAGCTTCTGCCATTTCGTCAAATGGAATCGGATGTTTCACACCACTTAATGCGAGCTCTGCACAGGTGATCGCATTTGCGACACCGATCGCATTCCGGCTTTGGCATGGGGATTCTACAAGACCTGCAATTGGGTCGCAGACGAGTCCGAGTAGATTGGAAAGTGCAAAGCTTGCAGCGTGAAGACACATCTCAGGAGTTCCCCCCATGATTTCAACGACAGCGCTGGCAGCCATTGCAGAGGCCGCGCCTACTTCTGCCTGACATCCGGCTTCCGCACCGGAGACAGAGGCATTTCGCATTAAGATATAACCAATCGCGCTTGCATTTAGAAGACCGTCGTAAATGCTGTTATCCGGAAGGGCATGTACTTCTTCCAGAGCGAGCAGGACACCTGGCAACACGCCTGAAGAACCGGCAGTTGGTGCTGCAACGATCAGTCCCATGGAAGCATTGACTTCAAGAACAGCCATACTGTAAGCAATTGCTTTTGATAGCATAGAACCACATACACTGTTTGGGGAGGAGGAATGATCTGCTACTTTCTTCGCTTCTCCGCCGAGGAGACCGCCGATGGAGCGGACTGGTTCTTTTAAAGGCTTATGAACGGAATCTTTCATGATGGCAAGCACCGTCTCCAGTTTTGCCTGAATTTCTTCGGCAGAGAGACTGCCCATAGTAATCTCGCGCTGCTTCATGGCAGAAGAGATTGATATCTTTTCTTTTTGACATAAATCTAATAAATCTTGTCCTGAATAAAAATCCATAATGTCTCCTCCTACATCTGAATGAGCATCAGATCAGATACATGCTCATGTGTTTTGATTTTCTCTAATACAGACGATGGAATCGTCTCATCGGATTCTACAACGGTAAATGCATTGGCGCCTTTATCCTCGCGGAAGAGACGCATAAATGCGATATTTACATTTTCTTCGCTCAGACACTGGGTAATGTGGGCTACTACGCCAGGTTTGTCTGTCTGACTGACGATGAGGGTGCTGTATTCTCCCGTGAACTCTACATCGATCTGGTTGATCCGGACAATTTTCATCTTGCCCCCTCCGATCGATTCGCCGCGGATCGATAAGGTATGCCCGGTCACGCCTATAAGATCAATGTCGGCAGTGTTTGGGTGATTCGTCATCGTTTTCTCATCAATGATATATTCGTATTCCACACCTCGCTCGGTTGCAATGGAAAACGCATCACGGATTCGTTCATCGTCGGTAGAAAAACCGAGAATTCCCCCCAGCAGCGCACGGTCAGTTCCATGTCCGTGGTAAGTTTTGGCGAAAGAGCCATAAAGGGTGAACGTTACTTTTTTCACTTCTTCCGGAAACATTTTTCTTGCGAGAAGTGCAATCGATACGGCGCCGGCCGTGTGTGAACTGGAAGGACCGATCATGTTAGGGCCAATCACATCAAATATACTTAAAAAGTTCATAAACTATCCTCCTGAGAGATTTTTTGCATAACTACTTATAGTATAGCATAAAAGGAGCAGGAAAATAAAGAACCGGGAGCAGAATTTGTTGAGAGATTACGAGGAACCGTTCCAAGGATAGAAAAGAGGATCAGATTCCAAAAGTGTAAAAAGAGAGTGAAAAAATCGTCGGATAGCACAAAAAGGATATGGTAAAATAACCAAAATAGGATAGCTAAAACTATGGAGAATATACAAAAAGACGAAGCGGAAGGGAAAATTGATTGACAGTATCATCACATGTATATAGAATGTAAATATGTTTATAGAGTCGGATGATAAATTCGAGAGAGACTACACGGGAAACCGATGTGGCGCCGAAGGGGAAAGGAGTACCAAAGCTCTCAGGCAAAAGGATTGAATTTGGACGAGCTCTCTGGAGAACGCGAGTATGCGTACCGAAGAAGAAACTTATGAAATACGGAAGTTAAGAATGATAATTGAAGTAAAACATAAGGAAACTTTCAGGTTCGAGGACAGAGATGAACAAAAGTATAGGCGTGCTTTGTTTGTCTGTGTCTTTTTTTGTTCGCATTTTCCGGGAACAGGAACTGCAAAAGAAAGAGGAGGCAAAAGAATGGCAGTAATATCAGGGTTAGGGTTGTTGTTAGTCACACTGGCGGCATTTTCGCTGTTTAGTATGAAGGCACCGAAAGGATCAGAGGCGATGTCCGGAATGGCAAGTGCAGCGGTGGCTACATTTCTTGTGGAGGCAGTACACAGATATATTTCGGGTGACTTACTGGGAGTCAGCTTTCTAGGTGAAGTAGGAAGTACAGCCGGAAGCTTAGGTGGAGTTGCAGCAGCGATCATGGTGCCGATCATGATGGGAGTAAATCCGGTATACGCAGTTGTTGCGGGGGCAGCGCTGGGAGGATATGGAATTTTACCGGGATTTATTGCAGGATATGTAGTTGGATTTGTTGCACCGCTTCTTGAGAAATATTTACCGACAGGGCTGGATGTGATTGTCGGAGCGCTCTGTGTGGCACCGCTGGCAAGAGGAATTGCATATATTTCCGATCCAGTTGTAAATGCAGCGATGGAACACATAGGATCTATGATCACAGCAGCGACAGATCAGTCACCGGTATTGATGGGATTTATGCTCGGAGGCTTGATGAAAATGATCTGTACCTCACCGCTTAGTTCTATGGCGTTGACGGCGATGCTTGGACTGACCGGACTTCCGATGGGAATTGCATGTATCGCATGTGTCGGTGGGGCATTTACAAACGGAATGATTTTCAAAATGCTCAAATTAGGGGATAAGAGCAGTACGATCGCAGTTATGGTAGAGCCATTGACACAGGCTCACATTGTGACGAAACACCCGATCCCAATTTATGGATCTAATTTCTTTGGTGGAGGAATTGCAGGTATTGGAGCGTCCCTACTTGGAATTGTATGTAATGCGCCGGGAACAGCATCACCGATTCCGGGATTGATCGCACCATTTGCGTTCAATTCACCGGTAAAAGTAATCCTTGCATTAGCCATCGGTGTAGCAGGCGGGACCTTGGCAGGATATGTGGGAGGACATATTTTCAAAAAGCATTACGCAGAATCTGACGCACACATGGAAGGATAGGGAATCGGAGAGATACCGAAGAGAAGTAATCCGTACAGAACGAGCAGGCCTATTTTTTGCAATCCGTAAACATAGGGAGAAAAGTGGCATAAAGTAAAAAGAGGCAAATATGTAAAAAGAAGAAACCGCGAAACCTCTGGGGAGAGGCGACGATGTTTCTTCTTTTTGTATTGCACAAAATATGAAAAAGATGTTTGTTGTACTATAAAATACTAAGAGAGATCAAATAATTCAATGCTGCGGAAAAGGATCCCTTTCATCTGTGCGATCGCAATCCCGTAATTTGTGATTGGGACATTCTGATCTTCGGCACAGGCAATCCGGTATTTCATCTCGCGGTCATTGAGCATACAGCCACCACAGTGGATGATCAGCTTATATGGGGATAGATCAGCTGGAAATTCTGTGCCGCTTGTAAAGTGAAATTCCGGTTCACAGTTTGTATAGCTGCGAATCAGGCGTGGAAGTTTCACAGTGCCGATATCTTCGCATTGCCGATGGTGCGTGCATCCCTCGGAAATCAGTATTTTGTCTCCGTCAGAAATAGAATCCAAAGTGTGGGCGCCGTTTACGACAGTGGAAAGATTCCCTTTATGCCTTGCAAACAGGATTGAAAAGGAAGTAAGAGGGATATCTTTTGGCGTCTGTCGGTCTACCTGAGCAAAAGCCTGACTGTCGGTGATGACCATTCGTGGTTTGACAGACAGTTCGTCTAATGTCTGGCGAAGCTCCGTATCCTGTACGCAGAGCACACGCCCATGATGATCCAAAATATCCCGGATGGTCTGCTGCTGTGGAAGGATCAGACGTCCCTTTGGTGCAGAGGCGTCGATCGGAATCACGAGAATCACAAGATCCATGGGGGAGAGCAGATCGCTGACGATCGGAAGTTTTGTTTCTTCGCTTGGCTGGATTGCGCCGAGCAGGTCTTTGAGTGCAGAAATCTGAAATCCGGAGGCAGCACTGATAGAAATAGCTGATCCGTTTTTCGAGGTGTCTGTAGTCGTATCTGGCATCTGGGATTCGCTAGCCGGGCAAAGATCACATTTATTGAATGCGATGACATAGGGAATCTGTTTTTTCTGGATCTGTTCCAGAAGAGCGAGATCTTCCTCCGTCATCCCGATGGTGCCATTCACAACAAGGATGGCAATATCGGTCTTATTTAACATTTGGTAGGTCTTCTGAACGCGCAGCTCTCCGAGTGGTCCGTGGTCATCAAGTCCCGGAGTGTCGATGAGTACGACAGGACCAAGCGGGAGAAGCTCCATGGATTTTAATACCGGATCCGTTGTTGTCCCTTTGATGTCGGAGACGATTGCGAGATTCTGACCGGTCAGTGCGTTGATCAGGCTGGATTTTCCGGCATTTCGTTTCCCGAAGATTCCGATATGTAGGCGTTCAGAGGAAGGGGTTGCATTTAAACTCATGTCAGTTACAGTCCTTTCCATGATAAGTAGAGTATCGTGTTACAAAGAAAAAGTATCAGGGACCAAAGCGGTACGTTTGAGAGATGTTAGAAACGGAAATCTCTCCGATTTTCTTCTTCAATCGCGCGTAGGTGGTCAATAACGATTGCGCGTACGTTCTCATTTGGAATCTGCTCCAGTTCTTTTAAAATCAGTTTTTCTCCGACTTCTTTTGTCGCAGGAGAAGCATAGTCTGTCAGATATTCTTTCAGTGTCATCAGTGCATTTGGCTGGCAGCAGTTCTGGATCTGACCGGATTTGCAAAGAGACATGAAACGGTCGCCGGTGCGGCCTTCCCGGTAGCAGGCAGTACAGAAGCTTGGGATGTATCCCATTTCCATCAGCCACTTGACAATATCATCGAGTGATCTTGTATCACTGAGGTCAAACTGTGCAGAGTTTTCTTCTTCAGGTTCCGGCTCTGCATATCCGCCTACACTTGTCTTGGAGCCGCCACTGATCTGGGAGATTCCAAGGTGCAGAACACGCTCGCGGGATTTCTGACTCTCGCGGGTAGATACGATCATGCCGGTATAAGGCACTGCAATGCGGATGCATGCCACAAGTTTTGCAAAAATATCATCGTTGATCCCGTTGTCAAAATCATTTGTGTCAATATCGTCGGCTGGACATAAGCGCGGCACACTGATCGTATGAGGACCCACACCGTATGCAGCTTCCAGATGTTCTGCATGCATCAGAAGTCCTGCAAATTCATAGCGGTATTTGTCAAGACCGAACAGCACACCGATTCCGACATCATCAATACCTGCTTCCATTGCACGATCCATCGCAGTAGTATGGTAGTCATAGTCGTGTTTTGGGCCGGTCGGATGCAGCTCCAGATAGCTTTTTTTATGATAGGTTTCCTGGAATAAAATGTAAGTTCCAATTCCTGCTGCCTTCAGTTTCCGATAATTTTCTACCGTTGTTGCCGCAATATTGACATTGACACGGCGGATTTCTCCGTTTTTATGTTTGATGCTGTAGATGGTGTCAATACATTCGAGGATATATTCGATCGGATTGTTCACAGGATCTTCCCCGGCCTCCAGCGCCAGACGTTTGTGACCGAGATCCTGGAGCGCGATCACTTCCTGACGGACTTCTTCCTGCGTCAGTTTCTTTCTTGCGATATGCTTGTTCTTTAAATGGTACGGACAGTAAGTACATCCGTTGACACAGTAGTTGGACAGATAGAGCGGCGCAAACATGACGATACGGTTTCCGTAGAAATCTTTTTTGATCTGTTCTGCAAGTGCATAAATTTCTTCATTTTTCTCTTCGATATCACAGTCAAGAAGAACGGCAGCTTCCCGGTGGGAGAGCCCTTTTCGTTCTTTGGCTTTTGCAATGATCTGGTCGATCAGTTCCACGTTATGTTTGTTTGCCTCTGCATAGGAGAGGGTTTCCAGAATTTCCTCGTGGTTGATAAATTCCTCTGGATTTTTTGATCTGACATCGTACATGGTGATGTTCCTCCTCTTGAATATGATAGTTTTGGCATGAGTTCATGCAATTAGTTTACTGGTGGGATTGTTTCGGTATTCAAAGAATCTCCGCGGGCTACGACAACATGGTAGCCGATTTTCTCCATCCGCTTTTCCATACAGTGCCGGCATTCAGCAGCTTCGTCTCCCGTACAGATTTTGTTGTCGTAGAGCGCATAATCTTTTCGCACATCGGTTGGAGAAAGGTTTGGCATAACGACATTTGCTCCGGCAAGAATACCAAGCTCTCTTCCGTTTGGATCGATCGTTCCAAGCGCAGTTGTCGAAGGCAGCAGAAGCTTTGGAATCATCAGTCGCAGAAGTCCGAGCATAAATAAGGTCAGTTCCAGCGTGCCGGCCGGCTGTGCGGCAAATGGGGTATCATGGTGCGGTATAAAAGGTCCGATTCCGACCATATGTGGATTCAGCTGTTGGATAAACAGCATATCTTCTGCGAGATGCTCGGCAGTCTGGTAAGGAGAGCCGACCATAAATCCGGTTCCGGTCTGATAGCCGATTTCCTTCAGATCATACAGACAGCGTTGCCGGTGGGCGGCGGTCAGTGCCGGAGGATGCAGTTTGCCATAGTGGGTGGAATTATATGTTTCGTGCCGCAGAAGATAACGATCCGCCCCAGCATCAAAAAATGCCTGATAACTTTCTCGTTCTTTTTCGCCGATGGAGAGTGTGATAGCACAGTCCGGAAAGTCTGTTTTAATCTTCTCGATCAGAGAGATGATTTTTTGATCTGTAAACCAGCCATCTTCTCCGCCTTGAAGGACAAAGGTGCGAAAGCCCAGTTCATATCCGGTACGGCAGCAGTTTTGGATATCTGTTTCACTCAGTCGGTAGCGACACGCATTTAGGTTGCTTTTCCGGATGCCGCAGTAGATGCAGTCATTTTTGCAATAGTTTGTAAATTCGATCAGACCGCGGATATACACATCATGTCCATAATGTTGGTGCCTGACTTCGCGTGCCTGTGAAAATAGATATTCGCTCACATCGCGGGTGCGGTTTTCAATCAGAAACATCCACTCTTCTTTCGAGAGGAGATGGGTGTCACGCAGTTGATCGATCAAGGTGATCAAAGTTTGTTCTGCTATTTTATTCATAGAAAATACTGCCTTTCTTAAAGTTCCGCGGAAGTTGTCTTTGCATAAATTGTCTTGCTGGAAATACCGGGAAGCATTCCGATTTTCCCGGATAAGGCGCTGATCACGTTGTTGGGTGCATCCATAGCAATGCTGATGATGGAGAGGCTTTTCTCACGGTAAGGGATTCCCATTCTTCCGATGATATAGTTGCCATACTGGCTGAGCAGGCTGTTGAGCTGTTCGACAGAATCGCTGTTTTCCACGACAATACCGATCAGAGCGATTCTGGTAGGTGTTTGTTCCATAAAGACCTCCTGTAATTCTTATGTGGTAATCGTATCATATCGGGATAGCTGAGGAAGAGTGATGTGATCTTTTTAGAAAAAAAGACTCTGCGAGAAGGCAAAGTCTGATGAGGGTTTTCCATATGGTATCATGCACAGTTTCAAGAAGGATACCGTATACGGTCAGTCATTTTGTTGTCCTCTTCGCCTTTTCACTCAGGAATTCCTTTATGATCAGTACGTTTTTTTCAGTATAACATGTGGAAGAGCGGACGGCAATAAAAGTTTATTGTTTGACGAACTTGTGTGAAAAGGGGTTTACGCGGGGAAAAGAATTCGTTACAATAAAGAAGAGTCAGAAAAAGACTGGAGAGCCGGGGAGAGGCCGGCAAAAATCAGAGAAAAGAGGAGACAGATTATGGCAAATCCAATCGTAACATTTGAGATGGAAAACGGAGATGTGATCAAGGCAGAATTATATCCGGAGATCGCACCAAATACAGTGAATAATTTTATTTCTTTAGTACAGAAAGGATTTTATGACGGACTGATCTTCCACAGAGTGATCCGTGGATTCATGATCCAGGGAGGATGTCCGGACGGAACAGGAATGGGCGGCCCGGGATATCAGATCAAGGGAGAATTTAAGCAGAATGGATTTACAAATAACTTAAAGCATGAGCCGGGAGTTCTCTCTATGGCAAGAGCAATGCATCCGGATTCTGCAGGATCACAGTTCTTTATTATGCACGAAACTTCTCCGCACTTAGACGGATCTTATGCTGCATTCGGAAAGGTAACAGATGGCATGGATGTCGTAAATAAGATCGCAGAGACAGCGACAGACTACAGTGACCGTCCGTTGGAGACACAGAGAATGAAGAAAGTGACTGTAGATACAATGGGAACAGAGTATCCGGAACCAGAGAAAAGATAAGAAATATCTTTGGAAATGAAGAAAAGAGCTGCACACCAAAACAACCGGTGGGCAGCTTTTTCTCTTGCAATACGACTTGGCTTCCAGTACAATAAAAGGCAGCTGGCAACAATGAGTAGAAAGCGAGGAACAGCCATGCGAATGATTCAGACAGAGAAACTTGTATATGAATATGAAAAAAGAGACGAAGAAGGAAATATAATCGGAAGTCATCGGGCGATCAATGCGGTCGATGTTCATGTGGAGCCGGGAGAGTTTGTTGCGATCCTTGGTCATAATGGTTCAGGAAAATCTACACTGGCAAAACATATGAATGCGATCCTGACACCGACAGAAGGTACGATGTGGGTAAATGGCAGAGATACGAAAGAACCAGATAATCTGTGGGAGGTCAGACAGTCTGCGGGGATGGTATTCCAGAATCCAGACAATCAGATCATCGGAACCGTGGTAGAGGAGGATGTCGGATTTGGTCCAGAGAACCTTGGAGTGCCCACAGAGGAGATCTGGAAACGTGTTGAGAAAAGTCTTGAGGCGGTTGGGATGATCGAGTATCGGCATCATTCCCCGAATAAATTATCTGGAGGGCAGAAACAGCGCGTTGCGATTGCAGGAGTTGTGGCAATGGAGCCAAAATGTATTGTACTGGATGAACCGACTGCGATGCTTGACCCAAATGGGCGTAAAGAAGTGCTGCGTGCCGTGGAAGAACTTAGACGTCGGGAGAAAGTGACAGTGATTCTGATCACACATTATATGGAAGAAGTAGTTGATGCTGACCGGGTAATCGTCATGGATCAGGGAAATGTTGTGATGGAAGGAACACCGAGGGAGATCTTTTCCCGGGTAGAGGAATTAAAGAAATATCGATTGGATGTGCCGCAGGTCACGCTGCTTGCCTATGAATTGCAGCAGAGAGGTCTGCCGCTTGCAAACGGCATTTTAAAGACAGAGGAATTGGTGAAAGAATTATGTCAATTACATTAGAACATATCAATTATACATATAGTGAAGGGACGGCCTATGAAAAAAAGGCGCTAAAAGATATCAATTTGGAGATTCCCCACGGGCAGTTTGTAGGGATCATCGGACATACAGGTTCCGGGAAGTCTACACTGATCCAGCATTTCAATGGATTGATCAAGGCCACGAGCGGGGTGTTGAAGTATAATGGGGAGAATATTTACGGGGAACAGTATGACTTGCGAAAGCTGAGAAGTCAGGTGGGGCTTGTGTTTCAGTATCCAGAACATCAGTTATTTGAGACAGATGTGATCACAGATGTCTGTTTCGGACCGAAAAATCAAGGATTGTCTCCCGAAGAGTGTAAAGAGCGGGCAAGAGAGGCATTAAAACTTGTCGGGTTTCCAGAAGAGTTGTATGAAGTATCTCCATTTGATCTGTCTGGCGGACAGAAACGAAGAGTTGCGATCGCAGGGGTACTTGCAATGCATCCACAGGTACTCGTACTTGATGAGCCAACCGCAGGGCTGGATCCGAAAGGGAGAGATGAGATCTTAGATCAGATTGCCCTTCTCCATGAAAAGAAAGATATGACGGTCATTCTCGTATCTCACAGTATGGAAGATATTGCGAAATATGTGGAGCGCATCATTGTGATGAATCGCGGAGAGAAGATGTATGATGGAACTCCGCGGGAGGTGTTTGCGCATTACAAGGAGCTGGAAGCAGTAGGGCTTGCGGCACCACAGGTTACTTATATTATGAATGCTTTGAGAGAAAATGGGATTTTGGTATCATCTGAGGCGACAACGGTGGAAGAGGCTGCAGACGAGATTCTGCGTGTGGTATCCGGGGAGAAGAAAGAAGCAGACAGCAGAGATGGGCAGGTGAGAAAATGATTCGAGATATAACAATAGGACAGTATTATCCGGCGGACAGTATTTTGCACCGCCTGGATCCGAGAGTAAAGATATCTTGTACATTATTGTATTTGATTTCTTTGTTTCTATTTAAGAGTGTACTTGGATATGTGATTGCCGGGTGCTTTCTTGCCGGAGTGATCTGGTTATCAAAGGTTCCAGTCAAATTTATTGTAAAAGGATTAAAGCCGGTTGTAATGCTTTTGATGATCACAGTGATTTTTAACTTGTTTTTGACAAATGAAGGGGACGTATTAGTCAAAGTCTGGATTTTTAAAATCACGGAAGGAGGACTTCGCACAGCGGTATTTATGGCAATCCGTCTTGTATTTTTAATCGCAGGTTCTACGATCATGACATTGACAACAACGCCAAATGCGTTGACAGACGGGATTGAGAAGCTATTAAGACCGCTGAATAAGATTCATGTTCCGGTGCATGAGATTGCGATGATGATGTCGATCGCGCTGCGCTTTATTCCGATTCTGCTGGAAGAGACAGATAAGATTATGAAAGCACAGATCGCAAGGGGGGCAGATCTGGAGAGTGGAAATATTATTCAAAAGGCAAAGAATATGATTCCGATCCTTGTGCCGCTGTTTGTCTCTGCTTTCCGTCGTGCCAATGACCTTGCAATGGCGATGGAGGCAAGATGTTACCGCGGTGGGGATGGAAGAACAAAGATGAAACCGCTTGTATATCATTCACGGGACTATCTGTCTTACACAGTGATGGCAGTCTATCTTGTCATTGTTGTTGGAATCGGAAGATATGTGCCGTTTCATCTGTGGATATTTTAGAGGGTGAGTTATGCAGAAAAAGAGAATCAAACTGACGATCGCGTATGACGGGACAAATTACTGTGGATGGCAGGTACAGCCAAATGGAATCACAGTGGAGGAAGTGATCAATAAGGCACTTTGTAAACTGACTGGGGAAGATATTGCAGTGATCGGCGCCAGCCGCACAGATTCTGGGGTACATGCCCTTGGAAATGTGGCAGTGTTTGACAGTGCGACAAGCATCCCGCCGGAGCGGATCGCGATGGCATTAAATCAGAGACTCCCAGATGATATTGTGATTGTAAAATCTGAGGAAGTAGCCACGGATTTCCATCCACGGTATTGCGATTGTGAGAAAACATACGAATACCATATTATCAATACGCGGACGCCAATTCCGACCAAGCGACTGACAAACTATTTTGTTTCCTACGATCTTGACGTAGAAAGGATGCAGCAGGCGGCAGATTATCTTGTCGGAGAGCATGACTTTGTCAGTTTCTGTAATGTGCGGACACAAGTGGAAGATACTGTGCGGACGGTGACCGAGCTGGAAGTCTTGAGAGAAGGGGAGGAGATTACGATCCGGATCAGCGGAAACGGATTCCTCTATAACATGGTTCGGATTATCGTGGGAACACTGGTTCGCGTAGGAAGAGGATTTTATACCCCTGAGAAAGTGAAAGAAATTTTGGAGGCAAAAGACAGAAAGGCTGCAGGAGTGACTGCTCCGGCACATGGTCTGATGCTGGTGGAAATCCGTTATCCGAAGAAATAGAATAGTGAAAAGAAGGAAGCTAAAGAAATGTATTTTGAGGTTGTGAAATTTTGAAAAATCAGAAAGAAACACCCTATGAAATCATAACTCTTTAGCTTTTTTTATTGAGAAAAGTCAACTTTGTGTCTCAGATTGCAGTAGGGGGCAGAGAAAGAAGCAAGAATTCCGTTTGATGATTTAAAAGAAATACGTTAGAATAGAGGGGGTTAAGTTAAAAAGTTCAAAAATATGATGGATAAAAATAAAGATAAAGGAGCAAAAAATGAAAGCATTAGTAATCGCGGAGAAACCTTCCGTTGCGAGAGATATTGCGCGTGTATTAAAGTGTACAAAAAATATTTCTGGTGCGATAGAGGGAGAGAAGTATGTAGTGACATGGGCGCTCGGTCATCTTGTGACGCTGGCAGATCCGGAGGAATACAGCAAAGAGTATAAAGAGTGGAAGATGGAAGTTCTTCCAATGATGCCAAAGCCGATGAAACTGATTGTGATCCAGAAGACGGCGAAACAATACCGTGCGGTAAAGGAGCAGCTGTTTCGGAAAGATATCGGGGAGATTGTCATTGCAACAGATGCAGGAAGAGAAGGGGAGCTTGTGGCGAGATGGATTCTTGAGAAAGCGGGATGCAAAAAGCCGATCAAGCGCCTTTGGATTTCTTCTGTGACAGATAAGGCAATCCGGGAGGGATTTGCAAAGCTTTGTGACGGCAGAAAATACAATGATCTTTATGCAGCAGCGGTATCCCGCGCAGAGGCAGATTGGCTTGTCGGGATCAATGCGACACGGGCGCTGACCTGCAAATATAATGCACAGCTTTCTTGTGGGCGTGTGCAGACACCGACATTGGCAATGATTGCAAAACGAGAAGAAGAAATCCGCGCATTTCGCCCGCAGGAATATTATGGTCTTCAGGTGCAGGCGGGAAAGATTCAGTGGACATGGCAGGATCAAAAGTCGGGAGGTTTCCGGTCGTTTTCAAAAGAGCGGATAGAAACTATCAGCAGTTTTGTTTCCAATGAGAAACTGTCTGTGAAAAAGGTGGAGAAAGCAGCGAAAAAGAAATATGCGCCGGGGCTTTATGATTTGACGGAACTGCAGCGAGACGCCAATCAAAAATTTGGATTTTCTGCAAAGGAAACGTTAAATATCATGCAGCGACTCTATGAGAATCACAAAGTGCTGACGTATCCTCGGACGGATTCCAGATACATTGGCACGGATATCGTAGATACGATCAAGGACAGACTGCGCGCAATTAGTGTTGGGCCATATAAGAAGCTGGCAGGAAGTCTTGTGATGAAGCCGCTTCGCACGAACAAGTCGTTTGTAGATGATAAAAAAGTAAGTGACCACCATGCGATCATTCCGACAGAACAGTATGTCCAGCTGGAACATATGACAAGTGAGGAGAGAAAGATTTACGATCTTGTTGTGAGAAGGTTTTTAAGTGTGCTCTATCCTCCGTTTGAGTATGAGCAGACCACACTGCATGCGGTGGTTTTAGGTGAACATGCAGGAAAAAACAGTGAGGAACATTTCGTTGCAAAAGGAAAGATCGTAAAGGAAGCAGGATGGAAAACCGTCTATGACTATGAGGAAGAAGAGGCGGAGGAAGGACTGAAAGAACAGTCTCTTCCAACGATAGAAGCCGGTGACAGATTGCCGGTGGAGCGGGCGGCTGTGACAAGAGGAAAGACAAAACCGCCGGCACATTTTACCGAGGCGACGCTGCTGTCTGCGATGGAAAATCCGGTCAGATATATGGAGAGCAGAGATCAAAAAGCTGCCAGAACACTAGGGGAGACCGGAGGGCTTGGAACGGTTGCCACGCGAGCGGATATTATTGATAAATTATTTTCTTCATTTTTGATGGAGCTAAAAGGAAAAGAAATCCATATTACGTCCAAAGGCAAGCAGCTTCTGGAGCTTGTACCGGAAGACTTAAAGAAGCCTGAGCTGACAGCAGATTGGGAAGGGAAGTTGTCAGCGATTGCAAAGGGGAGCCTAAGGAAAGAAAAATTTCTTGAGGAGATCAGGAACTATACGGAGGAGCTGATAGAGGAGATTAAAAAGGGAGACGGAAAATTCCGCCATGACAATGTGACAAATAAGAAGTGTCCGGAGTGTGGGAAACCGATGCTTGCGGTCAAAGGGAAAAATGCAAGAATGCTTGTATGCCAGGACAGAGCCTGTGGATACAAAGAAGTGATCGCCCGCATTTCCAATGCGAGATGCCCGAATTGTCACAAGAAGATGGAAATTATTAAAAAAGGTGATGAAGAGCAGTTTGTATGCGCGTGTGGACATAAGGAAAAGATGTCTGCATTCAAGGCACGGAGAGCCAAAGAGGGTGCAGGGGTAAGCAAGAAGGATGTCCAGCGGTATCTGAAGCAGCAGAAAGATGAGCCGGTCAATACAGCGTTTGCAGATGCATTTGCGAAGCTGAAATTGTAAGATGGAAGGATGATCGGAAAAGGGAAACGATGCACAAGAGGCTGAGCATTTTTATAGTGTTCCTATGTGAGAAAATGTTGTATAGATGTCTTTGCGTGTAGTATAATAACATACAGTAAAAAAGAAGGAGGCGCAGGGAAACCGACGCGCAAAGGTGTGAGTTGATGGCGCGCCGTACTCTGCAAGAAGGACAATGCAGATTAAAAATGTAAAAGTATTTACAGAAGAAAAACAGTTTCAACAAGGAGAGATTGCAATCGCAGACGGAGTTTTTGCAAAAGAGGCAGACGGAGAAGTGATCGATGGAGAAGGTTGTTATGCGATTCCAGGAATGATCGATGTTCATTTTCATGGCTGTGTAGGGTATGATTTCTGCGATGGGACAGAGGAGGCGATTGCCGAGATTGCTAAATACGAGGCAGCTCAGGGAGTGACTACGATCGTTCCTGCAACAATGACACTTCCGGAGGAGACACTGATGGAGATTTCAAAGATTGCTGGAAATTATAAGGCAACGGAAGGAGCTGACCTTGCAGGAATCAATATGGAGGGGCCGTTTATCAGCCCTGGAAAGAAAGGGGCACAGGCATCCACACATATTGTAAAACCGGATATTGCGATGTTTCGCAGACTGCAGGAGGCTGCAAATGGACTGTATCGTTTGGTAGATATTGCGCCGGAAGTAGATGGGGCAATGGAATTTATTGAGGAATTAAAAGAGGAAGTCAATATTTCTTTTGCACATACACTTGCAGATTATGATATTGCGAAGAAAGGATACGATCTGGGAGCAAATCATGCCACACATCTGTACAATGCAATGCCTCCATTTTCACATCGGGCACCAGGAGTGATCGGGGCGGCACATGACAGTGCACATTGTATGGTAGAATTAATCACAGATGGGGTACATATCCATCCATCGGTTGTGCGTACTACTTTCGATATGTTTGGAGATGACAGAGTTGTTTTGATCAGTGATAGTATGAGAGCGACTGGGATGCCAGATGGAGAGTATACACTTGGAGGACAGGCAGTACAGGTGAGAGGAAATCGAGCTACATTGGTAGAAGGAGGTGCGTTGGCAGGCTCCGTGACAAATCTGGCAGACTGTATGCGCGTGGCAGTGAAAGAGATGCAGATTCCGCTTGAAAGTGCAGTGGCAGCGGCAACGATGAATCCTGCAAAGAGTGTGGGACTTTATGATAAGTATGGTTCAATCACAGAAGGAAAAGTTGGAAATGTTGTGCTGCTTCGGGAAGATTTATCACTCAAGGCAGTAATCCAAAATGGAAGAGTGATTCGTTGGGAAGAATAAGTTTGATAGGAAAAAATTAATTATTTATAAAAGAAAAAAAGAGGAGACAACAGGAAATCCGAGAGGGGAACCTGTTGTCTTTTTCTAATTTTTATTTATTATAATCTTTTTGCACAAAGAAATTTAGAATTTATCGATGACGAAATGTAAGATTTCTGACATACGCTTCTGAAGGTCTTCAGAGCAAAGTTCTGGATGATTACATTTTTTTTCTAAAAGATCTTTTGTGAGACTCACAGTGATGTCTGTGATAATGTCAAGAGTTTTTTCCGTAACCCTTGTACGCGGATCATCAATTAGTGGAATCAGAATCTTTCTGCATCTCTCTGTATAGTTTTTTCCGAAATACATTGCCTCAATATCTGAACTGAATTTATTACGTTCTTCTGGAAATAAATCATAATAAATATTTAAAAAATCAGGAAGATTATCGCTGTGTTTTCCGAAGAAAAAGTTGTGGAAAATACAAGAATACTTTAAGGCAGATTCTGCGAAGCAATCCCAAATAGCATAGAATTTTTCATAAACATCAGAAGTGTAATTTAGAGCTTCTAATTTTTCGCTGTATTTTTGGAAACGAGAAATAGAAGCAAGCATAATCAGCTCATCTAAATCTTGAAAGTAAAAATAAATAGTAGAGTTATGAAAACCGGAGGCAGTGGCGATTTTTCGGATAGACAGATATTTCAAGCCATCCTCATCAAGAAGTTTTTGTGTTACTTTGATAAATTGAATCAAATTCTCGCGCTTAGAGTTATCTTTTGTATAGTCGATCATAGATGTTCAATTCTCCCACTCTTTATTTAGATAAGTTAAAACTTATGTGATTAGTATAGTACGAAAAAGAAAGGAATTCAAGAGAAAAGGTTTATAGAAAAAAATGATAAATGATATTGAAAAAAGCTATTGACAATAAGCGCGCTTAGTGATAGTTTAATAGTATGAATGACGTACTAAGCGCGATTAGTAAAAAATAAATTGTGCAGAATGCACATAAAACAAGGAGGAAAAAATCATGAGACTAGAAATAGGAAATTTCTATGTGAAAGACATTGTTTTTGGAAACGAGCTTTCATATGAAGATGGTATTCTTACAATCGAGAAAGAAGCCGCACTGAATTATATCAGACAGGATGAAAGAATTACAGAAGCAGAACTTTACATTGCAAAGCCAGGAGATCAAATTCGCATGTGTCCGGTAAAAGAAGCAATTGAACCGCGTGTACGTCCAGATGGGAGAAGTGCATTTCCGGGTTACACAGGGGATATGACAAGAGCAGGCGAGGGTGTGACATATGCTTTGAAAAATTGTAGTGTTCTTGTAGTCGGAAGACATTGGGGCGGATTTCAGGATGGAATCATCGATATGAGCGGAGAAGGTCAGAAATATACACTTTTTGGTCAATTGATGAATATTGTACTTGTTGCAGATACGAATGAAGAGTTTGAAAAGCATGAACAGCAGAAGAAAAATGATGCATTGAGAAGAGCGGGGCACAAACTGGCAGAATATATTGCAAACTGTGTCAAAGAATTAGAGCCGGAGGAGACAGAAGTATTTGATCTTGGAGCTATGATCAAACGAGGAGAAGAAGTAGAAAAACTTCCTTCAGTCGTATATGTGATGCAGCCGCAGTCTCAGATGGAAGAATTAGGATATAATGATCTTGCCTATGGATGGGATATGAATCGTATGCTTCCGACGGTGATGCATCCAAATGAGGTGTTGGATGGAGCAATTGTATCAGGAAGTTTCATGCCGGTTTCCTCTAAATGGTCTACATATGATTTCCAAAATTGCCCGAATATCAAGGCATTATATAAAGAGCATGGAAAAACAATCAATTTCCTTGGTGTAATTATGTCAAATTTAAATGTTGCTCTGGAACAGAAAGAAAGAGCGGCGCTCTATGTGGCCCAGATTGCAAATACATTAGGTGCGGATGGAGCAGTCGTGGCGGAAGAAGGATATGGAAATCCAGATGCGGATTTTGTTGGATGCATTGTAGCATTGGAAGATGCCGGGGTTAAGACAGTCGGAATTTCTAATGAATGTACAGGGCGCGATGGACAGTCACAGCCACTTGTAACATTGGATGAAAAGTGTGATGCAATTGTATCTTGTGGTAATGTTTCAGAATTGATTGAACTTCCTCCAATGGAAACCGTACTCGGTGAATTGCAGGCTCTTGGACGTGATGGATTGTCCGGAGGATGGGCAGCAGATGAGAAACTCGGACCATCTGTGCGAGAAGACGGATCTATTATTATGGAAAACAATTCTATGTTCTGTGGAGATCAGGTATGTGGCTGGTCACCAAAGACCATGAAAGAATTTTAAGGAGGGAATTTATAATGAAGAAAGCGATTTTATATATCAATCAATTTTTTGGTCAGATTGGTGGAGAAGATAAGGCGGATGTTGCTCCTGAGATTCATGAGGGAAAAATCGGACCGGCATTAGAATTTGCAAAAGATCTGGATGCAGAAATCACACATACCATTATTTGCGGCGATAACTTTATGGGATCCAAAACAGAGCAAGCTGTCAGCACGATTTTGGATATGTTGTCAGACAAAGAGTTTGATCTGTTTCTTGCAGGACCTGCATTTCAGGCGGGAAGATATGGAGTAGCATGCGGAACAATCTGCAAAGCTGTCAAAGAAAAATACAATGTACCGGTAATCACATCGATTAATGAGGAAAATCCGGGTGCAGAGATGTTCAAAAAAGATATGTACATCTTAAAAGGTGGCAACATTGCTTCCAGAATGCGTGCAGATGTCAAAGCAATGGTAAATCTTGCAAATAAGATTTTAAATGGAGAAGAAGTAGGAAGCGCGGACGAAGAGGGTTATTTCCCGCGTGGAGTACGCAGGCAGGTGTGGAGAAGAGATGGAAAGCCAGCTTCAGAAAGAATGGTAGAGATGCTGGTGAAAAAATTAAATGGGCAACCATTTGAGACGGAACTTCCAATGCCAAAGCTGGACAGAGTACCGATTGCACCGGCAATCAAAGATCTCGGGCATGCTAAAATTGCTCTGTTAAATACAGGCGGTATTGTTCCAGTAGAAAATCCGGATCATATTCAGTCAGCATCGGCAACAAGGTGGGGAAGATACGATATTTCCGGAGATGCAGTATTAAAAGGAGGAGAATACAAAACAATTCATGCAGGCTTTGACCCGGCGGCAGCAGATGCAGATCCGAATGTCATTACTCCGGTAGATGCATTGAAAGAGCTTGAGAAAGAAGGTGTTTTTGGAAGCCTTCATCCTTACTTTTATACGACGGTGGGAACCGGAACAACACAGGCGGAAGCAGAGAGAATGGCAAAAGAGATTATTCCATATCTGAAAGAAGACGGAGTAGACGGTGTCATTATGGTTTCTACATGAGGTACTTGTACACGTTGCGGTGCAACGATGGTAAAAGAAGTAGAAAAAGCAGGATTTCCAATCGTGCAGATGTGTAATTTGATACCGGTAGCAAAAACAGTTGGTTCTAATAGAATTGTTCCGACAATCTCTATTCCATATCCGTTGGGAGATCCAGCAACAACGAAAGAGGAACAGTGGAAGTTAAGATACCATAGAACGAAAGTGGCGGTGGAATCTCTTGCAGCAGATATCACAGAGCAGACAGTATTCAAAGTATAAAGGGGGAACCTTGAATGAAAAAATCAAAAGCAGGAAGTGCAGTATTTGTTGTTTCACTTGTTTTGATTGCAATTATGGCTATATGGTCAGTGGCGTTAAATGAGAGTTTTACAAAAGTTTCTAATGCAGCATTTACGTTTTTGACAACAGATTTTGGATGGCTGTATCTGCTCGCAATGACGATCTTTTTAGTATTTGTTATCTACATGGCTTTTGGAAAGTATGGAAAGATTCGTCTTGGAGGGGATGACTCTAAACCGGAATACAGTAATCTTACGTGGTTTGGACTTCTTTTTGGATGTGGGATGGGCGTAGGTCTTGTATTTTGGGGTGTTGCAGAGCCGTTGACACATTACTTAAATCCGGTGGGCGTAGAAAGCGCCACACCGGAAGCAGCAGACTTCGCAATGAAATCCTTTTTTATGCATTGGGGGATCCTTCCATGGGCAAACTATGCGGTGATTGGACTCGCACTGGCATACTTTATGTTCCGAAAAAATAAAAAAGGTCTTGTAAGTAGCATATTAGAACCGTTGATCGGAGAAAAATTAGCAAATGGTTGGCTCGGCAAATTGGTAGATATCCTGGCAGTATTTGCGACAGTAGCAGGAGTTGTTACTTCTCTGGGACTTGGAACATTACAGATTAATGCAGGTTTCAATCGTTTGTTTGGTCTTCCGACAACTTTAGCGGTTCAGATTGGGATTATTGTAGTAGTATCAATACTGTATATTGGTTCGGCGGTATCTGGTATTGACAAGGGGATTAAGATCATTTCGGATACAAATTTATATGTTGCAGTCGGTCTCCTTGTTGTATGTTTTTTAGTGGGACCTAAAATTGAAATTTTGGATAGTTTTGTAAATGGAATGGGGCAATATATTGGAAGCTTTGTTCCGGATGCGCTTGCTGTCAATGCATATGGGGATAATAGTTGGCTCGGAAGTTGGAGATTATTTTATTGGGCATGGTTTATTGCATGGGCTCCTTTTGTCGGTGTATTTATTGCCCGCATCTCCAAAGGAAGAACGATTCGGGAATTTTTGCTTGGAGTAGTTCTTGTACCTGCGATTGCTTCTTGTATCTGGGGAGCAGTATTTGGAAGTCTGGGGATCAATCTTGGGGAAACAGGCGCTATGGCGATTGAAACCTTGAAAGAAGTTGTGGCAACACCGGAAGTTGGGCTATTTATGGTTCTTGAGGAATATCCGCTTGGATCAATCTTAGCAATTGTTGCAATTATTTCTTTGTGTGCATTCTTTGTTACATCAGCCAATTCTGGTGTATACGTGCTATCTATGTTAACAACAGACGGTGCAATCAATCCTCCAAACAGTAAAAAGGTTTTATGGGGAATTATTCAATCCATAATGGCAATAGGTCTTTTGATGGCAGGTGGATTGAAACCACTGCAAACGATATCGTTAGCTGCCGCATTTCCATTTATATTTATTATGTTTGGCGCATGTGCGGCCTTTATCAAATCGGTGAAAAAAGAAAAGATATAAACAACTCTGATTTTCTTAGCTAGGGATAGGCAATGGAAAAGCGGAAGAAGGTTACTAAATATTTATCTGCAGAAGACGGAGCTGTCGCTTTAACGATGATCAATCGTGAAGCGACAGCTCTTTTTTGATTTTATAACAGTTCTTCGTATTTTAACAAAATGGAAAGTGATAAATGATAATAAATATCAAAATCATATTGAAAACAGGAAAAACATATGGTAATATAAACGATATTGAAAATTATATTCAAAATCGCTTTTAGGTTATAGAAAAAGGAGCTTATTATGTTAAATATATTGCTTTCAGTAACAGCTACAGTATTATTTGTACTGCTCTGTGTTATTTATCCGCTTGGAATTCTTAGATTTTCAGAAAAATCCAAGGAAAAGCAAAGAAAGAGTGTGGATTGTTTTTTGCGGAAAATACATAAAAAAATGGGAGTATGGATAATCGTAGTCTCGCTGCTTCACGGAATTGTAGAAATCAAAGCCGGAAATTTGGATGGAATGTTCAGTGGAAAAATCTGTTTTCTACTTCTGATCTTATTATGGTTGAGTTATGGATTGAAACGGGTTCTTAAGGAAAAATGGATGATCGTGCATCGGATACTTGCAGTGCTCACAGTGATTGCAGTCATCGTTCATATAGGAGGTATGTGATGAAATTTATTTATTTGACAATCGGATTTTTTGCATTTGTGCTTGGTTGTGCAGGAATCGTGCTTCCGGTACTCCCGACGACACCGTTTCTGCTTTTGGCGGCAGTGTGTTTTACCCGGGGAAGCAGACGGGTAGATCAGTGGTTCAGACAGACAAAGGTATATAAGAATCATTTGGAAGGATTTGTGAATAACCGGGAGATGGAAGGAAAGACCAAAGTGGTGATACTGACATTTGCATCAATCTTTCTTCTGATTGCATTTTTTATGATGGAAAATGTATATGGGCGGACCTTCATTTTGTGTCTGATACTATTGAAATATTACTATTTTACATGCAGGATCAAGACGGTAAAGAAAAGAGAAAAGAAAGGGATAATATACCATGATGATCAACAAGCGATTAATTAAAGAGATGGGGGAGACAAAGCAGTACATCGGAATGCAGGTACTGCTTCAATGGGCAGCGCTCCTTTGCAATATTTGTCTCATATTTTACATTTCCAATGTTCTTTGGCAAGTGGTAAAAGGAAATGCCGGAAATATTTCCTTGATTTTGAGCATAGGAGTATTTGCCGGTGTCATTGCAGCACGTCGTCTGTTTTTGAGGCTGGAGGCAGCGTATTCCCATCGTTCCAGTGAGTATGTAAAGAAGAAACTGCGTCACCGGATTTACGAACATCTTTTGAAAGTTGGCGAGAAGTATGAGAAAACATTTTCTACTTCTGAAATTCTTCAGGTGGCAGCTGAGGGCGTAGAACAGCTCGAAATATATTTCGGGAAATATCTTCCGCAGTTATTTTACAGTCTGCTGGCCCCGATCACGCTTTTTATTCTTGTTTCCTTTATGAGTGTAAAAGTTGCACTGATCCTATTTTTATGTGTACCTCTCATCCCGGCTTCCATCATTGCCATACAGAAATTTGCAAAAAAATTACTGGCAAAATATTGGGGCAGTTATGTGCAGTTGGGAGATCATTTTCTTGACAATATTCAGGGACTGACCACATTGAAGGTTTATCAAAGTGATGGCTATAAAAGTGAAGAGATGAACAAAGATGCAGAACATTTCCGGAAAATTACAATGAAGGTTTTGACGATGCAGCTAAACTCAGTGACTTTGATGGATTTGATCGCTTATGGGGGAAGTGCGCTTGGAGTTATTTTTTCCTGTATGGAACTGCGGGCAGGAAACTTAAATATGATGCAGGCGTTGGCAATCATTTTGCTTGCGGCAGAATTTTTCATTCCACTACGGCTGCTCGGTTCATTTTTCCACATTGCGATGAATGGAATGGCGGCAAGCGATAAGATGTTTCGGCTACTGGATATGGAAGCAGAGGAAGTGGATATGGACGATAAGCAGGAGAGAGAGAAGGCTGGAGAAAAAAATGACCGTGTGCCGTATGCAGTTTCGGCAAGGCAGGTTACATTTGCCTATGAGGAAGAACAGCCGATTTTGAAAGAGGTGACAGTGGACATCCCTTCTCGTTCGCTCGTGTCAGTTGTCGGTGCATCTGGTTGTGGAAAGAGTACACTGGCATCACTGTTTATGGGGTATCAGACTGCGCAGAGTGGAAAGGTGCTGATCTGTGGCAAGGATATTCGGATGATCCCGGTAAAGGAGCGCATGAAACAGATGACGCTTGTATCTTTCCAAAATTATCTGTTTAAGGGGAGTGTTAGAGAAAATCTGTTGATGGGAGATCCATCTGCAACAGAGGAAAAACTTCTTGCGGTACTTAAAAAAGTTAATCTGTATGAGTTTTTCCAAACGCAGAACGGACTGGATACAATGCTCGATGAGCAGGCGGCAAATTTGTCTGGTGGACAGAAACAGAGACTTTGTATCGCGAGAGCGCTTCTTCATGACAGTGCACTCTATATTTTTGATGAGGCGACAAGTAATATTGATGTAGAGAGTGAAGAAATTATTTTGAAGTTGATTAGAAATCTTGCGCGGGAGAAGACGGTAATTCAGATCACACACCGCCTTGCCAATGTGGCAGACAGTGACCAGATTTATATGATGGAAAAAGGCTGTGTGATCGAGAAAGGAACGCAGGAAGAACTTCTTGAAAAGCAAGGCGCATATGCAGACATGTATGAACTGCAGAAAGCGTTAGAACAATATCGGGAGGAGGCAATATAATGAAGAGGAGAAGTGGAATCAAAATCGTCATGCAGTTGATCGGACTTGTAAAACCGATGTGGCTGATTATGACAGGGGCGGTCATTCTTGGAGTGATTGGGTATCTCTGTGCAACATTTATTACGATCCTGGGAGGATACGGTCTTCTCGGAGTGCTGGGAGTCCAGACAAAAATGTCCTTACATACCGTTTTTATCGTTGTGGCAGCGCTTGCGGTTCTTCGAGGAGCGCTCCGCTATGGGGAACAGGCGGGTAACCATTACATTGCATTTCGTCTCCTGGCTCTGATTCGGGATAAAGTATTTCAGAAACTTCGTAAACTGGCTCCGGCGAAACTGGAAGGAAAAGACAAGGGAAACCTGATTGCAATACTGACAAGTGATATTGAACTTTTGGAAGTATTTTACGCACATACGATTTCGCCGGTCTGTATTGCTGTGTTGACTTGTGCGGTGATGATTGCCTTTTTTGCCAGCTATCATCCAGCACTTGCGCTAATTGCCTTGGCAGGATATGTGACAGTCGGAGTTATTCTTCCGATGATCACAAGTAAGATGGGAAAAGAGGATGGAAATCGCTATCGCAATCAGTTCGGGGAGATCAACACTTATTTTCTTGACAGTATCCGAGGTCTTCGAGAGGTCATTCAATACGATTGTGGAGAAGAGCGATTGGCAAATATAGATCAGCAAAGTGAAGCGCTGACAAAACTGCAGGGCAGATTAAAGAACTGCGAAGGCAAAGCAAGAGCAAACTGCGATTGTGCGATTCTTGCTTTCTCGTTTCTGATGTTAATGACTTCTGTATATCTCTTCCAGAAAGGGATGTTAAATACAGAGGGGGTTGTGATCAGTACGATTTCGATGCTTGGCTCTTTCGGACCGGTGACAGCACTCAGCAATCTCGCAAATAACCTGCTTTACACATTTGCGAGTGGTAACCGGGTATTGGAACTGCTAGAAGAAGAGCCGCTGATCCAGGAGGTAGAAGAAAAAGGAGCAGAACCTTCTTTTGATGGCTTCCACATAAAGGAGCTTACGTTCTCTTACAAACAGGGTGAGGAGGAAGAACAGATCCTGTCGGATGTCTCTCTGGAAATTCCAAAGAACGGGATACTTGGAATCGTAGGAAAGAGTGGTTCTGGAAAATCAACTTTGATCAAATTGCTGATGAGATTCTGGGATGCAGAGAAAGGAGAGATAAGCATTTCCGGCAAACCGATCAAAGAGTGGAGTACAAACGGTCTTCGCGCACTGGAGAGCTACGTGATTCAGGATACATATTTATTTGAAGATACCATTGAAAATAATGTAAAGTTGGCACGGCTTGGAAGTACTCATGAGCAAGTGGTGGAAGCATGTAAGAAGGCAAATATCCATGAATGGATCGAAAGTCTTCCAAATGGTTATGACACAGTGATCGGAGAAGGAAATCATCAGCTTTCCGGCGGAGAGCGGCAGAGAATTGGAATTGCAAGAGCATTTCTGCATAATAGTGAGGTTATTCTTCTTGATGAACCAACAAGTAACCTAGACAGCTTAAATGAAGCAGAGATTTTAAAAGTGCTTAAAGAACAACAGAAAGATAAGACCATTATTCTCGTATCCCACAGACAGTCTACAATGAAGATTGCAGATTGTGTCATCCGGATGAAAGAAGGACGCGCTTCTTAAAAGAAGGGGGAAATTCATCAAAGAGTCATTGACGCATTTCTTTCTAATAGTGTAGAATGAAGAAAGAAATATAAGAAAGAATATAAAAAATAAAGTGTCGCAGGATGTGGGCTGCGGCACTTTTTGATTTTTAATAGTATAAAAATTTAAGAAAAGATTTAAAAAGGTATCTTCTAGTAGAAGTTATACGGTCTGTTCCGCTACTTTTGTTACTTTACTGGGTTCCCTCATATATACGAGAACATACATCACAGCGCCCATCGCACAGGCGAGAAGTACATCGATAACAGAGTGCTGTTTTAAGAACATTGTTGATAAAATGATCAGTACAGTCAATGCGAGAGAGCCGTAGTGGATCAGCGTGTTCTCCCGGAGCTTTTGATTGTGGGAGATGGCGATGTAGGCACCAAGGGAATTGTACACATGAATACTCGGCAGAATATTCGTCGGCGTGTCTGTAGCATAGAGGGTACGAACCATATCTACAAATATATTCTCTCTGGCAAAGGTATCCGGTCTTAATAACTGACCATTTGGATATAGCGTGGATACAATCAAAAAGATAGTCATTCCTGTGAAAAGGAAGAGACAGAGTCTGTAAAATTCGTTCGTATTACAGAAGAAAAAGTATCCGATCGTCACAGCGATAAAAGCGAACCAGAGCATATATGGAACTATAAAGTATTCGATAAAAGGAATCTTATCATCCAACGGGGTGTGGATAACATGAAATTTTGTAGTCACATGCTGCTCTAAGTAAAAAAACCATGGCAGATAGATCAGTCCATAGAGAAATACCCACGCATGCTTATATTTTTTCAAAAATGTTTTCATAGTTTTTACAACTCTCTTTCGTCATTGTCGGATCACTGCCTGACAGAGCCTGTAACAACAGGGGAAAGGCAGTTTAAGTTATAGGAGATTATAACATGAATGAAATGGAACAACAACTAAGTTCATAGTATCTTAATAATTTTCCGGAAAAATTTTATAAATTACTTTTGTATTGTCTGTGGTGCGATCATGAGCAGGCGTTCTTGTTCACAGGTGACGGAGATGGCATTCTGAAGAAAGGCAGACTCACCGTCTGCATGTACCGGCATAGGAGCGCTGGTATGGATCTGGACCTGTTTGCATCGGAATGTGTCGACGCCTTTTAGAGAGGTATGCCAGCCAAATAATCCGATTGCCATCAAAAATAATAGTTTTATCTTAGAGACATCGTGGATCATACAGAGATCTAACTTGCCGTCATTGTTCTGAGCATTCGGACAGAAGCGAAATCCTCCGCCTTCGAAAGGTTGATTCATCACGGCGGCAAAGTGAAGCTTCTCGAAAGTGACTTCTGTTCCGTTGTCAAACGAAATGCGGCAGCGGCAAGGTTTGTGCAGCGCAAGTTCGCGCAGTGAAATAAATGCGTAGGAAAGCTTACCTAAGTGGATACGGTTCAGTAAGACTTTCAGTCTGGACACCAGAGCCTGGTGACAGATTGCGGCGTCAAAACCAATTCCGGTGCTGACGGCGAACTTCCGTATTTTTTCCGTGTCTTTTTCAGAATATTTGAGAACTCCAATGTCAACGGTTCGGTAACTGTTTGGAGACAGTATCAGTTCCAATGCTTTTTGTGGATCCGATGGGAGAGCCATTCCCTTTGCAAAATCATTTCCGGAACCGGTTGGGATATATCCCAGGATAATATGCTCCGGATGTTCTATGCCATTTAATACTTCATTGACCGTTCCGTCACCGCCTACAACAATCAGTGTTGTGCGGGAAGAGAGGTCTTTCGTAAGCTGTTGTGCAAGTTTTGTGCCATGTCCTCGGTGAGAAGTGAAATATACGCGATATAAAATGTTCCGTTCTTTCAGGAGTGTTTCTATTTCTGTCCAGATCTGGCTCGCATGTCCGGAGCGGGAAGCTGGATTTACAATAAATATGTACATGAGTCTATACTCTCCTCGTATCTGCTGTTTTTTCTCAAGTATACAACAAAAAAAGAGGAAATACTACTTTTGTTTGCTAAGATAAAGTTGACGAATAGAAGATCGAGGGATAAAATATTTATAACAGAAATATTGGTATAAAACAGAAAAGAGGAAACTATGGAACGGACAGAAAATTTGAACTTTAATCAGACAGACAGGGTGGCGGCAATCGGAAAGGCGCTTTCATCCGAAATTCGGATACAGATTTTAGAGGCACTCGAAGAACAGGAACACAATGTCAATGAGCTGGCAGAACTTCTGGAACTTCCGGCTTCTTCGACGGCAATGCATGTCCGGGTGCTGGAGGAGGCAGGATTGATCGAGACGGAACTTCGAGCGGCAGTGCGTGGTTCTATGAAGATGTGCAGGAAAAGTGTCGACAGCCTTATGATTCAGCTTCGGAAGGAAAAGGATGAAAAGGTGGAGAAGATCAGTATGCCGATCGGAAATTATGTGGATTACCATGTGGAACCGACCTGTGGAATTGTATCGGGAGATGGACATATTGATATGGAAGATGAGCCGGCAGTATTTTATAACCCAAGAAGAGTAGAAGCAAAGCTTCTATGGTTTGGGAATGGGTATCTGGAATATCGCTTTTCCAATGCTTCACTCAAGAAAAATACACTCCGTAAACTGGAAATTTCAGCGGAAGTATGTGCGGAGGATCATGAATATAATATGGACTATCCGTCCGATATCACTGTATGGGTCAATGAGATCGAAGCAGGCACTTACGAATGTCCAAGCGATTTTGGCGGAAGAAAGGGAAGACTGACACCGAACTGGTGGCCAGAGCAGAACACGCAGTATGGAGAACTCAAGACATGGTGTTTGAAAAAAGATGGAACATACCTCGATGGAAAGAAAGTGACGGAACATGGGCTGGCAGAATTTAAGCTGGAAGAGCAGGAATATATTTCAGTCAGGATTGGAGTCAAAGAAGATGCGGTACACAAAGGAGGCATGAACCTGTTTGGCAATGGATTTGGAGATTATCCGCAGGACATTGTCATGAAGATGTGGTTCTCGTAATTGCGGCAGAATAGATTTTACAAAATATGGAAAAAGAAATCCGAGAATAAAAAAACAGATATATCACAGAGAAAAAAATTTCCTGTGGATATATCTGTTTTTTGTTGGTCTTTGCTGAGACTGTTATACGGATTTTATCTAGCTTTTCTTTGCATCAATATCTCAGAAGCAAAGAAAGTTTTCTAGCGAGGTCGTTTTGGCATCTCCCACGCATTATGATCGGTATGAAGCAACAGATGTGCCTTGTGTGAGAGTGGTTTGCCCATAAAGTCTTCGTACAGTTTTAATACATCTTTGTTCTCGTGTGAGAATCGGATATTTGCATTTTTATCGAGGAAGTACAGATTCTTTCCACGTTCAAGGGCGAGCTCCTGACCATCGTGGATCGGTTGTCCGCCACCGCCGACACATCCGCCCGGACAGGCCATGACTTCTACAAAGTCATAGTGGACATCACCGCGCTCGATCATTTCAATCAGTTGTCTGGCATTGCCAAGTCCGCTGACAACAGCTGCTCTTACAACTGTATCACCGATTGGAATCTCTGCACAGACAGCACCGTGATTTAAGTTGTTGCTTCTGACAACAGAGAATGCATCGGCATCCGGGTTCTTTCCGGTTACGAGGAAGTATGCGGAGCGAAGCGCCGCTTCCATAACACCTCCGGTTGCCCCAAAAATGACTCCGGCGCCGGAACCATCCTGCATCAGCGTATCACAAGGGGCATCTACCAGAGTAGATGGTGCGATGTGAGCGGAGCGGATCATGCGAACTAGTTCACGGGTTGTCAAAACGATGTCAACATCATGGCCGGCATATTCTTCATAGAAGAGTTCCATATTGCGTTCGCCTTTCTTTGCAAGACAAGGCATGATCGATACCGTACAAATATTTTCCGGATCTACACCAATTGATTTCGCAAAGTATGTTTTCATGACCGCACCGAACATCTGCTGTGGAGATTTTGCGCTTGATAATTGCGGCACAAGGTGCGGATATTGGGATTTAATGAAACGGATCCATCCTGGGCAGCAGGAGGTGAACATCGGGCGGTCTTTGAGTTCGCCGTTCTGGAGCCGTTCTAAAAATTCTGCTCCTTCTTCCATGATCGTAAGGTCAGCAGAGAATGCTGTGTCAAATACATAGTCAAAACCGATCTTTCGAAGAGCGTCGACGATCTTTCCGACCGTTGCCTCTTCTCGTTTCATGCCGAGTGCTTCCCCCCAGGCTGCACGAACAGCAGGTGCGATCTGTACGACAGTGATTTTTTTCTTGTTGGCAAGTGCAGACCAGACTTTTTCAGTGTCGTCGCGTTCGCGAAGTGCACCTACCGGACAGTGGGTAATGCACTGACCACAGAGCGAACAGTCAGCATCTTCAATCTTACGATTCTTTGATACGTGTACAGTTGTGCGGGATCCGGTGCTTTCTACATCCCAGATATTCAAACTCTGGATCTTGTCACAGACTTGAATACAGCGCATACATTTGATGCATTTAGAAGAATCGCGGATCAATGGGAAATCTTTGTTCCACGGAGTCTGTTCCAATTCTTGTTGAAACGGCACTTCAAGAATGTTCAGGTCATTTGCGATTTTCTGGAGAGTACAGTTTCCGCTCTTTACGCAGGTTGCACAGCGGCAGTCATGCTGAGAGAGGATCAACTCTACTGTTTTTCGCCGGTTCATGCGAACTTTCGGACTGTTAGTGTAGATGACCATGCCCTCTTCTACTTTATTATTGCAGGAGATGATCAGTTTATCTTTGCCCTCCAGTTCGACCACGCATACACGGCAGGCGCCGATCTCGTTGATATCTTTTAAATAACATAATTTTGGAATCGGGATTCCATTATGTTCGGCTGCTTCCAGGATCGTTGTGCCGGCTGGCACAGTGATCGGTTTATTGTCGATTGTAAGATGTACAAGATTTACCATAATGTTTCTCGACCTCCTTTAAATATGCCGAAGCCGAAGTGATCACAGCGAAGGCAGCGAGATGCCTCCTGCTTTGCTTCTTGTTCGGTCATACAGATTTCTACCCCGTCAAAGTCGTGGATACGTTTACAGACTTCACGTTCTGTCATATTTACTCTTCCGCAAGGGGTTCTGTCATCCAGTCTTGGTTCCGGAATTTCTACATCAGCAGAAATGATATGGTGGAATCCAAGATATTCATCAATATTAGCTGCAACAACCTTTGCTGCTGCAATCGCTTTGATGACGGAGGCAGGACCAGTTGCACAGTCTCCACCGGCAAAAACGCCAGGGATGTTTTCGAATCCGGCATTTTTCTCGGACATGATCCGTCCACGCTGTACCGGGACACCAGCCTCTTCAAAGTGCTGGAATTCAATATCCTGACCAATCGCAACGATCAGTGTTGTACAAGGGATAAACTGATCTTCCTCGCCAGTCGGACGTACACTTGCACGACCATCTTTGATCTTACTGATCATCTGTGGTGTGACATAAAGTCCCTGTACATGACCATTTTCATCCGTGACAATGCGGGAAGGAGATTTCAGTGTCTGCACTTCGATTCCTTCTGCAACAGCGCCTTCGATCTCTTCCGGAAGGGCAGTCATATCGGCCACACGTCTCCGGTAGACGATGCTAACTTTTTTTGCGCCGAGACGGACAGCAGTGCGAACTGCATCCATGGATACATTTCCGCCTCCGATGACAGCTACTTCCTGACCGGTTAAGTCAGTAGGATTACCGTTTCCGACATCTCTTAAGAATTTTACAGCGGAGAGAACTCCTTCTGATTGTTCTCCGTCGATTCCAAGCTTCTTGTCTGTACTTGCACCGATTGTGATCAGGACAGCATCATATTGTTCGCGAAGGCTTTGTACAGTAATATCTTCGCCGATTCTAAGTCCGTGTTTCACTTCCACGCCTGTTTCCAGGATTGCCTCAATATCCTTATCAAGCTGCTCTTTCGGAAGACGGTAATTTGGGATTCCATAGCGGAGCATACCGCCAAGTTTTGGAAGCATCTCATAAACAGTCACCTGATGTCCCATCAGCTGAAGGAAGTAAGCACTGCTAAGTCCTCCAGGTCCGCCTCCTACGACAGCAACTTTCTTGCCGGTAGATTTGGCGCATTTCGGAGGTGGAACCTTCCCGGAAAAATCTGCGGCAACGCGCTTCAGTCCGCGGATATTGATGGAGTCGTCTACCATGTTGCGACGGCATCTGGCTTCGCAAGGATGTTCACAGATATATCCGCATGTAGTGGGAAATGGGTTGTCTTTGCGGATCAGTCGTACTGCATCTGCATAGCGGCCTTCTCCTACAAGTGCGATGTATCCAGGGATATCAACCTTTGCCGGACAGAGCGAAACACAAGGTACTGGTTGGTGGAACGTGCAGGTACAGCGTCCCTGACGGATATGTTCTTCGTAGTCTTCCCGGTAGCCGATAAGGCCTTTGTATACCATATGTGCGGCTTCATAGCCGATTGCACAGTCAGCAGAATCCATGATGGAAAGCGCAAGATCTTCCATCAGATCAAGTATTTTCAGAGTTGCCTTTCCGTCAAGAACATCTGTGATCAGATTTTTAAGCTGTCCAAGTCCGATACGGCAAGGGACACACTTTCCACAAGTCTGTGCATGACAAAGTTCCAGAAATGCTCTGGATATGTCGACCGGACATAAGCCCGGAGGACTGGATTCGATCCTTCTCTCGAGGTCTTTGTAGAGACCTTCCACAACAAGCTGGGCCTTATCCGGAGTCGAAATCTCAAGTCTGCTCATAATATCACCTCTCATAAATATTTGTCGTTTTGAGTTTATAGAATGCTTCTTCCATCGAAAAGAAAATTTATATAAAGCAAAAAAGACTCTCTTACAGCGATTGTAACTTATGCTGAATAAAAAAGCAATAAAAGTTAAAAGATAGTCAAAATTGTTAATAAACAGACAAGAGCAACAAAAAATCCTTTGACACGCCTGCGATCTATGATATAATAAACAGAGAAAGTGTTTTAAAACAAGAATATTAAAATAAAAGAAAGGAAAAAGAAGAATGACGGCAAAATTAGTGGAGAAATTTCAGGAACTTTTTGGCGCGGAAGGAGATATCCGCACTTACTTTGCACCTGGGCGCGTGAATTTGATCGGAGAACATACAGATTACAATGGGGGACACGTGTTTCCATGTGCACTGACACTTGGAACATATGGGATTGCAAGGAAGAGAGAAGATAATAAGCTTCGGTTTTACTCAGTAAATTTTGAACGGCTTGGAGTGATCGAATCATCTCTGGAGGATCTGAAACCATACAAAGCTGCAGAGTGGACGAACTATCCAAAGGGAGTGATGTGGGCATTTGAGGAGAGAGGATACAAATTGCCGAATGGACTGGATATTTTATTATATGGAAATATTCCAAACGGTTCCGGATTGTCTTCTTCTGCTTCCTTAGAAGTGTTGACGGGCGTGATTTTAAAAGATATGTTTGGATTTGATGTCTCTATGACAGATATTGCTCTGATCGGACAGTTTTCAGAGAATAATTTTAATGGATGCAATTGCGGAATCATGGATCAGTTTGCGAGTGCGATGGGAAAGAAGGACAATGCGATTTTCCTTGATACGAATACACTTCAGTATGAATATGCACCGGTTGTTCTGGAAGATGCGAAGATTGTTATCATCAACAGCAAAGTAAAACATAGTCTTGTAGATTCTGCTTACAATGACAGAAGAAACGAGTGCGAGACGGCGTTGAAGGAATTGCAGGAAGTGGTTGCTGTGCAGACATTGGGAGATTTGACAGAGGAAGCATTTGAGAAGCATAAAGATGCAATCAAGAGCGAAATCAGACAGAAGAGAGCAAGACATGCTGTTTATGAAAATCAGAGAACGATCCGTGCGGTGGAAGCTCTGAAAGAAAATCGAATTGAAGAATTTGGAAAACTGATGAACGAGTCACACAGATCACTGAGAGATGACTATGAAGTTTCTTGTAAAGAGATCGATATTCTCGTGGATCTTGCATGGGAAACAGAAGGTGTGATCGGATCTCGTATTACAGGAGGCGGATTCGGCGGATGTACGGTCAGCATTGTGAAAAACGATGCAGTAGATGGATTTATTAAAAACATCGGAGAGCAGTATCTTGCAAAAGTCGGACATGAGGCAGAATTTTATGTAGTAGACATCGGAGACGGTGCAAGAGTGCTGAATGGATAAGCCTGATTGAAAAGCGGACAGGAAATAGGATGAGTTTTAGGAGAGAAAATATGTTATCAGAAAATATTAAAAGATTAGTACAGTATGGGATCGATGCAGGATTGACACCGGAGTGCGAGCGAATCTACACAACAAATCTTCTGCTGGAATTATTTCATGAAGATGACTATGAAGAAGTAGAAGTAAACGGGGAAAAAGAGTTAGAAGAGATCTTAGGGGAACTGTTGGATGAGGCGTGCAGTCGTGGAATCATCGAGAACAGTGTAGTATATAGGGATCTGTTCGATACGAAGATGATGAACTGCCTGATGCCTCGTCCGGCGCAGGTGCAGGAGACTTTCTGGAAGAAATATGAGGAATCTCCGGAAGCTGCCACAGATTATTACTATAAGCTGAGCCAGGACAGCGATTACATCCGTCGTTACCGGGTAAAGAAAGACTGGAAATGGACGGTGGACAGCCCATATGGTGAGATTGATATTACGATCAACTTGTCAAAACCGGAGAAAGATCCAAAGGCGATCGCAGCGGCAAAAAATGCGAAAGCAAGCAGTTATCCAAAATGTCTGCTCTGTGTGGAAAATGAAGGATATGCAGGAAGAGTCAATCATCCGGCAAGGGAAAATCATAGAATCATGCCGATCACAGTCAATGACAGTGCATGGGGATTCCAGTATTCTCCATACGTATACTACAACGAACACTGCATCGTATTTAATGGAAAACATACACCGATGAAGATCGAGAAGGAAACATTTATGAAATTATTTGATTTCGTAAAATTATTCCCACACTATTTCCTTGGATCCAATGCAGATCTTCCAATCGTAGGAGGATCGATTTTAAGCCACGATCATTTTCAGGGAGGACATTACACATTTGCGATGGCGAAAGCTCCAATCGAAAAACATTTTGAAGTAAAAGGATTTGAAGATGTGGAGAGTGGAATCGTAAAATGGCCACTGTCAGTGATCCGTTTAAGAAGCAAGGATGAGAAGCGGCTGATCGAACTGGGAACACATATCCTTAATGCATGGAGAGGCTATACAGACGAAGAAGCGTTCGTATTTGCAGAGACAGACGGAGAACCACATAATACGATCACACCGATCGCAAGAAAGGTCGGGGAGATCTATGAACTGGATCTGACGCTCCGCAACAATATTACTACAGAGGAACATCCGCTTGGGCTGTATCATCCACATGCCGAGTATCATAATATTAAAAAAGAAAATATCGGATTGATCGAAGTAATGGGACTGGCAGTATTGCCGTCCAGATTGAAACAAGAACTGGAGACACTTGCAGAGTACATTGTAGAGGGCAAGGACATTTCTGAAAATGAAATGATCGAGAAACATACAAAATGGGTAGAGAAATTCCTGCCGAAGTATGATACAATTACAAAAGAGAATGTAATGGACATTTTAAAAGAAGAAGTCGGAATTGTCTTTACAAAAGTATTAGAAGATGCAGGTGTTTACAAGTGTACAGAAGAAGGAAGAACAGCGTTTGCAAGATTCCTGAACACATTATAAGAAATAGAAGGCAGGCTGCATGTCAAAGATGCAGTCTGTTTTTTTCTGGAAAAAATCATTGAAAGCACCAGGCAGAGAACCTATGCAAAATGTGAATGGCAGACAGAAGGAGAGGAAATATGCCGTATAAAATTATGCTGGTAGATGATGAGGAAGAAGTCCGCACAAGCATTATCCGTAAGATGGATTGGGAAGCACTGGGATTTCATGTAGTGGGAGATGCAGAGAATGGGGAAGACGCACTTGAGAAGATCCATATTCTTGATCCGGATGTGATTATCACGGATATTCACATGCCATATATGGATGGACTTCAGCTTGCAGAGACAGTGAAAGAAAAATATCCGGGGAAGGAGGTTGTCATCTTTTCTGGATACAATGATTTTGAATATGCGAAGCAGGCGATGAAGTGCGGAGTGACAGAGTACATTTTAAAACCGGTAAACAGTGAGGAATTAGGGGAGATTCTTCAGCGGATCCGCGAGAAAAGAGACAAGTATCTTGAGCAGCAGAGAGACATCCGGATTTTAAGAGAGAATTATCGGAAGAATTTTCCGATTTTAAAAGAAAAGTTTTTAAATGACTGGATGGAAGAAAAAATCGTCAAGGAAGAGTTCTATGAGAAGCTGGAGGAATATGTTCCGGAGATTCGGGATTCTGATAGGTGGATCGTTGCGATGTTTTGTATTGAACGGGAAGAAACCGTAGAGGGAGGTGCAGTGGTAGAGGAAAAAGAATTGCACCAGGTGTCAGTGGAAAAAGTAATCGATGAATATTTGACAGAAAAGTACCCATTTGCACGATTTATCTGTGAGAAGGAGATTGGAGTAGTGATTGCGCTTTCGCAGGAGCAGACGGTTAACGAACTGCTCGGCGTGTTTGACCAGATTCAAAAAGTATGCAGACAAGTGTTTGGGCTTCAGATTTCCATCGGAGTCGGAAGCAGGAAACAGTGGATCAGACAGGTGCCGCAATCGTTTATGGAAGCAAAAGAGGCAAGTGGATACCGGGCAGTTCCGGATATGGGAAGTGTGATCTATATTCGAGATGTGGAGCCAAAGAAGACAGAGACACTGCTTTTTGAGGAGCAGGAGAAAAATGCACTGATCCATGCAGTCAAATTTGAACAGGAAGAGGAGATTGCGTGTGAACTTACGAAGATTATCGGCCGGATTGCAGATGGGAAGATTTACTCCAGGCAATGTAAGAGCTATGTCATCAGTGTATTGAATAGTATTTTGCAGGTTGTATGGAGCAATGAACTGGAAGAACAGAGGATTTTTGGATATGGCACAGACTGCTATGAACAGGTGCTGCATATGAAGACGACAGAGGAAGTAGAGCAGTTTCTTCTGAAACTTTGCTGTGAGATCCATACGCAGCTCGTGCAGAGAAGAGAAAATATGACGATTGATATCATTAAGGAGGCAAAGGAGTACATCCAGGAGAATTATGCCAATCCAGAACTGTCTGTTGAGATGTTGTGCAGCAGTCTGCATCTGAGTCCATCTTATTTTTCTACTGTATTTAAGAAGGAAACCGGACAAAATTATGTTGCTTATCTGACGGATGTACGGTTAAATAAAGCGGTGGAATTGTTGAATCATACAGATGACAAGACGTATATCATTGCTGCGAAAGTCGGATATCCGGAGCCCAATTATTTCAGTTATGTCTTTAAAAAGAAATTTGGTGTATCACCAAGCAAATACAAAGGAAAATCATAATGAATAGAAAATTTTATCAGAAGTGGAACGCATTTTATTCAAAAGTCAGCCTGCGCTATGTGATCTGGGGGGCATTTACACTCACAGCGCTTCTCGGTGCGGTGCTGATGGGGACTTCTTTTTATAACCGATTTTCGCTTCAGCTTCAAGGAATTGTCGAAAAGCAGAATCGGGCGCTGATTGAACAGGTCAATAATACGTTGACATCAGAACTGCGGAATATTATGAGAATTTCAGATTCTCTTTACTTTTCGGTTTTGAAGTCTGAGGAAAATGTTCCGGTGGAAGAGGGCTTTGCGCTTTTGTACGATACGAACAAGTCGTCTATCCAGAACATTGCCCTGTTTTCCAAAGAAGGGGACTTACTTGTTTCCGCACCGGCAGCAAAATTAAAGCCTGGGGTAGATGTGACGAAGGAAGCGTGGTTTCAGAATGCAGTGACACAGACAGAAAATCAGCATTTTTCTAGGCCGCATGTACAGAATTTGTTTGTCAACAGCAAGGGGAATTATGCACATGTACTGACGTTGAGCAGGATGGTGCAGGTGCCTGATGCCTATGAGGTGCAGGATGGTGTACTTTTGATCGATTTGAAATACGAACAGCTGGAGAGTATTTTCAAAAATATTTCCCTTGGGGAAGAAGGGTATATTTATCTGGTAGACGGAGCGGGGAATTTAATTTATCATCCGCAGCAGCAGTTGATCCTAGATGGGATTGAGCAGGAAAATCATGAGAAAGCATCTGCATACAAAGACGGGGTTCATGATGAGGTGTTTGAGGGACAGCATCGGAAGGTGACGATCAAGTCTGTCGGATATACAGGATGGAAAATTGTTGGGGTGGTTTCTGATAAGGCGGCACAGCTTTCCACAGTGAAAAATATTATTTTCCTGATCGCGCTTGTCATGTCTTTTATGTTAATCTTGTCAATTATCAACTCTTATATATCAAAGAAAGTGACAATCCCGATCGAGCATCTGGAAGGCGCTGTGAAGCGGATTGCGGAGGGGGATCTGGAAACAACGATCGAGGAGCGCGGAGCATATGAAATCAGTCATCTGGGACGTTCGATTTGCAAGATGAAAGTGCGGATCAAGAAATTGATGGAAGATATTGTGAGGGAGCAGGAGATTCAGAGAAAGAACGAACTGGATACGCTTCAGTCACAGATCAATCCACATTTTCTTTATAACACACTGGATATTGTCGTGTGGATGGTCGAGAATGAGAAACCACAGGATGCAGTACGCGCACTGACGGCTCTTGCACGTTTTTTTCGAATTGGATTGAGCAAAGGGAAGACGATCATTACAGTCAGAGATGAGATCGAACATGTAAAAAATTACCTGACGATTCAGAAGATGCGTTATAAAAATAAGTTTGAATATTATTTTGAGGTGGAGGAGGAAGTCCTTGAGCTATCTACGCTGAAGTTGATCCTGCAGCCGATTGTAGAAAATGCAGTTGCTTATGGAATGGAGTTTCAAGATGGGGATGGAGAAGTTTTTATCAAAGCATATTTGAAAGAAGAAAAGTTGATTTTTCAAGTTGTGGATAATGGTCCGGGAATTATGCCGGAGCGTCTGGAAGAGATTCGCGCGGGGAAAGTTGTCTCTTCGAAGAAAGGTTCGGGGATCGGTATGCGAAATGTCGGAGAGCGGATCCAGCTTGCATATGGAAAAGAATATGGAATCCAAATTGAGTCGGAGCCGGACGAAGGCACTTGTATTACATTGACGCAGCCTAAAATAGCGTATAGGCAGGAGGGAGAATTGCTGTGAAGAAAGCAGAAAAAATAGGAATTATCGCGGCGCTCTGTGGAATTATCCTTCTATTTTTAATTGCATCCACAGATTTTGTGTTGGAAGAGAACCGAAAAGAGGTGTATACCATCGCATTTGTGACTGACGGAAGTGCAGATGACCGCTTTCAATCCCTACGGAAGGGTATGGAGAAGGCTGCGAAGAAGTGGAATGTAGATCTAGTTGTGGATGCACCATATCTCAGTGGAAATGCTGCAGAGCAGGAGGCTGCGATCGAAGAGGCGGTGGAAAATGGCGCGCAGGCGGTGATCACAGTGCCGGCAGACCAGGTACAGATGGAAAAATTTCTGGATCAGAGCAAGCTTCAGGTTCCGGTGATCACGCTGGAAAAGGAGCTTCATTCGGAAAAAAAATTTGGAGCCTATATTTGTGACAGTGAAAAGTCAGCAAAAAAGCTGGCGAGAGCTGTACTGGAAGAAAAGAAAGACGCAAGCGTTGCTCTTTATGCATCAGATGTCTCGGCAAAAGAGACTGCAAATTGTCTGGATATATTAGAAAAAGAATTGGAAGACGGAGGCTGCACTGTGATCCGCAGACAGTACCGTCAAGGATTTGAGATCGAAGGAGAAGTTGTCGTTGCAGCAGATCCATACACGTTTTCGCAAATCGTCAATTTACAGAAAATTCCCGACAGGCTTTACGGAATTGGCTGTTCGAACAAGATGTTGACTTTGCTTGAAGAAGGAAAAGTGTGTGCGGCAGTGATCTGCAACGAATATGACAAAGGATATCTGAGTGTGGAGGCGGCGATGAAAAGTATCCAGAATGGGACGAGACAGCGGACAGTAAAGATGGAGCAGGTGCTTGTAAGACAGGAAAATCTCTACGACAAAGAATATGAGGCATTGTTGTTTCCAATTTCATAGTGGAAGGTCAGGGATAAGTGATGAGAGAGTACAAAAAGTGGAAAACACAGATGGGGCTTTTGGCGGTGGCAGTGGCAGTGATCTGTGTGGCAGCAGCGGGCATTTCAAGAAGAAAAGAAAAACAGAAAGAAGAGGACACACTCAAAGTCGGGATCTCGATTTATCAAAGTGATGATACGTATGTAAATTTGTTGACAAAAAAAATAGAGCGGCAGTTGAAAGCATGCGAGAAGCAGCAGGGGATCAAGATTCATTGCAAGATTGTATCCGCAGAAAATGATCAGAATGAACAAAATGAGCAGGTGGAACATTTCGCAGCGCTTGCGTATGATGTCATCTGTGTCAATGCAGTGGATCGGACAAATGTGTCGACGATGATCGATCGTGTGGAGGAATCAGAGATTCCTCTGATTTTCTTTAACCGCCAGCCGGTACAGGATGATCTGAGAAAAGGGCAGCATATTTATTATGTAGGATCAGATGCACAGGAGTCCGGGAGATTGCAGGGAGAGCTTGTGGCATCAGTATATCGAAAGGATCCTGCGGTGTTGGATAAGAACGGAGACGGGGTTGTAGGGTATGCCGTTTTAGAGGGGGAGACCGGGCATCAGGATGCCATTATCCGTTCCGAGTGGTCGGTAAAGACAATGACATCTTCTGGAGTTCCTGCAAAAAGGATCACAGGAGGGGTTGCAAACTGGATGAAAGAGCAGGCGGCAGCAATCGTTGGACGGTGGCTGAAGGAAGAAGAGGGGGAGCTGGAACTGATTTTATGTAACAATGATGATATGGCACTTGGCGCGATCGAGACACTTCGCCAGGAGGGCAGGACAGATATCAGTGTGGTAGGCATCGATGGCACGGAGGAAGGGCTTATGGCAGTCAGAGACGGGAAGATGCTTGGAACCGTGAAGGCAGACTCTGACATTTATGCGGAATATATTGCACGCATGGTATGCGGGCTAAAAAAAGAAGGAACGGTGCCAAAGGAAATCTTGGAAGGGCATGACCGGGAAGTATGGATTCCATGGGAAATTAAGATCTGTCCAGAATTGGGAGAATAGAGAGTGTAAATCTGCACAAATATGTCGAACAAAAATTATATAAAATGTTTAAAATGATGATAAAATCAAAGAAAATTCATAGAATACCATAGAAATCTGTATGGAATCCTATGAATTTTTTGCTTATAATATAGTCATCAAGAACAAGAGTCGTGTTTTTAAAGGAGGAAAAAAACTATGAAAAAGAAAATCGTATGTGGAATGTTATGTGCAGCAATGTCACTTTCATTACTTGCAGGCTGCGGCGGAGGCAGTGAGGAAGGTGGAAAAGATGCAAAGAAAGACGGAGACGCAATCAAATTAGGTGTTCTCGTATACAAATATGATGATACATACATTTCTACAGTACGTTCTGCAATCGAAAAATATGCAAAAGAAGCAGATGTTGAGATTAAACTGGATATGCAGGATGGACAGGGAGACCAGTCAAAGCAGAATGACCAGTTAGACGTTCTGATTTCTAAAGGAGTAGATGCACTTCTGATCAATGCAGTTGATACAGGTTCTGCACAGGGACTTGCAGATAAGGCGAAAGCAGCAGACATTCCGGCAGTATTCTTTAACAGAGAGCCTGCAAAAGAAGTTGTAGAATCTTGTGAAGGTATCTTCGTTGGAACAACAGCTTCAGAAGCTGGTGTAATGCAGGGAGATATGCTTGCTGATATGTATGAGGCAGACAAAGAAGCAATCGACAAAAATGGAGATGGAAAAATTCAGTATATCGTATTCAAAGGAGAACCAGGTAACCCAGAAGCTGAGGCACGTACAGAATATGCTGTAAAACAGGCAGAGGAACGTGGACTTGTGATGGACAATATGGGAATCGAGCCACTTGTTGCAAACTGGATGACAGACCAGGCTCAGACACAGATGGAAGCTCAGATGTCTGCAAACGGAGATAAGATTGAAGCTGTATTCTGTAACAACGATGACATGGCACTTGGAGCAATCGCTGGTATCAATGGAAAATCAGATGCTCCGGTATTCGGTGTGGATGCAACAGAAGCTGGTATGGAAGCAATCAAATCAGGAAAAATGGCTGGTACTGTAAAACAGGATGGAGATGCAATGGGTAAGGCACTTGTTGCAATCGGTGCAAATGCAGCTCAGGGTAAAGACTTTATTGAAGGAACAGATTACGAAATGGCAGAAGACGGATTCTCAGTTCGTATTCCATATGCACCTATTACAAAATAGTTTTAAGATTCATTTGTAACATGTAACAAATAACTGAGGTGGTGCAGGAGGCAATGATTCTTGTACCACCTCTCATAGAGTGTATCAAAGGAAAGAGATATGCTCTGGAGTGTATTTGAAAGTTCTTTTCCGCAATTTTCAAACGCACTTCGCAGTATGAGGAAGAGTGGTGAGCGAAAAAATGTCAGAATATATTCTGGAAATGACGAACATTGAAAAGCAGTTCCCAGGTGTCAAAGCACTCGATAAAGCAAATTTAATGCTGAAAAAGGGAAGCGTCCACGCTCTTATGGGAGAGAATGGAGCAGGAAAAAGTACATTAATGAAATGTCTGTTCGGTGTCTATGTAGAGGATGCCGGGGAGATCAAAATTGATGGAAAACCAGTGCGTTTTACAAATCCGAAGCAAGCGCTTGACAATGGGGTGGCAATGGTACATCAGGAGCTGAACCAGGTATTGCGGCGCAGCGTAATGGAGAACCTGTGGCTTGGAAGATTCATTAAAAAGGGCGGCTTTATTGACGATAAGAAATGCTACGAGGAGACAAAGAAAATTTTTGAGGATCTTGATATTGATGTAGATCCCAAAACAATCATCGGTGAGTTGTCTGTCTCACAGAGGCAGATGGTAGAGATTGCGAAAGCAGTATCTTACGATGCCAAGATCCTTGTACTTGATGAGCCTACATCTTCCCTGACTAAGGAAGAAGTTGGACATTTATTTAGGATCATCAACCGTCTGCGCGATCGTGGAGTTGGTATGGTATATATTTCCCATAAGATGGAAGAGATTCTGGAGATTTCGGATGACGTTACGATCATGCGTGATGGAAAATGGATCGCAACAAAGTCTGCAAAAGATATCACAATGGATGAAATCATCAAGTTGATGGTAGGTCGAGATCTGACGGAACGTTTCCCGGAGAAGACTAATAAGCCGGGAGAAGTGTTGATGAAAGTAGAAGGGCTGACTGGAAAATATATGCCAAGCTGTATGGATGCTTCTTTTGAACTGAGAAAAGGAGAAGTGCTTGGCGTCGCAGGGCTTGTAGGTTCCAGAAGAACAGAGTTGCTTGAGACGATTTTCGGAATTGCACACAGAGAAAGCGGAAAGATCGAACTGCATGGAAAGGAAATCTACAATAAGGATTCCCGTCAGGCGATTAAAAATGGATTTGCACTTCTGACAGAAGAACGGCGTGCAACTGGTATCATTCCGCTTCAGAGTATTACGTTTAATGCAGTACTTGCAAACATGAAGTCTTATCTGAAATGTGGTCTTCTCTCTACAAAGAAGATGGAGAAAGATGCCAAATGGGTGATTGACAGTATGCATGTGAAGACACCTTCGTCTAAGACACATATCAAATCTCTCTCAGGAGGAAATCAGCAGAAAGTCATTATTGGACGCTGGCTTCTGACAGAGCCGGAAGTGCTGCTTCTGGATGAACCGACAAGAGGTATCGATGTCGGTGCAAAATTTGAGATTTATCAGCTGATCAATGATCTTGCCGCAAAAGGCAAAGGAGTCATGGTAGTTTCTTCAGAAATGCCGGAGCTGATCGGTATCTGTGACCGTATCCTTGTTATGAGCAATGGTCGTGTGGCAGGTATCTTAGATATGAAGAAGGATTATCACGGACAGGAGCAGGAAGAAATCATGCGACTGGCTGCAAAATACATTTAACACAGGGGGTGTCGACGTGGAAAAGAAAAAATTTAATCTCAACGAATTTTTATTAAACTATGCGTTATACATAATTTTAGGATTGATGATCATCGTAGTAATCATCATTGAACCGGGATTTTTACATCCGTCAAACTTTATTAAGATTTTAACCCAGGCGTCTACAAGAGGTATTCTTGCACTCGGTGTTGCAGGTATGATCGTACTTGCCGGAACCGACCTCTCTGCAGGACGTATCCTTGGATGTTGTGCTGCTGTATCAGCTTCTCTTGTACAGGCAACAACATATGCTTCCAGAATGTATCCGGAGATTACAAAAGATCTTCCGTTAATCTTACCACTGGCAGCAAGTATTCTGATCGGTGTTGCGTTCTGTGCGCTCAACGGATTTGGTGTTGCAAAATTAAACTTGCATGCATTTATCGTCAGCTTAGGTACACAGACAATCGCATTTGGTGCAACATGTATTTATATTGACAGCCAGGAAGGCGGAGCACAGGCATTGTCTTCTTTTAATGAAAAATTCTTGAACTTTGTCAACGGATCTTTCAAGATCGGAAGCTTCGAACTTCCATACCTGATCATTTATTTTGCACTTTCTGCAACAGTTATGTGGGTGATCTGGAATAAGACAACACTTGGAAAAAATATGTTTGCAATCGGTGGAAATAAAGAAGCTGCCGCAGTATCCGGTGTAAATATTACAAAAAACATTATGGGTGTGTATCTTGTAGCCGGTGTGCTTTACGGACTTGCAGCTTTCTTAGAGGCAGGACGTATCCAGTCTGTCAATACAGGTACAGGTTTAAACTATGACCTGGATGCGATTTCAGGTTGTGTAATCGGTGGTGTATCATTCAACGGTGGTGTTGGTACAATCCCGGGAGTTGTTCTTGGTGTAGTTCTCCTCCAGGTAATCAACTACAGCTTTAATTTCCTTGGAATCAACCCATACTTGCAATATATCATCAAAGGTATTATCATTATCCTTGCAGTATCCATCGACGTAAGAAAGTATCTTGCAAAGAAATAAAAGATAGAAGGACAATAGCAATTCCTCATGTAAATCTCGTGATCTGCATGAGGAATTTTTTAGAAAGGGGCAGGCTATGAGCGAAGAACAGATGAGAAGCGCAGAAGAGGAAATAGAAGAAAAGGAAATCACAGAGAGCAAAACAGAGGAAATAGCGGAACAAGATGGGGAGAATATGCAGGAAGAAAAGCCGGAAGAAGAGAAGAAGACCGGATTTTTAAGCAGAGAAACACTTTATTCCAAAATCAATATTTCACTGAAATCTATGGACCGTTTCATTGCGATACTCATTATTCTTCTGATCGTACTGCTCGGTGTGGGGATTTTCAGTTAAAAGTTTTGGGGACGATCTAAGAAAGCTACAACAAGAAATACAGAACAAGCAAAAAAGGAAAGGCAGGGTCTTCATAGGAGGAAAGCCTTTCCTTTTCTGATAGGAATTTGATTTTGCGTTTGAACTGGGAATAAGCTATAATAAAGCGTAACAGTATAAAAAGCAGAGAGGAAAGAACAGTATGGATATGATTCAGAAACTCACAGAAGAGCTGGAAGTAAAGAAATGGCAGGTAGAGGCAGCAGTCAGACTGATCGATGAGGGAAATACGATTCCGTTTATTGCGCGGTACCGGAAAGAGGCAACCGGCTCTCTGAATGATGAGCAGCTTAGAAGTTTACATGAGCGGCTGATATATTTACGCAATCTTGAGGAGAAGAAGGAGCAGGTACTCGCTTCAATCGAGGAGCAGGGGAAATTGACAGAAGAACTGAGAGTGCAGATTATAAATGCCCAGACGCTTGTTGCTGTGGAAGATCTGTACCGACCATATCGGCCAAAAAGGCGGACAAGGGCGACCATTGCAAAGGAGAAAGGACTGGAATCGCTGGCGACACTTCTGATGCTGCAAAAGATACAAAAGCCTTTGGAAGAAGAGGCGCAAAAATATATTTCTGCAGAAAAAGAAGTACATACAGTGGAAGAGGCCATTGCAGGTGCAAAAGACATCCTTGCGGAGACAGTTTCTGACGAGGCAGATTACCGGAGTTTTATTCGGAATCTTACGGTGAAAGAAGGAAAGATGACTTCTTCGGCAAAAGATGATAGTGTGCAGTCTGTCTACGAAATGTACTATTCTTTTGAAGAACCAGTCAGCAGGCTGGCAGGACACCGGATCCTTGCACTGAATCGTGGAGAGAAGGAAAAGATTCTGAACGTGAAGATTGAAGCGCCGGAGGAGAAGATTCTGCGGTATCTTGAGAAGAAAATCATTGTTTCCGAAAATCCATATACGTCAGAATATTTAAAAGAAGTGGCAGAAGACAGCTACAAACGACTGATTGCTCCGGCAATTGAGCGGGAGATCCGGAGCAGCCTGACAGAAAAGGCAGAGGATAGTGCCATCATAGTATTTGGAAAAAATCTGGAACAACTTCTAATGCAGCCGCCGATCGTTGGACAGGTTGTGCTTGGATGGGATCCGGCATTTCGGACCGGATGTAAGTTGGCTGTTGTAGATGAGACTGGAAAGGTACTCGATACGACGGTAATCTATCCGACTGCCCCGACGACACCACAGAAGATCCAGGCGGCGAAGGATACGTTAAAGAAGCTGATCCGCAAGTACCATATTACGCTGATCTCTGTCGGAAATGGTACGGCATCGCGGGAATCGGAGATGATCCTTGTCGAACTGTTAAAGGAGATCCCGGAGAAAGTACAGTATGTGATCGTCAATGAGGCGGGCGCTTCTGTCTATTCTGCAAGCAAGCTGGCGACAGAGGAATTTCCGAATTTTGATGTGGGACAGAGAAGTGCGGCATCCATCGCTAGAAGGCTGCAGGATCCGCTTGCAGAACTTGTGAAGATTGATCCAAAGTCAATCGGTGTCGGACAATATCAGCATGATATGAACCAGAAGAAATTGAGCGAGGCGCTTTCTGGAGTGGTAGAATCCTGTGTCAACCGGGTAGGAGTAGATTTAAATACTGCATCGGCACCGCTTCTCTCTTATATTTCCGGAATCAGCAGTGCGATCGCAAAAAACATTGTGGCGTACAGAGAGGAACATGGGAAATTCCAGTCAAGAAAGGAACTGCTAAAAGTTGCAAAGCTTGGACCGAAAGCATTCGAACAGTGTGCCGGATTTCTCAAGATTACAGATGGGAAAAATCCGCTGGATGCGACAAGCGTTCACCCGGAGTCTTATGAGGCGGCGGAAAAACTTTTAAAACAGCAGGGATTTTCAACGGAAGAGATCCGCAGAGGAGGACTTCAGGGACTTTCTAAAACAATCAGAAATGAAAAGAAGCTGGCAGAAGAGCTTGGAATCGGAGAGATCACCCTTCAGGATATTGTAAAAGAACTGGAGAAACCGGGCAGAGATCCTCGTGAGGAGATGCCAAAACCAATTCTTAGAACGGATGTGCTGGAAATGAAAGATCTGACGGAGGGGATGGTCTTAAAAGGAACCGTACGAAATGTGATTGATTTCGGCGTGTTTGTGGATATCGGAGTACATCAGGATGGACTTGTGCATATTTCGCAGATTACCGATAAGAAATTTATCAAACATCCACTGGAGGCAGTGAGTGTCGGTGACATTGTCGATGTCAAAGTCATGAGTGTCGATGTACAGAAAAAGCGGATCCAGTTAACGATGAAAGGGATTTAGAAGAAAAAGGAACAAGGAGGAAGCGGCATGGCGAAATATGTAATGGCGCTGGATGCTGGGACAACAAGCAATCGCTGTATTCTTTTTAACGAAAAAGGACAGATATGCAGTATGGCACAGAAGGAGTTTACACAGTATTTTCCGAAGCCGGGATGGGTGGAGCATGATGCCAATGAGATCTGGTCCTCCCAATTGGGAGTGGCAGTGGAAGCAATGACAAAGATTGGAGCAACTGCGGAAGATATTGCAGCGATTGGAATTACCAATCAAAGGGAAACTGCGATTGTGTGGGACAAAAAGACTGGGGAACCGATCGGACATGCAATCGTCTGGCAGTGCAGAAGAACATCCAAGTACTGTGATAAGTTGAAAGAAAAGGGACTTACAGAATCATTCCGGGAGAAGACGGGACTGATGATCGATGCTTATTTTTCGGGGACAAAGGTAAAGTGGATGTTGGATCACATCGAAGGGGCCCGAGAGCGGGCAGAGCAAGGAGAATTGCTGTTTGGGACAGTGGAGACATGGCTGATTTGGAAACTTACGAAAGGGCGTGTGCATGTCAGCGATTATTCGAATGCTTCCCGTACTATGCTGTTTAACATCAAAGAGCTGAAATGGGATGATGATATATTAGAAGAGCTTCAGATTCCAAAAAGTATGCTTCCAAAGGTGTGTCCATCCAGTGAAATCTACGGCTATGCAGATGCAAGCTATTTTGGAGGGAAAATCCCAATCAGCGGAGCGGCAGGCGATCAACAGGCAGCGCTTTTTGGGCAGACCTGTTTCCATGCAGGGGAAGCGAAAAATACGTATGGAACCGGGTGTTTCCTTCTGATGAATACAGGGACAGAACCGGTGTATTCTGACCACGGTCTTGTGACGACGATCGCATGGGGACTGGATGGTAAGGTGACGTATGCACTGGAAGGTTCTATCTTTGTGGCAGGCGCTGCGATCCAGTGGCTGCGGGATGAGATGAAGCTGATAGATTCTGCGAAAGATTCGGAATATCTTGCTCAGAGAGTGGAAGACACGAACGGCTGTTACGTCGTGCCGGCATTTACCGGGCTGGGAGCTCCACACTGGGATCAGTATGCCAGAGGTGCGATCGTAGGATTGACAAGGGGTGTGAATCGATATCATATTATCCGGGCGACATTAGAGTCTATTGCGTATCAGGTAAATGACGTTGTGCATGCAATGCAGGCAGATTCGGGAATTTCGCTGAGTACACTCAATGTTGACGGAGGTGCCAGTGCAAATGATTTTCTGATGCAGGTACAGGCGGATATCTGCAATGCCCCGGTCAATCGACCGGAATGCGTAGAGACAACGGCAATGGGAGCGGCATATCTTGCCGGGCTGGCCGTTGGATACTGGAAGGACAAAGAAGACGTCGGAAAGAATTGGGCGATTGATAAGGTGTTCTATCCAAAATTAAAGGAAAATGAACGGGAAGAAAAAATTCATGGCTGGGAGAAGGCTGTAAAACGCTCTTTTGGATGGGAAGAAGAGGAGTAAAACAGTAAAGATACACGCAGATGTGGGACTGAGAAAAGAGAGGGAAGAACAGATGAAAAAAAGGAGTTGGGTAATCGCGCTGTGTATAGCGCTTTTGACAGTGCTGCTTCCTGCAGGGCAGGTGGAAGCGCAGCAGGTGGAGGAAGAAGAAAAGAAAAAATCCGGAAAACGTGCGATCGATGTAGCGAGGGAAAGTGGCTATCAGTTGGACGATCGTTATCAGCCGGCAGGTTCTATCATTACAGAGATCCATACCGGGCAGATTTTGTGGGAGGAGAATAAAGATGTTTCCTGGGCTCCGGCCAGTATGACAAAATTGATGACAATTTTGCTCGCATATGATGCGATGGAGGAAGGAAAATTTGAAAAGGACATGCAGGTAGCGGTGAATGAAAAGTATGTAGATATCGCCGGAAGGTATGCGCTCAGCAACAATGTGATGCAGATGGGAGCAACCTATACGGTGGGAGAATTGATCGATCTGATCATTGTCCCATCTTCGGCGGCAGCCACGTATATGCTTGCAGATTTAGTGGAGCCGGATCCGGATAAATTTGTAGCGCTGATGAATCAGAAAGCAAAAGAGATTGGGATGACGCATACTACTTATTACAATTGTGTTGGTGTCACAAATGACCTGCTGTATCCGTATGCTCCGAAAAATCTACCGGCAGATGCAGATAATGTGACTTCCCCACAAGATTACGCACTGCTGTGCAGTTATTTTGTAAAGACTTACCCGGATATATTGACACATACGAGTTCTCCAGAAATTGTAGTGAAAGAAGGTACCCCGTATGAAGAACATTTTAAGTCGTATCAGATTTCTCTGGAAGGGGCAAAGTATGGTCTGAAAGGGACAGATGGGTTGAAAACTGGTTCCAGCGGAAGAGCAGGGTTTAATTATTCCTCTACTGCAAAACGTCAGGATACGAGGCTTGTGGAAATTGTGATGGGGGTTTCGGACTGGACAGACCAGACCGGAGAAGAACTTCGTCATCTTGTTGGGAATGCAATTATGGAACAGGCATTTGAGAAATACGAGTATCGAAAGGTTCTGCCAAAAGGAACACATCAGATTGGAAAAGAGAAAATTGTAACAAAGAAAGACCTGTGGGACTGTGTGCCAAAAGAAGAAAAAATAAAGTTTAAGATGGAAGATGGCAAAGTATTTGTTGATCTTGAACGGCAGTATCTTCCGGGATACGCAGCGCCTTCCGTTACCTATCAGCAGAAACAGGTAGTTTCGGAAGCGAAAAGCGGACTGGGCGCGATCGGAAAAGGAATACTCGCAGTATTGCTTGCCGGAGGTGCTGCACTTGTAGGAAGAATCGCATATGTGGATGCGGTCAGAAAGAAGAGACGAAGACGGAGAAGAAAATAGATGAATACTAGAAAAGAAAGATTATTCTACTTGGATTTTATTCGAGCAATCGCGGCAGTTTCAATTGTGATCACTCATTTCAATGCTAGATATTCCGCACATATCCCAGAAATTAAGGGGAGAATGATAGGGCTGGAAAAAATAGGAAATATAGGAAGTGGAGAATGGGGAGTCTCATTATTTTTTATAATTTCAGGGGCAGCATTGATGTATGTCTATGAAAAGGAGAATGATTGGAAAAGGTTTTATCAAAAGCGATTTATGTCCATTTATCCGATGTTTTGGATGGCATACAGTGCTGTTTTAGCAGTGTATGTGTTGAAGAACCGCACGATGATTGGAGATGGAATTCCAAAATGGAGATTTCTTTTTACTATATTAGGATTTGATGGGTTACTCAGTGTAAATGGATATGCGACATTTTATTTACTTGGAGAGTGGTTTTTAGGAGCGATTATTTTATTGTATATTATTTTTCCGGTTTTAAAGAAAGCAATAAATACAAATTTATGGGGAGCAGTTGCTTTGGCCGTGGCTGGATATATAATCGGACTTGTTATTTGCAGTAAGATAGCGCTTGTACCGGCAACTATTTTGCTTGTTCGATTGCCGGAATTTGTATTTGGTATGATTTTTGTAAAGTTAAACTGGAGGGCAGACTGGAAAATATCGATATTAGCATTGATACTTATTATTGCCAATATGATTTTCAAGCCGGAAATCCCAGCAAGTATACAGACAACATATATTGGAATTTCCTCTTTTCTTGTATTAGTTTTTGTGTCTGCTTTGGTGAAAAATAAAGGAATTAAAAAAATTTGTGAAGGAATCAGCAAATATTCTTATGCAGTTTTTTTAGTACATCATATCATTATTATTAATGTTATGAATTTTGTAGATCTTACCAAAGTAACTTTGTTGCAAAGTTATCTTTTATTTGTAGTCATCGGTTGTATGATAGCAGTTGTTGCAGGGGGATTGTATAAGATTAATAGAATCCTTGTGAGAAAGGCTTGCACAATTTTTAAAACCGTCGTATAATAGGCGATATGAAAAAGAATAGGAAAATTCTTCGGGGTAGGGTGCAAGTCCCAACCGGCGGTAAAGTCCGCGACCTGCCTGGGAACAGGTGGCTGAACTGGTGAGATTCCAGTACCGACAGTATAGTCTGGATGAGAGAAGAATCATTTGATCGCAAATCAGATCGTGTGATAGCGGATAGATTTTTGCGCGAGAATCAAAGTTCCCCCGGAAGTTATTTCGGGGGAATTTTTACTTTGCAGGAAATGTAGGTGCAATTCTTTCACCTTTTGGGGTATGGAGGAAAGCTGATCAAAGATTTCCGGAAGATTTTCTTTCTTTTAAATTTTAGAAAAAGAAGGAGAGAAGAAAAATGAGTACAAATGTAGCAGAGAAGACAAAGGTGAACACAAGGACGCTTGTTCAGATTGGGATGTTATCGGCACTTGCAATTATTTTGATGCAGTTTGAGATTCCGCTCCCATTCGCACCGGCGTTCTATAAGATTGATTTCAGTGAGGTTCCAGTGTTGATCGGATGTTTTTCGATGGGACCGTTTGCGGGGGTTTTAATCGAATTGATCAAGGTGATCCTAAATGTTGCAATCAAAGGAACGATGACGATGGGGATCGGAGATGCAGCAAATTTCCTGATTGGATGTGCATTCTGCGTTCCAGCGGCGCTGATCTATCAGAAAAAGCGTACGAAGAGTGGAGCGGTGACGGGGATGGTAGTTGGAACTGTGATCATGACTATTCTCGGATGTGTTCTGAATGCTTATATTTTGCTTCCGGTGTATGCAAAAGCATTTGAGATGCCCTTGGATGCTCTGGTATCGATGGGCACAGAGGTAAATGGTGCGATCACTGGTCTGATGACCTTTGTCCTTTTTGCAGTGGCACCGTTTAATTTGCTGAAAGGGATTTTGGTATCTTTGATCGTATTTTTTGTCTATAAGAAAATCCGGCAAGTGTTATTGTAAGGAAAAGGGTGGTATGTTATAATTTTATAACATACCATTTTGCGTATGAGACAGAAAAAGTAATGGAGGGATTAAGCAATGTCAGTGAAAATGGATGTTCAGATGACACCGAGAGCAATGTATGATTTTTTGCTGTATCACACATACAGCCATCTCAGTGGGCTGATCGGAGCGATTTTTGGAGTTGTTGTACTTGGACTTGGAATCCGGGCGATGGCACAGGGAGATTATACCGCAGGTATGATGTTTTTCTTTTTTGCCGCAGTTTTTCTTGTTATGACACCTCTCACACTGAAGTCAAAGGCGAAGGCGCAGGTAAAGACAACGCCGATGTTCCAAAAGCCAATCACATATGAGTTGACCGAAGAAGGAATCACCATTTCCCAGGAAGATCAGCAGACAGAGGTGAAATGGGAAGAATTTCAGAAGGCAGTTTCTACGAACCGGACATTGATTCTTTATATCACGCGGGTACGTGCGCTTGTTTTTCCGAAGGAAGCGCTAGGAGAGCAGTATACAGCAGCTGTGCAGATGATCTCAACACATATGGCGCCGGCGAAAGTGAAGATCCGTCAGGTACGGTAAGAGGGAAAAGGAAGGAAAACTATGGTAATAGAGACAAGAAGTCCGAAGGAGACGTTTGAGTTTGGGAAAAAAATCGGAGAACTGGCAAAAGCAGGAGAGATCTATACACTGATTGGCGATCTGGGCGTGGGGAAGACTGTATTTACGCAGGGATTGGCAAGAGGGCTTCAGATTGAAGAGGCGATTAGCAGCCCGACATTCACAATCGTACAGGTATATGAGGAGGGAAGGCTTCCGTTTTATCATTTTGACGTATATCGGATTGGGGATATTGAGGAAATGGAAGAGATCGGATATGAAGATTACTTCTATGGTCAGGGAGTATCTCTGATTGAGTGGTCAAATCTGATTGAAGAGATCTTGCCACAGAGACGGACAGAGATTACTATTGAGAAAGATCTGGATCAAGGGTTTGATTTCCGACGGATTACGGTAAGAGAACTTGGAGTATAGGAACGAGAGAAAAAAGAAGTTGGAAAAGAGGTTGCGTTAGAAATAGTGACCTTTCTAAAACAGATGATAGACAATGAAAAAGAAAGAAGTGAAACTATGCGGATATTGGCATTAGACAGTTCTGGTTTGGTGGCGTCAGTGGCAGTTGTAGAGGAAGAACAGACAATTGCGGAATATACAGTGAATTATAAGAAGACTCATTCACAGACGCTGCTTCCAATGCTGGATGAAATCGTAAAAATGACAGAGATGAACCTTGGTGAGATTGATGCAATCGCAGTGGCGGGAGGACCTGGGTCCTTTACCGGGCTGCGAATTGGATCGGCGACGGCGAAAGGACTTGGACTCGCGTTAAAAAAGCCGTTGATCCATATTCCTACGGTGGATGGACTTGCTTATAACTTATATGGAAATGAAGGGGTGATCTGCCCAATCATGGATGCAAGGAGAAATCAGGTTTATACCGGAATTTATCGTTTCCGGGAGGAATTTGTAGTAGAAGAGCCGCAGATGGCGATAGAAATATCAGCTCTTGCAGAGAAATTGAATGAACGAGGAGAGCAGGTGACATTTTTAGGGGACGGTGTTCCGGTATACAAAGAACAGTTAGAGCAACTTTTGCATGTTCCGGTAAGATTTGCCCCATCTCATATGAATCGGCAGCGGGCAGCAGCTGTTGGGACACTTGCAGTTCAGTATTGGAAAGAAGGAAAGATAGAACGTGCGGAGGATCATCAGCCGGATTATCTTAGAATGTCACAGGCAGAACGCGAGCGTTTAGAGCGAGAAGAGAAGGAGCAGCAGGGAAAATGATCATTCGAGGAATGAAAGAATCCGACATCATGCCGCTATATGCGCTGGAGGAGCAATGTTTTTGCCCATCCGATCGGTGGAGTATGGCGGACATTAGAAAGGCATATGAGCTGGAGCATTTTTTTGTCCTTGTGGCAGAAGAAGCAGAGGAGATCTGCGGATATTGCATTGTCTATGCGGTGATGGATAGTGCGGATATTGGGAAAATAGCGGTGGCTCCCAAAGCGCGTGGAAAAGGAATTGCAGGAAATTTGTTGGAACATTTATGGAAAGTTTGTGCTGAGAGAGGAATCAAGGATGTGATTCTTGAAGTGCGGGCAAGCAATGATGCTGCGAGGTGCCTGTATACAAAGTATGGATTCGAGACGATTTCCCTGCGGAAGGATTATTATAAAGAACCTATGGAACATGGATTGACTATGCAAAAGAACCTATCTGAATAGGGGTTGGGGCATTGTAAGAACATGGAAAAAAAGGAAACAGTTCCCGCTAGGAATCTGTTTTAAAAATCAATATAATAAAGGCGTGACAACAAGAAAAAAGAAGGATTTTTCATAGGAGGAATTGTATGCGCCAATATAAAAAAGTTGAGACGACGGAATTAGATAAAGTATTTTGCAACAGATGTGGAAAAGAAATTCTCAGAGAGGCAGATTTCCTCCATGTAGAGAAGCGCTGGGGATATTTCTCGGGAAAAGATAACGAAGTACACGAGTTTGATCTCTGCGAAGAGTGTTACGATGCATGGATTTCAGACTTTTCGATTCCGGTAGAGAAGAAATAATAGAAGGAGAATCACATGTTAGATGTTTGTCTTCTCGGAACGGGCGGGATGATGCCACTGCCTTATCGGTGGCTGACTGCTCTGATGACGAGATTTAATGGAAGTAGTCTGCTGATCGACTGTGGAGAAGGGACGCAGATTGCGATCAAAGAGAAAGGCTGGAGCTTTAAGCCGATTGATGTGATTTGTTTTACTCATTATCACGGAGATCACATCAGTGGACTGCCGGGGCTTTTGCTTACAATGGGAAATGCAGACAGAAGAGAACCGTTGACGTTAATAGGACCGAAAGGGCTTGAGCGTGTTGTGAGCGCTCTTCGCGTCATTGCGCCGGAACTTCCATTTCCGATCATATACAAAGAAATTGAAGGACCAGAGCAGACTTTTGAATTAAATGGATATCGTCTGAAAGCGTTTCGTGTCAATCATAATGTGCTTTGTTACGGGTATACACTGGAGATTGACCGTGCTGGAAAATTTGATGTAACAAGAGCGATGGGTCATGCGATTCCAAAGCAATATTGGAAGCATTTGCAAAAAGGTGAGACGATTGAGCATGAAGGAAATGTATTTACCCCGGATATGGTGCTGGGTGCTCCGCGCCGTGGAATCAAACTTACCTATACGACAGATACAAGGCCGACAGACTCGATTCGTGTGAATGCGAAACATTCCGATCTGTTTATTTGTGAAGGAATGTACGGGGAGAAAGAAAAGGCATGCAAGGCGGTAGAATATAAGCATATGACATTTTACGAAGCGGCGCAGCTTGCAAAAGAGGCCGAGGTAAAGGAAATGTGGCTGACACATTACAGTCCGTCTCTGACGCGCCCGGAATTTTTTATAGAGGAAGTGCAAAAAATTTTTCCGCAGGCAAAAGCCGGCAGCGACAGTATGTCTGTGGAACTGGATTTTCCAGAAGAGGAGTAAGAAGATGAAAGAAAAAGAAATCACAATACTGGCAATAGAAAGTTCTTGTGATGAGACAGCGGCAGCAGTCGTGCGGGGAGGAAGAGAGATCCTCTCCAACGTCATTTCATCACAGATTGAATTACATAAATTATATGGAGGGGTTGTTCCGGAGATTGCCTCCAGAAAGCATATTGAGAAGATCAATCAGGTGATTGAGGAAGCGTTGAAAGAAGCAGGGGTAACATTGGATGAAATCGATGCAATCGGAGTCACTTATGGACCGGGGCTTGTAGGAGCGTTGCTTGTCGGGGTTGCAGAGGCTAAGGCGATTGCATATGCAAAAGGACTTCCTTTGGTGGGAGTACATCATATCGAGGGACATATTTCTGCAAATTATATTGAAAATAAAGACTTAGAGCCTCCATTTGTATGTCTTGTAGTATCGGGAGGACATACACATCTGGTTCGTGTGAAAGATTATGGAACTTATGAAATTATCGGAAGAACAAGAGACGATGCCGCGGGCGAAGCATTTGATAAAGTGGCGCGGGCAATTGGGCTTGGATATCCGGGTGGACCGAAGATAGATAAGTTGTCTAAGGAGGGAAATCCGGAAGCGATTGTCTTTCCGAAAGCACATATGAGTGATTCGCCGTATGATTTTAGTTTCAGTGGTGTGAAATCGGCGGTATTGAATTATATCAATGGCTGTCAGATGAAAGGGGAAAGTTATTCTCAGGCGGACATCGCAGCATCTTTCCAGAAAGCGGTGACAGATGTACTTGTAGAAAATGCGATGAAAGCAGTGGATGAGTTTGGATTAAAAAAATTTGCGATTGCTGGTGGGGTAGCATCGAATAGCGCCCTCAGAGCTGCGATGCAGGAAGCGTGTGATAAGAAAGGAGTCAAATTCTATCATCCATCACCAATTTACTGCACGGACAATGCAGCAATGATAGGAGTTGCAGCTTATTATGAGTATCTGGCGGGAACAAGACATGGATGGGATCTAAATGCTGTGCCGAATTTGAAACTGGGAGAACGGTAGACTCTGGTTGTCAGTAGGGAAAAGAGATTCGGGAAAGGATGTGCAATGCCAGATGAAGCAGAAAAAGGACAAACGAGAAAAAAAATGTACGGCGATCGTGTTGGCAGCCGGGAGTGGAAGCCGGATGGGGACGGCGATTCAGAAGCAGTATTTAGAATTAGAAGGAAAGCCGGTGTTGTATTATTGCTTGCATGTATTCCAGGAGTCCAGATATATTGATGAGATCGTTCTTGTCACAGGAGAACGTGAAATAGACTATTGCAGAGAAAAGATTGTACAACAATATGGTTTTGACAAGGTGGTACAGATAGTGGCGGGAGGGAAAGAACGCTATGAGTCTGTGTACTATGGATTAAAATATGTGGAAGATGGAATTGTGTTCATCCATGATGGGGCAAGACCGTTTGTGGATGAAGAAATGTTAGAGCGGGCATACGAATGTGTTTTGAGAGATCAGGCGTGTGTCGTAGGTATGCCTGTGAAAGATACAATTAAAATTGCAGATCAGAATCAGTATGCTGTTCAGACGCCGGACAGGGCATATGTCTGGCAAGTGCAGACACCTCAGGTATTTGATGCAAAACTGGTGCGTGCTGCTTATGAAAAATTAATCCAGAGTGGATGGGAGAAGGCGACAGATGATGCGATGGTTGTTGAAAGAATGACAGAACATCCAGTCAAGCTTGTTTTCGGTTCTTATGAAAATATAAAAATTACAACGCCAGAAGATCTGGAAATTGCAGGTCTTTTTATCAGGAGGCACCGTGCATAGAGAGAATCTTTCGCTGGCAGTAGTATTTTCATAATTTTAAAACCTTTCGTTTGTCATAGGCTCCTCCCACTACCTTTAGGTGGTGGGAGGAGCCTTGTTGATTGTTGTTAAATATGCTACACTGACTGTAGCAGTTCTTAAAGAGA
>OJPV01000038.1_pt1 | contig 93922 bp, 84 predicted proteins | sample 1598581 | NCBI WGS metagenome assembly OJPV01 (sample SAMN03922501, study PRJEB24848) | human gut metagenome | isolation source: stool sample | host: Homo sapiens | place: Germany | collected 2011-11
GTTCAGGATTCAGAGGCGAATACTTTGTGCTCTTTTGCATCTGTTCCGATTCTGGCATGACCGGAACAGATGTAAGAGTTGGAAGTTACAGATAGCTGCTTAATCAGCAGACACTATTTAGACATATATGTAAAAAGCAGGAGGGATAATATGAAGGATATAATGTCGATAAAAAAACGTCTGGAACAGAAATCAGCAATTAATGGGAAGGCTGGCGTTGCAATTATGTCAGACATGCTAAATGACGAGAAGATAAGGAATCTTGTAATAAAGCACTATAATAGTATTACATGTGAAAACGAGATGAAACCAGAAATAATTTTGGGAGATGTTCCTGTATTCAGTGTTGATACTGAAGGAAGTATATGTTTAGATGAAAATGGCGATCCGGTTTTAACACTTGATTTCAGCAAGGCAGATAAAATTATGGATTTTATAAAAAAACATAATGAGAAAAATCCAGATGATACAATACGGGTAAGGGGTCATGTACTCGTATGGCATTCACAGACTCCGGATTGGTTTTTTCGTGAAAAATATGACTCTCAGGGGGCATATGTGGGTAAAGAAAAGATGCTGAAGCGCCTTGAAAATTATATTCAGAAAGTGATAGAGCATTATGACGGAGTAAATAGCCCGTATCGTGGTATTATATATGCCTGGGATGTAGTAAATGAACAGATTGAGCCGGACGATTTTCATCCAGAAAAAAACCCAGGATCAGTGCGCTATACATGTAATAACAAGAATACGGGTTGGTATAATATTTTTCAGGGGGACATTAGCTACATTACTCAGTCATTTGTTTTTGCAAACCGCTATGCGCCTAAAGATATCAAGTTATTTTATAATGATTACAATGATGCGGATCCGGTAAAAAGGGATGCTATTTGTGTTTTGCTCAGGCAGATTAAGGATACAAAGGGAGCACGTATTGATGGGATGGGAATGCAGGCACACTATCATATGGAGTTTCCGTCTGTTGAACAGATTAGAGAAGCTGTGTATATGTATTCATCTATTGTAAATGAAATTCAGTTTACGGAATTTGATATGCAGTCAAGCAAAAGTTATGACGGATCAGACCGCGAGTTGGAGTTAGAGAGAGAGGGAGCAAGGTATAAAGAGTTGTTTCGAACAATTTATAGTCTTGATAAGGAAGATAAAATTAATATTACAGGTATCACATTCTGGGGCACCCATGACTCAGTTTCGTGGCTACAGGAAGCTGCTTTGGTAGGAGGTGGATCTGATGGAAACAGACCTCAGATGCCGTTGCCATTTGATGATGCCTGTAACGAAAAACCAGCTTTTTGGGGAATTATAGACGCATGATAAAATATCGCTAGGGGGAAAAGGATTGAAGTTATCATATTTGTTCAGTGATGGGATGGTATTGCAACGAGGAAAAAGGAATTATATTTGGGGAGAGACGAGCCCTGAAATTATAGTAACGGGAATACTCGATGGCAGGAAGTTTAATACTAAGGCAGATACACATGGAATGTTTGTGGCAGAACTTCCGGATCTTCCGGTTGGTGGTCCGTATTGTATGGAAATAAACGGTGACGAGAAGCGTGTAATTAGAAACATTATGAGTGGGGATGTATTTCTTCTGGGCGGTCAGTCCAATATGGAATTGCGAATAAAATTTGTAACAGAGCGGTTTGCAGATGAAATAAAGAAAATAAATGATTCGTTTATCAGAAAGTTTGATGTTCCGAAAGAATATGATTTCGGAGAGAAAAGACAATGGCTTTCCCAGGGACGCTGGGAAAGCGCACAGGGGGAATCGGTCCTTGAATTCAGCGCTTTAGGACTGTTTATGGCATTGTCTCTTCGAGAAAAAAATGATGTCCCGGTCGGGCTGATCCAGACTGCTGTGGAGGGAACGCCGGTGAAAGCATGGTGTAGTGAAGAGACAATAAGGCATATGGGTTTTTATACAGATGAGTTGGAAAAATGTAAAAATGAAGACTATGTTTTATGTACGCAGAAAATAGAAATTGAAAGAGAAAAATACTGGATGAAAAAAGCGGATCAGTCTTTTGATCAAAGGACAGATAGTTTTTATAAAATAAGTATTCCCGGTATATGGAAAGGAAACATGAGAGATTTCTGTGGAACAGTTTTACTGGAAAAGAAGTTCTTTATTACAGAAGAACAGGCAGTTACACCTGCAGAAATTCTTATGGGAGCGTTTACAGACGCTGATAAAATATATATAAATGGAATCTGCTGCGGTAGTTCTTATGACAGATATGCACCAAGGATTTATCCTGTAGCCCCAGGAATTCTAAGGGCAGGAGAAAATGTGGTCTGCATACATTTGTATGTATTCCGTGGCAGAGGAGGAGCAATGCCAGGTAAACAATATGGAATACGATTCAAAAAGGGGAAAGAAAGATGGCTTGATTTGTCTGGAACATGGGATGCACAGATTAGAAAACAAATGGAATATCTGCCGGAAAAGACATTTTTCAATTATATGGCATCAGCTATGTTTAATGGTATGATATCACCGGTAAGTCCTTATAAGATATGTGCTGTTATTTATTATCAAGGAGAATCTGATGTTGGACATCCGAATAGATATGCGTTGGAATTTCGTGCGCTGGTCAATGATTGGAGAAAATCTTGGAAGGAAAAGCAATTGCCGATTATATACGTACAGCTTGCTGGTTTTTCCGATGGAAATATTAAGAAACAGGGGACGCAATGGGCGGAATTCAGGGAAGTACAGCGGCAGGCAATGGAGATTGAAAATACGGCGATGATACAGGCATATGATGTGGGCGAGTATAATGATCTCCACCCCATGGATAAGAAGACTTTGGGAATGCGAGCTGCGCTTGCTGTACATAAATTGGTTTATGGAGAAAAGGAAGAATGTACAGGACCGCAGGTGAGGAAAATCAGACTGGACAGAGATAAAAGAGTACATGCTGTTTTTGATCAGCCGTTGCAAACCGGAAGTAAAAAAGACGGATGTGAATTAGTAAGTGAAGTTGAACTCAGAAAAGCGAACGGAGATTATAAAAGAGCATATGTCACAGTTGATGGAAATGAGATTTGTGCATGGTTGTCTGATGGCGAAGAACCAACGGGAATTCGTTATGCCTGGAAGGATTGTCCTATGAATATATGTCTGTATGGAAAAAAGGGACTTCCGGTCATACCATTTATAAAGGAGTGGGGCAGGGATGCAATCTATACTGGAAAAATTTGTGAGACATATAGATAATTTTTCAATCCGGAAAAAAATGATTTTTATCTACATATTCTGTATGCTTTTGCCAATCACGTTGACAGACGGGGTGATCATATATACGGTTCTGCATACAGAAGCACAGCTGCGCAGATCTGAAATGGAAGATATTGCAGATGTAGTTAACTATCAGATTTTTTATGATGTGGACACTGTTTCAAAAGTAGCAAAAAGTATATATGCGAATCAGTATATCAATGATTTCCTAGAAATGGAATATGGAGATCCTTTTGATTATGTAGTAAGTTATCAGCAATTTTTTAAAGATACACTGTTCCAGAGTTCAGATATGACAGGAAGTTCACTGATAACCTTGTATACAGATAACAGTACAATTGTAAGCGGAGGTACGGTTAGAAATCTGGATCTGATCAGAGAAAGCGGTTGGTATCGGGATCTGAATGAAAAAGGAACAGAACAGATGCTTTATTTTGCATATGAACCGGAGGTATCAGGAGCAGTAATGCATCCGGAAAGGCATGTCTACTTTGTTCGTAAGATGAACTACTATGGAGGCGGACAGTCGGAAAAGTTGCTTAAAATTGAAATGGATTACAGTACGATAAATAAAAACCTGCAAAATCTGAATTATGATACGCCCGTATATATATGCCATGAGGGAAAAATTATATTTTCAAATCGTGATGGCGAAAATATCGGAGATGAGTATGAAAAATTTTCAGATTACAAAGAAGTTGAATATAAGAAAACAAGTAATATTTACGGCGCTCAACTGGAAATATACGTGCTACGTCCAGAGACAGATCTTATAGGAAAGCTGGTGGAAAGGCTGCCTATGCTGTTGCTCCTTTTTTCAATCAACATCTTTTTCCCGCTGATCATGGTACTGCTTTTAAACCGTTCATTAACTGCCAGAATCAGCAGATTGAGCAGTATTTTCAGAAACACAGAAGATGAAAATCTGGTTGAGATTGAAAATGTGAGTGCAAAAGATGAAATAGGTGATCTGATGAGGAATTACAATCGGATGGCATCACGTATAACAACGTTAGTAAACATTGTTTATAAAAATCGGATACTGGAACAGGAAATGACAGTGGCAAGACAAAAGGCGGAGCTTCTTGCACTGAGAAGTCAGATCAATCCTCATTTCCTTTTTAATGCACTTGAAAGTATACGGATGCACAGTGTAATAAGAAAAGAAAAAATCACGGCGGAAATGGTTGAAAAACTTGCTGTTATGCAGAGACAGTATGTGGATTGGGGAGAGGATCTTATTGAGGTAGGTAAGGAGATGGAGATTGTCAAGAATTACATGGATCTTCAGCAGTACCGATTTGGTAAAAGACTGTCATATAGGCTGGATGTGGAAACAGAATGCCAGCATCAGAAGATACCGAAACTGACAATTGTTACATTTGCTGAAAACGCATGTGTGCATGGAATAGAGAAAAAGACAGCACCAGGCTGGATATTTATTACTGTGTACAGAGAAAATGAGGAAATGTGTATTGAAGTAGAAGATACCGGGGAAGGAATGACGGAAAAAGAGTTTGACAGTATGCGGCGAAAGATGAAAAATGCGAGCATAGAACTACTGGAAAATGAAAAAGGCGTAGGTATTATTAATGCCTGCCTGAGACTGAAAATGATGTCACATGATAGAGTGCAATTTGAATTAAACGGGGAAGAGGGAACGGGGGTGTCGGTTCTGATACGCCTGCCATTTATAGAAAGTGAAAAAGGGTGATAAGATGCTGAGAGTACTATTAGTAGATGATGAACCATTTATACTTCGGGGAATGAAAGAGCTTATAGATTGGAAAAATGAAGGATTTGAGATTGTAGGCTCAGCAGCTGACGGAGAAGAGGCACTTCTTTTTCTGCAGAATCACGATGCAGATCTTATTCTTGCTGATATTAAAATGCCAATTATGGATGGTCTTGAGTTGCTTCGTAAGCTGCGAATCTCTGAAAAATATAGAGATATTTATTTTATTATTCTGAGCGGATATGCTGATTTTCAGTATGCTCAGGAGGCAATCAAATATGCATGCAATGACTATATATTGAAACCCGTGGAGAAAGAAAAACTTGTACAGGCACTTCGCAAAGTCAGAGGATTAAAAAATATAGAATTGGAGAAAGAAAGAGAAACAAAAAAACTGGAAAATGCGTATCTTTCCGGGAAACTTATCTCTGTTATTCAGGGAAGATCGGATCCTCTGACGATTGAGTATGTTCAACAGCATATTCGTTTATCAGAACAGGTGAGGTATATTGAAATCCTGATCGATGGAAAAAATTACGAGGACGACTATGAGGATTCCGTAAAGTTAGCAAATCAAAAACAGCTGTATAGTATCTGTAAGGATTATCTTCAGGATGACAGTCAGCATTGTGTGATGGATGCCTCCATACAGGAAAAGGTCTATGATGTTGGTTTCATTTTATGCAGATATATGTATGAATCTTCAGATATTAAAGAATATTTGGGAGATTTTATAAAGTATCTGAGAGAAATACTCGGACTGCCAGTGATTATGATTGTGGGAAAAGAGGTAAAAAATCTGGAAGAAATTGCAAAATCATACAGTACAACGAGGATGGTAAGATCCTCTCAGGGATTCAGGGAAAAAAAGGAAATTTATTATTATGAGGAGGAAATGCAAATTCATACAAACGGGATCATGCTTTGTAAGAAAAGTCTTGATATTCTCCTGAATGCCATTGAACAGAACAATCATGCAGAAATTATGAAAGCAGTTGACGGATTTTATGAGGAAATGAGAGAGCGAGGGATAGCCGGCGAGGTAATGCGTCTTAATATTAATTATCTTCTTTTTCAGCTGCTGCATCTTGCATCGGAGCTGGATGACAGTGTAAATCAGGAAGAGATATTGAGGATGATCAGTGAAGGGACTTTTGAGGCTGGGATTCTGCGGGGAAGTAAAGCTCATCTGTGTAGGGTCGCATGTGAATACGGGGATTATTTGGCTCAAATGCGTAAGGATTCCTCACGAGGTATATTGGGGAAAGTAGAAAAAGAGATTCGGGAGAGATATGCGGAGAATCTGACACTTAAAGAATTCGGTGAGAAATATTACCTGAATGGAGCGTATCTGGGACAGCTATTTAGGAAAAAATTCGGACAGTCGTTTAAAGACTATCTAAATAATTGCCGGATAGAACAGGCTTGCCATCTGTTGCTGAGGACAGATAAGAAAATATACCAGATAGCGGAGATGGTGGGATACCGGGATCTGGACTATTTTGTGAATCGATTTATCTCAGTGAAAGGGTGTACACCGGCAAAATTCCGAAAACAGGCGAAGACGAAGGATGAAAAGAAAGGGGCAGAAGATTTATCAGAGTGAAGTTCTATAGTTTATCCTGCTTTTTGGTATACTTTATCTGATTTTTTTCAGGTAGTGATCCGTTAAAATAAAGTTATCAAATTTAAGGAGGAAAATTATGAAAGCAAAAAGAGTGACGGGAATGCTGCTGGTATCTGCACTTGCAGTATCACTGTTTACCGGATGTGGCGGCGGAAGCAGCGAGAATGAGGGAGGAATAAAAGAATTTACAGCTTTCTTTGCGGTTCCCGGGGCTGAAATCAATGACGACAATGAGATTCAGCAGATTATCGCAGAAAAAACCGGTGCAAAGGTGGACGAGACATGGCTTACCGGTCAGACAGCTTCTGAGGCGGTAGGGACGCTGATTGCCGGAGGTGAGTATCCAGATTTTATTGATGGCGGAGATGCAATGGGACAGCTCTATGAGGCAGGAGCACTTGTTCCTTTGGATGATTATCTGGATGATTATCCGAATATCAAGGCGTATTATTCGGATGAAGAGTGGAATAAGCTGAGACGGGATGATGGTCATATTTACTGGATTCAGCAGTTTCAGAATATTAAGGGAGAAGAGAAGGCTACGACGCATAATGATGAAGCCTTTTGGATTCAGACAAGAGTACTGGAGTGGGCAGGATATCCTGAAGTAAATACTTTGGAAGAATATTTTGATCTTTTGGAAAGCTATATTGAAGCCAATCCTACAATGGAAGACGGAACAGAGAATATTGCTTACACAATTCTATGTGAAGACTGGAGATATTATTGCCTGGAAAATGCACCGCAGTTTCTGGATGGTTATCCAAATGACGGATCTGTGATTGTTGATCCAGATGAACTGAAGATTATTGATTATAATACTACAGATACTGCAAGACGGTACTTTCAGAAATTGAATGAAGAATACCAGAAAGGTTATGTGGATCCTGAATCATTTACACAGACTTATGATGAATATATTGCTAAACTTTCTACAGGACGTGTGCTGGGAATGGTCGATCAGTGGTGGAACTTTGCATATAATGTAAATGATTCCTTGAAACAACAGGGACTTGATGAGAAAGGATGCAGTTATGTGCCGCTTCCGATCACTATCGATGAAGGAATTAAAAATCAGTGGCACAATTCAGGAGGAGCTCTGAATGCAGGATCAGGACTTGCAATTACAACAAGCTGCAAAGATGTGGAAGGAGCACTGCAGTTTATAGACGATTTGCTTAGTCAGGATATTCATAATCTGAGATTCTGGGGAGAAGAGGGTGTCGATTATGAAGTTGATGATGATGGATTGTTTTATCGGACAGAAGAACAGAGAATGCAGGCAGCAGATACGGCATACAAAGCATCACACCTTTGTTCATATTCTTATTTCCCATCCTATAAAGGTACGAGTGATGATGGTATCAATGCAAATTGGCCTGATGAGCAACCGGATGAATTTTTTGACAGTCTGAACTCAGCCGTACAGAAATGTTTTAAGGCATATGGCGTTGAGACATATGTGGATATGCTGGGAACGAATGAGGCTCCTGGTCCATGGTATCCGATGTATTCATTTTCCGGTACGATGACTACAAGTACACCGGGTGGTGTGGCATGGACAAAAATGGGAGAGATAAAACATGAATATCTTCCGAGAGTTGTCATGGCAGATGATTTTGAGAGTGAATGGAATACATATATGAAAGCCTATGAGGGATGCAATCCACAGGATTTCCTTGATGAGATGCAGGCGGAATTGGATCGTAGAATGGAAGAAGCAGCTAAATTCGAATAGGATATAACATACAAAATGGGCAGATATGCGTCATGCTTATCTGCCTGTTTGAAAAATGAGGTGAATCTATGTCTTTAGGAATAAAGAGAAAAAAAACAGCAGTGGCTGAACCCAAAATTCATTTTAGTTGGAAGGAGGCAAAACGACAGAAATCCCTTCTAATCTGGTCTGGAATTATTGTAATTTATGGTATCATTTTCTACTATCTCCCATTGGGCGGCTGGCTGATGGCTTTTCAGAACTACAGACCGATTGATGGACTTTTTCACTCTGAGTTTGTCGGATTGCAAAAGTTTCAGCAGTTGTTTTCAGATGCGACTTTTTTACGGGTAATACGAAATACACTTGCAATGGGTGTGATCAATTTGGTGGTTACTTTCGTTGCTGCAATTGCATTTGCAGTCCTTCTCAATGAGGTACGAAATACAATTGGGAAAAAAACAGTACAGACAATATCGTACCTGCCGCATTTCCTGTCATGGATTATTGTAACCGGCATCATTCATGATGCTTTGTCAGGAACTGGCATTATTAATGAATTGCTTGTTAATTTGAATGTTATTAATCAGCCGATTAATTTTTTTGCTCATAAAGAGTATTTCTGGCCTATTGTCGCTTTTGCCAACGTATGGAAAGAAACCGGATGGAATGCAATTATATATCTGGCGGCAATAACAGCTATTGATCCGTCACTTTACGAAGCGGCATCAATTGACGGAGCAGGAAGGTGGGCGAAGATTAAACATGTAACACTTCCGGGAATAAGACCTACTATTATGATTCTGCTTCTTATGAATGTTGGAAATGTGTTGAATGCAGGGTTTGAAATTCAGTATCTGTTAGGAAACGGGCTTGTTCAGAGTGTATCCCAGACAATTGACATTTACGTGCTGAATTGGGGTATCAGTCAGGGAGATTTTTCCATTGGTACAGCAGCAGGTATATTTAAGAGTGTGGTAAGTATTGTTCTAATTGTTATTGCAAATCAGATTGCAAAACGTAATGGAGACGAAAGATTATTCTAAGGAGGGCTCAAGATGGAAACAAGAAAAAAAATAAAATCATCGCCCGCAGATAAAGTGTTTACAGTATGCAATACAATTTTTATGATTCTGTTTATTATTATCACACTGTATCCGATTCTGAATACGCTTGCTCTTGCATTTAATGACGGAACGGATGCATTGCGAGGCGGTATATATCTGATACCGAGAAAATGGACATTGAAAAACTTTATTACTGTTTTACAGAAAGACAATCTGATCACAGGTGCCTATATTACTGTGGCACGAACACTGATCGGAACGTTTACAGCCATTATTACTAATGCGATACTGGCATTTATTGTAAGCAGAAAAAGATTTTTATTTAAAAAACAGCTGTCTCTTTTCTGGGTTATTACGATGTATGTAAATGGTGGTATGATTCCAACATTTTTGCTGTACAAAGGGCTTGGGTTAACAAACAGTTTCTGGGTATATGTGATTCCGGGAATGATTAGTGCATTTAATATGCTTGTTATACGTACATATATGAATGGACTTCCAGACAGTCTGGAGGAGTCAGCGCAGCTTGATGGAGCAGGATACTTCACTATTTTTACGAAAATCATTTCTCCTCTGTGCAAACCTGTTTATGCGACAGTTGCTCTTTTTGTAGCAGTGGGACAGTGGAATTCATGGTTTGATGCAATGTTGTACAACAGAATGAATGCAAATTTAACAACATTGCAGTATGAGCTGATGAAATTACTGTCGTCTGTGACGAATCAAGGGGCTTCGGCAGAGGCAATGAAAAATGCAACAGGTTCGGTTACTCCTGAGACAGTTCGAGCAGCGGCGTCAATACTGACTATGCTTCCAATCATTTGTATTTACCCGTTCTTACAGCGATATTTTGTTACCGGACTTACTTTAGGTGGCGTAAAAGAATAATATATAGGCGGAGGTTAAAGGATGGACAGAAAAGAAGCCAGGAGAAAAGCACAGGAACTGGTTATGAAAATGACTATAGAGGAGAAGGCTTCTCAGCTCAGATATGATTCACCAGGTATTTCCAGGCTTGGGATTCCAGAATACAATTGGTGGAATGAAGGGTTACATGGAGTTGCGAGAGCGGGAATTGCAACAGTTTTTCCGCAGGCAATTGGAATGGCCGCCTCATTTGATGAAGATATGGTTCGAAAAATAGGAGATATTATTGCAGAAGAAGGCAGGGCAAAATATAATGCGGCTTCTAAACAAGATGATAGAGATATCTATAAAGGACTTACTTTTTGGGCTCCAAATGTAAATATCTTTCGCGACCCCCGCTGGGGCAGAGGGCACGAGACATATGGAGAGGATCCTTGCCTTACGGCTACTTTAGGCAAAGCCTATGTGGAAGGGCTTCAGGGAAATGGTGAGACGATGAAAGCGGCTGCCTGCGCGAAACATTTTGCAGTTCATTCCGGTCCAGAGGCATTACGTCATGAGTTTAATGCCGAAGTATCTCAAAAGGATATGGAAGAGACATATCTTCCAGCTTTCAAAGCTCTTGTAGAGGATGCGCATGTGGAAGCTGTTATGGGAGCCTATAATTGTGTCAATGGTGAACCCTGTTGTGGCAGTAAGACACTTATAAAAAATAAACTTCGGGGTGAGTGGAATTTTGAAGGGCATTTTGTTTCTGATTGCTGGGCAATAAGGGATTTTCATGAAAACCATATGGTTACGGGTACGCCAATGCAGTCTGCAGCAATGGCATTGAATGCAGGGTGTGATTTGAACTGTGGAAATACATATCTTTATATCCTTAATGCTTATCATCATGGCATGGTTACAGAGGAAGCTATTACGGAGGCTGCAGTTCGTCTTTTTACAACCCGTTTTATGCTGGGACTTTTTGATGGAAGTGAGTATGACAAAATACCATATTCTAAAGTGGAATGTAGCGAACATCTTTTGATAGCACACAAGGCAGCGTTAGAAAGCATTGTGCTTTTGAAAAACGAGAATGGAATTCTTCCGTTGAAAGAGAATGAGATAAAAACATTAGGCATTATTGGACCTAATGCAGACAGCAGGGCAGCTCTGATCGGGAATTATCACGGAACATCATCAGAATATGTAACTGTATTGGAAGGAGTCAGAAGATATGTGGGTGATGAGATAAGGATTATTTACTCACAGGGATGCGATCTTTTCAAAAATAAAACAGAACCTCTTGCCCAGGATATGGATCGCTTATCAGAAGCTGTAACGGTAGCACAAAATAGTGACGTGATTATCCTGTGTCTTGGCCTGGATGAGACTCTGGAAGGTGAAGAAGGAGATACAGGAAATAGCTATGCGTCTGGTGATAAGGAAGATCTTCAACTTCCGTTGTGCCAGCGTAGATTGATGGAAGTGGTGGCGCAGACTGGAAAACCGGTGATTTTATGTATGATGGCAGGGAGTGACATAGACTTGAGTTTTGCACAGAAACATTTTGAGGGAATTCTTCAACTCTGGTATCCAGGTGCCCGTGGAGGAAATGCTGTTGCGGAAATCCTGTTCGGAAAAGAATCTCCTTCAGGAAAACTGCCTGTTACTTTTTATGAAACTTTGAGCGAACTGCCTTCATTTGAAGATTATTCCATGAGTGGAAGAACATACCGGTATATGAAAGGAAAGGCTCAGTATCCTTTCGGGTACGGACTAACTTATGGAAAGGCGGAAGTCCGCTCAGTAGAAGTGGTGGAAACGGAAACAGGAGCAAATGTTTTCGTGAAGGTGGAAAATAAGGGCGAAAGAGATATTTGTGAGGTATTGCAGATCTATATCAAGTGTGAGAATTCGATTTATGCGGTTCCGAACCCGCAGTTATGCGGGTTCTGCAGAGTAAAACTTTACAAGGAAGAAAGAAAAACCCTTCAGGTACATATTCCTGGGGAAGCATTTACTGTTGTGGATGAAGAAGGACGTCATATTGCAGGGGGAAAGCATTATACAATCTATGCCGGTTTCTCTCAGCCTGATGCGAAAAGCGAGGAACTTACGGGTATGAGTCCTGTTAAGGTGGAGTTTAGAAAAAGGTAGATTGAACTTAAGGATGGAGAAAGCTATGAAGATTAATCTGGACAGTCCTGTTATTGTTTTTTTAACTACAGTTGCAGATTTTATGATATTAAATATTCTGTTCATTTTATGCTGTGCGCCGGTCATTACGATCGGCCCGGCAGTCAGTGCCCTTTACACGATTACTATGCGCGAGGCAAGACATGAGGGTGGATATATATTCAAACCTTTTTTCAAAGCATTTAAAAATAATTTCAAGCAGGCGTTTCTCTTATCCATCTTGTATTTAATAATCGGAGCAATTTTTGTTTTTGGAGTGAAGTTTTGGATAGAAAAGCCGGAATTTTCAACGGTCAATCAGGTGATTCTCGTGATTACGGGAGTATTTGCAGTTATTTTTATTTTTTCACTTTTTTATGTATTTGCTTTAATAGCCAGATTCGATAATACTATTTTTAAAACTGTGAAAAATGCAGTGATGCTGGCTGTTTTTAATCTGAGAGAGACATTTTTGCTGACTCTGATCCATGTAATTGTAATTGTGCTTATGATTTTTACAAAAGGTATTTGGATTTTTATGATGGTTGGCGGATTTTCAGTCTGTGCATATATAAATTCACTGCTTTTTATAAGAGTATTCCGGCAATATGAAAAGATAGAAGGAGGAAATCATGATGACTAAAATGGTAATCAATCCGAACAGGAAACTGAGCAGGATTAACAGACAAATATACGGTCATTTTTCTGAACATCTAGGAAGATGTATTTATGAAGGAATTTATGTGGGGAAAAATTCACCTATTGAAAATGTGAATGGAATGAGATCTGATGTAGTTGAAGCGTTGAAAGAGATTCGAGTTCCAGTGCTTCGTTGGCCTGGAGGATGTTTTGCAGATGAGTATCACTGGATGGACGGAATAGGTCCTGTGGGTTCACGTAAAAAGATGATTAATACAAATTGGGGAGGCGTGGTGGAAGACAACAGTTTCGGAACACACGAATATTTTGAGCTCTGCCGTCAGCTCGGATGCCAAACGTATATTAATGGGAATTTGGGAAGTGGAACAGTTCGTGAAATGTCTGAGTGGATAGAATATATGACATTTGATGGAATATCCCCTATGTCCGAGCTGAGAGGAAAGAATGGTCAACAAGCTCCATGGAAAGTTGATTATTTTGGAATCGGAAATGAAAACTGGGGATGCGGGGGAAACATGAACCCAGATTATTATGCAAATGAGTATCGCAGATATCAGAGTTTTGTTCGTGACTATAATAATGAACATCATATTCAAAAGATTTGCTGCGGAGCACCACACGAAGATTATGAGTGGACGAAAGAGGTAATGGCAACCTGTTTCCGTAGAACTTACGAAGAACAGCATGGATTTATGGATGGACTTTCCCTCCACTATTATGTATATCCAGAGGGGATTGAAATCAAAGGAAGCTCAACGGAGTTTGATGAAAATGTCTGGTATAAGACGTTGAATAAGGCGGTGTATATGGATGAACTTATTCGCAGACATGGTAAGATTATGGATGAATATGATCCTCTGAAAAAAATAGGCATGATTGTAGATGAATGGGGAACGTGGTATACATGTGAGCCGGGTACAAATCCGGGATTTCTTTATCAGCAGAATACGATGCGTGATGCACTTGTAGCGGGGATCACATTGAATATATTTAATAAACACAGCGATCGTGTGAAGATGGCAAATCTTGCACAGATTGTTAACGTACTCCAGGCTGTTCTGCTTACTGAGGGGGATAAAATGATTAAGACGCCTACATATCATGTCTTTGACATCTATAAAGAACATCAGGATTCGAATCTTGTGGAGAGCAGTATTGAGATAGAGATGATTGGGGTGGAAGAAAAGTGGAAGGTACCGAATCTGACAGAATCTGTCTCAGAAACAGCGGATGGAACACTCCATCTTACTATAACAAATCTTTCTGTCGATCAAAGTTTTGATATAGATACTACGATTATTGATAGAAGTGTAAAAACAGTAAAAGGAGAAATTGTTACGGAGGAAATACACGCAAAAAATACTTTTGAAGAACCGGAGTGTGTTACAGTAAAAAAATATGATGGAACACAGATTACGGAAAAGGGAATTCGGTTTACGATTCCGGCGTGCAGTGTCCTGCATCTGGAAGTGAGGTAGAATGGTTGTGGGGAGTGAGCAACATCGATTATGCAGAAAATGTCTATTAAAAGATATGTCTGAAAAAGAATTTTTTCACAATATGTATCGCTATATTTCCAATCTTCCAGAAGATGATAAAGTTTCCAATTCGGAATATGAGCGCAGATTGAAAAAATGCGGAGAATGTACGAATTTGTTGAATGGTATATGTAGGATCTGCGGATGCTTTGTTGAGATGCGTGCAGCCATATCTGTTAAACATTGTCCTAACAGTGTTCCTAAATGGTAGAATTTTCTACAAGTATAAAATAGGGTGAAATCCTCTAGTCTTACATGTCTTGAAAATAGTAAAAACAAAATAGGAGTGGATGTAAAAATTACTCTACTCCTATTTTTTTATTTATATCGGTAAAGGACAACTGGTGATATGCTCTAACGTATCTCGGCTAAATCATAAAGTAGATAAAAGAAATTGTTGAGGTACTAAAGTCAAATAATGTTGATATGAAAAGATGTATCGACTGAAAAGTATAGTGATAAAAATATTTTTCTAAGATGATATTCAATTTATTTAGAAATCAAATTTAAATGTTTGGAAGTCTATGGTCAAGTTTATAGTAGCTTGATAGAGGTAGTGGTTTACTCTAAAGGTTGATAAGAGGAATATTAGGATATAGATAAGATATCATTAACTATTTTACAATCACGAATAATAGAAAGTCATATTTCAAGAAAGAAATGTGACTTTTTTTATAGTATTTTGTCATAAGTTGTCACTTCACAAAGGACGAGATCCACCAATTTCCAATCTGAGAAAAACAGATTGGAGGAAAGAAAATGGAGCAAAAACGTCCGAAAAGAAGAAAAGATAAATATAATCCATATACTATATGCCGTATGAATGGAAAATATTACATATGCTTTTATAATGTTCAGAAAGAAAAAATCTGTATTGAAATAAGTAAAGAATTATAATAAATTATATATGTCTTTTTGACTATCTTTTTATATCTTCTTAAATGTCCGCAAAGCCTTATTTTATAGGCTCTACGGGCATTTTGATTTTGTGGTAAACCTCACATATCTAGGTCTATCTTCTTATATTTTCGCTATCAAACGTGGTTAAAATCGTGGTAAATACTTCTTATGCGATTAGACGCTGAACCTCTGATTTTGCGGTATCTATGGACGCATGAGCGTACCAGTTCATTGTGATACTGATGTTTGAATGTCCCATGATATACTGTAAATCTTTCGGGTTCATGTTCTTGCTTGCCAGCCTTGTGCAGAACGTATGGCGTAGCGTATGCGGTGTGATATGTGGCAAGGGGTTGTTCTCATGGTGCTTGTTGTATTTCTTTACCATACGGACAAATAAAGTACTGTAATCAATCGCAACTTTCGGCTTGCCTTTGTGATTGACAAATAAGAAGTTGCCCCGTCCATCTATCACAAATGGTTCTGACTTTGGGCGTTTCTTCATAACCCTTTGAAATGCCTGTATCGTTTCTTTGCTTAATGGTACTTGCCTTGTTCCGCTCTTTGTCTTAGGCGTTTCAATATAATAGCCCTGTTCCTTGCTCTTTAGTAACTGGTGGTCGATAATCACAACTTCATTCTTGAAATCAATATCGGCTACTGTCAGTCCGCACAGTTCCGAGATACGAAGTCCTGTCTTTAACAGTATCAGCACATCATCATAATACTTATGATACACGTTGTCCGTCTTGATGAATGACAGTAGTGCTTGTTCCTGTTCCTCTGTCAATGCGACTTTCTCTTTGGTATCATTTTCTAGGACTTCACTCAACTTGAAATCAAAAGGGTTTTTCCTCACATAATCATCTTGAATGGCTATGTAGAATGACGCTTTTAACGAGCGTTTATAGTTGTTAATGGTATTGTAGGAAAAGCCTTTCTCTTTCATGCATAACGCCCATTCCTTAGCGTCAGAGGGTTTGATTGTATCAATGCTCCTAGCACCCAACTTGTCCTCTTTCAATAACCGCATGAGCTGTTCCCGTTGTTTCTGTGTGCTTTTCTTCACGTTTGCCCTCTGTGTGTTCTGTTTGGCGTAAAGTTGGCAAAGCGTCATTTTCTTGCCTGTGCTGTCGATACCGTCCTCAATATCTCGTCTTATCTGCTGTTCCAGTTCTCGAAGTGAGGGTTTTTCCCGTTTTCCCTTTGGTGTCGGGTCTGTGGGTGTCAATCCCCAAGCATACACATATTTTGTGTTTCCAAATGCGTCCACATATTTATATAAGTATTTCCCGTCTGTTCGTTGGCTCTCTCCAGTATGCAGGATACGTCCTTTGTTATCCCGTCTTTTTTCTTTCATGGTGTCTGCTCCTTTCCTTGTTGGAAAGAGCCTTGATATGACTTGTGTTCATCATAACACATACAAGGCTCATTTGCACTAGATAGCGTCCAATTTGTCAATGACCTGTTCAAACTGTCGGCGTTTAATCTGTATGCGGTTGCCATTCATAATGAGCCAGCCAGCGTCCTTGTTTTCCTCTGCCAAGCGTCTTAACTTGTTTTCTCCGATACGGAAATACTTAGACGCTTCTTCAATGGTAAGGGTGTATTTTTCCCATACGGGAATAGCGTTGTTATTCATCAGATACCCCCTTTCCCATGTTTCGTATCATATTGGATATAAGGAATAAGGTCGGTGCGGTCTATCCTCTGTAAATGAGCGGTCAGTTTGCTGGAAAGAGAAGTGCTGTATCTTGCCTTGTCAAGCATAGTTCCCACTCGTTCCAATCCACCTAATGCGTCATGTTCTTCCAAGAAGTAAAAACTTTTGACAGCGGAAATAACGCCACCCTCTGTGAGCCATTGCTGTGTTTCTTCAAGGGAATTATGCAGTTTGGGTACTTGCAGTTTCAAGACCTCCACAGCCCCTAAAAAGCGTTCCCAAAACCGATACGTTTTCCACCTGCTCTTATTACTCTCATTTCTGTTTGCTACGACAAAGCGTAGGTTGTTTGCCAATAGTCCGAAAGCCAGTTCCCCAAGTTCCAGCGGTCTGTCCTTAAATGTCATGGCAAAGGCATGAGCCTTATCATCACGCAGTTGCATTTCTGTCCGTTTCCAACTGCCGACTTCATCAAGCGTCTTATTATATTTTGAACAGACTTCCTTATCCTTGTCATAAAAGCGGTAGGACAATCCCGATTTTCCAGCACCGATATAAACAGTTTTTGCGGTGTCGAAATCGTCAAACTTGCTTTCATCAAAGTGGTAGCCCTCACTATTGGAGATAAATTCCTCTTTTTCGCATTTCTTCTTTATCTGCTCTATGGTAAAGAATGGCTTTTCGTTCTTATCATCAATGGCAATATCAAGTCTTGTGAAATGGAAATTATCCAGTCCGTATCTTCGCTCACAGCGTCGGAACATATCCCCAAAGGTATAATTCCTACTGTCAAGAATACGGAAAATATCATCACAACCTCTGCCAGTCATAACGAGATAACAGCCTAACCCTTGTGGGGTGTCCTCTGTCTTTCTTGCGTCGCCCGATACATAAATATCTCCAATCTGCCAGCGTGCTTGATAAGTCTTAAATTTAACAGTTGCCGGATAGACATTAAAAATGTCAGTCGGTAAACCTAAAATGTGCATGATAACATCTTCTGCGGTTGCAGTATCAAATACAATGCTGATGTAATCAATCTTAACGGATAAATTTTCGTGTGTTGCGATACTTCATTACTCCTTTCGTATGCCCCGATTTTTTGCGGGGTATAAATTGCATCTTTCTCTTTATTTATCACAGTTTCTAGGTACTATGACATGTATACGCAGGGCGGTGTTACTTGAAGAAGAGAAAGACAAAGAAATCATTCCCAAATGGAAAAATGCGAATGGATCACTTGTTGATTTCTGTAGGTTAAGGCCTTAACAAAATCCAAACCTTTCTAGCAAAAAATCCTTCAATTATAAGCAGCAGCTGGAAAGGTTTGGATTTTATTTAAGTTTGGATACTCGTGGAAATCCAAACGTTTGGATTTCCACGACAAGACATTTTACCGTTATGGAACAAAACATCAGGAGTGCACCCAGCATGACTGCCGTTATCTGATCGGCAGCGAGCAGAATGAGCCGCAACTGGAATGGAACAAGGAGATGCACGGATTGTTCCAGGAGATGCTGCATTACCGAAATGGGTTGGGGGAGAAAGAACTTGATCCGATAATTGTTGAGGGATTCGAAAAAAGGTATGACGAAATCCTGAACAAGGCGGAGAAAGAATATCAGGATGAGCCGCCGACTGAGTATTATAGGGAAGGGTATAATCTGTTTCTCCGGTTAAGGGAATATAAAGAAAATGAATTATTGTTCCTGCATGATAAACGGGTTCCAGCCAATAATTCCCTATGTGAAAGATTGGCAAGAGTCTATAAACGAAAACAGAAGCAGGCAATTACTCTGCGAAGCCAAGAAAGTTTAAACGATATTTGTGATGGCTTGAGCATAGTCTATTTGTTACGCTCACAAAATGTAGATGTATATCAGAAGATATCAGAAATATATGAACGGAAACGCCCGCCAAAAATAAAACAGGAAAAGGTTGTTGCTAAAGCTTAATGCCAAAGCAGCAACCTTTTCTTTATTATACAGATGGCGTGGGTGTGAAAAGTAACTATCAGATGAAGCAATGTGGTGTATAATGAGGTGGCAGAGGATGAAAAACAGGGTAAAGAGGGAATGAATATGAATCCGGTAATTGTAAGAAATGTCAGGATAGGCGAGGGGATGCCGAAGATCTGTGTCCCGGTCGTGGGAAGAACGAGGGCAGAGATCAGGGAAGCGGCGGCTTATGTGGAGCTGAACCGGAGAATGTCCGGGGCGGGATATATTGATATGGTGGATGTGGAGATGTTTTCAGGAGATGATACGGTGTCGGCGCTTGTACGGTGTGCCCATGCCTGTCAGGTGAAGGTGGTGGGCTCTAACCATGATTTTCAGAAGACGCCGGCGAAGGAGGAGATTGTGGCGAGACTTCGCAGGATGCAGGAACTGGATGCGGATATCCTGAAGATTGCGGTTATGCTGCGAAGTAAGAAGGATGTGCTGACACTGCTTGCGGCGACGGAGGAGATGTGCTCCGAATATGCCAACCGCCCGGTGATCACCATGTCCATGGACGGGATGGGGGTTATCAGCAGATTGTGCGGGGAGGCGTTCGGTTCTGCGGTGACGTTCGGATCGGCAGGGAAGGCGTCGGCGCCGGGGCAGGTGGAAGCAGGAGAGCTCAGGCGTGTGTTTACGCTTCTGCATGCTATAGTATAAGCCGCAAGAGGCTTTTTTCCTTTAATTTCTCTTGTATTTTTCTATAGTTTGTGAGGTTTTCCAGACCGGTATGCATGATATAATAAACAGAGTATACGGGGCCTTTGTAGCAATATTAAGAGATGAGGAGGTTTATATGGTCAGGATAAAAGGTAAAAAGTTTCTGGCAATTGCAATTGCCGGAGCAGTGTTTGTCGGCGGTGTGTTCCCGGAAACAGCCTGCGCCGCAGAAACAGCGGAAAGCACAAGTGATGTACAAGTGGAAGAAACGAAGCAGCAGAGCGTAAAAAGCATTCAGGAGAATCTCCTTGAAGCTTATAATACAGGTTTTGAAAGCTCTGACAGTAATGGCTTATACTGGTGGAGTGACGGAAACTGGGGAAAGGAAAATATTGCACAGAAAGCATATGAGGGAGATCAAAAGCCGGCGGAAGACAGCGGAGGTTATTATGTGGAAGTGACGCCGGACGGTGAAGGAATCGGTACGGCACAGATATGTGCCGGAGATATCGCATCTATTCTGGAACCAGAGGTATCCTATGAGTTCTCTTTCTATGCAAAAGCAGACCCCCAAACGCCGGAGGGAACGGTGGAGCTGCAGATTACAAGTGCAAGTTCGGATTGGGCTTCTTCACAGGCAGCAGCGGTAACTTATGACAGCAAAGTTATATTGGATGAAAACTGGCAGTCCATCAGCGGTACATTCATTATTCCGGCACATGAGAAGCATGAACAGGTGAAGATTGAATTTAAAGGCAGCAAAGATCTGACTTTTTATGTAGACGATCTTAAAATAGGAGGAAAAAAGGCAGAAGTGAATCAAGGGGATAACCTTGTGAAAAATCCGGGTTTTGCAGATGAGGATCTGTCTGTTTGGAAAAAAGGCTCGGGCGGGGCAGCGATTACGTCAGAGACATCCGGTGAAGCTATACCAGACGGCATTGCCACGTATGGTGCAATTGGAAACAGGACAAGCAGCCAGGAGTGTTTTGCGCAGGATATGACAGGGATTTTGCAGTCAGGGAAAACCTATGAATATTCTTTTTGGGTGAAGCTTGACGGGGAAGACTACAGGGACGCGCCGGCAGACCAAAGAGAAATATCTTTTGCGCCATATGTATCTGTAGGCAGTAACCAGACATATTGGGATTCTTATTCTTCGGGGATTCTGGACGATAACTGTGTCAGACAGATTGAGGCCGGAGTGTGGACGAAGTTTAACGGAATCTTTAAACCACAGTTTGAAGGAGAGGCAGAGGAGCTGGTGATTCGTATCCTGGAACAGGGAACGAATTATGGAAGCGGCGACTGTGTAAAGGGCAGATACTATGTAACAGGTGTTGAGATGCGGGAAAAGGTGGAAGAACAGAAGGAAATAGAATCAGATATTCCTGATTTGAAATCCGTAGTGTCAAGTGCGGATGGATTGGGAGCAGATGCTTATACAGGTACATGTATTGTCAATGGACATTTATCTGACGGCACACTTATGAAACTGGTTGAAAAGCATTTTAATGCAGTGACTTTTGAAAATGAACTGAAGATGGATGCTGTGTTCGGCTATCAGAATGACGCGCCTCCTGAGATGGAATCTGTTACCTGGACGCGCGCAGACGGAACAGTAATGAGCGGATATCAGGTTCCGAAGATGGATTTTACACTTGCGGAGAAGATACTTGCTGTTATAAAGGACTGGAATGATAAGAATCCGGAGTCTGCAATTAAGATCAGGGGCCATGTGCTTGTATGGCATTCCCAGGCGCCGGAGTGGTTTTTCCACGAAGACTGGAACAAGGATAAGCCGTATGCATCCAAAGAGGTTATGGATGCCCGCCAGGAATGGTACATACAGAGCGTGCTGAATCATTTCCTTGGCAAGGATAGTCCATATAAGGATATGTTTTATGGCTGGGACGTAGTGAATGAGGCGGTCAGCGACAGCACCGGCACCTACCGGAAGGAGGATGAGAAATCCAGCTGGTGGAAGGCTTATGGGGATCAGGACTTTATTATCAACGCCTTCCGTTACGCCAATCATTATGCGCCGAAAGGACTGGAACTCTATTACAATGATTATAATGAATGCTCAGGCAATAAGGTAGATGGTATCGCGAAGCTTCTTACAGAGGTCAAATCGCATGAGAAGGATGCCGATCTTCCGACCAGAATTACCGGTATGGGCATGCAGGCACACTATGATATGGCCGGACCTACGGCGAACCAGATTAAGAATGCGGCCGTCACCTATGGAAAAATCGTGGGTAAGGTTCAGTTTACAGAACTGGATCTTAAGTCGAGCAATGAATATGATGGAACGGATGCCACACGGGCCGGTGAGTATACGAAGCAGGCATATCGTTATAAAGAGATCTATGATGTGCTGAAGGAAGTAGATGCCATGGATGGTATTGACATCAATGGTATGACAGTATGGGGTGTGATTGACAAATATTCCTGGCTGCAGGACAGCAACTCCGCGGGAGGGGGTTCGGATGGTTCCAAGAAACACGTGCCTCTTTTGTTCGATGATGATTACAAAGCAAAACCCGCGTTTTACGCGTTTGCAGACGATACCAGACTTGAGCCTTATATCAATAATGTTGTAGTAATGCAGGCTCTCGGGGGAGATGATCCGTATGCAAAGAGTAAGACCTATCAGATAAGCGGTATAGACGATGTAGATGCTTCCTTCCAGATCGTATGGGAAGAGAATCAAATGAAGATAAAAGTAACGGTTAAGGATGAAACAGAAGATGGAAGCGACGGCGCCGACCTGTATCTGGACTGGACGAAAGGTTCTGACGGGACTGCAAAACCGGAGAAGATGACAATCATGCGCAGTGACGCCCAGAAGATAGACGGAGGTTATATTGCCGAGTTCACGGTGGGCAGAGAACTAAAAGCAGCCGACAGGTTTGCGTTTGATGTGGTTGTTACGGATGGAGAGAAGAAGGCGGCGTTTAATGATAAGAAGATGTCACAGGAGGATAGCAGCCGGTATTTTGCAGTTGCCATGACAAAGCCTTATATGACCGTAAGCAATGGCACGATTGCCATAGATGGAGAAGAAGATGCATTGTGGGGGAAGGTCGCCGCGGTACCTCTTACAATTGTCACGGGAGTTCCGGAAGCTTCGGCGGCAGGAAAGTTATTGTGGGATAAGGATTATCTGTATCTGTGGATGGAAGTAAAGGATTCTTCTCTGGATAAGTCTTCCGAAGCAGCGCACGTGCAGGATTCTGTGGAGATATTTATAGACGAGAATAACCATAAGACAGACGGCTATGAAGAGGATGACAAGCAGTATCGTATTAATTATGAGAATGAGCCGAGCTTTAACGGTCAAAAATGCATAGCAGATAACCTGATCTCACAGACAAGAAAGACAGAAGACGGATATATTGTGGAGGCTGCCTGCAAATGGACGGATATAACGCCGGAGGCAGGAACAGAGATTGGTTTTGACATGCAGATCAATGACGGAAAAGGCGGGACACGTATCGGTACGGTAAGCTGGTATGATGAATCCGGACAGGGGTGGTCCTCACCGGGAGTATTCGGCACGATTCTTTTGTTAGACAATAGCACGCAGAAGCCGGGCAGTACAGGGAAAGTAGAAGGGAATACTTCACAGCCGGGGAACAATGCAACGAAGGCTCCAAGGACAGGAGATGAGAACAGACTGGGACTATGGTCTGCATTGCTGGCCATTTCCTGCGGTGCGGCGGGAACCGTGGTTTACCGTAGAAAAAGAAGACTAACTATTAAAGAAAGTCAATAAATAGTTTCAAAAACAGAGATGTTTTGAGTATAGTGGCGATGACTTATTCATCGCAATCAGTACCTTGAAAATTGCATGACAAATAGAGCATCGAGTATGATGCTCTGACAAGAAGATATGATGTTGGAAGAATTAGATTGCTTTTTGGTATTGCTGTCCAGTGCGTTCGAGATGATAAATTAGCCGAACTAGTTTCTTGGTCGCGTGAGACATTTGAAGTGCTATAATAAAGTTGTAACAGAAGTGGCTAATAAGATATAATCATCTTACAGAGAAAAGAGGAAGTATTATGTCACAAAGTTACACACCTGAATTTAAAAAGAAAATCGTTCGCCTTCATATCGAAGAGGGACGTACTTACAAAAGCATCACTGCAGAGTATGGTGTATCAAAAGCCAGTATCTCCAAATGGTGTGCTGAATTTAGCGAAGAATGCCATACAAAAGCCCAGCAGAATCCAGATGCTCCTAATGATCTGGAACTTATGAAAGAAAACCTCCGTCTCCGTAAGGAATTGGAAGAAGCAAAAAAGGAGAATCTCTTCTTAAAAAAAGCAGCGGCATTCTTCGCAAAGGAAATCGATTAGAGGCTTATCGATTTATTGACCAATATCATGAGACATTCGGTATCCGCTGGCTGCTTAGACGGCTGAAAATTTATCCGAACGCTTACTATAACTACCGGAAACACCGGAAGGCGGATTATCACGCCCATAAAGCAGAAGTCCAGGCACAGATTCATGAAATCTATCATGAACACAATGGTGTCGATGGTTACAGGAGCATGACAGTCTATCTGGCACGTAAGGGATATCACTACAGCCCTGCAACCATACATAAGTACATGAATGCGGAGTTGGGACTGAGATCCATCGTTCGTCCCCAAAAAACAGATTATGAACAGGGAAAACCACACAAGGTGTTTGAAAACAAACTTCAGCAGAATTTTATGTCGGATAAAATCAATCAAAAATGGTGCACAGATTTCACATACTTATTTTTGAAGAACCATGATGTGAGATACAATTGCAGTATTATTGATCTTCATGATAGAAGTGTCATTGCCAGCATAACGGATCGGCACATCACCAGTGATCTTGCCATCCGCACTCTACAGAAAGCATTGGATTCTCAGCCAGCTATCAAAGGAGAATTGATCCTGCATTCCGATCAGGGCTCACAGTATACATCTAAGGCATTTACTGATTTTTGCAAGTCAGTGAATGTGACGCAGAGTATGAGCAAAGCAGGTTATCCCTATGACAATGCACCGATGGAGCGTTACTTCAATACACTGAAGAATGAATGCACAAATCTGTATGAGTTCAAAACAGAGGAAGAACTCTACCAAGCAGTGGAGGAATTTTCCTATGTCCACTACAATCATGTACGCCCGCATAGCTCCAACGGTTACCGTACGCCATATCAGGCACGAATCGCAGGATAAAAAAGGGCTGCCCGAGCAGATTGCTTGATTACTCAAAATCGGAACGGTTAGCTTTTGTCAAGGGCAAAGCTGCGACAGCGGTGTGAAACACCCTTGATGAAATCTGACAGTTCCGATAGATTCCAAACTGCAATCCACCGATTTTATTAGCCATAAGTGTTACAAAAATGCTTGACCACAACAAAAATAAAGATGTATTAGAAGAATTTTGAACAAAATTCCCTGTATCAGGTTTTGGAGGAGCAATATCATATTCAGATTACCACGACTTCTTTGAAATTAAAAGCTGTCTCTGCATACGGAAATATCTCCCGATTTATTGATGTAAAGCGATTACTGCTGTACAAATCGAAAAAGTGGAGTTAAAATTTTGTGAAAGAATTAGAAATAGAAGAATGAGGAAAGAGGATGCTTATATGGCATCCATGCAGAGTTTTGCAATGAGAGCAAGCTTTCAACTTCCAGTTGAAATTGTTCTGGGAGGGGACCGGCCAGTGAAGTCGGAGACATTTATGATTTGAATGCGGGTACTGATAGACAATGTCCCTATGTCGGAGAAGACAAAAGACCAATTAGTATGTATGTTGATGATGAGCGGTTTTGTGATTTTATTTTGAGGGATAAAAGGGTATAGAGAGAAAAGGAAAACAGAAGAATAAATAAAAAAGGATAGCCGAAGTATTCAGATTTCACTTTTGAAGACATAAAAAGTGAAATCTTTTTTTATTTTTAACGCAAATTTTATATAAATGTGATATTGGATTATACGAGGCAGAGGTAATCTGTAAAAGAACATTGCGCAGATTGTTTGTGCGATGGAATAAAAACAAAGATGTGAAGAGGTCTTTTATGAAAAAAACATATGTACTTGATACAAATGTGCTGATTCAGGCACCCTATGCGGTCGAATGTTTTGAGGAAAATACAGTGGTACTTCCGATGACAGTGTTAGAAGAGTTGGATAACATGAAAAAAGAAGAGGGAGAAAAAGGTGCCAATGTACGCAAAGTGATTCGGATTTTGGACGCACACAGAGAAAAAGGAAATTTGCTGGAAGGGGTGCGTATGGAATGGGGAGGGACTCTGCGTGTAGAAAAAAATTACCGGAACGTTGAATTGCCTCCGGATCTTCCGGAACATAAATCGGATAATCGCATTCTGAAAGTTTGTGTAGGGCTGTCAAATGATCTGAAAGAACAGGTGATTCTGGTGACAAAAGATATTCTTTTGCGTATCAAAGCACAGTTGCTTGGAATTCAGGCAGAGGACTTTGGGACAGAGCAGGTTGCGGTACATGAGGAGCAGTATTTGGGGAGGAGAGAGGTGTTTGTACCAGAAGAATTGTTTAAAGAGTTTAAGAAAAAGGGAGTTCCGGTAGAATGTGTATATTGCTGTGATATGAGCGGGAATCACACTTGTCCGGAATTGTTTGAAAACGAATTTATTGTGTTAAAAGCGGATCAGTCTTCGAAAAAGACTCAGTTGGGGCGGGTTGAGAAAGGGATGATCCGAAAGCTTGATTATAGAAAAGCTGCTCCATATGGAGTTAGTCCAAGGAATGTAGGACAGTATTTTTTACAGGAAGCATTGATGCAGTCTGCAGAGAAAGCTCCGCTTGTCATTGTAAAAGGAATGGCAGGGACGAGCAAAACTTTTTATTCACTGGCAGTGGGACTGGAAAAATTGTTAAACAATCCATCTGGAGAATATCGGAGGATCCTGATCTGTCGTCCGAATGCTTTATTTGATTCTGACATTGGATTTCTTCCAGGTGATGAGCAGGAAAAGATTTCTCCTTTGATGCGTCCGATTATGGATAATCTGGAACAATTGGTAGATTCCAGTGATCGTGAGCGATATTCAAATGAGCAGGAATTGAATGATAAAATACAGGAAATTTTTGACAGAGGAATCATCCAGACAGAGGCTCTGACCTTTATCAGAGGAAGATCCATCATGAAAACATATTTGATCATAGACGAAGCGCAAAATATGACACCGGCACAGATTAAGGGAATTATTACGCGTGCCGGAAAAGAAACAAAAATAATTTTATTGGGAGATCCAAATCAGATAGACAGACCTTATTTGGATGAAAGAACCAATGGATTGAGTTATGCTGCAGAGCATATGAAGGGAAGTCCGTTATGCTGGCAGGTTACTTTGTTGCCGGAAGAATGTGAAAGATCCGTGTTGGCAACGGATGCTATCCGCCGTTTGTAGAAGAAAAGCGAGTAAAAAACATAGAAAGGAACTGTTTAGATGAAAGAAGCAGAGAAAAAAATAAAGAAAAGTCCATATATGATGAATCGGGAATTATCCTGGTTGAAGTTTAATGAGAGAGTATTGAATGAGGCGGGAAATCCGAAAGTCCCACTTGCAGAGAGGTTGACTTTTGTATCGATATACCAGTCAAATTTAGACGAATTCTATCGAGTTCGAGTAGGAACGCTGATGGATCAAATGGATGTATCAGAAGTTGTTCGTGAGAATAAAACCAATATGACAAGTGAAGAGCAAGTGAAAGCAATTATAAGGGCAACACGAGAGCTAGAGGAGAAAAAGACGGTTATTTATGAACAATTGATGGGGGAACTGGAGCCGAAAGGAATTCGTTTGATCAATTTTAATAAGCTGTCTGCAGAAGAAGGAAAAATTCTGGAGGAATATTTTGACAGGGAAATTGCACCCTACTTATCAGCGAATATCGTAAGTAAACAGCAGCCCTTTCCTTTTTTAAAGAATAAGGATATCTATGCTGTTGCTCTTTTGGAGTCGAAGGGTGGGAAGACGAGAACTGCAATCATTCCATGCAGCAACAATGTGTTCCGCAGATTGATCGATATTCCAACTCGAAAGGGAACCTTTCTGCTTTCAGAAGAATTAATTCTGCAATTTCTTCCGAAATTCTTTAAAAATTATAGTGTGAAAGAAAAATCTTTGATTCGTGTCACAAGAAATGCAGATATTGACACAGAGATGATTTATGACGAGGATCTGGATTACAGAGATGCGATGGAAAATTTAATAAAAGAGAGAAAGCGGATGAACCCGGTCAGGATGGAATTTACCGGAACTCTGAATAAAAAATGATGCATGCGTTATGCAAAACGATCCACGTGGAAAAGGAACATGTATTTAGGTCGGAAGTCCCATTGGATCTGTCATTTGTCTTTGCTATTCAGAGCTATCTGAAAAATACAAATGCAGGGGAGTTGTTTTATCCAAGACGAACCCCAAGGCCAACCCCTCAGTTGAATGATAAGGAATCTTTGATTCCGCAGATTCTGGAAAAAGATGTGCTTTTATCTTATCCGTTTGAAAGTATGAAATCCTTTATCAATCTGCTATATGAAGCAGCGGAGGATGAGTCGGTTGTATCGATTAAAATGACGTTGTACCGTTTGGCAAATAAAAGCCAGATTGTAGATGCACTGGTGGAAGCCGCAGAAAATGGAAAAGAAGTTGTTGTACTGGTAGAACTTCGCGCCCGCTTTGATGAAGAAAATAATATTGAATATTCCAGAAAATTGGAGGAGGCCGGCTGTCGTGTGATTTATGGATTAAACGGATATAAAGTACATTCAAAATTATGCCTGATTTCCAGAAAAACAGAGCAAGGAGTGTCCTATGTGACACAGATCGGAACTGGAAATTATAATGAAAAAACATCTGCGCTGTATACGGATCTGTCATTGATTACAGGAAATCAAGAAATCGGAAAAGAGGCTGCTGAAGTGTTTGCAGCACTGTTAAGAGGAGAAACAGTGGAAGAAACCCATCTTTTATTAGTAGCACCAAAATGTTTGCAGAATAAAGTGTTGGATATGATAGAAGAAGAAATTCAACATGTGAAAAATGGAGAAGAAGGATACATCGGAATTAAAATCAATTCTTTGACAGACAAGGTGATCATTAGCAAATTAGTCGAAACGTCTCAGGCAGGCGTAAAGATTGAAATGATTGTCAGAGGAATCTGCTGTCTGATTCCAGGTGTCAAAGGGTATACAGAAAACATAACTGTGATAAGTATTGTAGGGCGTTTCCTGGAACATTCTCGAATTTATCGATTTGGAACGAAAGAAAGAGAGAATGTGTATATTGCCTCAGCAGATTTTATGACACGAAATACGCTTCGTCGTGTGGAGGTGGCTGCCCCGGTTCTGGATGAACGATTAAAAAATCAGCTGGACTGGATGTTTGAAACGATGATGAAGGATGATGAAAAAGGAAAATGTCTGACGGAAAAAGGAATCTATGTGGATCGAAATCTTCATGTACAGAAATTGAATTCCCAGGAGTGCTTTTATGAGGCTGCTTATGCAAATGCGGAAAAAAGACAGAAATAGCAGAAAAATTTTCAGACGGAAAAATGGAATTGGAGAAGGCGAAAGAATTGAATTACAAAGAGATATTACAAAATGAGGAAGTAAAAGCGTATTTGGAGAAGGGCAACGAAAATCTCGGAATTCTTGGGTATACCGATCATTCCGAAAAACATTGTGCAATAGTTGCAAAACGTGCAGGGATGATTTTGTCAAAATTTGGATATACAGAACATGAGATTGAACTTGCAGAGATTGCAGGGGCTATGCATGACATTGGGAATGTGATCAATCGAAAGAATCATGGAGAATATGGGGCAATTCTGGCATGTTCAATCTTGGAAAAGTTGAAAATGCCGCTGAGAGACAGAATCCTTGTTATGTCAGCGATTGGAAATCATGATGAATCTACAGGGGAGGCCATCGATGCAATATCAGCTGCGTTGATTCTTGCGGATAAGACAGATGTCAGGAGAAATCGTGTAAGAAATAAAGAAAAAGCAAGTTTTGATAAGCACGATCGTGTGAATTATGCAGTGACAAGTGCGGCTGTAAAAGTGAATGCGCAGAAGCATCTGATCGCATTGAATTTACAGATTGACGAGGAGATTTGTACAATGTATGAATATTTTGAAATTTTTCTCGGCAGGATGATGATGTGTAGGAAAGCGGCAGAAGTACTGGGAGCCAGGTTTAAATTAACTGCAAACGGAAGCAAAGTATTATAGGTATGGAGGGAAAATAGAAAAAGCAGTCGGTCGGTTTGCAAGAACAGAAGCAAAGATAAAAGAGTTTGCAAAATAGAGTAACTCTCCTGAAAGAAAATATGGTATAGTAAAAAGAAAAACGAATACATGGAGAGAAAATATGAAAACGATTATCATAGGAATTGCAGGCGGAACGGGGTCAGGAAAATCTACATTTACGAGAAAATTAAAGAAAGAATTTAAAGATGATGTGGCAGTCTTATACCATGACAATTATTATCGGGATCAAAGTGACATTCCATTAGAGGAGCGAAAGAAGACGAATTATGATCATCCGGATGCAATGGAGACAGAATTGCTGATTCGGCAATTGCTGGAATTAAAAGCGGGAAAAGCAGTAGAATGTCCGACATATGATTATACACAGCATACAAGGTCAGAGAAGGTGGTGAGGGTAGAACCGAAGAAGGTTATCTTGCTGGAAGGGATTCTTGTTCTGGCGGATGAGCGTTTACGAGATCTTCTGGATATCAAAGTGTATGTGGAGGCGGATGCAGATGAGCGGATCCTCCGAAGAATCATTCGAGATGTCAAGGAGCGGGGACGTGACATGGAAGGCGTAGTGGAACAATATCTGACGACTGTAAAACCGATGCACTATTTATATGTAGAGCCAACCAGATGTATGGCAGATATTGTGATCAATAGTGGAATGAATCCGGTTGCATTTACACTGGTAAAAAACACCATACAAAAGATATTGGATGAGGCAGAGTAACTGCAGATATCCGGACAGGCTGTAATAGAAAGGATGAGATTGTGCAAAAGAGTATAAACAAATTGCGAATTCTGACACCGGAAAAATTTCAGGCGGAGTATCCGCATATTTTTAAAAGAAATTTTGGTGAAATTGCGTTGAACAGAGTGCATTTCTGTAAGGCAGAATGTCTGCGTCAGGCAGTCACAGGAACATTTGCGATTCCAAGAAAAACAAAGCTGACAGGAGATAAGATCACGTTTGGGTACTGTATTGCAGAGGAACAGCTGATCTTTATTGAAAATCAGGATCATATCAAAATAGAGATGAAAAAAGTCCGGGAATATCAGGATGAAGAGCGTACTTCGCCATTGTTGCTTTTGTTTGACTGGATGGAGTATCTTATCAAAGATGACATGCTGTTTCTGCAGGATTATGAAGAAAAGCTTTCCCATCTGGAAGAGGAACTGCTGGAGGGAAATATGGAAGATTTTGACAGAAAAATCCTGTTATCCAGAAAGGAACTTTCTGTGCTGAGTGCGTATTATGAACAGTTATCGGATATGGGGGAAACTCTTCAGCAAAATGCAGCGAGACATCAAACAGAACAGGAAGCATTGCTTTTTGGGCTTTTCTGTGAGAAGGCAGGACGATTGTATGACATGGTGCAGACACTCAAAGAGTATTCCATGCAGCTTAGAGAAATGCATCAGACGCAGATCGATATCCGGCAGAATGAAATTATGAAAGTGCTGACGATTGTTACAACGCTTTTTATGCCGTTGACGCTGATTGCAGGATGGTACGGAATGAATTTTGCACATATGCCCGAACTGACTGCACCGGGAGGGTACGGGATCATCTGTGTTGTGTGTCTGCTTCTTATTGCAGTGGAAATCTGGATTTTTAAAAAGAAAGGATGGTTTAAGTAGCCATCATTTCCAATAACGCAGCCCCTTCAGTCACACCGTTATGATCGCAGTCCGGAAGCATATGATCGGCTTCTTTTTTCAGAATCTCAACGGCATTGCCCATGGCAAACTTCATTTCGGAAGCCTCAAACATACTCAGATCATTTTCTCAGTCCCCGATGCAGGCAATCTCAGATTTTGCAATACCAAGTGATTGGGCCAGATGCGTCAGAGCGCCCCTTTGGAGGGTTCTGATGAAAAGATCTCTGCATACTGACCGGTGTAGGCAGCACGAAGAGACGGGGAGTTTGCAAGATGCATTTTGAGCTGCGGCATGGAGTTTTTGGAAAAAAGTAAAATTGCAGTTCTTTCACATCACATGAAAGCTCCTGGATCGTCTGTTCCATATTTTGGACATAACGGACTTTTTTGGCATCTTTTCCTTAGATCAGACGTCCCAGAAAAACAAGGCTGTGAATTTATGGAGATTATTATTTATAGTGTAACACCTTCAAATCGATACGAAAAGACTTCTAAAAAATTTTTTCCCACATAAAATTAGAAAAAATATAGTAATTCTATCAGATTTATAGTATACTTAAAACATACTGAAAAAGTAGGAATTATAAAGAATGAGGGAAAGGATGAAAACGATGAAAAAGATTTTAAAAAGTCTGCCGTTTCAGCTTCTTTTGGGAGTGATCATCGGAATTGTGCTGGGGCTGATTTCAAATGAAGCGGTCATGAATGTGATCGTCACGATCAAGTTTGTATTAGGAGAACTGATTAATTTCTGTGTACCGCTGATTGTGATCGGGTTTATTGCGCCATCGATCACGAAGCTCGGGAAAAATGCGTCAAGGATATTAGGAGTGGCTGTTCTTCTTGCTTATGTATCCTCCGTTTTAGCGGCGCTGGGATCAATGGCAGCAGGATATGGACTGATTCCGCATTTGTCAATTGTTTCGGAAGTAGATGGGCTGAAAGAACTTCCGGAAATTGTATTTCAGCTGGAAATTCCGCAGATCATGTCCGTGATGAGTGCCCTTGCATTTTCCATTCTGATCGGGCTTGCGGCAACATGGACAAGAGCAGAGACAGTGATCCGGCTATTAGATGAATTTCAACAGATCGTACTGATGATCGTATCCAAGATTGTCATTCCGATCCTTCCGGTCTTTATCGCACTTACATTCTGGTCTCTGGCATACGAAGGAACGATTACAAAACAGCTGCCGGTATTTCTCAAGGTTGTGCTGATCGTAATGATAGGACATTTTATCTGGATGACTGTTTTATATACAGTGGGTGGAATTTACTCCGGAAACAATCCGTGGAAAGTTGTAAAGCATTATGGTCCGGCATACATTACTGCAGTGGGAACGATGTCCTCTGCTGCAACGCTTGCAGTGGCTTTAAAATGTGCCAGAAAGTCGGAGCCGGTACTGAGGGATGATATGGTAAGCTTTGGAATCCCTCTGTTTGCGAATATTCATCTTTGCGGTTCCGTCCTGACAGAAGTATTTTTTGTGATGACAGTCTCCCAAATTTTATATGGAAAACTGCCGTCAGTCGGAACCATGATCTTATTTTGTGCACTGCTTGGCGTGTTTGCAATCGGAGCACCGGGGGTTCCAGGCGGAACGGTGATGGCTTCTCTTGGGCTTATCACGGGAGTTCTTGGATTTGATGCCACAGGAACAGCACTGATGCTGACAATCTTTGCATTGCAGGACAGCTTTGGTACCGCATGCAATGTGACAGGAGACGGTGCACTGACTATGATTCTGACTGGATATGCAAGACGGCATAATATCGAGCAGCAGACAGAAACGATTGAATTTTAAGAATCGTGGATAAAAAGGGCAGGGACATATTGCGTAACAGGCGATATGTCCCTGCTTTTTAGCGTTCTTCTACTTTACAACAGAAGAGGAGACTTCTATAATAAAGTCAAAAGAAAATCCACAGGAGCAGAACTTATGACGATAAAGGAAATTGCAAAGCTTGCGCAGGTATCCAGTGCAGCAGTGTCGAGATATATGAACGGGGGATACGTAAGTGAAGAAAAGAAGGAGAGGATCCGGGCAGTGATCGAAGAAACAGGATACCGCCCGTCTGTACAGGCGAGAACGCTTCGCACCAAACGAGCGTGCCTGGTCGGAGTGATTGTTCCAAAGATCAATTCAGAGTCGATCAGCAGGATTACAGAGGGAATTGGTCAGGTACTTTCAGAAAGAGCCTATCAGATGCTTCTGACCATCACAGATAACGATCCGTCCAAAGAGCTGGAATACATGGATTTGTTTGAATCTTATCCGGTGGACGGAATCATTCTGGTAGGAACAGTCCTTTCCAGTGCGCACAAGGAAAAACTGAAAAAGTGCAGAGTGCCGATCGTAGTAATCGGACAGCAGACAAACGAGGTCAGCTGTATTTACCATGATGATTATGGGGCTGCAAAAGAACTGGCAGAACAGATCGGAAAAGAAATGTCCGGACGTATTGCTTATATCGGTGTGACAAGAGAGGATAAGGCGGCAGGTGCAGCCAGAGAAGACGGCTTCCGGGATGGTCTGAGAGCAGTTGGCAGAGAGCTGGAGGAAGGATGTCTGCGCCGGGCAAGCTTCACAATGGAGTCCGGATATGAGCAGGCATGTGATCTTTTGAGATTAGAGAGTGATATCGATATCATATCTTGCGCCACAGATACCATTGCTGCAGGAGTGATCGAAGCAATTGCACAGCTTTCGCCTCAAAGGAGTATTCAGGTGACAGGATTTGGGGACAATCAGTTTCTGAAAGCGGTTACGGGCGGAATCAGAACCGTGCATTTCGGGTACCAGACAAGTGGTGTAAAAGGCGCCAGATTGCTGCTGGATATGGTAGAATCAGGAAAGACACTCACGACAGAGATTAAGCTTGGATATGAACTGCTGTAAAACAGAAATCTGGCAAAATATACAAAAAAAATAAAATATAAATTAGTAAAAATGCCATCTTTACAAATGGCATTTTTTTCACTATTATAATCTTACAAGATATGAAATCGATTACATGAAACGTGAGTCTTGCAAAGAAAAAAGAAAGGGATGAAGGTATGGATTACAAAAAAACCGCACAGGAAATTTTGAATCATGTTGGTGGGAGCAAGAACATCATTTCAGCGGCACATTGTGCGACCAGACTGCGCCTGGTTATTGCAGATAACAAGAAGGCAGACAAAGGTGCGCTGGAGAATGTAGATGGAGTCAAAGGAGTGTTTGAGGCATCAGGACAGCTTCAGATCATTCTGGGGACAGGTACGGTCAACAAGGTGTTTGATCAGTTTATTGAGATTGCAGGAGTGACAGCAAGCTCCAAGGCAGAAGCAAAAGAGGCAGCGGTACAGAAGCAGAACTGGTTTATGCGGGCAATCAAGCTTCTGGGAGATATTTTTGTTCCGATCATTCCTGCCATTGTGGCAAGTGGATTTTTGATGGGAATCATGAACTCTCTTGATTTTATGAATACGAACAATTTTATTCATATTGACACGACCAGTTCACTGTATGTATTTGCGAATCTGTTCAGTAATACAGCGTATACCTTTTTACAGATTCTGATTGCTTTTTCAGCTGCAAAAGCGTTTGGTGCGAATCCATACCTGGGAGCTGTAATCGGAATGATCACAATTAACCCGGCGCTGCAGAATGCGTATACTGTGGCGACAGAAGGTGTGAAAGCAACGCAGTCGGTATTCTTTGGACTCTATCAGATTGATATGGTTGGATATCAGGGACATATCATTCCGATTATCATTGCCGTATGGCTGATGTCTGTGATTGAGAAAAAGCTGCACAAGGTTGTTCCGGAGGTACTGGATCTGTTCGTAACACCTCTGGTAAGTGTATTTGTGACAGGGTATCTGACACTGGCAGCTATCGGTCCGGTCTTTGTATGGGCGGAGAATGCGATCCTGAACTGTATCCAGTGGCTTCTGATACTTCCTCTGGGATTGGGAAGTCTCGTAATGGGAGGTCTGTATGCACCGACCGTAGTGACAGGAATCCATCAGATGTATGCAGCGATTGACCTGGGACAGCTTGCACAGTATGGAGTGACTTACTGGCTTCCTCTGGCAAGTGCGGCAAACGTGGCACAGGGAGCAGCAGCACTTGCAGTTGCAGTAAAATCAAAAGATAAGAAGATCAAAGCGCTGGCACTTCCATCATCTTTAAGTGCATTTATGGGAATTACAGAGCCGGCGATCTTTGGAGTGAACTTAAGATTTTTCAAGCCGTTCATCGCAGGATGTATCGGTGGAGGATGCGGTGCACTCTATGCATCAATCGTACACCTTGGAGCAAAAGGAACCGGAGTGACAGGTATTTTTGGTATCCTTCTGTGCCTGAATCAGCCGGTACAGTATCTGGTCGAGATGGCGATCGCAGTCGGAGTTGCCTTTGCGGTATCCTTTATCCTTTATAAAGATAAAAAGGAAGAAATAAAAGAGCAGGCAGAAGCAGTGATTCCGGCAGAAGAGCTTCCGGTTTCACAGGCAGAGACTGTCACAGAGGAGACGCTGGGAAGTCCTGTTTCTGGAAAAGTTGTTCCGACATCTGAGATTTCCGATGCCACATTTGCGGAGGAGATCCTGGGAACAACCGTTGCTGTAGAGCCGGAAGCAGCGGAGCTTGTAGCCCCTTGTGACGGTACGATCCTGAGTATTTATGATACGGGGCATGCAGTTTGTATGACCACACCATCCGGTGGAGAACTTTTGATCCATGCAGGAATTGATACCGTAAAGATGGAAGGCAGAGGATTTACAAAGTGTGTGGCAGACGGAGATTATGTTCATGCGGGAGATGTACTTCTTAAGATGGATCTGGATGCGATCCGAAAAGAGGGATACGAGACAACAACGATGATGATTCTTACCAATGCAGATGACTATGATGTGGAAAAGGTTTCTGCAGATCATGTCAGCTGTGGAGAAAAAATGATGGTACTTCATAAAAAATACGAGGAGATAGAGATATGAATGCATTGACAAGAGATCTGGAAGGTTTAACAAAGTCGGCAGAAGCGTGTGCAGACGGCAAAGACCGTTTCCGCCAGAAGCTGCATCTGATGCCGCCGACAGGATGGCTCAATGATCCCAACGGACTGTGTCAGTTCAAAGGAATCTACCACGCATTTTTTCAATATTCGCCATTTAATGCAACGGGTGGTCTGAAGATGTGGGGACACTATACAAGCCGGGATATGATCGAATGGAAATACGAGGGTGTCAGCCTGTATCCGGATCAGCCGTTTGACTGCCATGGCGTGTATTCGGGATCAGCGTTTATTGAAGACGGAAAGATGTACCTGTATTATACCGGAAATGTGAAGCTTGAGGACGGAGAATTTGACTATATCCGAACCGGCCGGGAGGCAAACACAGTTCTGGTGGTCAGCGAGGACGGAGAGCATTTTGGCAGAAAAAGAGAACTGATGAGAAACAGTGATTATCCGCAGGATCTGACCTGCCATGTACGTGATCCGAAAGTCTGGAAAGAAAACGGCATGTATTACATGGTGCAGGGAGCCAGAACGCAGAAAGATGAAGGAAAAGTGCTGATTTTTGAGTCTGAGGATCAGCTGAACTGGATCTACAAAAGCGATGTAAAGACAGCAGAGCGATTTGGATATATGTGGGAGTGCCCAGACTATTTTGAAACAGAAGGCAGAAAGATTTTATCGACTTCCGTGCAGGGGCTGGAAGGCGGCGTGTGGGATGCACGAAATGTGTACCAGTCCGGATATTTTCTGGTAGAGGGGGATATCCTTTCCGAGTATGTGCTTTCTGACTATGAACTCTGGGACTATGGATTTGATTATTATGCACCGCAGAGTTTTGAAAGTGAGGATGGACGCCGGATCCACATCAGTTGGATGGGAATGCCGGATTGTGAGGAATACACAAACCTGACGCTGGAAGATGGATGGCAGCACTGCTTTACATTTCCAAGAGAAGTGCATGTCAAAGATAAAAAAGTGCTTCAGCAGCCGGTAAAAGAACTGGAAGCACTGCGCAGAGGAGAAGAAAGAGCAGTCTCTGTTCTGGAGAAGAAAGGTACAAAAGTCTTTGAGGCAGAGGTGCAGAATATCACAGGAAATCACTTCCGCGCAGTACTGGCAAAAGAACTGGTTCTGGAATATGTAAACGGAAGATTTGAGATGAAGTTTACAAGCCAGGATAAGACGTCCGTATCCGCGGGAAGAAGTCTTAGATTCCGGGAAGTAAGTGAAGTCAGAAACGTCCGGATTCTTGCAGATGTTTCTTCTGTAGAAGTGTTTGTCAATGATGGAGAGACTGTGTTTTCTACAAGGTATTATCCGCAGGATTATGAAATAAAAATAGAAGCTTTGGATGCCAAGATTGCATTCTGGGAGCTGTAAAAGCAAAAATGTTCCCATCGGGATTTTCTGATGGGAACATTTTTGTTATGTAAGAAAGACTGTCAAATGTACAAATCAGTTTGCATCTTCTTTGTCTTTGGGCAGTACAATGTTGAGGAGTACTGCAAGCAATGTAGCCACTACAACTGGTGATTTGCCGAAGATCATCACAAACCAGTCCGGGAAGCTGGCAAGAGAATCACTTGCCTGTGAGATTCCCATTCCCAGTGCTGCCGCAAGTCCCACGATGGAAGTATTGCGAAACGTCATATTTTGTGATGTGATCAGTTTCATTCCGGTCATGGCGATGGATGCGAAAACAGACACTGTGGCACCGCCGAGTACACAATACGGAATTGTCGTTAAAAGAGACGAGAATTTCGGGATCACTCCGGCTATCAACAGAATCAGTGCCGCACCGCCGAGTACACAGCGGTTGATAACTTTTGTCGTTGCAACGATTCCCACGTTCTGGCTGTATGTAGCAGTCGGGAGTCCGCCGAGAAGAGAAAATAGAATATTGGAGATTCCATATCCTACGATTCCTCCCTGCAGTTCCTGATCTGTTGGCATACGATTCATTCCTCCGCTGGTTGTGGCGGAAAAGTCGCCGATTGCCTGAATGGAGTTGATTGCAAACAGAAGACCGATTGCGACACAGGCGGAAGGTTCGAAGCGAATTCCGAAATGAAGCGGGCTTGGCACCTGGAAGAGGGCAGCATCATGGATAGGAGAAAAGTCTACCATTCCGAAGAACAGTGCGATGATATATCCACCGATGATACCGATCAGAATGGATGCCAGTTTCCAGATTCCTTTTCCAAAATGATTCAATACCGTTACAATAGTCAATGTCAAAATAGCGACCAGCCAATTTTGCCAGGAACCATAATCTTCGCTGCCTACCCCTCCGGCCATATAGTTAATGGCAGTCGGATACAGAGAAAGTCCAATTGTAAATACAACGGTTCCAGTGATCAGAGGCGGGAAAAATTTGCGGATCTTCCGGATAAAAAGTCCCACAAAAACAGCCACGATACCACCTGCGATCATAGCACCTAAAATGGTGGCGACATCATACTCTTCGGCAATGGACTGCATACTCGGAACATAGGCAAAGCTGATGCCCATGATGACCGGAAGGCCGGATCCGATTGTAAGATACCGGGTCTTGATAAATGGAAACAGTTGTAACAATGTGGCAAGTGCGGAAGTGACCAAGGCAGCCTGAATTAAAATAACAGAGTCAGCTTCCGAAAGTCCGGCTACACCGGATACAATGATGGCAGGTGTTACACAGCCCACGATCATTGCGACAACATGCTGAAGTGCAAGTGGAAATGCCTGATTGAAAGCAGGTACTCCATGCAGATCAAAAATAGTAGAGCGGGTTGTCTGATGTTTCATAAGTAAGGTGTCCCCCTTTATTTGAGATGGATCCTGGTGCCTGTAAGACCCTGGATTCCTTCTCTGGCTTTTTCTAGTAATGTGATCAAAGACTTCCTTCCGGGTGCTGATTCTGCAAATTCCACGGCCGCCTGCATCTTTGGAAGCATGGAGCCGGGTGCAAAATGTCCTTCTTTAATATACTGTTTTGCTTCATCTACCGTGATATCATCCAGCCATTTCTGGTCCGGAGTTCCGAAATGAATGGCGGCTTTTTCTACTGCAGTGAGGATGATCAGAAAATCTGCATCCAGTTCTTTTGCAAGCAGAGCACTGGCGAAATCTTTGTCTATGACTGCACTGGCACCTTTTAAATGATTGCCCTGACGGATCACCGGAATGCCCCCGCCTCCGCAGGCAATGACAAGATCACCGGAATCCACCATGGTCCGGATGGTTCCGATTTCAATGATCTCCTGTGGTTTTGGAGAAGCTACCACACGGCGGTAACCTCTTCCGGCATCTTCTTTCATAATGTAGTCATATTTCTGCGACATTTCTTCTGCCTGTTCTTCTGTAAGAAAACGTCCGATCGGTTTGGACGGACAGGCAAAAGCAGGATCATGTTCATCAACCCGTACTTGTGTGATCATGGTTGCAACAGGAATATCTGTAATATTGCGATTCAGAAGCTCTTCTCTTAAAGCATTCTGAAGATCATAACCGATATAAGCCTGGCTCATGGCAACACAGACAGATAGAGGGGTATTGGGCTGCTGTGCGTCTTCGTGAGTCAGAGCGAGCATTGCGTTGTTGACCATACCGACCTGAGGGCCGTTTCCGTGTGCGACAACAACTTCACATCCTTCCTCGATCAGATCGACGATGGCGCGGGCTGTGATCTTGACAGCGGCCATCTGCTCCGGAAGGGTGTTGCCCAGGGCGTTTCCGCCCAGGGCAATGACAATTCGTTTTTTTCTTGCCATTTTTATTCCTCCCCGACTGATGCGATTGTTTCTACCTCACATAAAACTCCTTTTGGAAGATCTTTTACAGCAACGCAGGAGCGTGCCGGTTTTCCTGTAAAATATTTTGCATAGATTTCATTGAATGCAGCAAAATCACCCATGTCTGCAAGGAAACAGGTTGTTTTTACCACATCTGTAAAATCCGCATTCTGGCTTTCAAGAAGCGCTTTGATGTTTAACATCACCTGTTCTGTTTGTTCTTCGATCGTGGTTCCGACCACTTCTCCTGTTATCGGAGAGAGCGGGATCTGACCGGAGAAAAACGCAATTCCGTTACAGATGATTCCCTGAGAATAAGGTCCGATTGCTGCCGGTGCATTTTTGGTTTCTACATATTTTAGCATAGCTTAGTCCCTCCTTGAATATAATCCATTTCGCATCGTGTTCTAGTATAACAGGTTTTACTCAAAAACTCTAGGTGTGGATTTCTCTTCCAGCTTCTTTAAGATATCAGCAGGATCTGCAAATTTTGCAAGAAAGATCATGGCTGCGATAATATACGGTTTGTAGCTGGCTTCTTTATAAAGTGGTGTTCTGTAGCGGTCGAATACGCTGGCATCGACTTCACCGGATTCGCAGCTGACACCTGTGATATCTGCAGGCAGACAGTGCAGGTAGAGCGCGTTACCGTCTTTGGTCGTCTTCATCAGTTCTTCTGTACAAGCCCAGTCTTTGTGCTGTGCGTTCTGTTCCAGAAGTTCTTTTTCCAGAGCATCGATTCCCGCAAAGTCACCGTTTCCATATAATTCAGTACGTTTTTCCATGGCAGCAAACGGCGCCCAGCTCTTTGGATAAACGATGTCGGCATCTTTGAAAGCTTCTGCCATATTGTTGGTCTTTGTGAAAGAACCGCCGGATTTTTTTGCATTTTCGGCAGCAACAGCTTCCACTTCCGGGAAGACTTCATATCCTTCCGGATGTGCCAGTACAACGTCCATTCCAAAACGTGTCATCAGTCCGATCACACCCTGTGGAACAGAGAGCGGTTTTCCGTAGGAAGGAGAGTATGCCCAGGACATGGCGATCTTCTTTCCTTTCAGATTCTCCACACCGCCGAATTCATGGATGATGTGCAGCATATCGGCCATTGCCTGTGTCGGATGGTCGATATCGCACTGCAGGTTGACAAGCGTTGGTTTCTGCTGAAGAATCCCGTCTTTGTGTCCTTCTGTCACAGCATCTACGACTTCGTGCATGTAGGCATTTCCTTTTCCGATGTACATATCGTCACGGATTCCGATGACATCTGCCATGAAAGAAATCATGTTGGCTGTCTCACGAACTGTCTCACCATGCGCAATCTGCGATTTTCCTTCATCCAGATCCTGCACCTCAAGACCGAGCAGGTTACATGCGGAAGCAAATGAGAAGCGGGTACGTGTGGAATTGTCACGGAATAAAGAGATTCCGAGTCCGCTTTCAAATACTTTTGTGGAGATGTTGTTTTCTCTCATAAAACGGAGTGCGTCTGCCAGTGTAAATACTGCTTCCAGTTCGTCGTCTGTTTTTTCCCAGGTCAGGAAAAAGTCAGAGTTGTACATGTCTTTGAAGTTGAGTGCGTTCAGTTTATCGATGTAATCCTGTAATGTTTTCATAGTGTGATTCCTCCATATACTCAGGCTGTGCCTGTTGTGTTTTTTGCTATTTTGAAAATTTATTTACAATATAAAGTCGGCAGTGCAGCGTAAACAGCGGCACATACGACTAGGTCTGCCTTCCAGGTCTTTTCATTTGGTGCATGAGCCTGTGCTTCTGCTCCAGGCCCAAATCCGATATAAGGAATGCCGTTTCGTCCCATGATGGAAACGCCGTTTGTAGAGAACGTCCATTTGTCAGTCAGTGGGCGGGCTTTTCTCATCTTAGCAGTCTCTGGTGTTCCAATCCTTTCTTCTCCGTAAAGTCCCTTGTAGGCTTCTTCCAGAGCTTTTGTGACTTTGTGGTCTTTTGGAATGACCCAGGTCGGGAAGTAGCATTCGATCGGATATACCAGTCCGGTATAGGATGGTCTGTCATAGTTGTACATGGAAACCGTTACATCCTCCCCATATTTCTGTACGCTTGGAAGTGCACGGATCTCATCCAGACAGCTTTCCCATGTCTCTCCGGCAGTCATACGGCGATCCAGAGAAACAGAGCAGGAGTCTGCAACCGCACAGCGGCTTGGAGAAGTGAAGAAAATCTCAGAAGTTGTGATGGTACCCCGTCCTAAGAATCTTGCTTCTTCCCATTCCGGATTATATGTTTCATCCAGCATTTTTACGAGTCCTTTGATTTCAGTTGTCTCTTCGGCATCGTTTTCGTTCAGTGCACGGACATCCTGCAGGATATCAGCCATCTTGTAGATTGCATTGTCTCCACGCTCCGGTGCAGAGCCGTGACAGGATACGCCTTTGACGTCTACACGGATCTCCATACGTCCTCGCTGTCCGCGGTAGATCCCGCCGTCAGTCGGTTCTGTGGATACCACAAATTCCGGACGGACTTTATCTTCGTTGATGATGTATTGCCAGCAGAGGCCGTCGCAGTCTTCTTCCTGTACGGTTCCTGTGACAAGGACTGTATATTTGTCACTTAAAAGTCCCAGATCTTTCATGATCCTTGCACCGTAAACTGCAGAGACGATACCTCCGAGCTGATCAGAAGTACCACGTCCTCCGATTTCTGTGTCAGATTCGAATCCTTCATATGGATCGAATTCCCAGTTGTCACGGTTTCCGATACCAACGGTGTCAATATGTGCATCAAATCCGATGAGTGTCTCTCCAGTTCCCATATATCCGAGTACATTTCCCTGCGGATCGATCTCGACTTTATCAAAATCCAGTTTCCGCATCTCTTCGGCGATCCGTTCAATGTGATCCTTTTCCCCACAGCTTTCACCCGGGAATTTTACGATCTCTCTGAGAAATTTTGTCATATCCGCTTCATAGTTCTGTGCAGCTTCTTTGATTTTGTTGAAATCCATTTTAAAATCCTCCTTGATAAACATAATGAATGAAATGGTTTCCTGATCTAACGTTCATTGCCGTCCCATACGATGGATTCGTAACGGGCAGGATCGGTATCTCCTTCGGTGGAGAAAAGCAGTACCCGGGAAGTTTCATCCAGGCCCAGGTGTTCTCTTAATTCCTGATATTCGTCCATGCACATGATGCAGGCGAGCGTTCCAAACGGTGCGGCTCCGGATTCTCCGGAAGTGACCGGCGTATCTCCCTTGATCGGTGCGGCGAGCATCCGCATTCCTTTTGCAGCGACCCAGTCCGGTGCAGCAACAAAGGTATCCACATGATTCTTTAAGATATCCCAGGAAATGGTGTTCGGTTCGCCGCAGGCAAGACCTGCCATGATGGTCGGCATATCACCGTCCACGATACGGATCGCTCCGTCTCCGGCAACAGCTCCTTTGTAAAGACAGGCAGCCGCTTCGGCTTCCACAACGACCACTTTCGGCGGGGTCTTGGGATAGCGGTTCGCAAAATATCCCTGAACAGCACCGGCAAGGGATCCGACACCAGCCTGGATAAATACATGAGTCGGGGCTTCGCAGCCGTCTTCATGAAGTTGAGCGTCGGCTTCCATGACCATGGTTCCATATCCCTGCATGATCCATGCCGGAATTTCTTCATAGCCGTCCCACGCAGTATCCTGCACGATGATACCATGTTCAGTTCTGGCAGCCATATCGGCAGCCATGCGCACGCATTCATCGTAGTTGCATTCTTCGATCGTAGCAGTGGCGCCTTCTTTTCGGATGTTGTTTAACCGTGTCTGTGTACTTCCTTTAGGCATCAGGACAACTGCCTTTTGTCCGAGCTTGTTGGCAGCCCAGGCAACTCCGCGCCCGTGATTTCCATCTGTTGCAGTAAAGAAAGTAGCCTGCCCGAATTCTTTTTTTAAAGCTTCGGAAGTCAGTACCTGATATGGAAGTTCACTGACATCTTTGCCAGTCTGCTGTGCAATGTAGCGCGCCATGGCAAAAGAGCCTCCCAGCACCTTAAATGCATTGAGTCCGAAGCGATAAGACTCATCCTTGATGTAAAGTGAACCAAGTCCTAATTTTTCGGCCATGTGGTTCAGTTTTACGAGTGGTGTGACACTGTATTGCGGAAAACTTTCGTGGAACGTGCGGGCTTTTTCCACCTCGGAAAGTGCCATGACCGGAAGGTTGGCATCCTCGGTCTTCGGCATATGATTGACTGCCCATTTGATTGTCTCCATGTGTAAAACCTCCTTATGATCTGCTATTTTCCTGCATCCATATAACTGTAAAGTGTAAATTTAGAAATATTGAGAAGATTTGCGACCTTATCTCCTGATTTTGTGATCAGAAACGCACCGGCATCATTCAGATAGCGGACCACCTGGATCTTATCTTCCTTGATCATTAAAGCCACCGGTTTTCCGACCAGTGCCACGCCCTGCTGCATCAGATCGTTTAACAGCTCTTCTACATTGCGTGTGATCGTCTGCGGCGAGTGCGGCTTGCTGACTGTGTAAGTATCTGTTTCCGGTTCGGTATGAAGAAGCGACCCCAGTGCACTGTCTATCGTAAGAAGTGCTGTGATGTCATAGTTGATGGAAAAGATATAAGAAATCTTTTCATCGGCATCCCGTATGTAAAGGGTACTGGATTTCAAAATCCGGCCGTCCTCCGTGCGTGTGAGATAAGAAAGCTTATCTTGTACTTTGGCAGCGTTTTTGTGCAAGGTCTCCAGTACGATCCCGGAAGGTCCGTCTCCGGACTTGCGGTTTGTCACCTGTCCGTTTTCAATGTGGACGATGGAGGTCTCCAGATCCTTGTTCAGATCATGAATGACAACTTCACAGGAAGTTCCGAACTGTTTTGCAATACCATGCGCCATTTGCTTTAGAAGCTTGAGTGTATGATCCATAGTCATCCCTCCCTTTGTGAAAAACATTGGTAAAATATGTCAAAAACAACTGCTTCTAAACTCATAATATCATAAAAATCCATAAAATCAATAGTTTTTCTAAAAAAGTTTTAGAATGCCTAAAAAAGTTTTAGAATCGTGTTGCATTTGTGCAGTTTTGATGGTATTCTATAAACAACAAAGACAGTTCTGGAAGATATGTACAAAAATAAAAGACTTTCAAAAAAGAAAAGGAGAGGTTAGTATGCTTATTTTAGGAAACGGCAGGATGATCACAAGAGATGCGGACAATCCATATCTGGAATGCGGGGCAGTGGTGATTGACGGTACAAAAATCGTGAAGGCCGGTACGCTTTCGGAAGTGAAGGCGGCGTATCCGGACGCGGAGTTTTTGGATGCAAAGGGCAAGGTGATCATGCCTGCCTTTATCAATGCACACGAACATATTTACAGTGCATTCGCAAGAGGACTGTCCGTCAAAGGATATGACCCAAAAGGATTTTTGGATATTCTGGATGGGATGTGGTGGACGATTGACCGGAATTTGACACTGCAGGATACATATTTAAGCGCCAAGGCTACATATATTGATTCGATTAAAAATGGTGTGACAACGGTATTTGACCATCATGCAAGCTTTGGTTCCATCCGTGGTTCTTTATATGAGATTGAAAGAGCTGCGAAAGAAACCGGAGTCCGCTCCTGTTTATGCTATGAGATCTCGGATCGTGACGGGAAGGATAAGGCAAGAGATTCCGTTATGGAAAATGCAGAGTTTATCCGTCATGCACAAAAAGAGGATACCGGCATGATCGCGGGCATGATGGGAATGCATGCACAGTTTACGATTTCTGATGAGACGATGGAGCTGGCTGCAGCGAACAAGCCGGACGGCGTGGGATATCATATCCATGTGGCAGAAGGGATCGAAGATCTGCATCATTGTCTGAAACATTATGGGAAGCGGATCGTGGATCGTCTGATGGACTGGGGAATCCTGGGAGAAAAGACACTGCTTGGACATTGCATTTATATCAACGGTCATGAGATGGATCTGATCAAAGAGACGAACACAATGGTGGTACACAATCCGGAATCCAACATGGGCAATGCCTGCGGATGTCCGCCGACGATGAAACTGGTTCACAGAGGGATCCTGACCGGACTTGGAACAGACGGATATACTCATGATATGACAGAGTCTTACAAAGTGGCAAACGTACTGCACAAGCATCATCTGTGTGATCCGAATGCCGCATGGGGAGAGGTTCCGCAGATGCTTTTTGACGGAAATGTCAAAATTGCAGAGCGTTATTTCCCGCAGAAGCTTGGTGTATTGAAAGAAGGAGCTGCAGCAGATGTGATTGTTGTGGATTATGATCCGCTGACACCGATGAACGGGGACAATACAAACAGCCACATTTTATTCGGTATGACTGGAAAACAGGTAGTAACTACAGTGGCGAATGGAAAAGTATTGATGAAAGACAGAGAACTTGTATTTATAGATGAAGCAAAAGTGATGGCAGACTGCAGACAGGCGGCAAAAGAGCTGGCTGAGAGGATCAACGCATAGGGAGGGCATGAGGATGAGTGAAGTTATGACACCGATGTCATTTGAACAGTTGGTAGACTGGGTATTACAGGAAAAGAAAAAAAGAGGAACCGTGTTCGGACAGCATCATGCGTACCGGGCAGATGGAACACATAACCGGACGATGTTCGGGCGTACTCTGGAGACGCCGATTGGACCGGCAGCCGGTCCGCATACGCAGATGACACAGAATATTGTGGCAGCCTACTATGCCGGCAGTCGTTTCTTTGAATTGAAGACCGTACAGATCATGGATGGAGAAGAGCTGGCGGCATGCATCAACCGTCCGTGTATCAAGGCGGATGATGAAGGATATAACTGCGAGTGGTCCACAGAGCTGACAGTACCGCAGGCAATGGAAGAGTATATCAAAGCCTGGTTCTTATTGAAAGTGATCGCCAGAGAGTTTGGACTTGGAGATATGAATGGATTTCAGTTTAATGTCAGTGTGGGATATGATCTGGCAGGCATCCAGTCCCCGAAGGTGGATACCTTCCTGAATTCCATGAAACACGCAGAAGATACAGAAATTTTCAAGCACTGCAAGGCATATTTACTGGAACATGCGGATTGGTTTGAGCACGTGACAACAGAAGATATCGAGCAGATCCCGCCGGAAATCTGCAATTCCGTGACACTTTCCACACTGCATGGATGTCCTCCGCAGGAGATTGAACGGATCGCCATGTATCTGCTTACGGAAAAAGGATTCCATACCTTTGTAAAATGCAATCCGACACTGCTTGGATATGAGTTTGCGAGAAAGACCATGGATGAGATGGGATATGATTACATACAGTTTGGAGACTTCCACTTTAAGGATGACCTGCAGTATGAAGATGCAGTTCCGATGCTGACACGCCTGATGAATACGGCGAAAGAGAGAAATCTGGAGTTTGGTGTGAAGATCACCAATACGTTCCCTGTGGATGTGAAACAGAATGAGCTTCCAAGCGAAGAGATGTATATGTCAGGAAAATCCTTGTATCCGTTGTCCATTTCACTGGCAGCAAAACTGGCAAAAGAATTTGACGGAAGGCTGCGTATCTCTTATTCCGGAGGAGCGGATTACTATAATATAGAAAGAATTGTGGATGCAGGTATCTGGCCGGTTACTGTGGCAACGACTCTTTTGAAACCGGGCGGTTATCAGAGGCTGACACAGATGGCAAAGCTTCTGGACAAGGAGAATGCTCCGTTTGAAAAAGTGGACGCAGAATCTGCAGGAAAACTTGCAGAAGAGGCGGTGAAAGACCCGCATCATGTGAAGGCAATGAAGCCTTTTCCGTCAAGAAAGATGAAAAAAGAAGTTCCGCTCATGGATTGTTTCGTGGCGCCGTGTAAAGAGGGATGCCCGATCCATCAGGATATCACAACGTATCTGCAGCTTGTGGGAGAAGAAAAGTATGAGGAAGCAATGGAAGTGATCACAGAGAAGAACCCACTTCCGTTTATTACAGGAACGATCTGTGCACATAACTGTATGAGCAAATGTACCAGAAACTTTTATGAGACATCCGTTCATATCCGAGAGATGAAATTAAAAGCGGCAGAAAATGGATATGAGGCGCTGCTTGAAAAACTTCCGGTGCCGGCAGTGACGAAAGCAGGAAAAGCGGCAGTCATCGGAGGCGGCCCGGCAGGAATGGCGGCTGCATACTTCCTCAGAAAAGGCGGTATGGAAGTTACGTTATTTGAGGCAAAAGAATCTTTAGGAGGCGTAGTACGTCATGTGATCCCGCCATTTCGTATTTCGGAGGATGCCATTGAAAAAGATGCGGAAATCTTAAGAAAGATGCAGGTGGACATCCGCTGCAATACAAAGGTGGAATCTTTGGAAGAACTGAAAAAGCAGGGATATACAAAGATCGTACTGGCAGTGGGAGCTCCGGTTCAGGGAAGCTTAAAGCTGGAAAGCGGAATGCCGAAAAATGCACTGGAATTTCTGGCAGAATTTAAACAGACAGACGGTAAGGTTTCACTTGGAAAACATGTGGTTGTTATCGGAGGCGGAAACACAGCCATGGATACTGCAAGAGCGGCAAAACGAAACGCAGGCGTGGAGCATGTTTATCTGATTTACAGAAGAACGAGACGGTATATGCCGGCGGATGAAGAAGAACTGGTGATGACCCTGGAAGATGGAGTGGAATTCAAAGAGTTATTGTCTCCTGTAAAACTGGAAAACGGCCAGCTTTTCTGCAAAGTGATGCAGCTTTCCGATTATGATGTATCGGGCAGAAGAGGAGTGACAGAGACCGGGGAGACAGTTTGGGTTCCGGCAGATACGGTGATCGCTGCAGTTGGAGAAAAAGTGCCGACAGACTGGTATCAGGCAAACGGTCTGGCAGTATCGGAAAAGGGAAGATTATATGTCGATGAAAAGACATTAAAAACCAGTGATGACAATGTCTATGCAGCAGGCGATGGTCTGTATGGACCGGCAACAGTTGTAGAGGCGATCCGGGACGGACGAAAAGTGGCTGAGGCAATTGCAGGAGAAGTGTTGGCGCGTGATTTTGATAAACTGGCAGAGGAAGAAAAGGTCTATGCCAAGAGAGGGGTATTAAAAGAGGAACAGAAAGAGACAAAAGAGGCAGGCAGATGCCTGGGATGCTCGACAATCTGTGAAAACTGCGTAGAAGTCTGTCCAAACCGTGCAAACATTGCCATTCAGGTACCGGGGATGGAAAAACACCAGATCATCCATGTAGATTATCTGTGTAATGAGTGCGGCAACTGTAAGAGTTTCTGTCCATATTCCAGCGCTCCATATCTGGATAAATTCACACTTTTCGAAACAGAAGCAGATATGGAAAACAGTAAGAATCAGGGATTTGCAGTTCTGGATCAAGAGACCCGACGCTGTAAGGTACGCTTCTTTGGGAAGACCTTTATCTGGGAACCGGAGAAACCGGCAGCTCTTCCGGATGGACTGGGACGCATGATTGAAACTGTGTGCAGGGATTACTCTTATTTGATTCGGTAAAATCAAAGGTTGCAGGATCTGTGGGATTTCGGTAAAGTGAAAGGGGCTTCTGATGAAGAAGCCCTAAAAAAAGAAAGAGACAGCAAACAGACATGACAAGTATATGGAAATGGGAAAGCGGAAATCTACAGATCAAGAAGTCCCTCTTAGATGGACTGCAGATTACAGAGACAGCAAAAGAAGTGATCTCTGTAGTGGGAGCAGGAGGAAAAACAACTACGATCCGCAGGCTTACGGATGAAATGGAAAAAAGACAGAAAAATGTGGCAGTGACCACGACCACACGGATGAAAAAAGAACCGCATTTTTTACTCGGTGCGGATGCAGAGCGCATTGCACAAAGATGGGGGCAGACTCATCAGGTGTGGTTTGGAGAACAGGATGATAATCCGGAAAAGGTCAGAGGTGTTTCAGAAGCGCTTCTGGATGAGGTGAGAAAGTATGGTCCGGATTTGTTTTTGATCGAGGCAGACGGAGCCAGAAGGCTTCCCTGCAAAGTACCGGAGTCGTGGGAGCCGGTCATCTATCAAAAAAGTACACGGGTGCTGGCAGTTTACGGTCTGGACGCAGTGGGAAAGACCTTTCGGGAGGCGTGTTTTCGTCCCGGGCTGGCAGCAGAAATTTTGGAGAAGAAGATAACAGACCCGATATCAGCAGTGGATATTGCGCGGCTGGCACTTGAAAGCCGCGGCGGGAAAAAGAATGTCAAAGAAACCATGCGGTATCAGGTGATTTTAAATAAAGCAGACACCACGCGAAGAAGACAGTTTGCGCAGGAAATCTGCCGGGAATTGGAAAAACGCGGGTTTGCAGATGTGACAGTGACAGCAGAAGGAAGGCAGGAAGAAGAATGAAGATTGTAATCAAAGGAGCAGGAGATCTGGCAACAGGAATTGCCTCTCGCTTATACCATGCAGGACATCAGATTGTGATGACAGAGATTGCGGTTCCGCTGACCGTGCGGCGAAGCGTGGCGCTCTCCAGAGCAGTTTACGAAAACGAGGCAGAGGTGGAAGATTTAAAAGGGGTGCTGGTAAAGGATGCTGCAGAAGCAGACAGGATCTTACAAAGAGGAGAGATTCCGGTACTGGTGGATCCAGAAGCAGATATTATCGGGTCGTTTCATCCAGATGTAGTAGTGGATGCAATCCTGGCAAAGAAGAATCTGGGAACCCGGATCACGGACGCGCCGTTTGTCATCGGTGTAGGACCGGGATTTTACGCAGGAAAAGACTGTCACTGTGTCATCGAGACAAAAAGAGGACATACACTGGGAAATGTGATCTGGGAAAAAGAAGCAATCCCAAATACCGGAGTTCCGGGAAATATAGGCGGCTTTACAACCGAGCGTCTGATCCGTGCCAGTGCAGATGGAATCATGGAGCCTGTGGCAGAAATCGGAGATACCGTAGAAAAAGGCCAGCTTGTTGCCAGGACCGGGAAGCAGCCGGTCTATGCAAAGATGAGCGGAATTGTCCGCGGAATGCTCCAGAAGGATGTACAGGTCACAGAAGGATTGAAGATCGGAGACATTGATGCCAGATGTGAACCAGAGCATTGTGTTACAATCTCGGACAAGGCAAGGGCAGTCGGAGGCGGTGTGCTGGAAGCGGTATCTCTGTTTGGACAGATCTATGGAAATTATGGAGTGGCACTTCTGGCAGCAGGGGAAGCAAAACGGTTTGGAAGTGACAAGTTGTCGGAAAAATTTCAGGGAATCCCTCTTTATCGGCATGCACTTGAGAAGCTGGAAGCATTTTCGGGACTTTCCAGGGTGGTCGTGACCGCAAGAGAAGCACTGGCAGAAGAAGCGCAGCGCCTGGGGATCCATATTGTAGAGAACAGACAGCCGGAACAGGGAATTTCACATTCTGTCAGTTTGGCGCTGCAGGAACTGCTCTCACAAAATCCAGACCTGGAGGGTGTGTTGTTTCTGGTCTGCGATCAGCCGGGAATCCAGACTGCTACAATCCAGAAGATTTTAAACGAGGGATGCCTTCATAAAAACAGCATTGTCTGTGCCGGATATGATGGAATGCGCGGAAATCCGGTATTGTGGGGAAGCACGTATTTTCAGGAGCTTATGCATCTGACCGGGGATACGGGCGGCAGACAGCTGATGAAGCAATATGAAGAGAAGATCCGGATCGTGGAGTGTGCGCCGGAAGAATTAAAAGACATTGACAGGAGAGAAGACATGACGGAATAAAAAGGGGAGTACCCCAAAGGAGGTTTTCATATGCTGATGGTTCATGTAAATGGAAAAGATTATGAGGTGGAGCAGGATACGAAGCTGATGCGGTTTCTTCGGGATGATTTAAGGCTTACTTCAGTAAAGGACGGATGCAGCCAGGGCGCGTGCGGAACCTGCACGGTGCTGGTGGATGGAAAAGCCACAAGGGCATGTATTCCAATGCTTTCCAAGCTGCAGGGAAAATCTGTAGTCACAGTGGAAGGGCTGAGTGAACGGGAGAAAGAAGTTTATGCATATGCATTTGCAAAGGTCGGCGCGGTGCAGTGCGGATTCTGCATTCCGGGCATGGTGATGTGCGCCAAGGGGCTTCTGGATCAGAATCCGGATCCGAGCCGTGTTGAGGCGGCGGCAGCCATTCGGAATAATATCTGCCGTTGTACCGGATATCAAAAGATCATCGAGGCGATCCTGCTCTCAGCAAAGATGTTTCGGGAAGATCTTCCGGCCAAAGAGAACAGCGGCGTGGTCTCTGTCGGGGCACCGATCCTGCGTGTGGATGCAAAGGAGAAAGTTCTTGGAACCGGGCAGTATCCGGATGATGTGTATCTGGATGATATGATCTATGCCAGTGCGGTGCGCTCCGAATATCCAAGAGCAAAAGTGCTGGCGATCCATACAGAGAAGGTATTGGAATTAGAAGGTGTGATCGGAGTATATACGGCGGATGATATTCCGGGTTCTGTGAAGGTGGGACATCTGAAACCGGACTGGGATACAATGATCCTGGTCGGACATGTGACACATTATCTGGGAGATGCCATTTGTCTGATCGCAGCAGAGACACCGGAGATTCTGGAACGTGCAAAGGCATTGGTAAAGGTGGATTACGAAGTGCTGCAACCGGTGCTGGATCCGTTTGAAGCATTAAAAGAGGACGCACCCCGCATTCATCCGGGAATCCAGCCGGATGGAAATGTACTCGCCCATGAGCATCTGGTCAGAGGAAATGCAGAAGAAGTGATCGCCAACTCGAAATATAAAGTGACCAGACATTATGAAACTCCGTGGACGGAACATGCCTTTTTGGAGCCGGAGTGTGCAGTGGCCATGCCGTTTGATGACGGAGTATTTATCTATTCTTCGGATCAGGGAACCTACGATACCCAGCACGAATGCAGTATGATGCTTGGACTTCCGCCGGAAAAAGTGATTGTGGAAAACAAGCTGGTAGGCGGCGGATTTGGTGGAAAAGAGGATGTCAGTGTACAGCATCATGCCGCACTGGTGGCATACCTGACAAAGCGTCCGGTTAAAGTAAAGCTGTCCAGACAGGAAAGTATCACCGTGCATCCCAAACGGCATCCGATGTGGATGGATATTACCACAGCATGTGATGAGAACGGATATCTGACTGCAATGAAAGCTGTAGTTGTATCGGATACAGGTGCGTATGCATCTCTGGGCGGACCGGTTCTGCAAAGAGCCTGTACCCATGCGGCAGGGCCTTACAATTTCCAGACCATTGACATTGACGGAAAAGCCGTGTATACCAACAATCCGCCGGCTGGAGCATTTCGCGGATTCGGCGTGACACAGACCTGTTTTGGAGCAGAACGGAATCTGGATCTGCTGGCGGAGATGGTGGGAATCTCTCCATGGGAGATTCGATATCGGAATGCGGTGCGGCCCGGACAGGTGCTTCCAAATGGACAGATCGCAGATGCCTCTACAGGAATTGCAGAGACACTGGAGGCTGTCAAAGAGATTTATGAACAGGCGCCGTATGCGGGGATCGCCTGTGCGATGAAAAATGCCGGTGTAGGCGTGGGACTGCCGGACTGGGGAAGATGCCGTCTGTTGGTGCAGGATAAAATGGTACAGATTCATGCGGGAGCTTCCTGTATCGGTCAGGGAGTTGGAACAGTCCTGACACAGGTGGTGTCACAGACTGCGCAGATTCCGGTGGAACAGATTAGGTACTGTCCGGCAAACACATCCGATTCCCCGGATTCCGGAACGACATCCGGTTCCAGGCAGACGTTGATTACAGGAGAGGCGGCAAAACGGGCCTGTGAAAAATTGTGTGAAGATTTAAAGACACATTCACTTCAGGAACTGGAAGGAAAGGAATACTGCGGAGAATATCTTGCAAAGACTGATAAAATGGGCAGTGATGTTCCGAATCCGGTTTCTCATGTGGCATATGGATATGCAACACAGGTTTGTATTTTGAATGAAGATGGAACGATTCAGAAAATGGTGGCAGCCCATGATGTGGGGAAAGCCGTAAATCCAATCAGTGTGGAAGGCCAGATTGAGGGCGGTGTTGTCATGGGAATGGGATATGCACTGACAGAACAGTATGAGATCAAGGAAGGGCGTCCGGTTTCCAGATTTGGAACACTGGGATTGTTCCGGGCAGATAAAGTACCAGAAATCCAGTCACTGATCGTGGAAAAACCGGGAGTGGAACCGGGATATGGAGCGATTGGAATTGGAGAGATCACATCCATTCCAACGGCTCCGGCAATTACAGGAGCTTATTATAAACTGACTGGGGAGTTTCAGACGAAATTGCCTCTTCATGGAACACCGTATGAAAAGAAAAAGAAATAAAGAAGAAATGAGCAGGCGCTGATTTCTCAGGAAATTCAACGCCTGCACGATTTACACATCAAGTTGTTTTTGAAAATAACTTGATGTATAATAAAAGAAAAACACAAAACGAGGAGGTATGAGATGAAACGAAGAAAAATCTGGAGTATTCTGGCACTGGCAGCATTGACAGGTTCCCTGCTTGCAGGATGCGGAGAAGTAAAAACAGAAGAACAGACAAAAGAAACAAAGCAGGAGGAAAAACCGGTAGAATTACTGGTGGCTGCTGCAGCGAGTCTGGAATATTCTTATGAAGAAGAACTGCTTCCTATGTTTGAAAAGGAAAATCCGAATATTACCGTAAAAGGCACCTATGACAGTTCGGGAAAATTACAGACACAGATCGAAGAGGGGATTGAGGCAGATGTCTTTATGTCAGCGGCGACGAAGCAGATGAATGCGCTGACGGAGCAGGGATTGGTGGAGAAGGACTCTGTGGTAGATCTTCTTCAGAATCAGATCGTACTGATCACAGCAGCAGATTCTACGCTGGATCTGCAGAACTTTGAGGATATTACCAAAGCAAATGTGATCGCAATCGGAGATCCGGAAAGTGTTCCGGTAGGACAGTATTCGAAAGAAGTGCTGACCAATCTGGGAATCTGGGATACAGTGTCTGCAAAGGCAAGTCTCGGAACCAATGTTACAGAAGTTTTAAAATGGGTAGAAGAGGGCAGTGCAGACGCCGGAATCGTGTATGCGACAGATGCAGCGACTACAGATAAGGTGAAAGTAGTGGCAGAAGCACCGAAAGACAGTCTGGCAGAGCCTGCAATTTATCCGGTCGGCGTGGTAAGCGCATCGAAGCATAAAGATGCAGCGGAAAAATTTGTAGAGTTTTTACAGTCCGAAGAGGCACTGAAAGTATTTGAATCCTACGGTTTTCAGAAGAATGCAGAGTAACTGGGGAAGGAGAGCACATGGAGATTTCACCGATCATTGTTTCTATGAAAACGGCTTCTGTGTCCATTGTGATCACTTTTTTTCTGGGACTGGCAGCCGCATATGGCGTGGAGCGTATCCGCAGCAGAAAGCTGCAGCTGGTCTGTGACGGTATTCTGACGCTTCCTCTTGTCCTGCCGCCTACGGTGGCAGGATTTTTCCTGTTGTACATCTTTGGGGTAAAACGCCCGGTGGGGAGAGTTTTTCTGGAATTTTTCGGGACAAAGATTGCATTTTCATGGCAGGCAACAGTATTGGCAGCAGTGGCGATTTCGTTCCCTTTGATGTACCGTTCGGCAAGAGGAGCGCTGCAGCAGGTAGATGAAAACCTCCTTTATGCAGGCAGGACGCTTGGGATGTCCGAATGGTGCATTTTCTGGAAAGTATGGTTTCCAAACGCTATGTCCGGAATTTTGTCAGGCGGAATCCTTGCATTTGCAAGAGGATTAGGAGAGTTTGGAGCAACTGCCATGATCGCAGGAAATATTGCAGGAGAGACCAGAACGCTTCCGCTTGCAGTATATTCCGCGGTGTCAGCCGGAAATATGGAAGAAGCGTATCAGTATGTGTGGATTCTGGTGATCATTTCATTCCTGGTAGTGACAGGAATGAATGCAGTCACGCACGGATTTCAGAAATTTAGCCGGAGGTAGTACAGATGAACGTATTAGAAGTGAATTTTGAGAAAAAACTCAAGAACTTTCCCCTGCATATACAATTTCAGGCAGAAGGCGGATGTATCGGGATTCTGGGAGCTTCAGGCTGCGGAAAAAGTATGACATTCAAAGCGATTGCCGGAATCGAGACACCCGATTCGGGAAAAATCTGCCTGGGAAAACGGGAATTGTTTCACAGAGGTCATAAAGTAAATCTGCCGCCCAGAAAACGCAGTGTGGGATATTTGTTTCAGAGTTATGCCTTATTTCCCAATATGACAGTGTTTCAAAATATTGAAGCAGGAATCCAGGGAAAAAAGGCGGCGAAAAGAGAGCGGGCAATGGAAATGATGGAAAAATTTCATCTGTCAGAGCTGGCATCCGGCTATCCCGCCCGTCTTTCCGGAGGACAGCAGCAGAGAGTGGCCCTGGCGAGGATACTGGCTTGTGAACCGGAACTGCTCCTTTTGGACGAGCCGTTTTCTGCACTGGACAGTTACTTAAAAGAAGAACTCCAGTTTGAGTTGAAACAACATCTCCGGGAGTTTGGAAAAACGACAATCATTGTAAGTCATGACCGGGATGAAATATACAAGTTGTGTGACAGAACGATGGTGATGGGGCAGGGCGAAATTCTGGTTTCAAAAGATACGAAAGAACTGTTTGAACAGCCGGAGCGTGTTATTGCAGCGAGGCTGACAGGATGTAAAAATATTTCGAGAGCAAAAAAGTGTGGAATGCATAAAGTGTATGCAATGGATTGGGGCGTGGAATTGACGGTAGACCGGAAAGTTTCAGAAAAAATCACCCATGTAGGAATTCGGGCGCATGATTTTCATCCGGCGGATGCTTCGTCACATGATAGTGAGAATAAAATTCCGGTGGCTGTGGACCGCGAGGTACGCGCGCCGTTTGAGTGGACGATTTTATTTCGAAACAGAGAAAATCCGAAAGAAAATATGTGGATGAAGATGGAGCGGGAACAGACACAGATCCCGCAGTGGGTACAGGTGGACCCGAAACGAATTTTGCTTTTAGAAGAATAGGAGGATGTGAGAGATGTTTCATCCGACATTAAAAATTAAAATATATCAGGAAGATCTGGTATTTGGACCGGGACTGGTCATTTTGATGGAGCACATTCTGGTGACGGAGTCCATGAAGGATGCCTGTGGGGAAATGGGAATGTCCTACAGCAAAGGCTGGAAGATCATCAACCGGGCAGAAAAAGAACTGGGCTATGAGTTGTTGGAGCGCAGGCACGGCGGAAAAAGTGGTGGAAAATGTACGGTGACAGAAAAAGGAAAGTCCCTGATGAAGCGCTATCGCCAGATGGAAAAAGAAACAAGGGACTGCCTGCAGAAGAGCTTTGAAAAGTATTTTCCGGAATATCAAAGGATTCGGTAGATTTTCCTTTCATTCAGAAGTATAATAAAAAACAGGCCACAGAACAAAACAGTGAGCCGGAAATGGAGGAAAAAAGATGCCGAACTGGACAAGAGGACAGCTGAAAAACAATGCAAAGATGAATTTTTATAAAAATTACTGGATGTGCGTAGGCATGGCATTGATTTTGACACTTGTGCTGATGATGGAACCGGATGGACCGAAAAAAGAGATCATGTTGAAGATCAGAGATTACACCGATATTCTTCCTGCTTATGGATATCAGGGCTGGTTGTCAAGTCTGTTTGATGGGTTGGGATACTGGTTTGGAGTATTATGGTCCGTTTTTTCATTGTTTATTGCATTGGTACTGCTTCTGATCAAGATTGTTGTGGGAAACGTGGTCTATGTAGGCGGCATTCGTTTCTTTATTCAGAACAGGAGAGAGAATCCGTCTGCGGGAACTATCTTTTTCGGATTTCAGAATGGAAATTACGGAAACATCGCATTGACCATCTTTTTGAAAGATCTGTATACTGCACTTTGGACACTTTTGCTTGTCGTGCCGGGGATTATCAAGCACTATGAATATCGGATGATTCCATATATTCTGGCAGAGAATCCGACAATGCCAAGAGAAGAGGCATTTCAGATCAGCCGCCGCATGATGATGGGGCAGAAAATGGATGTATTCGTATTAGATCTTTCATTTATCGGCTGGTTTATTTTAGAAAAGATTTCATTTGGACTGGCAGGATTATTTTTTGTAAGACCTTATTATGAGACTGTATTTGCAGAGCTGTATGAGGCAAATAAACAGAAGGCATACCGGGAAGGATATATCCGGTAATATGAAAAGGGGCTGCATCAGGACTTTCATCCTGTGCAGCCTTGAGAAAAGGGAAAATTTATCTAAAATTAGGTAATGTCAAAAATAAATATCTGGGCGAAGTCCAATGACCACAGATGCGCTGCATGTGCAGCCATCGTCTTCTGTTTTTGTTGATAGATATAGAATACCAGTGAATTGTGAATGAGATGTGACAAGAAGTGAAAAAATATCTTAATTAAATGTAATGAAAGTATAAAAAGGAGCTTATAGATTTTTTAGAATTAGGAAGTCTGATTGACGAGATGCATCGTGTTTTTGGAAACAGAGTTCCAGAAATCCCTGCGTGCATCGTACTGCTCCAAAAGCCAGGAAATCGCAGCATCCATTCCATCCTCGGTCATGGGAAATGTATTCTGTGTTTTTTGTTCGTCTGGTGTCTTTTCAAATGACCATGGCTCCGGATATACAAATACGAGAAAGTTTTCTTTTGTATCGTCAGCACAAAAATAATAGCGCATTCCAAAATGAGAACCTGAAAAGGGTTCTTTTTTTAATCCTTTGACAGGGATGAGTTTCTTATCGATCATGGTGTTCCCTCCTGAAAAGTTATTAACTATAGAGTAACACTGCATCAGAGAAGATGCAAGAATAAAAGGACAAAAGGAAAGAGCCACATTTCTGTGACTCAAAGGGGGAAAAAGTTTATGAAAAAGTGTTCTGTTCTTTTGAACAATTATAGTATAAAAAGAAATTGTGTAAAAAATGTGATATAAATTTGAATCTAATGTTAATAAAACCAAAAGAAATTGTGAAGCACTAATTTTGTCCGGCATTTTCTGCAAAATCAGTTGTGACCAGTTTTTCATAAGGAGCGCGGACCTTCAGCTCGCCGGCGCTTTCCAGGATATCCTGGAGCAGTTCAAAGCTGTCACGTTCAAAGATCAGATTTTCTTTCCAGGAATCCTGCTCATAATAGCGGGATACGATGGTTGTGATCGTGGAAAGGTCTGTTTCCGGGAATTGCGGTTCAATGATTTTGGCAATCTCTTCCGGAGAATGTGTCTGTACGTAGTCCATTCCCTTTTGCAGGGCATTTACAAATCCCTGAATAGTATCTGAATGTTCACTGATATAGCTTTTGCGGGCACTGAAAGCGGTATAAGGAATGTATCCGCTGTCGGTTCCGAGAGAAGCGACCACATATCCTTTCTGGCCTGTTTCCAGGGATGTGGCTCCGGGTTCAAATTCTACGGTATAGTCGGCCTGACCTTCTGAGAATGCGGCGGCAGTGGAACCAAAATCAATGTTTTGTACAATGTTCAGATCGGTTTTCGGATCCATACCGTGTTGCTTTAAGATATATTCAAAAACCATTTCCGGCATTCCGCCCTTTCGTCCGCCAAGTACAGTGCTTCCTTTTAAATCTGTCCACTCAAAATCGGGCATCTCTTCTCTGGCAACAAGAAAATTGCCTGCGCGCTGGGTGAGCTGGGCAAAGTTTACAACAAAGTCAGAAGCGCCTTCGTTATACGTGTAAATGGAAGCTTCCGACCCCATAAATCCGATATCTGCTTCACCAGAAAGTACAGCAGTCATCGTTTTGTCGGCTCCAAATCCTGTGACGAGTTCCAGTTCAATGCCCTCTTGCCGGAAATAATCTTTTTCAATGGCAACATACATAGGGGCATAGAAAATTGAGTGTGCAACTTCATTTAAGGTGAGTTTTGTCAATTCCTCTTTGGAAGAATCCGGATTGCCGCCGGTCGGGGTACTGTTGTTTGAAGAGTGGCATCCCGTAAGCAGGATCATGGATGCGGCAAGAAGAAATGTGAGAATTCTTTTTTTCATAAGCACTCCATAGTTTTTAAAGATGTTACTAAAAGTATATGCCGGAAAAAAAGAAGCGTGAAAAAAACCGGTCTGAATGAAATCAGACCGGCATAAAATTATAATTTAAAATTAGTAGTTATCGTGATCCTCTTCGAATGGATCATCATAATCATCAAAGTCTTCGTCTTCCTCAGTGTCACGTCTGGACAAGATCGTCAGGATCAGGAAGATCACTGCAAGTACAACACATGCGATCGCACTGTATAAGAGCATCTTGTCATCACCATGTTTCAGGAAACCGATCACGCTGCATCCGATATAAAAGAGCATCGGGAGCAGGAATGCAAAAATCGTATTGCTCTTCTGAAGAATGAGAAGAAGCAGTCCGGAGATCAGCATGCAAAGTGCCATGATGACATAGAAAGTACCAATGTTGGAATTACTTCCGGAGGTAATGCTGTCCAGTCCGCTGATCACTCCTTTGTATGTAAAGAAACCAAACGCTACGATAGAAAGAAGTCCGAAAATCACACGGAGTACCCGGAATCTTGGAGTGATGTAATCATCCTCATATTCTTCCTCGTCTTCGATTTCTTCCGGTTCTTCTACTGGCTTCGGCGCCGGCTTGCGTTTGTGTACAGACTTTCTGTCCGGATCAGATGCAAGCATATCCTCGTAACTTTTTTTCACTGCACGTTCACGTTTTGCACGTACTTTTTCAGAAGGAATATTACCGTAACGCTGCCCTTCTTCGGAAGGTTCCTGTTTGAATTCTTCCGGAACAGAAATCACTCTTGTTTTTGAATCTGCAGGAGCCGGGCGTTTTTTCTTAGGTACAGCATCAGAAGCTTCGGAATCAGGACGTTTTTTCCGAGGCGCTTCTTCAGAATGATCAGAGACCGGACGTTTCTTTTTCGGTCTTTCGGAATGCTCAGAAACAGGTCTTTCGGAAGCTGGACGCTTCTTTTTCTGTACAGGATGTTTTTGCTCGTCTGTGTGCTCAGTGATTTTCTTTTGTTCTGTTGCTTTTGTTTCTTCTGTTTTTTCTACAGGTGCTTTTGGCGCCTCCTGCTTTGGAGCTGCTTCTGTATGTTTTGCTACAGAAGCAGCCGGTTTAGGAGCCGATTTTTTTGCACGTTGTTTGTCAAGATTCCATTGTTTTTTGCAGTCTTTGCAGATTGCGTATTCGTTTAAAACCGGATTGCCATTTTCATCAACCCCTACTTGCTTTTTCTGTAAAATGACATCCTTTCCACATTTTGGGCATTTCATTATTTATATCTCTCCTTTGTATCACTTGTTGTGACTCGTTTTACCTACGATAAAGACATTATAGCATTTTGTTTGACGAAGAACAACGTTTTTTGTCAAATTATCGTGATTGGAGAGCGGGTGTGTTACTGAACAGTAACCGGGTGTGATCCCCCTATGATTTTGGTTTGACGAGTGGAGTCTGATATTGATAAACATCATTGTAGGCATCAAGCTCGTCCTCGGATTCGGGCAGCGCCGGGATCAGTCCGGTGCAGTCTGTGGAGGAAGCGGCATTTTTTAAATAATCATAATGGTCAATCAGTTCTTGATTTTTTTTCATTTCTTTTTGTTTTTCTTTATCCAAAATTATCACCTCGGATTTAGTGTATCCATGATGAAAAATTGTATTCAGAACAAAATGTGGTATACTGAATAAAAAATCAAAAGAAATGGAGTGGATAAATTATGAGATTGATCGCAGATACACACGCACATACAATTGCAAGCGGACATGCATACAGTTCTTTGAAAGAAATGGCATATGCAGCATCAAAAAATGGACTGGAAGTATTATCTTTGACAGAACATGCACCTCAAATGCCGGGATCTTGTCAGGAGATTTATTTCCGGAATTTTAATGTGATCCCGCGCGAAATGCATGGTGTGAAACTGCTTCTTGGAACGGAGCTCAACATTATGAATCCGAACGGAGATCTGGATCTTTCAGAATCTCTCTGCAGAAATCTGGACATTGTGATCGCATCGATTCATTCTCCATGTTATGGACTTGATCATACCAGAGAAGAAAATACGAAAGCTTATACGGCAGTTATGAAAAAGCCGTATGTTGATATTATCGGGCATCCGGATGACGGCAGATTTCCGGTAGATTACGAAGTGTTGGTTCAAACTGCAAAGGAGACAAAGACGCTTTTGGAGATCAATAACAGTTCCTTAAGACCGGATGGATTCAGAAAAAATACCAGGGGAAATGTGCTGCAAATGTTAGAATTATGCAAACAATATGAAGTTTGTGTGACAACGGGAAGTGATGCACACATTGACGTGGATGCTGGAAATTTCAGCTATGTAAAGGAAGTTTTGGAATTTTGCAAGTTCCCGGAAGAGCTGGTGGTGACAACAGATTTTAATAAATTAAAGGAATTTTTGAATAATTATAAAGAATCGTAATATTTCTTTAAAAAATTGAAAATTGTCTGAATCTCTAAAATCTCTATAAAAAAGTGGACTTTAAAAATTTAGTGTGATAAAATGTAAAAGTAGTGACCTGACTGACAAAGGAGAGGTAAGAGATGAGTAAAAAAATCAGAACAGAAGCAGTAGATTACCTGTTTGATGCAATCTTGAGTCTGAAGGACAAAGAGGAGTGTTATACATTCTTTGAAGATATTTGTACCATCAATGAATTGCTCTCACTTTCCCAGAGATTTGAAGTGGCAAAGATGTTAAGAGAGCAGAAGACATATCTGGAGATTGCAGAGAAGACAGGCGCATCCACAGCAACGATCAGTCGTGTGAACCGGTCATTGAATTATGGAAATGACGGATACGATATGGTGTTTGAGCGGATGGAAAAATAAAAGATGTGAAGAAATAAAAATGCCCGGCCAGTATAGCCGGGTATTTTTATTTCTTATGGGAAGAATCTTCGCTGGAAAACGTATCGATCAGTTTTTCAATCATCATTTTTTTTACGTATACGTCAAAACTCAGGCTGCAGATAAATGCCAGAATCTGAAAAGTATCTTTGCTGGTATCGGGAATCTCGGAAAATGTCTCTCCGGCAGTCTCCCAGGCAGAAGCGATATTTTCTTTGAGTGGTTCAAGCTGGCCTTTGCACATGGTGCAAATCTGCTGGTACATATTTGCAAGGCTGGAAGCATCCTTGTCAGAATCCTGACCAAAGCCGGCATCTGTCATCGGCTTTAACAGTGTCTCGATATCCTTGATGGAAAGAATACTTTTAAAATAGTAAATAAAAATCAGAAGGAGCAGATGATCCTTGGAATATTTCTTTTTAACAGGCGGCGGAAGCAGATTGTTCTTCGCGTAATTGTTGATCATGGTCTTGGTCAGAATCTTGTCATCTGCGTAGCGCTTGGTTGAAGAAAGCTGAGTATCCATAAATGTGGTCACCTGATCCATATATAAGTCGATATTCGGAATATCCTCGGGATGAATGTAGTCGATCCGGGACAGACTTTCCAGTATGCTGTTTAAAATATCATTTGTATCAATTGTCATATAATCACCTCGATGTACTTATTATATAGTAATGAAAACCAGATAGTCAAGCAGTATTTATTATTGATATATGATCATAACGAGAGTAAACTAAAAGAAAAACGGGAGGATTTCAGATGTTGAAAGCAGAACTCAGTCGATTTAAGGTAAAAGAAGGAAAATCCGGGAAAGTAGATGAATGGATGGCCTTTCTGAATGAACATATGGAAGATACACTTCTTACCTTAGAGAATGAAAAAATGTTTGTAGAATCGATTCACCGGGAAGTGGTCAACGGAACAGAATTTCTGTATTGGTACTCTGTACAGGGAGAAGGTGGTACAGAGGTGTACGATTCAGAAAGCTATATCGATATCAGGCATCTGGAATATTGGGACGAATGTATCGATGATAGTTATAAAGATAACGATATCCCGGCAGAAGTAGTGATGATTCCTCATAAGATCAGAGATGTTATGAAGTGAATACAGTCATTAAAATCTCCGCTGTTTTGTAAGGAAATGGCGGAGATTTTTTATCTGTTTCCATAATATAGTTGACTTGAACGAAACTATGTTCGATAATAGAGTCATGACAATTAAAGGAGATCAATTATGAGCATTTATGATACACTGAACGAACAGCAGAGGGAGGCGGTCTACTGCACAGATGGTCCGCTTCTGATCCTTGCGGGAGCGGGATCGGGAAAGACGAGAGTGCTGACGCACAGGATTGCATATTTAATAGAAGAAAAGGGTGTGAATCCATGGAATATCCTGGCGATCACGTTTACGAACAAGGCGGCCGGGGAGATGCGGGAGCGTGTGGATAATCTGGTAGGATTTGGATCAGAGAGTATCTGGGTGAGCACGTTTCATTCGACTTGTGTACGGATTTTGAGAAGACATATTGACCGCCTTGGGTATGATACGAATTTTACAATCTACGATACGGATGATCAGAAGACATTGATGAAAGATGTCTGTAAACAGGTGCAGATCGATACGAAGGTATATAAGGAGAGAAATCTTTTAGCGGCGATTTCGGCAGCTAAAAATGAGATGATTTCCGCGCAGGAGTATGCATTGAATGCGCAGGGAGATTTTGGAAAAGAGAAGATCGCTAAGGTATATCAGGAGTATGAAAAGCAGATGCATGCCAATAATGCACTGGATTTTGATGACCTGCTCGTGAAGACTGTGCAGTTGTTTGAGACTCAGCCGGATGTGTTGGAGAATTACCAGGAGCGGTTTCGTTATATTATGGTGGATGAGTATCAGGATACAAATACCGTACAGTTTCAGCTGGTGAGTCTGCTGGCGGGCAAATACAGAAATCTCTGTGTGGTCGGTGATGATGATCAGTCCATTTATAAATTTCGGGGAGCGAATATTAAAAATATTTTGAATTTTGAACAGGAATTTCCCGATGCGACAGTCATCAAACTGGAGCAGAATTATCGTTCTACAGGCAATATCCTGGATGCTGCTAATGCAGTGATCAGCAACAATGTGGGCAGAAAGGACAAGCAGCTTTGGACAGACAACGGCGAAGGAGAGAAGATTAAGTTCTGCCAGTTTGATACCGGATATGATGAAGCAGAATATATTGCAGATGACATTGAAAGGGAAGTCAGAAATGGGGCATCTTACAATGATCATGCGATTTTATACCGGACTAACGCGCAGTCCCGTCTGTTTGAGGAACGGTTTGTGGCACAGAATATTCCATATAAGATTGTCGGCGGTGTGAATTTCTATGCGAGAAGAGAAATCAAGGATGTGCTTGCATATCTGAAGACCATCGACAATGGAAAAGATGATCTGGCAGTCAGAAGGATCATCAATGTACCGAAGCGAGGCATTGGCCTGACTACGATCAATCGAATTCAGGAGTCAGCGGCGTCCAGAGGAATCGGATTCTATGATGCTCTTTTAGGGCTGGATCTGATACCGGGGGTGGCGAGAGGTGCTGCAAAACTGGAAGGATTTGTGGCATTGATCGAGTACTTTAAGGGAGTGGCAGAAACCTTAAGTCTGTCGGATCTTTTGCAGGAAGTGATCGATAAGACTGGATACATAGAGAGTCTGGAAGCAGAAGGAAAAGAAGAGGCAGAGACAAGAATTGAAAATATCGACGAGCTTCGAAGCAAGGTTGCGGTTTATGAAGAGTCCCGTCTGGATCAGGACGAAAAACCGACGCTTAGCGGATTTTTGGAGGAAGTCGCATTGGTGGCAGACATTGATAGTCTGGATGAGGAACAGGATTATGTAGTTTTAATGACACTGCACAGTGCAAAAGGTCTGGAATTTCCACATGTGTATCTGGCAGGAATGGAAGACGGACTGTTTCCAAGTTATATGACAGTTACATCAGATGACAGGGAGGATATGGAAGAAGAGCGGCGTCTCTGTTATGTGGGAATTACAAGAGCCGAGCAGAAACTGACCATGACCAGCGCTATGCGGCGAATGGTGAGGGGAGAGACACAGTACAATAAAGTATCCCGGTTTATGAAAGAAATTCCATTGGAACTGCTTGACAATGGCAACCGTTCTTTGAAAATGTTTGAAGAAAGACAGGAGATTCCGAAACAGACTGCGTATACGCAGGCAAAACAGACTTTTAAGGCAAAGGCATTTTCTGCGGCTGCGCCAAAACAGTTTGCAGTCAGCAAAGAAAAGGGGCTGGATTATGGTGTGGGTGACCGTGTCCGGCACATGAAATTTGGAGAAGGGATCGTGACACAGATTACGGAAGGCGGCAGAGATTTTGAGGTGACGGTAGAGTTTGACACCGTCGGAGTGAAAAAAATGTTTGCCGGATTTGCCCGTTTGATAAAATTATAGAAATTATGTGAATTTGGCATAAATCAGTAGTAATCTGAAAATGATAGTGTTATAATAATGAAAAGCAAACCTGTACGGCGGCAAGGAGAAAGGACGTGAATATATGAGTAAAGTTGAGGAATTGATCGCAGAGTCAAAACTGAATGAATTACTGAAAAAGAAAGATGATGAAAAAGTGAAAAAGACAGTCATCTGGGTATTGGCGATTGTAGGTGCTGTTGCAGCAGTGGCAGCGATCGCATATGCGGTATATTGCTTCTTTACACCGGATTATCTGGAAGATTTCGAAGAAGATTTTGATGATGATTTCGATGATTATTTCAGTGAGGAAGATCAGGTTTAATCAGAACGAAAAGAGAACAGAAGACAGGATGTGGTCGGAATACACTGCACCCTGTCTCTTTTTTCGTCAGGAAGTATTACAAAAACAAAGAAAAGATAAGGATAAAAGAGAATGAAAAAAGGACAAGTATTAGAAGGAACGATAGAAAAAGTGGAATTTCCCAATAAAGGAGTTGTCACAGTTGCAGAAGAAGGTAAATCTGTGATCGTAAAGAACGGGATTCCGGGACAGAAGGTAAAATTTTGTGTGAATAAGTTTAAGCGAGGAAATGCAGAGGGGCGCCTGTTGGAAGTGCTGGAGAAATCTCCGCTGGAAACAAGAAAACCGGTGTGCAGCATTTTCCCGGCATGCGGAGGGTGTATGTACCAGACTATGTCTTATGAAGCACAGATGGAAATGAAGGCAGAACAGGTGAAAAACATTCTGGATGAAGCCGTGGATGGTGAATATCTTTTTGAAGGAGTGAAGGCAAGTCCGAAAGAATTTGCATACCGCAATAAGATGGAGTTCTCGTTCGGCGACGAGTATAAGGACGGGCCGCTGACATTGGGACTGCATAAAAAAGGTAGCACGTATGATGTGCTGACAGCGTCAGACTGCAAGCTGGTACATGATGACATGACAAAAATCTTAAATTGTGTGCTGGAATATTTTAAGCAGCGAAATGTCAGCTATTATAAGAAAATGCAGCATACAGGCTATCTGCGTCATTTGCTGCTTCGAAGAGGTGAGCGCACAGGAGAAATCCTGGTCAATCTGGTTACAACGACACAGGAAGAACACGATATGTCTCCATTAAAAGAAGCACTCCTTAATTTGGAACTGGAAGGGAAAATCGTGGGATTTCTTCATATTTTAAATGATTCTCTTTCTGATGTGGTTCAGAGTGATGAGACCAGGATTATTTACGGGCAGGACTATTTTTATGAGAAGCTGTTGAATCTGGAATTCAAGATCACGCCGTTTTCTTTCTTCCAACCAAATTCAAGAGGGGCGGAAGTGCTTTACAGTACAGTGCGTGATTATATCGGAGATATCAACGATATGACAGTGTTCGATTTGTTCAGCGGAACAGGGACGATCGCGCAGGTGCTGGCGCCGGTGGCAAAACAGGTGATCGGTGTGGAGATTATTGAGGAAGCTGTGGAGGCAGCCAAAGAAAATGCTGCACACAACGGACTTTCCAACTGTAAATTCATTGCCGGGGACGTATTTAAAGTGTTGGATGAGATTGAGGAAAAACCGGATGTGATCGTCCTGGATCCGCCAAGAGACGGGATTCATCCAAAGGCTCTGCCGAAAATCCTGGATTACGGAGTGGACAAGATTGTGTACATTTCCTGTAAAGTGACCAGTCTGGCACGGGATCTGGAGATGATACAGGCAAGAGGATATGAGGTTGTGAAGAGTGTGGCGGTGGATCAGTTTTGTCAGACTGTGCATGTGGAGACGATGGTGTTGCTACAGAGACGAGATATATAGAAATCCTTGAATTTACGCATTTTGTGAGGTTTTTCAACTTCCATACCTTGGATATAAATAGTAAAGAAAAAAGGTTGGTGGACAGAATCACAGTTGTTGTGGCACTGGATATCGTTACGAAGGATACAAAGTAAATCTGTTATAAAAGTAAATAGTGGACTATCAAAAATTGATAGATTATAGGGATACTGATTTTGCAAGAAAAGGTATCCCTATTTTTTATATAGGGCATTCCAATAGGAGTGTCTTTTTTCATAAAAAAGTTTCAAGGAGGAAAAATATGGAAAATTTTACAGCGTTAGGAGCAAATGAGATTACAAAAAACATAACTTTTCAAGGAGAGATGCATAAGAAATTTTTTCTGCTTTATTTACCGGAATGTAGAAACGAAGATGTGTATCATCAGGCATTGATCTATTGTCTTGGAATCAGTCGAGATACACGAGAACATGTGGAAGAAATTTATGATTTTGAAACAGGATGCGTCAAAACAGAATGCATGAGTGCCGGATGGCAGACAAGTGGGAGTCTGAAAATCATTCGGATGGCATTTAATCTTTACTGCAATGGCACACCGACTGTATATGAAAAGGAAGGTGTAGAAGGTAAATTAAAAGAGTGTGAGCATTATACGGTAGAGGATCTGTTTTGTTGTGAGTATGCGCCATATTTCTGGCAGGCGATTCAACTTCGTTATCCAGAGTATTGCGGAATGTGAGGTGAAACATGTTAAAAATCAGATTACAGGGAACTACCAATGATATTAAGTGGTTCAAAAAAATATTGGAGAGAGACAAAAGGATTGCTCTTTTGGAAATTTCACAACCATTTCCGAATAAGGGAACGAAAAAATATTTTCGTGTGTATGCAGAGGTAGAAAGAGGAACGAAATAAGCGGAGGGAAAGTTATGTGTAAAGTAATCGCAGTAGCAAGCCAAAAAGGCGGAGTCGGAAAGACAACAACCTGCATCAATCTTGGTGCAGCATTAGCAAAAGCAGGAAACAAAGTGTTGCTTGTGGATAATGATCCACAAGGGCACTTGACCATAGGATTGGGATTTTCCAAAAAGCAGAGAGTGACACTGAAAACAGTTCTGGAAAATCAGATAGAGGAACTGGAACATCCATTAAAAGGTGCGATTCTGAACTATGGTGAAAATCTGGACATCATACCGGCCAATAAAACGTTAGGAATGATGGGGATTTATCTGTCAACGGTAGAAGAAGGGGAACTGGTACTTGGTCAGGCATTAGAAGAAGTCAAAGGAAAATATACGTATATTTTAATTGACTGTGGTCCGTCACTGGGGGCATTGTCAATCAATGCATTGGTAGCTAGTGACAGTGTTTTGATTCCAGTGGAATTGGATAAGTTTGCTACAGATGGATTGGAAGAGTTGTTGCGGACCGTGCGCGTGGTAAAGAAGAAGTATAATCCGCAGTTGGAGATAGAAGGAATCCTTTACAATAAAGTAGAAAGTCGGTTGAACAATACCAAAATTTACCAAAAAGCAATCGAGACAGCATACGGGGAGCATGTGTATATTTTTAAATCTTATGTTCCTAAAACAGTACGGATTAAAGAAGCTCCGAATTTTGGCCTCAGTGTTTTGGAATATGAACCAAAAAGCGAAAGTGTCCGGCAGTACCTGTCCCTGATGGAGGAGGTGGCAAGTCATGAATAAAAGAAAAGCAGTCATTTCTCTTGCCGGGTATGAGGACATTTTTGAGGATTCTATGGAAAACGGGGAAAGGGAAGAAGTTGTCAGACTCCCCATCAGTCAGTTTCATATGTTTCGGAACCATCCTTTTCGTGTGGTGGACGATGAAAAAATGGAGGAAACGGTAAAGAGTGTTAAGCAATATGGTATTCTGATCCCGGGAATTGTTCGTCCGCTTAATACGGGAGGATATGAAGTGATCGCAGGGCATCGTAGATGGAGGGCCTGTGAATTGGCAGGATTGAAAGAAATGCCAGTGCTTGTCCGGAACATGACAGATGAAGAAGCTACGGTGATTATGGTTGATACTAACATCCAAAGAGAAGATATTTTGCCAAGTGAGAAAGCAAAGGCATATAAGATGAAATATGAAGCCATGAAGCATCAGGGAAGCAAAGGGGAAAAGTTTACGGCGGATTTGGTAGGAGAAGCTGCTGGTGAAAGTGGAAGAACTGTGCAGAGATATATCCGGTTGACAGAATTGATTGCAGAACTCTTAGATGCTGTGGATCACAAAGTGATTTCTATGAAAGTTGGAGAAAAACTATCCTATTTATCCGTGGAAGAACAAGGCTGGGTATGGGATTGTGTGAAAACGTCATCTGTACAGATTCAGGACAGACAAGCAGAATGTTTGAAAGCGCAGAGCAAACAGGGATTGCTGTATCCGGCCATGGTTCAGGATATCCTGATGAAGAAAACAAGGAGCCGGGGACAGGTGACGATTCCAGAAAAAAGGATTGCAGATTATTTTCCGGCAACTTACAACAAACAGCAGATCGAGGAAGTGATTTATCTGTTATTGGAACAGTGGAAAAAACGACAGGAAGGAGAAGCAGCTGATCTTAAATGCTGATGGAAGTATGGTTCCATCGGAAAAGAGGAGTACAGGAGAAGAACTGTATGCGAAGCGGTATGAGCCGGTATCCAGAACATTTGGAAAGAAGGAAGCGGTGAAAGGGGAAACGGTAGAGAACACGCTGCTTCAAAAGGCAGCAAAGCAACTCTCATCCAAAACTCCGGTTATGCCAAAGAAAGGACGGTAAACAATGGTAGAAAGAAGAAAATTGCCATGGGGACTGCTACTTAGTCTTCTGGTGCTGCTGATGGTCATTGCGTATGATCTGAGTGGACTGGCAAAGCTGGAGGGGGTCACATTGGCTAACTGGCAGGAGCAATTTGTTTTGATCTTGCTCCATCCATTTCATAACTGGTGGAATGATTTGACCTTGACATTTTTTGGGATTGCACTGATTGTGTGGATCGGGATCGTGACCTACCTGATGGATTATTACCGGAACCGCCAGATGGGGGTGGAGTATGGATCTGAGCAGTGGGCAGACTTAAAGCAGATTCAGCGGAATTTGGGAAACAAAGATCAAACGAAGAATACGCTGTTAAGCAAAAATGTAGCAGTGGATAATGGGAAACTGTCGAATATGAACCTTTTGATCCTGGGAGGTTCTGGAAGTTACAAATCCACATCCATTGTGATTCCCAATCTTTTATTGGCGTCCATGACGAACGTTGTGTTGGATATTAAAGGGGAATTGCTGCGAAAAACAGGAAATTATTTAAAAGAAAAGCATATCGCAGTAAAGGTGCTAAATCTTATCAATCCGGAAGAGTCCGACCGATGGAATCCGTTTGTGTACATTCGGGATGAAGTGGGATTGGTTAAGTTGATTACTAATCTGCAGGAGTCTGTGAAGCCACCGGATGCCATGAAAGGGGAGCCTTTTTGGGATCAGGCAGTCAGTCTGTATCTCATGTCTCTATTTTCTTATGAGTGGCTGCGGCAGGAACGGGAGAAAAAAGAACATCCGGAACAGTATCAGGCGGCCACATTGCCACGGGTTTTAGCATTGGCAAATTTAGAGATGCAGCCAGGATCGGAAGAAAACAGTACCCGGTTACAGGAAAAAATGGACGATCTTGCAAGAAGATATGGCCCGGAATATCCACCGGTACGGGATTACCGGAAACTAAAGGGAAATATGGAAGCCCAAGAAACAGTCAGTTGCGTAATCTTAATGGTAAACGCTATGTTGCGATTGTGCGAAACACCTGCAATCAAAAGAATTTTAGAAGCTGATGATATGGAGATTCGAAGTCTGGGAACCGGGGCAGAAAATATTCCGGGAAAAAAGACGGTGTTGTTTCTGGTCATGCCAGACAATGATCCGTCTTTTAATTTTTTGATTTCCATGTTTTATACCACTATGTTTGATGTGCTGATCCATACGGCAGACCATGAATGTGGAGGGGCATTGCCCATTCACGTCAGACTGTGGGCGGATGAATTTTATGCAGGACCCAAACCAAGTAAAACAGAATCTTTGATGGGTACAATCCGGGGAAGAAATATGTCCATTGTTCCGATTTTACAATCCATTGCACAGATCAAAGCCTTATTTCAACAGGATAAGTGGGAAATCTTTGTGGAGAACTGTGCCATTACCATCTATATGGGATCGGGGCCAGGAGCCAAAAGTACCCATAAATATATTTCGGAGTTGTTGGGGGAGATGACCATTGATGTCCGGAATGATGGTAGGACATTTGGGGCACATGGAAACTCCAATATTCAAAATCAGAAACTGGGAAGAAGTCTGATGACTCCTGCGGCGGTTAAACGAATGAGCCGAAAGCATTGCCTGATCTTTATCGAAGGTCAGTATCCTATTTTTGATGAAAAGGCAATCCCATTTCAGACCCCAGAGTGGAAGCAAATGGAACAATTGGCAGGGAAGACGGGATATCATCATCCGGTGAACGTGGTTTTTGATGAGGAACAACGGACATACTTTACATTGGAACCGAAAAAGCAGATCCAGTTTTTGAATCGGGAAGAACGGGATGCCTATCAGGAGATGGCCAAAAAAGAAGAGGGGATCTACTACCGGGAGATTGACCGGGAAGCCTTTTTATATTTGAATTTTCGAAAGCATCCAAAGCCAACCGAACAGGAGATTGAAGCACAGTTTCTGCAGGCAAGAAAAGAACGGGCAGAATTTGTCAGGCGAACAGGAAAAATGGCGCAGTCGTCCGTTCCGGAGGATGTTATATTTTTTCAGAATTTGGAGGAAAAACAAAGACTTTCAGATGCACAGCAATATGATCTGTCAGGTAGTATTTTGGAATGTATGGAGCGGTATGCGGATCAGCTAAGCCAAGGGCAGAAAGAAATGATTGTCGAGTGCCTGGAAAAGGGACTGACAGAAGAGCAGATCAAAAAATTGATGTTTCGTCCAGTGGATGAAATGAGAAATTATCAGAGGGCGTATTTATTATATAAAGGATGTGTATAGAAAAAGCAAAGATACAAATTTAAATTCTTTATATAGTATAGTTTTTTATGCTTTTTAGGGTCAACAATGTGCGTAATAAGGTTATTTAATTGAATAGCAGAGATAAAATGCTTAAAATAATAAAAAATATCAGAAGCAAGCAGAGCATAGTTAACAGGTGATTTATATGGGAATAATAGGAATTTATACAACAAATAGATGTAATTTGAAATGTAAGTATTGTTTTGCAGAACAAAAAAAGAATAATTTAGATTTGAATAGAGTATACGAATTTATAGATTATTATGATGCAATGTGTAGCGAAAAGTCTAATGACATTATTATTACTGGGGGAGAACCATTATTATCCGAGGGATTAAAAGAATTATGCAATAAATTAAGTGATAGATTTACGAATGTAGCATTGCTGACAAATGGAGTTTATTTAACAGAAGAGTGGATGGAATATTTTCAAGACAAAAATATAGCAGTGCATATTTCATTGGATAGCATAACATCAGAATATCATGAGAAATATAGAGGACATTTTGCAGAGACAAAGTTAGCTGTGGATCGTATGAGAAAATTTAGCAATAAGCAAATACCAGTAATATGTATGACTTTATCATATGAAAATTTAGAACAGTTACATCCGATGATAGAATATGCAAAAAAAAATAATTTTGATTTAGATCTTAATCTAATTTCTTTAAATTCAACACAGAGATTATCATGGAATAATGCAACAGAGGAGCAGATTCAATGTGCGATACAAGGAATTGATGAATGGAGTTCTTTTACTAATCGTGTAGTAAAAGGTATATTGATGAAAAAATTTTTATTAAATCCATTCTTTTCTTTAGACATTTGTTTCAATCGTACACATAGTCTTATAATTCGTGCTAATGGTGATCTTTATCCGTGTTTTATGAACAATACTCGATATTTTGGAAATATCTACATAGACAGTTTTGAAAAAATTATTGAGACAAAAAGAAAATGGGATATCAACAAAAGAAATGAGAACTGTTTTGGAATGGAATGCATGGGAATATACGATTAAATAAAATAATGGAAATTATAGATGTAAGTTTGATGAGTAATTTAATTAGGTAATAAATTTGTGCGTAAAAGAAAGTAGGTAAAAAATGTATAGAATGTCAAAGTGTGTTCATATTGTTAAAAACAATGAAATAGTAGTCGCATTTAATGATTATAATTTTAAAGTTATAGATTTAGATAAAGATTTGTATTCTGTAGTAGAAAGAATAGAGGGGATTGAGGAATCGATCGTGGAAAATACAGAAGAACTAAGGTATTTATTGGATAATAAATTTCTGGTAAAAAAAGATGAGGATGAGTTAGAAAAACGACAACAAAAGCGAGAATTTATACGTCAGAGAATAATGAAAGAAGGTGTTACGAGTAAAATTGGATATTTAAGAATATCATTAACGGAACAATGCAACTTAAGATGTAAATATTGTTTTGTTAATGATATTGTGGATAAAAGTTCTAATATAACAGAAGAATTGTTTTGCAAAGCAGTTGAAATGTTAATCCAAAATAGTAGAAATCCACGTATTCAATATTTTGGAGGGGAACCTCTACTGCGAATGGAACTCATTGAACTTGGTCATGAAATATTGAATGCAGCAAAGAAAAAAGGACAGATAGATAGTTTTATAGAAGAAATAGTAACTAATGGAACATTACTTACAAAAGATAAGATAGATTTTTTTGTGAATAATGAAATGGGATTGATTTTTAGCGTTGATGGTTGGAAAGAAATTCATGATAAAAATAGAGTGGATATATATGGGAAAGGATCTTTTAATACAGTAATCGAGAAATTCCAAGCATTTATTGAAAGCGGAGGAAAAGCAGAAATAATTATAACCCCGAATAAAGATAATATTGAATTATTAGATCAAATAACGCAATTTTTTGTGGAGACATATGATTTAAAAAAAGTGAGCATTAATGCACCACAACCGAATGAAAAGGGATGGGATATAGATGGAAAAACATTAGCAGAAAAAATTATAAATATTTATTTATATTGTGAAAAACATGATATTTTATTGAGCGCACCAGGAATGAATTTAGTTCAGAATTTGTTAAAAAAGAGGTATCAGATTTTTTCATGTGTGAACTATGGAACATTAAAGCATAGAAAATGGGGAATGTATTTATTGGGAACAGGTAAAATATCATATTGTAATGTCGAGTGTAGTGAGAATTCAGAGGAGTGGTTTAATAATTTTAATATAGGAAGGAAAATAGATCAGTGGCACATGAAAAATAATTATAGTGAAGAATGTTTAACGTGTTTGGCTTATAGTGTATGTGGCGGTCCTTGTAGTATGGAGCGAGAAATGATAAAAAATGTTGAAATTATGCATAATAAATGTGCATTTAATAAAAAAATTGTTGAATGGGCGTTAACGAGATGAGTATAGAATTAGAAAATGAATATATAGAATTAATTTGTACTATTTATCCAGATTTAGCTGTTACATGGGGAATTCCTAAATGTGGGTATAACGATTTTACTAATTGGGGAATAAAACAGAATATAAATAAGTTAGAACAATTATTAAGAAAAAGCAAATTACAGAATGCAAATCGGAATTTTAGGAAAAGTGTAGAATTAAGAATCTATGAGCTAACATCTCTATATGAATATCGTTATAGTGCATATTACTGTTACCTTATAGCAATAAAGCCGTTATTGGAAGTAATAGAAAGTATTGATTATTATAATGTGGGAATGAATGAAGAGGTTGTTATATCAAGAGTAAGGGGATTCTCTAAAGTAATTAATAAAGCAATTAATGAAATAAGAATAAAAAAATTATCTAAATTAGATTTGTTATATACAAAATATTTAATTAAAAAAGATTTAGATTTTTTAAAGAGTGAAATTTTAAAAGAATACTCAATTGATAGTGTTCAACAGATATATTATAGTATTGAACTTTTTTTTAATGAAATAAAAACTAGGCTTACTGAAGATAATGAAAAAAAATTTTTTTCCAGCTGGGGAGCAGAAAATTTAATAAATTATTTAAATAAGATGACTAATAAGAAAAATTCATGCTATTTAATTGAAACATTGTATAAAGAGGCTATGTATGAAATTATAATGAATGCAGAATTTAACATATTTGATATAAAGAAAAGTGCAATACAATGTAATGAAAGAGAGTTGACAAAGCTATTTCAAGAAATATATACAAAATGTAAATCTATATTTGGTGAAGAGGTGAATTTATTAGATTCTTTAAATTTTATAGATACTAAAGATGATAAAAGCATATTTGGAAATTTTCGATATATAAAACAGCCTCTTACTGCAGTGAATATGAAATCTTTTTTGCTTTACTCAAGTAAAAATAACATAATGTCAAAAGAGCAGCTTAAGCTAAAAGTGGTGCACGAAATTTATCCAGGTCATCATTATATGAATAAATGTTTTGATAGAACGGTAAGGGGGAATATTTATGAAATGTCTCGATTAAATCCTTATATAGAAGAAGGTTGGGCGAAGTTTTGTGAATATTTTTACGCAAATGAAATAGAGTGTTCGGATGAAATAAAAAAGGCTTATAAGAGAAATAAATTATTGATGAATATTATGTTTATAATTGCAATAGATATTCATTATTTTAAATGTAAAAAAAATGATATATACAATAAATTGGTTGGAAAATGTGGAATGACTATAGAAAAAATTAATTCTATGTTATTACCTATTAATGTTGATCCAAGTAGAGCTTTAATATATTACATGGGGTATTACTATTTCTATACTTATGTAAATCAAAGAAAAAAGAAAGATAAAATATCTATTATTTGCAAAGATATAGTGAATAATCCAATGATTGCATTTGATAATTGAAAATATAAAGGACGTGAAAAATATTATGAATACTAAGTTATCCTCTAATAAAAGAGAATTTGAAAAAAGTAAAAGAATATATGTAAGTGTAATCTCACTATATGAATTAGCAGATAAACTTTTTGGTGCAATATATATCGCATTTATGAGAGCACAAGGCATTCCGATAGATCAAGTTTCCAGTCTGTTTAGTATTCAGCAGATTTTGCAGGCATTCTTTGATTATCCGACAGGAACACTTTCAGATAAAATAGGAAGAAAAAAGATTACAGGATGCGGGTTGATAGTATGGGGAAGTGGAATTTTAGTATATGCATTTGCAGAAAACTTTTGCACATTTTTACCGTCTATGGTTTTAATGGCTTTTGGAATGGCATTGATTTCAGGAGCGCCTTCGGCATGGCTGATAGATCAAATGATTAAATATGATGTATATGGAGAAAGAAATCGAATATTACCTAAAATTCAATCGAGTATTAGTTTTTTTGCCGTTATGGCTTCTATTATATCTTATTTTTTAATTGGAATAGAACAAAAAATTCCGATTATAGTTGCAGGATGTATTTCGATTATTTCAGGATGTATTGCCTTATTTTGTGGAGAGGAAAATTATGGAAAAATAAAAGGGGAAAATATTCTTTATATTTTACATACTCAAGCTAAAGAATTTTTTCGACAAAAAAAATTGTTACTATTAGCTTTGAGAATCATAGTATGTCATATACCATTTCTTGCATTTGTATTATTTTGGCAGGTTTATGCAACAGAAATTGTCAAGATAAAAATAGAATATTTATCCTTTTTTTTATTGTTCTTTATGATATTACTTATGTTTGGAACGTATATGGTTAGTATATGTACTAAAAAGATGAGTAGTTTTAAAACATCTATTATGGGGATTTTAGTTAGTATTTTGGGGTTTATGATTTTATATGCGTTTCAAACAGTGCCCACTTTTTTAATTGGAGCGGGTTTAGTTGAGTTAGGACTTGGAATAGAACAAGCAGCTACGTCGATATGGATGTGTGACTATATAAAAAGTGAGGTGAGATCTACATATAGTTCTATTTTCAGCACAATTCAAGCAATAGGAGGATTCGTAATTGCTAATCTATTAGGAATTTTAACAGAAAAGTTTGGAGTAAATGTGTCATGGGTAATAGCGAGTATAGTGATGGGATTAGATATAATTATTTTGATTGTTTTTAATAGTAAATATAGATATGGTAAAGAGGTGTCGTGAATTCATGAAAATGTCTAGCCTAATTGATGAAACAGTTGAAAAACTAAAGATTGAGAGGATTTATGTATGTTATCAAAAGCTTTATAAACCAATTTATGAACATTTGATTTCAGAACAATGCAAAAGTAGAATAGAAATTTTACAAGTTGATGATATGGAGTATACGGAATTAAAAGAGCATTTGAATGTTCTAAATGAACATGATTTACTTATTTTGATTATGCCATTTTATGTTTCAGGAACAGATAGTGAAATAATGCATAATCTTTTGATAAATCTTGAAAAAAAAGGCGTTTACTTTATTAATATTAGTGCTGGTGTGGAGGGGATAAAATTTACAAATAAAGCACAAAAATTATATAATAAGTTACTATTTGAGATACTAGAACATAATTCTGCAAGAAAAATAAATGAAAACATTAAGAGATGTAGCAATCGACTAATAGTTGGGAAGAAATTTCGTATTATAGATGAATATGGGTCAAATATTGAATTTATTGTGGAATCAGTGCTAATAGAAAATATTCCACTAACACCTAAACAAAGAGTTATACAAATCCCATATGGAGAGGTATTTATTGTCCCGAGTCAAGGCAGCGTAAATGGTGTATTTGTGCATAAGATAAAAGAAAAAACTAGTGTTTACCAAATAAAAAAAGATTTTGTTGATTTAAAAGAACTTTATTACCAAGGTCATTTTCCTATATGTGAAATTGGGTTTGGAATGAATGAGCTGGTACCAGATATTGATGCATTACCTTATTTAGAGAAAAGAAATAACACATACCATTTAGGAATAGGAGAGAATTCTAATTTTGGTGGTAATTATAAATATAATTTTCATATTGATTTAGTTCAAAACAAAGCAAAGTGGATACTGGAGATGTTAGATGAACCATAAAGAAAAAAATGTTGATTTTGCAAAAAATTCCCTCACTATTTTGGTGAAAATTGATAAAAATATATGTTTAGACACAAAAAAAATCAAGCAAATATTTGGTGAGAAAAATTTTAATAATTTTATGAAAATAGTTCAATATTATAATGAACTTTTTAATGATGTATTGACATGCAAGATTGCTGTAACAGCAATGCCATTTGAAGCAATTTCGTTTCGGGGAACAATTGTTCTTCATAGTAATTTTATAAAAAGACCGTATACATATTTATATAAATATATACCACATGAAATAATTCATCAATACAATGGCTGTATGATTAAATATGTTGGACCTGCAAAAGAATGGATGCAAGAATCACTAACTGAATATATACAATTAATTATTGTAAGAAAGATTTTGGGTGAACATTTTTATAGGAGTCAATGTAATGAATATAAAAAGTTAGATACAATATCTGGTAAAATGAATCAAGTGAGTATATATGATTTTACGGAAGATTTATCAGAAAAATTTTATAAACCTTTGATATATGGAAGGGGAGTGTTATTATTTCAGAAGATTATAAATAGTAATTTTTCAATATTAATCAAATTATTTGCTAAATTGAAAAAAGTAGAAACAGAAATTGATATTTTAAAATTTATGGAGATATTGGGAGAAGTTATGCGTATTGATTATAATTTGGTGTTAAAAAAATACATCATGCAGAATACTAGAATAGCAGATCTTTCAAATTTAGGTGAGACAATGTAGAAATTTGTTTAAATTATTGTATATGATAATTACATTTACGAGCAGAACGGTTTACATAAAAATTAAGAAAAATATTAAAGAGTAACGCAGGAGGTTGCAAATATGGAAAGAAAATTAAATTTTGATAAAATGGTATATGGAGATTTTTGTCAAAGATCTCATCATAATGTAGGGTGGGATGAAGATGTAGAAAATTTTGAAAAGGAAATCTTAGAGGCACTAAACGAAATGGAAGAATAAATTTTATTTCATTTTAAGGGTGCAAAGATAAAAATGTAATGTGATTTATCATATAAATAAAAATTGGAGAATTTTACATTAAGAAAATATCTGATGAGTTCTAATGACTAGGTTAGAGGGGCAAAATGCTAAGAAAGTGAATAATCCAATTTTTAATTATTCAAATGTAAACTGTTCTCAAAACCGAAAGCAATCCAGAAAAATGGAGGCTTTCGGTTTTTTTAGGTAAACGTGAATATTCTTGTGCGGGAGTACCGCTGTTCCGGAGGAACGGAAACCGCTAATCCAGCGGCAGGAAACCGTTGTTCCGTAAGTGCTTAGTTTCGGGGTGGATTTTATCCACTCCGTTTCTGCTTTATAATTGTAGCTAGGAAACGCAAGCGTTTTACTCTACTTGGAGGCTAGCAATTATGAAAGCAAAACGTGTCAGTCGTGAAGAACAACTGAAACTGATTATGGAATGCCGTTCCAGCGGTCTTTCTGATTACCAGTGGTGTGAAGCACATGGAATCCATGCTGGTACTTTTTACAACTGGGTCAGTAAGTTACGCAAAGCCGGCGTGACAATACCTAATTCCGAGGGTAAGCACTTGGGAATCCCTGTTCATCAGGACGTTGTCAAAGTAGATCTGGTTCCGGAATCAGCGCCACCTACTACAATAATGGAGCAAAACACTAGCACTCTAGCAATGCCTGGTACGGATGCTAGTGTTGCTATGGAAATCGTGATGGGGAATTCTACCATTCGATTCTTTAATAACACCAATCCAGACTTAATCAGAACTACACTCCAATGCTTAGGGGGAATGTCTCATGCTTGGTGATATTTCCCTTGCAACCAATATTTATCTGGTGACTGGATACACAGATATGAGAAAATCCATCGATGGATTGTGTGCAATCATTATGAAAAATTTCGAACAGGAACCTGATGGGCACTCCATCTATCTGTTCTGCGGTAAGCGTTGCGACAGGATCAAAGTCCTGTTCAAAGAGACGGATGGCTATATCCTCTTATTAGAATAGAATTATTATTCGAGATAATCTCTTGGAAAGCCCAGAAATTAAGACTTTCTAAGAAATCTTCTCGAATAATGATATCCTATTAGTGGCTCTTCAAAAAATCAGGAACATTTCTTTCTTCCAAATCTTTTTCATCAATATAAATCGAACGCGGAAAATTCATTTCGTTCCATTCACGGATATGTTTATCAACTGTTGCCTGTGGACTTTCTGTATAAATCTGTGTCGTTTGAACTGATGCATGTCCCAGGAAAGCTTTTATTACCATAATCGGAACTCCCGCTTCTAACATATGTTGTCCGGTTGTATGTCTCATACTATGAGGTGAATAGTGTTCTTCTTTGAAAAGATTGGGCGTTTTTTCTTTAGCGAGTTTTATATATTTTTTGTATATTTCTTCCACGCATGATATTGTCATATGCTCATGCGTCTGACTCGAAAATATATGTCTGTCAGGTTCTGTTTCTATTCTGCGATGTTTAATATATTTTCTAAGCATCCAGATGCTGCCTGGTGTTCAGATATCATGTATATTTGGATATTTGAAGGATTTGTGCATCTTACTAGTGTGATTGAATCTGTATTCAAGAAAAATCATTTCCTGGGTATTGAGTGAGACGCTGAAGGTATCTCACGTAGTGGAATATGTTGAAAAAAAACGTGTCAGAAATGTTGAAAAACCGTTGATTTTTCCCGACAATGAAGTCCTTGGACAAATAAAGCCCGTAAAATCAAGGGTTTGCGGATCTGAACGTTTGTTTTGACATCAATTTGACATCAATTTTATCTATTTTGGTGGATTTATATGGACCAAAATGGTTGTTTTTCAAAAGTTAGATTAATATTTGGAAAAGATATTTTATCCATATTTAAGAACCGTTTCTAGAGTTTAGAAGCGGTTCTTTTTTGTTTGTTATGGTTCAAAAAATAAATTTAGGAGGAAGTCAAAATGAATAAATTTACAGCGTTAGGAGCAAATGAGATTACGAAAAACATAACTTTTCAAGGAGAGATGCATCAGAAGTTCTTTCTGCTTTATCTTCCGGAATGCAGAAGTGAGGATGTGTATCATCAGGCATTGATCTATTGTCTTGGAATTAGCAGGGATACACGAGAACATGTGGAAGAAATTTACGATTTTGAAACAGGATGCATCAAAACAGAATGCATGAAGGCCGGATGGCAGACAAGTGGGAGTCTGAAAATCATTCGGATGGCATTTAATCTTTACTGCAATGATACACCGACAGTATATGAAAAGGAACTAGTATTGTCAGTATTCCGGTGGAACAGAAGATCGACTTGTTAACAGATGATTTTGCAGTACTGCAGGTGAACTATTCTATTCTGCCAGATTTACAGGTAGGGGATGGGGAAATCCAGGTTGTGGTGGCCAATGCAGATCTGGCAAAAGTGGAACATTGGTACCGAATGTATCAGGAGCAGTGCCTGACAGAGGGAAAAGAGATCCCGGATTTTCAAACCATGGATATGGGAAAGTATCGGGAAACAGGTGTGATGAAGGAAGAAGCCTATGTGGATACGTCATCGGAAGCAATCCAGAAAGCGGTTCGTAAATATGAGGGGCAGGAGTCGGGAGAACTGGAACAAAAGGTACTGCAACAGGAACAGGCCATTCATTCCATAAGTCATGCCCAATATCAGGAGCTCCATAACCATCCGGATTTCATAGAGATTACCATCAATCGGGAGACTTTGGTACAGGAATCCCAATTGGCTCGCAGCTGGGATATGGAACAACGGGGTATGTTTGCAAGTCGCATTCCGGGAACGTGGGGTGAGGGAGAACAGACGTTGGTACTACCTACAGAGCAGGTATTTCAAACAGATGATGGAAAAACCTACATAGGTTTTCTGGAACGAAAGGAGAAGCAGTTGATCTTAAATGCTGATGGAAGTATGGTTCCATCGGAAAAGAGGAGTACAGGAGAAGAACTGTATGCGAAGCGGTATGAGCCGGTATCCAGAACATTTGGAAAGAAGGAAGCGGTGAAAGGGGAAACGGTAGAGAACACGCTGCTTCAAAAGGCAGCAAAGCAGCTCTCATCCAAAACTCCGGTTATGCCAAAGAAAGGAATCTAAGATATGGTAGAGAGACGAAAATTACCATGGGGACTTTTACTCAGTTTATTTGTATTGCTGATGGTTACTGCGTATTATCTGAGTGGTCTGGCAAAACTGGAAGGGGTAACATTGGAAAATTGGCAGAATCAGTTTGTCTACATCTTGTTGCATCCATTGCAGAATTGGTGGAATGATCTGACATTTACGTTTCTTGGAATTGCGCTGATTGTGTGGATTGGGATTGTTACCTATCTGATGGATTATTACCGGAACCGACAGATGGGAGTGGAGTATGGCTCCGAGCAGTGGGCAGATTTAAAACAGATTCAGCGAAATTTAATGAATAAAGATCAAACGAAGAATACACTGTTAAGCAAAAATGTGGCTGTAGATAATGGAAAACTGTCAAATATGAATCTTTTGATCCTGGGAGGGTCGGGAAGTTATAAATCCACATCATTAGTTATTCCCAATATCCTGTTAGCTTCTATGACCAATGTTGTGTTGGATATTAAGGGGGAATTGCTGCGAAAAACAGGAAATTATTTAAAAGAGAAGCATATCGCAGTAAAGGTGCTAAACCTCATCAATCCGGAAGAGTCTGACCGATGGAATCCTTTTGTGTATATTCGGGATGAAGTGGGACTGGTAAAGTTGATTACTAACCTGCAGGAGTCCGTAAAGCCACCGGATGCAATGAAAGGGGAGCCGTTTTGGGATCAGGCCGTCAGTCTGTATCTCATGTCTTTATTTTCCTATGAGTGGCTGCGGCAAGAGCGGGAGAAAAAAGAGCATCCGGAACAGTACCAGGCCGCTACATTGCCACGGGTTTTAGCATTGGCAAATTTAGAGATGCAGCCAGGATCGGAAGAAAACAGTACCCGGTTACAGGAAAAAATGGACGATCTTGCAAGAAGATATGGCCCGGAATATCCACCGGTACGGGATTACCGGAAACTAAAGGGAAATATGGAAGCCCAAGAAACAGTCAGTTGCGTAATCTTAATGGTAAACGCTATGTTGCGATTGTGCGAAACACCTGCAATCAAAAGAATTTTAGAAGCTGATGATATGGAGATTCGAAGTCTGGGAACCGGGGCAGAAAATATTCCGGGAAAAAAGACGGTGTTGTTTCTGGTCATGCCAGACAATGATCCGTCTTTTAATTTTTTGATTTCCATGTTTTATACCACCATGTTTGATGTGCTGATCCATACGGCAGATCATGAATGTGGAGGGGCATTGCCCATTCATGTCAGACTGTGGGCCGATGAATTTTATGCAGGACCAAAACCAAGTAAAACGGAATCTTTGATGGGAACGATCCGGGGAAGGAATATTTCTATTGTCCCTATTTTGCAATCCATTGCGCAGATCAAAGCCTTGTTTCAACAGGATAAGTGGGAGATTTTTGTGGAGAACTGTGCAGTCACAATCTATATGGGATCCGGACCAGGAGCCAAGAGTACCCACAAATATATTTCGGAGCTGTTGGGGGAGATGACCATTGATGTCCGGAATGATGGGCGGACATTTGGGGCACACGGAAACTCCAATATTCAAAACCAGAAACTGGGGAGAAGTCTGATGACTCCTGCGGCGGTCAAACGAATGAACCGAAAGAATTGTCTGATCTTTATCGAAGGTCAGTATCCTATTTTTGATGAAAAAGCAATCCCATTTCACACCCCGGAGTGGAAGCAAATGGAACAATTGGCAGGGAAGATGGGATATCATCACCCGGTGAAAGTAATTTTTGATGAAGAACAGCGAGCATATTTCACCCTGGAACCGAAAAAGCAGATTCAGTTTTTGAATCGGGAAGAACGGGATGCCTATCAGGAGATGGCAAAAAAAGAGGATGGGATTTATTATCGGGAGATTGATCGGGAAGCCTTTTTGTATTTGAATTTCCGAAAGTATCCAAAGCCAACGGAACAGGAGATTGAAGCACAGTTTATGCAGGCAAGAAAAGAGCGGGCAGAATCCGTCAGACAAACAGTAGGAGCGGGGCAATCACAGGTTCCAGAAGATGTAACATTCTTTCAGGATTTGGAGGAAAAGCAAAAATTTTCAGATGCACAACAATATGATCTGTCAGGCAGCATTTTGGAATGTATGGAGCGGTATGCAGAGCAGTTGAGTATAGAGCAGAAAGAAATGATTGTCGAGTGCTTGGAAAAGGGGCTGACAGAAGAGCAGATCAAAAGATTGATGTTCCGGCCTGTGGATGAAATGAGGAATTATCAGCGGGCGTATTTATTGTGGAACAATATAAGTGGGTTTTAATTTATGCTTTATGTAAGAGAATATCGTACTTAATATTCACGTTTTTGCAATTAAATATCGCGTACAATATTCTGTTAAAGGTCTAAAAACATACTATTAAAGGACAAAAACTTAAAAAATAAAAAGATGTTGCTATAATAAGTTTGATTGAGTCATCATAAATTCTAAAGTATTTAATAGAAGGAGTTGTTTGTCAGGCGGAAGCTTTTCAGAAAGTAGCTTTATTTGTTCAGAAATAGAAGCTGTTTCTGGGGTGACGAAAATATCGCAAAGAATATCTTGTGGTGTCACATTTAAAACTTTGGCAATACTACAAACATATTCTATTGAAACGGTAGAGGAACCTTTTTCGATTCGATTCATAAAACTGGATGAAATGTGAATAGCTTGGGCAAGATCATGCTGTGTTAATCCTTTGGAAGTGCGTAAGCATCTAATACGTTCACCAATTTGCATTTTGAAACCTCCTTTGCTCTCTTCTTTTATTTTAGCAATAGTATTGGTAGAAATAAATTTACGTATTTGAAATATATTTACAAATACGAAATATCGAGATACTATGGAAATAAAGGAGGTTGTAGTAAAATGTTATATAACGGTGTTGAGGTTCAGACCATTAAATTGGTTCTTTCAGGAACAGAGAGTACAGGCATATCTAGTAAACAAGTTCTATTGAATTGTATTGTTTATCTAACGGAGAAATATAGAGAAAGTCGAGAGTTTTCTTATTTAGAAAAAGCTGTTTGGCATATGTATGCATATTTGGAATTGGGATTTTCCTATGCAGACGGAGAAGAAATTTTTCAAACAGTTCTTGATTTTTTATGTTTAACCCGTGAAGAAGTGTTTCCCATTCAATATTTTGGAAAAAAAGTTGCATTAAATAAAAGTGCAATACGGAAGATTTTAGGAAAGTGGAATCCAAAGTTACATTCCATGAAAGTGTCAGAGGCAGTGAATGACATTTTAGGGAATATAAAAAATAAGAATACCGGGACATACATTTATCATTCTGGAAAAATCATTAGCAAAAGTGACAATGAGAACTTATGGGAAAAAACATTTAAATTATATATTCAAGAAGATGCAATTCTTTATGACGTGAATAAGAAAGAATACTACACATTTTGAGGGGAATAGACATGATAAGAATAGGAATTGTCGATGATGAAGAAATCATGAGATTGAAGATTCATCAATGTATAAAGGAGATTTTAAAAGAGCAGGAGTCAGTAGAAATCAGAAGCTATGATTGTGCGGAAGATTTTTTAGAGGAGGTCCAGAAAAAGACACGTTTTGATATTCTGTTTTCAGATATTCAGATGCTGGAAATGAATGGATTAGAGTTGGGAAAAAGATTACAAAAAGATGTGCCGAATCTTTATATCATTTATATTACTGCGTATATGGAATATGCGGTGGAAAGCTATAAGATTAGTGCGTATCAATATATATTAAAAGAAGATATGGAGATACGCTTGCCACAGATTACACGTAAATTATTAAATCAAATACAACATGAGTATGCACAATTCCGCATTGTAGGAACAAATGGGATACAAAAGAAAATATATTTTAGAGACATTATATATGTGTATAAAGGGAAAGAAACAAAATATGTGTATTATGTGACAACAGAAGGAGAATATAAGGAGCGTATTTCTTTAAATCAGGTTGGGGAGCTTTTAGAAGAAAATGGGTTTCTAAAGATAGAACGTGCGTACCTAGTGAATGCTAAACATATTTTGAAATTGGAAGGAAATAAATTATTCTTAAGTGACCAGAGCCAACTTTCCATTAGTCGTTATCGGTTAAAAGAGGTGAAATTAGATATTGCGAAATATTGGGGAGGGAGATAGATGCTACAAGCATTTACAGGAAAAGTGTTATTATTGTTTTTGTCCTTGTGGGAAATATGGATATACTATCAGTTTTTATATGCTACATGTATTGAAAAGACCCAGCTATTAAAGTGGCAACGAGTGGTGATGCAAATCAGCATTTGGAGTACAGGTGTGTTAATGGCAATCAATCGAAGCATCTTATTTTTTTCTAATACGATGTTTTTATTTATTATCATTTTAGTAGTATTGATAATTTTGCTTATTGAAAGAAAGGACTTTATTCTTCTGGTAAGTATAACAATTGTTTATTTTTCAAGTATTGCATTGCTAGATTTTTTCTTTGCTTTCTTCGGGATGTGTATGATAGAAGATATGTTTGCTGAGAACATTTATTTTTCAGGACATCAGATAGAGAAAATAGTAATCTATTTTTGCAGTAGAAGTTGTGCTGCTTGTATTTTAAGTAGTATTAAAAAATATGAGGTAGAAAAAAGTATTGACAGATTTAAATATATATTCTTAATGATGGGGGTATCTTTTTCTGTTTTGGTGAGAGGATATCAAGTGATTATTTCAGATATGGCGATGGGAAGACGAGAATTGCAAGGAAGTAAATCGCTAGTTTCTATGTCAGTCGTAATTGCCGTGCTTATTTTTTTGCTGATCTTATGGGTGAAAAATAGAATTCTTCAAGAAGAAAACAATACTCTTGTCATGGAGGAACAATTACAGCATCAAAAATATTGTGAAATGATAGAAGTTATGGAACAAAATCGAGAATTGATCCATGATACAAAGCATCATTTTCTGGTTGTTCAGGAATATCTTAAAAATGAGGAATATGAGAATCTGCAGAAGTATATAAAGCAAATAAGTGACGAATTCCAAAGAACAGTACCTAAGGTCTATACAGGAATTAAAATCTTAGACTTTATCTTGGAACAAAAAAGAGTGGTGGCACAAAAATCAGGTATTCGATATGAAATAGATACCATGTTATTGACCGGAATTCCAACAACAGAGCAGGAGACGTGTGCCCTATTTGGTAATTTATTAGATAATGCAATCGAAGCTTGTTGTTTGGTAAAAACGGAAGAAAAATGGGTAAAAATTCAGATTAAACAGATCAACCAGTTACTTTCAATAGAGTTGCTTAACACGTTTGAAATGCCTTGCATAAGAAAACAAGGTGTTTTTGAAACAATAAAAGAAGAAAGGGGTGTACATGGATATGGGATAAAAAGTATGCAGAGAATAGTAGATAAACATCAGGGGCTTATTACATATGAAGAAAAAGAAAAAATATTTATTACGAAAATAACATTTTTTAATGTGTGAGTATCGAAGTTCAAAGGAGAAATGGAAAATGGCAGATAGTAGAGTGTTAGAAATGTATGCGGGGAATTTATTGGAAGAAATGCAGGAAATCGAAAAAATGATACCAGAAGATCAAGAGAATGAAATAGTATCTTCACACACCGTAGGGTGCAGTGCATTTTTGACAATTTATTGTTGTTAAAATATAAAAAAATTTTTATGAGCAGAGTGTGGTGAAAAAGCATTCTGCTCATTTTATATGTATGTTTATAGAGTGGCGGAGGAAGAGAGAGATGAATTTAAAAAAATCGTATTATTTGTCGGAGCGAATATATGAAACAATGAATTGTGAAGAAAAACAGTCTGAGGCAAGAAAGAAATATTGGAGAAATCTGTTGGGAGAAACAATGTTCGATCAGATGTATAAAGAGAACATAAATTTTTATGGATATGTGAATGGAAATGAGTATGCAGTTAGAGAGAATGTGAAATTAAAGAAACGTTTTATGGGATTTTATCATAACATGATTTGCCTGGAACAGAACTTACAAATAGAGCAGAAATTAGAGGAAAGTATTGAGTTTCCACGATTTTATGATTCTTTTTTACAATATGGACAGGTATTGTTCGCAAAAAAAATAGGCAAAAATTCTGACGTGATTTCTGAGCACGTATGTCAGTGCTTGCAGATGTATTTGGCAAATATATTGCAAGAAGTATGCCTTAGAACATTGATTGCAGAAATGCATCTGTATAAACAGCAGAAAAAACTCCAAGGAAAAGATGAAAGAGAGAAGTATGAGTTTTTCCATTCAGAGATAGTGGGAACCAGTGGTTTTAAAGAAGAACTGTTTGAAAAATATCCGGTTTTATGGAGATGTATCGAAGAAAAAATTCAGCAAGCTGTTGGATATTACGTTGAAATAGTAGAAAATTTTGTAGATAACAAGATAGAGATTCAGAAGAAATTTTGTACAGGAACTTCTATAAAAAGGATTACGGATATAAAATCGGGGTTGTCTGATGTGCATAATCAAGGGAAAAGTGTGGTAGTGGTTACACTGGATGATTCCTTGGAGTTGTTATATAAGCCAAGAAGTATGGAAAATGAACTGGGATTTTTGAACTTGTTAAAATGGATATCTGATAAGGTGGGATTAGATTGTTATCAATATCCGATTCTATCTTATGAGAATCATAGCTGGTGCAGTATCGTGAAACACGATAGCTGCGATACGGAAGAACAAGTGAAAAGATATTATCAGCGTTTCGGGATACAACTTGTTTTAGTATATTTTCTGGGAACAAGAGATCTGCATTTTGAAAATGTGATTGCATCTGGGGAATATCCAGTGTTGGTCGATTTGGAAGCTCTGACTTATGGAAAAAGGGAACATAACACAGAGGAAATAAAAGACGCTATCAATCAGCATTTGGCAGATTCGGTATTATGTTCGGGGCTTCTTCCTTATGCCTGGCAAAATTTGAACATCGATAGTAGTGGGATTTCAGGAAAAGGTGGGCAGAAATATGGCTTTAAAGTTCCGGTAATCGTTAATAGAAGAACAGCAAATATGAGAATCGAATATCGATATCCTGAGACAAAAGGGGTTCAAAATTTAGTGAAAATAAGAGGGAAGGACTGTGATCCGATTCAATATATACAGGATTTATTGGATGGATTTGAACAAGCGTATGTAAAAATTTTGGAAGATAAGGAAGAATTATTACAAAGGTCATCTTTTCTGCAGAACTTAAAGAGCCGATATGTGGCAATGAATACACAGCAATATAGTATGCTGTTGTCTGCTTCTTATCATCCCAGTGTGATGAGAGACGGGGCGGAAAGAGAAACTTTATTCTATTCATTATGGAAAGGGAGAAATGGAGCGGAACAGGAAATTGTGGAGAGAGAAATTCAAGATTTGTTAAATGGAAATATTCCTTATTTTTCCTGTTCGGTGTATGGAAAACATTTGATACATAATGGAAAAGAAATTTCTAAAGAGTATTTTTCGAAGACGGCATGGGAAGTGTTTGTCGAGAAAATCGAAAAAATGAGCGTTTCAGATATGAACGTACAAAAAGAATATATTCGAATGGCAATTGAACTTTTCTCGGGAAACCGATGTAATTATGAAAATCATGTCTATTCTATGGATGATAAAAAGTGGAAGGAAAGAAGAAATCAACTTGAGAAGGTTACAATAGAACAATTAGAAAGTAGGATATTACGCCATGCAATATGGAATCGCGAGAAAACACAGGTAAATTGGTTAACGACTCAATTATCGGATCAAAATGGTGCGAATTGGAGACTTTTGCCAATGAATCATTATTTGTATAGTGGCCTTGCAGGTATGTTACTTTTATTCTATGAGCTAAAAACGGCGAAGAGACCACAGGCAACGAAAGTGTATGACACATTAAAAAATGAAATGTTCACATATACTGAAAAAGGGATACATTCCTTCAAAGATTTGGATTCCAGTAAGACAGGACTTTATGAGGGAGAGGGATCCATCGTTTATGTATATTTGTGTTTGTATAAAAGAAGCAATGAACAGATTTATCTACGATATGCTGAAAAACATTCCGAAATTGTTAGAAAATTACTGAAGCAAGATCAGAGATATGATCTGTTATCAGGAAATGCAGGAGCAGCGTGGAGCTTTTTATTGCTTTATGGCAGTACGGGAAATACGAGGTTTTTGCAGACCGGAGAAGAAGCAATTCAAATCTTATTAAAATCAGCAGAGGTGCAAGAACAGGGGATTGGATGGAGAATACAAAAAGAAATTCCGCCAATGTCCGGCTTAGCTCATGGGAATAGTGGGATTTTAATTCCGGTTCTTGCACTGGGTAAATATACGGGACGAACTATGTATGAAGAAATTGCAGATAAGATCTGGAATTATGAAAATTCGTTGTATGATCCGGCAATAAATAATTGGAAAGACACCAGAGAACAGGGGAAAGTAGTATCTTCCAATCCTATTGGATCAGTAGCATGGTGCCATGGGGCGTCTGGAGTTTTGTATTCCAGAATTCTATGTTATGAGTTTGTAGAGAATAGGAAATGGAAAAATAGATTGGAACTGGATATCAAAAGAGCTTATAAAAAATTGCAGCAGTATTGGAAAAGAGATAGTGATTGTCTGTGCCATGGTAATAGCGGGAATTTGTGGACTTTGAGAATCACCCAGGAAAAAATGAAAGAATATGGGATATCAATTGAAGGAGAGTGGGATGTCGAGTTATTGAAAAGTGAGTTGGAAGAACAAGTTGTCCATTTATTACCGCAAGAACAAATAAATGTTGGATTTATGAATGGGTGTGGCGGGATACTTTATAAACGTTTACATGATATAAATACTACTGAGAGTCATATAGAATCAATTTGATTTCGCTACAGTTCAGGGGCAAAAAAGTGCATATAAGGGACACAATATTGAAAAATGGAAAAGAAAGCACTAAAGTTAAATTATCTCAAGGAAAATAAAATTAGATTCAGTATGCTATATTACTAAGGATATATGATAAAAAGTGAATAGAGGATGACATCACAAATGCTTATTATTTTTGTGGAAAATAAATTTATAATACTGGTCAGTTAGACGAATCCATTTATTGTCCGGATGCAGGTCTATCCTAACATCAGACAGCATTGGGATGGTCAGGATTAAACTGTTCATTAACAAAATTTGTAATTCAGTGCTGAAAATCAAGATCTTTTGTGGTGATTGTCTAAGTTTTTTTGACATAGGACATTGAATGGATGACCGTTTGGCGCATATATGCGCTAATAGTTCTTTCAAAAATAATTTCATTGATTTTGCGCAGTTCTACAGTGATTTTCGGAGCACCATAGTTTTGTTTAGAATCATTATAAATATTCTACATTTTGTTTTTACAACTTTACAATCTTTTTCTGTATTAGAAGGCATGTGATGGAGTCATGCGAGATATCTTGAGCGTGAAATACCTAAAAAATTCAACATTCTGAAAACGGAAATCCGGTGTTTAGTCTCCTTGGCAGTTTCTATCTTCTCAGACAATTTGAGATAAATGACTTCTGTTATTCAGAATGTTGATTGTTTTTTTGTGAACTTCCTGAAAAATTAACTCTCATTTTCTAAAAATGGTTTATTTCAGCCGTTTACAGTGAATTTTATATAATTCCTCATAGAGTTAATTTTCACAGAAGTTCACATGAGCATCTTGTAAATCACGTGATTTACGTTTGAGAAGAGAGGTTTCTTTCTGATCATCGGAAGAATAATTACCAGAACCACGAACAGAGATATCGCTAGATTCGCGAAAATCTTTCAGCCACTTTGTTGAAGTGCTATATTGATGCCAAGATTTTCTGTACATTGACTGAACGTAAGCGCAAAATAATTCGACGGATTGTGTTGCCCTAAAAATCATTCCATAATAATCATTAGAAAATGCAAGCATTTCACTTTATCTTCTCTTGCCAGAAATGATAGATGCGAGCATTTTACTCTATCCGATTTATGGAGGTGTGCTCATG